>ENA-ORBV01000044-ORBV01000044.1-microbial-mat-metagenome-genome-assembly--contig:-NODE-44-length-211550-cov-10.215611_pt1 | contig 211550 bp, 217 predicted proteins | sample MGYA00237777_ERZ505514 | MGnify/ENA primary metagenome ERZ505514 (study PRJEB26160, sample SAMN06269048) | microbial mat metagenome | isolation source: Oligotrophic lake microbial mat | place...
TCAAGCAGAAGACGGCATACGAGATTCGCCTTAGTCTCGTGGGCTCGGAGATGTGTATAAGAGACAGGCATTCGCTCAGCAACGTCTCGGACCGTGAACTCGTGATTTACGAGATCTACACCCCCGCCGGCCCCTCGTTTGATTTTGTCGCGGACGAGGCGAAGCGCTGATGGATTCCGTATTGTTCATCGATTACGCCACCACGGTGAAGCTTCTCACCCCCGGGGATGCGATGTCGATATGCGAGGACGTCTATCGCCAGCACGCGCGCAAGTCGGTGCAGTGGTCTGATCCCCCGAGCCAGAAGCTCGATACCGGCGCGCCACTTCACAACCATTGGCACACCAAGACGGTGGTGCTTACCGAGGAGCCGATCGCGGGCGTGCGGCTGTATTCCTATTTCGACGATGGCGTGACCAACACCGTCGGCCGCCTTGACTGTGCCCGGTATATCGTGCTCGCCGACCCGCGCACCGCGCGGCCGCTCGCGATCGTCGATGAACACTGGACCTACGCGATCCGCAGCGCCGCCGCGGCAATCGCGCCGCTGCGCCTGCTCGGCCCCCGCGCACCGAAGGTACTCGGCCTGGTGGGCATCGGCACCATGGGCGAGAACGCGTTGCGCTGCCTGCGCCGCCTCTACACGTTCGAGAAGGTCCTCTGTACCTCGCGCCGCGCCGAAACACGCAATGCCTTCGCCGCCAAGTGGTCGCCGATCCTCGGCATCCCGGTGCAGGCGGTCGACTCGGTCGAGGAAGTCGTTCGCGGCAGCGACCTCGTGATCGGCGGCACCACCCGCACCGACATCGTGAGCCGCGAACCCTGGGTGAAGCCGGGCGCGACCTTTGTGTCGCTTGCACGCCGCGAGATGGACCCGGCGGGCTGGGCGAAGTTCGACAAGACGGTGATCGATGACTGGGACTGCAACATGACCATGAAGCCGTTTCGCGACATGCTTGACGCGGGCCAGTTCGACCGGCAGCGGTTGCATGCGGAAATCGGCGAGGTAGTGGCCGGTCTCAAGCCCGGCCGCGAACGCGACGGCGAGCGCATCCTGGTGCACACCACCGGCCTCGTTTCGCAGGACGTCGGCATCTGCTCCTGGATCTACCGCAAGGCGCGCGAACTCGGCCTCGGCATCCCGCTGCCCACGGCGCTGGCGCAGGCGCACGTGCAGCCGGAAGACTGAGCCGTCGCGCTTATTCGCTCGCGCGGCGCCACGGCGCGACGCGGCGTTCCAGCCTGTAGATCAGGTTGGTGATGATGATGCTAAGGAACGCCAACACCACAATCGGCACGAATAGTTCCGCAGTGCGGAAGGTGTTGCCATAGAGCACCACCATGTAGCCCAGTCCGGCCAGCGCAGTGAACATCTCCGCAACCACGACGCCCACCAGCGCCTTGCCCAGGCCGAGCCGCACGCCCGCGATCAGGAACGGCACAGCTGCATGCAGCACCACCCGACGGAACGTCTGCCAGCGGTCGCAGCCGAAGGCGCGCGCGGTCTCTAGAAATGCCGCAGGGACGTTGGCCACGCCGATCTGTGTGTTGATGATGATCGGGAACACCGCCACCAGCCAGGTGAGAAACACCTTGGCCTGGAATTCCAGGCCGAGCCAGATGATCACCAGTGGTACCAGCGCCACCGTCGGCATCGCGTTGAATGCGTTCACGTACGGGTCGAGCACTCGGCGAAGTGCGGCAAAGGTGCCCATTGCGACCCCAAGCGCGATGCCGGTGACGATTGCCAGCGTGAATCCGACCAGCAGAACGCTCGCCGTCTGCCACAGCTGGCGCGGCAGTTCGCCCGATATCGTCATGTCGTAGAACGCCACCGCGATGGCTGAGGGCGGGGGCAGGAAGCGCGGCGGGATAACGAAACGCGACAGCAGTTCCCAGGCGACAAGAATGCCGGTGTGGCAGGCCATCTGCACCAGCAGCGTCTTGCGCGCCGGGCTCATCGCTCGGCTCCCAGTGCGGTCACGCCCGACAGCAGCGACCAGAGGTGCTCGCGCAGCGTCGCGAACTGCCGACTCGCGCGAACGGCATCGGCCTCGCGCGGATGCGGCAGATCCACCCGTACTTCCTCGAGAACGCGGCCAGGCCGCACGCCCATCACCAGGATGCGGTCGGAGAAAAAGATCGCCTCGTCCATGTTGTGGGTGATGAATACCACCGTCTTTTTTGACTGCGCAAGGATGTCGGCGATCTCGCGCTGCAACTGCTCGCGTGTGATTGCATCCAGGGCGCCAAACGGCTCGTCCATCAGCAGCACCTTCGGGTCGAGCGCCAGCGCCCGGGCGATGCCCACCCGTTGCTGCATGCCACCCGAGAGCTCGTGGGGATAGTGATCGGCAAATCCCGAGAGACCCACCAGCTTCACGAAATGATCGGCGAGCTCGGCGCATTCGGCCTCTGGCCGCTTCGCCACCTCGAGTCCGAAGGCCACGTTCTTTCGCACCGTCAACCAGGGAAACAGGTTGAACTGCTGGAAGATCATCGCGCTCGAGGTGGACGGGGCCGCGACCTGCCGGCCCGCCGCATAGACCACGCCTTCGCTTGCCGGCTCGAGCCCGTGGATCATGCGCAGGAGCGTTGTCTTGCCGCAGCCACTCGGGCCGATGATCGAGACGAACTCGCCCTCGGCGACATCGAAGCTCACCCCACGCAAGGCCTCGAACGGCGGCCTTCCGCGCTGCCCCGGGAACGTCTTGCCTAAATTTTCAATCCGAATCACCGACGGTCCCTTAGAAGTGGTCGCGGTTTTTTGAACCGCGTTATAAGTGGAAACCCTGGGTATATTGCCAGACCGAAGACGGTCTGGAAACAAGGAGTTTCTGATGATGAAAAAGAAAGCATCTGGGCGGCGCACGCGCCGCACCCACAATCCGGTATTCAAGGCCCGCGTGGCCCTGACCGCCTTGCGCGAGGACAAGACCATGGCCGTGCTGTGCGAGCAGTTCGAACTGCACCCGCACCAGATCACCGAATGGAAGCGGCAATTGCTTGATCGGGCAGCAGAGGTTTTTGACGCCGGGGAGCGGGCAGATCCGGTGGACCTGGCGCCGCTGCACGCCAAGATCGGGCAGTTGGCGCTGGAGAATGATTTTTTAGAAAGCGCGCTCACCAAAGCGGGATTGCTGAGCGTAAAGCCATGATCGACCGTGAACACAAACTGAGCATCACCCGTCAGGCCCAACTGCTGAACATCAGCCGTGGGACGGTGTACTACCTTCCTCGGCCGGCCAGCGCGGCCGATCTGGCGCTGATGCGCAAGCTCGATGAACTGCACCTGGAACACCCCTTTATGGGTGCGCGCATGTTGCGCGACCAACTGGTCAGGCAAGGCATCCACGCCGGAGGGCGCCATATCCGCACACGCATGCTCAAGATGGGGATCGAGGCACTTGCGCCCCAGCCTGGTACCAGCAAAGCGGCGCGCGGCCACAAGATCTATCCGTATCTGCTGCGCAATCTGGCGATTACCCGATCCAATCAGGTCTGGGCGCTGGACACCACCTACATTCCCATGGCGCGGGGCTTTGTTTACCTCACCGCCGTTGTGGACGTCGCCAGCCGAAAGGTCCTGGCGCACAAGGTGGCGATCACGCTCGAAGCCGTTCACGCCAAGGAGGTGATCGAGCAGGCCTTTACCCGGTACGGGGTGCCCGATATCGTCAACACCGACCAGGGCAGCCAGTTCACGGCTGAGGAGTTCACCCGGGTCGTCCTTGAGCGCGGTTGCAAGCTGTCCATGGACGGGCGCGGGGCCTGGCGTGACAACGTGTTCGTCGAGCGCCTGTGGCGCAGCGTGAAGTACGAACGCGTGTACCTGAAGGCCTACGATGGCGTGAGCGCGCCTCGAGCGGACATCGCCGACTATATGAGTTGGTACAACGAACAACGTCCGCACTCCACGCCACCACTTCCGCACAACTCGTCGCCGAGTGGCTGGGCCGGCCCTTCGATTCCATCCAGTTCGTTCAGGGCGACACCGGTGAAGTGGCGTTCGGGCGCGGCACCTACGCCGCGCGCAGTTCCATGATCGCCAGCGGTGCGCTGCGCATGGCGGCAACGCAGATCATCGACAAGGCGAAACCGCTCGCCGCTTTCCTCCTCGAAGCGGCCGACGCGGACATCGTATTCGCCGAAGGCCGGTTCACCATATCCGGCACCGATCGCAGCGTGTCGCTGACCGAAGTGGCCAAGGCCCCGTTCCGTCCGCGCGGCATACCACCCCACCGCAACGCCGGCCTCGAAGCCAACGCCGTGTATTCAAGCCACGGGCAGAACCATCCCAATGGCTGCCACGCCTGCAAAGTGCTGGTCGATGCCGAAACCGGCGTGGTGAAAATAGACCGCTACAGCGTTGTCGATGACCTCGGCCGCGTGATCAACCCGCTCATTTGCGAAGGCCTGGTGCACGGCGGCGTGGCGCAGGGCGCCGGCCAGGCGCTGATGGAAGAAATGGTTTACGACCTCGAATCGGGGCAGCTTCTCTCGGGTACCTTCAGCGACTACTGCATGCCGCGCGCCGACGACTTCCCGCACATCAGCACCGGCTTCGAGGAAATACCGAGCACCTCCAACCCGCTCGGCGTCAAAGGCGTGGGTGAAACCGGCGCGGTGCCGGCACCGCCGGCGATCATCGAAGCCATACTGGATGCCCTGCGACCGCTCGGCGTGAAAGACATTGCCATGCGGGCGACGCCGCAGCGCGTCTGGCGGTGCATTCAAGACGCGCATAAAGCGCACGCTGCATAACCAGGACCCAAGTACCAAGGAGGAATCAATGGCGAAGAAAAAACTCATCATCCTGGTGGCCCCCACCGGCGGCAACGCAATGGACCGCGAAGGCGCGCAGGTGCCGATAACCCCGGAGCAAATCGCCGCAAAGGCGCTGCGCTGCCGCGAAGCCGGTGCTGCGGTGGTGCACATCCATGCGCGCGACCCGGTGTCGAAACAAGCCAGCGGCGATCCGCAGATTTTCAGCGACATCATCAAACGCATACGCGCGCATTGCGGCAACATGCTGATCCAGACCACGATCGGCATAGGCATCACCGGCAAGGAGGTACGCCCGGGCACCGACGAGCGCCTCGGCCTGCTGGCGCTCAATCCGCCGCAGGACCTTGCCACCATTCCGCCGGGCAGCTGGGACATCTGGCGCCCGGGCGGCAGCAGCGCCTACAAGCCCGATGCGACCTACCAGAACACGCCGGCCCTCTTGCGCAAGAATATCGCTGCGATTGTCGCCAAGGGTCTGCCCTGGGAAATGGAAATCGCCGACACGGGATTCCTCAACAATGCGCTGCGCCTCGCCGACGAAGGCCGGTTCGACCGCCACAGCACCAACTTCTGGCTCGACTACTGCTTGGGCTTTGGCGCGATGCACGCCACCGCGCGCCACCTGGTGTTCGCGCACGACGAAGGCGCACGCATTTTTCCGCAGGCCAAATGGGCGGTGCTGGCCACCGACCGCGACCAGTTCCCGATGAAAACGCTGGGCATTCGATGGGTTGCGACATCGTCCGCGTGGGCTTCGAGGACAACATCTACCTGCCCGACGGCCGGCCGGCCAAACACAACTACGAAATGGTCGCCGCCACCGCACGCATTGCGCGCCACCTCGGCCGCGAAGTGGCGAGCGTCGAAGAGGCCAGAGAGATTTTCGGCATCGCTTGAGCGCAGCCGCGCTTTGGGCTATAACGCTGCGTCCACTTCATTTTTACGCACGGAAAACCACACATGAAACACTTTTGCCTTACCCTGCTGTTCGCCCTCGCCCTGCCCGTCGGCGCCACCCTCGCCGCCGATGCGCTGGTCAAAAAAGACACCGTGGTCGGCAGCGGCAAGGAAGCGGTCAGTGGTACCAACGTGGTGGTGCATTACACCGGCTGGCTGCACAATCTGGCCGCCAAGGACCTGCGCGGCAACAAGTTCGACAGCTCGGTCGGGCGCGGGCCCTTCACCTTTCCGCTGGGCGGCGGCCGCGTGATCAAAGGCTGGGACGAGGGCGTCGCCGGCATGAAGGTCGGCGGCAAGCGCACGCTGATCATCCCGAGTGAAATGGCCTACGGCAAGCGCGGCGCGTCCAATGTCATTCCGCCGGATGCGACGCTGGTGTTCGACGTCGAGCTGCTCGAGGTCAAATAGCCGCGCCCGCCGCACCCGATAAAATGGGGAGCATTGCTCCCCATTTTATCGCCGCGCCCGCATGCCGGAGACATCATTTGCATCCCGGGCCTGCGGTTTCAACAGCCTGCTAGAACCCGACGTTCGCGCCGCCCTTCAACTGCAGGATGTCGCGCGCCTCGTCAGGCGTGGCCACTTCCAGTGACAAGGCCTCGATGATGCTGCGGATGCGTTTGACCTGTTGCGCATTGGTCTTTGCCAGCGAACCCGGGCCGTCCCACAGCGAGTCCTCGAGCCCGACGCGCACGTTGCCGCCCATCACCGCCGACATGGCCGCGACGGGCATCTGGTTGCGGCCCGCGCCCAGCACCGACCAGACATAATCGTCACCGAACAAGCGGTCGGCGGTGCGCTTCATCTGCATCACATCCTCGGGGTGAGCGCCGATGCCGCCAAGAAGGCCGAACACCGACTGGATAAAGAGCGGCGGCTCGACCATCTGGCGCTCGAGGAAATGCGCCGCAGTGTACAAATGGCCGATGTCGTAGCACTCGATCTCGAAGCGCGTGTTGTTGGCGCGGCAGGATTCGAGTATGTGCTGGATGTCCTTGAAGGTATTTTTGAAAATGCGCTCGTCCGAGCCGGCGAGGTAGGGCACCTCCCAGTCGTGCTTCCAGTCCTTGTAGCGCGAGAGCATCGGATACATGCCGAAATTCATCGAGCCCATGTTGAGCGAGGCGACCTCGGGCTTGAGTTGCAGCGCCGGTTGCAGGCGCTCTTCTATGCTCATGGTCGGCGCGCCGCCGGTGGTGAAGTTGATCACCACGTCCGAGCGCGCCCGGATCGCCGGTGCGAACTGGCGAAAATACTTCGGGTCCTGCGTCGGCCTGCCATCGACCGGATCGCGCGCGTGCAGGTGGACGATGGCGGCGCCTGCTTCGGCCGCGCCCACCGCCGCATCGGCGATTTCCTGCGGCGTGATCGGCAGGTGCGGCGACATCGTCGGCGTGTGAATGGCGCCGGTGACGGCGCAGGTGATGATGACTTTCTTTTTCGGGCGTGTCGCCATGGGGTTTCCCGTAAAAAAACGAATCAGGCACGCATCAGGTGCCGGCTGACAGGGTGTTGAAAAGGGGGCGGTGCCCCTTTGGATCCCCGACTCGGAGGCTGTTGAGACACCAGCCTGCACGCTGGGTACGTCATTTCCAACTCGGATAGATACGTTTCAACAGCCTGCATTTCATTTGCGCCACACCACATGAAAAAGGGAGCCTCGCTCCCTTTTTTTGCCCCCCCCCCGCCGGCTCACCTAGCCCGGCTTGCGCGGACCAGCCGGCCGGTTGCGCGCCTGCTTGAATGATTTTTTGCCCTGACGACCGGCGCCGGCGCCGCCTCCGCCAGCGTTATTGTTACGGGGCTGGTTTCCACCCGATGCATCGCGACGCTGTCCCTGGCCGCCGCCGTCACGGCGCTGCCCCTGGCCCTGGCCCTGGCCCTGACCCGGGTTCTGTCCCTGGCCGTTGTCACGATTGGCCGAGGCCATGCTGATCTCAAGCTCGTTGAGTTCATCCCACTGCGCGTCGGTGCGCTCGCGCTCGGGAATGGCCATCAACTCTTTCATGCGCTGGCGCGGACCCTGCTGGTTGTTTTGCTGCTGGCGCGGCGGGCGCCCGTTGTTGCCCTGGTTACCGTTACCCTGGGGGTTGCCGTTGCCCGCGTCCTCGTCGCCGGCGGGCGCACCGCCGTCGTTGCCGGTCTGGATGCCCTCGGACGCCTGCTCGGCGTCGTTGCGACCGGCCTCATTGCGGTTGCCGTCGCCGTCGCTGCGGTTGCCATCGCTACGGTTACCATCGCTGCGATTACCGTTGTTATCCTGTTCGCCGCGCTCTGATTGATCGTGCGGCATCGCCTGCATGGGCTGCTCGGGTTGTGTGTTTTCCATATCGCGTTCAGTTGGGTTCATGCCGTTATTATCTCATTCTCGGGCCAAGGATGGCAGGGGTGGGGCCGGTGCGCCGCCTTTTTGGCCCAAAATCAAGGCTTTTGCGGCCGTTACAAGCCATTTCAGTCGGCCTTGGCCCCGGATTCGCGGATGATTTTCGCCCAGCGCACGGTCTCGCTGCGTATCAGCGTGCCAAACGCCTCCGGCGTGCTGCCGACCAGCTCGAAACCGAGCTGCGTCAGCCGGTCGCGCAGTTCAGCCGTCTGCAGCGCCTTGACCGACTCGGCGTGCACGCGCGCGATCACCTCGCGCGGCGTACCGGCGGGCGCAAGCAGGCCAAACCAGGCCGACACCTCGAAGCCGGCAAGGCCGGCTTCGATCACCGTCGGCAGTTCAGGCAGCATGGCCGAGCGTTTGCCCGATGTGACCGCCAGTGCGCGCAGCTTGCCACCCTTGATATGCGCGATCGCCGGCGGGATGTTGTCAAAGGACAATTGCAGCCGCCCGGCGATGAGGTCGTTGAGCCCCAGCGCCGCGCCCTTGTACGGCACATGCACCAGTTTGGCGCCGGTAAGCGCGTTGAACAGTTCGCCCGCCAGGTGCGGTGTGCTGCCGGTGGCCGGCGAGCCGTAGTTGAGCTCGCCCGGATGGGCGCGCGCGTAGTCGATGAGTTCCTTCACCGATTTGACCGGCAACTCCGGATTGACCACCAGCACATTGCCCGAAGAAACCAGGTGCGATACCGGGACCAGGTCTTTGCCCGGATCAAAACTCAGCTTGGCGTAAAGGCTGGGGTTGGTGGCGATAGTGACCCCGCCCAGCAGGAAAGTGTAGCCGTCGGGCGCAGCGCGGGCCACCGCCTCCATGCCGATGTTGGTGCCCCCACCGGGGCGGTTCTCGACGACCACCGGCTGGCCAAGGCCCTCTGCCAATCGCACCGACAACATACGCGCCAGAATGTCTATGGTGCCGCCGGCGGCGGCAGGCACGACCAGGCGCACGGCGCGGTTCGGATAGGCTTGCGCTTGCGCCTGCTGTGCGGCCACACCAAACAAGGCCGCCGACAGCAACGTCAGCCTGGCAATGGCGACAAGGCCCGACGACAAGGTGTGGCGGAAGCTCATTCGGGACGACGGGCGCATACCAACTCCCTGCGGACGATGGAAGGACGGCTTAAGTATAGCGGCCATTGCCGCAGTGCGGAATGCGCGCCGTTACCAAGACAGGATCACGACAGCAATGCTGTTTAGAATATTTTGCACGATCAGGGCGCGCGGCAGTGGGTCAATCGCCGCACACCAGCAAACCGACAATCAGAACGGCCATCAGAATGGCACTCGCAGTCATCGCAGTCAACAAAGGGGAATGCAACATGACACGCAAGGATTCGGGCCCGAAACCGGGCCGTAGGCAATTTCTGGGCGGCGTGATCGCTGCGGGTGCGGCGAGCGCGGCGAGCGTTATGAAACCGGCTGCGGCCGCGGATACAGCGCCGCGCGCGCCCTCGGCGCTGCCACCGTCGGGACGGGTCGCCGCCGCCGAGACCGGTTCGCCGCAGCAACAGGAACTGGCGCGGGTCAAGGGCAAGCCGGGCTCGGATTTCATGGTCGATGTCATCAAATCGCTGGGCATCAAATACCTGCCGTCCAACTGCGCCTCGAGTTTTCGCGCCATCCATGAGTCGCTGATCAATTACGGCGGCAACGCCATGCCCGAATACCTCACCTGCATGCACGAGGAATCGGCGGTGGGCATGGCCCACGGTTACTTCAAGATCGCCGGCAAGCCGCTGGTCACGCTATGCCACGGCACCGTCGGCCTGCAGCACGCATCGATGGCCGTCTACAACGCCTGGTGCGACCGTGTGCCGCTGATCATTGTCGGCGGCAATGATCTTGACGCCGCGCACCGGCCGCCGGGCGTGCCGACCTTCCACGCCGCGCAGGACATCAATGCGCTGGTGCGCGACTTCACCAAATGGGACGACACGCCGGTGTCACTGCAGCATTTTTCGCAGTCCTTCGTGCGCGCCTACAAGATTGCCATGACGCCGCCCTATGGCCCGGTGGCGATTTCGCTCGACGCCGGCCTGCAGCAGGAGCCGATGAAGGCGCACGGCGGCCATATGCCCTACATACCGCGCTACGTGCCGACCTCACCACCGCAGGGCGACAGCGGCGCGGTCAAGGAAGCGGCGCGGCTGCTCGCCAACGCCAGTAACCCGGTCATCGTCGCCGATCGCGCGGCACGCACCCCGGCAGGCGTGGGCCTGCTGGTGCAACTGGCCGAATTGCTGCAGGCACGCGTCGTCGATCAGGGCGGACGCATGAATTTCCCCAAGACGCATTACCTCAGCAGCCCGGTGACGGTTATTCCCGGCGCCGATGTCGTCATCGGCCTCGAGCTGTCGGATTTCTGGGCCACGGTCAATTCCTACACCGATAACGGCAGCAACGGCGGCATCGGCGAGAACGGTACGCGCATGAAGCCCGATACCAAGCTGATCAGCATCAACTCGGTCGATCTCAACACCAAGGCCAACTACCAGGACTTCCAGCGCTTTCAGGTCATCGACGTGCAAATGGCGGCCGACGCCGAGGCCACGCTGCCGGCGCTGATCGAAGCGGTGAAGTCGGCCATCTCCAACGAACGCAAGGGCGCCATAGCGGCACGCGCCGACGCGGCAAAAAAAGCCCACGCCGAGGGGCGCATGCGTACGCGCGAGGCGGCCGCAGTGGCCTGGGACGCCAGCCCCATCAGCACCGCACGGCTGGTGATGGAAACCTATGGCGCGATCAAGGACCTCGACTGGTCACTGGTCGCCTCCGAGGGCAACGTCAGCAACTGGCCGATACGGCTGTGGCCGATGGAAAAACACCATCACTGGCTCGGCCGCTCCGGCGGCTACGGCGTCGGTTACGGTGCGCCGGCCTCGGTCGGCGCCGCGCTCGCCAACCGCGACCTCGGCCGCTTCTCGGTCAGCATCCAGTCCGACGGCGACCTGATGTACGCGCCGGGCGTGCTGTGGACCGCCGCCAAGCACAAGATTCCGCTACTCGCCGTAATGCACAACAACCGCGGCTACCACCAGGAGGTGATGCACGTGCAACGCCTCGCCAACTTCCGCAACCGCCCGTCCAACCTCGGCGGCGACATGGGCCCGGTCGGTACCAGCATCCAGAACCCGGACATCGAATACCACAAGCTGGCCGAGTCCATGGGCTGGTGGGCCAAGGGGCCGATCAAGGATCCGGCCCAGCTCGGCGCCGCGCTCAAAGAGGCGGTGGCCGTGGTCAAGTCGGGCCAGCCGGCCCTGCTCAACGTCTGGACGCAGCCGCGTTAGCCCGGGGACATGACAATGAAGAACATTAGCTCACTCGCGCTGTCCGGCGCTGCTGCCATCAGCCTCGCCGCCGGTATGCTGTTCAACCACGGCGCGCTCGCCGCCGATGCCGGCAAGGGCAAGCTCGCATACGAGAAAAACGGCTGCTGGCAATGCCACGGCTTTGTCGGTCAGGGCGGCGTCACCGGCCCCAAACTTGCGCCCGACCCGAAGCCCTTCGAGGTCCTCAACGCCTTCGTGCGCTACACCACCGGCACCATGCCACCCTACCCGGAAACCATCTTGTCGAAGCAGGACATGGACGACATCTACGCCTACCTGAAGTCGATTCCGAAGTCGCGCGACTACAAGAGTATTCCGCAGCTCAACTTCTAGGCCGGGGCAACGGCGCATCCCGCGCACGCCTGCCGCGCCGGCCTGGGGTCGGTCTTGGGTCGGCCTGGGGTCGGCCTGCCGCCGTTTGCTGCACCGGGCCTGCGCGCCAAAACCGCTATGCCTGCCAAACGCCATAGCCGGCCTCGCGCAGCGCGATCGCCAGTTCGACTTCCATGTCGCGGGCGCCCTCGTAGGGCATCGGGTTGTAGCACGCATAGAGCTCGGGCAAGAGGCGCAAGCCGTAGCGCAGCACGTAGCGGTTGGCCTTGATGCCGGCCATGTGCTTGTCAAAACGCTCGTCCGGCGAGAGTCCGGTCATGCCGACATAGACGCAGGCCTTGCCCGGCAGGTAACCGGGATTGCAGCGCATAAAGCGCGCCTCGCCCAGCACGCCTGCGGACAACGCCACCACATACACGCTGTGGCGCTGCGCCGCAGCCCTGGGCGCCGAGCCGGTGCCACCTGCCCGCAGTCTAGGGCGCAAGGCTGGCGCGGATGCGCGCGACGATGTCCTCGATCGGCGCCTGCTTGGAAATTGCGCTGCGCCCGCCAAGCTGGTTGCCGCTCGCCTTCAGGTCGGTGGGGGAGGCGAGCGAGGTCAAGAACAGCAGCGGCACATGGCGCGTGTCCTCGTGCGAGAACAGCGTCACCGAGATGTCGCCGCCGTCCATGCCGTCGGCGTCGCTTTGCAGGTCGATGTCGCACAGCACCAGGTCGGGCCTGCCCTCGCGCATCAGCGCCAGCACGTCGTCCGCCGATGTGGTGGTGATGAGCTCGAACTCACCGCCAAGCTTGATGCAGAGGTAATCGAGCACCGCCTCATCATCATCGATCAGCAGCAGTTTTTTGCGCTCACCGTGTGTACTACCCGTCATGCCGGTCTCCGCTGTTGTGTTCGCTGAGGTGTCGGGTGTGGTCGCCGGCCGGCGCGACACCCTCGCGCAGTCTAGCGCCATCGATGTGGCGCTGCAATTGCCCGCAGCGCGCCAGCAGCGCCGCCGCGCCCCCTTCGGGCACAGCCTGCTCGATGGCGCGGCATTCTGCCGCCGCCCAGGCAAAACCGTACAACCCGAAGGCGCCGGCAAGCTTGTGGGCGACGGCGCGTGCCTTGTCGTGCTCTCCCGCCTCGAGCGCGGCGCGCAATCCATCGAGCAGTACGGCGCGCGAGGCAAAAAACTTCGGCAGCGCGGCACGCAGGTCCTCGCTCAAGAGCACCGCATCATCGGGGCCGGCGCCGGGGTCAGGGTCGAGGCGCGGCGACGCCGGCGCAGCGGGGCCTGACACGGCTTCGCCGCGCGCTGCGGCTTGCAGAATGTCGATGATGCGCTCGCGCGTTGCCGGCTTGCCCAGGTAGGCGTCAAAACCGGCGCTGCGGCAGCGGCGGCGAATAAGCTCGTCGTCATAGGACGAAAAAGCCACCACGATGCTGGCGCGGCGGCCGGCGGCGGCCTCAAGTTCGCGTATGCGCGCCAGTGCGGCAAAGCCGTCCATCACCGGCATCTCGAGATCCATGAAAATCACATCCGGCGCCACGGCGGCAACCGCATCCACCGCGGCGCGGCCGTTGATCGCGGTTTCGACCTCGACCGGCGGGCCGGGCAGCGTGTGGCGCATGAAGGCGATATTGAATTCATCGTCATCGACGACCAGCACGCGCAGCGGCGGCAGCGGCGCTTCGGGCGCGCGCAGCGCAGTGGCCGCCAACGCCGCGCCGGCGGCAGCGGGCAGCGCGTTCGCCGGCAGCGGCGGCAGGCGCAGTGTCAGCGTGGTGCCCGTCGCCTCTGCCGTCTGCATCTGCAGGTCGCCGCTTTGCACCTGGGCCATCAGCCGCGCCGAATAGGTGCCGAGGCCAAAGCCGCCGACCTTGCCCGAGGTGGCGTATTTTTCAAAAAAACTGTCGCGCACCTGCAGCGGCACCACACCGTCGTTATGGATGCGCAGCACCACCCCGGTGGCGCGCGGCAGAAAATCGACGGTAACGCTGCCGCCCTCGGGCGAGGCCTCGACCGCGTTCTTGACGAGGTTGGCAATGATTGAATAACAAAGCAGTTCGCTGGCCCAGGCGTGGACGCTGCGGCCCCCGGGCAGCACGGCGCCCTCGAGGCGCACGACAATATGCACACGCTTGGTCAGGGCATGGGCGCGCACTTCGCGCGCCACCGTCGCGGTAAGGCCGGTCAGGTCCACGGCGCGCGGGCTGAAGCTGTATTCGCCCTGCTCCATGCGGTACAAATCGACCGACAGGTTGACGAGGTCAAGAATGCGGTAGGCGGCCCCCTCGACCATGCCCAGCAACTCGTCCTCACGCGCGTCCTGGGCACGCCTCTCGGCCCCGCCAATGCGGCTGCGGCGCCCCTCGCGTATCAGCCTGGGCACGGCGAGGATGCCGTTGAGCGGGGTCTTCAGGTCGTGGCGCGCGATGCGCTCGACCTCCTCGCGCACGCGAATGGCCGAGCGCAGGGTTTCGTTCTGGTCGCGCAACTGCTGCGCCTGCACCGCGATCTGGTTGTGCGAGTTGCGCAAATCCTCGCCCTGGCGGTAGCGCTCGGTGACGTCGATCAGCGAGGCGATGTAGCGCACCGCCAGCGCGTCGGCGTTATGGATGAAAATCCCCTCGGCATGCACCCATACGATGTCGCCGTTGGGCTTGATGAGGCGGTAGTCGCCGGCGACATGCGGCCGCGCGCCGTTGCGCACGCTGCGGTCGCGCGTGCCCGCAAGGAACAACTGGTAGCGCGCCTCGCGGTCCTCCGGATGCACGAATTCCTGGAAGGGCGGCCAGCCCGAGGTGTCGGCATCGGCGGCAAAGCCGAGGATCTCCTTCATGCGCGCCGAATAGCCCACCGCCGGCGCGCCGCGGTCCCACTGGTACGACCCGGCGCGCGTGGCACGCACCAGCAGTTCAAGGCGCTCGCGCTGCTCGGCCTCTTTCGCCTGCTCGGCCTCAAGCACATAGGAAAAAATGTTGGTAAAGACGATGGTCAACAACTGCGCCGCGACAATGCGCAGCGCCACGTCGGACGCCTGCGTATAAAAGGCCACCATGCCCACCAGCGCGACCAGCGTCAGATTGAAGACATTGGCCAGCCGCCGGTCGAGAATGAAATGCAGCAGCAGGATGGCCGGAAAAGTCCAGAAAATTCCGAGCAGGCCGCGCTGCCAGATGGCGATGAGCAGCGCGATGACAATGAGCGTGAAGGCGACCGGAATGGGCACCGGCAGCCGGCGCCTCCAGTGGATGGCCAGCGCATCGGCGACAAACACCGCCACCACGGTGAGCACCGTCACGCCGACCAGCGTATAGCCGATTACGAGGTTGTACACGCCAAAGGGCAGCAGTACCACGGTGGCGATGATGGCCAGCGCGTAAAGGATTCGTTCGCGGTAGGCGGCGACGATGGACGCCGCGGCGGGCTTGCCGTGCAGGTCGGTTGGGCTTGGCGAGTGCATGCTGCGGACTATTCTAACCGCAGCCCCCCCACAAGCTGAAAAGCCCCGACTGGCGGGGCTTTTCAGCTTGTACGCGCGTCGCGCGCGGAAGGCGCGCGGGGCCCTAGCGGCCGAGGTCCTGAATGGCGTCCACGACCATTGATGTCCCGATTGCAATCATCAGGATGTCGGCGGCGACCTGCACGTAGCGGTAGCCGCTTGGGGCCGGGCCGATCTTGGTGACGAGGTCGCGCGGCACTTCGTGGTAGATCACTTCGCGCGGCAACTGGTAGCCGACGCGCCATTTCTTCGCCTGGCCGGGCGGCATGCAGCCGTTGTTCTTTTTGGCCAGGCCGGGCGGGCAGCGGCCGGCGCGGAACTGCTCGCCGTAGTAATCGCGCACCATCACGCGGTGGCGATCGCCGAAATAATCGCTCTGACGCACATTCTCGCGGCTGCCATCGCGCCTGTCATCACGCTTGTCATCAAGCTTGTCGGCGCGATTTTCGCCGCGTCTGTCGTCATTGCGGTCGTCGCCGCGCTCCTTGTTCTGCCCCTTGCCGGCGCTGTTACCCTTGCCCGCGCCCTCGGGCTTGTCAGCCAGCACCGGACCGGCGATCAGCGCCGCGGCAAAAAGACCGGTGATTGCAAAAGTCCTGCTACTTGAAAAGCGTTTCATATTGTTTGCCCACACGTTGTTCAGGTTGAAGTGCGGCCTGTGCCGGATGGGCCAATCGTGCCCCGCAGGGCGGCAAAATACTGTGTGATACCGCACATTGACGCGGAATTTGCGCCGCGAGTCATGCGTACCGAGCGCGCTGCCGTGCGTTGCACGACATCGAATGCGTAGTTCTACGCAGAACATAATCGGTCTTTTCAGTGACGACACGGGTGTCATCGCCGAACATCGCCTGCGAAGCGACGGCATCGCTCCCCTGGTTGCGCGCGGCAAACCAACGTCGTGCGACAGGTTGCCGATTCCGGGAAGCATGTCCGCCCCCCCACTATTTCAGTGTCTGAGGTGGTTGAGCTCAGCCCACCCGGTCCACAGGATATCGATGCCGATGCACAACAATATGAACGCCGACAGCCGCATCATCACCATGCTGCCCACTTCGCCCAGCCAGCCGAGCACCACGCCGGCCTGGCTGAATACGAGGTAGAGCGTCAGCGCGATCAGCGTCGCACCGAGCATGGCGACGCCGGCACCGGCAAGAAACAACACCGGCGAGCCGGGGATGCTGGCCCCCAGCGCGATCGATGCGGCGATGGTGCCCGGCCCCGTGGTCAGCGGAAAGGTGATCGGGAAAAAACTGCGGCGCACGATCTCGGCGTCCGACAACTTGCCCGCCTGCACTGTGGCCGCGGCCTTGAGGCCGTCATCGTCGTTGTTGTTGAGCATGCGCCACGCCGTCGAGGCCACCAACAGACCGCCGCCGACGCGCACAATGGGCAGCGAGATGCCGAACAGCGCCAGCACATAATTGCCCACCAGCATGGACACCACAATGATGAACCAGCTGTTGACCGCCACCTGCCACGCCAGGCGCCGCGCCACCGATGCATCGCCGCCGGTGGTGGCGACAAACAGCGGCGCCGCGCCGAGCGGGTTGATGATGGGCAATAGCGTCAGCGGCACCAGCAACAGGGCTTTGACAAAGGGGTAGGTCCACTCCATTGCGGCTCCGGCATCAATCGAGGCCTGATTTTGCACCAATCGGCGCGCGGCCGTGGCGCGCCATACCGCTATTGAGGCATCATCCTGTCGCTGCAGCCGCCTCGCGACGAACGTCCTGCATGCACCTAGCCCGCCGCCAGCAGGGCGGCGTTCCAGGTAAAAATCGCCGGCATGCCGCCGGTGTGTACAAACACCACCACTTCGTCCTTGCGAAACCGTCCCTCGCGAATGTGCGCAATCATTGCCGCCGCGCATTTTCCGGTATAAATGGGATCGAGGATGATTCCCTCGTGGCGGCCGAACAGCCGCACAGCCTCGTTGCCGACCTCACTCGGGAGGCCGTAGCCCTTATCGACGAAGTTGTCGTAATTTTCAATTTCAGCCGGCTCTACCTTCACTTCCAGGCCTAGCAGGGCGGCGGTCTGATTGGCAATCGAGGCAGTGCGGTTCGGCACATCATGCTTGTGGCTCGCGGTAACGCCGCGCATGATGAAACGCCCGCCGAGTGCCTTGCGCGCAAGCGCCACACCAGCCTGGCCCTTGCCACCGGAGGACATGTAAAAGCAATCAGCCTCGACGCCTTCGGCGTGCAGTTGGTCGAGCATTTCCATCGTCGTATCAAGATACGCAAGCGCCGAGGCAACGTCGAACATCGGGTTGTCATTCAGAATGTACGGGCGGCGGCCGGCCGCACGCAATTGGTTTGCCGTTTCGTCCATCACCTCGCGCTGCGCCCTGGCGTCCGGCGCAAACCTCACCTCCGCACCCAGCACGTAATCTAGCAGCAGGTTGCCCTGCACCATGTCGGGGCGTTTGCCCTCAAGCACCAGCACCGTGCGAAGGCCGAGCTTGTTGCAGGCCCCGACCGTCTGGCGCGCCGAATTCGATTGCAGGTCCAATCCGACGATGACCGTGTCGGGCTTTTCATCAAGCGCCCGGGCGAGGCGAAACTCGAGGTTGCGCAGCTTGTTGCCGCCAAGCGCAACCCCCGTCATGTCGTCGCGCTTGATGAAAATACGCGGCCCGCCCAGGTGGCGCGCCAGGTTGGGCGCCTCCATCATCGGCGTCGGCCGAACCGCGATGTTCACACGGGGGATGCGACTGATTTTCTCGCGCATCGCCGCAAACAGCTTGTAATCGGCGGCGGGTGGTTTGGCTGCGGCGGATGAATCGCCTTGGGGCATGGTGAGCTTTCCGGTCAGGGTTTCATGGCGGATATCCATCGAATCTCGATTCGCCTCTCGATTCAATCAGGGCGTCGGTGCGGCGTCGGGTATCAGCCCGGCGCTGCGCAACGCCTGCCAGAATTCGACGGGAATCGGATGGCGCAATTTGGCAGCCGCATCCTGCCAATGCGCAACGGATTTGACGCCGGCCAGCACCAGCTCGATGGCCGGATGGGCCAGCGGGAACTGCAGCGCTGCAGCGCGCAGCGGAACGCCGAAACGCGCGCATTGCACCTCGATGGCGGCAACACGCGCCACCAGTTCGGCCGGGGCCGGCTCGTAATTGAAACGCAGCGGCTGCGCACCGGGGCCGACGCCAGTGGCAAGAATGCCGGAATTGAACACGCCGCCCAGTGCGATGCGCACGCCGCGCGCATCGCACAGCGGCAACAATCCGGTCAGGGCGCTGTGGTCGAGCAGCGTGTAGCGTCCGGCGAGCAGCAGGCAATCGAGTTCGGCCTCGCGCAGGATATCAATGCAGGTCTGCCAGTGGCTGACCGCCACGCCAATGTGGCGGATCAGGCCTTCGCGCCGCATGCCTTGCAATTCCGGGATCGACTCCGTGATGACCTGGCGGACCACCGCCGGCGCCTTGTCGCCATGGGTCATCACACTGCAGTCGTGGACATAGGCGACATCAATGCGCGCAATACCGAGGCGCACCAGGCTGTCCTCGATGCTGCGGCGCACGCCCGCTCTGGAATAATCGAAATGCTGCACATTGGGCAGCACGTCAACATAGGCGCCGTGGTCGCGCGGCGCATTGGCGTCGGGCGTCAGCAGACGCCCGACCTTGGTCGACACCACAAACGAATCGCGCGGCACGCCCGAGAGCAGCCGGCCATAGCGCTGCTCGCTGCGGCCGTTGCCATAATGCGGCGCGGTGTCAAAGCTCACGCAGCCGTCAGCATAGACGGCCTGTAACAAGGCCTGCGCCGCGTCGTCGGTGATAGCCGAGTACATGTTGCCGACCGGCGCGCCTCCCAGGCCCAGCATGAGCCCGTCGCGCGTCGCAGGAAAAATCATTGTGGCGTCAGTCCGGAACTCTTGATGAGTTGCCCCCACATGGCGACATTGGAGGCCATTTTGTCGCGCAACGCCGCCGGCACGGCGAACTTCGCCTCGTAGGGCGTGGCATCCCAGGAATGCATCTTGGCTATCAGTTCCGGATCGCGCAGCGCGGCCTGCAGCGCCGCGGACAGGCGGTCAACGATGGGCTTGGGCGTGCCGGCCGGCGCAAACAAGCCATACCAGACGGTCATCGCAGCAAGGTCGTTCAGGCCGCCCTCGGCCGAATAAGGCACTGCAGGCAGGCTCTCGATGCGCTTGTTGCCGGTGACGACAAAGGCGTTCACGGCACCGCCCTTGACCTGCGCCACGCTGCCGCCGGTGCTGTCGCACATCAGGTCAACACGGCCGCTCTGGATGTCGACATAGGCGGGCGCCGAACCCTTGTACTGCACCATCGTGACCTTGGCGCCTACGGCCTTCTCGAACAGCATCGCGCACAGGTGGGTACCGCTGCCCATGCCCGAGGAGGCCATGGTGACCTTGTCGCCGTTCTTGCGCACGTACTCGATCAGCTCTTTGCTGTTGTTTGCCGGCAGGTGCTTGCCACCCACCACCAGCATCGGGATCTCGGCGATCAGGCCGATGTGCTCGTAGCTCTTTACCGGATCGAACTGCAGGTTTTTGTACAGCGCCGGCGCCGTCGAAAGTCCGATGTGGTTCATCAGGACGGTGTACCCGTCCGGTGCAGCCTGCGCCACCTGTCGCGAACCGAGCACGCTGCCGGCGCCGGCAGGATTGGTCACCGTGATTGGCTGGCCGAGGTTTTTGCGCATCGCCTCGGCAAGAACGCGCGCCATCAGGTCGGCGCCGCCGCCGACGGAATAAGGCATCACCAGCGTGATCGGTTTGCTCGGCCAGGATTCCTGTGCCGAAGCGACACCGGCAGACAGCAGCAGTCCGGCCATTGCGCCCAACAAATGACTTTTCATGTTTATTCTCCTAGTTAGGTGGTGCAACAACACGTCCATCCTCTTGCCATTTCTACTTGCGCCCCTCAGGCCCGATGCATGCCCGCAGCAATGACATGCTCGATGCGCTCCAGCGTCTGGTCTATATCCTGTTCGGTGTGCGCCGCCGACACCCGCCCTTCCGCGCCGGGTTTGAAAAACACGCCCTGCGTCATCAGCGCAATGTGGAAACGGCGGCGCATTGCAATGTCGCTTTTCGCCTCGTCGCGATGATCCCGCGGCGGCCGCTCGATGCCAAAATACACCTGGAACATGCAGCCGAGCTGGTTGACCACAGCAGGCTGTCCGTGGCGCGCAAAAATACCGCGCAGGCCGGCAGCGGCGCGCGCCGCCAGCGCTGCGGCGTGCTTTTGCGCCCTGCCGTCGGCCAGTTGCTCCAGCGTGGCGAGGCCGGCGGCCATCACTGCAACGTTACCGCTGTAGGTGCCGAAGATCTCGACGCGCCTGTCTAGCGGACGCTGCGGATCGAGCACGTCCATCACTTCGCGCCGCCCGGCCACCGCACCGACCGGGAAGCCGCCGCCCAGCACCTTGCCGAGCAGCGTGATGTCGGGCAGCACGCCGACGAGCTCCTGCACGCCGCCCGGCGCCATGCGAAAGCCGGTGACGATCTCGTCATAGATCAGCACCGCACCCAGTTCGTCGCACAGCGCGCGCAACCCGCGCAAGAAGGCCGGTTCCGCGGCGATGACACCGGAAATGGGTTCAAGAATCACACCGGCGAGATCGCTGCCATGCCGGCGCAGGATCTCGGCGGTACGCTCGAGGTCGTTGTAAGGACAGACCAGCGTGTCGGCATAGGCCGAGGCCGGGATGCCGCTGCAGTCGGGCCGGTCAAAGGGCGAGCGATATCCCATGTGCAGCCCGTCGACAACGCCATGGAAAGTACCCTCGAAGCGCGCAATCTTGTTGCGGCCGGTGTAGCCGCGCGCAACGCGCAGCGCATGGGCCGCCGCCTCGGAGCCCGAGTTGGTAAAGCGCACGAGATCGGCCGAGGGTACCAGCTCCACCACCTTGGCCGCGAGCCTGCCGATGAGATCGTGGCTGACGCCAAAATGCGTACCGCGCTCGAGTACCGCCGACACTGCGGCCGCCACCGCCTTGTTGGCGTGGCCCATGAACATGGTGCCGTTGGCCACCCAGTAATCGATGTACTCATTGCCGTCGACATCGGTGAGGTGGCAGCCGGATGCGCGGTCTACGTGCAGCGGATAAGGCGGCCAGAAACGGTTGGAGTGGGTCACACCGCCGGGCAGGAATTTCAGCGCCTCGGCATGCTGCCGCGCCGAGCCGGGCGTGCGCGCCCGGTACAACGCATCGACATCTGCGGCGGACATTCTGTCCATTGCGGACGCGGCTGCGATCTCAGGCATGCTGCAGCTCCCTCGCGATGCCCTGCGGCTGCATGGAAAAATACAACTCATTGGCGTTGGCGCCAAGGATCAGGTCCATGTCGCCTGCCGGAATGAAATCGCAGTACTTGCGCAGGTAATTGAGCGACTGCGCGTAGGTGCAGCTACGTTCGATGTTGGGCATGTCGGCACCCCACATGAACTTGGTCGGCCCGGCGCGCTTGAGCGCCTCGCGAACGATGGGCTGCGCCTCGACATAGGGGTATTCCCAGCCGCTGCCGTACAAAATGGGAAACAGGAACTCGGTGGCAACCATGGGGTGGCGGATCAGCGACCACAGTTCTTCGGGAATCACCCCGGGCGAACTGAAGGCGCTGCTCGGGAAACCATGTGTCAGCACGTGGCGGATGCGCGGGAAGCGCCTGATCAGGGCATGCAGGCGCATCACTTCTTCCATGTACGCGGCATGGCTGGTGCGGCGCACCGCGATGCGAATATCCCACAACACCGGAATGCCGAGGGCCTGCACCTCCTCCCAGAACGCGTCGTACTTCGTATCATCAAGGTGGTTTTTATAATTGCTCTTGCCGTAGCCGTTACACTCGAAATACAGCGCCGTCAGGCCAAGCTCCTTCACCGCGTGGCGCATCTGGTCGATCTGCGCCGTCTGGTCGGCGGCATCCTCATCAACCGCGGTGCAGGCGCGAAACTTGTCAGGCCAGCGGCGCACGCAGCCGGACAGGTATTCGTTGGTGAGTCCGTACATCTTGGCGAACTGCAGCATGCCCTTGTCGACGCCGACGTACTGCATTTGCGCCAGCATGCGCTCCGGCTTTGCTTCCATCACCTCGAGCGAGACCGGGAAAAACTGGATGTAGTAGGGCTCGTCGTCCTTTTCCCACTCAAAACGGCCGTAAGGTCCGACGCGGAAATTCACATCGAGCAAGCCGGGAAAACCCGGCGTCTTGCCATCCCACAAGGTCGGCCCGGAAGCGAGGCCATTGTCGCTAAAGCGTCGCCCGCCCTGCGGGTGTGTAGTCATGTGCCGCTGAATGTGGCGCAGGTGGTCGGCTTCCGATTGGTAGACGCCCTTGTTGCTGAGGTATGGGAAGGCGTGCGCGTGCGCGTCGATGATCATCAGTCAATGCTCCTTGATGGATTGCCCGCCGGCCGTGCCGGTGCATGCAGCTTTTTCGAAATCCGCGCCGAGCACCGGGCAACGGCGCGGCCGTGGGTGGCAACGCTGCGCGTGCTCAACTGCGCCGCCGGCAGCGCACTGGTGACCGCGGCGAGGGCGTAACCGTCGCGCGAAAGAATGGGCGCCGCTAAAGAGCGCACGCCGGCGATGGCCTCCTCGTCGGTATAGGCGTAACCGAGGCGCCGCACTTTTTTCAGCTCACGCTGGTAGGCCTCGCGTCCGGTAATGGTGTGGCCGGTGAAACGCTGGTCAAGGCCGGCCTCGAACGCGAGTTCACGCAGGCTGTCGGACGCAAACGCGAGGATGGCCTTACCGCTGGCGCCAAAATGGATGGGCGAACGCTCGCCAATCGGCCGTACCAGGCGCAGCGGCAGCGGGCTCTCGAGCGCGTCGATGATGACGTTGGCGTCGCCGCGAACAGCGCGAATGTGGATGGCGCCTTGCGTCTGTTCGCGCAGTTGCAGCAGGTAGGGCCGTGCCACGGCGACCAGCGTGGCATCGCCCTGGAGGCCGGCCGCTGCGCTGAGGTTTTGCACCTTCCAGCCGAGCCGGTACTTGAGCGTCTGGGCGTCGCGCTCGACGAACCCCGCCTCGGCCAGCGTGTCGAGAATGCGGTGCATGCGGCTCTTGTACATGCCGAGATTTTCGCTGAGCTCGGTCAGGCCCCATTCCGGCCGCGCCGGCGAAAATGCTTCGAGCACAGAAAGGCCACTGGCAAGTGCGTCTATCGTCATATTCTATCTGATGGAACCAACAGTTCTGTATGTAAGAACTATACGTAATTTCAAGAAAGCGTCAAGCAAGGCGGCGGTGCCAGGCCTTGTCGCGAACCGGCAAAGCGCGGCTTGTCCGGCACCGCCGCGTCTGGTTGCGCCGGCCTCCAGCACCCTTTGTTGCCGTATCCGGTTGCCAAACGCCGGTACGGCTGGCATATTGACCGGACCTCATTGATGCGACCTTGATACCCATGAAAGCCATCGCACGCCTTGCCCTTGGGTTGCTGGCCTTGTCAGCAGTGCCCGCTTCAGCCCAGGCGTTCCCTACGCATCCGGTCAACCTCATCGTGCCGTTCGCCGTCGGCGGACCCAGCGACGCCCTGGCCCGGGTGATCGCGCAATCGATGGCCGTCACGCTGGGGCAGCAGGTCACCGTCGAAAACGTCACCGGCGCCGGCGGCACGCTCGCTGCGGGCCGCGGTGCCCAGGCCAGGCCGGACGGGCACACCGTGCTGCTCGCGCACATCGGCCAGGCCGCCAGCGTCACCTTGTACCGCAAGCTCCCCTACGACCCGGTCGGCGCCTTCGACGCTGTCGGCCTGATCGCCGAGGTCCCGATGGTCATCGTCGGCCGCAAAGACCTGCCGCCCAAGGACATCGGAGAACTCATCCGCTATCTCAGGACCAACAAAGACAAGGTTTCGTACGGCAACGGCGGCATCGGTTCGGCCTCGCATTTTTGCGGGCTGTTACTGATGAGCGCACTGCAGACTGAAATGACCACGGTGCCCTACCGCGGTTCAGCGCCGGCAATGCTCGATGTGGTGGGCGGGCGGCTGGACCTGCTGTGCGACCAGACCACGACCACAACTTCGCAGTTGCGCAGCGGCGGCATCAAGGGCTATGCCGTCACGATGAAGTCACGCGTCGCCGCAGTGCCGGACCTGCCGACACTGCACGAGTCGGGCTTGCGCGATTTCGATCTGGCGGTCTGGTATGGCCTGTTGGTGCCAAAGGGAACGCCGCGACAGGCCACCGATCTGCTCGCCGCGGCCCTGCGCGCGGCTCTGGCCGATCCGGCCGTGGTCAAGCGCCTGAGCGACTTCGGCGCACAGCCGGCGAGCGCCGATCGCGCGACCCCGGAGAATTTTGCCGCGTTTTTCCGCACTGAAGTCACCAAGTGGGCACCGGTAATCAAGGCCGGCGGCGCCTATGCCGACTAGGCCGCGCTGACCAGCCGCAGCTTGAAGGCGCGACGCCCCGTTTCAATGGTCTCAGCGACCGGGGGCCGCCGGAGCAGGCTCGAATTGCCAGTTCTCGACCATGTGACACCCCGCCTTGCTGAACAGATTGTGCAAGGGGCAACGCCGCTCATAGGCCGATTTCATCTGCACAATGGCGGCGGCGTCTGCGGTGGCGCGGAGCCAGATATCGCTGACCGCCTCGAAGGGAATCGGCGCAATGCCCTCGGCGCCGGCGATGCCGCGCGGGTTCCATGCGATTTGCACGCGCGCGCGCAACGCGATGATCTCGAAACCCAGTTCGCGCGCGATGCGGTTGAGCATCGCCGGGATGTCGGCGGCGAATGCCGCGACCAGGTAGCCTGTCGGCGTCGGTCCGCTGTTCTCGCCACCCACCCCGCCGGCAAATCCGGGCGGTTCGTCGCTTACCACGACATGGCCGCTGCGCAGCGTGATGACGCTTTTCGCACCACCCTTGAATTCGGCCTCGGCCCAGTTCTCGCGGCGGGAGGGAATGTCGTTGATGTTCGGAATGGTCATCGCATGCCTTGTTGCGAATTTTAGCAATGCACGCATGCTACACGATGGCCCATGACTGCGGCACGCGGCTGTGGCGCTGTCGGTCCCGCCGGGAATGAGCTGAAAATGCCCGTCTGGCAAGGCTTTCCGGCCTATGCCTTCGCTTTCGCGGCAGATGCAGGCGAGCACAGCATGGCGTTACGCGCACGGATCCACAGCGCATGCGCGAAAATGACTCATTCAGCGAGTTGCACATCCGATCCATGTCACCACAGGTGCCGACCATGACCGCCATCCTTCCCGCCTACGCCCACTCCGCCGCAGGCGACGCCTGGCATACCTACCTCGCGCAAGTCGATCGCGTCGCGCCGTTGCTGCCGCCCGGACTGCAACCGATCATCAACACGCTGCGCCGGCCCAAGCGCTGCCTCGTCGTCGATGTGCCGATCGAACTCGACTCGGGCGAGCGCGCCCACTTCGAGGGCTTTCGCGTTCAGCACAACGTGTCGCGCGGCCCGGGCAAGGGCGGCGTGCGCTACCACCCCGACGTGTCGCTGCAGGAAGTAATGGCGCTGTCGGCCTGGATGACGGTAAAGAACGCCGTCGTCAACCTGCCTTTTGGCGGCGCCAAGGGCGGCGTGCGCGTTGCGCCGCGCAGCTTGTCGCGCGGCGAGCTCGAGCGCCTGACGCGGCGCTACACCAGCGAAATCGGCATCATCATCGGTCCGAACCGCGACATCCCGGCGCCCGACGTCGGCACCGACGGGCAGATCATGGCCTGGATGATGGACACCTATTCGGCCGGGCGCGGCAGCACGGCGCTCGGCGTCGTCACCGGCAAACCGGTGTCCATGGGCGGCAGCCTTGGACGCCAGGACGCCACCGGCCGCGGCGTCGTCACCGTGGCGCGCGAGGCCATGACGAAACTGGGCATCGCGCAGGTCGGCGCGCGCATCGCGCTGCAGGGCTTTGGCAATGTCGGCGAAGCGACGGCGCGGCTGTTCGCCGGGCAGGGTGCGAAAATCGTCGCCGTGCAAGACCACGCCGGCACCATCTTCAACGACGCCGGCATCGACGTCGTGGCATTGAAAGCCCACACCGCCGTCGGCAACAGCGTTGCCGGCTTTGCCGGCGCCGAGGCGATTGCCGCCGAGAGCTTCTGGCAGATTCCGTGCGAGGTGATGGTGCCGGCCGCCCTGGAGGGCGCGCTGAGCCCGGTGCGCGCCGCGCAACTCGCCTGCAAGCTGGTGGTCGAGGGCGCCAACGGCCCGACCACGCCGGGCGCCGACGACATACTTCGCGATCGCGGCATTGTCGTGGTGCCGGACGTGCTGGCCAACGCCGGCGGCGTGACGGTGAGCTATTTCGAGTGGGTGCAGGATTTTTCGAGTTTTTTCTGGAGCGAGGCCAACGTCAACACCCAGCTCGAACGCCTGATGGGCGAGGCGTTCAAGGCGGTGTGGGACCTGCACCTCGAACGCAAGATAACGCTGCGCACCGCCGCCTATGTCATCGGCTGCACGCGCGTGCTCGAGGCGCATGCGATGCGGGGCTTGTATCCCTGAGCAAAACGGGCTTCAATGACGGGGCGTGCCGCCCCGCGGACATCGCCACCCCCGCAACCACGATGACAATATCCATGGATACCGACACCCCGCCACTCAAAGCGCAGATCGACGCGCTGCTGCTCAAGCTGCCCGGCGTCAGCGCGCGCAAGCTCAACAAGCTCGACGCCTATTTTGTCGCCGACAAGATGTTCGCCTGCATCAGCGGCGGGGGCGTCGGCCTGCGCCTGCCGGCGGCGACGGCCACGGAACTGCATTTTTCTCGCGACAACGTCGTGCCCTTCCAGCCCGGTGGCATGGCGGCGACGCGCGAATGGATACAGATCAACCGCAATGACGCCGCCGATTACGCGAAAGACCTCGAACTGTTTCAGACCGCGCTCGACTTCGTCAAAAAGGGGCGGCGCTAGGCGCCTCCGCCGGCGGACCCAAGTCAGGGTTTAGATCTCACTGTTTAGATCTCAGAGTTTAGAGCTCAGGGCTTGGCAAGGTGCCAGACCTTGTTGAAGCCGTCGCCGGTCATGTCGCCGGGCTTGGCGTCCTTGATCCAGGTGTACAGCGGCTTGCCCTTGTAGGCCCACTGACGGCTGCTGTCTTCGCGAATGATGATGGCCCAGTTGTCGGCCGCGGTATCGCCGCCGGCGACCATCAGCGGCGGCCAGTTTTTGGCGCAAGGCCCGTTGCAAACGCTCTTGCCCGAGCCGGCCTTGTCGTTGTCAAAGGTGTAGAGCGACATGCCGCCGGCGGTGACCAGCACATTGCCGTCGAGTTTGACCGAAGCCGGCGCCATTGCGGCGCAGCCTGACAGCAGCATTGCCGCGGCGGCCGCGAAAGGGATGAGGGCACGCAGTTTCATGGTGTTTCCTTTGCCTGTGGATGGGTGACACGAAGGGATATCGCGGCTTGCACCACGTGCAAACGCGTTGCTCGAGCACATTATTCCATCGAAGTAACCGGGGGCGTGCCGGCCGTGGAACAGCACGTTGACCCGGGCACTTGCGTATAGACTGAATCATGCCTCCGTTCTTCAGACCGCTGCCATGAACATCGATCCGCTGCTCGACACCGCGCTCAGGCTTTGCGCCGCCACGCTGGCCGGCGGCGTGATCGGACTCAATCGCGAGATCAAGCACAAGGCGGCCGGACTGCGCACGCATGCCGTGGTGGCGCTGGGCGCAGCGCTCGCCACGTCGATTTTCATCTGGCCGGCCGCCGGCGCGGCAGTCGCGCACGTCGACGCGATGAGCCGCATCATCCAGGGCATCATCACCGGCATCGGCTTTATCGGCGCCGGCGTGATCCTGCGCAGGCCGGACGGCCATGCCGTGCACGGCCTGACCACCGCCGCTTCGATCTGGCTCGCCGCCTGTCTCGGCTGCGCGCTGGGCGCGGGTGCGTGGGTGCCCGCGATCGCGGCCCTTGCGCTGGTGCTGCTGATCCTGATTTTCGGCGGGCCACTCGAACACTGGGCCAGCCGCAAGTTCGAACCGCCACCGGCGCCGGGCGACGACACAAAGCAGTGAGCACCGGTGCGGCGGCGCAGGGCGCGAACGACGATGCGATGCCCCTTGTTCGGGCTCGAACCCCGCCGCCTTGAGCAAACCGACGCTCCGCGTCAGATCGCGGCGCATGAATTCGACAAAAGCCGCCGGGTCAAGATAGCCGGGCACGATGCGCGCGGCGAACGCGGGCTGCCCGAGGTTTTCGGCAATCGCCGCAGCGATGCGGCTGGTGATCGCCGGCGGCAGGCCCCCGGGACCCCACACGCCATACCATGAGGCATTCGTCAGATCGGGCATGCCGGTCGCGGCGGTGGTCGGGATCTCCGTGTCGCGTGGCGGGATTGAGTCGGCGCGATTCAGCCATGCAAGGCGCTAAGTGCAAATACTGCACCGGGAAACAGCGCAAAGTATCGAGCGCGGCTTGGTTGATTGCCCCGCCCAGTGGCCGAAAAACCGCGACTGGCGCGGCTTTTCGGGTCGGCTCCAGAAAAGTCCCGGACAACGCTATTGATGGATGTAGCTCTCCAGTTGTGCGATGACCTGCTGTTGCTCGAAGAGCATTTCCTTGACCACGTCGCCGATGGAGATCATGCCGATCACCACGCCGGCGCCGACCACGGGCAGGTGGCGGATGTGCTTGTCGGTCATCAGCACCATGCATTGCTCGACCGTCTGCTCCGGACTGGCGTGAATGACCTTGTCGGTCATGATTGCGCGCACCGCCAGGTCTTTCGAGGATTTGCCGAGCAAGGCCACCTTGCGCGCATAGTCGCGCTCGGAAAAAATGCCGGCCAGCCGGCCGTTCTCGAGCACCACCAGCGCACCGACGTTCTTGTCGGCCATCAGTTGCAAGGCCTCGAACACGCTGGCATCGGGAGCAATGGACAACACCTTGTGCGTCTTGCCCTGCAGCATCTGCATCACGTTTTTCATGATTCCCTCCTTCAGCCCGTAAAAAGCCCGTAAAAGAAAGACCCGGTCAGGCGGTGAGCCGGAGCGGGCCTTTCTGCTTGCCATACATTTTGTGCGGCGCTCTGAGAGGCCGCTATGGGCTTGTTAGCCCGGTCGATGAACAACGCTTATGGATGTGTGACCTCGATAACCAAACCTCCTTGCGTGATGCAACAAGCAGTGCAAGAAAAACTGGTCGCCGGTCCTCAGCGCGACCGGCGGGCGTTGCCCCAGACTGCTGCTCGGTCCCTCAGGACGGGAGTATGTTTGCAGGGGCTTGGTCAGAGCCCGGGGCAATGCGAAAAGACTACGCCGCATTGTGGTGAAAAGCGAGCGATTATTCAAGCGACTGAAAACGTGTGGCGAATTGTGCGGTGCGCGGGGCCATCGCACCCCCGAGTTGTTGCCTCTGCGCGCCAGCGCACGGTGCGCGCGCCGGCAAGCGCCTAGCCTTGGACTTTGCGCGCTCCGCACGCGCGCAGCGTTCCCGCTCCCTAAAGGACTTCGGTCGTTCATGCGCAAAGCCTGTGCCCCGCTCGCCCTCGCATTGCTGCTGCCTTTTGCCGGCTGCGGCGAAGTGGCGACCCTGCCCGGCGAAGCGGGCTTCGGCCCGAAGCCGGTGCTGCCCGCGCCGAACGCGACCCTGCTGCCGACCGTGAACATCGCCAAGGCCACCGGCTGGCCTGCCGGTGTGAAACCGACGCCAGCCGCGGGTCTCGCGGTCAGTGCGCTGGCGGGCGGGCTCGATCATCCGCGCTGGCTGTATGTGTTGCCCAACGGCGATGTGCTGGTGGCCGAATCCAACGCCCCGCCCAAGCCCGAGGACGGCAAGGGCATCAAGGGCTGGTTGATGAAAATGTTGATGCAGCGCGCCGGCGCCGCCACGCCGAGCGCCAACCGCATCACGCTGCTGCGCGATGCCGACGGCGACGGCGCCGCCGAAACGCGCACGGTGTTGCTGTCGGGGCTCAATTCGCCTTTTGGCATGACGCTGGTCGGACCGCACTTGTACGTTGCCAACACCGATGCACTGCTGCGTTTTGACTATGTCGAGGGCGCAACCGCCATCAACACGCCGGGCGTGAAAGTTGCCGATCTTCCCGCCGGTCCCATCAACCATCACTGGACCAAGAACGTCATTGCCAGCCGCGACGGCAAAAAACTTTACGTGACCGTGGGCTCGAACAGCAACGTCGGCGAGAACGGCATGGACAAGGAAGTCAACCGCGCCGGCATTCTGGAGATCGACCCGGCGACAGGCGCGACGCGGGTTTTTGCATCGGGCATTCGCAACCCCAACGGTCTCGCCTGGGAACCGCAGGGCGGCGCGCTGTGGACCGCCGCCAACGAGCGCGACGAAATCGGCAGCGACCTGGTGCCCGATTACATGACATCGGTGAGGGACGGCGGCTTCTACGGCTGGCCTTACAGTTATTACGGCCAGCATGTCGACCAGCGCGTCAAACCGCCGCGCCCCGACCTGGTGGCCGCGGCCATCGCGCCCGACTATGCGCTCGGCGCACATACCGCCTCGCTCGGCCTGGCGTTTCACGAGGGAAGACTGTTGCCCCCGCAATACGAGCACGGCGCCTTTGTCGGGCAGCACGGTTCGTGGAACCGCAAACCGCACAGCGGCTACCAGGTGATTTTTGTGCCCTTCGCCAACGGCCGCCCGGCGGGGCCGCCGCAAGTGGTGCTGGGCGGCTTTTTGAGCCGTGACGGCGAGGCGCGCGGCCGGCCGGTGGGCGTGGCCATAGATCGCGCCGGCGCGCTGCTGGTAGCCGACGACGTGGGCAACATTGTCTGGCGCGTGACACCCGCGCCACGCTGAGTCGCGGCCGGGCTGGCGCAGGATGGACGCCGGCCACGCCCCGAGAACGCCCCGGCATTCCCGATGTCGGCTGGAAAACATCGCCAAACGGGCATTTCCAGCCATCGACCGTGCCGGTGATTAATTGCTCTCTTATGTACGATAACGAACAGAACCGGACCTCGGCAAGGAGGAGTGTTGGACCGTGAATAAAACCGCTGTCAGCACAAAGATACGGTGATCGCCATGCTGCATTCCCAAGCCCTTCAACAATTCGAGCACCTGCATGACTTTCATGCATTGACCGAGGCTGTGCTGCGCGTGTGCCAGACCTTCGGACCGGTGCGCTCCTACGAGTGCGTGCGCCTGGTGCAGGACAAGAATTCGCAAGTGGCGCTGTGCTTCGTCGAGCTTGACTCCGAGTCCCACCAGATGGACCTCATACGCAGCCTTGGCGCCTGCACCTTCGGCGAAGGCGTCTGCCTGAAAATCCCGATGCAGGGCACGTTTCAGGCGGTCATGGACAGTTATTGCGGGCCGCGCAAGCAACAACCGGAGCTCGCGGCGCTGCTGCGCTGAACGAGCGGCGCCAGCCCGATGGCGCGAGCCACGCACGCCGCAGCTTGCGGTCTTCGCCTGCCCCCTTTCAGCATTGCGCCGGGCCCATCCGGCATCTGCCTTACCCACGCGCCGACACCGGATCGGGAATGACATGCTCAGCAACCTCGAAGGCCAGAAAATACCGCGGGCGGTGTTTCACACCCGCAGCAAAAGCGGCGACTGGACGATCGTCACCACGGAAGAGGTGTTCAAGGGCAAGACCGTCGTGCTGTTCGCGCTGCCCGGCGCATTCACGCCAACCTGCTCTTCAACGCACGTGCCGCGCTACAACGAACTGGCGCCGGCGTTTTTCGCCAACGGCGTGGATATGGTGGTCTGCGTGGCGGTCAACGACGCCTTCGTCATGAACGAGTGGGCGCATTCGCAGGAATGTGGCAACCTGCTGTTACTACCCGACGGCAACGGCGAATTCACCGACAGGATGGGCATGCTGGTGGACAAGTCGGACATCGGCTTCGGCAAACGCTCGTGGCGTTATTCGATGCTCGCCACCGACATGCTGATCCAGAAAATGTTCATCGAGCCGGAAAAACCCGGCGATCCGTTCGAGGTGTCGGACGCCGACACCATGCTCGCCTACATCAACCCGAAGGCGGACAAACCCGACCAGGTCGCCATCCTGACGCGCGAAGGCTGCGGGTTTTGCGCCAAGGCCAAGGCGCTGCTGGAAGGCGCGGGCTACGACTTCGCCGAGGTCAATCTCGATCACGCCGACCGCTCGCGCATTGTCGGCGCGATCACCGGCGAGGGCACGGTGCCGCAGGTATTCATCAACGGCCGCCGCATCGGCGGCCTCGAAGAACTGCAGCACTGGCTCAAAAAAGCGGCCTAGCCGGGTTTGCAGATCGCTTGTCTGGCGCAGACGTACAATGCTCGGCTTACGGCGCGACCGCATATCCCGGACAAACTCATGAGCGACAACCCGAAAGCAGCCCCGGCGAATGAGCAAGAAGCCGGGGATGACGAGCATCTTCTGGTACGCGCGCGGATCAACATCCTGCCAATACTGGGAGTGCTCGCGGCCAAAGCCCTGCCGGTGCGCGTGCAGTTTTCCAGTCAAGCCCGCGCCGTCGCGACGCGCCTGCTGTCCTTGAAGCCGCATTACGAGGAACTGGTATTCGATGGCGCCGGTATCGACGGCCTCGCGGCGCTCGATGGCACGACAAGCCTGACGGTCGACGCCGTCTATGACCACCTGCATGTCCGCTTTACCGCCGGACATGCGGAGGCGATGAGCTTCAACGCGCGACCGGCATTTCGCGCCTGCATACCCTTGGAATTGTTGCGCATGCAACGGCGGGGCTCGGCGCGCTATCCCGTGCCCTCACTCAATCCGCCCGTGGTCAGCATGCACATAGGCGACCGCAAAAAGCCGGGAATAAATCTGCGCGTGATGGACATTTCCACCGGCGGCCTGTGCCTCGTCCTCGAGAGCCGCAGCATAGGCTTTGGCCCGGGCACGACGCTACCGCGCTGCCGTCTCGAGATTCCTGGAATCGGCACGATAGAAACCGATCTGGTGGTGAGCTATGTCGACACGATGGAAGGCGGTAACGGCTGGCGGCGCATGGGCTGCCGCTTCTCCAGCCTGGGCATGCTGGCGCTCGAACGCGTGCGGGACTATGTGACACATCTCGAACGCAGCGCGTTTAACGCGGCGGGCGGGCAGGCCGGGACATAGCAATAATCCGGGAACCCCCGCCAGGCGGGCCTTTCCAGCATTCCCGCCTGAGGCATCGAGGCGTTTATTTTTCCAGCATCGCTCTGCGCGGGCACTCGAGCTTCCCGACCTGCGCCTGCCCGGCCCCGGCCTTGAACCGCGCGCCAGTTCGCCCGAAGGGCTGAAGGAGAACTTCAAGCGTGACGCCGCCAAATGGCGGGTGGTGACAGGGCAGGCTAAAATCCAAGAGGAATGATCGCAAATCAACGGAGACCGGAATGAGCAAGGTGCAGGCAATCAAGGGGCAGCAGGACGGTGCAGCGGACGCAGGGACGGCGGAACGCCAGGTGCGCGTCGATCTTGCCGCCTGTTACCGGCTGATCGATTTGTACGGCATGAGCGACATCATCCTCAACCACATTTCGGCGCGTGTACCCGGCGATCACGAACACTTTTTGATCAACCCCTTCGGCATGATGTACGACGAAATTACCGCATCGTCGCTGATCAAGGTGGACACCGACGGCACGGTCATCCACAACCCCGACCCGCAATACAGCGTCAACCTGCCCGGCTACGTCATTCACAGCGCCATCCACGCCGGCCGGCCCGATGTGAAATGCGTGCTGCACACCCACACGCCGGCCGGCATGGCGGTGTCGGCCCTCAAATGCGGCCTGCTGCCGCTGAACCAGGTGGCGATGCGCTTCATATCGAGCGTCGCGTATCACGCTTTTGAAGGCGTGGCGGTGGACCTCGAAGAGCGCGCGCGACTGGTCGCCGACCTTGGCGACAAGGAAGTGATGATCCTGCGCAACCACGGCCTCCTCGCGGTGGGACGCACCGTGGCCGAGGCCTTCGTCAACATGCAACGCCTCGAGCGCGCCTGCCAGACACAGTTGCTTACCATGTCGGCTAATTCCGAAATGCTCTACCCGCCGCAAAAAGTCATAGACCACACCTTCGGCCAATTGCGCCAGTCGCCCAGCCCCGCCGCCGACGGCAGCTTTCCACCGCACGGCACGCGCGAATGGCCGGCGCTGCTGAGAAAGCTCGACCGCATTGATCCGTCGTACCGCAACTAGGCAAAGCAGAACAGTCGCGCTCGTCCCGACCCCGTCGTCCCCGCTAAAACGCGAACCCATTCTGCCGTGAAGGCCAGACGCTCAAGGTCAAGGTGGATTCCCGCTTGCGCGGGAATGGCGACACAGGGCCATTGTCACCGCACCCCGGCAACATCGGGTACGACCGATTCACCATTGATTTAATCCGCACCACACCACCCGAAGAAAGATGACCCGTCACCGTATTTTGCAAATTGGCGCCCTCACCATCGCCGCTATGCATGCGCGGTAAACCAACGCAGAAAGATTCAGCCATGAGCCAGCCCCCGGCCACACCATCCGAACAAACCAGGCGCGTGCGCCCGCCGCCACGCCGCGTCAGCGTGCTGCGCACCATGCGCGTGACACCGCGCGTGGTGCAACTGACCCTGGGCGGCGAAGGCCTTGCCGGCTTCGCCACACCACGCCCGGGCGGACACATGAAACTGATGGTGCTGCCGCCTGAATCGCGCGACTGGACGCCGGCGAGCGAGGTGCCGCGCCCGCCCATGCGCACCTACACGCCGCGCCGCTACGACGCGATCCGCAACGAGCTCGACGTCGAGTTCGTCATGCACGGCAGCGGCCTTGCCTCGAGCTGGGCCGAACATGCGCAGCCCGGCGAAGAACTGTATGTGGCCGGCCCCGGCGGTGGCTACGACATTCCCGCCGGCACGCAACACCTGCTGCTGATGGCCGACGACACCGCGATGCCGGCGGCCGGCATGATCCTCGAAGCGCTGCCGCCAGGCTGCGCGGCGCAGGTGATGTGCGAAGTCGAGGACGCCGCCGAAGAGCGGCCGCTCAGCCCGCGCGTGGGCGCGGTGGTGCAATGGCTGCATCGTGCCAGTGCCAACACCGCCTCGGGCGAACTGCTGCTAAAGGCCGCCGGCGCGCTGAAACTGCCAGAGGGCGCCGCCTGCTGGATCGCCTGCGAGGCGGGCATGATGCGGCGCATTCGTGACGCGTTGATCGCCAACGGCGTGGCACGCAGCCTGATCCACGGCCGCGGCTACTGGAAGGCCGGCGAAACGGCGTATCCGGATCACGACTATGGCGAATAAGGCCGGGAAAACCCCAGCGCATCGGGCATTTTCAGCCATTTGCCTGGCTGCCAAGACGTCTTGCACCTGGCCTGTTTAATTCCGCTGGGCACCGTACAAATGCACCCCGATCGGGATTCATATATAAAAATGTATCCCTTTCGTAGCACACCAACTCCATGGGACACTTCTCCGCCGTCGTCACACCCGCAGCCGAGGCCGGCTTATCCGGGCAAATTGCCGTGCAAGTTCGCGCCGCCAGACAAGCCAGGGGCTTGTCGATAAGGGCGGCCGCGGCACAACTGCAGTGCTCGCCGCGATTTGTGCTGGCGCTCGAACAAGGCAAACCCACGGCCCGAATGGACAAGGTGCTGCAGGTACTGGCGGGTCTGGGCTTGCAGCTCTCGGTGCATGCCGGGAGTGCCAACGCCCTGGCCGGAGCGACGGCAAGAACCGAGGCCCGTGCAGCGCAGGGTTTGCGCGAACAAAAGCTGGCGCAGGCACATGCGCGCCTGGCAACCACGCTCGCTCTCGGCGCAATCGAACCGGATGCCATCGAACGCGCACGTGCCCAGGTGAGCAAATGGTCCGACCAGCGCATTTGCAGCCAGTGGTATGTCGATCAATGGACCGGCATTCTCGCCGGCAGCGCGCGCGATATCGCGCTGAGGCTGCATACGCTGAAGACCTCGGACGCAAAGGCTCTGTACCAGAACACGCCGTTCGGATTCTGGGTGCGCGAGCACCTCGGTGCATGAACATCGCGCAACTCGATAAGCTGTTTGCCGCGGTCGCTGCAAAACACCCGGTCAAAACGTTTGTTGTCATCGGCAGCCTGACCGTACTGGGCCTTGTCAACCAGCGGCAAATTCCCGATTCGATGATCGTGTCTGCAGAAGTGGACGCGTGGCCCGAGGCCGACCCCGACCGCGCCTTCGAAATCGCCGATGACTTCGGCGTGGGCAGCGATTTTGAACAGCAGAACGGCTACTACTACAACGCCTTCTCGCCCAGCCTGCCGACGTTGCCGCAAGGCTGGCAGCAACGGCTGATCAGCTACCCGCTGCCAAGCGGAACGCAGTTGAAGTTCATTGAACCGCACGACGCGGCGATCTCCAAACTCGCGCGCGGCGACGCCAAGGACCTGCAATGGGTCAGCGCCGGCATAGACGCGTCCATTCTTTCGGTGGCAACACTCGAATACCGCTTTCGTGAAACCGTGTTCGCCGACGACCCCGAGCGTGAACGCGTGCGCGCACTCATCGCGCATGAAACCGGGCGTGCCGGCCTGAGCGCTTTGAAACGCGGCAAGACCTGAAGCCTGCGCCGGGAACCAAGGCAATCGCAGCGGTTACTCGACCCTGATTGCAGTGCGCGCAACGAGGTCGGTCCATTGCTGTACTTCGCGCGTCATGCGGGCGGTGAATTCCTGCGGGCTTACCGACATCACGCGCGCGCCCTGCGCGTTGAACAGATCGCGCACCGCCGGCTTGTCCATGATTTTTGCCAGCTCGGCCTGCAGCCGGGCAACCACCTGCGGCGGCGTGCCGGCCGGCGCCAGCATGCCGAACCATATCGGCGCGTCGTAATCGGTAAAGCCCTGCTCGTAAAAGGTCGGCGCATCAGGCAAAAAGGCGCTGCGCTGCTGCCCGGTCACACCAAGGGCGCGAAGCCGGCCGCCCTTGATGTGGCCCATCGCGCTGGCGAGGCTGGAGGTGCCGAAATCGATGCGGCCCGCAACGGCTTCGGCAATGGATCCGGCGACGCCCTTGTAGGGGATGTGCGTCACGCGGATTTTCGCCTTGTCGAAAAAAAGCGCGGCGGCGAGGTGTGAGGACGTGCCCTGACCACCCGAACCGAAGCTCAGCCCGTCGGGCTTTTGCTGCGCCAGTTGCACCAGCGCGCGCGCATCGGCGGCCGGCAGTTCGACCCGTGCCCACATCACGGTGGGCGCTTCGGCCAGCATCGCCACCGGCACAAAATCCTTCAGCGGCTGGTAGGGCAGCTTGGAAAACAGCGCCGGGTTGACGGTAAAGGTGTTTTCGGTAAAGAGCAGCGTGTAACCGTCGGCCTGCGACTTGGCGACGGCATCGATGCCGATGATGCCGCTCGCGCCGGTGCGGTTTTCGACCACCACCGGCTGCCCCAGCGGCACGGTCAGTTCAACCGCCATACGGCGCGCGGCGACGTCGGTAAAAGACCCGGCGAGGTAGGGCACGACAATGCGTATCGGCTTTGCCGGCCAGGCCTGCGCCTGCGCGTTGCCGCTGACGAACATGAGACCCGCGACAGCGACAGACAACAGCGATCGGATGCGGATCGATTTCATTGTTGTTTCTCCCTCGTCCGGTATGAGAGCATCTTATTCGGCTTTGATGCCCGTGTCCTTCACCACCTTGGCCCACAAGGCCACTTCCGCGCGCAGGAAGGCGCCGAACTCCTCGGGGGTGGAGGGGGTGAACACCACGCCCTGCGGTGCCGCCTGCGCCTTGACATCCGAGTCTTCGAGCAGTGTGCGCGATACCGAATTCAGGCGCTGGATGATGGCCGGCGGTGTACCGGCCGGGGCGAGCACGCCGTACCAGGTGGTGGCGACAAAGTTGATGCCGGACTCGACCACCGTGGGCATGTCCGGCGCCAGCGGCGAGCGCCTGGCGCCGGTGACGGCCAGCCCCTTCAGCTTGCCGCCCCTGACCTGCGGCAGCGTCGTGCCTATGCCCGAGATCACCAGTTGCACGTCGCCTGACATCACCGCGGCCATCGCCGGCGCCGCGCCCTTGAACGGGATGCGCGTGATCTTGATGCCGGCAAGCGAGTCAAACAATTCGGTGGCGAGCAGCGTCGGGCTGGAGGTCGCGCCGTAATTGAGTGCGCCCGGCTTGGACTTGGCGAGCGCGACGAACTCGCGCAGGTCTTTCACCGGCAGCGAGGGCGTGACGGCGATGATGTTGGGCGACTCACCGATCAGGGTGACAGGCGCGAAATCCTCGACCGTGCGGTAGGGCAGTTTCGGATAAAAGCTCGCATTGATGGCGTGTCCGGCCGAGGCGAAGAACAGCGTGTAGCCGTCGGGCACCGCCTTGGCCACGACATCGGCCGCAATGACGCCATCGGCGCCGCCGCGGTTTTCTATCACCACCTGCTGGCCCAGCACATTGCCCAGGCGCTGCGCGAATACGCGGGCGATGGCATCGGTGGGCCCGCCGGCGACAAAACCGACCACCATGCGGATCGGTTTGGTGGGGTAGGTCTGCGCCAGTGCACCGGGCAAGGTGAACAGGTACGCGAGCAGCAGGGCGAACATCGGGTGGGGAAATTTTTTCATCAGGCGCTCCTTGGGTTTCGTGGTGTCCGGTGTGCTTATTTTTTGTGAACGACTTTGTCGGGGTTCTCGCCGTAGGGCGGCGAGTAGATGATCAAGACCTTCATGCGCTCGCTGGTGACGCGCACCGAATGAAACACGTCGGCCGGGAAAAAACACAGGTCGCCGGCGCGCGCCTGGTGCGCCACGCCCTCGATGATGACCTCGGCTTCGCCTTCAATGAAGTACTGCGCCTGCTCCATGCCCGGGTGGGCGTGCGTCGATACGCCGGCGCCTTTTTCCACCTCGCCCAGCACCACTTCCATGAAACGCGCACCGTTCAGCGCGGCCGAGACGAGGCGGGTGTTTTTGGTGCCGGTGTGGTTGGCCGGCGAATACGACTCCATGGCATCGGGGCGCATCACATACGTTGAAGCGGGTTTGGCGATGCTGTTCATGTTGTCGGCCTCCAAAAGCGTTTCAGCAAAAAATGCGCCGCCCGTTCCCGCTGCCGGTTCATGCCGGCTCCCCGTCGCGGCAGCGGATCAGCGCGTGCTTGTCATTGCAAAAGACTTCTTCGTCGCGCTGGTTGTAGACGTGGTCGCGAAACACCACCAGCCCGCGTCCCGGCCTGGAGGTCAGGCGTTTTTGCACCACCTCGACCTCGGTACGGATGGTGTCGCCGGGGCTGACGTGGCGCAGGAACTTCGCGCCCTCGATGCCGGCCAGCGCGACCACGCTGCCCTGGAACAGCGCACCGGTCATTGCCGTGGAAAAAGACATCACCAGGTGGCTGGGGCAGATGCGCCCGGGCAGCCCGCGTGAGCGCGCATAGTCGTTGTCAAGAAACAGCGGCACGTCATAGCCGACCAGCGCGCAAAAGGCCTCGTGGTCGGCGTCGGTGATGAGCCGCGTTCTGGTCGGATAGCGCGCACCGACCTCGAAGTCCTCGTAAAAGCGCGTCATGACTGCACCTCGCGCAAGCGCACGGCGCCGCCGGCAGCAAGACGCCGGATGTCCTCTGCCGCAAAACCCGCCTCGGTCAGCACCTGCCCGGTATGCTCGGCGAATTTCGGCGCAACGCCGGGGTGGCGCGCCGCCTGGCCGTCAAAAAACCCGGGTGAAGCGAGCATGCGCGTGCGGCCCACGCCCGGGTGCTCGCGCGCGACCAGCGTACCGGTGGTGGCAAGGTCCGGATCGGCGGCCACATCGGCCAGTGAATTGACGCGCTGCGCCGGAAAGCCCAGGCGTGCCGCCAGTGCCTCCCATTCGGCGACGGTGCGTTCGCCGGCGACGGCGGCGATCATGTCGTAGAGCTCGCCGACATGGGCGTTGCGCACCACCGCATTGGTAATGCGCGGATCGTCGGCCAGTTCGGGCCGGCCGGTTTCGCGAAAAAACTGCGCCCACTGCGCACCGCTGTACGGTGTCATGGCGATATGGCCGTCGCGCGCGCGGTAGATGCGCCGGCCGCGCGCGCCCATGACACGGTGATAGCCGACCTCGCCCTTGCCCGGCTCGAAGGTCTGGCCTTGCAGGTGCTCGAGCAGCATGAAGGCGGCGAGGGTTTCGTACATCGGCACGTCTATCAATCCGCCGTGGCCGGTGACGGTGCGCCGGTACAGTGCGGCCAGCACCGCGCAGGCGAGGCCCATGCCCGCCACCTTGTCGGCGAGCAGGCTTTGCACAAACCGCGGCATGCCGGTGGCATCGGCATTGAGCGCGGCAAGGCCGGACGAGGTCTGGATGACATCGTCAATCGCCGCGGCGTCGGCGCGCGGGTTGGCCCGGGCAAAGCCGGTTGCCGTGCAATACAAAATACGCGGATTGATGGCGGCGACATCCCGGTACGACAAGTCCAGCCTGTCCATGGCGCCACGCCGGACGTTGTGAATGAACACATCGGCGGTGACGATCAGGCGGCGAAGCACGTCGCGACCGTCGGTGGTTTTGAGGTCGATGGCGACCGAGCGCTTGCCGCGGTTGAGGTTGAGAAAAATCGCGCCCATACCGTCGGCGGCGACCGAACCGGCATGACGCATGATGTCGCCCTCGGGCGGCTCGATCTTGATGACGTCGGCACCGTAGTCGGCAAGTATCTGCGTCGTCAGCGGCCCGAACACCACGGTGGTGAGGTCAATGACGCGCACGCCTGCCAGCAGTGCCGCTTTCTCGGTGCCGGTGCCGGTGCCGGTGCCGGTGCCGGTGCCGGTGCCGGCTGCGCTCATGAGCACGCCTTATGCATTGCTGGCGGCGTCCGGGTCAGGGCTGCGCAGCACCGCAACCGCAGAAATCTCGATCAGCGCATCCTTGCGCAGCAAGCCCTGCACCTGCACACCGGCGGCGGCGGGCATGCCGGTCTTGAAGAATTCGCGACGCACTGCGGCCGTGCCCTTGTAGTTTTCGGTCGTGACAAAAAATTCCTGGGTCTGCACGATGTCGTCGCAGGAACCGCCGACCGAGTTGAGCAGCGCCTCGAACTTGCGGAAAATCTGCCGCGTCTGTTCGACGATGTCGCCGGGCGCGGTAATTCTGCCCGCCTCGTCGGTGCCGGTGGTGCCGGACAGCCAGATGGTGTTGCCGACACGCATTGCCGGCACGAAGGTGTAATGCGCCGGCCAGGGTTTGCCGCCGGTGAGGGCTTGGCGAATCTCGCTCATTCAGTCTTTCTCCTTGTCATGGGGCATGACGCGGTACAGGTGAAACCCCTCCAGCAGGGTTTCGTCGCGCTGGTTCAACAGCGCGGTCTTGAAGCGGGCAAACCGCCGGTGGCCCTCGTCCCAGAGTTTTTCCAGGGTGAAGACCGGCCGCACGGTGTCACCGACCAGCGCCGGCTTCAGAAAGCGGCAGCCCTGCTCGACAAAAATGTAGCCGTCCATGCGCTCGCGCGCCGACGAGGCGCCCAGCGCTGTCAGTGAAGTGAGCAGCAGGCCATGCGCCAGCGGCTTGCCGAAGTGGCTTTTTTTGGCGTACTCGACATCGTAGTGAATGGGGTGCACGTCGCCGGTCACGCCGGAAAAGAGCAGAAAGTGGGCGTCGGTGAGCGTCTTCGACGGCCCGCCGAAAGATTCGCCGATTTTCAGCGCTTCGCTCATGCCGAACCCGCCTTTGCGGTTTTCCTGCGCGCGCGTTTGAGCGCAACGCCCTTACTCTCCGGCCTCGAGCCCGGCTGCGCGCACGCCGGCGCGGGCTGCACGGCCCGCAGCAGCAAATCGGCCATGCCTTCGGCAATCGATGCCGGGCTCAATTTGCCCTCCGCGCGATACCACTTGGGAATCCAGTTGATCGCGCCGAGCATGGTCAGGCCGGCAAGCTTTGCATCGGGGCAGTCCAACTCACCCACGGCCACGCCCTCCGCTATCAGGCGGCGCACGCCGGCCTCGAATTGGTCGCGCCTGGCGACGTAGGTCTTGCGCTGCGCCGGGGCGAGGCTCTCCAGGTCGGTCAGCAACACACCGCGCAGGCCGCCGTCGGTGATGCCGCGGATATGGCGCACCAGAAGCGTGTGCAAGCGCCGTTGCGGGCTTTGTGCCGGATCGAGCGAGGCGAGCGCATCAAGGCTGACATCCATGCAACGCATGTGGCACTGGTAGAGGATGTCCTGCTTGTCGTTGAAGTAGTAGTAAAGATTGCCCTTGGTGATGCCAAGGCGCCTCGAGATATCGAGCATGCTGAGCGAAGAGAGGCCGGAGTCTGCCAGCACGTCGCCGACGCTGCGCAGAATCTGCTCGCGCCGCGAATCCTTGGGTGACGCGCGGCCGTGCCAGCGGCGCGACCGGGAAGGGCTTGCCGCGGCGCGACCGCGACGCGCGCCGGCAGCAACAGCCGGGGAAGTGCGAGTTTTTGACTTCATGGTCAAATTCTAGGAAGGAATGCCGCAAATTGCAACCGCGAGGTTTTTGCGGGCGTCGCGCGGCGTTGAACCGCCCGGTCGCGACGCGGCTGGAACGATGCGCCGCGAAAATCCGGGCAGAAAGCATCGCCGGCGTCAGTGTCCGATCAGGTATCGTCGCGGCCGCTGCGGACGTTTTCCCGAGCTACCCTGCTCGCTGGAAACCAGCGCCAGGCGCGGGTTTCCAGCATTCCCGCCTAGCGCATGGAGGCGTTTATTTTTTCCAGCATCGCACTGCCCGGGCACAATTGCTTCGCGTTCATCTTGTTGAAGGGCATGTCGGTGGTATGCAGGTGGGCGTGCATGTCTTCGGCCTCGGGGTGCACGTACAAGAGGCCGGTGATGACCTCGCCCTTGGCGGCGTGCTCGCTGATCAGTGTGGCGGCGTGGATGCGGTTGGTCGGGTCGTATTCGGGGTGGGTCTTGCGCAAACGCACGACGCTGCCGTCGTGCTGCGGCACGTCGATGACTTCGCCCTCTTTGTAATCGACGGTGATCTCGCTGCGCTGCGGCCAGAAGTCGAGGCGGTTGACGACCTCGTTGTGCTCGCGCATGTAGTCGTAGCTCTTGGTGCTGCCGGCGTGGTTGTTGAACGCCACACAGGGGCTGATGACATCGATGAAGGCGGCGCCGGGGTGGGCGATGGCGGCCTTTACCAAGGGCACCAGTTGCTCCTTGTCGCCGGAAAAACTGCGCGCGACAAAGGTCGCACCCATCAGCAGGGCGAGCGATACCGTGTCTATGGCCGAGTCGGAATTGACCACGCCGCGCTTGCTCTTGGAACCGCGGTCGGCGGTGGCCGAGAACTGGCCCTTGGTGAGGCCATAGACGCCATTGTTCTCGAGGATGTAGGTCATGTTGACGCCACGGCGCATGACATGGGCGAACTGGCCGATGCCGATGGAGGCCGAGTCGCCGTCACCGGAGACGCCGAGGTAAATGAGGTCGCGGTTGGCAAGGTTGGCGCCGGTGAGCACCGAGGGCATGCGGCCGTGCACGGTGTTGAAGCCGTGGGAGTTGCCAAGAAAATAATCGGGCGTCTTGGACGAGCAGCCGATACCAGAGAGCTTGGCGACGCGGTGCGGCTGGATGTCGAGCTCCCAGCAGGCCTGGATGATGGCGGCCGAGATGGAGTCGTGACCGCAGCCGGCGCAGAGGGTGGAGACCTTGCCCTCGTAGTCGCGGCGGGTGTAGCCGACCTTGTTTTTTTGCAGGGTCGGGTGGTGGAGTTTTGGTTTGGTGATGTAGGTCATGGTGAGCCTTTGTAGCTTGCTCCCCTCACCCTAGCCCTCTCCCCGCAAGCGGGGCGAGGGGATGGTGTGCGGGGGGGGTTAGGGTTCATCGTGTAATCGACTGAAAACCCGCGCCAGGCGGGCGTTTCCAGCATATCCATTAAGCCGCCTTGCCCTTCTTTTTGATCGGCTCGACGTTGAGCGCCCGCACGCGCTCGCTGATCTCCTTGATGATGAAGCGCGCGGTAATGGGCGTGCCGTCGTAATGCAGGATGGGCATCAACTGCGCCGGATCGACATTGAGTTCGTTGACCAGCAGCGTACGGAACTGGGCGTCGCGGTTTTGCTCGATGACGAACAACTGCTCGTGGCTGGCGATGAAGTCCATGACCGAATCGGGAAAGGGAAAAGCGCGGATACGCAGGATATCGACGTGGATGCCATCGGCCTCGAAGGCCTCGAGAGCCTCGTGCATGGACGGGCTGGTGGAGCCGAAGTAAATGGCGCCGAACTTGGTTTTTTGCTTCGCCGCAGTGAGCACCGGCTGCGGCACCAGGGCCTTGGCGGTCTCGAACTTTTTCAGCAGGCGCTGCATGTTGTAAACATAGTCCGCGCCCGCCTCGGAATAAATCGCGTAAGGGTTCTTGCTGGTGCCGCGCGTGAAGTAGCCGCCCTTGCTCGGGTGGGTCCCCGGATAGGTGCGAAACGGAATGCCGTCGCCGTCCACGTCGAGGTAGCGGCCGAACTCCTTGCCGGCGTCGAGCATGGCTTCGGTCATGACCTTGCCGCGGTCGTACTCGTGCCTGTCGTCCCACACCAACGGCTCGGACAGGCGCTGGTTCATGCCGATGTCGAGGTCGGTCATCAAAAACACCGGCGTCTGCAGTCGGTCGGCGAGGTCGAGACTTTGCGCTGCCATGGAAAAACACTCGGTCGGGTCTTCGGGGAACAGCAGCACGTGCTTGGTGTCGCCGTGGCCGGCGTAGGCGCAGGCGAGAATGTCGGACTGCTGGGTGCGCGTAGGCATGCCGGTGGAGGGGCCGCCGCGCTGAACGTCGATGATGGTCGCCGGAATCTCGGCGAAATAGGCGAGGCCGATGAATTCAGTCATCAGCGAAACGCCGGGGCCCGAGGTGGTGGTGAAGGCGCGCGCGCCGTTCCAGCCGGCCCCGACGACGATACCGATGGAGGCGAGTTCATCTTCGGCCTGGACGATGCCGAACTTGTTCTTGCCTGTGTCCTTGTCCACGCGCAGCTTGGCGCAGTATTTCTGGAAGGCTTCGGCGAGCGACGACGAGGGCGTGATCGGGTACCAGGCACAGACGGTGGCACCGCCATACACGCAGCCGAGCGCGGCCGCGGCATTGCCTTCGACAAGAATTTTGTTGCCGACGGCACTGGCTTTTTTTACCGTCAGGCCGATCGGGCACTTGAGGTTTTCGAGGGCGTAGCTGCGGCCCATTTGCAGTGCGTGCACGTTGGGCTTGAGCAAGGCCTCCTTGCCCTTGTACTGCTCACCGATGAGACCGGCGATTTCGTCGGCGTCCATGTCGAGCAGCGCCGACAGGGCGCCGACATAAATGATGTTCTTGAACAACTGGCGCTGGCGCGGGTCGGTGTAGCTGATGTTGCAGATTTCGGTGATGGGCATGCCGATGACGTTGATGTCATCGCGAAACTTTGACGCCGGCAGCGGCTTGGTATTGTCGTAAAAGAGGTAACCGCCGGGCTCGATCTCTTTAATGTCGGCGTCCCAGGTTTGCGGGTTCATCGCCACCATCAGGTCCACGCCGCCGCGACGCCCGAGGTGCCCGGCCTCGGTGACGCGCACCTCGTACCAGGTCGGCAGGCCCTGGATGTTGGACGGGAAAATGTTGCGCGGGCTTACCGGCACGCCCATGCGGATGACGGACTTGGCGAACAGCTCGTTGGCCGAAGCCGAGCCAGAGCCGTTGACGTTGGCAAACTTGACGACAAAATCGTTTACTGCGGTGATCGCTTTCATGCTGCTTTCCTTGTCGGTGCCCCTTTGTGACAGCCAGGGCCGGCGTGGGTCATGTCGAGCAGGAACTTTTGCATGTCCCAGGCACCGGTCGGGCAGCGCTCAGCGCACAGGCCGCAGTGCAGGCAGACGTCCTCGTCCTTGGCCATGATGCGGCCGGTCTTCAGCGTGCCGGAGACGTAGAGGTCTTGCGTCAACTCCGTGGCCGGCGCCTTGAGCCGGGTGCGCAAGTCGGCCTCTTCACCGTTTTCGGTGAAGGTGATGCAGTCCATCGGACAGATGTCGACGCAGGCATCGCACTCGATGCACTGCGCGGCATTGAACACGGTCTGCACGTCGCAGTTGAGGCAGCGTTCGGCTTCCTTGAAGGCGAGCGCCGCGTCAAAGCCCAGCTCGACCTCGACCTTGATGTTCTTCAATGCGATTTTTATGTCTTTCAGCGGCACCTTGAAGCGCAGGTCGTTGACCGGGGCGTTGTCGTAGCTCCACTCGTGTATGCCCATTTTTTGCGAGTACAAGTTCACCATCGGCGGCGGCCGATCGGCGATGTCCTCGCCGGCGCAGAACTTGTCGATGGATATCGCCGCGTCGTGACCGTGGGCAACGGCCCAGATGATGTTTTTCGGGCCGAAGGCGGCGTCGCCGCCGAAGAATACGTTCTTCACCGAAGACTGCATCGTCACCTTGTCGACGACCGGCATGCCCCATTTGTCGAATTCGAGGCCGATGTCGCGCTCTATCCAGGGAAAGGCATTCTCCTGGCCGACGGCGACCAGCACGTCGTCGCAGTCGAAGCTCTGGTCAGGCTCGCCGGTGGGCATCAGCTTGCGGTTGCCCTTGTCGTCATAGACAGCGGCGACCTTCTCGAAGCTCATGCCGGTGAGCTTGCCGTCCTGGTGCAAAAAGGCCTTGGGCACGAGGTAGTTGAGGATGGGGATGCCCTCGTGCGCGGCGTCTTCCTTTTCCCACGGGCTGGCCTTCATTTCGTCGAAGCCCGATCGCACGATCACTTTGACGTCCTCGCCGCCGAGGCGCATCGACGAGCGGCAGCAATCCATGGCGGTGTTGCCGCCTCCGAGCACGATGACGCGCTTGCCTATTTTTTCGATGTGGCCGAAGGAGACGGAGGACAGCCAGTCGATGCCGATGTGGATGTTTTTTGCAGCTTCGCTGCGGCCGGGTATGTCGAGGTCGCGCCCGCGCGGCGCGCCCGAGCCGACGAAGATGGCGTCGTAGCCCTGGCCCATCAGCGCCTTGAGGCTTTCGATGCGCTCGCCGCCGCGGAAATCCACGCCGAGGTCGATGACGTAGCCGACCTCCTCGTCAATGACTTCTTCGGGCAGGCGAAACTTCGGGATCTGGCTGCGGATCATGCCGCCGGCGCGTTTGTCGCCGTCGAACACCGTGACTTCGTAACCGAGCGGCGCAAGGTCGCGCGCAACCGTAAGTGCAGCCGGACCGGCGCCGACGCAGGCGATGCGTCTGCCGTTGCCTTTTTTGGGCTTTACCGGCAGGCGCGCACGAATGTCCTCCTTGAGGTCGGCGGCGACGCGCTTGAGGCGGCAGATCGCCACCGGCTCCGGCTTGGCGGCGTTTTCTTCTTCAACGCGGCCACGCCGGCAGGCCGGCTCGCACGGACGGTCGCAGGTGCGGCCGAGAATGCCCGGAAAAACATTCGATTCCCAGTTGACCATGTAGGCATCGCCGTAGCGGCCTGCCGCGATCATGCGTATGTATTCGGGGACGGGGGTATGGGCCGGACAGGCCCACTGACAGTCGACAACCTTGTGAAAGTAATCGGGTGCTGCGATATCAGTCGGCTTCAATATGCCATCTCCTTGTCGTCCTCTTTTCTGGTTTTGTGCAGGCTGCAGGGTGCCGGCACCGGGAGGGGTGCGCGCCATATTACGCCGCTGTGGGCGACAAGGAAAGGGTAAGTGATTGCCAGCGTCCGCACTGTGCGCCGGGATACTTGATCAGGCGGATGCTCATAACGCTGCGGCGTCCCGGGGACGGTCCGGAGAGGACTATTTGACGCGGCGCAGCGCAGGCTTGCCACCGGGACGGGCCGGCGGGCTATCGGGCGGCGTGGACTCGCCGTCGGATTCGACGGTGGGGCTGGGTGCGGGCGCCGCGGCCAGTGCAGGTGTCGGCATCCGCGGCGTGACGCCCTCGGATTGGTGCGCGCTGGTGGAGGACTCGACACCGGCCTTGTCGGTGTCAAAGGACATGCCGCGGCCGTTTTCGCGCGCATAGACGGCGGAGATGGCCGATATCGGCACCGAGATTTCGCGCGCAACACCGCCAAATCGCGCCTGCATCTGGACAAAGTCGTTGCCCATGTTGAGCTTGTTGGCCGCCACCGGCCCGATGTTGAGCACGATCTCGCCATTGCGCACGTATTCCATGGGCACGCGCGTATTGGCATCGACCACCACCGAGAGATACGGCGTGAAGCCGCAGTCCATGCACCATTCATAAATGGCGCGAATCAGAAAGGGCTTGGCGGAGGGGATGTCGGGTTCGGACATGATGGGGGCTGGGTAGGCGGGTATCCGCTGGGCATCAACCCCCCGTGGATTCGCGCTTTCGCGGGGATGAGGGCAGTCGGCCTGCTCTTATTTGCGCATCACCTTCTCGGACGGCGTCAACGCCTCGATGAAGGCCGGGCGCGAGAACAGGCGCTCGGCGTATTTCATCAGCGGCGCGGCGGTCTTGCCAAGGCTGATGCCGTAGTAGTCAAGACGCCAGAGCAGCGGCGAAATCGCCACGTCAAGCATGGAGAACTCCTCGCCAAGCATATGCTTTTGCTTGGTGAACACCGGGGCGAGCTCGGTCAGGCGGTCGGTGACATGGGCGCGCGCCTTGTCCTGCTGCTTCTGGTTGCCTTTTTCGAGGGACTCGATCTGCGAAAAGAGCTCGACCTCGAAGTTGAACAGGAACAGGCGGGCACGCGCGCGCATCACCGGATCGGCGGGCATCAGTTGCGGGTGCGGAAAGCGCTCGTCGATGTACTCGTTGATGATGTTCGACTCGTACAGGATGAGGTCGCGCTCAACCAGCACCGGCAGGCGGTTGTAGGGGTTCATCACCGCGATGTCCTCGGGCATGTGGAACATGTCGACATCAATGATCTGGAAGTCCATGCCCTTTTCGTAGAGCACGATGCGGCAGCGTTGCGAGAACGGACAGGTGGTGCCGGAGTAAAGATTCATCATGATGTTCCAACCTATAAAACTTGCACAGACAAGACGTCTGAAATCCAGGGTGTCAGGGCGACGGCGAATGGCCGCGCCCGCCGCTTTGCTGCATGGGTGCCTGCCTTGAGCGGGGCTTGCCGGCGCTCAGTGCACGTCCTTCCAGAACTCGCGCTTGAGCAGCCAGGTGAGGACGAGCATGACGCCCAGCACCATCAGCACGATGAAACCGACCTGCCTGCGCTGCAACTGGCCGGGCTCGCCCATCCACACGAGGAAGTTGGTGAGGTCGCGCGCGGTGATGTTGTACTCGAGCGCCGACTGCGAGCCGGGTACCAGGGTTTCGAACCTGGCTTTTTTCACGATCTCGCCGTGCCCGTCCTTGAGCGGCTGGCCGTCGGCGGATTTGACCACCTCCTGGCTGTAGCTCATCTGGCCCTGCAGCGTCCACAGCACGTGCGGCATGCCGACGTTGGGAAACACGGTGTTGTTCCAGCCCGTGGGGCGGGTCTCGTCACGGTAAAAACCGCGCAGGTACGAATAGAGCCAGTCTGCGCCGCGTGCCCGCGCAATCACCGACAGGTCGGGCGGCGCCACGCCGAACCATTCCTTGGCTTCACCCTTGGGCATGGCGATGTTCATGTTCTCGCCGACCTTCTCAGCGGTAAAGAGCAGGTTGTCCTTGATCTGCGCTTCGGTGAGCCCGAGGTCGCGCAGGCGGTTGTAGCGCATCAGCGAGGCCGAGTGGCAGTTGAGGCAGTTGTTGACGAAGGTGCGCGCCCCGCTTTGCAGGCTGACGAGGTCGGCGACATCAATGGGTGCGCGGTCGAGTTTGACGCCGACCTCGACGGCGTTGACCGGTGCGGACGAGAGCAGCGCGAGAACCGAGACTATGAGGATGTTTTTCATGTTCATTACCCCGTCACCCTTTCGGGCACCGGTTTGGTGGAGTCGATCTTGGTGTACCAGGGCATCAACAGGAAGAAGAGGAAGTAGATGATGGTGCAGATGCGCGATACCAGCGTGGCGCGCTCGACGTTGCCCAGCCAGGCGCCGGTCTGGCCCCAGACGTTGGTAGATTCGGTGCCGAGATAGCCGAGGATCAGGAACACCACGACAAAAATCGCCAGCGCCGACTTGCACAGCGGGCCCTTGTAACGCATGGATTTCACCTTGCTGCGGTCAAGCCAGGGCAGCGCGAAGAAAATCATCGTCGACGCACCCATGGCAATCACGCCCGGGAACTGCGAGTCGAACAGCGGCGGCACCGCGCGCAGGATGGAGTAGTAGGGCGTGAAGTACCACACCGGCGCAATGTGCGCCGGTGTCTTCAGCGGGTCGGCCGGGATGAAGTTGTTGGCCTCGAGAAAGTAGCCGCCCATCTCAGGTGCGAAGAACAGGATCAGCGAGAAGACGATGAGGAAGACCACCGCGCCAAAGCTGTCCTTGACCGTGTAATACGGGTGGAACGGGATGCCGTCGAGCGGAATGCCGTTGGCGTCCGTTTTTTCCTTGATCTCGATGCCGTCGGGGTTGTTGGAACCCACTTCGTGCAGCGCGATGAGGTGGGCGGCAACGAGCCCGAGCAACACCAGCGGCAGCGCGATGACATGGAAGGCAAAGAAGCGGTTGAGCGTGGCGTCCGATATGACGTAATCGCCGCGAATCCACAGCGACAGGTCGGGACCGATGAAGGGCACCGCGGCAAAGAGGTTGATGATGACCTGCGCCCCCCAGAAGGACATCTGGCCCCAGGGCAGCAGATAGCCGAAAAAGGCCTCGCCCATCAGCACGAGGTAAATCAGCATGCCGAATATCCACAGCAGTTCGCGCGGCTTCTGGTACGAGCCGTACATCATGGCGCGGAACATGTGCAGGTACACCACCAGAAAGAACATCGAGGCCCCGGTGGAGTGCATGTAGCGGATCAGCCAGCCCCAGGACACCTCGCGCATGATGTACTCGACCGAGGCGAAGGCCTGCGTCGCATCGGGCTTGTAGTTCATGGTGAGGAAAATGCCGGTGACGATCTGGATCACCAGCACGAGAAGCGCAAAGCCGCCAAAGTAGTTCCAGAAGTTGAAATTCTTCGGCGCGTAGTACTCGGCGAGGTGGGTGTTCCAGTTGGCCACCAGCGGAAAACGCGCATCGACCCAGGTCAGGAGGTCGGAGGCGGGCTTGTTCAGTGCGCCAAGGTCGGTGACGACGACCGGTTTTTTGTCAGCAGCAGCCATGGCTCAGGCTCCCTTCGTGTCTTCGCCGATCACGATCCGGGTGTCGGACAGAAAGGCATATTTGGGAACTTCCAGATTGATCGGCGCGGGCGCTCCTTTATAGACGCGGCCGGCGAAATCGAATTTGGAACCATGACAGGGGCAGTAAAAGCCGCCGTTCCAGTCGGCGCCCATTTCGGCCTTGGCCTCGCCGGGTTTCAATTGCGGCGAGCAGCCGAGGTGGGTGCACACACCCACCAGCACGGCGTATTCATCCTTGATGGAGCGGTATTCGTTCTTGGCGTAGGCGGGCTGTTGCGGCACCTTGGACTGCGGGTCGGCGACCACGCCGTCGTCTTTTTTGATGCTCTCGAGCATTTCCTTGGTGCGGCGGATGATCCAGACCGGCTTGCCGCGCCATTCGACCACTTGCATTTCGCCCGGAGCCAGGGCGCCGATATCGGCTTCAACGGGGGCGCCAAGGGCCTTGGCGCGCTCGGAGGGCAGCATCGTGGCGGCAAAAGGCAGGGCGGCGGCAACGCCGCACGCACCGCCTGCGGCCGCAGTGATGACGATCAGCCTGCGCCGACCGGCATTGACTTCCGGAGGATTGCTCATGACGGAAAAAGCTCCATTGAGAAGGGGAATTTCTGGGCAGCCTCGATTATACCGGACAGCCCCCTGATTGTCCAAATTTTAGGCGCTAAGCCACTGAAAATCAGGGGAAAACACCGAAAAACCCGGGTCAACTGCCAAGCCGGGCCAGCGGTCGGGGAATCTGCTTTCGCGATTGATTCCAAAGCAGATTCCCCGGCGCGCCCGGAATGACACGTTTTTTGCGCGCGCGGACCGGCGACTAGACCGGATTGGGCACGTCAATGAAGCGGTGATCGAGACCGAAGCGGCCGGCGAGGTGGGCACCGACCGCCTGCACGCCGAAGCGCTCGGTGGCGTGGTGACCGGCCGCGATGAAGGCGACGCCGGTTTCTGTGGCGAGGTGGAACTGCGGCTCGGAAATCTCGCCGGTGATGAAGGCATCGACGCCAAGGGCGATGGCCTCCTCAAAATAGCCCTGCGCACCGCCGGTGCACCAGGCGATACGGGCGATCTGCCGCGTCGGATCACCGATGACAGTGGGCCCACGCCCGAGGCGGGCGGCGACGTGGGCGGCAAAGGCCGCCAGCGGCTGGGCGGTGGCGGGCCGGCCGTGGACAAGCATGTTCTGATCGCCCGCCCTGCCCTCCTCTGACAGGCCGAGCAGCGCGCCAAGCTGCGCGTTGTTGCCCAACGCCGGATGCGCATCGAGCGGCAGGTGGTAGGCAAACAGGTTGATGTCATGTTGCAGCAACAAACCGATGCGGCGGCGGCGCGTGCCGGTAATGCGCCCGTCCTCGCCCTTCCAGAAGTAACCGTGGTGCACCAGCAGCGCATCAGCGCCGGCGGCGATGGCCGCTTCGACCAGCGCCTGGCTGGCGGTGACGCCGGAGACGATGCGCCCCACTTCGGCGCGCCCTTCCACCTGCAGCCCGTTTGGGCAATAATCCCTGAAGCGTGGCGCCTCGAGCAGACTGTCAAGATAGCGCGCCAGTTCGTCACGTTGCATCAGTGTTCACCGTTCTGCCTTTTCTCCGGGCATCATCACCAGATCCGCGTCATTGTACTTCGGGCAACCGGGACGGCGGCGGATGACAGCATCACCACCATCAGGGAGCGGCAACCGTCGTGCGCAAGCTTTGGCTCATATTCAGTCAGGCCGCAACCATCAGCATCGCCGTGCTGTTTGTGGTGGCGACGCTGCGCCCGGAATGGCTGGGACGCCCGTCCACGCCGGGCGCACAGGTTATCGGGCTGAAGGAGGCCAGCACGCCCACGCCCCTGCCCGGCCAGGCCGGCCAGGCCAGAGTCGGTTCTTACAGCGACGCGGTGCGAAAAGCGGTTCCGGCGGTGGTGAACATCTTTACCTCCAAGGCGGTGAAGACGCCGCGCCATCCGTTTGCCAACGACCCGCTGTTCCGGCAGTTTTTCGGCGACCAGCTCGAGCGTGAGCAGCGTGCGACCGGGCTTGGCTCGGGCGTGATCGTCAGTGCCAAGGGCTACATCCTGACCAACCACCATGTCATCGAAGCGGCCGACGAAATCGAGGTGGCGACCGCCGATGGCAAAAAGTTCAAGGCGCGCGTGGTCGGCAGCGACCCGGACACCGATATAGCGGTGTTGCAGGTCGCGACCGAGGGACTGCCGGCCATTACCTTCGGCAACGACGACGGCCTGCGCGCCGGCGACGTGGTACTGGCGATCGGCAACCCCTTCGGCGTCGGCCAGACGGTGACCATGGGCATTGTGTCGGCGGTCGGCCGCACCCACCTTGGCATCAACACCTTCGAGAATTTCATCCAGACCGACGCGGCGATCAACCCCGGCAACTCGGGCGGCGCGCTGATCGACTCGAGCGGCAATCTTGTCGGCATCAACACGGCGATTTATTCGCAGTCAGGCGGCTCGATGGGTATCGGCTTTGCCATTCCGGCCTCGAGTGCACGCCAGGTGATGGAGAGCATCATCGAGACGGGCAGCGTGACGCGCGGCTGGATCGGCGTCGAAGCACAGGAGATCACGCCCGAACTGGCGGAGTCGTTCAAGCTGCCGGCGGTATCGGGCGCGCTGATTGCCGGCGTGGTGCGCGGCGGCCCGGCGGAAAAAGCCGGCATCAAGCCCGGTGACGTATTGATGGCGGTCGAGGGTAAATCAGTGGCCGATCCGCAGGGCATGCTGACGCTGGTGGCCGCGCTGGTGCCGGGCAAGCCGGCAAAACTGAAAATACGGCGCGAGACAAAAGACTTTGACGTGCAGGTCGAAGTGGGCAAACGACCCAGCGCCGCGCAGCAAAAACGCCGCCAGTAGCGCGGTCCGCCCCCCTTATTTAGCCTGGTTGGGCCGCTCCGCCGCCGTAGCGTTGGCGTCGGCAGCGGCAGCGCCGGCTTCGGGCGCGCCGGCCTTGTCCTCGGCCTTGTCCGGATCGGTGGCCGGACGCTTGCCGACAATGCGACCGAGCACGATGCCCAACTCGTAGAGCAGGCACATCGGAATGGCCAGCAACAGTTGTGACAACACATCGGGCGGCGTCACCACCGCGGCGATGACAAAGGCGCCGACAATCACATAGGGCCGCGCCTGGTAGAGCTGCTCGACGGTGACTAGGCCCATGCGCACCAGCACCACCACGACGATCGGAATCTCGAAGGTGACACCAAAGGCGAGGAACATGGTGATGACAAAGTTGAGGTATTGCTCGATGTCAGGCGCGGGCGTGATGCTCTTGGGCGCGAACTCGTTGATGAACGCAAAGATCTTGCCGAAGACGAAAAAGTAGCAAAACGCCACACCGCATAAAAACAGCAGCGTGCTGGCGACAATGACCGGCAGGGCAAAACGCTTTTCGTGCTGGTACAGGCCGGGCGCGACAAAGGCCCAGGCCTGGTACAGCACAATGGGCAGCGCAACCATGAAGGCGACCATGGCGGTGACCTTGACGGGAATGAGGAAGGGCGTGATGACGCCGGTGGCGATCATCCTGGTGCCCTCGGGCAGCGCCTTCATCAGCGGCAGCGCCAGCACGTCGTAAATGGCCGAGGAACCGGGCCAGAAAAACAGCGCGACAAAAACGACGGCAACGGCGAGCAGCGCGCGCAGCAGGCGGTCGCGCAACTCGACCAGATGCGAAATGAAGGTGTCCTGGACGCTCATGCCGATCCGGTCTTGGTGGCCTTGGTGGCCTTGGTGGCCTCGGTGGCCTCGGTGGCGGGAGGCGCGGCTTCGGCCACGGCTTGCGGCGCGGCGGGCGCAGGCGCGTGCGGCTGCTCCGGTGCGGACTCAAACAGCGGCAGCGTCGAATTGAAGTGCTCGGCCGGGGGCACCGGGATTTCGGCCGGCGGCGGTGGAATATCTGCTGCGGCGGCCTGCACCGCCGCGTCGAGGCTGGCGGTGACGGTGGAGGTGAGCGGGGAACCCAGACCAGGATCGCCTATGGCGCTTGCGGCGTCGGTGACCGCGCCTTGCAATGGCGCAATGCTCTGGTTGATGGCCTGCTCGGCGTCGATGACCCCGGAATTGACCGAGGACTCGACTTCGCGCGCCGCGTCCTGGAACTGCGTCTGGATCTTGCGCAGCTCGTCGAACTCCATTTCGCGGTTAATGTCGGCCTTGACGTCGTTGACGTAGCGCTGCAGCCGGCCGACCAGCAGGCCCACGGTGCGGGCGACTTTGGGCAGGCGCTCCGGGCCGATGACGATCAGCGCGACGACGCCGATGACGACGAGTTCGGAAAATCCGAAATCAAACATGGCGGGAAGAAATTGGGATCATGCGCTGGTGAAGTCTGAAAAAACAAACCGCGCAGGAGCGCGCGGTCTGGTCGGGGCGAGTGTCGAGAGGCGGGCGGAAACGGCGCGAGCCGTGACTCAGGCCTTGCTCTCGGTCTTTTTCTGGACTTCCACGTCTATGGTGCGGCCGGTCACCTGCGCTTCCGCAGGCTTGTCCGCTGCGCCGGATTCCTTCATGCCGTCCTTGAAGCCCTTGACCGCGCCGCCCAGGTCGGAACCCATGTTGCGCAGTTTCTTGGTGCCGAACACCAGCATGACGATGACAAGGACGATCAGCCAGTGCCATATGCTGAAAGAACCCATTTTTGCCTCCGTTGCGTATCTCGTTTTACCGCGTAGTTGAATCAGGGCGTGGCGCCCGGCTTCACTGTTTGTGTCTGACCATGTCTCTGACCATCTGTCTGACCATCATCGGGCCCAATGGTTCGGGGCCGCCAACAACGTGCATGTGCACATGATACACCTCCTGTTGCCCCACGCGCCCGGTGTTGATAATGGTACGAAAGCCCTCGGTGGCGCCCTGTTCGCGCGCCAGGCGCCCGGCCACGGTGAGCATTTTCCCCATGGCGTTGATGTGGTCCGGGCTGGCTTCGTAAAGGCTTGCCACGTGCATTTTCGGGATGATAAGGAAATGCACCGGGGCGATGGGATGCAGGTCATGGAAGGCGAGTACTTCGTCGTCCTCATAGATTTTTTGTGACGGAATTTCGCCCTTTACGATTTTGCAGAAAATGCAGGCGGGGTCATGCATCAGCGCTGCTCCGATTCGTTGCGCGCGGCTTTTTCGTCGATGCCGGAAATGCCCTCGCGCCGGCGCAGCTCCATCAGCACATCCGAGGGTTGCAGGCCGTAATGGGCGAGCATGATCATGCAATGGAACCACAGGTCGGCGGTCTCGCCGACGATGCGCAGGCGGTCTCCGTCCTTGGCCGCCATCACCGTTTCGGTGGCTTCTTCGCCGATTTTTTTGAGGATGGCGTCCTCGCCCCTGGCGAACAGCCGCGATACATACGAGGCGTCGGGGTCGCCGCCCTTGCGCGCCTCGATCACCTCCGCGAGGCGCGCAAGGATGTCGGCGGTGTTCTGGTCAGTTCCCATGATGCTGGTCATTTTCCATAGATCTCCTTCGGGTCTTTCAGGACCGGGGCGGTCACCAGCCACTGGCCGTTGTCGAGTTTCTGGAAAAAACAGTTGTGGCGACCGGTATGACAGGCGATGCCGCCAACCTGCTCGACCCGCAGCAACACCACATCCTCGTCGCAATCGAGGCGCACCTCGAGCACTTTTTGCACATGACCGGATTCCTCGCCCTTGTGCCACAGCTTCTTGCGCGAGCGCGACCAGTACACCGCCTGCCCGCCCGCCACCGTCTGTGCCAGCGCCTCGCGGTTCATCCAGGCAAGGGTCAGCACCGTGTTGCCGGCGGCCTCCTGCGTGATGACCGGCACCAGACCGCGCTCGTCCCAGCGCACCTTGTCGAGCCAATTTTCGTTCACCTTCACGCCCACATCCGCACTCAAAGTCGCACCTCTATGCCAAGCGCCGCCATGTATTCCTTCACCTGCCGCACACTCAGTTCGCCATAATGGAAGACGCTGGCGGCGAGTACGGCGTCGGCCCTGCCCTCGGTGATGCCGGCGGCGAAGTCCCCGAGATTGCCGACACCGCCAGAGGCGATCACCGGCACGTCCACCGCCGCAGCGACGGCATGCGTCAGCGCCAGGTCAAAGCCGGCCTTGGTGCCGTCGCGGTCCATGCTGGTAAGCAGGATTTCGCCGGCGCCCAGTTGCTGCATTTTACGCGCCCATTCGACGACATCGAGTCCGGTCGCCTTGCGTCCGCCATGGGTGAACACTTCCCAGCCATCGCCCGCAGCCTTCTTTTTTGCGTCGATGGCGACGACGATACACTGCGATCCGTAGCGTCCGCTCGCCTCGGCGACCAGCCCGGGCCTCGCCACGGCCGAGGAATTGATCGACACCTTGTCGGCACCGGCATTGAGCAGGCGCCGCACGTCGGCCACTTCACGCACGCCGCCGCCGACGGTCAGCGGGATGAATACCTGCGCGGCGACAGCCTCGATGATGTGCAATATCAGGTCGCGGTCGTCGGAGGTGGCGGTGATATCAAGGAAGGTCAGCTCGTCGGCGCCCTGCTCGTCGTAACGGCGGGCGATTTCAACCGGGTCGCCGGCATCGCGCAACGCGACAAAGTTGACGCCCTTGACGACGCGTCCCTTGGTGACATCGAGGCAGGGAATGATGCGTTTGGCCAATGGCATGGGGAAAAGGTGAAAAGCAAAGGGTGAAAAGGAAAAAGTGGCGACCCGCCACCATTCACCATTTCCTATTTGCCATTCACCCCTTTTCAGCCAGCTTGTCGGCCGTGTCCTGGGCCTGCTTGAAGTCGAGCGTGCCCTCGTAAATGGCGCGGCCGGTGATGACGCCGTTGACGCCCTCGGGCTCGATCTTGCACAACTCCTTGAGGTCGGTGAGACTGGTCAGCCCGCCCGAGGCGATGACCGGCACGGTCAGTTCGCGCGCGAGTTTTACCGTCGCCTCGACATTGACACCGGTAAGCATGCCGTCGCGGCCGATGTCGGTGTAGATCACCGCCTCGACACCGTAGTCCTGGAATTTGCGCGCGAGATCAACCACATCATGCCCGGTCATCTTGGACCAGCCCTCGACCGCGACCTTGCCGTCCTTGGCATCGAGGCCGACGATGATGTGGCCGGCAAAGGCGGTGCAGGCGTCGCGCAGGAAGCCGGGGTTTTTCACCGCCGCCGTGCCGATGATTATGTAGGACACACCGGCGTCAATGTAGCGCTCTATGGTGTCGAGGTCGCGGATGCCGCCACCCAGTTGCACCGGCAGTTCGTCACCCACCTCCTGCAGGATGGACTTGATCACCGCCTCGTTCTTGGGCTTGCCGGCCACGGCGCCGTTGAGGTCAACCAGGTGCAGCCGGCGCGCCCCCTGCGCCAGCCAGTGCCTCGCCATGGCGGCCGGGTCCTCGGAGAACACGGTGGACTGGTTCATGTCGCCTTGCCTGAGGCGCACGCAATGACCGTCTTTGATGTCGATGGCTGGAATGATCAGCATGGGTGATTGGCTTTAAGAGCGTGCTGGTAGGGAGGATCAGCCCCGCGGACCGGGAAGGTTCAGGGCTTCCAGTTGACAAAGTTGGCGAGCAGTTGAAGACCCGCAGCCTGGCTTTTTTCAGGATGAAATTGCACGGCAAAAATATTATCCCGCGCCGCCGCGCAGGTAAAGGGAAACCCGTAGTGGGTGCTGCCGGCGATCAGTCCGGGATCGGTCACATCGGCGTAGTAGCTGTGCACATAATAAAAACGCGAACCCGAAGGAATGCCCGCCCACAGCGCGTGGCCGCTGGTTTCGACCCGGTTCCAGCCCATGTGCGGCACCTTCAACGGGCCGCCTTCGGCCTTGCGCATCAGTTCGGCCGGAAAGCGTTTGACCTTGCCCGGCAGCACGGCAAGGCCTGGCGTGTCGCCCTCCTCGCTTGATTCGAACAGCATTTGCAGACCGATGCAAAGGCCGAGGAAGGGCTTGTTGCGCGTTGCCTCGAGCACCGCCGGACGCAGGCCGCGGCTGTCCAGCTCGCGCATGCAGTCGGGCATGGCACCCTGGCCCGGAAACACCACCCGCCCGGCTGCGGCGACCTCGGCCGGGTCGGAACTGACGCGCACATCGGCCCCCGGCGCCACGTGCTCGAGGGCCTTGGAGACGGAACGAAGATTGCCCATGCCGTAATCGATGACAACAATGCTCATGCGTGCGAAAAAATCAAGAATTGCATTGAATGGATATCAGAATTTTCAAGCAAACCGGCTGGAAAGCCACGCCTGGCGGGCCTCTTCAGCCGGTTGTTCTGCGACAAGCCGGCCATTTCGGGACCCGGGTCCTGGCGTCACTGCGACTAGAGGCTGCCCTTGGTCGAGGGCACGGTACCGGCGGCGCGCGGGTCGGCTTCGACCGCCATGCGCAGCGCACGGCCGAAGGCCTTGAACACCGTCTCGCACTGGTGGTGGGCGTTGTTGCCGCGCAGATTATCAACGTGCAGCGTGACCTGGGCGTGATTGACAAAACCCTGGAAAAATTCGTGCGCAAGATCGACGTCAAACTCGCCGATCAGCGGCCGCGTGAACGGCACATGGAACTCAAGGCCGGGCCGCCCGGAAAGGTCGATGACCACGCGCGACAAGGCCTCGTCAAGGGGCACATAGGCATGGCCGTAGCGGCGCACGCCTTTTTTATCGCCGAGAGCCTTGGCCACCGCCTGGCCGAGGGTGATGCCGATGTCCTCCACCGTGTGATGGGCGTCGATGTGCAAATCACCCTTGGCGCCGATGTCGAGGTCGATCATGCCGTGACGTGCGATCTGGTCGATCATGTGGTCTAGAAAAGGCACGCCGGTCGCCAGTCTGGATGTGCCGGTGCCGTCCAGATTGAGGCTGACGCTGATCTGGGTTTCGAGGGTGTTGCGGGTGACGCTGGCCGTACGCATGGTCAAAGATTACCTCAATTGCCGGGTTTGCTCGGTGCCGCAGCGCGGGCCTTCAACTTTGCGCCAGCGCCTTGAGCATGATGGCGTTCTCTTCGGGGGTGCCCACCGTAAGGCGCAGGCAGTTGGCGAGCATGGGATGGGCGCCGTGGAAATTTTTTACGAGAACGTGATGCGCCTTGAGCGCATTGAATACCGCCGGTCCGTCGGCAAAGCGCGCCAGGATGAAATTCGCGTCGCTCGGGTAAACATGCGCGCCGGGCAGCGCCGCAACGCCGGCGGCGAGGCCGGCGCGTTCGGCCTTGATGCTGGCGGCCTGGGCGTTGAGCAGGTCCATGTGGCCGAGCAGCGCCGTGGCGATGAGCTGGGTGGCGATGCCAACGTTGTAGGGCGGGCGCACCTTGTTGAATTCGTCCATCAGCTCGGGCGCGGCGGCGGCGTAACCGAGACGCAGGCCGGCCATGCCGATCTTGGACACGGTGCGCATGACCACGAGGTTCGGGAACTCCGCGAGGCGCGGCATGAAACTCCTGCCGGCAAACGCAAAGTAGGCCTCGTCAACAACCACCAGCCCGGGTGCGGCGCGCAGGATGCGCGCGACGTCCTCTTCCGGATAGAGATTGCCGGTCGGGTTGTTGGGATAGGCCAGGAACACCAGCGCCGGCTGGTGCGCGTCGAGCGCGCTGATGAACGCTTCGACATCGAGCGTGAAATCAGCCCTGAGCGGCACACCGGCAAAGCGCATGTGCGAGAACACTGCATTCATGCGGAACATCGCGAACGAGGGCTCGGGCGCCAGCATCACGGCCCCGGGTCCGGCCAGTGCCTGGGTGATGATGGTGATGATTTCGTCCGAGCCGTTGCCGATCAGCAGGCCGGCGCCCTCGGGGATATTGAAGCTGCGGCGCAACGCCGCGGCGAGCGCCGGTGCCGCCGGGTCGGGGTAGCGGTTGATCAGCGCATCGGCGACGGCGCGGCCGATTTCAGCGCGCACCGCTTCGGGCAGGCGGTAGGGGTTTTCCATGGCGTCGAGCTTGACCATGCCCTCGGCGCTGGCGACGTGATAGGCCGACAATGCGCGGATTTCATCGCGCACCAGGCGGCGCACAAGATCGGCGGCGCTCATGAACCGACCCGGTAGCGCGCCGATTGCGCATGCGCCGGCAGGCCCTCGCCGGTGGCAAGGGTGTCGGCAAGGCGGCCCAGCGTCTGCGCGCCTTCGCGCGACACATTGATCAGGCTGCTGCGTTTCTGGAAATCATAGACGCCCAGCGGCGACGAAAAGCGCGCGGTGCGGGCGGTCGGCAGCACGTGGTTGGGGCCGGCGCAGTAATCACCCAGCGCCTCGGAGCTGTAACGCCCCATGAAAATGGCGCCGGCGTGACGGATTTTTTGCGACCACTGTTCGGGGTTCTCGACCGATAACTCGAGGTGCTCAGGGGCGATGCGGTTGGCGATGGCGCAGGCCTCCTCGAGGTCGCGCGTCAGGATCAGCGCGCCGCGGCGCGCCAGCGATGCGGCGATCACCGCCTTACGCGGCATGCCTGCCAACAGCTTGTCAATGCTGGCGGCGACGCGGGCGATGAAGACCGCGTCGGGCGACAGCAAAATGGCCTGCGCCGCCTCGTCGTGTTCGGCCTGCGAGAACAGATCCATCGCGATCCAGTCCGGATCGGTGTTGCCGTCGCAGATGACAAGGATTTCCGAGGGGCCGGCGACCATGTCGATGCCGACGGTGCCAAAGACGCGGCGCTTGGCCGCTGCGACGTAGGCGTTGCCGGGGCCGACGATCTTGTCCACCTGCGCAATGCTTTGCGTGCCATAAGCGAGCGCTCCTATCGCCTGCGCCCCGCCTATGGTGAATACGAGGTCGATGCCGGCGATTGCCGCGGCGGCGAGCACAAGGTCGTTTTTTTCGCCGTCGGGCGTGGGCACCACCATCACCAACTCGGCCACGCCGGCGACCTTGGCCGGAATGGCATTCATCAATACAGAGGACGGGTAGGCGGCGCGGCCGCCCGGAACATACAGGCCGGCGCGATCGAGCGGACTGACACGCTGGCCGAGCACCGTGCCGTCGGCTTCGCGAACCTCCCAGGAGGGCATGACCTGGCGCTCGTGGTAGCTGCGCACGCGTGCCGCAGCCTGCTCGAGGGCCGCGCGTTCGGCCTTGCCGATGCGCGCAAGGCTCGCCTGCAAATCTGTGGCATCCAGCTGGAGATCGGCCATGGACACGGCTTTCAGGCGATCGAACCTGGCCGTGTAGTCGAGTACCGCGGCATCGCCACGCTGTTTGACGTCGGCCAGTATGGCCGCTGCGGCGCTCTCGACCGAGGCATCGAGCGAAGCGTCAAATGCCGTGAGGTCCTTCAGCGCGGCGTCAAACCCGGCCTCGGCCGTGGACAGGCGCCGGATATCAGCCATTGGCGGCGGCCTTGGCGAAACTGTCGATCAGCGGTTGCAGCAGGTCACGTTTCAACTTCAGCGCGACCTGATTGACGATGAGGCGCGAGCTGACCTGCACGATCTGTTCGACCGCGCGTAGTTTATTGGCGCGCAGCGTGTCCCCCGACGAAACCAGGTCGACAATGGCGTCGGCGAGGCCGACCAGCGGCGCCAGCTCCATCGAGCCGTAGAGCTTTATCAGATCGACGTGCACGCCCTTGGCGGCAAAGTGCTCGCGCGCCGTCTGTATGTACTTGGTGGCGACGCGCAGGCGCGCGCCCTGCTGCACCGCGCGCTGGTAGTCAAAAGCCTCGGGCACCGCCACCATCATGCGGCAGCGTGCGATGCCAAGGTCGATGGGCTGGTAGAGGCCGGCACCGCCGTGCTCCATCAGCACGTCCTTGCCGGCAACGCCGAGGTCGGCCGCACCGTACTGCACATAGGTCGGCGTATCGGAGGCGCGCACGATGATCAGGCGCACATCGGGCCGGCTGGTCTCGATGATGAGCTTGCGCGAGGTCTCGGGGTCGTCCGTGGGCACGATGCCGGCCACCTGGAGCAACGCGGCGGTCTCGTCGAAGATGCGACCCTTGGACAGGGCGATGGTGATTTTGGACACGGTACGGGCACGGCCTGGAGCAAAAGCGGAATTTTACCGTAAAGACGGTGAATGACGCGCAGAAAGCCTTATGTTTCAGGCTCTTCGGCCAAGTCTGCAAAAGCGGCACAGCCGCCTTCGCGATTCAATGCACGCGTTTGATCCGCGCCCCGAGCTGCGACAGCTTCTCCTCTATGCACTCGTAGCCGCGGTCAAGGTGGTAAATGCGGTCTATGGTGGTCTGGCCTTCGGCGACGAGGCCGGCGATGACCAGGCTGGCCGAGGCACGCAGGTCGGTCGCCATCACAGCGGCACCGGTGAGGCGGGGCACGCCGCGCACCACCGCGGTATTGCCGGAAATTTCGATGGCTGCGCCAAGGCGCTGGATTTCCTGCACATGCATGAAGCGGTTTTCGAAAATGGTCTCGGTCATCATCGCCGTGCCCTCGGCGACAGTGTTGAGCGCCATGAACTGCGCCTGCATGTCGGTGGGAAAAGCCGGATACGGCGCGGTGCGCACGCTGACGCTTTTGGGTTTACCCTTCATGGCAAGGCGGATTTCGCCGGCGGCGACGCTGATGTCGGCGCCCGCTTCGCGCAGTTTGGCCAGCACCGCATCAAGAATGCCGGCATCGGTGTTGAACAGGCGCACGTCGCCGCGGGTCGCCGCGGCGGCGGCAAGGAAGGTGCCGGTCTCGATGCGGTCGGGCATGATGCGGTGCGACGCGCCGTGCAGGCTGTCGACGCCATCTATGGTGATGACGTCGGTGCCGGCGCCCTTGATGCGTGCGCCCATGGCGATGAGGCAGTTGGCGAGGTCGATGACCTCGGGTTCACGCGCGGCGTTCTCGATGATGCTGGTGCCCTCGGCGAGGCAGGCCGCCATCATCAGGTTCTCAGTACCCGTCACGGTGACAAGGTCGGTGACGATGCGCGCCCCCTTGAGGCGCTTGGCGCGAGCGCTGATGTAGCCCTGCTCGACCTGGATTTCGGCGCCCATGGCCTGCAGTCCCTTGAGGTGCTGGTCCACCGGGCGCAGGCCGATGGCGCAGCCGCCAGGCAGCGACACGCGCGCCTCACCACAGCGGGCCAGCAGGGGGCCGAGCACGAGAATGGACGCGCGCATGGTCTTGACCATGTCGTAGGCGGCGACCGGTTCGGCAATGGTCGCGGCGCGCAACACGATGCCCAGCTTGTCGTCAAGCGAGGCCTCGACGCCCATGCCGGCGAGCAGCCGGATCATGGTGCTGACGTCGCGCAGGTGGGGCGCGTTGGCGAGGTATAGCGGCTCGGCAGTGAGCAGCGCCGCACACATCAGCGGCAAGGCGGCGTTTTTGGCGCCGGAAACCCGGACGTCACCACGCAGGGGAAGCCCGCCTTCGATGACCAGTTTATCCATTGCCACCCTCGGCAGCCGCCTCTTCCGGGGTCAGCGTCTTCATCGACAGCGCGTGGATTTCCTGGCGCATGCGTTCGCCCAGCGCGCCGTACACCAGTTGGTGACGCTGCACCCGGCTTTTGCCGGCAAAAGCGGCGCTGACGATCAGCGCCTGAAAATGCTGCCCGTCGCCATCGACGGCGACCGCCTCGCAGGCCAGCCCCTGTTCGATATAGCGTTTTACGTCTTCCGGTTGAACCATGGTTTATCAGCCTGTTTTGGAGTGAAACGTCGGAGATTGTATGTCGATAGTCGCGTGCAGGGTGAGGGTGAGGGTGGGCCCCGCCGCCGCAAGTTCACACGCGATTCAGTTGCGCAGCTTGTAACCGGTACTGAGCATGCCCAGCGTCAGCCAGGTGAGCAGCACCAGCGACACCGCGACAACCGCCAGCGACACCACCGGATCGACGTCGGAGACACCGAAAAAGCCGTAGCGAAACCCGTCGATCATGTAAAAAAACGGGTTGAAATGCGACAACTGCTGCCAGAACGCCGGCAGCGAATGGATGGAGTAGAACACCCCCGACAAAAAAGTCAGCGGCATGATGATGAAGTTCTGGAACGCGGCGATCTGCTCGTAGCGCTCGGCCCAGATGCCGGCGATCAGCCCCAGCGCGCCGAGCAGCGCGCTCGCGGCGAGGGCGAACACAAAAATCCACAGCGGATGCTGGAACTGCAGGTCAACGAGCGCAAAAGTGCAGGCCAGCACGCCGGCACCGACGACCAGGCCGCGCACCACGGCGGCGAGCACGTAGGCGGCGAAAAACTCCAGGTAGGAGAGCGGCGGCAGCAACATGAAAATGACGTTGCCGGAAATTTTTGACTGAATCAGGCTGGACGAGCTATTGGCAAAGGAATTTTGCAGCACCGACATCATCACCAGTCCGGGTACGAGAAAAGCGGTGTAGCGCACGCCGTCATAGACCTGCACGTGGTCTTTGAGCACATGCGAGAAAATAAGCAGGTAGAGCAGCGCGGTAAGGATGGGCGCGGCGACAGTCTGGAAGCTGACCTTCCAGAAACGCAGCAACTCCTTGTAGATGAGGGTCGGAAAGCCGCTCATTCGGGCGATCTCGTCTTGTCGGCCGCACCCTCGCGCTGCATGATTTCGACGAACACGTCTTCGAGGTCGGGGGGGGCGACTTCCATTTCCTCAATGCGGCAGCCGGCCGCGCGCAGCGCCGCCAGCATCGGCTCGACCTCGTCGAAACCCCTCAACTTGAGCACATGCCCGCGCTCGTCGGCGTGATGCACCAGCGCGGCGAGCGCGGGGGTCAGCGCGCTGCCCGACAGGCGCACGCGCAGGTGCAGGTGGTGCTGGAAGCTGTTGAGCAGGTTGCGCGTGGTGTCGAGCGCGACGATGTGCCCGGACTTGAGCATGGCAATGCGCGCACACAAGGCCTCGGCCTCTTCGAGATAATGGGTGGTGAGCACGATGGTGTGGCCGTCGGTGTTGAGGCGGCGGATGAATTCCCACAAGCCCTGGCGCAATTCAACATCGACGCCCGCCGTCGGCTCGTCGAGCACGATGACCTGGGGCTTGTGCACCAGCGCCTGCGCCACCAGCACGCGCCGCTTCATGCCGCCCGAGAGCGCGCGCATGTTGGCGTCGGCCTTGTCGGTGAGATCAAGGTGGTGCATGACCTCGTCGATCCAGGCCTTGTTGTTGCGCAGGCCAAAATAGCCGGATTGGATGTCGAGGGTTTCGCGCACCGAAAAAAACGGGTCGAACACCAACTCCTGCGGTACCACACCCAGGGCACGCCGTGCGGCGCGATAGTCTTTGGTGACGTCATGGCCCATCACGCTGACGCTACCGGTGTCGGCGCGCGTCAGTCCGGCGAGCACGCTGATGAGCGTGGTTTTGCCCGCACCATTAGGGCCGAGCAGGCCGAAAAACTCACCCTCGCGGACGCTGAGGTCGATGCCGGCGAGCGCCTGCAGCGCGCCATAACGCTTGCCGACCTGACGGACCTCGATTGCTGCGGTCATGCGGGGAAAAGGTCGCGCGAAGCGCGGGACCAGGCTCTGAGAAAAACTATTGGAGGAGTTCGGTAACGGCGTAAAGCTTGGCCATCTTGCGCATCGACCCGGGCATGTTGGCAAATTGCAGCTTGCGCCCCGCCACAGCCGCCTGGCGCAACCATTCAACCGCCAGGGCAATCGCCGCCGAATCGGTGGTGGTCACTGCGCCAAAATCCACAACCGTCACGCCTTCGGCCATCAACGAGGTACTCTCGGCCAGCATCGCCGCAGCTCGGCCCAGGGTAACCTCGCCCTCCAGGATCAACCGCTCGCCCTCACGCCGCATCAGGTTTTTGCTTCGAGCTGCTTGTTCTTGCTCGCAAGCGTTTTGATGAGGCCATCAATACCGACGCTGCGGATTTCATTGGTAAAGGTCTCGCGGTAATTGGCGACCAGGCTGACACCACCAACTTCAACATCAAACACCTTCCAGCCGGAGACGGTTTTTTCCATGCTGTAATCGATGGTCACCGCCTGCGCGCCCGACTGCCTGATCTCGGAACGCACCTTGACCTCGGTGTCGGCGGTCTGCGCCCGCAACGGCTTGAAATCAATAACCTGGTTCTTGTAGGAAGACAGCGCCGTCGAGTAGGTGCGCACCAGCAAAGTCTTGAACTCGTCCACCAGCAGCTTTTGCTGCTCGGAACTGGCACGACGCCAGTTGACGCCGACGGCATAGGCCGTCATGCGGTTGAAGTTGAAGTGCGGCAACACCCTGGTCTCGACCAGATCGACGATTTTCCTGGTGTTGCCGGACTGGATGTCCTTGTCCTTGCGGATGATCTCCAGCACCTCGTTCGAGATACCCTTGACGAGGACATCCGGTGCGACTTCCTGCGCCGAAGCGGGCGCGGCAAAGCCGGCCAGCAACAGCGAAAAAACAAACGCTCTTGCATTCATGATTATTTCGCCTGCAGCACCACGTTATCGGCGAAACGCACCGCCGTCGTGGGCGAGGGTTCGGGGACCGCATTCGGTGTTTTGAGGGCCACGCCGTCGGCAAACATGGTGTAGATCACCGGCGTCGTAGCCTCGGCGACCGGGGTTTCAGCGACCGCGGCATCTGGCACGGCCTGCACTGGGGGCACGACCGGCACGGCGGCTGCGACGACCGGCGGCGCCGGGGCGGCGACGGCCACCTCGGCTGGCGCAGCGGCGCTCAGGGGCTGCTCGTCGGCATCGAGGGCTGCCCTCGGCTCGGGCGGCGGGTTGCCATCGTAAATAAGGTTGCGCCGGCGCTGCAGGAAGGCGTCGCGCACAAAGGTGTACTTGTCCAGCGCCGCCTGCTCGAGCACACTGGAGGCGTCGAGCAGATTGGCGCGCAAATCGATGGTGCGCAAGGCCACTGCCGTATTGCGCAGCGGGATGTTGCCTTCGTTGACGACCGGATCGACGTACATGTCGACCATCCTGCCGCCCACGTCACGGACCGTGCTCGGGCCAAAAAACGGCATCACCACATACGCACCGTTGCCGACACCCCATTTGCCCAGGGTCTGGCCGAAGTCCTCGTTGTGTTTTTGCATACCCATGTCGCTGGCCACATCGATAACGCCAAAAATGCCGAACACGGTGTTCACCGCGACGCGAAGCAGGTCCTGCACGCCGTCCACGACCTTGCCCTGCAGCACATTGTTCACGGCAATCCAAAGGTCTTCGATGTTGCCAAAAAAGTTGGTCACGCCGGTGCGCACCGGCGCCGGCAGCACCGCGCGGTAGCCTTCGGCGACCGGCTTGAGAACGGCTCTGTCAACCGCCTCGTTGAAGCCGAACATGGCGCGGTTGAAACCCTCGATCGGATCACGCGGGTTGCTGGCCGTCGTGGCGCAACCGGACAGCACGGCAAGCGCCAGCGCCAGCGCAAAGATCGCACAGCCCGACACCCGCATTCCCTTGGCATTCATGTTCATTTACCGCCTTCCTTGCTGTCAGCAGCCTTGCTGTACAGAAATTGACTGATCAGGTTTTCAAGAACAACTGCAGACTGCGTAAGCTTTAACGTATCGCCATCTTTCAAGTTGACCGTGTCGCCACCGGCGGCGAGACCGATGTACTGCTCCCCCAGCAGGCCGGAGGTCAAAATCTTGGCCGACGTGTCGCGCGGAAACTGGTAACGCTTGTCCACGCTGAACGACACCACCGCTTCAAAGGTTTCGTTATCGAAACGCACATCGCTGACCCGGCCGATGACGACACCCGCCACTTTTACCGGGGCTCGTACTTTCAGACCTCCGATATTATCAAACTTAGCCTTTACCTGATATGACTCAGCCGCCGAAAAGGAGGATAAATTGGCCACTTTTAGGGAAAGGAAGAGAACGGCGCCAAGGCCAATCATCACAAACACTCCCACCCATACATCGATCGTCCTGCGATTCATCATTTTTTCAGGCTCCTCTGAACATCAGCGCGGTCATTATGAAATCGAGCGCCAGGATCGCCAGGGAGGAAGTCACGACGGTACGCGTGGTCGCCCCCGAAACCCCCTCTGCGGTGGGCGGCGCATCGTACCCCTCGAACACGGCAATCCAGGTCACTGCTATGCCGAAAACCACGCTCTTGATGACGCCGTTGAGTATGTCCTCGCGTACATCTACGGCCGCCTGCATCTGCGACCAGAACGATCCTTCGTCCACACCTATCATCTTGACGCCGACGAGGTAGCCACCAAAAACGCCCATCGCCGAAAACAGTGCGGCGAGCAGCGGCATTGAGATGACCCCGGCCCAGAAACGCGGTGCGATGACGCGGGCGATCGGGTCAACCGCCATCATTTCCATGGCCGCCAGTTGTTCGGTGGTTTTCATCAGGCCTATTTCAGCGGTAATGGCACTGCCGGCACGACTGGCAAACAGCAAGCCGGCGACGACCGGGCCAAGTTCGCGCACCAGCGACAGCGAGACCAGCACGCCCAGCGCCTCGGACGACCCATAGCGCACCAGGGTGTCGTAGCCCTGCAGGCCCAGCACCATGCCGACGAAGAGGCCGGAGACCAGGATGATGATCAGCGACATCACGCCGGCGTAGTAGATTTCGCGGATGGTCAGATGAAAGCGGCGAAAACTGGTGCCCGAGTGCTTTAAAATCAGCCAGAAAAAGCGGCTGGCAAATCCGAGCCGCCAGATCGCTCCGGTAATACGCGAACCCAGCCTGGCAAGAAAATCGGCGGTCTGAGTCATGCCGCGGTCCGCAACAAGTCCGGGCGGTACTCGCCACCCGGGTAGTGGAACGGGACCGGACCATCGCGTTCGGCGTTGATGAATTGCTTCACAAAGGGTTCAGCAGAAGCCCTGACCTCGTCCGGCGTTCCTTCAGCCACGACCTTGCCCTCCGACATGAAATAAACGTAATCGACCAGCGCCAGGGCATCGAGCACGTTGTGGGTGACGATGATGGAGGTGGTTCCGAGCGAGGCATTGAGGGTACGAATAAGCTCCGAGGCGACGCCAAGCGAAATCGGGTCAAGACCGGTAAACGGCTCGTCATAGAGCATCAGCAGGGGGTCGAGCGAAATGGATCTGGCCAAGGCCACGCGGCGTGCCATGCCACCGGACAGAGCGGAGGGCATCAACGTTGCCGCACCACGCAAGCCGACGGACTGCAGTTTCATCAGCACGAGGTGGTGAATCAGGATTTCAGGCAAATCGGTGTGCTCGCGCATCTGGAAGGCCACGTTGTCATAGGCATTCATATCGGTAAAAAGCGCACCGAACTGAAACAACATGCCCATTTTGCGGCGCAATGCGAACAACTGGTCGTGACTAAGCTTGTGTACGACCTCGCCGCCGACGCGAACCTCGCCTGCAGTCGGCCGCAACCATCCGGACATCAACCGGAGCATTGTGGTTTTACCGCAACCGCTGACGCCCATGATCGCGACCATTTTCCCGCGCGGAATGTTCATGCTGATGCCTTGCAACAGCTTGCGGGAGCGGTCGTAGCCAAAGTCGAGATTGTCCACTTCAACCAGGTTTTCGGAGTTTGCGATGGGCACGACGGGCGATCAGGCAGGCCGGGAACCGACCAAAGGCGGTATTTTAAACTACATCGTCGCGCTGCACCATGCGCAACTGGAGCTCGCCGATTCAACAAGTTACTGAAATGCCCGGTCTTTACGCTATGATCATCAACTAGCCATCGCAGAACACAAATTGCATGCCAGAGCCCGTCATACGGTTCACCAAAGTCGACAAGCGCTTTGGCCAATCCCAGGTTTTGCGCGGGGTTGAGTTCGAAATCGCCAAGGGCGAGTTTTTTGGCCTCGCGGGCGTCAACGGCGCCGGCAAAACCACCCTCATCAAGTGCCTGCTCGACTTTTGCGCCCTTGATGGCGGTGCAATAAGCCTGTTCGGCACCCCCCACCGCAATCCGGCTGGCCGCAGCAGGCTGGCTTTTTTGCCCGAGCGGTTCAATCCACCCTACTACCTCACCGGGCGCGAGTTTCTGCGCTACATGCTTTCGCTGCACCGGCAGCCCTGGGATGAGTCACGCCTGACGGACATCGTTGATCAACTCGGTCTGGAGAACAAGGCCCTCGCCCGGCCAGTGCGCGCCTACTCCAAGGGCATGACGCAGAAACTGGGGCTCGCCGCCTGTTTTTTGTCGGAGCGCGACCTCTACATCCTTGATGAGCCGCTGTCCGGCCTCGACCCCAGCGCCCGTATCCGCGTCAAAAGCCTGCTCGCCACCTTAAAAAGCGAGGGGCGTACGCTGTTTTTCACCTCACATGCCCTTCACGATATCGAGGACATCTGCGACCATATGGCCATACTGCACCAGGGCAGTCCGCGATTTCGCGGCTCGCCAAGGGCACTGGCGGAAACCTATGGCGAAACCTCGATCGAGCGGGCTTTCCTGCGTTGCATCGAAGAAGCCTGAAAGAAGATCGATTACATGGCCATGGCCGAAAACCCGAAGCCTTCGTTGCTCATCGTCGATGACGATCCGCTCATCACCGACACCCTGTCGTTCGCACTGGGGCGCGACTTCGAGGTGATGACCAGCGATTCGCGCGCGCATGCGGTAAGTCTGCTGCGCCAGCTCGATGATGCGCCGCAACTGGCACTGGTGGACCTCGGGCTGCCGCCCTCACCACACCGGCCGGACGAGGGGTTTCAGCTCATCGCCGACCTGCTGGCCCATTCGCCGGCAATGAAAATCCTGGTGCTGTCGGGCCAAAACGACGCCGCCAACGCGCGCCACGCGCGCGCCCTTGGCGCGGCCGAGTTCGTGGCCAAGCCCTGCGATCCGGAAAGCCTGAAAAAAATCCTGCTGCATGCGCTGGCCTTCCGCACGGCCGAGATCCAGAGCACGGTCGCCGCCAACACCGATCTGCTGGTCGGAAAAAGTCCGGCCCTGCAGAAACTCAAAAGCCAGATCGCGCAGTACGCCGATTCGCCCTTTCCGGCGCTGATTGAGGGCGAATCGGGCAGCGGCAAGGAGGTCGTCGCGACGCTTCTGCACGGGATGTCGGTGCGCAAAGCCAAGCCTTTTCTGGCGCTCAATTGCGCCGCGATCGCGCCGACCCTGGTCGAACCCACGCTCTTCGGCTACGTCAAAGGCGCCTTTACCGGTGCGGTGAGCAACAAGTCCGGGTATTTCGAGGACGCCGGCGACGGCACGCTTTTCCTTGACGAAATCGGTGAGCTGCCGCTCGAATTGCAGGCCAAGCTGCTGCGCGTGCTGGAGAACGGCGAGTATCAGCGTGTCGGAGAAACGCAGCAGCGGTTCAGCCGCGCGCGCGTGATAACGGCGACCAACCGTGACCTGCGGCAGGAGGTGAAGAACAACCGTTTTCGCGCCGACCTCTACCACCGCCTGTCGGTGTTCACCATCGGCGTGCCGCCGCTGCGCGAAATGGATGACGACCGGCTGATGCTGCTGGAACACTTCAGCCGTTTTTACGCGCAGCAGGCGCGTCTGGCGCCGTTTGCATGCGATGACAGCGCGCTCGATTTGTGGCGCGGCTATCACTTCCCCGGAAACGTGCGTGAACTGCGCAATATCGTCATCCGGCTGACCACCAAGTATGCCGGCCAGCGCCTGTCTGCGGCCGAACTCGAGCCGGAATTTGACACACCGGAACCCGTTGAGTCGGGGGCAAACACAGCGACTGGCAACCCGGAGACGATGATCGAACAGGCGCAACGCCATTTGCAGCGGGAGCGCGGCTTCGACCTTGACCAGATGCTCAAGGCCTGGGAACAGGGCTACATCGAGGCCGCCATGAAACTGACGCGCGGTAACGTCAGCCAGGCGGCCAAAATGCTCGGCATCAACCGCACCACGCTCTACAGCCGTATGGAATCGCTGCAAAAGGAACCGGCCGACAAATGACACGCCGGCCGGTATCGCAATTGCGCATGTCGCGCCGAAAGTCGGCGTAGGGCCGTTTCACGACCATGTACCTAAGCCATTTCGGGCTCAACGAGCCACCCTTCAGGATCACGCCGCATACGGATTTCTTTTTCGAGGGCGCCAACCGCGGCGCAACGCTCGAAGCGCTGCTGTATGCGATCTTGCATGACGAGGGTATCGTCAAGGTTTCCGGCGAAGTGGGCAGCGGAAAAACCATGCTTTGCCGGGTGCTGATGGAGAGACTGCCTGAGCATGTCGAAACCATCTACCTTTCCAATCCGTCGCTCAACCGCGACGAGATTCTTCATGCCATAGCCGACGATCTGGAAATCAGGGTGGGCGATGCGCGGACCACGCTTCTGCTGCGTTCGCTGCAGGATCACCTGATCAAGCTTTTCGGCAGCGGCCGGCGTGTCGTGGTGCTCATCGACGAGGCCCACGCGATGCCCTCGGAGACACTCGAGGAAATACGCCTGCTCTCCAACCTTGAGACCAATCGGCACAAACTGCTGCAAATCGTGCTGTTCGGGCAACCCGAACTCGACGAGCAACTGAACACACCGGGCATGCGCCAGTTGAAGGAGCGCATCACTCACAGTTTCCGGCTGGAGCCCCTGGTGCGCAACGACATCGAGAGTTACATTGACTTTCGCATGCGCGCGGCCGGTTACCGCGGCCCGAATGTGTTTGCGCCCGCCGCGATGCGCATGATCTCCAGCGCCTCGGAGGGGTTGTCGAGGCGCATCAACATTCTGTGCGACAAATCACTGCTGGCGGCGTTCGCAGACGACGTTCACCACGTCGCGGCAAGACAGGCGCGGGCTGCGATACGCGACTCCGAGTTCTACAAGCCTGCGGGCCGCAACCACCAGCGCTGGTGGATTGCCGCTGCTGGCGTCGCCGCCGGGCTGGCGCTCGGGTACGCGACCCAGTTGCTTTTCCAGACCGAACGCGCCCCCAATACCCCGTTACCGACCCAGCCGGCGCAATCCTCCCCGCAGGCCCCGCCATCCTCCCCGCAGGCAACGCCAGCGGCGCCGACCCAGGCGGCTGCGGTCGCAAGTGCTGGCGCCCCGCAGCAAGCTGCAGCAAGCACGCCACCCGAAGCGGCAAAACCGCTCGCGTCTGCCGCCCCCCCCGCCACCGCAGCGCCTGTGACTGTGCCGGGCAATACTGCGCCCTCAGCGGCCACGCCCGCTGCAGCCCCGGTGGAACAGCCGCCGGCCAGACCTGCGACCATTGCCGCTGCGGCAAATACGAGTGACGCGGCCCCATCGCCGCCGGCGTCCGGAAAACTCACGCGTGAACGCTTTATCGCGACGCAGAAATGGCTGCCCTCGGCTGCAGGAGAACAGTATTCGATTCAATTACTTACCGTTGGCATCAGGGATTTGCGCCGGATCGAGGATGTATTGCTGCGTGTGCCGGCGCGCAAGCTCCAGATGGCTGATTTTTACGTTTACAGTGTAAAGATCAACGACCAGCAACATTATCGCCTCGCTTACGGCCTCTATCCCAGCGCCGAGGATGCCAATAAGGCGATGCGTGAACTGCCTTCGGTTTATCGCAGCTTCATCCCATTCCATCGCAGCGTGGAACGGATGCGAAGCCAGAATCGGCAGTAAGTTCCGCAATTGCGGCCGGTGGAAGGCCGGGTAAGGTTACCCAAAACGAAAACAACGAAAAAAATCAGCTTATTAGCCGATTATGCTATAATAGCGTTTAACTTGTTAAAGGTGTGGTCAGCTCCTTGAACCTGCGCGCAAGCAAACTAGTCACGGTTGCCTCAGTGCTGCTGCTGTCAGCATGCGCCACACCGACCATGAAACCCTCCGGGGCACATATTCGGGCCGAGCCTGAACAACCGGTGGCGAACATTCCGCCGCCGGTGCAATTTCCCATTGCACTGCCCAAACCCAAACCGGCGGTCAAAGCCGAGACCTACAGCGTCGTTGTCAACAATGTGCCCGTGGCCGAGTTGCTGTTTGCCCTGGCGCGCGATGCCAAAATCAACGTCGATGTGCATCCGGGCATTCGCGGCTCGGTTACGCTCAATGCCATAGACCAGACTCTGCCGCAGTTGCTGTCGCGCATATCCAAACAAACCGACATGCGCTGGGAACTCGAGGGACCGAACCTGCTGGTCATGCCCGACTCGCCATTTCTTCGCATTTACAAGATCGACTACGTCAACGTCGAACGGACTAGTAGTGGGCAGATCAGCGTTTCAGGGCAGATTTCCAGCGGAACCGCTTCGGGCTCGGGCGGCGGCGCCAGCAACAACGCCTCATCCGCAGGCGTGCAAAACCGCTCCGACAACAAGTTCTGGAGCACGATCGTCAGTAACGTAAGAGACATCCTGCGAGACACTGACAAATTGCTCCCCGGTACGGCAACAGCCGCATCGGCGGCAGCGCCGGCTGGCGCAGCGGCCGTTGGCGCCGCAACTGCGCCAGGCGCGGCGATTCCCTCATTGCAGATCCCGGCCCAGCAAGGGGCGACGTTTCGCGAGGCAGCCTCGGTCATCGCCAATGCCGAGGCCGGCGTGCTGATCGTTCGCGCCACCAGCCGCCAGCATGAAAGCATTCAGGAGTTTCTCGACCAGGTATTGGTAAGTGCAAAGCGCCAGGTGATGATTGAGGCGACCATTGCCGAGGTGACGCTGAACAATAATTACCAGCAAGGCATCAACTGGAACCTGTTCCGCCGTGGCCCCGCAGGAACGCGCGCCGCCCAGGCGGCGACCGGCACCACCACCGCCAATCCGGCGGGTAGTTTTTTCGTGCTCAATTACGTCTCCAATTCCTTCACGGCCTCGCTGCAGTTGCTTGAGTCATTTGGCACGGTCAGGGTTCTGTCCAGTCCGAAGATAAGCGTCATCAACAACCAGAGCGCGATCCTGAAGGTGGTGGACAATCTGGTGTATTTCACCATCAAGACCGATACCATCGCGGCCACTGCGACCGGCGCGGCCACAACGGCGTTTACCGCGACGCCAAACGTGGTTCCCGTCGGCTTTGTGATGAATGTCACGCCACAGATTTCCTCGGACGACACGATACTGCTCAATCTGCGCCCGGCGGTTACGCGCATTCTGAGCTATGTCACCGACCCCACCCCGGGACTTGCGGTTGCGAACCGCATTCCGCAAATACAAACGCGCGAGATGGAATCGCTGATAAAGGTGGCGAGCGGCGAAACCGCCGTGATGGGTGGCCTGATCCAGGACTCGATAAACAATAATGAAGACAGCATCCCGGGCGTCAACCGTCTGCCCCTGTTCGGTGAACTGTTCACCCAGCGCAACAACACCAACGCCAAAACCGAGTTGGTGATCTTCCTGCGGCCGCTGGTCGTACGCGACGCCAGTCTCAACGGCGACTTTCGGGCCTACCGTACATTCCTGCCCGGACAGGACTTTTTGTCGGCGCCCAACCCCGGCAAACGGCCGGAGTTCGAAGGAATGCGTTAATGAGCTTGTTGCTTGAGGCTCTGAAAAAAGCCGAGCTGGCCAAGCAGGGCAGCAAAACCGCAGGCACGCAAAGCGCGGGGCTCGAATTCACGGCGAGCACCAGCACGCCGGACACCACTGTCATCACGCGTGAGAACCTGCCCAACATAACGCAGCAGCTGGAGATCCTGTCCGAGGACCTGCCCTCGTCCGCGGGATTGCAGGCACAGGCGGCCGCCGATCCGCCGCCTCGGCAGGAGCCGGTCTATACGGCACCGCCATCCTCGAAGCAGGAACCTGTATTTGCCGAAGAGCCGGTGCGCGACCAGGCTGCGGCAAAACAAATGTTCGATGCCAAGGGGCTCGAGGACTACAACCCGAGAAAGCCCTTTTATTACACCGTGGGCGCCCTCGCCGTGTTTGCGGTCGGCACGATCGCCTATTTCTGGTGGCAATTGCAGCCACGATATATCGTTGCGCCGACGGCAGTGGCCAACGCGCCGGCGCGGCCTGCACCGATCAGCGCCCCCCCGGCAAGCGCGGCGCCGGCGGCAGACCCGTTTGCCAATCCCGGTCCCGGTCCGGGGCCTGGCGGCGAAGCACTCGGGCAGGCAGCGCCAGCCGGCGCACCTGCCGCCAAGACCGGCACAGGCCCCACCGCGCCCGCAGCGGCAGCTGCCGCGTCGGTCCCAACGGCTGCAGCGCCACCTTCGAGCGCCCCCCCCGCCGCCGCCTCATCCGCCAACTCGCCAGTGGTTATTTCGCGTTCCGGGCCGCCGCCCCGCGAGCGCGCCGCGCCGGCCGCCCCGCCGGCGAGGACAAGGTCTGCAGGAGCGCCCCGCCCCACTGTACTCTCGGCCGCGGCAAGAACAGATCAGCAGCTTGAGCGCGCCTACGACGCCTATCAAAAGGGCGATCTGGTTACCGCGCGCGAGAATTATCTCGACTCGCTCAAGGGCGATCCGCTCAACCGGGATGCGCTGCTGGGACTGGCCGCGATCGAGGCGAGAAGCGGACAGTTGGTACAGGCGGAAGGACGCTATATCAAACTGCTTGAGGCTGACCCGCGCGACGCGCACGCCCTGGCCGGCCTCATCGCACTGCGCGGCCAGGCCGACCCGGTTCAGTCGGAAAGCCGCCTGAAGAGCCTGCTCGCGAGCCAGCCGGAAGCGGGATTTTTGCACTTCGCCCTCGGCAACCAGATGGCCATGCAGGCGCGCTGGCCGGAGGCACAGGCGGCGTATTTCAAAGCCGTCGCCGCCGAACCGGACAATCCGGACTACGCGTACAATCTGGCGGTGAGCCTGGATCACATCCGCCAAAGCAAACTGGCCCTCGAGTACTACCAGAAGGCACTGACCCTGGGCGGCACGCGGCCGTCCACTTTTGACCGTACTCGCGCCACAACGCGCATTCGCGAACTTCAGCAGTAGTCCCTTGGCACTGCCCGCTATGCCCACTCCGGCTCCAAACGCGGCCCCCCAGGCAAAGCGCCATATCGGCCAGATCCTCATTTCCCAGGGGATACTGACCGAAGATCAGTTGCGCATCGCGCTGCTGGAGCAGCTGAAATCGAACCAACCGGTCGGCCGCCTCCTGGTGCAGCTCGGTTTTGTCTCCGAAGCCACGCTGCGCGATGCACTTTCGGAAAAACTGGGGCTGCAAGGGGTCGACCTGTCGCAGATCGTCGTTGACGCCGCAGCGATCAAGCTGATCCCGCGCGATTTCGCCAAACGCCACCATGTCTTCCCGGTCGCACTGGATCGGGAAAAGCACCGGCTGATCATCGCCATTTCAGACACCAATAACGTCGTTGCGCTCGACCAGGTGCGCGCGCAGCTTCGCGGCGAAATGGAACTCGAGTCGCGCCTCGCCGGTGAAACCGAAATTGCGCGGGCGATCGAGCAGTACTACGGACTTGAGCTCTCGATCGACGGCATCCTGCACGAAATCGAGACCGGCGAAATCGATTACCAGAGCCTCCACTCCTCGGGGGACGAATACAGCCAGCCCGTGGTGAGGCTCATTTCCTCGCTGCTCGCCGACGCGGTGGAACAAGGTGCGTCCGACGTGCACTTTGAACCGGAGCAGAATTTCCTGCGTATCCGCTACCGCATCGACGGGGTTTTGCGCCAGATCCGCTCACTGCACAAGACTTATTGGCCGGCCATGACGGTGCGCCTCAAGGTTCTCGCCGGCATGAATATCGCCGAGACGCGGGCCCCGCAGGACGGCCGCATCTCGCTGACACTGACCGGACGCCCGGTCGACTTCCGTGTCTCGTCGCAGGTGACAACGCACGGCGAGAACGTCGTACTGCGGATTCTCGACCGGCAAAAAGGCATTGTGCCGCTCGACATGCTGGGGCTCGAAGCCTCGCAACTCGCGCTGCTGAAAAAAATGATCGCCCGCCCGGAAGGCATCATCCTGGTGACCGGCCCGACCGGCAGCGGCAAGACCACGACCTTGTATTCAGTGCTCAACCACATCAATCATGACGGCATCAACATCATGACGCTGGAAGATCCGGTCGAGTATCCGATGACGCTGATCCGGCAGACCTCGGTTTCAGAGGCTGCCAAAATGGACTTTGCAAACGGCATACGCTCGCTGATGCGCCAGGACCCGGACGTAATCCTGGTCGGCGAGGTACGCGACGAAGACACCGCGCAAATGGCTTTCCGCGCCGCCATGACCGGCCACCAGGTGTACACGACGCTGCACACCAACTCTGCGCTGGGCGCACTGCCACGGCTCGCCGACATCGGCATCGTGCCGGACATCCTTGCCGGCAACATCATCGGCATCGTCGCGCAGCGGCTGATGAGAAAACTGTGCCGCCATTGCCGCCAACCCTACGAAGCAAACGCCGCCGAATGCCGCATGCTCGCCGTACGCCCGGACAAGCCGCCCACGCTGTACCGCGCAGTGGGCTGTGACCACTGTGATTACCAGGGCTACCGGGGGCGCATTGCCATCATGGAACTGCTCAAGATGGATGCCGACCTCGACGAAATGGTGGCTCACCGCGCCAGCGCCCGGGAGATCCACAAGGCTGCCATCGGCAAGGGTTTCCATACACTGGCCGACGACGGCGTGAGGCGGGTGCTCGACGGGACGACCGCGGTCGATGAGTTGATGCGCGTCGTCGATCTTACCGACCGCATGTAAGAACGGGCACCGCCCCCCGTTTACCGAAAGCAAACATGGCGCTGTTCAACTACAAGGCGATCGACACGCGCGGCAAGGCGATCATGGGACAGCTCGACGCCGTAAACGTGATCGACCTGGAACTGCGCCTCAAGCGCATGGGACTCGATCTCATCGCCGGCGCACCCTCGCGGCGGGGCCGGACATCGTTTTTTTCCGCCTCGGCGGTAAAACGCAGCGACCTGATCAATTTTTGCTTCCATCTTGAACAACTGTCGTCGGCGGGCGTGCCGATGATAGAGGGGCTGACCGATCTGCGCGACAGCACGGAAAACCCGCGCTTCAAGGAGGTCATTTCCGGGGTGATTGAAAGCATACAGGGCGGTCAGAACCTTTCACAGTCGCTGGGGATTTACCCTGACGTGTTCAACCCGGTGTTCAGCGCCCTGATCCGCGCCGGGGAAAGCACGGGCAGGATGTCCGAGGTGCTGAAAAGCCTTTCGGAAACACTGAAATGGGAGGACGAGCTCGCGGCGCAGACCAAAAAGCTCGCAATGTATCCGGCCTTTGTCGGCAGCATCGTCCTCGCCGTGACGCTGTTTCTGATGATTTACCTGGTGCCGCAGATGGTCGGTTTTATCAGGAGCATGGGCCAGAAGCTGCCGTTTCACACCGAGTTGTTGATCATGGTTTCAGATTTCATGGTGCACTACTGGTGGGTGGTGATTTTTTCACCGATAGCGTTGTTCATGACCATAAAATTTCTCGCCGCTACCCGCCCCGACGTGCGCTACAAGATCGACAAGCTCAAGCTGGATCTGCCGCTGATCGGGCCGATACTGAGAAAGATCATACTGTCGCGCTTTGCCAGTATTTTCGCGCTGATGTACTCGTCGGGCATCACCATCCTCGATTCAATCCGCAGCTCCGAAGAGACTGCGGGCAACGTGGTCATCCGCGAGGGGCTTCGCATCGCCGGACAGCAGATTGCGGATGGCAAGAACGTCACCACCGCTTTCCAGGACGTGGGGTTGTTCCCTCCGCTGGTGATACGCATGCTGCGCATCGGCGAGACCACCGGCGCGCTCGATACGGCGCTGCTCAACGTGTCGTATTTTTACAACCGCGAGGTAAAGGAATCCATTGACAAGATCCAGGCCATGATTGAGCCGGCACTCACGATTGTCCTTGGCGCCATTCTCGGATGGGTGATGCTCTCCGTGCTGGGCCCGATTTACGACACTATCGGCAAGATCAAGATCTGACCACGCGCAATGCTCAAGAAACGCCTTCTGTATTTTTCCTCTGCAAATCTTTCCGCGTTTCTCTGGAAGCGCGGCGAGCTCACAGCCGAGATCAGCCTTGAGAACAACGAGGCCGGGCTTGCGGCGTTCTCGGAGTACGCCTCCACCTACCGCGACAGCCTGTTTTACATCCTCGCCGACGTGGTCGAGGAGGACTTCTTCCAGGAGGTGCTGCCCAAAGTCGGCGGCAAGGACAGGGCGCTGCTGCTCGGGCGAAAACTCGCCCAGCGCTACCGCGACACGACGCTGGCGCTGACAGCAAGCCTGGGGACTGAAACCGGCGCACGTCGCGACGAACGCATACTATTCAGCTCGTTTACCAACACCCAGCAGTTCCAGCCCTGGCTCGCGATACTGCGCTCGCACGAGGCACGGCTCGTAGGCGTGTATTCGGTACCCTTCGTCACGCCCCAACTGGTTGAACGGGCGGACCTGAAAGCGCCCAGATGCCTGGTGGTAAGCCAGCAAAGCGGCGGCTTGCGCCAGACCTTCATTGAGGGCGGACGCATGCGTTTTTCCCGCCTCGGGCGAATCGATATCGCAGACCCGGCGAGAATGGCGCAGAACTTCCTCGCCGAATCGGGTCGAATCCAACAATATCTGACCAATCTCAGGCTGCTGCCAAGGGACGTCGGCGCGCTGGATGTGCTGGTGCTCGCACCGGCGGGTCAGAAAGCACACTACATCGAAGTCTGCGTCAGCAATCCGCGGCTGACCTTTCATGTGCACGATACCGGTGAGTTGGCTGCCCGGATCAAACTCAAGAGCTACCCGCGGGAACTAAAGAGCGAGGCCCTGTTCCTGCACCTGCTCGCCGAACGACAACCAGCCGAGCAATATGTAGCCGAGCCGATGCGCCGCTTTTACCGCCTGTGGCAGGCGCGTCTGGGCCTGATTGCGGGCGGAGCCGCGGTCTTTGCCTTTTGCCTCGTGCTTGCGGGCTTGAAACTGACCGACGTGTACGGTACGGAAAAGCTGATTGAAGCGGACAGGGCGCAGGAGGCACGTGCCGCGAACGAATACGCCCGGCTGACACAGTCTTTTCCCAAAACGCCGACCAGCACCGAAAATCTCAAGGCCGGCGTCAAGAGCTTCAAAGTCCTGTTCAAGCAGACGACATCGCCCAAGACGCTGCTGCTCGACATCAGCCTTGCCCTGTCGGGTTCGCCGCAAATTGAGATCGACCGTATCACCTGGGATGTCAGCGCCACACCGGGCGGCACATTGCCGCGAACCGGACGGGCCGCCCCGAGCACGCCGACCCCGGCCACGACGACGGAAGCCGCCACTGCGGAAACGCGCTACGAGGTCGCGGAAATCAGCGCGCGCGTCATGACGCCGCAGGCGAGCAATTACCGCGCTGTAGGCGGCCTCGTCAACGGCTTCGTTGATGCGCTCAAGCAGCGTCCGGGCTGGAGCGTCGTCGCGCTGAAGTTACCCTTCGACACCGAATCGACAAGTGCACTGCGCGGCGGCGCCGGTGACGAGCGCACCAATGAAGTCCCGCGGTTCACGGTGACCTTGAGCCGACGGATAGGATCATGATCCCCTCGCGCGACGACCTCAAGCGCCTGCGCGTACCTGTCGTGCTATGCCTGATGCTGATCAGCGCCGGAGTGGGCGCCCTGGTGGCGGCCGAGCACGCCACGGATCTCGTCCAGACGGACAAGAAGACCGCCAATCTGTCCAAGCTTGCAGCGCAAGACAGGGTCGCCAAAGCGACCGAGGAGGAGCGCGAAATCCGCGAAAATATTGTCCAGTTCCAGCAGCTTGTTTCATGGGGCATGATCGGCGAGGAAAAGCGGCTCGATTGGGTCGAGACCATCGCGCAAATCCGCCAGCAGCGAAAGCTATTCAGGATAAACTACGACATCGAAGCGCAAAAAGTACTCGATTACCCTGGCGTAATGCCGGCGGGCGGGGTCGAGTTCATGTCGAGCCGGCTCAAGATCGATTTACCGCTGTTGCATGAAGAAGACCTGCTCAATTTCCTGTCCGACCTGAGGGCGGCCAGAAAAGCCTATGTTTCGCCGCGAAGATGCGTGATAGACCGTAGCGAACGCGAAGCCCCGCCCGGCGGGCGTGGCATGTCGCCGCGACTCAAGGCCGACTGCCAGTTGGATATGATCACCATTCGGGAAAAGGTGGCCAAATGAATATCGGTCCCAACATCACCGGCTTCATCTTCGCGCTGGCGCTCTTGGCGCCGGCGCTTGCGGCCGGGGCCGAGGAGCCGCTGGGACGGCTTTTCATGACTCCGGCGCAACGACTTGACCTTGACCGTCGCCGCCAGGCCGACGTGCAGGAAAGCCTGATTTCCATCGACAATTTCGTCACCGTCAACGGACAGGTTTCGCGTTCGAGCGGAAAAACTACATCCTGGATAAACGGAAAGCCCCAACACGGTCAGTCGCGCAGCGTCGATCCGGCGCGGGTTTCAGTACCGATGGGCGAGGACGAACCTTCGGTCCCGCTGAAAATTGGCGAAACGCTGGACAAGGTCCGTGGCGAGAAAAGAGATGTCGTGGGCGAAGGCCAGGTCCGCGTACCTGCAACGAGGCGCTGAATTGAAACGCGGCAGCAGGCTCCCCCGGAGTTCGCCGAGCGGCCAGTCGGGACTGGCTTTGATCGTGCTGCTGACGATCATTTCGCTTGGCACCGCTTACCTGCTGGTCAACCAGATGAACTCGATCTCGCAGACGCTGGGGGCGGACTCCTACACGCGCGACACACTTGACCAGGCAAAGCAGGCCCTGATCGGCCACGCCGCGCTCAGCCTCAGCCGCCCCGGCGCGCTGCCATGCCCGGACCTGCATACACCGGGACATGTCAACGAGGGTACGCAAGGCGACGACAGCGGCGACATAACGTGCACCACAGCCAACCGCAGGGTCGGCAGATTGCCCTGGAAAACCATCGGTCTCGCCGATTTACGGGATTCCAGCGGCGAGCGACTCTGGTACGCGGTTTCTGACAACCTGCGCTATGACCCCGGGGTCCGTGTTCTGAACAGCAACACGTCAGGCACATTGCAAGTGAGCGACGATGTGGACGGCGTCGCGGTGGCCTCGGCTTTGGTGGCCGTGGTTATCGCACCAGGTCCGGCGATCAGCGGCCAGAACCGCGTTGCCGGCGGCGGCGGGAATCTACTGGTGTCGAATTACCTTGAAGGCAAGAATAATTACGCGCTCGACAGCGGCGCCAACAATGACGATGTATTCGTACGGCCGCGCGCCACGACTGCGTTCCCGCAGGGGCAATGCCTGATCAGCGCAGCGGCGAGCCTGTGTAACGACAGGATCCTTGCCATCAGTCATGAGGACCTGTTCAACACGGTCGAAGCGGCGGTTGCCCGACGTCTGGAAACCGAGCCGAGTTCCACGCTTTCGGTAAAGCAGATCATCCAGAATTACCGCACGGCGTGGGGTACGTACCCCTATGCCGTGCCTTTCGCCGACCCGGATGGAATCAGTGATTACCTTGGCTCGACCGGCACGCGCTACGGACTTTTGCCGGTCACCGCAAACCTGGCTAATGTCACCTGGGAGACCTCCAGTCCGGCGCCTTTGCTCAGCAGCACCAATGGCTATCTGGCCCCGGGCAGTTCCTGCTCATCGAGTTCTTCCACCCAATTGGTCTGCGTTGTGACCTTTTGCGGGCGAACCCAATCAAGTCCGCACGGGACCGGGCGGGTGCTCCTCACCGTCACGGCGCGACTGAACAATGTCGGCAATTCCTTCTATACCGACCAATGGGACGCCGGCACCAATCCGATGACGATTTCAAGCGGGGCCCTGAGCAGCGCCACCCCGGCGACCTCGGTAACGCACACCCTCGGGTCAGATGGCAGGGATACCGTGGTCTATGCGAATGCGCGCCTGCCAAGCCAGGATTGCGGTAACGGCGCCACGCCAAATACGGTGACGCGCACGCTGCGCCTCGATCGCTGGGGCGCCACCGTCAGCGCCAGCGCGCCGCCCTACGACCTCACCACCTATCAATCCGACGTCAAGTGGTTTATCGACAACGAATGGCACAAGCTCACTTACTACGCATTGTCGCCGGATACGATCCCCGGCTCCGGCACGGCGGGCTTCCCCGCCACTTGCAGCGCCAATTGCCTGTCGCTTGGCATCACCCCGACCTCGACCACCACGACCAATAACGTCGTTCTGGTTCTGGCAGGACGCGCTATCGGCGCCCAACTGCGCAGCACCACGGCGCAGAGGGCAAATCTGGCAAATTACTTCGAGTCGGGCAACAACCAGAGCACACCAGACTTCGCTTACGAACGCAATCTGCGCAGCGCGACATTCAACGACAAGGTCGTCGAATGGATACCGTGAAGTCAAGCCTGGATGGTGACTTGCTGCAACGCGGATTTACCCTGGCCGAGATGGCCATCGCGCTGGCGATTGTCGGTCTGTTGCTCGGGGGTATCGTCACGACGCTGTCGGTGCAGATACAGCAACGCGCAATATCCGACACCCGGCGCACCATGGAACAGGCGCGCGATGCCCTGGTCGGTTTCGCCATCGCCAATGGACGTCTGCCCTGTCCGGCAAGCAGCGCCAGTAACGGCATCGAGTCCTACACCGGGACGATCGGGAACTCGCCCTGCACGGCGCCACTGGCGGGCTATTTGCCCTCTGCGACGCTGGGACTGTCACCAACGGACCCGCAGGGCTACCTGGTTGACGCGTGGGGCAACCGCGTTCGCTACGTCGTGACCAACGTCAATTCCGAGGCATTCACCAATTCCACCGCCGCAAGCACGAATATCCGCAACGGCTTTACCTCCATGACCCCCAACCTGCGCGTATGCGCCACTGCGGCATGCACTACCGTGACCGCCTCGGCGCCGGCCGCAGTGATCTTTTCCGCCGGCAAGAACGGCGTGCAGTTGGTTCAGGGTATTTCCGGCGGCACCGACGAGAACAAGAACAACAAGATATATTCGATAGCGCCGTTGGTCGCGGATACGACGCGGGATTTTGTTTACCATGAGCCCACCTTTACCACTGCCGGCGATATTGTTTTTGATGATATTTTGACCTGGCTTTCGCCCAGCGTGCTCTACAACCGGATGGCCGCGGCCGGAACACTCTGACTCGAATCCATTGGCCTGTTTTTAGCGGATGGCGTTGCTGCAAAACGGCGCCGCCATCCGGAAAGTGCCGCCCGATAAAACCATAAATATCCAGACCGCCGATGAACCGCAACCAAACCATCCTGATCGCAGTAGCCGCAGGCAATCTCGCGCTGATGCTCGCCTTCCTGCCGTATGACGCAATTTCGATCACCCGCGGCGGCCCCAGCTTCGACGCCTTTTATTTCATACTGGACCGGCAGTACAACAAGCAGGTCAATTCCAACCTCTTGTACATGGAGGTGATGTGGGTGTTGATCAATACGGCCGCAGGATGGCTCTGCCTGCGCGATGGGGCGGTCGGTCCGTTGCGGATGCCTGCGCGCAGCGGTGTGCTGGTGTTCGCCGCGGTCAACCTCGCCTTGCTGCTCAGCCTGGTCCCGTTTGAAAACTATTCCTCGCTGCAGCGGCACAGCCTTCCCGCGTTTGACGGTTTCTATTTCATATTCGGGGACAAGGCAAGGCGCAGCATTTACGTACCGCTGCTGCTGCTGGAGGTGTTTTTGCTGGCCATTAACACCGCCGTTCTGTGGCTTGCGTTCAGGCAGCGCAAAGCCGCCTGATCAGGGCACACGAATCCCGGGCTTCAGCCGCGGCGTACGTCCCCGCGCAACATGAAACGCACATAGCCTTCCTCGTTATCGGCCAACTGCAGCGAGAAGCCCGAGATTTCGGCGTGTCGTGCCGCCTGGTACAAGCCGATGCCATAGCCTGATGCCGAAGGCACCGGGCCGCGCAACAGTCCGCGCAACACCTCGGGCGCAACCATGCGCCCGGTATCGGATACGGAAAGCTCAATGGCATCACCGTAACCGAACTTCACCGTGATCTGTACACCGGCATCCATGCGCATTTTGCGCAGGGCATTCTGGATCAGATTGTCCGCCACGCTGTCGAACAACTCCTTCGGCAGCAAAACCGTTTCGGCCGTCTGCCCGTCCTCGAAATGGACCGGCTGTGTAGCGTAGCTGCGCTTGATATCTTCCCACCAGACGTCGGCCCGGATAAACCTGCCGCTCTCGCTTTCAGGGCGACGCAACTTGTCTATGGTGGCCTGCAGTCGCTGCGAAATTGCCGGCAACTGGCGGCGCATCAAAGCCTGTAACTCCGCCGGGTCATGGCCGGCGCTGCTCTCGGCGGCAGAGGTGAGCACGTTCAGCGACTGCAGCAGGTTCTTCACGTCATGGGTCATGCGCGCGCCGGTCTCGTGAACCGCCTGGACGTAGGTTTGCTGCTGCAGTTTCATTTCCCGCAATTTGGCGATATAGAACTCGCCGAGCAACTGCCCAAGCAAATGGAAATGCCAGATCAGCGAGGGACTGAGCGGGTGGCGACTATAGACCAGGACATAGAACTGCTCGTTCGAAAACTCCGCCGAGTGCTGTGTCACATGGCCGAACTCGCCTGAGTCCTCCCCGGCACGCCATTTGCCACCCGTGACCCAGGGCAATTTCTGCAAACCCACACATGCCTGTTTGAGGAATTGTTCGGCGCGCGCCTCACATTGTGACAATTCGGCCAAAAAGTAGAGCCACTGCTCAAACGGCAACCCGATCGACAACAGATAGCGCGAAAAGAACATCGACAACCCACCGAATCCTCCCCGCGGGTTCCATGCGAGCGACAAAGCGAGCAGCACACCGGCTATGATGATCAAGGTGTATGCCAGCGCCAGCACATACTGCAGCCGCGCCACGCTCATGAAGGCAAAACTGCCCAGCACCAGAACCACCAGCAGCAGGAACAACAGCGTCGCGTAAAGAAAATCGACGATCTGCGGTGTCTCCGCGCTGTCCCTCTCAACCGGAAACAAGGCCATCGGAATGAACAGCAGGGGCAGGCCGTAGCGCGCAAACAGGGTGATTTCGCCGGGTACGCCGATGCCCATGAAACTGTTGGGGACGATCCAGACCAGCAGTAGCGATACAAAGTAGAGCAGCACGACAAAGTAAAAGCGACGCAACCACGGGGCCTGAAACAAAAACACCTTGCCACCGACAATGCCCGCCAGAACACTCGCCCAAAGCCCCAGCAACCACCAGTTGAATGTGAGCAGAACCAGGATCGCGACAAACACGATGCCCAGGGTCTGTCCGGTCGACATGCGCTGGTCGCCGCGCATGAACGGCTGCCACATGATGAACAGACCAAAATGCGCCAGCATCAACACGCGGGCAAGAAAGTTCTCCGGCCCCACCACCACGGCCAAATGAAACAGCACCAGCATGGCGATGAAAAAAATCCGCCAATTGCGCAAGGCTGCCGACTGGGACTGCAGAAAAAAAGTGGTTATTTGCATGAATTTATGGCGAAACGCTTGCTCCGGAGGGTCACGCGATTTAACCTAGCTGAGGCAGGATTTATGCCACCTTGCCGTTCCCGATGATGACCCCGCTGACACCACACTCCGAACCACCGGCTTTCGCGCCGTTTAACGCCGTCAGTATCATCGCCCGATACACCGTCGTCGAGGCCCTGCGCAACCGCCTGCTATGGCTTGTCGGCGCGGTCATGACGGCCAGCCTTGTCATCGCCGGCTTCCTGCAGGCGGTGGCGTTGACCGAATCGAGCCAGATCCAGTCCGCGATCCTCGCCGCCATCCTGCGACTGAGCGCGGTGTTCATCATCGTGTCTTTCGTCGTTACCAGCATGGTGCGCGAAGCCAACGACAAGGGCCTTGAGCTCATTCTCGCATTGCCATTGCCACGAGCCAGCTATTTTTTTGGCAAGCTCGCCGGTTTCAGCCTCGCAGCACTGTTGCTGGCGATGTTGTTCGGGCTGCCATTGATCCTGTTTGCCCCATGGTTGCAGGTGTGCACGTGGATCGCCTCGCTCGCCTGCGAGTTGTTCATCATGACAACCCTGAGCCTGTTCTGCGTCATGTCACTCAACCAGGTCACCTCGGCGCTTGCCGCCGCGGCGGGCTTTTACGTGTTGTGCCGCAGTATCGGCACGATTCAGATCATTGCCGCAGCACCACTGGACAATGCCGGCGGGCTGGGCAACGAGTTGGTGCGCCTGCTTGTCGATGGCCTCGCCTTGCTGCTACCCCACCTCGACCGCATCACGCGCACGGAATGGCTGCTTTACGCCGCGCCAGACGCCTCTGCGCTGAGCGTTGCCGCGCTCGACGCCGTTCTTTACGGGGCTTTGCTTTGTGGCGCTGCGCTGTTCGACCTGTACCGCAAGAATTTCTAGGCATGAACGAACGGCCTTTGTCGCATGTACCGAAGCCGGTACTTGCATTGCTGGCCGCGGGGCTGGCGCTGCAACTGGTCTGGAGCACCTCACAAAAAGCTCCCGCCGCCCGCGCTGAGGAACTGCCCTTGCCGCCACCGGCGATCACGCTGCGCCTGACCGGTCTGGGTGAATCTATTGCGATCGCAAAGCTGTTGATGCTGCAACTGCAGGCCTTCGACTATCAGTCCGGAACACGCATCTCATTCCAGGCACTCGATTACGCCCGCCTGCAAGACTGGCTTGCACTTATTCTTGAGCTTGACCCCGGCGGGCAGTATCCGCTGCTCGCCGCCAGCCGCATTTATGCCGAGGTCGCCGACGAGGCCAAGCAGCGCAGCATGCTCGACTTTGTTTACCGGCAATACCTGATTGATCCGAACCGGCGCTGGCCCTGGCTCGCCCACGCGACCTTTCTCGCCAAACACCGCCTCAAAGACATCCCCCTCGCCCGCAAGTACGCCGCAGCCCTGCAAAAATACACCATGGCCCAAGACGTCCCGCCGTGGGTGACGACAATGGAAATCTTCATCCTGGAAGACTTGAACGAGCTTGAAACAGCCCGCGTGATGATAGGCGGCCTGCTGGCCAGCGGACGCATCACAGACCGCGGGGAAGTGCACTTTCTGAACGGCCGATTGCTGGAAATCGAGCGGCGGATGAAAAAAGACAAACAAAATAATAACCCGAGGTAACTTGTCAGAAAATCGACGTATCTGACGGATTTTCAACACAATAGCCGCTAAAATGCCTCTAGAGTCCGCATTTTGAGGCTCAAACCCGGGAACGGATATTGCATGAGTGGGGAAACCCTATTCTCTTTGGGCTGGAGATTTTGATGAAAACGAAACAATCGGGCTTTACGCTGGTAGAAATAGCGATCGTGCTGGTCATCATTGGCCTGCTGCTGGGCGGCATCCTGAAGGGTCAGGAAATGATCACCCAGGCCAAGATCAAGAACATCATCAACGACTTCAACGGTATTACCGCCGCCATGAACTCCTATCAGGATCGCTACCGCGCTCTGCCGGGGGACGAGCAGAACGCCGCCACAGTAGCCCGCTGGGGCGCCGCCGCCTTCGGCGGTGATGGCAACGGCGTCTTTTGCACCGGCGCCTGCCCGGGGACCCTTGCTGCAAACCAGATGTACAACGCCGCCGCTGTGGTGCCTGTTGCAGCAGGTCCGGAAGTCGGTCTGTTCTGGCTGCACCTGCGCCTGTCGGGCTTTGTTGCCGGCGCCACTACCGGCATTACCGCCACGCAACAACCCAATAATGCCTCCGGCGGCCTGATTGGCGTGCAGACCACGGGACTTGGCTTTACCTCAAACATGGTCTGCACCAGCAACCTGCCGGACAAGATTGCGATCGCGGTCGATACGCAAATGGATGACGGTGCACCGGGTGCCGGACAGTTGCGTGGCCAATTGCAGGCTGCCCCGAATCCTGCGGTCGGTACTGCCGCGACGGCATATGCCGAAACCGGCACCAACCAATACCTGCTTTGCAAGAACCTGTAACAGCAAAAGCTGCTACCAAAGAAGCCCGCCTCGGCGGGCTTCTTTTTTGGTGCGCGCCGGTTTGTCGCCCTCTGCCATCGTTCCGTGCCGCAGCGCTTCACCGATAACAGCGTAAGTCTGCTGCTGGCGGCGGCGATGTGCTGTCTGCCGTTCATATTGCCGGAACACCAGTTGCCCATCCAGAGTTTCCAGGCGGAGGCGCTGGCCTTCGCCCTTGGGGTCGCCGCCGCAACCGCGACCCAGATTGGCGCCCGCAATACGCTTACCGCCTTCAGCGGCCCGGCGATCTGGCTTCTCGCATTCGCCGCCTTGCTCACCGGGTCGGCCGTGTTTGGCGCCCCCGCCTACGCGCAATTACCGCTGGCGGGCGCAATGTATGTGGCGTACGCAGCATTGCTGCTTTGGCTGGGCGCCCAACTCGCGGTACGCTTTGGCGTCGAGCGAATCGCCACCGTGCTCTCGGTCGCCATCCTCGCCGGCGCGCTGGCAAACGCAATGGCCGGCGTGATCCAGTTCTCCGGCCGGCCGGCCGCACTCGAGGATGTCGTCGCGGCGATGCGCGGCAACCGTGCCTACGGCAACGTTGCCCAGGCCAATCTGTATGTCAATTACCTGTCTCTTGGCTGCGCCTCGCTCGCTTATTTGTGGTTTCGCGGACTCTTGCGCAGTAGCTACGCCCTTGCCGCCGCACTGCTGCTGGCCGGGGCAATCGCCCTCGCCAGCACGCGCGGCGCATTGCTCTATGCACTCTGGCTCGCAGCGTTGGGAATGGTCGCAACCCTGATCCGATCTGACTTCGAAGCGCGGCGGCTGAAAATTGCTGCCTGCATTCTCGCGTGCCTGATCATCGCGGCGAATCTTGCCGTGCCGCAGCTCAGCAACTTGTTACACATCGGACCGGCCAGTCGTGGCGCATTTGAACGCCTGCTGACAAGCGCACCTGAGTTCGCGGAGCCGCGCTGGCACATCTGGCCGCTGGCCGCGCGCGCATTCGCGGCCGAACCATTGTTTGGTACCGGCATCGGCGAGTTCGCCGGTATCGCGTTTGAGGATGGCCTGCCACCGACAGTGACCCTGCACGGCGAAATATGGACCTCGGCGCACAATCTGCCCTTGCAACTTCTGGCTGAAACCGGCGCGCTCGGTGCGGCGCTGGTGCTGGCCGGCCTCGGTACCTGGTGGTGGCGCGCGGCCACGCGCTACGCGACCGCCCCGCAGCCGGCCTTGTGGTGGGTGATCGCGATAGCGGGTATTGAATCAATACATGCGATGCTGGAGTTTCCCTGGTGGAGCGCGCATTTTCTCGGTCTCACCGCCCTGGTCATGGGCGCGGGATTGGACTCGCGACCTGCAACGAACATCGCGCGCCACGCAACCCGGTTCGCATTGGCGGGCATCAGCGTGGCGCTGGCGCTTTGGCTCGCCACCGGCATCCGCGACTACACCCGGCTTGCCAGCACCCGCATTTCCGGCACGTCGAATGCGCTTGCCGCGAGCACGGATGACATCGCGACGCTGCAGGCGCTCGCGCTGGGCCCTCTCGCGCCGGTCGCCGAACTGTGGATGATTCTGGGCGCTTCGCTCGACAATACCGGGCTTCACGAAAAACTCGACCGTAGCGCGCGCGTAGCCCGATTCTGGCCCTCTAACGAGGTCATCGCCCGACGCGTGGTATTTCTCGCCTTGGCCGGAAACGCCCTGGAAGCGCGCAGATTGCTGGAACAGGCATTGCAATCCTTTCCGCTGCGCCGCGACCAAACCGTGCAAATCCTGTCGCGTGCCGTGGCAGTGGACGCCGCCGCAATACGTCCGCTACTCGACCTGGCAGCACGCGCCGCGCCGAACCACAACGACGCGACGGCGCGTTGAGCAGGTGCGTTACGGCGCAATCAGCCCGATTGAAGGCGAATCTCGGCAGCAGCCACCTGTTCGGGCGCCCCGAGGACGACCACCACGTCACCGGCACTGAGACGTGTTTCCGGCGGCGGCGCCGCCCTCCGAACCTGCCCCTGCCGTATCGCTGACACCTGTACCCCGAGCTTCTCCAGGCCGAGGTCACCGAGCGCAAGACCCACCGCCTTGCTCGCGTCCGACAAGGTCACCGAGTGCAAGTGCGCCTGCCCCGCTTCGGCCGGACTGTCCGCCTCATCCCCTTCGCCGTGGAAAAACCCGCGCAACAATTCATAGCGCTTGCCGCGGATATCGCGGATGCGGCGAACCACACGCGGTAACGGGACCCCGAGCACGACCAGTGCGTGCGTGCCGAGCATCAGGCTTGACTCGAAGGTGTCGGGCACCACCTCGTCGGCGCCGGCACCCCGCAATTTGTCCATGTCGGCATCATCGCGCGTGCGCACGATCACCGGCAGCGATTCATTGATACGGCGGGCATGATGCAGAATCTTCAGCGAAGCCGGCGTGTCGTTGAAGGAAATGACCAGCGCACTCGCCCTCGCCAGTCCGGCGGCGACAAGCGTATCGCTGCGTGCGCTGTCGCCATAGACCACGGATTCGCCGGCTGCGGCGGCCTCGGCGACCCGTTCCGGATCGAGGTCAAGCGCAACATAGCGGATTCCCTCGCTCTCGAGCAGGCGCGCCAGGTTCTGCCCGGTACGGCCATAGCCGCAGATGACCACATGCTTCTCGACCGCAATGCTCTGCACGGCGATCCGGTGCAGGGCAAGGGAACGCATCATCCACTCGGAGCGCGCCAGACGCAACACCACTTTGTCGCTGTAGTGAATGATCAGCGGGGCGATCAGCATCGACAGCAGCATCGCGGCAAGAATCGGTTGCAGCCAGCTCGCCGGCACCACCGATTGCCCGCCGGCGTTGGCAAGGATCACGAAGCCGAATTCTCCCGCCTGCGCCAGCCCCAACCCGGTGCGCAGCGCCGTGCCCGGCGTGCTGCCGAGCAGGCGCGACAACCCGGCAATCAGCAGCAGCTTGAATAACTGCAGCCCCAGCAGCAGCGATAGCACCAGCAACAGGTGTTCCGCAACGATGGCAAAGTTCAGCAGCATGCCGACGGTGATGAAGAACAGTCCGAGCAATACATCGCGGAACGGCTTGATGTCCTCCTCGACCTGGTGACGGTATTCGGTTTCGGCGATAAGCATACCTGCCAGAAATGCGCCCAGCGCGAGGGACAGTCCGGCCAGATCCGTCAGCCAGGAAAGCCCGAGCGTGATCAGCAGCACGTTGAGCATGAACAGCTCGCGCGAGCGCCGCAACGCGATGGTATGGAACCACGCCCGCATGATGCGCTGCCCCACGAACAGCAGCACGCCGAGCACCACGGCCGCCTTGAGCAGCGCCCAGCCTAGGTGTTGCGCCAGTTCTTCCGGCCCTTGCGACAGGACCGGCAGCACGATAAGCAGGGGCACCACGGCGAGATCCTGAAACAGCAGTACGCCGATGATCTCGCGGCCATGCGCCGACTCCAGCTCCAATCGCTCGGCCACCAGCTTGACGACGATCGCCGTCGAGGACATCGCCAGCGCTCCGCCAAGGACCAGTCCGGCCTTCCAGCCGGCACCCAACAGTATGCACGCCACGACAACGACCAGCAGGGACAGCGCCACCTGCGCGAAGCCCAGCCCAAAGACAATCCGTCGCATCGATTTCAGACGCTGCAGGCTGAATTCGAGTCCGATCGAGAACATCAGGAAAACCACGCCGAACTCCGCCAGGTGGCTGGTGCCCTCGCTCTCGGGGATCCAGCCAAGCGCATGCGGCCCGATGACGATGCCGACGAGGAGGTAGCCGAGCATCGGTGGCAGGTGCAGCTTCCTCGCCACGGAAACGATGCCGACAGCGCTGGCGAGCAGCACAAGAACAAGTTCCAGCGTGGTATTCATCAACGCGACCCCGAGAAGGCGAATGCTATACTTTCGTCCGATAATATCAGTGTTCTTCATGACCAAATCCAGTCACCCCGCACCAGCCTCAGCCGGACCGCTTGCGCTCGCGCGGGAGGTGCTCGCCATAGAGGCGGACGCGGTGCGCGCCCTGATCGAGCGCATCGACGACAGTTTTCTTGATGCCGTCAACCTGGTGCTCGGCTCGAGTGGCCGCGTCGTGGTGAGCGGCATCGGCAAGTCGGGTCACATCGCACGCAAGATCGCCTCAACCCTGTCCAGCACCGGCACGCCGGCCTACTTTCTCCACCCGGCCGAGGCCAGTCACGGCGACCTGGGCATGATCACGCGCCACGACGTGCTTATCGCCCTGTCCAATTCCGGCGAAAGCGCAGAACTCCTCGCCATCGTGCCGATGATCAAGCGCGAAGGCGCGAAGCTGATTGCCATCACCGGAGACGCGGCATCGACGCTGGCAAAAGAAGCCGATGTGCACCTGGATGCCGGCGTCGCCAAAGAGGCCTGTCCGCTCAATCTCGCGCCGACAGCAAGCACCACCGCAGCGCTCGCCCTTGGCGATGCATTCGCCGTCGCGCTGCTCGACGCAAGGGGCTTCGGCCCCGACGATTTCGCCCGCTCGCATCCGGGCGGAGCACTCGGCCGCCGGCTGCTCACCCATGTCAGCGACGTCATGCGCACCGGCGACGCCATCCCTTCCGTACCGGAGACGGCCAGCTTTGCCGAAGCGATGCTGGAAATGTCGCGAAAGAGCATGGGCATGACCGCAGTGCTGGACGCGTCGGGGGCCGTCATCGGCATATTCACCGATGGTGACCTGCGCCGCGCCCTGAACCGGCCGCTAGACATCCATACTTCGCCCATTGCCGATTCAATGACGCGGGGACCGAGCACAATACTGCCGACCAAACTCGCCGCCGAAGCAGTGCAGATCATGGAAAGCCGCAAGGTCAACCAATTGCTCGTGGTTGATGCCGGCGGCAAGCTGGTGGGCGCACTGAACATGCACGACCTGTTCCGGGCCAAGGTAATCTGATGCGATCACCAGTCGAGCGTGCCCGCGGAATCGCCCTGATGGCGTTCGACGTCGACGGCGTGCTCACCGACGGTACGCTTTTTCTCGGCGCGGGCGGCGAGGAAACCAAGGCCTTCAACTCCCTCGACGGACATGGCATGAAGATGCTGCGCGAGAATGGTGTGGCAATTGCCATCATCACCGGGCGCACCTCCGCGAGCGTGGCACTACGGGCACGCGAGCTTGGCATAGTCCACCTCTATCAGGGTGTGCACGACAAGCTTGAGGCCTGCGACGACCTGCTTGGCAAAACACGGTTGACACATGAACAGATGGGCTACATGGGCGATGATCTGCCCGACCTCGCCCTGCTTGGCCTTTGCGGCTTTGCCGCAACGGTGCCTGAGGCGCCCGACGCGGTGCGGCGGGCTGCCCACTATGTTTCATCCTGCGGCGCCGGCCGCGGCGCGGCACGCGAAGTCTGCGACTTCATTCTGGCGGCACAGGGAAAGCTCGCGGCCGCGACGGCGGCATATTCCCGATGAGAAGTCCCGTAGCCAGCCTTTTGCCGCTCGCGCTGATGATTTTGCTCGCGGCAATCACCTTCTGGCTGGAACAGGCGGTCAAGGCGCCGGCCGCGGGCAGCGACGCGGCCAAACGCCATGACCCGGACCTCATCGTCGAGAACTTTACGACGGTCCGGTACAGCGCCCAAGGGGCGCCTGCGTACTCGCTCCAGGCCAGAAAAATGGTACATTATCCCGACAATGAACTGACCCACCTTGAAGCACCGCGTATCGCCAGTTTTTCGCCCGACGCGCCACCAACACGCATCACCGCCTTGCAAGCGGAGCTTTCCAAAAACGGGGACGAAGCGTTCTTTTACGGCAATGTCGTCGTGTTGCGCGAGGCCGGCAAGGAGCAGCCGGAATTGCGCGTAACCACCGAGCGCCTGCGCATAGACCAGAAAAAGGACACGGCGCATACCGATGACCCGGTGGTGATCGTGCAGGGCAATTCGGTGTTGAAAGGCGTGGGCATGGACGCCGACAGGAAAGCACGTACGTTCGTTCTAAGATCGCAAACGAGGGGAAGCTTTGTACGCCAGAACTAGACTTGCCAGAACCGCGTCCCAGATCTGCCTGATGCTGGCTATCTGGCAGGTGCAAATCGCACTGGCCGAAAAAGCCGACCGCGACAAACCCGTCAATGTGGAGGCGGACCGCCTGACCGTGGACGATAACCGCCAGGTATCCGTTTTCGAAGGCAGGGTCGTGGTGACACAGGGAACCATGCAGATTCGCGGCGACCGTGTGGTCGTGCGCCAGGACAGCGAGGGTTTCCAGTTCGGGACCGCCACCGGCAACCTCGCCACGTTCCGCCAGAAGCGTGAAGGCGTTGATGAATGGGTGGATGGTGAGGCCGAGCGCATCGAATATGACGGCAAGAAGGAGTTCGTTGAATTCTTCAACCGCGCCAAGCTCCGCCGCGATCTTGACGAAACGCGCGGCAACTACATCGCCTACGATTCCAAAACCGAATTCTTCCGCGTTCAGTCGGCCAAGGATGCCCCGGCTGCGGGCAATAACACGACACCCGGGAACCGGGTGCGCGCGGTCCTGCAGCCTGCGGGCAAGCCTGCCGCTGCGCCACCCCCGGTCGCCCCCGCAAGCCTCAAACCCGCCACCGGGATCGCCAACCCGCGGGCAGAGTAGTCGCGACCTTTCGCGCTACTCCCGCCCTTAATGAGCACACTCCGGGCTTCAAACCTGAAAAAGCGCTACAAGTCGCGCACCGTCGTGCAAGACGTGTCGCTCGACGTCTCGAGCGGCGAGGTGGTCGGACTGCTGGGTCCGAATGGCGCCGGAAAAACAACCTGCTTCTACATGATTGTCGGGCTCGTAGCGGTCGACGGCGGCAGTATAGAACTCGACAACCAGAACATCAGCCGCATGGCCATCCACCGGCGCGCGAAAATGGGGCTGTCCTACCTGCCGCAAGAAGCATCGGTGTTCCGCAAGCTGTCGGTGCAGGAGAACATTCAGGCCGTGCTCGAGCTGCAGGGCGTAACCGGCACCGCAGGCGCGAAACGACTGGATGCGCTTCTCGATGATCTGCATATCGTGCATTTACGCAATGCGATGGCAATGTCGCTGTCGGGCGGGGAGCGGCGGCGGGTCGAAATTGCGCGCGCCCTGGCCATGGAACCGGCATTCGTGCTGCTGGACGAACCCTTCGCCGGCGTCGACCCGATCGCAGTCATCGACATCCAGAAAATCATCCGCTTCCTCAAGGACCGCGGTATCGGCATACTCATAACAGACCACAATGTGCGCGAAACACTCGGAATCTGCGATCGTGCGTACATCATCAACGAAGGCACCGTCCTCGCCTCGGGCAACCCGGATGAAATTGTCTATAATGAAAATGTAAGACGCGTCTATCTGGGCGAGAACTTCCGCCTCTAGCGGTCCGGCACCCCTTTCACATCCTATGAAGCAAACCCTGCAGCTCAAACTGTCTCAGCACCTGACGCTGACACCGCAGTTGCAGCAATCCATCCGCCTGCTGCAGTTGTCGACGCTGGAGTTGAACCAGGAACTTGAAAAATTCCTCGCCGACAACCCCCTGCTCGAGCGCGAAGACACGCCCGTGGACATGCCCTTCCAGCCGGCGACAAGCAGCAGCACGCCGTCCAGTTCCTCCGACAGTCAGTCGAACGAGGCGCCACAATCTGATTCGGGCGCAAGTGACGCCCCGGGCAACGACCAGGACTGGTTTACCGATGCGCCCTCGTACTCTGGAAGTAACCGCGAAGAGGGAGAGGACGGGGACTACCCGCAACAGGCGGCGGAAGCGCCGTCGCTGCGCGAGCACATGCTCGAACAACTCGTCCTGCTCAATCTTTCGCGACGGGACCGCAGCCTCGTTGCCCTGCTGATCGAGGCGCTGGATGACGACGGCTACCTGACCCAGCCGCTTGACGAGATCGCCCAAATGGTTCCCGAGGACATGGAGGTCGACCCGGACGAGTTGCAGATCGCGTTGCGGCACCTGCAGCAACTCGATCCAACCGGCATCGGTGCACGAACACCCGCCGAATGCCTGGAGTTGCAATTGCGCCCGATGCCGGCCGAGACACCGGCGCTGGAACTGGCGCTGACAATCGTACGGGACCATCTCGCCGCGCTGGCCGGCCACGACTTCGTCAGGATGAAACGCGCACTCGGCTGCGATGACGTCGCCTTGCGCCAGGCGCAACTGCTTATCCAGAGCCTCAACCCCCGTCCGGGCGCCAGCTTTTCCACATCCACCACGCGCTACATCGTCCCCGACGTGGTGGTCAAAAAAATCAAGAATGTCTGGGTCGCAAGATTGAATCGCGACGCCATGCCCAAGCTGCGCATCCACCGCATGTATGCCGACATCCTGCAGAACAACCGCTCGGGCGGCATCGGGCAACTGTCAACCCAACTGCAGGAGGCGCGCTGGCTGATCAAGAACGTGCAGCAGCGCTTTGACACCATTTTGCGCGTATCACAGTGCATCATCGACCGGCAACGGCACTTTTTCGAGCATGGCGAGGTCGCGATGCGCCCTCTTGTGCTGCGCGAAATCGCCGACACACTCGGCCTGCACGAGTCGACGGTCTCCCGCGTCACGACGCAAAAATTCATGTTTACGCCCCGCGGCATTTTCGAGCTGAAGTATTTTTTCGGCAGCCATGTCGCCACCGAGGCCGGTGGATCTTGCTCGGCCACCGCGATCCGCGCCCTGATCAAACAACTGGTTGCGGCGGAAGACCGGAAGAAACCGCTTTCAGACAGCAAAATCTCGCAAATCCTCGGCCAGCAGGGTATCGTGGTTGCGAGGCGTACGATTGCAAAATACCGCGAATCCCTGCATATCCCCCCGGTCAATCTTCGCAAGGCACTTTAGGCATACCAGAAAAGGAGGTCCAATATGAATCTCACCGTCAGCGGACATCATGTCGAAGTCACCGAAGCAATGCGCGGATATGTTTCAACCAAGCTTGACCGTGTGCTGCGACACTTTGACAACGTGATTGACGTCAATGTGATCCTCTCAGTACAGAAACTGATGCAAAAGGCCGAAATCAGCGTCCATGTCCGCGGCAAGGACATCCATGTCGAGTCGGTCGACGAGAACATGTACGCTTCGATAGACCTCCTCGTTGACAAACTCGACCGGCAGATCCTCAAGTACAAGGACAAGGCCTACGGCCACCCCCACGACGCACTCAAGCGCCACAGCACAACCGAGGATTAGTCAGTTGCATGCCCGCATCCGCCACTTCGGCTCCTGCCACGGGCAAGGCTACCGGACCACCCGATGCCGGCGTGCTGACACCACAGCTTGCGCTGGCTTGTTTTGGAGTAGAATGGCGCGCGCGCTCAACCGGGCACGCCACTGATATCGTTTTTTTAACTGCCGAATCAGGCACTTATGAACCTCATCGCAAAACTACTCCCCGCCTCAAACATCGTTCTCGATCTGGAAGTCAGTAGTAAAAAGCGCCTCTTCGAACAAGCCGGCCTGCTCTTCGAGAACAACCAGGGCGTTGCCAGAGCCCTGGTATTCGACAGCCTGTTTGCACGCGAGCGCCTTGGCTCCACCGGACTGGGGCAGGGGGTGGCCATTCCCCACGGGCGCATCAAGGGACTGAAGGACGCGGTGGGCGCGTTTGTGCGACTCGGCACACCGGTCACCTTCGACGCCCCTGACGGCCAGCCCGTCGGAATGTTGTTCGTGCTGCTGGTTCCGGAACAGGCCAACGAAACGCATTTGCAGATTCTGTCCGAGCTCGCGCAAATGTTCAGCGACCGCGATTTCCGCCAGCAGCTCGCGGACGAAGCGGACGCCCAATCCGTGCACCAGATTTTCGCCTCGTGGCAACCCCATGTCCCGGACCAGCGTCGCGCAACTGCATGATGACAACGCCGCCAAGCTCGAGCTGAGCTGGGTGTGCGGCCGTGACGGTGCGGTCGCGGAACTGCAGCGGGACGGCGATGCCGCAGCCCTTATCGGGCACCTCAACCTGATACACCCCAATCGTATCCAGGTCATCGGCAGTCTGGAGGCGGCGCACCTCGATTCGTCGGGCACCGCGGCCCTTGAGCGCATGGTGGACGAAATTTTCGCACGCGACCCTGCGGCCCTCATTCTGGCCGACGGCGCGGTGCTGATAAAGCCGCTGCTGGCGGCCTCCGAGCGGCGTGGCATCGCCGTGCTTGCGACCCCGAGACCGGCGGCCGATGTCATCGAATCGCTGCGCCGGTACCTGGCAAAAACACTGGCCGACACCGAAACGCGGCACGGCGTGTTCATGGACGTCCTCGGGCTTGGCGTGCTGATCACCGGCAACTCGGGCATCGGCAAGAGCGAACTCGGCCTTGAGCTCATCAGCCGCGGTCACGGACTTGTCGCCGACGACGTGGTAGAGATATACAAGATCGCGGCACAAACGCTGGAAGGACGCTGCCCGGCCATACTCAAGGACTTTCTCGAAGTACGCGGGCTTGGCATGCTCAATATCCGCACCATCTTCGGCGAAACCGCAGTGCGGCCGAAGATGAAGATGAAACTGATCGTGCATCTGGACCGCCCAAACCAGCCCGGTTCGGCGGAAATGGAGCGCCTGCCCCTGCATGAACTGTCCGAAGAAATACTCGGCATCACCGTGCGCAAGGTGGTCATTCCGGTGGTGGCCGGCCGCAACCTGGCGGTACTGCTCGAGGCCGCCGTGCGCAATTACGTGCTGCAACTGCGCGGAATGGACAGCACGGCCGAATTCATCGCCAGGCAGCATCAGGCGCTCAACGGCGGCGTCAACTGAAGCGCGGCTACCCCGTTATTGCGGTGTGGGCCCCCGATGTGGGCACCTCAAACCTGACAAGGAGACGACCGTGATGACGACCCGAATCGCTGTTTTGCTGCTGGCCGGAATGTTCTGTGCGTCGGTTACGCATGCGCAGGAAAAGAAAGCCGCCGAAAAAGCCCCCGCTGCCGCAGAGAAAAAAGTCCTGCCGCAACAGCAACGAATGGGCAACTGCAACAAGGATGCAAAAGACAGAAAACTGGCTGGCGATGATCGCAAGGCATTCATGAAAGACTGCCTCGGTGGCAAGACGGCAGCCGCTGCGGACGACAAGAAAACACCACCGCAGCAGCAGCAGCAAAAAATGGCCAAATGCAACGCCGACGCAAAGGAAAAAAAGATCTCCGGCGCCGACCGCAAGACCTTCATGAGCACCTGCCTCAAGGGCTGACCCGGCCTGATTGCCGGTGCGAAATGCCCGAAATGACCGAAGGGCGCAGGCGATACCTGCGCCCTTTGTTGTGGCAGCATTGTTTCGGCAACAAACCTTGACCGGTGCAGTTTGCAATTGCACCGGTCACCCCGTTTCGGCTAATCTGCAACGATGCAACTCGTACTCATCACCGGCCTCTCCGGCTCCGGCAAAAGCATCGCCATCAAGGTGCTTGAGGACGCCGGCTACTATTGCGTCGATAACCTGCCGGTGCTGCTCCTTGCCGAGACAACGGAGTTCCTGCGCAACGCCGGCAGCCACAAGGTGGCGGTAAGCGTTGATGCCCGCAGCGGCGGCGCGCTCGATCACCTGCCGCAGACGCTGGACGCGTTGCGTCGCTCCGGCATCGACCTTCGCGTGCTGTTTCTTGACGCCAAAAACGACACCCTGGTCAGGCGCTTCACCGAAACGCGCCGCCGCCATCCGCTGGCACAGGGCGATGTGACAATAGAAGAATGCATCATGCGCGAGCGCGAGTTGCTGGCCGCCATAGGCGAGCTCGGGCACCGCATCGACACCAGCGATGCCCAGCCCAACATGCTGCGTGGCTGGATCAAGGACCTGCTCGAAGTGGATACCTCGCGCATGACCGTGCTGTTCCAGTCCTTTGGCTACAAGCAGGGGATTCCGCTTGACTCAGACCTGGTGTTCGACGTGCGCTTTTTGCCCAATCCCTACTACGATCCGAAACTGCGTGCGCTGACGGGCAACGACGCGCAGGTCATCGCCTTCATGCAATCAAACCCCGATGTGGTGAAAATGCTCGGCGACGTCAGCGCCTTCGTCGACAACTGGCTGCCGCATTACCTCCGGGATAACCGCTCCTATCTCACCATCGCCATCGGCTGCACCGGCGGGCAGCACCGCTCCGTTTACCTGACGGAACGGCTGGCCGCAAATTTTCGCGGCCGTGTGCCGGTGCTGGTCCGCCACCGCCAGCTTTCGTGAAACCGCATCTGCCTTCGCCCTATGAGGCCCCGGGAACGGGATAGCGCATGGACACCACCGTCGATATCCCGATTTTCCCGCTGGGCACCGTTCTTTTCCCTGGCGGCCTGTTGCCGCTGCGGGTGTTTGAAACGCGTTACATGGACATGACGCGTGAGCGCATGAAAAGCCGGCAGCCCTTTGGCGTATGCCTGATCCGCGAGGGCAGGGAGGTCGGCACGCCCGCCGTACCCGAGCCGACCGGCTGTCTCGCCCGTATCATCGATTGGGACATGCAACAACTGGGCGTGCTGCATATCCGCAACCGCGGCGAGCAACGCTTTCGCATTCTTGCGCAAAGCGTCAACGAGCAGGGCCTGATCAGCGCCACGGTGCAACTCGTTGCCGGGGACGAAGACGGTCCCGTCCCCCCCGCGCTCAGCGCCTGCACGAAATTACTTAAAATGGTTGCGGCCGACCAGGACACCGAAATCTTCGAGCAACCACACCGCTTTGACAGCGCCACCTGGGTCGGCAACCGCCTTGCGGAAATCGTTCCTGTTTCGCCGGCGGCGCGGCAAAAACTACTCGAACTCACAGACAGCATTGCGCGCCTCGAAGTACTGCATGCGTTCCTCGCCAAGCGCGGCGTGCCCGGCTTCGGTCCCCTTTAGCGGGAGACCCGCCTGCCGGTGCACGCAGGGCCTCAGGGCGTGGTGCCCGCGCGCAGTGCGTTGAGGATTTTCCTGATCGGTACAGGAACCGCTGCCTCGGCTGCGGTGGCCAGCGGCAGCCAGGCCCGGCCGGGTTCCTCCGCAATGGGCTGGCGGCGCGTGACCACGCACTGCCACGGCTCGATGGCCAGGCGAAAATGCGTGAAACCATGCAGCAGCGGGGCGAGGGCCTGCGGGGTGGCGATTTCGCAGCCGAGCTTGTCACGGCAAAACAATGCGATGTCGCCGCCCGCCGGCACTTCCGGGAAACTCCACAGTCCGCCCCAGATACCCGGCGAAGGCCGTTTCTCGAACAGCACGGTATCGCCCTGCTGCAGCACCAGCATCACCGTCTGGCGTTGCGGCATCGGCTTCGACGGTTTGGGCTCGGGATAGGCCGCGGTATTGCCCGCAATCGCCGCCTGGCAGGTGGCGCTCACCGGACATGCCTTGCAACGCGGTTCGCGCCGCGCGCAAAGGCTGGCGCCCAGATCCATGATGCCTTGCGTGTAGCTTTCGATGTCCTGTTGCGGCAGCAGCGACTCGGCAATCGCCCACAGCCGCTCCTCGACCGCCTTCTGGCCCGGATATCCGGGCACGGCGAAATGTCGCGCCAGCACGCGCTTTACATTACCGTCGAGTATCGCTTCGCGCGCACCGAACGAAAATGCGGCAATCGCCGCCGCCGTCGAGCGGCCGATGCCGGGTAAGGCCTCGATGTCGGCGCGCTCGCGCGGAAAACCGCCCAGCTCGACGATCCGGCGCGCCGCCTTGTGCAGGTTGCGCGCACGCGAGTAATAGCCAAGCCCGCTCCACAACTGCATCACCTGCTCCTCGGATGCGGCCGCCAGCGCTTCGCAACTGGGGAAGCGCTCGAGAAAACGTGCGTAATACGGAATTACCGCCGCCACCTGGGTCTGCTGCAGCATGATCTCGGACAGCCAGACACGATACGGATCGGTGCTGCGCTGCCACGGCAGGTCGTGACGGCCATGGGTCTTTTGCCAGCCCACCAGCCGCGCGGCGAAGTCCCCGGAGCCCGGACCAGTTGCAATCGCAGGGTCCGGCGCGGTGCGTGCCCTCACCGCTTGAACAGGCCTTTGAGTTTGTCGCCGAGCTGCTCCTGCAGCTTCTCCTGCACTTTTTGTTGCACCTGCTGCTTGACCTGGTCGCTGACCATCGCACCGAAATCAATCTTGTACTTGAGCGCGTCGAACGGCCCCGACAGGCGCACCGGCACGGTCAGGCCTTTCATGCTGTCGAGTTCCTTGCCGCCCTGCCCGCCCGAGGTGTTCACCACCGTCGCCTTGGCAAGGTAATCCATGCTGTCGGCGCCGATGTTGATGTCACCAACGCCGCCGAGCCGCAGGAAAGGCGATTTCGCGGACAGGTCTTCGTTATGCGCGATCCCGCCACGGATGACAAAGCTTGCACTCATTTCGGAAAAATCCGTCTTGTCGGCCTTGTTCGCGCCCTGCTCCGTCGCGCCCTTGGCGCCGAGCACCGACTTGGCCTTGCGGAAACTTTCCGCGAGGTTGATGCCCTTGATGGCGCCGTCCCTGAGATTGAGGCCAGCCGTGCCGGCGAGAGCTTTTTTCAGCGCGCTGACGGTGGCGCCGGAGGTCTGCACATCCATCTGCACATTGCCCTTGCCCTCCATCATGTCCTTGCCGGTCGCATCACGCAGCAAGGGCCCGATGGCGACACCGGACAGTTGCTGTTTCAGGCCGAACAGGTTGCCGTTTGCGTTCACGCTTGCGCTGCCGGCGAGCGTGCCCTGGTAAAGGCTGGCCGAAACCGGATTCAGATCGAGTTTGCCGCCGGCGGCACGCAGGCCGACGTGCAGCTTTTCGAGCTTCACCTGACGCGCCACCAGCGACCCGACACGAAGGTCGCCGTTGAGGTTGAGGCCCTTGAGGCCCGACAGGTCGATGGGCTTGTCGGCGGCGGCGGGCGCAGAAGGAGCGGCGCTCTTTCCCTGCTGCTGCGCCGGAGACAGGTACTTGTCGGCGTTAAGCTTGTCGATGGCGATATCAAAGCCGATCGCAGCTGCGGAGAAACCCGAGACATTAAGCTTGGACTGGATGGTGCTCTCGTCGAGCTTGGTCACCAGTTCGGACGAGACGACCTGCTTGCCCCAGTCAAGGCGCAAGGCCCCGGTGTTTGCCAGCGTCATGCTTTTTTGCCCGGCGACAGGCGAGGGCATGGTGACATCGGCGACGATGCGGGTCAGTTGTGCAGTCCGTGCATCCAGATCCAGACTCACCGGCGAGGTGAGCTTGCCCTGAATTGCCTGCTCGCCCTGCTTTACGCTGAAATCGAGATCCAGCTTCGTATTCAGCTTTTTGCCCTTCGCCTCAAGTGCGCCGAGCGCGAATCTGGCGTCCACTGCCTGCCCCGGCTTGGCCAGTTTGAGCTGGCCGGTGACGGCGGCGCTGCTCGCCTCGTCGGGCGAGAGCAGCAGCTTGGGCGCCGCGAGCTTTACGTCCATGCCCTCGCGCGTCGTCGCCGCAAGATCAAAGCCAGTCACGCCGATACGCTGCTTCAGCGGATCAAATTCGACGTCACCCTTGAGTACGGCGTTGAGGCCTGCCGCCCCCGGCGCGTCGCCGGAGAGCTTGAGGTCGATGCCCGACAAGGCGACGGCTGCGGACGAAAAATCGACGCGATACCCGGTGGCAAGCTTGATTTGCACGCTGGCCTTGGGCTTGGTCCCATCGACCCTGGCTGAAAACTCGAGCTTGCCCGGCACACCACTGGCGATGCGCGTCGTCGACAACTGCATGTCCGAGAGTTTTATCCGGGTGCCTGCGGCGTCGTCGCGCCAGCCGATATTGGCGTCCTTCAGACTGACACCGTCGATGTCAATCTTCAGCGGCCTGGCGTCGGCGGCAGACGGCTTGTCCCTGTCCTTGTCCTTCACCTTGGCGCCATTACCGAGCAGATCGTCAAAGTTGCTGCGGCCGTCCTTGAACCGCACCAGATCGACCCTGAGACCGGACAACAGCACGCGATCGACCTCCACCTGCCGCGACAGCAGCGGCATCAGGTTAAGCGATACTTTCGCCTCATCGACGCGCGCAAACGGCTTGTCGGTCCCCGACTCGGACAGCATCAGCTTGCCCACGGCGACACCAATGCGCGGGAAAAACGTCAGGCCAATGCTGCCGTCAATGGCGAGCGTACGCCCGGTCTTGTCCTTGACCAGCGCGACAATCTCGGGCTTGTACTTGTTCGGATCAAAGGTCGCGGCCACATAGGCCGCCAGTGCCCCGCCCAGCACCACGACCCCGGCAAAGGCGACAAGGATGTATTTGAGGGTTTTCACGCTTTGCTGCTCCCTTACTCGTTGGCAACGCCGAATGGCACATGGCCTGCGGCGACATGCTGGCGCGCCGACTCGACATGGCCGCGCTGGTCATCAAAAAATATGTCCGCTCCGAAGGCTTTCAGGAACGGTCCCTTGTCGAGGCCGCCGAGGAACAATGCCTCATCAATGCGAATATCCCAGGCGCGCAGCGTGCGGATGACGCGCTCATGCGCGGGCGCACTGCGCGCCGTCACCAGCGCCGTCCGTATCGGTGAACGGTCAAGCGGATACTCGGACTGTATGCGGTGCAATGCCGCGAGAAAATTCTTGAACGGCCCGCCCGTCAACGGATCATGGGCCGCACTGACCTCGCTCGCGGTAAAGGCATCAAGGCCGTTTTTCTTGTAAACCCGCTCGGCCTCGTCGGAAAACAGCACCGCGTCACCGTCAAAGGCGATGCGCAACTCGCCGACCTGCGACTGCGTGCTGCTCGCCTGTGCCGGGAATATCGTCGCCGCGGCGTGGCCGGCGTCGAGGGCCTTGCGCACATCGTCCGGATTGGCCGAAAGAAACAGGCTGGCGTCGAAAGCCGGCACATAGGGGTGGGTGCTCTCGCCGCCGGTAAAGGCCGCGCGCACGATATCGAGCTTGTGGTGCTCGATCGAATTCATGATGCGCATGCCGGTGTCGGCGGTGTTGCGCGACAACAATATGACCTCGACGCGGGGCCGCTGCGGCGCCAGCGCGTTCAGGGCCAGCAGTTTTTTCACCAGCCCGAAGGCGATGCCCGGGCCCAGTATCTCGTCCTCGTGCACGCGCTGGTAGCGGTAATAGGCCTCGACCCCCTCATCCTCGAACACACGGTTGCTTTGCTCGAGGTCGAACAAGGCCCGCGATGAGATGGCGACAACCAGCTTTCCGTCGAAACTAGCAGGCATGACAATGGGCCGATGGAGCGGGTGAAGGGAATCGAACCCTCGTATGCAGCTTGGGAAGCTGCCGTTCTGCCATTGAACTACACCCGCGATAGCACCGATTTTACCGTGTTTCGACAGCCCCGACGGCCGCCCGGCGTGAGCGGTACGGCTATAATTGCACTGTTGCGCCAGGCAACATCCCGGGAAACCCTCGGGAAAAATCCGCGGAAAATCCGGCCGTTTGCTTTTGGAGGCTTTATCGTGCTGCAAGTAACCATCAACGGCGACCCCCGGCAGTTCGGGCGTGCGCTCGCCGTGACCGAATTGCTGGACGAGCTTGCCCTTGCCGGCAAGCGCGTTGCGATCGAACGCAACGGCGAAATCGTGCCGCGCAGCCGTTACGCCGAAACGCGCCTCGCCAACGGCGACCAGCTCGAAATCGTCGTTGCGGTCGGGGGCGGCTGATGCATACGCTTACCATCGCCGGCAAGACCTACCGCTCGCGCCTACTGATAGGCACCGGCAAGTACCGCGACTTTGACGAGACGCGGCGCGCCGTCGAGGCAAGCGGGGCGGACATCGTCACCGTCGCCATCCGCCGCACCAATATCGGCCAGAACGCCGGCGAGCCCTCGCTGCTCGACGCGCTGCCACCGTCAAAATTCACCTACCTGCCCAACACCGCCGGCTGCTACAACGCCGAGGATGCAGTGCGCACGCTTCGCCTCGCGCGCGAACTGCTCGACGGCCACGACCTGGTAAAACTCGAGGTGCTGGGCGATCCGCACACGCTCTACCCCAATGTCATCGAAACCCTCGCCGCCGCCAAAACCCTGGTGGCCGAGGGCTTCAAGGTCATGGTCTATACCAGCGACGACCCGATCATCGCCAAACAGCTCGAGGACATCGGCTGCGTTGCCATCATGCCGCTTGCCTCTCTCATCGGCTCGGGCATGGGCATTTTGAATCCGTGGAACCTGCAACTCATCATCGAGGCGGCCAAGGTGCCGGTGGTGGTGGATGCCGGCGTCGGCACGGCGTCCGATGCCGCAATCGCGATGGAACTGGGCTGCGACGCGGTACTGATGAACACCGCCGTCGCCAAGGCGCAGGACCCGGTGTTGATGGCAGGTGCAATGAAAAAAGCGGTGGAAGCCGGGCGCGAGGCGTTTCTCGCCGGGCGCATGCCAAGAAAACTTTATTCCGCGGTGCCAAGCTCCCCGGTCGGCGGCATGATCGCGCCGGGCACCGGGAACACTCCGAAAGCCGCCTGAAAGTTCGCCAAAAAGTGACCCGTCGCACCTGTCATTCCGAGGCCGACGGCCGAGGAATCTGCTTTTAACGGACAATTGAAAGCAGATTCATCGCTGCGCTCGGAATGACAACCGATTTTGAATCAGCTTATAAAACTCTCCCCATGACCGAAGAACGGCGCAGCATCCGCAGCTTCGTGTTGCGCCAGGGACGCCTGTCCAACGCACAGCAACGCGCCCACGAGACGCTGCTGCCGGTGTTCGGCATTCCTTATCAGCCGGCGCTGCTCGACCTCGACCAGGCCTTCGGCCGCAGCGCCCCGAAAATTCTCGAAATCGGCTTTGGCATGGGCGAGACCAGCGCCGCCATCGCGCAGGCGCAGCCGCAAAACGACTATCTTGGCATCGAGGTGCACACCCCGGGTGTGGGCAGCCTGCTCAAGCAAATCGGCGAATCGGGCCTCGCCAATGTGCGCGTCATCCAGCACGACGCCGTCGAGGTGCTGGAAAAAATGATCGCCCCCGGTGCACTCGCCGCTACGCACATTTTTTTTCCCGACCCGTGGCCGAAATTGCGCCATCACAAGCGTCGTCTGATACAGGGCCCGTTCGTCGCCTTGCTCGCATCGCGCATCCGTTCCGGCGGGTTTGTTCATGCCGCCACGGACTGGCAGGAATATGCCGAGCACATTCTCGCCGTGCTGTCGGCTGAACCGGCGCTGCAAAACAGCGCCGAAGCCTTTGCGCCCCGGCCGGACACGCGTCCGCAGACCAAATTCGAGAGCCGCGGCCTCAAGCTCGGCCATGGCGTCTGGGACATCGTGTTTCGAAAACGCTGAATGAAAGGTGACTTTTTTGTCACCAAAATCGCCATAAAACACCCGCCAGGCGTGCATCTTACAAAATGAAAATTGTGAATTATGACTTTCACACCGAAGTCGGTTCAGGCCTTCGCCGACTCCGGTAAAAACAAACCCAGCAAGTCGTTGAGAAAACGCTGCCCCAGTTCGGTCGGCGCGATATGCGTGGCGCTGCGCCGGATCAGGCCGCGCGCCTCGGCTTGCTCCAGTGCGCGCGCCGCGGCAGCCAGCGGCAGGCCGGTGCGCTCGGTGAAATCCGCGATGGCAAAGCCGCCGGTCAGACGCAGCGCATTCATCATGAACTCGAACACCCGGTCGGCGCGGCCCACGGTGTTTTCCTCCTGCACATGCAGGCCTTGTACGGCCTTTTCGAGATAGCTGCGCGGATGCTTCCAGCGCATCTGGCGCACGATGCGGTCGGAAAAAGACAGCTTGGAATGTGCCCCGGCGCCGATGCCAAGGTAATCGCCGAAGCGCCAGTAATTGAGATTGTGACGGCTCTCCTGCGCCGGTCGCGCATAGGCCGAGGTTTCGTAGTGCATATAGCCGGCGCCGCCGATGGCCGCCTCTATCGCCTCTTGCATCATCGCGGCGCTGTCCTCGTCGGGCAGCGGCGGCGGTGCGTGATGAAAGGCGGTGTTGGGCTCCAGCGTCAGGTGGTATAGCGACAGGTGTTGCGTGCCGCAGGCGACGGCCATGCCCACGTCTGTCATGCATTCCTCGGGCGTCTGCCCGGGCAGCGCGTACATCAGGTCGAGATTGAAATTGTCGAAATGGCGGTGAGCGATCTCCACCGCGCGATGCGCTTCAGTGTCATCGTGAATGCGACCGAGCGCCTTGAGGTGGCGCGGGTTGAAGCTTTGTATGCCGATGGACAGGCGGTTGACGCCGGCCACGCGGTAGTCGCGGAACTTGTCCGACTCGAAGGTGCCCGGATTGGCCTCGAGCGTGACTTCGCAATCGCCCGAGAGCGGCAGGCGTGCGCGAAAAGCCGCCAGCAGCGCGTCGATTGACTGCGCCGAAAACAGGCTGGGCGTGCCGCCGCCGAAAAAAATGCTGTGCACGCGCCGGCCCCAGATCTGCGGTAGCGCCGCCTCGAGGTCACCGATCAGCGCCGCGACGTAGGCGGCTTCAGGAATCGCCTGCTTTGCCTCGTGCGAATTGAAATCGCAGTAAGGGCATTTACGCACGCACCACGGGATATGCACGTACAGCGACAGCGGCGGCAGGGTCTGCAGGCGCGCGCCGGTCAGGTCGCGCACCGCCGACACCGCTGCGGCGGCCGGGACGACGCGAATCACGCGCTCTCGCGCAACAACGCCAAGAGGCGCTGCAAGGCCCTGCCGCGATGGCTGATGGCGTTCTTGCGCGCCGGATCGAGCTCGGCGGCGGTCTTGCCCTCGTCAGGCAGCAGGAAATACGGGTCGTAGCCAAAACCGTTGGCACCGCGCGGCGCATCTATGATGCGACCATGCCAGCGCCCCTCGGCGATCAGCGGCTCCGGGTCATCGGCATGGCGCAGCAACACGATGACGGCAAGGTAGTGTGCGCTGCGGTCGCGGGTTGCAGCCAGCGCGGCGATGAGCCTCGCGTTGTTGCGCGCATCGGTTGTCTCGCGTCCGCTGGGCGCGCCGGCCGGCGCATCGCCGGCATAACGCGCCGAATGCACGCCGGGCGCACCGCCGAGCGCGCGGACGCAAATGCCCGAGTCATCCGCAAGCGCCGGCTTGCCCGACAACCGGCTGGCGTGGCGCGCCTTGGCGAGCGCGTTCTCGACAAAGGTGCCGTAAGGTTCCTCGGCGTCGGCGATGCCAAGCGCGCCCTGGGGAATCACCGCATAGCCCAGAGGTCCGAGCATGGCTTCGAATTCGCGTATTTTGCCGCCGTTACCGGAGGCGAGGACGAGTTCATTCATGGGCAAAAATATCGGTGTGCGAATCGGCGTATGCGCTGAAAAGCCTTGCTGGACGCGGCTTTCCATCCGGTCAGTCCTTGACGCGGGCGATGCGCACCACCTCCGGAATGGAACGCAGCGCGCGTATCACGCGCGCAAGGTGCTGGCGACTCGTCACCTGCAGCGTGAAATGGTTGGTGGCATACATGTCGCTGCTCTCTTCGACCGAAATATTGGCGATGTTGCAACCGGAATCGGCGATGGCGGCGGCGATCTTGGCCAGCACACCACGCTTGTCCAGCACCGTGGTGCGCACGTTGACGTCGAACAGTTTGTCGGTTTCCGGATCCCAATCGACGTCGATCCATTTTTCCGGATCGCTGCGCGAGCGTATCGCGGTCTTGCAGTCGTGGGTGTGGATAACGAGGCCTTCGCCCTTTTTGATAAAGCCGATGATGGGGTCGCCCGGAATCGGGTTGCAGCACGGGGCGAACTGCACCGCCATGCCCTCGGTGCCGCGAATGGTGATGGACCCGGCATGTTTCGCGCCCTCCGCAGCCGGATGGTCGTAGAGCGCGAGCAGGCGGCGCGCAACAATCGCCGGCAGTCGTTTGCCAAGCCCGATATCGGCCAGCACCTCGGTACGCGACTTGGCGCTCGAATCGCGCAGCATCTTCTCCCAGCGCTCCGGGGTGACCTCGGCGAGCGCACTGCCGAGGGCGCGCAATGCCTGGTTGAGCAGGCGCTCCCCCAGCGTGGTCGATTCGCCGAGCTGCATGGTCTTGAGGAAATGGCGGATTTGCGAGCGCGCCTTGCCGGTCTTGACGTAGGCGAGCCATGACGGGTTGGGGTGGGCGTGGCTGGCGGTGATGATCTCGACGCGGTCGCCGTTCTTGAGGATGGTGCGCAGCGGCACCAGTTCATGGTTGATCTTGGCCGCGACACAGCGGTTGCCGACATCGGTGTGCACGGTATAGGCAAAGTCCACCGGCGTTGCGTCACGCGGCAGCGACAATATGCGGCCCTTGGGCGTGAAGACATAAACCTCGTCCGGAAACAGATCGACCTTGATGTGCTCCAAAAACTCGGCCGAGTCGCCGCTGGTGCTCTGGATATCGAGCAGCGACTGCAGCCATTTGTGCGTGCGCTTCTGCACCTCGGAGAGCGACGCGTCCGCGGTCTTGTACAACCAGTGCGAGGCGACGCCGGTCTCGGCGATGTGGTGCATCGCGTGCGTGCGGATCTGCACCTCCACCGGCGTGCCGTAGGGTCCGATCAGCGTGGTGTGCAACGACTGGTAGCCGTTGACCTTGGGAATGGCGATATAGTCCTTGAACTTGCCCGGCACCGGCTTGTACAGGCCGTGCAGCACGCCAAGGGCGAGATAACACGAGGGTACATCCTTGACGATGACGCGAAAGGCGTAAATATCGAGCACCTGCGAAAACGACAGGTGCTTCTCGGTCATTTTCTTGTACACCGAGTACAGGTGTTTCTCGCGCCCGCTGACCTGTGCCTCCAGCCCCGAGTCGGGCAGCCGCGTGCGAATGCCATCGAGAATCTTTTTCACCACCTCACGCCGGTTGCCGCGCGCCGCCTTGGTCGCCTTGGCAAGAATGCGGTAACGCAGCGGGTAAACATGCGTGAAGGCGAGCTCCTGCATCTCCCGATAGAGCGCATCGAGACCGAGGCGGTTGGCGATGGGCGCGTAAATCTCCAGCGTCTCGCGCGCGACGCGGCGGCGCTTGGCCGGCGGTACCGCACCGAGGGTGCGCATGTTGTGCAGGCGGTCGGCGAGCTTGATCAGGATGACGCGCACGTCGCGCGCCATCGCCAGCAGCATTTTGCGGAAATTCTCGGCCTGGGCGTCGGCTTGCGTCTGGAACTCGATGCGGTCGAGCTTGGACACGCCATCGACCAGCTCGGCCACCGGCTTGCCAAAGCGCGTGCCGATGTCTTCCTTGGAAATGGCCGTGTCCTCGACCACGTCGTGCAGCAGTGCGGCCATCAGCGCCTGCGCGTCAAGCTGCCAGTCGGCGAGAATTTCGGCGACGGCAAGCGGATGCGAGATATAGGGTTCGCCGCTGGCGCGATGCTGGCCCTCATGGGCCGCGTCGCTGAACTGGTAGGCCTCCTCAATGCGGCCGATGTCGGCCGGCTTGAGGTAGCCGGCAAGGTGCTGCCGGAAATCCGCGGTGAGGGCGTTCACGGCGGACATGAGGCAAGCGCTACCTGCGCGCCGCCGGACGGCGGCGCGCTTTGCAGATTAACTCAATGGCAAAGTCAGGAATCAACCGATCCGTTTCAGCCAAGATTGACGCGGCTGAGCATCTCGAGGCCGATCTTGCCCGAGGCAATTTCGCGTAATGCGACCACCGTCGGCTTGTCACGGCCGGCCTCCACCAGCGCCGTGCCGCCCTGGGCGAGCTGGCGGGCACGATAGGTTGCGGCAAGCGTCAGTTGAAAGCGGTTGGGAATGTGCTTCATGCAATCATCTACGGTAATGCGTGCCATGGTGTTTTCCTGTTGTTTGTTGTTATGTGCTGGGGTGAAGTGCCCGCATGACGCAGCAAATGGCGCTTTGTCTTGAACGGCCGGGGCGCCCGGGTAATGCGGCGAATTGCATCTAATTGAACAAATGCGGGTGTTGGGAACTCTGCCTGGCAAGGGTTAGCCGGCTCGCCCGGACAACCGCGACCAGATCCCGCTTTGCTTCGTCAAACTCCTGATTAATAATAACATAATTGAACTCTGAGGCGTGGCTCATTTCGTCCGAAGCGGCCGCCATGCGGCGTTTTATGGCCTCTTCGCTGTCGCCGCCGCGGGCGCGGACGCGCCGCTCCAATTCCACCAGCGACGGCGCCAGAATGAACACACCCACCGCCTCGGGAAAAATCCGGCGCACCTGCTGCGCCCCCTGCCAGTCAATTTCCAGAATGATATCAATGCCCTCGGCGCGCCTGGCGCTGATCCAGGCCTGCGAGGTGGCGTAGCAATTGCCATGCACCTCGGCGCTCTCGAGGAATTCGCCGCGGCCGAGCATGGCTTCGAATGCGGCGCGGTCGACAAAATGGTATTCGCGGCCATCCGCCTCGCCCGGGCGCGGCGAGCGCGTGGTGTAGGACACTGACAAGGCAACGTCCGACACCTCCTCGAGCAAGGCGTTGACGAGGGAGGATTTGCCGGCGCCCGAAGGCGCGCAGATGATGAAAAGTGAACCTGTCATTTCGGGGAGTTCGGTGAATGGTGAATGGCTAAAGATGAATGGTAACGCGCCTTGCCGGCATGGCACTGCGGCAAAATTGGCATGCATCCACCATTTACCATTTCCGCTTCACCGTTTGCCGCTTCACTCGACGTTCTGGATCTGCTCGCGCATCTGCTCGATCAGCAGCTTGAGTTCGATCGCCGCCTCGGACAACTCACGGGCGACCGACTTCGAGCCCAGCGTGTTGGCTTCGCGATTGAGCTCCTGCATCAGGAAATCGAGGCGTTTGCCGGCCGAACCAGCGCCCTTGCCACCGGAGGCGATGACGCGACTGACCTCGTCAAGATGCGCCGAGAGGCGCGACAACTCTTCGGCGACGTCGATTTTCACGCCGAATACCGCTACCTCCTGGCGGATGCGTTCCTCCTCCCCGCTCGCCAGCACTTCGCGCAGCCGGGCGGAAAGCTTTTCCTGGTAGGCCGCGACGATCTGCGGCATCAGCGGCACCAGCGTCGAGACCTTTTGCCGCATCGCCTCGACGCGCTCCGTGATCATCTGCGCGAGTTTCGCGCCTTCGCGTTCGCGCGTCGCGGACAGCTCCGCAACACCCTCGCGCGCCAGCGCCAGCGCCGGCTCACGCAAGACATCGAGCGGGACTTCGTTGCCGGCGAGAACGCCCGGCCAGTGCAGCAATTCACCGAGGCCGATCGGCGCGGCCTCCGGCACCAGCGCCCGCGCCTCACGCGCCAGCGTGGCAACCCGTGCCAGCAAATCACGGTCAAGCGCGAGACCGGCGCCCGACTGCGTACGCGGCGTGAAACCAAAGCGGCAGTCCACCTTGCCACGCACCACGCGCGCGGCGATCAGCTCGCGCAAAGCCGGTTCAAGGCTGCGCAACTCCTCGCCGATGCGAAACTGGATGTCCAGAAAACGGCTGTTGACGCTTTTAATCTCGAGTTGCAGCGCACCCTGCGGCAAATCAAAGGTCAAGGCCGCGTACCCTGTCATGCTTGCAATCATCGGAATCCCGTCGAAGCCGGCGTGAGCCGGCGAAGCTGTGAACAAATCCCTGCGAAATTCCCATGGCGCTTTACTTTGACGGTGCAAAGCCAGAAAATCCCTGCAAGGTCAGCGGGCCTGGCCCGTTCCCCGCAGGGAAAACGCAGCACGGACAAGAAGGCATCCCGGGCGCCATCGTACGGCCTTTTGTTGTTCGCACCTTAACCGCTCCATCATAACTGCCTCGCGCAATCCATGCCATCGCAAGCAAACCAGCCGTTGCCGGATGGCTATCAGCTGCAAAACTACAAGGTCATGCGCGTGCTGTCCTGCGGCGGCTTTTCCATCGTCTATCTCGCCAACGACGAGAACGACCAGCCGGTGGCGATCAAGGAATACCTGCCGAGCTCCCTTGCGCTCAGGCGCGAGGGCGACGCGCTGCCGTCCATCGCCGACGAGAACGTCGCCACGTTCCGCTACGGCATGAAATGCTTTTTCGAGGAAGGCCGCTCGCTGGCGCGGCTGTCGCACCCCAACGTCGTGCGCGTGCTCAATTTTTTTCGCGCCAATGAAACCGTTTACATGGTGATGCGCTACGAGCGCGGCCGCACGTTACAGGAGCACATCCAGGCGCGGCGCGGCACCATTCGCGAGACCTTTTTGCGCCACGTCTTCACCACGCTGCTCAACGGTCTGCGCGAGGTGCATACCAACAAGCTGCTGCACCTTGACATCAAACCGGCCAACATCTACATCCGCAACGACGGCACGCCCCTGCTCATCGACTTCGGCGCGGCGCGCCAGACCCTGACCGAAGAGGGCGCGCGCCTCAATCCGATGTACACGCCGGGCTTCGCGCCGCCCGAGCAGTACAAGAACCGCGACCTGCTGGGGCCCTGGAGCGACATTTATTCGGTCGGCGCCAGCATGTATGCCAGCCTCGCCGGCGTCGCGCCGCAATCGGCCGACGCGCGCACCGAACGCGACCGCTACGTCTCGGCGACCAAGCTGTTCTCCGGCAAGTACAGCAAACAATTGCTCGAAACCATAGATTGGTGCCTGCAACTGGATCACATGAAACGGCCGCAAAGCGTGCTGTCGCTGCAAAAAGTATTGCTGCGCGAAAAAGACCCCGAAACCGGCGCCAAGCCGGGAATGATGGAAAACCTGCGCGAAACCTTCATGCGCATTGCGCGCCCGAAAATTTGAGAAATTGCTGATTTAAATGCATCCATCACGCCCTGTCGTTCCGCGGCCGACGGCCGGGGAATCCGCTTTTGCCGGCATTCAAAAGCAGATTCCCCGCTGCGCCCGGAAAGACAGTTCAGCTTGAAGCGTATTCTCGAAAAATGAAGTTTTCCATCTACCAGGAAAGCCGCCGCGGCGGCCGCAAGACCAACCAGGACCGCCTCGCCTACAGCTACAGTCGCGACGCGCTGATCCTCATCCTCGCCGACGGCATGGGCGGCCACCTGCACGGCGAAGTGGCGGCGCAGATTGCGGTGCAGTTTGTAACCGAGGCGTTTGAGCGCGAGGCCAAGCCCAAGCTCGCCGACCCCTTCCTCTTCCTCGTCAAGTCCATCACCGACTCGCACCAGGCCATCCTTGATTACGCCGGGACGCGCCAGCTCGGGGACTCGCCGCGCACCACCTGCGTCGCCTGCATCGTGCAGGACTCGATCGCCTACTGGGCGCACGTCGGCGACTCGCGTCTTTACCTGACGCGCAACGGCCATGTCCAGGTGCAGACCAAGGACCATTCGCGCGTGCAGATGCTCGTCGATGCGGGCCGCATCCGCGAAGAGGCGGTGGCCGTGCATCCGGAGCGCAACAAGATCTATAACTGCCTCGGGTCCCATGTCCCGCCGCAAGTGGACATCTCGCGCAAAACGGTACTGCACGAGGGCGACACGCTGCTGTTGTGCAGCGACGGCCTGTGGGGTCCGCTCAACTCGCGCATCATCGGCGCCGCACTGCTCAACGGCGATATCATGAAGGCGATCCCGAACCTGATGAGCCAGGCCGAGGCGCGGGCCGGCAAGGACAGCGACAACATCTCGGCCGTGGCGATCAAGTGGCTCGAGAGCTACCCGGAGGCGCCGCTGCCAGGCGACGTCTCGACGCAGACGCTGGAACTGGGGCAGTTCACGACCCAGCTCGAGGACTTTGGCCGCACCCAGCCGGACATCGGGCGCGGCGGCGACCTCAGCGACGAGGAAATCGAGCGCGCCATCGCCGAGATACGCACCGCGCTGCGCAAGCACACGGGAAAACCGCCGCCGTGACATCATCCGCTCCTCGCACTTTCCCACCCAATCAGATCGACACGTTCGGAGCAAGCGCCCATGCGGCCATCAGGAAGAAGCGCAGAACAACTGCGTGAGGTAAGCATCACGCGCGGCTATACCAAGCACGCCGAGGGCTCGGTGCTGATCGCCTTTGGCGACACCAAGGTGCTGTGCACCGCCAGCATCGAAGATCGGGTGCCGGGCTTTCTCAAGGGCAAGGGCCAGGGCTGGCTCACCGCCGAGTACGGCATGCTGCCCCGTTCGACCCACACCCGCACCGACCGCGAGGCGGCACGCGGCAAACAATCCGGGCGCACCCAGGAGATCCAGCGCCTGATCGGCCGCAGCCTGCGCGCGGTCACCGACCTCACGGCGCTGGGCGAGCGCACCATACAACTCGATTGCGATGTGCTGCAGGCGGACGGCGGCACGCGCACCGCCGCCATCACCGGCTGCTTTGTCGCGCTGCACGATGCGGTCGGCACGCTGCTCAAGGGCGGCCTCATCGCCGCCTCGCCGCTTCGCGACCACATCGCGGCGGTGTCCGTCGGCGTGGTCGGGGGCGTGCCGGTGCTCGACCTCGACTATCCCGAAGACTCGTCCTGCGATACCGACATGAACGTGGTCATGACCGGCGCCGGCGGCTTTGTCGAAGTGCAGGGTACGGCCGAGGGCGCGCCTTTTTCGCGCGCCGAGATGGACAGCCTGCTGGCGCTGGCCGAACTTGGCATCATGCAACTGGTGACAAAGCAAAAGGCCGCACTGGGCATTGCCTGACGTATTGCCCAGGAACAAAGCCGCGCGGCCGCGTGCTAGCGTCGCCCTCCCCGACCACTCGATGATTTGCACGCCATGAAAATCAGCACCAACGGCATCCAGACCCACTACAGCGTAGAGGGCAGCGGCCCGTGGATCACCTTCAGCCATTCGCTCGCCTGCAACCTCGGTTCGTGGGATGCGCAGGCCGCAGCGCTGTCCAAACACTTCACCGTGCTGCGCTACGACACGCGCGGTCACGGCCAGAGCGACGCGCCGGCCGGGGCCTACAGCCTCGACATGCTCGCCGACGACCTCAAGGCGCTGCTCGACGGGCTTGGCGTCAGCCAGACGCATTTTGTCGGACTGTCGATGGGCGGTATGATAGGGCAGACCTTCGCGCTCAAATACCCCGGCGTGTTCAAAAGCCTGGCGCTGTGCGACACCACCAGTTTCTATGGCGAGAACGCGCTGCCGACCTGGATGGAGCGGGTACGTGCGAGCGCGGACAAGGGCATGGGTGAGCTGGTCGATGGCACGCTGTCGCGCTGGTTCACCGAGTCCTTTCGCGCCGCCCATCCCGATTTGATGAAAACGGTCGGCGACATGATCCGTACCACACCGGTCGCCGGCTACGGCGGCTGCTGCCAGGCGCTGCCGCACATCAATTCAACCGCACGCCTGAAGGAAATCAAGTGCCCGGCCATCGTCATCGTCGGCGCCGACGATCACGGTACGCCGGTGGCGATGGCGCGCGTCATGCACGAGGCCATGCCCGGTTCCGAGCTGGCCGTCATTTCCTCGGCCGCCCACATTTCCAATATCGAGCAACCGGCCGCCTTCAACGCCGCACTGACCGGCTTCTTGTCGCGCGCCGGCTAGGCGCGGTGGCGGAGGCGGCGCGCTGTTCGCCGCAATGATTTAGGTTTAAACTAATTTGAACCTTATCCTGCCTGCCACCACCGCGCTCATGCCGTCCCCCGTCCACGGACACCCCGAACTGCAGGCCAGCGCCGCATCTTCCAGGCCATGCACATGAGCATGCGCCAGATGCTGGCCGAGACCGCGCGCGCCGCCGGCGTTGACCAGGAGTCACGCGCCAGCAGCAGCGACCACGAAGCACTGCGCCTGTGGCTGCGAATGCTCACCTGCACCAATCTGATAGAGGGCCGCATCCGCGCCCGCCTGCGCGAGAATTTCGACTGCACCCTGCCGCGCTTTGACCTGATGGCCCAGCTCGAGCGCCATCCGGAGGGGCTCAAGATGGGCGAAATCTCCAAACGCCTGATGGTCACCGGCGGCAACGTCACCGGCGTCACCGACCAACTGGTGAAGGAGGGCCTGGTGACGCGCGAAGGCCTGCCACATGACAGGCGCGCCTGCCTCGTCAGGCTCACCGCCACCGGCCGCAAGGCCTTTGCCCGCATGGCGCAGGAACACGAGCAGTGGGTGGTCGGCCTGTTCAGCAAACTGGGCGACAAGGACCGCATGCAGTTGCATGGGCTGCTGGGCCAACTGAAACAGGTCCTCGGCACCGACGGCGGCGCGCCAAACCAGACAAGGAATACGCCATGAGCATTGCCCACCACAAGAGACCCTTCGCCGCGCATCAGGCCAGGCATTTCCAGTGGCATGTCGAGGACAGCGTCGCCACCATCACGCTCAACCGGCCCGAGCGCAAGAACCCGCTGACCTTCGACTCCTACGCCGAGCTGCGCGACCTGTTTCGCGACCTGCAATACGCCACCGACGTGCGCGCCGTGGTCGTCACCGGCGCCGGCGGCAACTTCTGTTCCGGCGGCGACGTGCATGAAATCATCGGCCCGCTGACCAGGATGAGCATGCCCGAACTGCTCGAGTTCACGCGCATGACCGGCGACTTCATCAAGGCCATGCGCAACTGCCCGCAGCCGGTCATCTCGGCCATCGACGGCATTTGCGCCGGTGCCGGCGCGATGATCGCCCTCGCCTCAGACCTGCGCTACGGCACCGCCGCGGCAAAAGTTGCCTTCCTCTTTACCCGTGTCGGCCTTGCCGGTTGCGACATGGGTGCCTGCACGCTGCTGCCGCGCCTCGTGGGCCAGGGCCGCGCCTCCGACCTGCTCTATAGCGGCCGCAGCCTCGGCGGCGAAGAAGGACTCGCCTGGGGATTTTTCAATAAACTGTGCAACGCCGAAACATTGCTTGGCGAGGCGCAGGCGATGGCGAAAAGCCTCGCCGACGGTCCGGCCTTCGCCCACGCCATGACCAAGAAAATGCTGCACCAGGAATGGAACATGGGTCTCGATGAAGCGATCGAGGCCGAAGCGCAGGCACAGGCCATTTGCATGCAGACGCAGGACTTCACCCGCGCCTACGACGCCTTTGCCGCAAAGCAAAAACCGAAATTCGAAGGCAACTAAACCAAGTCAGGAGAAGCGACCATGATCATCAAGACCAGCTGGATAGACATCAAGGCCAAGGACGGCGGCAGCTACGGCGCCTACCTGGCGCTGCCGCCCACCGGCAAGGGCCCGGGCATCGTGCTGTTCCAGGAGATCTTCGGCGTCAACCGCCACATCCGCGCCGTAGCAGAGCAGTACGCCATGGACGGTTTTGTCGTGCTCACGCCCGATGTGTTCTGGCGCCAGGCGCCGCGCGTCGAACTCGGTTACGACGGTGATGACATGACGCGCGCGCGCGAACTGATGGGCGGCATCACACCGGCGCAGGCGATCGAGGACATCCAGACCACGGTGGCGGCACTGCGTGCGCGTCCGGAAATGACCGGCAAGGTCGGCGCCGTCGGCTATTGCATGGGCGGGCGCCTCGCCTATTTCGCTGCGGCGATGGGCGGTGTCGACGCGGCCAGCGCCTGGTACGGCGGCGGCATCCAGGACAACCTCGACAAGGCTGCCGCCGTGAAGTGTCCCGTTCAGTTCAATTACGCTGAAATGGACCACGCCATTCCGCTCGATGCCGTGGACAAGGTCAAGGCCGCATTCGCCGGCAAAGCGGCCGAGTTCCACATCTACAAAGGCGCGCAACACGGCTTCAATTGCTGGGATCGCGGCTCCTACAACCAGCCCGCCGCGGCGCTGGCACACGGTCGCACGCTGGAGTTCTTCAGCCAGCAGTTGACCTGACAGTCTGGCGGCATTGCCGACATGAGCGACAAAAGCTACCTCGCCTGGCCGTTTTTTGACGCCGCGCATGCCGCCCTGGCCGGCGCGCTGGAGGCCTGGGCGGACGCCACTCTGCGCCACGTCGATCATGGCGGCAATGTCGATGACACCTGCCGCGCCCTGGTCAAGGCACTGGGTGCCGGCGGCTGGCTGCGCTACACCGTGCCGAAAAGCCATGGCGGTGAGCTCGAACAACTCGATTCGCGTTCGCTTTGCCTGATCCGCGAAACCCTGGCACGCCATGACGGCCTTGCCGACTTCGCTTTCGCCATGCAGGGCCTGGGTTCGGGTGCAATCTCCATCGCCGGATCAGAACCTCTCAAACGACGCTACCTGCCGCGCGTGGCCAACGGCGAAGCCATCGCCGCTTTCGCGCTGTCGGAACCGGATGCCGGTTCGGATGTGGCGGCGATGAGCACGAGCGCCGAACTGCAGGGCGGGCACTACGTTCTCAACGGGCAAAAGACCTGGATTTCCAACGGCGGCATCGCCGATTTTTACTGCGTCTTCGTGCGCACCGGTGAGGCGCCGGGCGCGCGCGGCATCAGCGGCTTTGTCGTCGATGCCGGCACGCCCGGCTTTACCATCGCCGAGCGCATCGAAGTCATCGCGCCGCATCCGCTGGCAACGCTCGATTTCGTGAACTGCCGGATACCCGTCGGCAACCGCCTCGGCGCCGCCGGCGGCGGTTTCAAGGTGGCGATGCAGACCCTGGATATTTTTCGCGCCTCGGTCGCTGCGGCGGCGCTGGGCTTTGCCCGCCGCGCCATGGACGAGGCCGTCAATCGGGCCACCAGCCGCAAGATGTTCGGCCAGACCCTGGCCGATTTCCAGCTCACCCAGGCCGCCGTCGCCGACATGGCGACCGGCATAGACAGCGCCGCCCTGTTGACCTACCGCGCCGCCTGGCTGCGCGACGTCAAGGGCGAACGCTCGACGCGCGAAGCGGCCATGGCCAAGATGGTCGCCACCGAAAATGCCCAGGCCATCATCGACCGTGCCGTCCAGGTGTTCGGCGGCGAGGGCGTCAGGAGCGGCAACATCGTCGAACGGCTTTATCGCGAAATCAGGTCGCTGCGCATTTACGAGGGCGCGACCGAGGTCCAGAAACTGATCATCGCAAGGGAGACCCTCCGCAAATAGCGGGGCCGATCCATGGCACGCACGGCACACCTCGATACCTTCGCAAAAGACCAACTGCCGCCGCGCGAGCAGTGGCCGGAACTGATTTTCGACCTGCCCGAGTTGCAATATCCGGAGCGCATGAACGCCGCCGCGCTGTTGCTCGATCGCGCCGTCGCGGCGGGCCACGCCGACAGTCCGGTGATCTGGACCTCGGTCGACGGCCGGCCGGTGCACGCCACTTACCGCCAGTTGCTGGCGCGCGCCAACCAGATCGCGCATGTGCTGGTCAGCGACATGAAGCTCGCGCCGGGCAACCGCGTGCTGCTGCGCGGTCCCAACAACCCGATGATGGCCGCCTGCTGGTTCGGCGTCATCAAGGCCGGCATGATCGCCGTGGCGACGATGCCTTTACTGCGCGCGAAGGAACTCAAGCAAATCATCGACAAGGCGAGGGTCAGCGCCGCCCTGTGCGACCTGTACCTGGCGCAAGAAATGGAAAACTGCCGCCAGCCGGGCGAGCATTTTTGCGCCGACCTCAGGCAAGTGGTGTATTTCAACGATGCCTCGGCGCAAGGTCTTGAGACACGGCTGGCTGAGAAGCCCATCGGCTTTCGCAATTGCGACACCGCCGCCGAGGATGTCGCGCTGATCGCCTTTACCTCGGGCACCACCGGTGAACCCAAGGGCACCATGCATTTTCATCGCGACGTCATCGCCATGTGCGACAGCTTTCCGCGTTCCTGCCTCAAGCCCATGCGCAACGATATTTTTTGCGGCACGCCGCCGCTCGCCTTTACCTTCGGCCTCGGCGGCATGCTGGCCTTCCCGATGCGCTTTGGCGCCTCCACGGTGCTCATGGAAAAGCTCTCGCCCGAATTGTTGCTCAAGGTGGTGCAGGACTTCAAGGCCACGGTGTGCTTTACCGCGCCGACCTTTTATCGCCAGATGGCCGGGCTCGCGCAAAATTTCAATATCCGCAGCCTGCGCAAATGCGTCTCTGCCGGCGAAGCCCTGCCCGACGCGACGCGGCAGTTGTTCAAGAACGCCACCGGCATCGAGATCATAGACGGCATAGGTTCGACCGAGATGATCCACATATTCATTTCGCACACGCCCGAAGCGGTGCGCCGCGGCGCCACCGGCTACGCTATTCCCGGCTACAAGGCGATGGTGGTGGATGACGAGGGCAAGCCCTGCCCGCCAGGTGTGGTCGGCAAGCTCGCGGTCAAGGGCCCCACCGGCTGCCGCTATCTCGCCGATGCGCGGCAGAAGAATTACGTCAGGAACGGCTGGAACCTCACCGGTGACGCCTACAAAATGGACGCGGCCGGCTACTTCTTCTACCAGGCGCGCACCGACGACATGATCATCTCAGCCGGCTACAACATCGCCGGCCCCGAGGTCGAGTCCTGCCTGCTGGCGCACGAAGCCGTCGCCGAATGCGGTGTCGTCGGCGTGCCCGATGAAGAGCGCGGCCAGATCGTCAAGGCCTTTGTCGTGCTCAAAGCCGGCTTTGCTGCGGACGATGCCATGGCGAGGGCCTTGCAGGACTACGTCAAGGCCGGCATCGCCCCCTACAAATATCCGCGCGCCGTGGCCTTTGTCACGTCACTGCCGCGCACCGAAACAGGCAAGCTTCAGCGCTTCAAGCTGCGCAACTGAATAATAAGTCGCGCAAGCGGCTCACAGACCTCCCCTCCCCCCTTGCGGGGGAGGGGTCGGGGGAAAGGGGTAAGGCAGCGCGAGCATGTCCGCCAAGACCATCACCGAACCGGCGCGCCGCACTGCGGTCATTGCCGAGGCCGATGTGGTGATACTGGGCGGCGGCCCGGCAGGCATCGCCGCCGCAACCGCGGCCGCACGCGCCGGGGCGAGCACGCTGCTGGTCGAACGCTACGGCTTTCTCGGCGGCATGGGCACGGCTGCCGGCGTGACCAATTTTTGCGGCCTGTTCGCCAATGTGCATGGTGATATCCGCCGCGTCGTCCACGGTGTCGCAGACGAATTGCTGGAGCGCATCGACGCGCTCGACGGGCTCAACGAACCGCACCTGATTTTCGGCAAGACCCGCGCCCAGGCCTACGACATGGCGGCCTACAAATGCGCCGCCGACGACATGCTGCTGGGCGCCGGCGCGAAGCTGTTGTTTCACGCGCTTGCCGCCGGCGCGAGCATGGCAAACGACGCGCGCATCGACGCGCTGCTGGTCGAAACCAAATCCGGCCGCGGCGCGATTCGCGGCAGGATGTTCATCGACGCCTCCGGCGACGGCGATCTTGCGGCCTGGGCCGGTGCGCCGTTTGAAAAAGGCAATGCCGACGGCCACCTGCTTTATCCGACGCTGATGTTTCGCGTCAACAACGTCGATCCGGCAAAGGCCGCCACCGCCATGCACGACATCCCGCGACTGATGCACGAAGCGCAGGCGAGCGGCGATTTTGCCTTCCCGCGCTTGGGCGCCATCGTGCGGCCGATGAAAAACCCGACCGAATGGCGCGCCAACATCACGCAAATCAAAAATGCGGCCGGCCAGGCCATGGATGGCACTGACGCAGCGCAATTTTCCGCCGGTGAAATCGAGGGACGCCGGCAGATTCGCGACTACATCACCTTCCTCAAGGCGCGCGTACCCGGCTTCGAAAAAAGCTATGTGCTCGACATCGCCGCCCAGGTCGGCATACGCGAAACCCGCCGCGTCATGGGCAGCTACGCTTTGTCAGGCGATGACGTCATCAATTGCGCCGACTTTAGCGATGCCATAGGCGTCAACGGCTGGCCGCTGGAGCGCCATGTAGCCGGAGACGTCACCTGGAGCTGGCAGCCCGCGGGCTCGCGCGGCTACAACCAACTGCCCTACCGCATGATCGTGCCGCGGCGCATCGAAAACCTGCTCGTCGCCGGACGCTGCGCCTCAATGACGCAGGAGGGACAGTCGGCGGCGCGCGTCAGCGGCGCCTGTTTTGTCATGGGCGAGGCGGCCGGCCTCGCGGCGGCGATGAGCATCCAGGCCGGCATTGCGCTGCGGGCACTGGATGTGCCGGCCCTGCAGGCCGCCTTGGTGCTCAATGGCGCCTGGCTCGGACGCGACGCGATCTGAGAGCCCTCCGGCTACAATCCGGTTCGTACCCTGATTCAACATGACGTAACAACGATAACAACTACAAGGAGGTTTGATGCGCCTTTTACTGCTCGCCCTCGCGCTGCTCAGCGCGGCCTTACCGCTCGCCGCCCATTCCGCCGATCCCTGGCCCTCGCGCGCAGTGCACCTCATCGTGCCCTTCCCGCCCGGCAGTTCACCCGACCTGATCGCGCGCCTGCTCAATGACAAGCTGTCGCAAGCGCTCGGGCAACCGGTGGTGATAGAGAACAAACCGGGCGCCGGCGGCAATCTCGGCACCGGCCTCGTCGCCAAGGCCGCAGCCGACGGCTACACGCTGGGCCTGTCCATCCCCGGACCGCTCGCGGTCAACACCGTGCTGTACAAAAAAATGGAGTACGACCCGTTCAAGGAACTCGCGCCCATCACCCTCGCCGCGCTGAGCCCGAACGTGCTGATCGTCGATCCGAAGCTGGGTGTCAACACCGTCAGGGAGTTCATCGACTACGTCAAGGCGCGTCCGGGCAAACTCAATTTCGGCTCGGTCGGCAACGGCAGCGCCTCGCACCTGACGATGGAACTGCTGAAAATGCAGACCGGCATGGACATCCAGCACATTCCCTATCCGGGCAGTCCGCAGGTCAACACCGCCATCCTCGGCGGCCAGATTGCCGGCGGTTTTGTCGTGCCGGGTGTCGCCATGCCGCTGGTGCAGGCGGGCAGGCTCAAGGCGCTCGCGGTGACCAGCAGCGTCAAAAGCCTGGTATTACCCGATCTGCCGACCGTGGCCGAGGCGGGTTTCCCCGGCTTTGAATCGAGCGCATGGATAGGCATTGTCGCGCCGGCCAAAACACCCAAACCCATCCTCGACCGCCTGTCGCGCGAACTCAACACCATCCTGCGCAGCCAGGATGTGCGTGAAAAAATGCTGCGCATTTATTTCCAGCCGGTGGGTACCGCGCCCGAGGGCCTTGCCAACCTGATGCGCGCCGAAACCGATCGCTGGGCGAAAGTCATCAAGGCGAGCGGCGCCAAGGCCGACTAGGCGTCATGCCGGGGTCAAAGCACATTGTTGCTGCCATTGCGCTGGCGCTCGGCGGTTTCGGCACGCAGTTGAACGCTGCGGATTTTTCCGCGACGGCGGGCTTGCGCGCCGCTTTTCTCGCCTCCAATCCGACGCAGGCCCGTCTCGACCCGAAGACCGGCGGCGTCAGCGGTCCCGCAGCCGGTCTTGCGCGCGAACTGGCGCGGCGCATCGGCGTGACGGTCAGTTTCACGGCCGTCGCCAATCCGCAGGCGGTCATGGACAGCATCAGGAGCGGCGCCGCAGACACCGGCTTTGTCGCCTATGACACCGGACGCGCGCGCGATGTCGCTTTTTCGCAAACCTATCTGCTCGCCTGGAACACCTATCTGGTGCCGCAGGCATCACCGCTGCTGAACGTGGCCGAGGTGGACCTGCCCGGCGTGCGTATCGGCGTTGCGCAAGGCGACGCCGGACATCTGCACCTGCAACGCGTGCTGCGTCACGCCGAACTCAGGCCGACACCACCCGGCCCCATCGACGTTGCGCTCAAACGTCTTGCCGACGGCGAGATTGACGCCATCGCCGCCAACCGCACGCGCCTGCCCGAAGCCGCGGCAAAAAACCCGGCGCTGCGCGTGCTACCGGACAATTTTCTCGGCGTGCAGCAGTCCATCATTGTCGGCCGGGGCGAAGCGTCGCGACTGGCGGCGGTGAACCGGCTGATCGATGACGCGCGTGGCTCGGAATTGATACGGCGGGCGATCGAGCGCGTCAGCCTCAAGGGCGTCGATGTCGCACCGGCTGACGACGCCAGACGCCAGACGCCGGGGTGAAACCGGCTGGAAAGCCACGCCCAGCGCGGCTTTCCAGCCATCAACTCCGCTGCAGCCGTATCTTCCGCCACGCTCCCGAACGCCAGCGCCAGGCGAGGGCGCAACTCATGACAATCATGTAAATCAGCGCCGCAGTCCAGGCGCCGGCCGAGCCCCAGCCGAATTGCGGCAGGAAATTGACCCAGCCCTGGCCCGGTGCAAAGGTCAGCATGTGGGCGAGCGGCACAAAACCGAACCACGACAACAAGAGCAGGATCAGCGCCGGCACGCGCGCATCGCCGGCGCCGCGCAGGCTGAAGTTGGCGCCAAGGTGCAGGGCGTCAAACACCTGATAGCCAGCGGCAATCCACAACAACAGCGTGCCCAGCTTCACCACCTCGGCGGCGCGCGGATCACCGGCCGTGACGAATACCGACATCCACCACGGGCCGCCAAGGGCGAGCACCAGGCCCAGCACGCCCATATAGGCGATGGCGAGCACGATGCCGGCGTTGCCGACGCGATACGCCCAGTCCTTGTCGCCCGCACCAATGGACTGGCCCACCAGCGTGGTCGCCGCAACGGCCATGCCCACCGCCGGCATATAGGCGACCGAGGTCAGCATCATGACGATTTGCGTCGCCGCGCCGTCCACCGGTCCCAGGCTCACCAGCATCAACTGGAACAGCGCAAAACCGGTGACGTCGGCCGCCGGTGACAGGCCCATCGGAAAGCCGAACTTGAACAGTTTCGCAATGCGCGACCCATCGGGCTGCCAGCGCAGGCGCGATCCGAACTCGGCGTGCACCCCCGCAGACAGGAACATCAGCAACCCCAGCACCACGCCGACCGCCACCGAAATCGTCGATGCCCAGGCGGCACCCGCCATGCCCAGGCCAAGGCCGAATATCAGCCATTGATTGAGGATGACATTGAGCAGCATAACAACCACCATCACGGCCAGCGTGATGCGGGTGCGGCCAATGGCGTTGAAAAACGCAGTAAAGGCAAACAGCGCGACCGAAGCCGGGCCGCCGAGCATGCGCGGCCGCCAGAATTCGAGGGCAAGGCGCTCGATGCCCGGTTCAAGGTGAAACGGCGCCAGCAGCCATCCCCCGCCCTCGGCGACCAGCAGAAAAAACGGGATGGTCACGAGCGCGCACCAGAAGCCGGTCCGCGCCGCTTGCGCCGCGTCGTGCTTGCGCCCGGCGCCGAAGGCCTGCGCGGCAAGCGTCTGCACTGCCATACCGATGCCGAACATCAGCAAAAAAAACACCAGCATCAGCCAGAAAATCGCACCCATGGCCGCCACCGCCTCGGTCGAAATCTTGCCGAGGAACCAGGTGTCGGTGAGGTTGAGCGCTGCGGTGATGCCGGAGTTGGCAATCAGCGGCACCGCCAGCACCAGCACCGCGCGATAGTCAACACGGCGCTCGCCGCGCGCGTTGAGACGCAGCGCGGGCAGAGGACGGGCGGGGGCGGGTGTCGATGCGCTCAAGGCGGACTCAAAAAAGCAAACGCGGAACCGCCGCTCAGGCGGTCCCGCGCTGGTGTATGCAAGGCGCCGATTATACCCGCCGGCCAGACACCGCTTGCAGTCCGCCGGCAGCGCATTGAACCGGAGGGGAGATCGCCTTTGGATTCCCCGAATCAGCGGCTGTTATCACGGCGGCCTGCATGGTGGTCGGGCGTTTCCATGCCTGCCCATGTGTTACGCAACCGCCTGCTAGATTCCCCAGCCCCAGTTCGCCAGCGTGGCGGCATCGGCCTCGCGCTCACTGAAGATGTACTTGCCGCCGCAAAAAATCAGCGGCTTTTTCTCGGTCCGTTCGAAACGTTCGACCTCGCCGATAAACAGGATATGGTCGCCGGCGTCCTGGTGCGAGTAGGTGCGGCACTCCAGCCAGGCGGCGCAATCGACGATCAGCGGCGTGCCGCCGGCACCGGTGCGAAATTCCACACCCTCGAACTTGTTCGGGATGCGCGAGGCGAAGCGCTGCGACAGATTGGCCTGCTCTTGCGCGAGAATGTTGACGGTGAAATGCGAGCCGTCGCGGAACATCGACAGCGAAGGCGAGTTGGTATTGAGCGACCACAGCACCAGCGGCGGGTCGAGCGACAGCGATGAAAACGAATTGATGGTGAGGCCGACCAGGCCGCCATCCGCAGCACGGGTGGTGACAATCGCAACACCGGTCGGAAAAACACCCAGGGCACTGCGAAAGGCGCGGGTATCGAATGCTGGCGTGCTCAAATGCGATCCTGTTCAAAGAATTATTTGTTCCGTCACCCGGTGGGGGTAACCCGGCGAGGGTGCGACCCGGGGAATCTGCTGTTTCGCCGGACAAAAGCAGATCCCTCGTTTTGCTCGGGATGACAACATCTCGTTCTGCGACCGATCACACGAAAATCCATCAACGCCAGGTCGGCGCGCGCTTTTTTGCGCGCTCCGGCCTGGGTGGCTTCACCTGCTGCTGCTTTTGCAGCCCATCCTCGCGGGCCCGGCTGACCAGGCCCTTGAGTTGCTGTGCGCCCGGTTCGTACTGCTTGGGCCAGGTGACGGCGGGCAAAGCATACCCCGCGGCGGCATATTCGGCGGCCGCATGCAGCGTGAAGTTGGGATTGGCGAGGTGCGGCCGCGCCAGCGCCACGAGGTCGGCGCGACCGGAGGCGACCAGGGTGTTGACCTGGTCGGCGCTGGTGATGGCGCCCACCGCCATGGTAGCGATGCCCGCCTCGTTGCGAATCTGTTCGGCGAACACCGCCTGGTACATGCGGCCATAGACTGGGCGCGAGGCCGGATCGGTCTGGCCGGTGGAGCAATCGATGAGGTCGCAACCGTGCGCCTGGAGCAGCTTTGCTGCGGCGACCGCATCGGTCGCGCTGAGGCCGCCGGGCATCCAGTCGGTCAGCGACAGGCGCACCGCCATCGGTTTTGCCGCCGGCCAGACGGCGCGCACGGCGTCGAATATCTCGAGCGGATAGCGCAGGCGGTTTTCAAGCGACCCGCCGTACTCGTCTTTGCGCTGGTTGGTGACCGGGGAAATGAAGGTCGCCAGCAAATAGCCGTGGGCCATGTGCACTTCGAGCATGTCAAAACCACAATCAACCGCCATGCGCGCCGCGGCGACAAACTGATCTCGCACGCGATCCATGTCGGCGCGGTCCATGGCGCGCGGCACCTGCGACACGCCGGGGTGATACGGCAGCGGCGAGGCCGACAGGATCGGCCAGTTCCTCCGCGCCGAGCCTGCAGACTCGGGCAACGGGCGGTCGATTTTCTCCCACGCCAGCTGGGTCGAGCCCTTGCGTCCGGCGTGACCGAGTTGCAGGCAGATTTTTGCGTCGCTTTGCGCGTGCACAAAACTGACGATGCGCTGCCATTGCGCCGCGTGTTCGGCAGTGTACATGCCGGCGCAACCCGGGCTGATGCGCGCATCGGCGGCAACGCAGGTCATTTCGGTGTAAACGAGACCAGCTCCACCCAGCGCGCGCGCGCCGTAGTGCACCATGTGCCAGTCGTTGGGCGTGCCGTCCACCGCCGAGTACTGGCACATCGGCGACACCACGACTCGGTTGGCGAGCTTCATGTCGCGCAGCGTGAAGGGCGAAAACAGCGGCGGCGGCGGCGTGACGTTCTGCGGCAGCGCGAGTTTTTCGGTGCGCGCCACTTCTTTCGCCCACCAGGCGTCGAGTTCGCGTATCAGGCCGGCATCACGCAGACGCAGGTTTTCGTAGGTAATCTGCTTGGAGCGGCTCATCAGCGCGAAGTTGAACTGCACCGGGTCCATGTGCCAGAAGCGCCCGACGTTCTCGAAAAACCCCAGACTGACGTTGGCCGAATGCTGGATGCGCTCGGCTTCCTCGCGCCGTGATGTTTCGTAGGCGCCAAGGGCTACCTTGATGTGACCGGGATTGGCCATCACCGCCTTGTGCAGCGCGATGGCATCTTCGAGCGCGAGCTTGGTGCCCGAGCCGATGGAAAAATGCGCGGTGTGCGCGGCATCGCCCAGCAGCACCACGTTCTCGTAATGCCATGTCGCGCACTTGATGGTCGGGAAATTGCGCCACAACGAGCGGTTGGTCAGCACCTTGTTCTGCTTGCCGTCGGCGCCGCGCAATTCCTCGGCGAATATTTTTTCGATATAGGCCGCCGTGGCCTTCTCGTCATCAATGGCAAGACCCGAGTTTTTGAACGCGGTATCGGTGGTCTCGACCACCAGCGTGCATTCGCCCTCGGTGAACTGGTAGGCATGCAGGTTCCAGATGCCATCCTTGTTTTCCTGGAAGCTGTAGGTGAAGCCAGGCAGGTTCATGTTGGCGCCCAGCCAGACAAATTTGTTCGGCCGCAGATCAACGTTCGGCTTGAAATGGTCCTTGAGCGATTCGCGCACCGCGCTGGCTATGCCGTCGCAAGCGACAATCAGGTCGGCGCCGGCGTGCGATGCCAGTCCCTTGTCCTCGCACTGATAGGTGACATTCACGCCGAGTGCGGCGGCGCGCCGCTGCAGGATTTGCAACAGCGCAATGCGTTTGATGCCGGAAAAACCGTGGCCCGAGGACTTGTGCACCGTGCCCTTGTAACGGGTGTAAATATCGTCCCAGTAGGCAAAATTTATGGCGATGTCGTGGTACGAGGGTTCGTCGGCGAGGCGCAGGTTGTTGAGCGTTTCGTCCGACAGCACGATGCCAAAACCGAAGGTGTCGTCGGCGCGGTTGCGTTCGGTGACGTTGATCTCGGCCTGGGGCATGCTCTTTTTCGCCAGAATGGCGAAATACAGGCCGGCGGGCCCGCCGCCTATGACATCTATTCTCATTGCACCCTTCCCGGAATATTTGGCTCTAAGTGTCCGTTTTACCACGACGGTCGAAAACGTTCCGGCGCGGTTAGCGGCGCCGGTCGGCGAAGCGCGGCGCCTTGACGCTGGACTCGAACTCCCGCGCCAGTGTACCGGCGGCAAGGACCACCACGTCCGGCGTTACCTCGAAGGTGCGCTTGACCGCGGCGATAAGCGATGCGGCGGCGGCAGGCGCCTCGTTGCCGCGGCGTACTTCTATCGAAACGCGCATCAGTTCCACGTCGCCCTCGGTCACAAGCTCGCACTTGAAATCGTTGATTTCCGGAAAACGGAAAATGAAATCCTCGAACTCCGGATGATTGACGTTGACGCCGCGTATCTTGAAAAATCCGGTGGTGCGGTGGGCGTGGCGCAAACGCGGGAACACCGCGAACGGGCCGGACCGGTCGTCGGCCTCGTCATAGACGACGATGTCGCCCGAACTCCAGCGCAGGAAGGGTGTGACGTTGTTGGTCCACAGCGGCGTGACCAGCAGGGTGCCCACTTCTCCTGGCTTGACCGGCAGGAAGCTCTGTTCGTTGACCACCTCGATGTAGTACATGTCGGTCCAGACACGCATGCCCGGGCCGCTGCCGTCCTCGGCGGCCATCATGCCGGCCTCGGTCATGCCGAAGGTGTCGAGCACACGCGCACCCCACATGCGCGACATTTTTTCGCGCTTGGCGTCGGACAGCGGCTCGGCCGAGCAAATGACCGTCTTCACCGAACCTGCGGCAAGGTCCAGTCCCTGGGTATCGGCGAGGTTGGCAAGATGCAGGCCGTAGCTCGACATGCCCAGCCAGATTGACGGCTTGAGTCGGGTCACCAGCTCGAGCTGCACCGCCGAGGGCGTGGTCGTGCCAGCGCCGGCCCACATCGCGGCGATGCCCGCGTGCGACGCGGCACGCGCAAAAATCTGCCCCACCGGATGGATGCCCAGCGGAAAGGACACGTGCGCCGACTCACCGCGCGCGCACCCTATGCAGTCATAGGTGCGCGCGAACGAGAGCAGGCCGTACCGGATGTCGGTGGCGCTGCGCGGATAAAACAGCGGCTTGCCGGTGGCGCCGCCCGAACGCCAGTATTCGGCGATGCCGTCCTTCGCCGGAAGGCAAAACTGTTGGTAGAACTGCGTGTCGCTGAGTTGACGCAGCGCCTCCTTGTCGAGCACCGGAATTTTCGCCCACTCCGCAGGATCGTCGAGGCGGCTTGCGTCGATGTGGTCCAGCTTGCCGGCATAAAACGGCGCCCGCCGCGCCTGCTCGAGCGCAACCACCTTGCGCGCACGCTGTATGGCGCTGATCTGCGCACGCGACCCGGGCAGTGCGAGTGGCATGCCTACGCCTTCCCCTTGACCGGGATCAAGCGGCCAATCCAGCGCGCCTGCGCGCCGTGGCCGGAGACCGCGCCCGGCGCCTGCATCGCGTCCAGCCGTGCGTCTTTTTGCGGCGTGTTCTCGGGTATGACCTCGAGTGCGTCCTGCAGCATGGGCGCGTAGTCCGCACCTACGGGGCAGACGTCGGCGCAACGCCGGCAGCCGGTAATGGCACCCGATCCGCGCAAGATGCTCTGCCACAGGTTGAAGGTGCTTTCCGAGCGCAGCAGTTCCTTGCGCTCGGCTTCACCACTGGCGCTGATGATGGCCTCAATATGGCCGGTCAGCTTGGCAAAGCCGTAGGGCGAACGGTAGGTGTCGCAGGCCTCCCAGTCGCGTCCCCAGTGCTGGACCGCATCACCGGGGCAGGTCTTGAGGCAACGCCCGCAGGCCGGGCCAAGGCACAGCGCCTCGTCCATGCGTGGGTCGCATTCGACATCCACCGAGCACAGCACTGCGGTCAGCACCACACGCGGTCCGAACTCCGGCGTCAGCAATTGCAGGTTGAGGCCCAGCGTGCCCAGCCCCGCCTCGACTGCGGCATGCGGCAGTGACAACAGCGTGCTCTGGTGCGCCTTGGGGTCGTCCTGGTAGCGCCAGGGATCGACATGGGTGGGCGGCACGATCACCGCCGGGTAGCCGCAGTCCTCCAGCCAGTAGACCAGCTCCAGCGAGGTTTCCTCGAGCAGGGACAGCGCGATCTCGTCGTTGTAGAACTTGTGCCGGTCGCCCCAGTTGGCGATGCGCGCAACGCCGTCAGACAGGCGCCGCGCCAGCACGATGATGCGGCCAGAATCGAGTTCGGTGATGTCGGACGGGCGGCGCGGGTCGGCCGGATCGGGCGGATGCGCGTCGAGAGTCGCACCCTCGGCGATGCCCACCAGGTCGGCGCCCAGTTCGCGCGCCTTCGCCTTGATGGCGTCGGCGCCGAGCGGCTTTTTGAATATGCCTACCATGTCATTCTCCCGCGACGTCCACCGGCGGTGGCGCCTGCTCGGCGCGTTCGCGCTCCTTTTGCTGCTGCTTGAATGCCTGCATCTGCCTCGCCACCATGCCCTGGTAGCCGTCCGGGCCGACCCAGCGCACGTTCCAGTCCGACAGGCCCGGCAGCTTGTGTTGGCCGCCTGCATCGTGCGCGGCGCGCGCCGCCTTGTATTGTTTGCCCAGCGCGGTCTTTTCCGGCGTTTTTTCCGGAATGGTTTTTTGCGCGTCGGCAAGGTGGGCGTGGTAGTCGTTGCCGACCGGGCACACGGCGAGGCAGCGCGGACAGTCGCCAAAGGAGCCGACTACGCGCAGCAGCCCCTGCCAGAACCCGAAAAACTCGCGCGAACGAAACACCGCGTGCGCGGTGTCGGGCGCCGCCGCCAGTTTGTCGAACATGCCCAGCATGGTGCCGAAGCCGAATTCCTGCGCCTCGGTGGCGCACTGGCGCTTGTCAATGCCGAAGTGAAGCACGGCGTCGGCCGGGCAGGAGTGCAGACAGCGGCTGCACGATTCACCTATGCACACCTGCTCGCGTATCGGCGAGTCGGCCTCAAGTTCGAGGTCGGTGAGGATGCCGGTGAGATAAATGCGCGGCCCGAACTCGGGTGTGAGTATGTTTACTTCCAGGCCCAGCGTGCCGAGGCCGGCCTCGACACCGAGGTGGCGCGTCGACAGGCGGCCGTAACTGGCGCGCTTGTAGGTCCATTCGGTTTCCTGCGCCGCGGTGATGAATGCCGGATGGCCGCGTCGCTCCATTTCGTCGGCGAGGCGGTAGGCGATCTTGTCCATCTTGCGCAGCACCAGCATGTCCAGGTACTGCACCGGCGTGTTGCTCTTGCAACGAAAGGCCCCGGCGGGAATACGCTGCGCGATGACGATCACGCTCTTGCAATACGGAGAAATGCGCTCCGGTGTCTGCGGCCAGCGCGGATCCGGCGGAAAGGCGTTGAGCGTGGCGGCGCTCGCGATGCCAACCAGGTCGGCGCCCAGTTCCTTGGCGCGGCGCTTGACCCATGCCGCGTCTGTGGCTTCCCCGGTCAGCGCGGGCTGCCCGGTCCTTGCACGCGCCGCTTCTTGCCGCACTTCGATCATGGTCCAGGCTCTCCGTCATACGCCAGGGCACGGACAATCCCTAACCCTAGCCCTAACCCTGACCCTAACAATCGCGAGCAAACCAAGCGCGCGCGCGGATTGCGGACCCGGCGATTAATTGAAAGTACGATGCATTCTACCCTTGAAGGCATAGCAGTCAAGCGTTAAGCTAGGCCGCAATATCGGCTTGAACCAACCGCTACGGCCTGATGAGGATACGAGCATGAAACCCGCAAACGCGCCTGCAGCGCCGGCAAGGGCCGGTGTCAGAAAAAACAGTCCGGATCGCCTACCACGCACCGTACCGGTCCACCTCGGCGCCTCACCTCACGAGCAGGCCGTCACCGAATTCGAACAGTCACTGATTTGTGCGACCGAGGCCTTTTTCCGTTTCATCGGCTTGTTGCTCGGCGCCGAAGGACGCGGCCACAACCTCTCGGGCCAGGACAATGTGATCCTGCAGCAATTGATGTCCGCATCGCGGCCGCGCGGCGTCATCGAGCTGTCGCGCTTTGCCAATCGCGACGACATCGCCAACATACAGTACAGCCTGCGCAAGCTCATCAAGGCGGGGCTGGTGCAAAAGGCGCCGGGCTCGACCAATCGTGAAACCAGTTACGAGGTGACCGAAAAGGGCCGTACCCTCACCGCCGGCTTCCTGGCGGTGAGGCGCGAGTTGCTGATGCAGCCGACCGCACGGATTCCGGGTTTCGAAAACCAGCTGCGCGAAGCGGCGCGCGCGGTGAGCCTGATCACCAGCTTTTACGACCAGGGCACGCGCGTACTGACGCGACGCGACTAGGCCGTCCCGGCCCGGCACACGGCGCGCAAAGCGCGAAAGGGCACAGGCTGCGGCGGACCGTCGCGGTTGACAGGGGCGCAAGGCTTCCATATATTTCAAACATAAAGCAGTTTCCGGCGATTGCCGGCCCGCTTTTCCTCGGCTTACCCACTATAACCGCCGCCCTCGCCTTGACTGCCGTATAAGCCGTGCACAGACCATCAGGAGACGTCCACATGAACAAGCCCCTCGCAACCATTGCATCCGCAGCAGGCCTTGCCGCCGCCCTCGCCCTCGCTCTGCCGGCGACGGCGGCCGACAAGGTCAAGGTCGGCTTCATCAGCACCCTTTCGGGGCCGAGCAGCGCGATCGGCACCGACATTCGCGACGCCTTCATGCTGGCGGTCAAGCTCAATGGCAACAAGCTGGGCGGACTGCCGGCCGAGGTGCTCATCGGCGACGATCAGTTCAAGCCCGAGGTCGGCAAGCAACTGGCCGAAAAGAACATCAAACTCGACAAGGTCGATTTTCTGACCGGCATCGTGTTCTCCAACATCATGCTGGCGGCGGTGCCCGACGCCTTCGCTGCCAAGACCTATTACGTCAGCCCCAACGCCGCGCCCTCGCCGCTCGCCGGCGCGCAGTGCAATCCCTACTTCTTTGCCGTGGCCTGGCCCAATGACGCCTTCCACGAGGCGGCAGGGCAGTACGCCACGACCAAGGGCTACAAGAACGTGTACATGATTGCGCCAAACTACCAGGCGGGCAAGGATTCGCTGGCCGGGTTCAAGCGCTTCTTCAAGGGCAAGGTTGCCGACGAGGTCTATACCAAACTCGGACAGATCGATTACTCGGCCGAGCTCGCGCAGGTGCGCGCCGCCAAGCCCGACGCGCTGTACATTTTCCTGCCCGGCGGTATGGGCATCAACTTCATAAAGCAGTTCGTCGGCGCCGGCCTGTCCAAGGACATCCAGCTCATCACCCCGGGCTTCGGTTCCGACCAGGACGTGATACGCCCGGTCGGCGACCCGATGCTGGGCCTGTTCGACACCTCGCACTGGGCGCTCGATTTCGACAACGCCGCCAACAAGAAATTTGTTGCCGAGTTCGAAAAGGAATACAAGCGCCTGCCCAGCGTCTATGCGGCTCAGGCCTATGACACGGCGATGCTGATCGACTCGGCGGTGCGCGGCGTCAAGGGCAAGATCGAGGACAAGGAAGCCCTCGGCAAGGCGCTGAAGGCGGCCAAATTCGAGTCGGTGCGCGGCGGCTTCAAGTTCAACACCAACCATTACCCGATCCAGAACTATTACCTGCGCGTGGTCGGCAAGGACAGCCAGGGCCGCATCGTCAACAAGACCATAAGCACGATCTTCAAGGATCGCGGCGACGCCTACGTGCAGGACTGCAAGATGAAGTAAATCCGCGGGCGGGCCCGCACCGGGGCGAGGCGGTTTGCTCGCCCCGTTTCGTTTTTGCGGAGCCTCAGCGCACTGCTTGTCCGGTTTCTTCCGCGATCTTGCGATCGAGCAGTCGCAACCCCTGTATCTGTCCCGAGTCCCCGTTCACGTCTATGCGCGGGGCGTCAGGGGCCATGTCCATCCAGCGCTGCTGGTTTTCGAACACCTCCCAGTCCTGCCGGAACGCAAGGTCGATTTGCTGGAACAGCATGTCGGTCACTTGCGGCTGGTCAAGCAGGAAATTGTGCGCCTGCGCCCAGAAGTAGTGGCAACTCTTGCCGGTTTCCGGGGTGATCGCATTCAGGTTGCGCATTTCTATGCCCCCCGCCATTTGCCCTTCCGCCGCGAAGGCGCCGGTCTTTTTTTCCGGCGCGCCGCGCCCGGTCGCCAGCGCCCCGACGTCCAGCCGCACAAAGCAAGGCGGCGTGAAATTGATGAACTGCCAGCGATCGACATTGCCGGTGAAACCGCCGGCCTTGACGTAGGTGGGCGGCGCCGGAGCGTCGATGATCCAGCGGGCAACCGTGACGTCATTGTCCGTCCGCTGCGTCCTTACCTCGGCTTTTTCAGCCGTCGCGTAATTTCCTATGGTCGTCTTGTGCACGAACGACAGGTGGCTGAGGTCGAGCAGATTTTCGATCACCAGCCTGTAACTACTCTTCACCTGGTAGAGCGCACCCTTGGCGCGCCAGTTCGCATCGTCCATCCAGTGAAAATCCGTGATCTTCGATTCATCCGCAAGCGCCGGGTCGCCCATCCACACCCAGATCCAGTGATGGCGTTCAACCACCGGGTAGCGCCTGACGCGCGCGCCCGCGGGTATGTTCGCCTGCCCCGGCACGCGCACGCAGCTGCCGGTGTCGTCGTAGGTAAAACCGTGGTAGTGGCATTCGATGCAATCGCCTGTAATCGATCCCTTGTGCAGGGGATAATGGCGGTGACAGCAGCGATCCTCGAGCGCGACGGGCGTACCGTCGGCCTTGCGGTAGAACACCAGCGGCTCGTCGAGCACGATACGCCCGAACGGCTTGTCGGCCACAATCTCATGATCCCACGCGGCGACATACCAGGCATTGCGTTGAAACATGATGGGCTCCTGTGCTGAATGCGGGCCAGACGCACCTGATAAGGCACGACTGTCGGGATGAGGGCAAGTTTAGCACCGCTACTGCGGCGCGCCGCTCAGCCGGTAATCCGCACCCGATGGCATGACCAGGGTATTGGAAATATTTTTGACAATGTTGTCCAACAACACTGCGCCATCCGATTTGCGTGTTGTCCGGCCCACTCCGCGCAGGTATCATTTGCTCCCAGATGCACACCGCCAATCCGAACCGCAAGACACCCGGCCCGAGCGCCAGCCGCCGCGCCGGCGCGGAGGAATCGCCGGGCATGCCGGGGGAGAGCGTCGCCCATCTTGAGCTGATGCTGCGCGACGGCGAAGGGCGCATCAGCCCCACGCGCACGCGGCCCAGTCCAAGTCCACGACGGCGCGCCGACCCATGTCCTGGATACTGATACTCGAGCAATCGCTGAACGGCCTTCAGTTCGGGCTGATGCTGTTCCTGCTCGCCGCCGGATTGACACTGGTATTCGGCATCATGGACATGATCAACCTCGCGCACGGGTCGCTCTACATGATCGGCGCCTTCCTTGCCGCGACGCTGGTGCAGGCGACCGGCTCCTTCGCCGCCGGCGTACTGCTTGCCATTCCGGCCACCGCCGCGGTCGGCATGCTGCTCGAGGTGTCGATACTGCGCAGCCTTTACACCCGCGACCACATGTCCCAGGTGCTCGCCACCTTCGCCCTCATCCTGATCAGCAACGAGGTGGTACGCATCATCTGGGGCTCGGACATGGCCATGAGCGCACCGGCGGCGCTGTCCGGCCCGGTAGAGCTGATACCCGGCCTGTTTTACCCGTCCTACCGCCTGCTCATCATCGGCGTGGGCCTCGCCGTGGCGCTGCTCCTGTACTTCATTGTGGCAAAAACGCGCGTCGGCATGCTGGTACGCGCCGGCGCCTCCAACCGCGAAATGGCCACCGCCATGGGCGTCAACATCAAGCTGTTGTTCACCGTGGTGTTCGGTTTCGGCGCCGCGCTGTGCGCGGTGGCCGGCGCCATGATGGGGCCGATATTCGCGGTGCAGGTGGGCATGGGTGACAACATCCTGATCCTCGCCTTTGTCGTCATTGTCATCGGCGGCATCGGTTCGATACGCGGTGCGCTGATCGGCTCGGTGCTGGTGGGCTTTGTCGACACCTTCGGCCGCGCCTTCATGCCGCACCTGTTGCGCGAGTTCCTGCCGCCGCAGTTCGCCAGCGCCGTCGGCCCGGCCCTCGCCTCCATCCTGATTTACGTACTGATGGCCGCGGTGCTGTTCTGGAAGCCGCAGGGCCTGTTTCCGGCGAGGGGATGATGCGACGCACCGCCACCTTTGCCCTGCTGCTGGCCGCGATCGCTTTCCCGCCGGCGATGGAGGCATTTGGTCAGGCCTATTACGTCAGCTTCGCCAGCCGCATCATGATTTACGCGCTGGCCGCCACCAGCCTCAACCTTATTCTGGGCTACGGCGGCATGATTTCCTTCGGCCATGCCGCTTTTGTCGGCGCCGGCACGTATGTGGCGGGCATCATGATTGTCGAGGGCGTGCCGAGCGCCCTCATCGGCTGGCCGCTCGCCATGCTGTTGTCGGGGGTGCTGGCGCTAGCCATCGGCGCGATCTCGCTGCGCACGCGCGGCGTCTATTTCATCATGATCACGCTCGCCTTTGCGCAAATGATCTACTACCTGACGGTGTCGATGAAAGCCTACGGCGGCGAGGAAGGCCTGCCCCTTCCCGGCCGCTCAACACTGCCCTTTGTCAACCTCAAGGACGACGCCAGCTTCTATTACGCCGTACTGGCGCTATTGGCGCTGACCATGCTGCTGCTCGGGCGCCTCGCCGCCTCGCGCTTTGGCCGCGTCATCGAGGCCATACGCGAGAACGAAACGCGCATGGAAGCCATAGGCTTTGCCACGCAGCGCTACAAGCTCGCCTGTTTTGTCATTGCCGGCGCCTTCGGCGGCCTTGCCGGCGCATTGCTCGCCAATCACGGCAGCTACATCAACCCGTCCATCCTGCACTGGACGCAGTCGGGTAACCTGATGATCATGGTCATTCTGGGCGGTGTCGGCTTTCGCTACGGCGGCCTCATCGGCGCGCTGGTCCTGCTCGGTCTGGAGGAGTTCATCGCCAACCACAAGATCGCCTGGATGGCCGACCTTTACCCCAATTACCAGCAGCACTCGCTGCTCGGCGTGGGCATCATCCTGCTCATCATCGTGCTCTATGCGCCGCAGGGCATCGCCGGGCTGTTCGCGCGGAGGCGCAATGGCTGAGGCATTGCTCAGGGCGGACGGCCTCATCAAGCGTTTCGGCGGACTCGTTGCCACCGACGATGTCTCGCTCGATGTGCTGCAGGGCGAGGTACACGCGCTGATCGGCCCCAACGGCGCCGGCAAGACCACGCTGATCGCCCAGCTCTCGGGCTCGCTGGCAAGCGACGGCGGCAGCCTCGCCTTTGCCGGCCGGGACATCAGCGCCCTGGCGCAGCACCAGCGCGTGCGCCGCGGCCTCGCGCGCTCGTACCAGATCACCAGCATTTTCAAAAAATTCAGCGTGCTCGACAATGTTGCGCTGGCGGTGCAGGCGCGCAGTGGCTCCAGCATGTCGTTCTGGCGTCCCCTCGCCGTCGAGGCCGAGATGTTCGACGAGGCACGCGAACTGGTGGCGCGTGTCGGGCTCTCCGGACGCGAGGACGCGACAGCCGGCAATCTCGCCCATGGTGAGCAACGCCAGCTCGAGGTCGGGCTTGCCCTCGCAACGCAACCCAGGCTGCTGCTGCTCGACGAACCAATGGCCGGCATGGGCCCGGAAGAATCGGCGCGCATCATCGAACTCATCGAAAAAGTGCGCGAGGAAGTCACCGTACTGCTGGTCGAGCACGATATGGACGCGGTGTTCCGCCTCGCCGACCGCATATCGGTGCTGGTCAACGGCCGCCTCATCGCCACCGGCGAGCCGGAGGCGATACGCGTCAATGCCGAGGTCAAGAAAGCCTACCTCGGCGACGAGCTCGATGCGGAGCACGCCGCGTGAGCGACGCCCTGCTTCGAGTCGAGAACCTTGAAACCGCCTACGGCGCAAGCCAGGTCTTGTTCGGCATCAGCTTTGATATCCGCGCCGGTGAGGTGGCGACGCTGCTGGGGCGCAACGGCATGGGCAAGACCACCACGGTGCGCTCCATCATGGGCATGACACCGGCGCGCGGCGGCGCCATTCGCTTTCGCGGCGAGCAGATCGAAGCGCGCAGTTCAGACCGCATCGCGCGCATGGGCGTGGCGCTGGTGCCCGAGGGCCGGCAGATTTTTCCCAACCTCACGGTGCGCGAAAACCTCGTCGCCTTTGCCGGCAACCGCAGCGGCACCAGCGAACCGTGGACCCTCGCCAAGGTGTTCGCCTTTTTTCCACGCCTCGCCGAGCGCAGCAGCAACATGGGCAACCAGCTCTCGGGCGGCGAACAGCAGATGCTCGCCATAGGCCGTGCGCTGATGACCAACCCCCACCTGCTGATCCTCGATGAGGCCACCGAAGGCCTGGCGCCGCTGATCCGCGAGGAAATCTGGCAATGCCTCAGCGCACTCAAAGGCCAGGGCCAGACCATCCTGGTGATCGACAAATACGTTGAACGTCTGATCAAGATCGCCGACCACCACTCCATCATCGAGCGCGGCCGCGTCGCCTGGCAGGGCAGTTCGGCCGAACTCGACGCCGACCATGCGCTGTGGCACCGCTACCTCGGTGTCTGACGACGCGTCCGAACACCCCCAAAAGAAACATAAAGGAGAACGGCATGAAAGTATTGCAACCCCCGGGCTGGGCCAAGCCGCGCGGTTACTCCAACGGCATTGCCGCAACCGGCACCCAGGTCTTCATCGGCGGGCAGATCGGCTGGGACGCCGAATGCAAGTTCGTGTCGGATGATTTTGCCGCACAGGCAAGGCAGGCCCTCGCCAATATCGTCGCCGTGCTGGCCGAAGCCGGCGGCAAGCCCGAGCACATCACGCGCATGACCTGGTATGTCACCGACAAGCGCGAGTACATTGCCGCCTACAAGGGCGTGGGCGAAGCCTACCGCGACATCATCGGCAAGCACTTCCCGGCGATGAGCGCGATACAGGTGGTGGCGCTGATCGAAGACCGGGCCAAGGTCGAGATCGAGGCGACGGCCGTGGTGCCGGACTGAGCTCGCGCAAAGGCATCGGCTGGAAACCCTTGCCAGGCGCTGGTTTCCAGCCGATTACACCTCAGGCATAGGCGCTTGCGATGCGCACTTCGGCGTCGCCCAAACGCTGGATCCGGGCATTCAAGATATCGCGTAGCCTGACCGGGCCGACGGCATCGAGGTTGGCGATCATCGCGTCGCCCTGGGGAACCGACCAGTGCATCGCCGGAATCAACGACAGGGCGGAAGTCACGTCCAGCACCTCGCCGCCCTGGAATATTTCCGGACGGTCGTCGTTAATCTGAAGTTCCTCGCTCATCTGGACGAGTTTGTCTTGCGCGACAGGTACTTGGCACGAAAGTAGGTGTCTTGTTTCTGTCTACATCTGTATCTGCTGGAGCAATTCGAGCGCGCGCGCTTGCTTGGGGCTGGGTGAAGTAACGACATCAAAGCTCGTCGCCTGCGGCCCCGCATGCGGCGTGCGGCAGGTGTTGCGCACGATGGTGGCGAGATCCCCGAGCAAGGTGGCAAAGCTGTGTGCAGGGGTGCCATCGTCGAGCGTGTGACGAGCCACCTTGGTCAGTGCCGCTTTCGAGCGTGCGGCCGGGGCCACCGGGTCGCGCGTCGCTTTAGCGCTCTGGTCGGTATCGGCAAACATCAACTCGCGCCAAGCCTCGCGCATGTGCCATTCGACGTAGTAGGCGAGCATGCATAACAGGATATGCGCACGTACCCGGTCTGCCAGGCGATGGTGGATGGGACGTATCTTCAGATCGACCGTCTTGAGCGAGCGGAACGCGCGCTCCACATTGGACAGGGCCTTGTAGTTGCGCACGCATTGGGGCGCATCCATCTGTGCCGGGGGCACTGAAGTGCGAATGATGTAGATGCCATCGAGCGCCGCTTCGGCGCAGATACTGTCGTGCTTGCGCGCAAAGGCAAACGATGCTGCATTGATGGTCAGCGCGAAGTGCTTGGCGACCTTGTACTGATTGATGAGCTTACCCACGGCCAGCCCAATGGCGTCAGCGCCGGCCAGCTTCCCGGCACTCACCCGCGTCTTGATCTTCGCCAGGTTGATCTCGGTAGCTGCGAGCAGATCCTCGCGCTTGTGTGCCCGCAACTTCGCCAGCGCTAAATTGCGACAAGCCACCAGCCGCTCCCCCGGATAGTCCGGTGAACTCAGCTCGAATAGATTGCGCTCATCGAACAAGCCCAACTGCAGGTGCCCCTGCTCGATCAAGGCGCGGATCGACACGCTCTTGAGCGCGGTGATCCAGCCGACACCCTCGGTTTGGCGCATCGTGGCGATGGCCTTGCTCGAGATCATGCCCCGATCGCCCACCAGCACCAGTTGCTCGATGCCAAAGTCTTGGCGTAGCCGATGGACTTCGGCCAATACGGTCTGGCTGTCGGCGACATTGCCTTCATGTACCGCGATCGCCACCGGACAACCGCGGACATCAGTGAGCAAGCCATAGTTGACCTGCAGCGTGCCGTGTTTGCGGTCGCGGCTGTAGCCGAGCTTGGCCAGCGGACAAGTGGTTCCCTCGAAGTAGCTCGATGACAAATCGTAGAGCACCAGGCCACCAGCGCTGAGGTGGCGCGCGGCCAACTTCTTTTGCAGCGCATCTTGCCGCGCCAGCAACCAGTCCATCGCCGCGTACAGTTGATCCTCGCTGGCATCTGCTACCCCGAAGTCCTCGGCCAAGGTCGTGGTGTGCCACCAGCGCGTGGTAGCCAGCTTGGTGTGCGGCGCAATGATGCGAGCGGCAACCATGGCGCACACCAGATCGCGCTCGCGACTGGGCCGCGCCGCGAGCAAACCGGCAAAACCCAGCCGATACATGGTTACACGCACAGCTTGTGCGGGCCCGTCCAAGCGGGACGAAAGCACCTCGAAGCGGTTGGCAATGGGGCCCACCGGTTCGCCGCGCAGTACGGCACGAATGGCCTGAATCTGTTCGTCCGAGAGAGCCGACAGGTTGGCCAGAGTGCGCTTCCGTACCCGCGCGCCCTCACGATAGGACTCACGCAGCAGATACGCAGGGCGCGAGCCCCGGTTCGGAACGGTATCGATGTGCATGACCACATGATACACGCCCGGAAGGCTACGTCAAGTCATTTACATGGCTACATAATGCACGAAAAATAAGACCGGAAAGTGGCTTGCTACCCTCGGAAATCTACCCATTACAAACGCCAATACAGGCTGGAACTTCAGGTTAAAGTGGCATAACTTCATGGTTTCTTTCCGATGGCGTTGCGATGTCAGGCATATCGGTGTTCGGGTTTGGCCTTGAGCGTGGCCACGGCCAGTGCCGATACTACGGCCGGCACTGCGACCACGAGGAACAATGTTGTTGTTTCCCATCCGAGCGCCAGCAGCACGCCCCCTATCACAGGCCCGATGATTGAACCGATACGCCCCACTCCCAGCGCCCAACCCACGCCAGTCGAGCGCATTGAGGTGGGATAAAAGGATGCCGCCATGGCATTCATGCAAAACTGCGTTCCGATGACAAAAAAGCCCGAAATGAAAACGGCAACCATGATCAGTCCCACATTGGCACCGACCAGCCCGATGCCCGCGATGGCAAGCGCGGCCAATCCGTAACTGGCAAAAAGAATGCCGGGTCCGCGTCGATCGACAATGCGGCCCAAGATCAGCCCGCCGACAATGCCACCTGCGTTAAGCAGGACTGTGGCGATTATGGCCCGCTCTATGGGCAAACCCGCCTGCCGAAGCACCGAGGGCAACCAGTTGATGAGGAAATACATGATCAGCAGATTTGAAAAAAAGATCACCCACAGCGTCAGCGTACCGACGGCGCGGCCTTCGCTGAACAGGTGTCGGATGGGGAGACCGGGCAGGTCAACCTCCTTAAGCCAGCCATCGTCGTCGCGATAGTCGCCTGCCGGGTCAATGCGCCTGACGATGGCTGCGACCTTGCGCCCCTGTCCGCCCTTGACCACCAGATAGCGGATCGACTCGGGCAGCGAAAAGTACAGCAAGGGAGCCAGCAACAGCGGCAAGACGCCGCCCAGAACGAACACGGACTTCCAGCCGAAAACCGCGATCAGGCCGGAGCTGGCTAGGCCGCCCAGTACGGCGCCGAGCGGAAAGCCGCAGAACATCAACGTGATCAGGGTTGCGCGTACGCGGCGCGGCGCGTACTCCGATGTGAGCGCGATGATATTGGGCATGGCACCCCCAAGTCCGATTCCCGTCAATAACCGCAATGCGAGCAACTCTCCTGTGCTGCTGGCATAAATCGTAAGCAGTGAAAACGCGCCGAACCAGATCGTCGACAGGATGATGACGATCTTGCGCCCGATCAGGTCGGCGAGCGGACCGAGAATCAGTGCGCCGAGGGTTAGCCCCAGCAGGCCCGCCCCGAATATCGGACCGAATGAGGACGGGTCCATGGACCATTCGCTGGCGATGGCCGGCGCGACAAAGGCTATGGCTTGGGTATCCAGCCCGTCCAGTATGGCCACCAGTGCACATAGCGCAATCGCCCATTTCTGAAACCCGCTTACTCGAGACCGATCGATAATTTCCGATATATCGTGAATACGATCATTGTTCATGCCGCGCTCCTCCTGTGGTTGCCCGGTCCGGCGTACACCCGCTTTGGCGCGGGCGCTCGGCCGGCAATACCCCTACTAATCCGCGACGCTACGCAGCATCTCCAGCGTCCTGTTTTGCGCCAGATCCGCAGCCGTTTTGTCGTACACGTCTTCCCGCAAGCGATTGAAAAAGCCGTGTTGCGCGCCCGGGTATTGATACACCTGCGCACCGGCTTTTCCGGCCAGCGCCTCGCGCACCTTGCCAACGGTCTCGACCGGGATGTGCCCATCGCGGTCGCCGACATGGAACTGAAACGGCGCCTTCAGTTGGCGCAGCACATCGAGACTCTCATCGAGCTTTACGCCGTAAAACGATGCCACAGCCCGCGTCGGCGCATAGCGCGCCCCCGCCAGCACTGCGAGCTTGCCGCCCATGCAAAAACCCACGAATGAAACAGCACCGCTGCAGCCCGGATCACGGGCCAGCCACTCAGCCGCAGTCACGCAATCGGCTACGCCCTGGGCAAAGTCAAAGCGTTGCATGTATCCGAAACCCTGCTTGCGATCTGCTTCCGAATAGCCAAGGTCTATTCGAGGCTGCAAGCGCCAGTACAAATCTGGAACCAGTACGGCAAAACCAGCTGCTGCGAAATCGTCGGCCTTGGCGCGCATCGCGGCATTGACGCCGAAAATCTCCTGCAGCATGACGATGCCCGGCGCGGGTGTGGTTGTCGGGCGCGCCAGGTACGCCGGCATTGCTCCTACCTCAACCCAGTCGTGTCGGATGGACATCAGAAACCCTCAAGCAAACTGACCACGCCGTCCGCTGTCATGCCTTCTTCCCGGTAAAGGCCGAGTTTGCGCATCGCCGGCTCATCAGTAACCGAATACAGATAAACCGGGTTGCCTGTTTCGTTGCGGTGCTCATGCCATTGCCACCCCGGAATTGTGAACACGTCGTTGCGGCCCCATTTGAACTCCTTGCCTTCCACAACCGTGCTGCCCGAACCTTCAAGCACGCAATAAATCGTGCTCGCGGTCTTGCGATGTTTAAGCGTGCACTCCCCCGCCCGCAGCAGCTGGCTGCGAAAGGACATGGTCGGCATTACCGCTCCGCCGGTAGTCGGATCGACGTACTCGACGATGATTCCGTCGTAAGGGCTGCCCTCGTAACCCACCATGCCTTCGAGGGCCTTGCGCGTCTGCTCCCATTTGTAGATGAACATGGGCGAGTGCTCGGTAGGTCCGCGCTGACGCGAAGCAAACAACGGCCTTACACCACCAACGGCGTACAGGCGCGTCGAATGGGCGTCCTGTTCGCGGATGCTCTGTATCGGCTTCTTGACCTCGGCCCCGCCGGCATCCTGCTCCTTGTAGTCGAATTCGAAAAATGTCGCATTCATGCTCTCGACCAAAGGCACATTCAGGACGTCGACCCAGATGACCGCGTCCTTGCTGTCGTTGCCGTGGTCATGCCAGGTACCGGTCGGTGTCAACACAAGATCGCCGCGCGCCATGCGCAGCTTTTCGCCCTGCACCACCGTAAAGCCGCCGTCGCCTTCAAGCACGAAACGGCTGGCCGAAGGAGTGTGCCGGTGCACCGGCGCCTGCTCACCCGGGTTGTAAAGCGAGTAGGCGGCAAACAAGGTATTCGTGATGTACGGCTTTCCCCCAAGCCCGGGATTGGCAAACACCAGTGCGCGGCGTTCGCATTCCTCGATCGGAACGGTGCGTGCGGCAACGCGCAGCCGCGGTTCGATATCCGCCCAGCGCCATGCATAGGGCACGGCCTTGTTTCGCGGCTTGAGCAACTCGACATCGGCGCGCTGTTCCCAGAACTCGACCAGATGGAGGTCCTTAGCGTCCTGCTTCAGGGCCGCACGCGCCAGACTTTTGTCGACAACGTTGTCGTTCATAACTCCTCCTTAATAATGACGTCCTTACAAATTACGATTAGTATTATTAATAATACGATACGTTATGGCAAAACCAGTTGTCAAGTCCACCCAACCGGGCGACCATGCGCGTCAACAAACAAGAGAGGTCGGGATGGCGGTCAAAAAACAACAACGCCTTGGCATCCAGTCGGTAGAGGTTGCGGCGCAGGTCCTACAGGCTTTCATCAATGCCGGGCAGCCGATGCAACTTAAGGACATCGCCAGGCTTGCCCATATGCATCCGGGCAAGATTCACCGCTACCTGGTGAGCCTCGCCCGCACTGGGCTGGTTGAACAGAACGAGGAGTCAGGGCACTACGGGCTGGGCGCGATGGCCATCACACTGGGCCTCGCCGGCCTGCGCAATGTTTCGGTGGTGGGATCTGGCGCCGACGCGCTGCGCCAATTGCGCGACAAGACGGCCGAGACCGCCCTGCTGGCGCTGTGGAGCAGCGGCGGGCCAGTCGTAGTGAACCTCGAGGAAAGCGCACGGCCGGTCTATATGAACATCCGGGTCGGTTCCCTGCTTCCCATCCTCAAGACCGCTTCAGGCCGAGTGTTCGCCGCGCATCTTCCCGAAGGGCAATCGCGTGAACTGATCGACGCTGAACGCGAAGCCAACGGGAAATCCGACAGCTTGCATGCGTGGAGCGCGATCAGCCAGTTGCTGGCCGATACGCGCAAGCGCGGCCTCGCCCGCGTAACCGGCGATTTACTGCTAGGCGTCAACGCCATCGCCGCGCCGGTGTTCGACCACAAGGGCCGGATTGCTGCGGTCATCGGCGTCTTGGGACGCTCGCAGGAACTCAATGTCGACTACGGCGGCGCGACCGCCAAAACGCTGCTGACAATCGCCTCAGACTTGTCAAAACGGCTCGGACACCAACTGAAAAAATAAGCACAACCGCTGAAATGCCCGCCAGGCGGGCGTTTCCAGCATGCACCCCCGCTACAGCCAGGGTTTTGCCCAGCCCAATCCGTCAGCAGTTTTACCGCGCGGCCGGTACTCGCAGCCGACCCAGCCGTCGTAACCGAGTTCGTCCATCAGCCGGAACAGATAGGGGTAGTTGATTTCGCCGATGTCCGGCTCCTGCCGCTCGGGGACGCCGGCGATCTGCATGTGGCCTATGCCGGCCAGGTATTTTTTCATCGTCATTGCCAGGTCGCCCTCGACGATCTGGCAGTGATAAAGGTCGAACTGCACTTTCAGATTGGCCGCACCAACTTCGGCGCAAATGGCGTGCGCCTCGTCCTGGCGGTTGAGAAAAAAGCCCGGTATATCGCGCGTGTTGATCGGTTCGATGACGACGGTAACGCCCAGCGCCGCGGCTTCTTTCGCGGCATGGGCGAGATTCTCGACATAGACCGCGCGGTGCAAGGCGCGGTCCGCACCCGGCTTGATCAGGCCGGCCATGACATGCAGCCGCTTGTTGCCGAGCACGCTGGCGTAGCTCAGAGCGGTGGTGATGCTGGTTTTGAACTCGTCCTCGCGCCCCGGCAATGAGGCCATGCCGCGCTCGCCGGCGGCCCAGCTGCCGGGCGGACCGTTGAACAAGGCCAGCGTCAAGCCGTTGGCGTCGAGGCGTTGCTTGATATCAGCGGCCGGCACTTCGTAGGGAAAGAGGAACTCGACGCCCTTGAAACCGTCTTTGGCGGCGGCGTCAAAGCGATCGAGAAAAGGGTGTTCCTGGTACATCATCGAGATGTTGGCGGCGAGTTTGGGCATGGTTATCGGTGTGCCTGATGATTGAGGTGCGCTTCACTTTCAGATGTCATTCCGCAGTCCCCTCCGGGGGATAAACTTCGCGGGGAATCTGCTTTTGATTTGAATGACAGCGGATTCCTCGCTGCGCTCGGAATGACAATTTTCCGTATTTTTCTGACGATATTTTTTCACCAGATCAGCCCGCCGGGTGACGGTGTTTGATATCGGCGACCTGTTCGGGCGTCAGCGTGCGGATCTTGCGGCCTTGCAGCAGCAAATACAACCTGGCTGTGGCTTCGAGTTCTTCCACCGCATCGGCTGCGGCGGAGAGGCTGGAGCCGGCGACTACCGGACCATGGTTGGCAAGCAGCATGGCGTGGTGCTTGCCGGCAAAGCCGCGTACGGCATCGGCGAGCTGCATGTCGCCCGGCGCGTAGTAGGGCACGAGGGGCAGGCTGCCGATGCGCATGACGTAGTAGGCGGTGATGGGGGGCAGCACATCGGCGGGATTCACTTCTGCGAGAACGGATACCGCAACCGAGTGCGTCGAATGCAGGTGAATGACCGCTTGATTCTTTTCGCGTTCCTGGTACATCGCCAGATGCAGAAAATTTTCTTTCGACGGCGCGTCACCCGAAATAAGCTTGCCCGACCAATCGAGCTTGGACAGGCGCGCCGGATCAAGGCGGCCGAGATGGGATCCGGTTGGCGTCAGCAGCCAGCCCTCGGCACAGCGCGCGCTGATGTTGCCGGTCGAGCCGTGCGTCAGGCCGCGGTCGAATATCGACCGGCCGAGCTCGCAGATGTGTTCGCGTAATGCATTTTCGTTGATGGCCATTGTTAAGGATTTCCGATTTCGTGACAAATCATGCCCGGTTCGGGCTGAGCCTGTCGAAGGGATTTCAGGGCTTCGACAGGCTCAGCCCGAACGGTGGAGATAATTTCGCATCTATTCACAAACATCCGTACCGCTGCTTAAGGCAGTTGCGCAAACGCCTTGGTAAAAAAGTCCGTCGTGCCAAAATTGCCTGACTTCAAAGCCAGCAGCAGGGGTTTTGCACCCACGGTCGCTGTCCATGGCACGCCCGGATCAATTTGCGGGCCGATACGCAGCGCCCTCACGCCGAGTGCCTGCACCACCGCGCCCGAGGTTTCGCCGCCAGCGACAATCAGGCGGCCGACACCGGCGTCCACCAGACCGCGCGCAATCGTGGCAATGGCGCGCTCGACCAATGCCCCCGCTTCGAGTGCACCAAGGCTCGACTGGACGGCCTTGACCGCCTCCGGCGCGGCGCTCGAATACACCAGCACCGGGCCCTTGCCGGAAGCCAGCAAGGGCCGCGCCCAGGCGAGCACCTGCTCGACCTCGGGCTCGCCGGCAGCCAGCTTGCGCGGATCGAGCGCCCGCGCGGCACCGCCCCTGACGATGAAATCGGCGACTTGCGCGTTGGTCGCGACCGAACAACTGCCGGACACGATGGCGGCCGGACCGCTGACCGCCGGCAAGGCCGCTGCACCGGCGCCGGCACGCAACACGCCGGCGGCGGCAAAATTCTGCGGCAGACCGAGGGCCACGCCGGAGCCGGCGGTAACGAGGGGCATGCCGGCGAAGGCGAGGCCCATGCGCATCAAGTCATCATTGGCAATCGCATCGACGACGGCGATGCGCACGCCCTCTGACTTGAGCGCGACAATGCGCTCGGTGATCGCCGCGGGCCCGCGCGCCACCGTGAGGTAATCGATCAGGCCTATCTTGCCCTTGCTCTGCGCCTGCAGCACGCGCACCAGGTTGGCGTCGGTCATCGGCGTCAGCGGATGGTCTTGCATGCCCGATTCGTTGAGCAGTCCGTCGCCGGCGAACAAATAGCCCTTGAACACCGTGCGCTTGTTCTCCGGGAAGGCGGGGCAGGCGATGGTGAAGTCGCTGCCAAGGGCTGCCATCAGCGCCTCGGTCACCGGACCGATGTTGCCGAGCGCGGTCGAATCAAAGGTCGAGCAGTACTTGAAGTAAATCTGTGTGCAGCCCTGCACCTGCAGCCAGCGCAGTGCGGCCAGCGATTGCGCCACCGCCTCGACCGCCGCAATGGTGCGCGACTTCAGCGCCACCACCACCGCATCGACATCCCCGGCCAGCGGCGCGTCTGGCACGCCTATGGTCTGCACCGTGCGCATTCCACCGCGCACCAGGTTGTTGGCGAGATCGGTCGCGCCGGTGAAATCGTCGGCGATACAGCCCAGCAATGCGCTCATGGCTGTGCGGCGGGCGTTTCCCACCCTGCTTGATGCTGCATGCGTCCTCCCTTTTTGCGAATCATACCGCGACATCGGCGCGTGCCGACGGTACGGCGCCCGGGCCGGCGCGCCATTGAGGTGCAAACGCACGGTTTCAGGACCGGCTTATCTGGCAGTGCAGCATGGACTTCATCGTGAAATGCATAAAACTATTTGCAAACGCACTTATTATTGGCTAATGTATTTACATGCCTGAATCCCCGCGCCCGGAGTTCAACCTCGACAGCCACACTTTTTACTGGCTGACGCAAGTGGTCGGCGCACGTGACCGCGAGCTTGCCGCCGCGCTCAAGACCCACCGCCTGCGCGTGCCCGAATGGCGCACCCTCGCCGCGCTCTACAGCCGCCAGCGCTGCTCGATGAGCGAGCTCTCCGACGCCACCACCATAGACCGCACCACACTCACCCGCACCGTTGACCGCATGGTGCGCTCGGGCTGGTTGAGCCGCCTCGCCGACGCCAGCGACATGCGCGTCACGCGGCTGTCGCTGACCGCCGAAGGACGCAGGCTGTTCGTGCGCATCTGGCCGGACGCCGAGCGCATCGACGCGGTTGCACGTGCCGGACTGCCCGGGGGCGCGGCCGAAATGCTGCGCTGGACGCTGCAGCAAATGAAGCAAAACCTCGATGCGGGCGCGCCGGCGGCCGATGCGCAAACCGCGGGCGCAAAGCAGCGCGCCGCCTGATTCCCCCTTATTACCGTCCGCACACTGCAAGGAGGCATTCATGTTGCACGAAAAAATTCCCAACCTGGCCAAGCTGGTAGAACCGGACCGGGTGCACCGTGCCTGCTACGTCGATCAGGACATTTTCGACCTCGAGATCAAGTACATCTACGAAAAGACCTGGATTTACTGCGGCCACGAGACGCAGATTCCCAAGGCCGGCGATTACTGGACCTTCCAGATCGGCCACCAGCCGCTGGTCATGGTGCGCGGCGATGACAAGAAAATCAGCGTGCTCTACAACCGCTGCCCGCACCGCGGCGTACAGGTCTGCGGCAGCCACCACGGCAATGCCGGCGACGCGCTGACCTGCCCCTACCATGCCTGGCGTTTCGACCTCAAAGGCAAGCTCGAGTCGGTGCCGCTCGAGCGCGGCTATGACGACACGCGCTTTGACAAGAACGATCCGGACTTCAGCATGAAGCCGGCGGCGCGCGTCGATTCGTATCGCGGCTTTTATTTCGCCAGCCTCGCCGCGACAGGCCCGTCGCTGCTCGAATGGATGGGCGAGGCCAAAGTCGCCATCGACGACATGTGCGACCGCTCGCCGGTCGGCAAAGTCGAGGCCGTCATGCCCTGCAATCGCGTGGTGCAGCGCTCGAACTGGAAGTTTTTCATGGAAAACCAGATCGACGCGGTGCATCCGTCGGTCACGCACAAGTCCACCGGTCAGGCGGCGGCCGAGGTCGAGCGCAAGATCAAGCGCGAAACCGGCAAGGAGTTGCTGCACTACCACTACCTCTCGGCCTTCACCACGCCGTTCGAGAAATGGGCCACGCTGACCAACACCGGCTATCCCTACGGCCACATCATTTTCAGCGGCTACATGGGCCTGCGCCCGACCGACCCGGACACCCTCGCGCATGAAGCGGTGCTGAGCAAGGCCTACGGCAAGGCCAAGATGGAGGAATACCTGTCGCGCAACATCCATCACGTGCTGCTCTACCCCTGCGTGTCGATCCAGTCGCCGTTGCAGCAATTGCGCGTGCTGCGCCCCATCGCGCCAAACCGCACGCTCTCGGAGATCTGGCATTTCCGCCTGGTCGGTGCGCCCGAGGCGATTTACCGCCGCTCGCTGTGGTATTACAACCTCGTCAACTCGCCCTCGACCATGGTCAATGCCGATGACCTGGAGAACTGGCAGCGCGGCCAGTGGGGCCTCGAATCGGACGGCGGCGACTGGGTGAGCTTTCACCGCGACTACGGCCGCGACAGCGATGACGGCAAGGTCATCCGTTCGCACAACGGCTGCTCCGAAGCGCCGATGCGCGCGCAGTTTCGCGCCTGGAAGACTTTTCTTAAGGAGGCCGAATAATGGCTGCCGCAAAAAAGCTCAAGAAACCGCTGAAAAAAGCACCCGCCGTGAAAAAGAAGCCACTGGCACGCAAGCACGCGAGCGTCGCGAAAAAAGCCGCGCCAAAGGATAAGGTCAACACCGCCGGCTTGCAGCACGAGGTGGAGCAATTTCTTTACCAGCAGTCGGAACTGCTCGACCGCAAGGAATGGCAGGGCTATATCAACCAGTTCGCGGCAGACGGCGTGTACTGGGCGGCGGTCGATCCGGCGCACACCGACTGGGACGGCGTGCCGTCGATATTCACCGAGGACCGCGACCTGATGACGGTGCGCATGAAGCGCGTGCTGCATCCGAATGCCGCGTCACAAGCGGCCGAGTGGGGCACCAGCCATGTCGTGTCCAACGTCGTCATCGAAAAAGCCGGCGCCAGCGAAGTGCATGTGCGCTCGCGTTTTCACATGCTGGAAATGCGCCGCGAAGACCTGCGTCACTTCGCCGGCACCTACCGCCACCACCTCGTCAAGACAAAAGGCGGCTGGCGCATCAAGCTGCAGCGCGTGGACATGCTCAACGCACAGATGCCCTGGGAGTATGTGTTGCAGGTCTGGGTCTGAAGTCTGAAGTCTGCGGTCTGAAGTCTGCGGTCTGAAGTCTGCGGCCTGAAGACTGCGGCCTGAGACCTGTAGCCGACCCAGACAAAAAGCCGCCGCGGTCCGGACGGCTTTTTGTTTCTAGGCCGCCAGGCCGCGCCGGCTGAGACAATCCCAGACGACCAGCGCCGCATCAACGGTAAAGACATGCGGCTGATGCAGGCGGCGCAGCACCCCGGCGGCCGGCAGCAATTCGAAACCGGCCACTTCGCCGTCCTGGTTGGCGGGCACAAAATCCGCAGGCAATTCGATGTCGAACACCGCTATGCGCTGGGTATCGACGCCCTGGGTCACCGCGCGCTCGAACGCGACCAGGCCGTGCCGCGTCGCGCTTGCGGCCAGCGCCGCCGCCATGCCCGCTTCCTCAAAGCACTCCTTGACCAGGGTCGTGCCTGCATCCATGCCGGCCGGGATGCCGCCGGCGACCATGTTGTCGAGTTTTCCGGCATCGACCGCCTTGCTGGCGCTGCGCGTGGCGATCCACATGTGCAGTCCGTCCGGGCGCAGCACGATGCCGTTGAGATGCGAAGCCGGGCCGACAAACCCGAAGTGCTTGGCTGCCGCGCGCTCGAAGCGCAACACCTCGGCGCCCGCGGCGTCGGTCAACGCATACAACTCGTTGCGCCAACCCGGAAACAAGCCCTCGGCACGTAGTTCCGCGAGCACCGTGACCAGCGCGCTGCTGCGCGAGGGCGCATCGCGCAAGTCCGGCGCAAACAGCACGCGATCGGCATGCACGGCAAACACCTGCGGCCAGCTGGCGAGGCGCGCGGCAAATGCCGGCCGCAACCAGCCTGCACGCTGTTCGCCGGCGAACAGCGGCCTGAACTGTGCCGCGTCGAAAACCAGGCTATCGGCCAGCCACGGTGGCAGCATTGCGCGACCAGCCATCCCCTCCCCGTCAGCCGGCCTTGGCGCCGGCGGTGGCGTATTTGAGCTGGCCGGGCCGCGCCTTGGCATAGGCGATGAATTCCGCCACCGATTTCAGCGGCAACTCGGCGTTGACCACCAGCACATAGCCGGAATTGCCGATGTATCCGGCGCCGGTGAAATCCTTGAGCGGATCGTAATTGAGCTTGGAGTACAGGCTGCCGTTGATCGAGTGGCTGGCCGCGGCGAGGATCAGCGTATAGCCGTCGGGCGCGGATTTGGCGACAAAGCTCGTGGCGACGGTGCCACCCGCACCGGGGCGGTTGTCGATGATCACCGGCTGGCCCAGCGCGGCGGTCAGTTCGGCGACGATGGAGCGCGCCAGCGAATCCTGCACGCCGCCGGCAGAGAACGGAATCACCACCCGTACCGGTTTGGTCGGCCGGGGGTCGGCGGCGTGTGTCATCGGCGCCGCAAGGGCGATGAGCGCGGCGCCAGCCGCAATTACGCATTCCAGAATTCGCGAGCGAAGAATCGTCATGAAGATTTTCCCGATTTGAGTTGTGATCTGGTACGGCGCGTTTGCTATCCGGCGAGGAATTGCTGCAGGGTATCGCAATACTGCGGCGTGACGACGTGCGGAAAAAAATGTCCGCCTTGCATTTCAACAAGACGCGCGCCGGCAATGCGACCGGCCAGGTCGAGCGAATGATGCATGGGCACAATGTTGTCGTCACCGGCGCCCAGAACCAGGACCACGGAGCGGATGTTTGCGAGCTCGGCTGATCGGTCAAAGCCGAGCAACATGTTGATGCGTGCCACGACAAGCGCCTTGTCGCCCGGCGCATCGGCGTCAAAATCAATCGGCCGTTCGGACGCAAGATGGGCTTCATACCAGCCGGCCGGATAGCCGAGCAATTTTCCCATGGCGTTATAAGCACCAAAACCCGCCCGCTCCAGCACCATGCGCCGCAAATCGAACAGGTCGCGAAAATGCCTGTCCGCCCGTGCCCAGGTGGCGCTGAGCACCACGCGACCGGTGCGCGCCGGATGATCGAGCGCAAGGACCTGCGCCACCAGGCCGCCGGTCGAATGGCCGACGAGATGGGCGGAGGCCATACCCAACCGGTCGAGCAGCGCAACCACTTCATGCGCGATGCCCTCAATGGTATGGGTGACGGGGGGCGGGCTGCCCCCGATGCCCGGATGATCGAAGGTGATGCAGGTGAAATTACGCGCGAGGCGCTCCATCACCGGATGCCAGAATGATCCCTGCCCGCCAAGTCCGGCGATCAGCACGACCGGGGGCCCGCTCCCCTTGAGCTCGAAATGCAACGTCTGCCTCCGCTATATCACCGGCAATGAAAAACCCGCGACTGCATCTTTCGCGGGGTGCGGCTTGAATATAGCACCATCGCTTTTGCGGCAATCCGCCCGCACTTCAAGGTGGCTCGCGGCGTCAACCCGGTGCATGTTGCGCCCCCCAAAAAACAAGGCGAGGCGCGAAGCACTGCTACCGCGAAACCTGCCTGCGGCTGGCTCAGTCCGCCTTGATATTGCGTTCCTTGATGATCGCCGCGTAGCGTGTCGCATCACCCTGCATCACGCTGGTAAGCTGGATCGGGCTCATCGGTGACGGGGCGGCACCAATCCCTTCAACGATCGTCCGCACGGCCGGTAAGCCAAGAATGCGATTGACCTCACGGTTGAGCCTGGCCACGATTTCCACCGGGGTACCGGCCGGGGCGTACATGGCGTGGGTCGTCCCCGCATCAAAGCCCTTGAAGCCGGATTCATCAAGGGTCGGCACATCCGGAAACAGCGGTGAGCGTTCCATGGTGGCCACCGCAATCATGCGCAGTTTTCCGGAGCGGACATGCGCAAACGCGATACCCGGATCAAAGTTGTAGTCGAGATGCCCCCCCAACAAGTCCTGCAGCGCCGGTGCCGAACCGCGATAAGGCACATGCACCGCAAACACCCCGGCTTTGCTCTTGAACATTTCGCCGGCGATATGCGGTGACGAACCGCTACCGGGTGTGCCGTAAGAAAACTTTCCCGGGTTGGCCTTGAGCCAGGCAACGAATTCCCGGACGTTCTTCGGCGGCAATTCGCTGCGCAGCACCAGAAACATGTTGAGGCGGGCCAGGGCGGCGACCGGCGTCAGGTCCCTGAAGGGATCATAGGTCAAGGTGTTGATCAGCGGATTGATAGAAATGGTGCTGCCTGCAGTGACCAGGATGGTATAGCCATCGGCGACGGCCTTCGCGGTTGCTTCGGCCGCCAGCGAACCTGCGGCACCGGGCCGGTTTTCGATAACGATGCTCTGGCCGAGCGCTTCCTGCAGGGGCTGGGCAATAGCCCGACCCAGCAAGTCCGGAGAGCTCCCCGGCGGAAACCCGATGAGCATGCGGATTGGCCTTGCCGGCCAAGCTACCTGCGCCCCGGCAGCGGCCGGAAACAAGGCTGTAAGAGTGGCGGCCAGCCCTGCTTTGATCAAGTTGCGACGACGATCGGTAAAGCTTTCCATGTGTCGATACCCTCCAAGCTTTGATTATTAGGACGCGCAGCTTTCCCAGTTTTTGTTTTGACCTGACACGCACTTGTTGTGACAGGTTGGGACCAGATTGGTTCAAGGCACCAATCGCCGCGGCATCGAACGCCCAAGCTCCGGGACACTGTATTGCAGCCAGGCTGCGAGCGCCCCCTGTCGCACAGGCGTGCGCGCCAGGCGGGAGAACGCGCGCCTGAAGCCGCTGGAACTTGCGCGCAGTGAACGCCGGCCAGCGTCCGGGCAATTGGGGCAAAGTAGCTTTTTATCCGCAGACATTACCCTCCGGCGCCTCGGTGCCGACGAACAGGAAGTCCGATTACGAAATCGCAGGCCAGGGGGATCAAGGTTCGGCAAGCCGATCACGCGGAATCATTGGAGTAGCCCAGGGCTTTATTTCAATCGGCTTTCCCGCCGTCCCAAAAACAAAGGCCCGGCGCGTACGCCAAGCCTTTGAAAATGGTGGGCGCGATTAGGCAAGGCCTCTGCCGCGAACCGCTTGACATACGAAAGAAAATATCTCAAAATGAGATATATGTTTTTGCGCTATTTCATTAGTTCAGAATTTTGAGTCAATCGTCAGCCAAGATAGAGAGGCAGCCATGAAACACATTATTTTTACATCGCAACGATTTGGTGGACGGAGCATCGTATGCATATCATCAGTCGGAAAGCCTTGGCCAGCTTCTGGAAAAGCGATCCTGAAGCAGAAAAACCCTTAAGGGTTTTGTTTTTAATTGTCGAAAAAACGGACTTCAAGAGCTTTTCCCACCTAAAGCAGACCTTCTCGTCGGTCGATAAAATTGGGGCGCACACAGTATTCGATATCGGCGGCAACAAAATTCGGCTAATTACGGTAATCCATTACAACCGCAGAAAAATCTACATTCGTTTCGTACTTACTCATCGTGAGTACGATAAAGGGAACTGGAAAAAAGAGTGAGTACCGCACTTCAAACACTACCTACGCTATCTTCCATTGTTCCTGCATGGAAAGGCATGCTTAGGTCGCTGCCGTTCTTTCGCCCAATTAGGAATGAGCGGGATTACGTACAGATGCAGAAACTCATGAATAAAATGCTGGCGGTTGTCGGGGACGACGAAAAGCACGAACTCGCTGACCTTCTCGATATCGTCAGCACATTAATCGAGCAATACGAGAAGTTAGATGATCGATTTACTAGCACCTCAATGAAACCGCGGGACGTATTGCAGTTTCTAATCGATGAGCACGGTCTGAAGCAATCGGATCTGAAAGAAGAGCTTGGCGGCCAAGGAATCACTTCTGAGATTCTTACGGGGAAAAGAGAAATCAATGCCCGTCAGGCAAAGAAATTAGCGCTCAGGTTCCAGGTTTCGGCAGCCGTGTTCATTTAACGGCGCTGGCCCAATCGCCATTTCTTACCTCTTTATTGGAAAGTATTCTATTCGCCGGTAACGAGTATCCTGACTGGCGGAGATGACCTGCTCTCTAAATGGCGTACCAGTGATACGTCGGTAGCTCATTAATGCGCCGCTGGTTCCCCGCAGCAAAATAATCGTAACCACAAAAGCAAAAGCCCGACGCAAACGCGTCAGGCCTTTGGATTGTGGTGGGCTGTGAGTGGCTCGAACACTCGACCTACGGATTAAGAGTCCGCTGCTCTACCAACTGAGCTAACAACCCGCGAAAACGGCGCCGGCACCCTTACCGCGGTGCCGGACGAAGAGAATTTTGGTAGGCCGTGCCGGATTCGAACCGGCGACCAACGGATTAAAAGTCCGCTGCTCTACCAACTGAGCTAACGACCCAAAAAGAGGTGCGATTTTACTGTATTGACGGACCCAAGGCAACGAAACCGTCACATTTGGCGGGTTTTGCCGCCGGAACGGGCTATGCCTCGCGCATCATTTTCCAGTACTGGAATTTAAGCGCGGCGACGGCGCCCACTATGATGGCAAACAGCGCGATAAACGAGCCGACCGCCAGCGTCGATATGCCGGACAGGCCCTGGCCTACGGTGCAGCCCAGGGCGACGACACCGCCAAATCCCATGAGCACGCCGCCGACGAGGTGGTTGAGCGTGTCTTCGGCGTCACGAAAACTCTCCAGCCGGAAGGTGCGCGAGGTCAGCGCATAAATCCACGAGCCGGCCGCCATGCCCAGCACGCTGGCGATACCAAAGGTCACGACGCGGGTCTTGTCGCTCCAGAGCATCAGCAGTTCAAGCAAATAGGCCTGCGGCGACACAAACGACAGCGATTCCATGCGGCCGCTGTTGGTGGCAAGAAATTTTTCTTCCAGCGTTTGCGGGTCTTCGGCGAGAAAGCCGATGTGGCCGGAAAGGTACCAGCCGCCGACAACCACCAGGCCGACGACGACACCGCCGAGGATATTGTCGAAGCTGCGGAATTCACGATCCTTGAACACAAAGGCGAGCAAGCCGCCGCCGAACAGCAGCGCCAACACACCCAGCGCGGCTTTTTTATCGACGCCGGTGGCGCGCGCCACGATGGACGGCAAGTCCTGGCTGCCCGCGAGCGCAAACGCCGCCGGTTCGAGCACGCTGACGCGAAACATGCCGAACAGGCCTTTGAGCGTCATGTACGCGCTTACCGCCAGCACCAGCAGCACCACCAGCGACTTGAGGTTGCCGCCGCCGATGCGAATCAGGGTCTTCGAGCCGCAGCCCGATGCCAGCACCATGCCGGCGCCGAACGAAAAGCCGCCGACGAGGAAAGACAGCCAGATGACATTGGGCGTGGTGTAAATGCTTTTGCCGAGATCGACCTGGCCGGTCAGGGCCAGTGCGCTCGCGCCCAGAATGGCCACGGCGATGGCCAGCATCCACATGCGCATGCGCGTCCAATCGCCCATGTTGACGATGTCGGAGACGGCACCCATGGCGCAAAAATTGGTCCGCGCACCAACGTAGCCGAACACCAGTGCAAGGATAAAAGCGCCCCATACGACTATCAGGGAAAGGCTGGCGGGATTGGCTTCGTTCATGCGGGTTAGTGCCTGGACAGCAAAGGGGTTCGCATTTTACCGCGACAAGGCGGATGCGGCGTAGCGCGTCGGGTCGGCGATCTCGGCGGCCTCGAAGCCGGCGCGGCGCAGCCGGCAGGAATCACAACTGCCGCAGGCGCCGCCCGCAGCGTCGGCCTGGTAACAGGACACGGTGAGGCCGTAATCGACACCAAGTCCGGCGCCAAGGCGCACGATCCCGGCCTTGCTCAGGGCGATGATGGGGGTGTGCACTTTCAGGGCTGCGCCCCCGACGCCCGCGCGGGTGGCGAGATTGGCCATGCGCTCGAAGGCCTCGACATAGTCGGGCCGGCAGTCGGGGTAGCCCGAATAATCGAGCGCGTTGGCGCCGAAAAAAATGTCGCGCGCGCCAAGCACCTCGGCCCATGCAAGGGCCAGCGACAACATGATGGTGTTGCGCGCCGGCACATAGGTGACGGGGATGACGCCGGGTTTGACGCCGTCGGTGGGCACGGCAATGGACGCATCGGTCAGCGCCGAACCGCCGAAGGTCGAGAGGTCGATGCTGACGACCTTGTGCGCGGCGGCACCAAGATGCGCGACAACGCGGGCTGCGGCATCGAGCTCGGCCTGATGGCGCTGGCCGTATTGCACCGACAGCGCATGGCAGGCAAAGCCCTGCTGGCGCGCCAGGGCCAGCACCGTCGCCGAATCAAGTCCACCGGAAACCAGGACGACAGCGGGCTTCAATTGCTTGCCGCGACGCGCCCTAGCGCCGTGACAGGCGTTGCCTGGCCTGCTCGGCCGCGGGCGTACCCGGGTATTTCTTGACCAGGTTTTGCATCGTCTCGCGCGAGGCGCGCGCGTCGCCCATTTCCGACTGGCTGCTGGCGATGTTGAGCATCGCATCCGAGGCCTTGGCGCTATCGGGCCAGGAGGCGATGAGTTTTTGCTGCGTGGCGATGGCGACCTTGTAGTCGCGCAAGGTGAAATAGGCGTTGCCGACCCAGTACTGGGCGCTCGGCAACAGGGCGCTTTGCGGATAGCCCGCCATGAAACTCTGGAAGGACGCGATCGCCGACTGGTAATTGCCGAGCTTGAACTGGTTGAGCGCGGACTCGTAGGTCTTGTTCTCGGCGGCCGCATCGATCACCGGTGCAGCAGGCTTGGCCTCGGCCACCGGTGCCTGCTCAAGTTTGCGCAGCCGGTTGTCGAGATCGACGTAGAGGTCTTTCTGGCGCTTTTCCAGTTGTTCGGTCTGGTTCACCAGCACTTCGATCTGGCCGCGCAGCCTGGCCATGTCCTGCTTCAGGCCGTCGATCAGCAAGGCGAGATCTACCAGCGGTTTGCGGTCCTGCACCGCGGCCTCTATCCTGGCAAGGCGCTCATCGAGCCGCTTCTTGTCGGCCTCGGTCTGCGATCTCAGATCGGCAATCTGCTTGCGCGCCTCGTCGTCGTCGAACAGGCCGGCGCGCGCGCCACCCGATGCGAGCAACAGCCCCGTCAAGGCGAGTGCGCAAACCGCGCGCATGATGTCAGTATTCGCCGCCATAGAGCACGTCACTGCGGCGGTTTTCGGCAAGGCAGGCATCGCTCTGGTCGGTGCTGCAACGCGGCTTTTCCTCGCCCAGACTGACCGACTCGACCTGCACCTCGGTCGCGCCCAGCAGCATCAGCATGCGCTTGACACCGTCGGCACGGCGCTGGCCGAGGGCAATGTTGTATTCGCGGCTGCCGCGCGCATCGGCGTTGCCCTGGAGCAGGACTTTTGCATTGCGATGCTCGACCAGGTATCTGGCATGCGCCTGCATCATCGGCCGGTACTCCTCCCTGATCGCATCGCTGTCGAGCTCGTAATAAATGCTGCGCTTGGACAGGATGTTGGCCGGATCTTTGAGCGGATTGGCCGACTGCGACACCGGCGGCTGCACCGGACGGGTGGTCACCGCCGGCGGTGGCGGCGCGGGCCTGGTTTGCGCCGTGGAAGGTGCGCTTGGCGTGCGTTCCTCAACCGCAGCGCCGGTCTGCTCCGGGCCGGGGGTGCTGGCGCAGGCCGCCAGCAGGCTCACCAGAAATACGGCAGACAAAACGACGACAGGATTTTTTTTCATATTGGTTTCTCCTTGTTCAATTCGCGGTAAAAGGGCCCCACGCCGGTTCCCGTACATCGGCAGCCTGCACGGTAAGCCGCTGCTTGACGCGTCCGTCGCTGGATACGGCCGCGAGCACGCCGCGACCACTTATCTCGGTGGCGTAAAGAATCATGCGCCCGTTGGGGGCGAAACTCGGTGATTCATCGCGCTGCGTATCCGTGAGCACCTGCGTCTGGCGGCTGGCGAGGTCCAGCGTGGCCAACTGGAAGCGTCCGGCATTGCGCGCGACGTAGGCGAGGGTTTTGCCGTCCGGGCTGGGGCGCGGCGATACATTGTAGGTGCCGTCAAAAGTCAGCCTGGCGGCGTCGCCACCGGCGGTATTCATGCGATAAATCTGCGGGCTGCCGCCGCGGTCCGAGGTGAAGTAAATCACCTGTCCGTCGGGCGAAAAGTAGGGTTCGGTGTCGATGGATGCGGTGCTGGTGACGCGGCGTACGTTGCTGCCGTCGGCATTGACGAGGTAAATCTGCGAGCCGCCGTCGCGCGACAACACCACGGCCAGTTGCTTGCCGTCGGGTGACCAGGACGGCGCCGAATTGCTGCCCTTGAAATTGGCCACCGCCTGGCGCTGCCCGGTGGTCAGCGAATGCACGTACACGACGGGCTTCTTGCTCTCGAAGGAGACATAGGCGAGACGCGTGCCGTCGGGCGACCATGCCGGCGAAAGAATCGGCTCGCGCGATGCAAGGGCGGTCTGCGCACCCTGCCCGTCGGCGTCGGCGATCTGCAGCTCGAAACGCTGCGCCTGCTTGATGACATAGGCGATGCGCGTGGAAAACACGCCGCGCTCGCCGGTGAGTTTTTCGTAGATGAAATCGGCGATGCGGTGGCCGGTGGTGCGTACCTGCGCTGCGGTCATGGCAAAAGCGACGCCACCGAGCTGGGCTTGCTTGGGAACGTCGAGCAGGCGAAAGCGCACCTCGAAACGCCCGTCGGGCAGGCGCGACACCGCGCCGATGACCAGCGCGTCGGCATTGCGGTTTTTCCAGTCGGCAAAGCTGATCTGGTTGATCTCGGAGGGCAGCGGGCTGACGTTGCCGGCGTAGAGCATCTTGAAGCGTCCGCTACGCTGCAAGTCTGCCTCGATGATGTCGCTGATGGGCTGTGCCAGAGCGTCCTCTCCGGCGAAGCGGGTGATGGCGAGCGGAATCTGGTTGGCGCCGGCACCGGTAATCTCGATGCTGAGCTGGGCTTGCGCGGACCCCGCAAAAAACAGCAGCAGGGTAAAAATCAGCTTGCGAAGTGTCATGGTTTTTTCGGTCGCCGTATCGCGGCTGCCGTTCGCTTGCAGTGAATGCACTTGATAAGCCATGCCCGCGCCAGAACACGCCTGCGGACACTCGGTGTTTCATCTCGAATTATACGTTAGTCGAGCGGCCGAAACTTAAGTTCAAGATTTCGTTGAAAAAATTCCGTGCGATCAGGCTTGGGCAGCGGCGAGGACTTGAGAATCGCCCGCTCCACGGCTTCATCATAGGCCTTGTAACCCGATGATTTTCGCAGCCTGGCAGTAAGCACCTCGCCGGTCGGCAGTTGCACCACGTCGAATATGGCCTCGGGGTTGCCTGCGGGGATGTCGTACGGCAAGACGATGTTGCCTTTGATCTTGCCGCGAATCTTGCCGACATAATCGGCGACGGCGCGGCTTTGCGCCGAGGCCGCCTCGCGCGCCAGTTGCTGCGTGATCTCCTGCTTTTCGCGTTCGCGACTCACTTCGCGGCTGACTTGCTGGGTCTCGCGCTCGAGTTGTTCGCGCAGCAGCTTTTGCGAATCGATCCTGGGCTCGGGCCTCGGTTCGGCTTTTTTTGGTTCGGTTTTTTTCGGCGGCGATTTTTCGACGGCGATGTCCGGTTTTACCGGCTTGATCTCGGCCTTGGGCTCGACTCTGGGCACCGGCTTGGGTTCGGGCGGCGGCTCTACCTTGGGCTCGGGCTTGGGCTCGGGCTTGGGCTCGGGCTTGGGCTTGGGCGGCTCCACCCGCGCCGGCGCGGACTGTTCCATCGGTGGCAACTGCGTCCACAGTTCGACGGCAATCGAGTCGGCCTGCTTGGTCTGCCAACGCACGCCGAACACCAGTATGGACAAGAAAAACAGGTGCACCAGCACCGCCAGCACCGCCGACGAGGTGACACCCGGATCCGGGCGCAGCGTAAACTGCACTAGCGGCCCGCCGGCTTTACCATCAGGCCGACCTTGAAATTCTGGCGTTGCAACTCGTCCATCACTTTCAACACCGCCTCATAGCGCACATCCTTGTCGGCGGAAATCACCACCGCCTGATCGGGATTGCGCGCCTTGATCGCCGCCAGTGCGCTCACCAGTTCGGCCTGGCTGACGCCGCGCTCGACGCCGGCCTTGGCGGCGCGGTCGCGAATGCTCAGCGACTGGTCGGCCTTGATCACCACCTCCACCGGCGCAACCGGCGGCGTCGCCGACTTGCCGACGCTGGGCAGTTCAACCACGCCGGGGTTGGCGAGCGGCGCGGTGACCATGAAAATCACCAGCAACACCAGCATCACGTCGATGTAGGGCACGACGTTGATCTGGTTCATCAGTTTGCGCTGGCGCATCGCGGCTTCCCCTTACCCTTACTTTGGCTGCGCCTGGCGCTGCAGGATGTTGGAGAACTCCTCCATGAAACTCTCGAAGCGGATGGCGAGGCGGTCGATGTCGTGCGAGTAGCGGTTGTAGGCGACCACGGCCGGAATTGCCGCGAACAGGCCGATCGCAGTCGCGACCAGCGCCTCGGCGATGCCCGGCGCCACCGCCGACAGCGTGGCCTGGCCGACGTTGGCGAGGCCGCGGAAGGAATGCATGATGCCCCAGACCGTGCCGAGCAGGCCGACATAGGGGCTGACCGAACCGGTCGAGGCGAGAAAGGCGAGGTGCGCCTCAAGCTGGTCCATCTCGCGCTGGTAGGTGGCGCGCATGGCGCGACGGGCGCCGTCAACGACGAGGCCCGGATCGGGCGCACGCTGGCCCTTGAGTTTGAGGTACTCGCGGAACCCGGCCTCAAAAATACGCTCGAGGCTGCCGGTGCTGTGGCGGTGGTTGACCGCGCTCTGGTACAAGGCGTTGAGATCGCCGCCACCCCAGAAATCGCGCTCGAATTTTTCTGTGGCGATGCGCGCGGCGCGAATGGCAAAGTGCTTGCGAAAAATGTAGTACCACGACAAAAAGGACACCACCAGCAGCAAGGCCATGACGAACTGCACCACGGCGCTCGCGTTCCAGATCAGCGTCAGTATGGAAAGGTCCTGTGTTGCGTTCATGCGTTTCCTTCAAACTTGCGCCGGATGGACTCCGGCAAACCGACCGGTTTGAGGTCGTCTGCGCCGACACAGGCAAGCGTCAGCGCACCCTCGGCCAGCAATTCGTCGCCACGCCCTACATGCTGCATAAACTCCAGCCGCGCCCGTCCGGCGCGGGTGACTTCGGCCGACACCGACAGCATATCGTTGAGCAGTCCCGGACGATGATACGTCAGCGCGGCGCGGTGCACCACGAACAACACCCGGTCGCGGCGCGCCATCTGGCCGAGGTCGAATCCCATGGATTGCAGCAGTTCGGTGCGCGCGCATTCCATGAAATTGAGATAGTTGGCATGAAACACCACGCCACCCGCGTCGGTGTGCTGGTAATAGACGCGGGTATGCCATAAAAAGGGCGGCACGCGCGTTTTTGACTCAGGGCTCGCCAAACAGTCCGCCCGAATCGGTCCCGGCCCGTTTGGGCGCCGCGAGGCCCAGATGACGGTAGGCGAGCGGCGTTGCGACGCGCCCGCGCGGCGTGCGCTGTAAATAGCCCTGCAAAATCAGGAAGGGCTCGAGCACGTCCTCGATGGTGTCGCGCTCCTCGCCGATGGCGTGGGCAAGATTGTCCACGCCGACCGGCCCACCGGCAAATTTCTCGACCACGGCGAGCAGCAGTTTGCGGTCCATGACATCGAGACCGATGGCATCGACATCGAGCATCAGCAGCGCCGCGTCGGCGACCTCGCGCGTAATGATGCCCTTGGCCTTGACCTGGGCGAAATCGCGCACGCGGCGCAGCAGGCGGTTGGCGATGCGCGGTGTGCCGCGCGAGCGGCGCGCGATTTCGAGCGCACCGTCCTGGACGATTTCGACCTCGAGCAGACCGGCCGAGCGGTTGACGATTTGCTGCAACTCGCCGGCGGAATAAAACTCCAGGCGCGCGACGATACCGAAACGGTCGCGCAGGGGATTGGTCAGCATGCCGGCGCGCGTGGTCGCACCGACCAGCGTGAAAGGCGGCAGGTCGAGCTTGACCGAGCGCGCCGCCGGTCCCTCGCCGATCATGATGTCGATCTGGTAGTCCTCGAGCGCGGGATAGAGGATCTCCTCCACCACCGGCGACAGGCGGTGGATCTCGTCGATGAACAGCACATCGTTGGGTTCAAGGTTGGTGAGCAGCGCGGCAAGGTCGCCCGGGCGCTCGAGCACCGGCCCCGAGGTCTGGCGCAGGTTGACGCCCATTTCGCGCGAAATGATGTGCGCCAGCGTGGTCTTGCCGAGTCCCGGCGGGCCGAACAGCAACACATGATCGAGCGCTTCCTTGCGCCGGCGCGCGGCCTCGATGAAGATCGACAACTGGCCGCGGATTTTTTCCTGACCGACATACTCGGCCAGCGCCTTGGGGCGCAGCGCACGTTCCTGCGCCTCTTCCTGCATCGATGCAGGTTCGGCGGAAATCAGTCGGTCGGTTTCAATGGCCATGCGCTATTTTACCCGTGCCCTTACCGCGTTCATGGCGCTGTGGAATCCCGTGCACATATGCTGGAAACGCCCGCCAGCAGGGCATTTCCAGCCGATTGCCCTGTTTGCGCCGCGATGGAAATTCATCCCCGGGCCAGCGACTTCAGTGCCTGGCGTATGCCGTCGGACACCGACAGCCCCTCGGCCAGATGCTTCACCGCGAGTTGCGCCTCCTTGTCGCTGTAACCGAGTGCAATCAGCGCGTTGAGCACATCGCTGGCCGCGGCAGCGGGACGGCTGATGGCGATGCCACCGGAGAGTTCGGCACCGAATTTGTCCTTGAGTTCGAGCAGCAGGCGTTCGGCGGTTTTTTTGCCGATGCCCGGAATCTTGGTCAGGCGACCCGATTCCTGCGCGGCAACAGCTTCAACCAGTTCGCCCACCGACAAACCGGACAGTAGCGACAAGGCGGTGCGCGCACCGATGCCGCTGATCTTGAGTATCTGGCGGAACGCCTTGCGCTCGGCATCGCTGCCGAAGCCGTAAAGAAGGTGGGCGTCCTCGCGCACCACGAGATGGGTGAACAACACCACCTTCTCGCCGGTCGCCGGCAGGTTGTAAAAGGTGCTCATCGGCACCTCCACGTCGTAGCCGACGCCTGAGGTCTCGACCAGGATTTGCGGCGGATTTTTTTCCAGCAGGATGCCGGTGATGCGGCCGATCATGCGAGCCTGCCGTTTTTCATGCGCATGCCGGCGGTGGACATGCCGCCCAAGCCGAGTCCGCCGTGGGCGTGGCAGATGGCGCAGGCGAGTGCATCGGCCGCATCGGCGCTCGGATAACCAGACAGTTTCAACAGCCGTTTGACCATTTCCTGCACCTGCTCCTTTTGCGCATGGCCCTTGCCGACCACCGCCTGCTTGACCTGCAACGCGGTGTACTCGGCGACCGGCAGATTATCCAGCACCGCGGCGCAAATGGCGGTGCCGCGCGCCTGGCCGAGCAACAGCGTGGATTGCGGATTGACGTTGACGAAGACTTTTTCAATCGCTACCTGGTGGGGTCGGTGGGTGGCGATGACCTCGCGCAGCCCCTCCAGTATCGCCCTCAGCCGCTCGGGCAACTCACCCTCTGGCGACTTGATGCAACCACTGGTGATATAGGTGAGCTTGCTGCCGCTTTTTTCCACCACGCCAAAACCGGTGATGCGCAGACCGGGGTCGATGCCCAGTATCGTGAGCGGCGTCGCGAGCGGCGTCGTGAGCGGACTGGCGGGCGGGGACGTGACCATCGGGGCGATTATAGCCGCGGGGCGCCCTGATTCAGTCGCTGATCATTGCGGTGGTATAGACATCCTGCACGTCGTCAAGACCTTCGAGCGCATCGAGCAGCTTTTGCATCTTGATACCGTCGTCGCCACCGAGCTGGGTTTCAGTCGCGGGCTTCATCGTCACTTCGCCGTGCTCGGGCGTCAGCCCGGCCTTGACCAGCGCCTCCTTGACCGCGACAAAATCATTCGGCGGACAGATCACCTCGACCGAGCCGTCCTCGTTGGCGACCACGTCCTCGGCGCCGGCGTCGAGCGCCGCCTCCATCACCTTGTCCTCGGACACGCCCGGCGCATACACCAGCAGGCCGCAGTGCTTGAACAAAAACGCCACCGAGCCGTCGGTGCCCATGTTGCCGCCGTTCTTGGCGAAAGCGTGACGCACCTCGGCCACGGTGCGCACACGGTTGTCGGTCAGGCAGTCCACCATGACCGCGGCGCCGCCGGTGCCGTAGCCCTCATAGCGCACTTCTTCGTAGTTGACGCCCTCGAGCGCCCCGGTGCCGCGCTTGATCGCGTTCTCGATGTTGTCCTTGGGCATGTTGACATCGCGCGCCTTGTCGATGGCAAGACGCAGGCGCGGATTCATCGCCGGATCGCCACCGCCCATGCGCGCGGCGACCGTGACCTCCTTGATCAGGCGCGTAAACGCCTTGCCCCTCTTGGCGTCGGTGATGGCCTTCTTGTGCTTGATGTTCGCCCACTTGCTGTGCCCGGCCATAAAGCCTCTGTGACGGTTCGGAAAGCTTATAATTTTACCATTCCGGTTCACCCGACAGCAGCATCAATCTTCGATACAGGGACCACCCGACATGATCACGCCCATAGCCGTCGCCAGGTCAGGCGCCACCGAGCTCGTACTGCTGCCCGCACTCGCCAACCGCCACGGCCTCATCGCCGGTGCCACCGGCACCGGCAAGACCGTGACCCTGCAAACACTGGCACAGGGCTTCTCGGCCATCGGCGTGCCGGTGTTCATGGCCGATGTCAAAGGCGACCTCTCCGGCATGTCACAGGCGGGGACGATGTCGCCCAAGCTCAAGGCACGCGTCGATGCCCTCGGGCTGCAGGGCTTTGGTTTTGCCGCCTGCCCGACGGTGTTCTGGGATGTCTTTGGCAAAAAAGGTCATCCGGTGCGCGCCACGGTGTCGGAAATGGGTCCGTTGCTGCTGGGGCGCGTACTCAACCTCAACGACACGCAGCAGGGCGTGCTCAGCCTGGTGTTCAAGATCGCCGATGACAAGGGCCTGCTGCTGCTCGACATGAAAGACCTGCGCGCGATGCTGCAGCATGTGGGCGAGAACGCCAGGGACTTCACCACCTCCTACGGCAACATCTCGGCCGCCTCCATCGGCGCCATTCAGCGCGGCCTGCTCGAAATCGAGCAGCAGGGCGGCGACAAGCTGCTGGGCGAACCGGCGCTCGACATTGCCGACCTGATGCAGACCGACGGCAAGGGCGCCGGTGTGATCAACATCCTCGCCGCCGACCAGTTGATGAACTCGCCCAAGCTGTATTCGACCTTCCTGCTCTGGATGTTGTCCGAACTGTTCGAGCAACTGCCCGAAGTGGGCGATGCCGACAAGCCCAAGCTGGTGTTCTTTTTCGACGAAGCGCACCTGCTGTTCAACGACGCGCCAAAGTCGCTGCTCGACAAGATCGAACAAGTGGTGCGCCTGATCCGCTCCAAGGGTGTGGGCGTGTATTTCGTGACGCAGAATCCGCTCGATATCCCCGACACCGTGCTCGGCCAACTGGGCAACCGGGTGCAGCACGCGCTGCGCGCCTTCACGCCGCGCGACCAGAAGGCGGTCAAGTCGGCGGCCGAAACCATGCGCGCCAATCCCAAACTGAACGTCGAGACCGCCATCACCGAACTGTCGGTGGGCGAGGCCCTGGTGTCGCTGCTCGATGAAAAAGGCCGGCCGACGATCGTCGAGCGCGCCTTTGTGCTGCCGCCCGGTTCACGCATCGGACCGGCGAGCGAGGCCGAGCGCGACGGCGTGATCAAGTCCTCGATCATCTACGGCCACTACGAAAAAATCGTCGACCGCGAGTCGGCGTATGAAAAACTCAATGCGCGCACCGTGTCGCGCCAGGGTCCGGCCGACGCAGTACCGACCGGTAGCGCAGAGCAGCCGGCACCGCCTGCGGCCGGAGGGGGCGGCTTTTTCGGCTCCCTTGGTGGATTAGGCGAGCTGCTTGGCGGCAGCACCGGCCCGCGCGGCGCGCATCGCGACGGCCTGCTCGAGTCGGCGGCGAAGAGCGCCGCGCGCGCCGTGGGGTCCCAGGTCGGGCGTGAAATCATCCGCGGCGTGCTCGGCTCCATCCTCGGCGGCAAGCGCCGGTGAGGCGGGTTCGATCACGCTGCAAACGGAAATGTCATTGCGCGGCCCCCCCGACTGCGCTCGGGGCAGACTCCGCCCGAGGAATCTGCTTTGGGGCGGATTCAACAGCAGATTCCTCGCCCCGCTCGGAATGACAATTTCTGCGGGCATCGTTTTGCAACCAGTTCCTTGCAATCCGGCCGGGCGTTGAACGGCGCCTCCTATCGCGCCATCGGCATCGCCCTCGCAATTTTCGGAGCCGCGCTGTTTTCGCTCAAGGGTGTCACCACCAAGCTGATCTATGAATATCGCGCCGATGCGGTGACGCTGCTTGCGCTGCGCATGTTGTTTTCGGTGCCGTTTTTCCTGCTCGCCGCAGCATGGTCGGGGCGCAGCGGCGCGGCGGCACCGCTGTCGCGGCGCGACCTGTGGCTGGTGCTGGTACTCGGGCTGCTCGGTTACTACCTCTCCAGCTTTCTCGATTTTCTCGGGCTGCTCTACATCTCGGCGACGCTCGAACGCCTGACGCTCTATCTCTACCCGACGCTGGTGTTGCTGCTCTCGATGGTGTTTCTCAAGGCGCGCGCCCGCGGCGTTGACGTCGCCGCAATCCTGCTGTCGTATGCCGGCATCGCCCTGGTGTTCCTGTCCGCCGGCAAACTCGGCGGATCGAACCTGCAGTTGGGCGCCGCCCTTGTTTTTGGCAGCGCCTTTGCCTACGCCATTTATCTGGTGGCGGGGACCGAGGTGATCAGGCGTATCGGTTCGATGCGCTTCACGGCCTATGCCATGACGGTATCGAGCGTTGCCGGCATCCTGCAGTTTTTTGCGCTGCGCCCGCTCGATGCGCTGGTGCTGCCGCCCGCCGCCTATGGCTGGCTCGCCGTGCTGGCCATTTTTCATACGGTATTACCGGTATTCATGATCGGCGAGGCGCTCAAACGCATCGGCGCGACGCGCTTCGCCGTGATCGGCGCAGTCGGCCCGATCACCACCATGGCGGTGGACTGGGTGGTGCTCGGCGAGAGCCTGAACGGCGCGCAGATTTTCGGCGCGGCACTGGTGCTCTCTGGCGTGCTGCTGGTAACCTTGAAACCGAAGTCATGAAAACCCGGGGTATGGATACCCAAGGTATGAAAACTCCGGGCATGATCAATCGTTACGAGGCGCGCGGCAAACCACGCAGCAGCGCACGCAGCAGCGCACGCAGCAGCGCACGCAGCAGCGCCGCAATAATGGCGACAGGAAGGCAATAAATGGATCTTGGCATCAAGGGCAGGGTGGCGCTGGTCTGCGCGGCGAGCAGGGGGCTGGGTCGCGCCTGCGCGCTGTCGCTCGCGCGTGAGGGGGCGCTGGTCACCATCGTCGCGCGCAACCGGCAGTCGCTTGAAAAAACCGCGGACGAGTTGCGCGCCCTCACCGGCACCAGCATCACCGCGGTCGCCGCAGACATCACCTCGGAGGAGGGGCGCCACGCGGCGCTCGCCGCCTGTCCGCGCCCGGACATCCTTGTCACCAACGCCGGCGGCCCGCCACCGGGGAACTTTCGTGACTGGATGCGCGAGGACTGGCTCAAGGCCATCGACGCCAACATGCTGACGCCGATCGAGCTGATCAAAGCCACGGTGGACGCCATGATGGAGCGACGTTTCGGCCGCATCATCAACATCACTTCGGCCGCGGTAAAGGCGCCGATCGACGCACTGGGGCTGTCAAACGGCGCGCGCAGCGGACTCACCGGCTTTATTGCCGGCCTCGCACGCCAGACCGTGCGCCACAACGTCACCATCAACAACCTGCTGCCGGGCGCTTTCGAAACCGACCGGCTGCGGGCGGTGTTTGACCAGCAGGCGCGCGAAACGGGCGACAGCGCCGCCCTGCTGCACGCCGACCGCATGAAGGCCAGTCCGGCCGGGCGCTTCGGCGATCCGGCTGAATTCGGCGATGCCTGCGCCTATCTTTGCAGCACGCAGGCCGGATACATCACCGGGCAGAACATCCTGCTCGACGGTGGCGCCTTCCCCGGTACTTTCTGACCAACCCCCACCGACAACCCCAACGGAACGACAGGCAGCCCGGACACGCTCCGGGGCCGGCCTTGAGCACGCAATGATCCTCTACGCCACAACCATATTCCTAAGCGCATTTCTGCTGTTTCAGGTGCAACCGCTCATCGCCAAACTGATCCTGCCCTGGTTTGGCGGATCGGCCGCGGTATGGACCACCTGCATGCTGTTTTTCCAGGTGCTGCTGCTTGCCGGTTATGTCTATTCGCATGCGCTGATGGGCATACGCAGGCCCGCCACCCAGCGAATCATCCACTGCGTGCTGCTTGGCATCTGCGTACTGCTGCTGCCCATCGTCCCGGATGCGGCCTGGAAACCGGTCGATGGCGCGGACCCGACCCTGCGCATACTGGGCCTGCTCGCATTCAGCGTCGGTATGCCCTACTTCGTGCTCTCGACCACCGGGCCGCTGGTGCAGGCCTGGTATGCGCGCAGCCATATCGGCGCCTACCCCTACCGCCTGTTCGCGCTGTCCAACTTCGGCTCGCTGCTCGCGCTGCTGAGCTATCCGCTACTGGTCGAACCCTGGCTGTCGGCGTACTGGCAGACCATCGCCTGGTCCTCGGGCTTCGCCTTGTTCGCGCTGGTGTGCGCCACGCTCGCCTGGAAATCGACGGGCGGTCTCGCCGCCGTCGCGTCCTCCGACACCAGCAGCCACGCAGCGCCCACCGCGGGATTGAAAATCTGGTGGGCGGCGCTCGCCGCCTGCGCATCAACACTGCTGCTCGCGTTCACCAGCCACCTGTCGCTGAATATCGCGCCCATTCCTTTTTTGTGGGTGCTGCCACTGCTGCTTTACCTGCTGAGTTTCATCGTCTGTTTCGAGGCGCCGCGCTGGTACCGGCGCGACGTGTACTTCACGCTACTCGTCGCCGGCCTCGCCGGGGTCACCTACACGCTCGCCCCGGGGCACCTGCATCCGCCGGTGTACGTCATGGTGCCGCTATATGCGGTGACGCTGTTCTGCGCCTGCATGGTCTGCCACGGCGAACTGGCGCGCGCCAAACCGCACCCGCAGTACCTGACCGGGTTTTACCTGCAACTCGCCCTCGGCGGCGCGCTCGGCGGCCTGTTCGTCGGGCTGGTCGCGCCGCAGCTATTCAATGATCTGTACGAATTGCCGCTCGGACTGGTTGCGCTCGCCACGCTGTCGTTTGCGGCCCTGTACCGCGACCGCGCCAGCGTCCTGCACCGGCGCTTTGCGCTGCCCTCGCAGGCGTTCGCCGCGGCACTGGTCACCGCCATGGCCGGCACCCTCGCGTGGAGCTACGGCGTGTTCAGCAAGGGCGGCACCAATGCTTCTGCGGTGCGCAATTTTTACGCCGTGCTCAAAGTCGAGGATTCGGGCGTCGGCGAGGACGCCACGCGCGAACTCAAGCACGGCACCATCCAGCACGGCAGCCAGTTTCTTGACGCCGGCCGCCGCGCCTGGCCGACCACCTACTACGGTCCGATGTCGGGGGTCGCGCTCGCCATAAAATCGACCGCAGCGGCGCGGCGCATCGGTGTCGTCGGCCTCGGCGTGGGCACGCTCGCCACCTACGGCCGCGCCGGCGACGTAATGCGTTTTTACGAAATCAATCCGCAGGTGGTGGACCTGGCAAAGCAGCAGTTCGGTTTTCTCAACGACAGCAAGGCGGGCATTGAAGTCGCGCTCGGCGACGCCAGGCTGACGCTGGAGCGAGAACAGCCGCAGCAGTTCAATGTGCTGGCCGTGGACGCCTTTTCCAGCGATTCGATACCGGTGCACCTGCTCACGGTGGAGGCGTTCCGCGCCTATGTCCGCCACCTCAAGCCCGGCGGCATCCTCGCCATCCATGTCTCCAACCGTTACCTTGACCTGTTGCCGGTGGTGGCGCGGGCCGCACGCGAGCTCTCACTTGAGCTGAGGCAGGTCTATTCAGCCGAAAATTACGAGATTGGCGTATTCAGTGCGGACTGGCTGTTGCTGTCGCCCGCGGCTGCGGCATTCGACAACGACACGCTGCGTTCGGTGGCCAAGCCGCTGGAAGCGCAAGCCGACATCCGGCTGTGGACCGACGATTACAGCGACGTTTACGGCATTCTGAAGTAAGGCCCACGGCCCGGACCGGGGCATATTTCCCGCCAAGGCCGGCTTCCAATATACTGCGCACACAATCAATCCTGAGGAGGAGTCGGCACATGACAACGAACACGGCGGCAAAAATGACGGCTGGCCAAAAAACCAACCGGCGCACATTCATCAAGGCCGGTGCGGCCACCGCGGCTTCGGTCACGTTGGCCGGCTTTCCGTCCATCCTGCGCGCACAGGCGCCGATCGAACTGAAGATCAGCCACTACGTGCCGGCCCTGCACGGTTTGCAGACCGATTTCATCGAGCCTTGGGCCAAGGAGATCGAGAAGCGCAGCAACGGCCGCGTTACTCACAAGATCTTCGCCGGCGCCAGCCCCCTCGGCAAGGCCGAAAACCAGCTCGACCAGGTGCAGAACGGCATCGTTGACGTTGCCTTCGGCCTGTCAGGCAACCCGCGCGGCCGCCTGTCGCGCAGCCTCATCGTCGAAATGCCCTTCCTGATTGAAACCGCCGAACAAGGCACGCGCACGCTGATGTCGGCCTACCCCAAGTACCTGAAGGAAGAGTACAAGGGCCTCAAAGTGTTGTGCCTGCTGACCCACAATGCCGGTCACATCCATACACGCGACAAGAAAGTCGAGAAACTGGAAGACCTGGTGGGCCTGCGCCTGCGCACGCCCAGCCCCACCGTGTCAGCGATGCTGACGCAGTTGGGCGCGGTTCCAGTGGGCATGCCTCCGGGCGCTGCCTATGAGCAGATACAAAAGGGTGTCATCGATGGCGCCTGCTTCCCCTGGGATCCGGTGCGCGCATTCAAGATCGACGAGGTCACCAAGTTCCACACTGTCGCGAGCTTTTACACCGCTGCATTCTGGTTCGGCATGAACGAGAAAAAATACAACGCGCTGCCGGCCGAGGTCAAAAAAATCATCGACGACGTTTCGGGCGAATATCTCGCCTCGCGTATGCAGGGCTGGTGGGACAAGTGGGATGCAGCCGGCAGGGCCGCAGCCGTCGCGCGCAACAACACCATCATCACGCTCAACCCGGCCGAGCGCAAACGCTGGGCCGACGCGCTGATTCCGACCTATAACAAGGTGATGATCGAATACGAGGGCCAGGGCATCAAGAACGCGCGCGAGATTTACATCGAGATGCAGCGCGCCGCCGCAAAATTCGCACCGAAAAAAGCCTGACGCGGTTCAGGCTGCAACCGCCGATGGGCATCAACGTGCTCGACCGCCTCTGCGCGTGGTCCGAAACGATCACGCGCCGTGCGGCCTGGGCGGGTCTCGCGCTGCTCACCTGCGCGATGCTGGTCACGGTGCTCGATATCGCCACACGCCGCTCCGTCGGCTGGTCTGTGCCCGGCCTTGTCGATATCACACAGCTTTTTGTCATGAGCTTCGTCTATCTGTCCATCCCTTTCGCCTTCACGCGCGAGGCCAACGTCTCGGTTGAGTTTGTCACCGACTTTTTGTCCAAGCGCACCCTCGCCCTGGTCAGGGCAGCGGGCGCCCTTGCCGCAACCGCGTTGATGGTCGCGCTGACCTGGTACTGCCTGTTCCGCGCCCAGCAGCAACTGCAAAACGGCGACGCATCGCAAACCATAGGCATCCCCTTCATCTGGAACTGGGTGCCTCTGCTTTTCGGCTTCACACTCGGCATCGTCGCCAGCCTGCTGCAGGTCTTGCGCTATGCCCGCTTTGGATTGTTCGGCACCGGTTCCACGACAAGCGGCCAATCGGTGCAAATCTAGGATTCCCCGATGCAAGGTCCCACCCTCGGCTTGATCGGCTTTGCCGTGTGTATCGCGCTGATTTTTCTGCGCGTGCCGGTCGCCATCGCCATGGGCGTCACGGGTGCCGTCGGCTTCGGCCTGACCAACGGCTGGGACAGCGTCGCCTTCATCCTCGGCAAGGTACCGTTCGATACCGTGTTTCCCTATGACCTGTCGGTGGTGCCGCTGTTTGTCATGATGGGGGTGTTCGCCGGGCACGCCGGACTGTCGCGCAGCCTGTATAACTGCGTTGCCGCCTTTGTCGGCCAGTTGCGCGGAGGACTCGCCCTCGCCACCATCGGTGCCTGCGCGCTGTTCGGCGCGATTTGCGGTTCATCACTTGCCACCGCCGCCACCCTCGGTCGTGTCGCGCTGCCGGAGATGAAACGCCTCAACTACAACGACAGCCTCGCCGCGGCATCGATAGCGGCCGGTGGCACGCTCGGCGTGATGATTCCACCGAGCATCATTTTCGTCATCTACGCGCTGATGACCGAGCAGTCCATAGGCAAACTGTTCCTGTCCGGCATTCTCCCGGGCATCCTGGGTATCGCGCTGTATTGGGGTGCGGTCTATTGGACGACCCTGCGCAACCCGGCCGCCGGTCCCGCCGGTCCGCGACTCTCCTGGGCGGAAAAATTCACCTCGCTGCGCAATGTCTGGAAGGTCGCCGCACTGTTCGCGCTGGTGCTGGGCGGCATGTATTTCGGCTGGTTCACGCCGACCGAGGCCGCCGCGGTCGGCGCGGCCGGCGCCATATTGCTCGCCTGGATCGGCGGCCAGATCAACCGCGTCATGCTCAAGCAATGCATGATCGAGACCACCACCACGTCGGCGATGATCTTCATGATCCTCATTGGCGCCAATATATTCAATTTTTTTGTTGAAGCCACCGGTTTCACCCAGGCGACCGTCGAGTGGGTGCAGACCCAGGGTTTCAACCGCTGGACGGTGATGCTGATCCTGATGCTGTTCTACATTCTGCTCGGGTGCTTTCTTGACAGCATTTCGATGATCCTGCTGACCATTTCCGCGGTATATCCGCTGATCACGACCCTGGGCTTCGATCCGATCTGGTTCGGCGTCATGGTGGTCACCGTTGCCGAGATTGGCATGATCACACCACCGGTGGGCATGAACCTGTTTGTGCTGCAAGGCACCTGCGGCATTCCCATGGGCACCATCGTTCGCGGCATAACACCCTTTGTGTTCGCCGATGGCATCCGGCTGCTGCTGCTATGCCTGTTTCCCTGGATTGCGACCTGGATTCCGTCGCAAATGGGCTGAATCTGCATTCCGGGGGACGGCGCGCGCCTGGGCGCAGCCCGGTCATGTGCGGCACACCGCCGCTGATTGCATACGCTGTGCAATGACTTCCCCCCCCTTTCGCCCGTCGCTGGAGTTCGCCGACAAGGAGGCGCACATTGCCGGCCTGCTGGCGCAGGGAAAGCGCGAGGCCTGCCTGCAATTGATCGTGGCCGAAACCAACCTGCTGTGTACAGACCCCGCCTACAACGGCCGCGCACTGTATCTTCCCGGCCTCGACAAGGTGCTCGCGACCATCGCGGCGCAGATCGACGCCAATGCAGCGCCCTGCCCGAAACCGGCAACGCCGTGGGACGTGGTCGTGGTGGCAACGCAAATGGAATCGCAGGGCGGCCACTCGCGCGTCATTGAGGACATTTGCCAGGCGGTGCCGAACCCGCTGCTGATACTCACCGACGCCTACGACAGCTATGCCGACGGCAGGCTCGATCTGGCGCAGTTTTACGAGCGCGTTCCCCAGGCCCTGGTGGTAGTCATCCCGCGCGGCATGTTCATCAACAAGGCGCAGGAGTTGCACCAGGTATGCCGCTCGCTGGATGCGCGCAATGTTCTCGTACTCACCCACCATTCCGACCCGGTCGCGTTTGCCGGTATCGCCTCGGTGCAGACCAGCCCGGCAATGAGAAAATTCCTCGTCCATCATGCCGACCACAACCCGGCGCTGGGCATGACCCTGGCGTCATTCGTTCACGTCGACTGCACCGAGTACCTGCGCGGCGTCTGCTCGGCCGAATTGGGGCGCGCCGCGCACCTGCTGCCCCTCACCGCGCCCGATCTCGGCCCGAGGCCGGAGCGGGCCTGGCCGCAAAAAATATGCTCCACAGTCACCGCCGGCAGCGCCAGCAAGTTCCGGCGCGAGGGTGAGTTCGCCTACGTCAAAACACTGACGCGGATCCTGACTGTGATCGAGGGGCGTCACCACCACATCGGGACGCTTCCCGGCGACTGGGTGAGCGATATTCGCGCCGGCCTGCAATCGCGCGGCATCGATCCCGGGCGCTTTGTCTATCTCGGCAGCGTGCCCTCGCTATGGCAGGCGCTGAAGAGTGTGGACGCGGACTTTTACGTCGCCTCGGCGCCGGTCGCCGGCGGCCGCGCGGCAATCGAGGCGCAGGGTTGCGGCTTTCCGGTGGCCTACTTCAAGCACCCGGACCAGCCGCACCTTTTCCAGATCGACGAAGTGTATGCATCGCGCGAACTGGCTTGGAGCGGACTGGACGATTTGCAGCAATGCCTCGCCATGGACGGCGCGCGCCTGCGCGCCTGCGCCGAGGCGGCGCGCCGCCACTACCTAAAACACCACAGCCCGGACGCGTTTCGGACCGCCCTGCAAGGCCTGCTCGACGCTGCTGCGTGATCCCCCGCGCAGCAGCGGCAAACCGCCCCCCACTGGGGAAGGATAAAATCCGCCTGGAGTCGAGCGCCGTCGGGAATACCTTACACTTCGTTGCGCTGATCCAATTGATCGTCGTATCCGTTACCGTTTCACCGGAGGCTTCATGAACGCACCCAAAATCGCCGGCGTCGCATCGCTCGGCCTGAAAGACAGCGGACTGTTCCGCCAGCAGTGCTACATCGACGGCGCTTGGGCCGATGCCGACGACGGCAAGACTGTTGCCGTACATAACCCGGCCACCGCCGAAATACTCGGCACAGTGCCGAAAATGGGCACGGCGGAAACGCGCCGCGCGATTGCCGCGGCCAACGCCGCATTCCCCGCCTGGCGCGCCAAAACCGCCAAGGAACGCAGCATCATCCTGCGCAAGTGGTTCGAACTGCTGATGCAGCACCAGGAAGACCTCGCCAAGCTGATGACCGCCGAGCAGGGCAAACCGCTGAGCGAGTCACGCGGTGAAATTGCCTATGCCGCCTCGTTCATCGAATGGTTTGCCGAAGAAGGCAAGCGCATCTACGGCGACACCATCCCGCAACACCAGTCCGACAAGCGCATTGTCGTGCTGAAGGAACCGATAGGCGTGTGTGCCGCGATCACGCCATGGAATTTTCCCGCCGCCATGATCACGCGCAAAGCCGGCCCCGCGTTGGCCGCCGGCTGCACCATGGTGGTCAAGCCGGCCACCGCAACGCCTTACTCGGCGCTGGCGATGGCCGAACTGGCCGCTCGCGCCGGCGTGCCCAGAGGCGTGTTGTCCGTGGTCACCGGATCGGCTGCAGCCATCGGCGCCGAAATGACCTCCAACCCCGTCGTGCGCAAGCTGACCTTCACCGGCTCGACTGAAATCGGCAAGCAACTGATGGCGCAGTGCGCGGCGACCGTCAAGAAAACCTCGATGGAGCTGGGCGGCAACGCGCCCTTCATCGTGTTCGACGACGCCGACCTGGATGCCGCGGTAGAGGGCGCGATCATTTCCAAATTCCGCAACAACGGCCAGACCTGCGTCTGTGCCAACCGCATCCTGGTGCAGGACAAGGTTTACGACGCGTTTGCCGCCAAACTGGCGGCCAAAGTGCAGACGCTCAAGGTCGGTAACGGCCTCGAGGAGGGCATCACCACCGGGCCATTGATCGACGAATCGGCGGTGACCAAGGTCGAAGAGCACATCAGCGACGCGCTGGCCAAGGGCGCCAAGGTACTGACCGGCGGCAAGCGCCACACGCTGGGCGGACTGTTCTTCGAGCCGACCGTACTGGGCGGGGTCGATACCAGTATGAAGGTGACGCGCGAGGAAACCTTCGGCCCGGTCGCGCCGCTGTTTCGCTTCAAGACCGAGGCCGAGGCGATACAGATGTCCAACGACACGGAATTCGGATTGGCCTCGTATTTTTACGGCCGTGACATCGGCCGCATCTGGCGGGTCGCCGAGGCATTGGAGTACGGCATCGTCGGCATCAACACCGGCCTCATCTCCACCGAGGTCGCGCCATTCGGCGGCGTCAAGGAATCGGGCATAGGGCGCGAGGGCTCCAAGTACGGCATCGAGGATTTCCTCGTCATCAAGTACCTGTGCATCGGCGGAATCGACCGCTGACCGTGCTGCAGACAGGCGACGCGGCGGCGGATGTCCGGGGGCCGGGCGAAAAGCTCGCGCTTCTGGTCGACGCGTTTGTCGCGGGCCAGCCGACGCATATTTTCAACAGCCCTGTTTTCTTCAGCCTGCACGCCACAGAGCGCAAGGCAAGGGGTCATTACTTCCAGCTCGTCGAACGCAAGAGCGGCGATGTGCTGGCCGAAGTGCACTTCACCGAAACCGGTCCGGGTTGTTACCGCAGTCCTGCGCGCGGCACCTTCGGCGGCATCAGCGCCCCAGGCGAGCTCTCGCTGGAGCAAATCGAGTTCTTCGCCGACGCGATCGAAGCCGTGCTGCGCGCCGACGGCGCTGCGCGGTTGCAAATCGTCATGCCGCCGGCCAGCCATGACCTGGCCCTGCATGCCAAATGCTTCAATGTGTTTGCCCGCCGCGGCTTTACCGTTGTCGCTCAGGAGATCAACTACGATCTTGCCGTAACCGCCGAGCCACTCTGCGCACGCATGGATTACGGCAATCGCAAACGCCTCAACAAATGCCTGCGCGAGGGCTTTGCCGCAGTGCGCCTTGATGCCGGCCAGTATGAATCGGCCTACCTTCTCATTGCCGCCAACCGCCGGCGCAAGGGCTATCCGGTGACCATGGACTTCCCGGCAATCATGGTCATGGTCGATCGCTTCGGCGACAGGATGCGGTTTTTCGGCGTAAGGCGTGAGGGCATGCTGGCCGCCGCCGCCGTCTGCATCGCCGTCAGCACCCGGGTGATGTCGGTGTTCTACTGGGGCGACGCGGAGGGCATGCAGGAGTACTCGCCGGTCGTCCCGCTCGCCGCGGCCATCTACGAACACTGCCAGGCAGAGGGCTTTTCCATTCTCGACACCGGCATAGGCACCGAAGCGGGCGAGCCCAACCACGGCCTCATCCGCTTCAAGCGCAGCCTGGGCTTTCGCGAATCGCCAAGACTGACCATGGGCAAGGACGTTTCCGGCGATGCGTGATCTCGAGCGTTACCAGGCCGATTACGAGACGCTGCCCTTTGAGGCCGTCCAGGCGGCCTATCGCAGGCGTCACGTCATCGAGACACTGGACCGCTTTGGCGGCGGCGACGTGCTCGAAGTCGGCTGCGGCACCGAAGCGCTGTTTTTGCACTACAAGGCGTATCGCAGCATGCTGGTCGTTGAGCCTGCGGCGCAGTTCCACGCGCGCGCCCTCGCCGCGGCGCATGGCCGCGCCAATGTCGGCGTGCTGCTGGGCGGCCTGCAGCAAGTGGCGCCGCAACTCGCACCAAGGCATTTTGACCGCATCGTCATGAGCAGCCTGCTGCACGAGATTCCCGACCCGGGCGCCCTGCTCGCCTGCGCACGGGATCTGTGCCCGGATCACAGCACCCTGCATGTTTACGTCCCCAACGCACGCTCCTTTCACCGCCTGCTCGCGCTGGAAATGGGACTCATCAAGGACGTGCACGAGGTCTCGGCGACACAGGCGCGCATGCAGCAATCGGCAACATACGATCGCGACACCCTGGCGGCACTGCTCGATGCGAGCGGCTTTGACGTCATCGAAAGCGGCAGCTTTTTCATCAAGCCCTTTACCCACGCCCAGATGGCGGAACTGCGCGAAAAGGGGCTGCTCCCTGATCTCATGCTCGACGGACTATACGGCCTGAGCCGGCACCTTCCGGACGCCGGCTCCGAACTCTACGCCGTCGCTCGCAGGAAGCCCTGACATGGCCGGGCCGGTAATGGTCGCCGGAAGCAATCTGGCCGCAATGGTGGCCGCAGAGTCCATCGCCGACGCGGGGACAGAGGTCACGCTGGTCAATCCGGCGCCCCACTGGGGGGCGCATTTTGCCGGAATTGAGCTCGACGGTCGCCGCTTCGATCCGGGCATGGTCTTGTTTGAGTTCAGCGCCTTCAACAATGAACCGCATCCCGACGTGCTCGGCTACGACGCGGAAAAGCGCAACGACTGCGGCCGCTTTGCCGCGCTCGTAGCCCGCTACGTCGGCACACGCGTCCTGACGGTGGAAGTGCCGCAACCGGCCATGTGGCTCGGCGGCCGCGTGCTTCCCGATATGGTCATCAGCAACCGCATCGAGGCGCTCGCCCTGCTGGACGGGCCGACGCGTGATCGCATCCGCGACGAACTGGCGGCCATTTGTGCCGACGGCCCCGGACGACTGCACGCTTCGCGCAAGACACTCGAGCCGCGCTTTGCCGCCGCCGACTTGGCCACTGTCTCGATCGCCAATCATGGCAGGACGCTGCACGAGGCCCTGTTCGAACCTTTGTGCCGGAAAATTCTCGGCGTCAGCTGCGCTGAAATTCTCGCCACCTTTCACCGCGCTGCGTGGCTGCCGCTGTTTTACCCGGAAACCCTGTTGTCGCAGTTCGGCCCTGCGCCTCAGCGCCTGCCGCAAACCCGGTTTCACTACCCGGCGGAGGGAACGGCCAGTGCCCTCGCCCGCGTATTGGGCGCCACGGTAGAAGCGCATCCGCGCATACGCATTCTGCGCACTACGGTGCGAAAAATCGCACTACCGTCAGTTGATATGGCAGACGGTAGCGGTGTTGCCGCCGCAAATATGGTGTGGACGCTCGACCCGGGCTCGCTCATCGCGGCTGCAGATCCAGCCGCAACCCGCGCCGATCATGCGCGTGCCAGCATAGGCATGTGCTTCATCGCGCTGCCGCAACAACAGCTCAGAATGGCTGTAAGTACGCTGTTCGTCGCCGACCCGGAGTACGCCATTTACAGAATCACCGACCAGGAGAACTGCGCCGGCATCACCGCGGCGGAGCACCGGCTTGTCGTCGAATTCAGCCCGGGCGCGCTTGGTCGCCGTGGCCTTAACGATGCGACCGCGCAGCAACAGGCAATAGTGCACGAACTGGTGGCGCTGGGCCTCATCGCCACGCCGCAGTCAGTGGCATACTGCGCAATCAAGATACTGAACAACGCGTTGATGATCCCCGATACCGCCAATCGCGACACGTTCCGGCAACAGCGGGACTGGCTGCGCCGCCACCTGCCGGCGGTAAAACTCGCCGGCCTGTCAGCCGGATTTTACGCCGGGGCCATGAACGACCAGATCGTGCAAGGCCTCAAACTGGGCGCCGAACTGGGGGGGCGCGAATGAGCAAATCCGAGCTTGACCGCATCGCGCGCGACTACCACGCCAATACCGATATCCGGGACAAGCATATCGAGGACATGTGCCAGCGTTACTGCGGCGAGTGGATCGTCCGGGCCGCCGGGCCGGCGAAACGCGTGCTCGAACTCGGTTACGGCGAGGGCATCATCACCGGCATGCTGCTGGCGGCGGGCCGCGAGGTCACCGTGGTCGAGGGGGCGAAGCTTTTGCATGATGCCCTCACCGGGGTCTTCGGCTCGCGGGTGCACGCCGTGCACGCCTTGTTCGAAGAGTTCTCCCCAGCCGCGCCGTTTGACGCCATCATCGCCTCACATGTACTGGAGCATGTCGACGACCCGGTCGCACTGCTGCGGCGCATGGCCGGCTGGCTTGCGCCGGGGGGGCGGCTGGTCATCGTCGTACCCAACAAGGAATCGCTACATCGTCGCCTTGCCGTACTGATGGGCTTGCAGCCTGCGCTCGACACTCTGGGCGCACGCGACCGACTGGTCGGACACCAGCGCGTCTACTCGCACGCCACCCTGGAGCAGGATTTGCGCGCGGGTGGATACACGCTTACGGAAAAGACCGGATTCTTCCTCAAGCCGGTCGCCAATTCGATGATGCTCGGCTATTCGACCGAACTTCTTGGTGCCATGAATCAGATCGGACCGCAATTGCCGATGGAACTGCTCGCCAACATCGGCGTCCTCGCCGGCAGGGTGGAATGAGCGATGAGCCTTGACCTGTGCCGCCTGATCGAACTGCCACGCGTCCCGGATGCGCGCGGCAACCTGACCTTTGTCGAGTCAGGCCGGCATGTCCCGTTCGAGTTCAAGCGCGTCTATTACCTTTACGACGTCCCCGGAGGCGCGAGCCGCGCCGGGCATGCGCACAAGCGACTGCAGCAAGTGATCATCGCCATGTCCGGCAGCTTCGACGTTCACCTCGATGACGGCGTAAACAAGCGCGCCTTCCATCTCAACCGCTCCTATGTCGGCTTGTATATTCCGTCGATGATCTGGCGCGAGATCGATAATTTTTCGTCAGGTGCGGTATGCATGGCGCTCGCTTCCGAAAATTATGACGAGTCCGATTACTTCCGCACCTACGCGACATTCATGGAAGCGGCCAAAAGCGCATGAGTGCGCCTCATCGCGGATTGCGGTACACATCACAATGGCCGGAATGCGCATTCTAAAGGCGCTAAAATCGGGCCTCGACGCGCGCGAGGCACAGCGGGTCAAGGATGCCCTTCTTGGCGCGAAAGCGCAGTGGGAAAGCGGCGACAGGGAACAGGCGGTCGCCTTGGTGAGAAAGACCATCGCATCGGCCACCCACCTCCCGGACGGCTACTTCCTGCTGGGACGCTACCTGATGCGCCTGGGACAACTGCACGAGGCGCATGCGGCGTTTTGCAAGGCACTCGAGCGGTCGTCGCAGTTTCCCCATATTCTCCACGCACAGGTATTCGTCGCGGTAGCGACGGCCAGAATCGCGTTTGAGGCAGGAGAAAAATCCTACCTGCCGGCACCCGCGTTGCCGCAAAACCCGCCCTGCGTGTCCGTCATCATCTGCAGCATCAACGAAGCGCGCTATGCGCAATCCGTGGCGCAATACCACCGCCTGCTCGAGGGCGTTCCGCACGAGATCATCGGCATTCACGACGCCACGTCCCTATGCGAAGGCTATAACCGCGGCGTCAGGCAAAGCTGCGGGGATCTGCTGGTCTTTTCGCACGACGATGTCGAGATCGTCACGCCCGATTTTGCTGCACGCCTGATTGCCAGCCTTCAGGCCAACGACGTGGTCGGCGTGGTCGGATCGACTTTCGCCTGCGGTGCGACCTGGTTCGGCAGCGGCTGGCCGTATCTTCGCGGCCAGTTCGGCATGCCGGTGAAACCGGGACCGGGCGTGACTGCCTATGTGTTCGGACTGCACGACCAGCTCGCCTCGCAAGTGCAGGTACTGGACGGATTCTTCCTCGCGGCAAAGCGCAGCGTCGCACTGGCGGTGCCGTTCGACGAGCATACTTTCGACGGATGGCATCTATACGACATAGATTTCACCTTCTCCGCGCACGTAAGGGGCTTTCGTGTCGCCGTCTGCAACGATCAGTTGATGATCCATGAATCCCACGGAAAATTCGACGAAGCCTGGAATGTTTACCAGGAGCGTTTTCTGAAAAAACATGAAAATAACCTGACTTTTTCCGGCAAGGCGGTTTTCAACCAGGAAAGCGGCGGGCCGGTGCAAATTCTCGTGCCATCGATTGACGAATGGTGCGTTATCACCAAAAGCCTGATCGCCGCCGACTACCCGCCAGGCTCGATCAATGCCGCGGCAGTTCGCTGATTGCGGGTTACCGCGTCAAATCCGCCATAATCGGCACGATCCCGCCAGCCCCATCACCAGAGGCGCGCCAACCCGCGCCGCCGCCGACGCCGATGACCATCCCCTTTCTTGACCTCGCCGCGATCAACGCCGAAATCGGCGCCGAGCTCGACACGGCACTGACCCGCGTTCGCGTCGCCTCGCACTACATCCTTGGTCCAGAGCTCGAGGCTTTCGAGCACGAGTTCGCAGCGTATTGCGGCGCATCGCAGTGCATCGGTGTCGGCAATGGTCTGGATGCGCTCAGCCTGACGCTTCGGGCTGCGGGCATCGGACCCGGTGATGAGGTCATTGTGCCCAGCCACACCTTCATCGCCACCTGGCTGGCGGTGACCGCCTGCGGGGCAACGGTCGTTCCGGTCGAACCGGAGAAGAATGGATTCAACATCGATCCGGCCGGCATCACCGCCGCAGTGACGCCGCGTACGCGCGCCATCATACCGGTGCACCTTTACGGCGAACCGGCCGACATGGACGCGATCAACGCCGTCGCCGCAAAGCACGGGCTGTTCGTGCTCGAGGATGCGGCGCAGGCCCACGGCGCACGGTACCGGTCCCGTCGCGCCGGCGCGCTGGGGCACGCCGCCGCATTCAGTTTTTATCCTGCCAAGAACCTTGGCGCGCTCGGTGACGGCGGCGCCGTAGTGACCGGCGACGCTGCGCTGGCGGCGAAGATACGCGCTTTGCGCAACTACGGCTCGACCGAGCGTTATGTCCACCCCATCGAGGGCGGAAACTCCCGCCTCGACGAAATCCAGGCAGCCTGCCTGCGCGTCAAACTGCCACACCTTGACAGCGGCAACGCACGACGCCGGCGGCAGGCAACGCAGTATCTTGGTGCGCTTGCCTCAAGCAGACTCATATTGCCAGGTACCCAAGAGGGAACCGAACCGGTATGGCATCTTTTCGTGGTGTGCAGCGCCGAACGCGACCACCTTCAGCGAAAGCTTCGCGACGCCGGCATTGCCACGCTGATCCATTATCCGAAGCCGCCCCATCTGCAGGGAGCGTATGCGTCGCTGGGTTTTGGCCCCGGGGCATTCCCCCGTGCAGAACGGCTGGCGAATGAAGTGCTGAGCCTGCCCATCGGCTGGAACTTCGACACCGCCGCAGTCGCGCACAGCATCGCAAAGGTGGCAGGACACTGACATGAGCGACACCACCCGCGCCCCCCTTGTAAGCATATGCATGCCGGCCTATAACCACGCCGGCTATGTCGGTTTTGCCATCGAGAGCATCCTCGCCCAGACCCGCGGTGACTTCGAACTGCTGATCAACGACGATTGCTCGTCCGACCTGACTTACGAGGTCATCCGCTCCTACGATGATCCGCGCATCAAGGCGCAGCGCCAGGATTTTCGCTCCGGACCCAGCGTGACGCTCAACGCCGCGATGCGCCGCGCCCGCGGCAAGTATATTGCCCTGTGCGCCTCCGACGATTTGTGGCTGCCGGAGAAACTCGCGTTGCAACTGCCCTTCATGGAGGCGCACCCCGGCGTCGCCGCGCTGTTCGGCAAGCCCTGGCTCATCGACGCGCAGGGCGCGCGCCTGCCCGATACGGCGCACAACGAACTGGCTGCCGATTTTGGCGGCGAAGGCTTCGACCGCCGGCAATGGCTGTTGTGGCTGTTTCGCAAGGGCAACTGCCTGTGCGCCACCTCGCCGCTGCTGCGCACCGATGCCGTCAGGGCGACCGGGGAATTCGACCCGCTGATGCTGCAATTGCAGGACCTTGATTACTGGGTGCGCCTGCTGCAAAAATTCGACATCCGATTGTCGTCCGATCGCGTCGTCGAGTACCGCGTCAATGCGGGCGGGGTCAATATTTCCGGCGCGTCAATGGCCTCGTACGCGCGTATTTCCCATGAGTATTACCGCGTTCTCGGCCGTTTTGCCGAGGGCGACGCCGCCGCTACGCTGGCCGCGGCGCCGCTGCAAAGCGATCCCTTGTTCACCTGGCAGCCGGCCGCGCCAAGTCGTGATCTTTGCATCGCCCGGCACGCGCTCGAATGTGCAATGAGCAGTTCACTGTCGTCCGCATACTTCCTGTTTGCGATGGACTGCCTGCATCGCCATGGCGATGACGCCGGCCTTGCCGGGGCCGCCGGCGAGAAAATCCTGTTCAGCCTGGCCTTGTTTGAGGTCACCGGCTCCTCGCTCGCCCAGGATGTGTTGCTGGGCATGTCAAAATCGATCTCACTGGAGCAAGCGCTGATCGCCAGGCAACAGGAAATCGACGCCTTGCGCGCGGAACTCGAAGCACTGAAGCGCGCGCCCACGGCGGCAAGCCCGGGTTCGGGCGCCGGCAGCCTGCGCGATTCGCCTGGACGCGTTTTCGGCCCCGGCAAGAATTCCTGAGCGTGCGAACGCGTCGTATCACCGATGAGTGAGGGCACCGGGAACACAGTGGACGCCTTGTATCGCGAGGGTGCCGCCGCCTGGGATGCCGGGCGCCACGCCGAGGCTGCGATGCACGCACGCGCCGCCATTGCAATCGAGCCGGGCCTGCCGGCGCTGCATTTCCTGCTGGGTAGCGCACTGATGCAGGCGCGCGACTGGCTGCCGGCCATCGCCGCCTTCGGCAAGGCGCTGGCGCTGGGCATTGCCTATCCCATGTCGCATCACTGTGCGCTGCAGGCCGCCCTCGCCCGTGCGCGCATCGACCTCGAGCAGGGCATCGCGCCGGAGCGTAAGGCGCTCCCGGCGGATCCGCCTTTCATTTCCTGCATCATCTGCAGCATCACGCCGGCGCGCTTCGAAAAAATCAGCGCCAACCTCGATAGCGTGCTGGCCGGCGTGCCGCACGAGATTGTCGGCATTCACGACGCGCGCTCGCTGTGCGAGGGCTATAACCGCGGCGCCCGTCGCAGCCGTGGCGACATCCTGCTGTTTTGCCATGACGATATCGAGATCGTCGGTGATGATTTCGCCGCGCGACTGCTCGCACATCTTGGCACTCACGAGCTCGTCGGCGTGGCAGGCAGCACCCGCCTCGCCGGCAAGGCATGGCTTTATGCCGACTGGCCGCAGGTGCATGGCCAGATTGGCATGCCCGGGCCGGGCGCCGGCCGGGTCACGGTCACGGCCTTTCAAATGACCGGTGACGCAACGGCGGGCGCGCAGGTCATCGACGGCGTGCTGATGGCGGCGCGCCGGGTCTTGTGGCAGGACCAGCCCTTCGACGAAGCCGTCTTCGACGGCTGGCATTTGTATGATTTCGACTTCAGTTACAGCGCGTATAGCGCCGGTCGCCGCGTTGCCATCGCCCATGACTTGTTGGTGGTGCACGAATCGACCGGCAATTTCGGCGGGGAGTGGCAGCGATACGCGCAGAAATTCATCACCAAGCACGGCATCAGCCTCGCCACGCCGGCAACGGCGCGCCCGCCGGAACTTTGCTCCGTGACGGTGGGTTCCGCGGCCGAATGGATGTTGTTCTCGGCGCATGCCAGCGCGGCGGCAGCAGCGCGAAGCGCGCACTGCGCATAGCACTCCTGGTTTTGGCGCAGTGCCGCAAGCCTGTATCATTCGGGTATTCTGCCGCCCCGGATGGAACTCTCCCCGGGCGCTCTCCCCGGACCCCATTTCATGCCCCTCATCCAGCTCTCCGGCGTTTCGCTCGCCTATGGCCACGTGCCTTTGCTCGATCACGCCGAGCTCATCATCGAACCGGGCCAGCGCATCGGCCTCATCGGACGCAACGGTACCGGCAAGTCCAGCCTGCTCAAAATCATCGCCGGCGACTCGACCGCCGACGATGGCAAGGTCTGGCGCGCGCCGGGCCTTAAACTGGCGAGCGTCAGTCAGGAGCCCGCCGTCGCCCCCGGGCAGACCATATTCGAGGCGGTCGCCGAAGGCCTTGGCGACAGCAACCGCCTGCTGGTCGATTATCACGCCGCCCTGCATGCACTGGCCGAAGCACATGATGATCCGGCCGCGCTCGATCATTTGCAGCACGCGCAGGAGGCGCTCGATGCGAGCAACGGCTGGACCTTGCAGCACAAGGTCGATACCACGCTGACGCGGCTGCAACTCGATCCGGACCGCCTCGTGTCGGAATTGTCTGGCGGCCTGAAAAAGCGTGTGGCGCTGGCCCGCGCCCTGGTAATGGAGCCGGGCATGCTCATACTCGACGAGCCGACCAACCACCTGGATTTCACCGCCATCGAATGGCTGGAGGAAACCCTGCTGTCGTTCTCGGGCAGCGTGTTGTTCGTCACCCACGACCGACGTTTTCTCGACCGCATTGCAAACCAGATCATCGAGCTCGACCGCGGGCACCTGTCTTCGTATCCGGGTAATTTCAGCGCCTACCAGGAACAAAAGGCCGCGGCACTCGAAACCGAAGCCGTGCACAACAGAAAATTCGACAAGGTACTGGCACAGGAAGAGGCCTGGATCCGCGAAGGCATCAAGGCGCGGCGCACACGCAATGAAGGCCGCGTGCGCCGGCTCGAGGCGCTGCGCCTCGAGCGCGCAGCCAGGCGCGAGCGTGTCGGCAAGGTGCAACTTGCGGTGGGCGAAGGCGAGCGTTCGGGCAAACTGGTCGCCGAACTCGAACACGTCGGCAAGCAGTATGGCGACCATCACGTCATCGCCGATTTTTCCGCGCGCATCCTGCGCGGCGACAAGGTCGGCCTGATCGGCCCCAACGGCAGCGGCAAGACCACGCTGCTCAAGCTCATTCTGGGCGAAATCGAAGCCGATGCCGGGCAGGTGCGGCTCGGCACCAAACTGAGCATTGCCTACTTTGACCAGTTCCGCGAAACCCTGGACGAGGAGGCGACGCTCTCCGACACCATCAGCCCGGGTTCGGACTTTGTCGAGGTTGACGGCGTGCGCAAGCACGTCATCAGCTATCTCGGAGATTTCCTGTTCGCGCCGGCGCGCGCCAAGGCGCCGGTCAAGGCCCTCTCGGGCGGCGAGCGCAACCGGCTGTTGCTGGCGCGCCTGTTCACGCGCTCGGCCAACGTGCTGGTGCTGGACGAGCCGACCAACGACCTGGATATCGAGACGCTGGAACTGCTCGAAGACCTGCTGCAGGACTACACCGGCACACTGTTCCTGGTCAGCCACGACCGGGTGTTCCTCGACAACGTCGTGACCCAGACCATTGTCAGCGAAGGCGCTGGCCAGTGGAAGGAATACGCCGGTGGCTACACCGACTGGCAGCGGGCGAAAAACGCCGGCAAACCGGCGCCGGCTCCCGAGTCGGTTGCAGACCGAAAATCCGAAAAACGCACGGCACCGGCCGCCGTCAAGTCACGCCTCAGCTACAAGGAAAACCGCGAGCTGGTCGAATTGCCGGAAAAAATGCAGGCCCTCGAAAAAGAGCAGCAGGACATCTCAAGCCGCCTCGCCGACACCGCCTTGTACAAAGACCACCCGGAAAAGGTCAAGCCACTGCAGGCGCGTTTCGCCGAGATCGAAGACAAACTGACGCAGGCGCTGCAGCGCTGGGAAGCGCTGGAAGCCAAAAAATAAGGGCGGCGCAGCCGCTTATTGCTGCTCGATCTTTCTGGCCTCGATCACGCGCTTCCATTTTGCGATTTCGCGCTCGATGTACTGGCGCATTTCGTCGGGACTGGTGGCCCATGCCTCGCCGCCCAGGTCCTGCATTCTTTTTTTCGTGTCCGGCTGTTCAAGCACGAGCCGCACCTCGCGGTTAAGCCGTTCAACCACCGCCGGCGGCGTGCCGGCGGTCGTCGCCAGACCAAGGAAGGAACTGACCTCGTAACCGGGCAGAAACTCGGCCAGCGCCGGCACACCCGGCAAAGCCGCGACCCGCGCTTTGGAGGTAACCGCCAGCGGCCGCAACTTGCCGGCCTGCACCTGCGTGACCGTCAGCGTCATGGTCTCGAACATGACATCGACCCGGCCGGCCATCAGTTCGGTGACCGCCGTAGTGCCGCCCTTGAAGGGCACATGCGTCATTTCGACGCCGGCCATCACATTGAACAATTCGGTGCAGAGGTGGTGCAGCGTGCCGATCCCGGCCGTGGCGTAATTGAGCTTTCCCGGATTGGCCTTGGCGTAGGCGATCAACTCCGGAACCGACTTGAACGGCGAAGCCGGTGTGACGCTCACCACAAAGGGATAAAACGTCATCGGCGAAATCATCGCGAAATCCCGTATCGGATCGTAAGCCAGTTTTTTCAGCATCGCCGCCTGCGTCGGAAAGCCGCCGGTGATCACGGCCAGCGTGTAGCCGTCGGGCGCTGCCTTGGCGACATACTCGTTGGCAATCATGCCGCCCGCGCCGGTGCGCGTCTCGACGATGACCTGCTGCTTCAGCGACTCTGAAAGTTTTTGCGCCATGATGCGCGCCACGATATCCGAGCTGCCGCCCGCGGCAAAGCCGTTGACGATGCGAATGACCCGTGACGGAAACTCCTGGGCGTGCAACGAAAGCGGCGCGAGCGCGCTGGCGCAGGCAGCGCCGATCAGCATGCGCCGGCGCGTGATGGTGGTAGACATAGTTGTTCTCCTCCTCAGGATATCTGTTGTGACGTTATTTTACGGGGTTCAGATGCACCCGGTATTCGAATAGCGCATTCTGGCAGGCCGCCTTGAAGGCCTTGTCATCGCCCTTGTCCAGCCTCACCGGGAAGTAACCATCGCGTTCGACTTCGATGCGGTCAACGCAGGCCGCGGCATCCACCCCACCGAAAAAATTGCGCGTCCGGCCGCGGTTGTCGATCACCGGCCCGAGCACAAAGCGGCCGCTTGCGTCAGTGGTCGCGCGCTGGTCGGGGAAGTTGACCATGCGCACCTGCGCTCCCTGCAGGGGTTTGCCCGAAGCGGCATCAAGCACGATCCCGAGGTGGCGCCCGGAAATCCATTGCTCCGATGGTTGCGGCACGGACATGCAGGCACCCAGGCCGGCGGCTGCCAGCAAACCCGCCACCAGCTTTGATACCCGTCGCATCATGCTCTGCCCACCTCATCATCTGGCATGCATACCTTCTGGAAAGGCCCGCCAGTATTGTGTTTCCAGTCGATTGCCATCGACAAAAGCATTGCACGCGGGACCTCCCAAGGGCAATCAGGCCCGAAATTCCTTACGCGATATGCATTGCCGCCGGTTGTCTCTTCAGGCCGTCTCATCAGTTGTATTCTTTTCGCCACAGGAATCGCCGCAATGCGTGGACCATCCAGCCTATAAGATCGCAGAAATCACGCAGCGCGCGCGCGCGGCCCCGTTGGTTGCCCTTTGCGACTTTGCGCAAGCCCTGGGAGACGCCGTATCGAAGCGCCTGTTTTTTGTTCAGCTATCCGAAGCTCGTACACCTTTTGAAGATTCAACCAGAAATCAGCGCTGCTACCAAAGAAATTTGCCAGGCGAAGCGCGCTATCACCGGTAACTGCACGCTGACCATTCAGCATTCCGGTTATCCGGTTGGTCGGGACTTTGAGCTTGCGGCCGAGCTCCGCTGCGCTCATTCCGAGTTCATCGAGTTGCGCGGCGAGATGCTCGCCGGGGTGAATAGCGGTACGTGCCATGATTTTTTTCGTTAGAGATAGTCGGCGATCTGGACATTCTCTGGACCGGGTGACCGCTCTGGCCATTCGAAGCAGACGCGCCACTGATCGTTTATGCGGATGCTGTACTGCCCCGTGCGATCGCCCCTTAGTGACTCGAAACGATTGCCTGGAAGAACCGCAAGGTCCTTGATGGATGCGGCAGCATCGAGTTGATCAAGCTTCATCTCAGCCTGCCGGGAAAACCCCGGGAATGCCTTGACGTGCTTCTCCTCGGTGAATTCACGCGTGCGTTTGTCACCAAATCTCACGATCATGGGGTCAGCGTAGCAATGACTTAGTCGTTACGTCAACCATGACGACTAAAGGTGCCGAAAACGGCCCAACACTAACTTGTGACGTCCCCAATCGGGATTCGAAGCTGTTAAAGGCTTTGGCCAAGTGAGCACCCGCCGGCCCAATTGGCACCGACCGCGGCGCCGGCCTTCGCGCGCTCAGACGTTAAACAGAAAATGCATCACATCGCCGTCCTTGACGATGTACTCCTTGCCTTCGCGCTTCATCTTGCCCGCCTCCTTGGCGCCCTGCTCGCCCTTGCCGGCGATGAAATCGTCAAAAGCGATGACCTCGGCGCGGATGAAGCCGTGCTCGAAATCGGTATGAATGACCCCGGCCGCCTGCGGCGCGGTATCCCCCGCGTGAATGGTCCAGGCGCGCACTTCCTTCACGCCGGCGGTGAAGTAAGTCTGCAGGCCCAGCAGCTTGTAGCCGACGCGAATGACGCGATTGAGCCCCGGCTCTGTCATGCCCATGTCATCGAGGAACATTTTCTTGTCCTCGTCGGACAAGTCGGAAATCTGCGACTCAATGGCAGCGCTGATGGCCACCACCGGCGCGCCCTCTTTTTTTGCGTACTCCTCAACGCGTGCCAGCAAGGGATTGTCGGCGAAACCATGTTCGCTGACATTGGCCACGTACATCGTCGGCTTCATCGTCAGCAGGTACATCGGCGTCACCAGCACGAGTTCATCCTTGGAGAGGTCGAGGGTGCGCACCGGCTTGCCCTGGTCGAGCACCGCCACCAGCTTTTCGAGCACCGCAACCTGGCGCACCGCCTCCTTGTCGGTTCCGCTTTTGGCGAGCTTGATGTTCTTGGCCAGCGCCTTTTCCACCATCGCAAGGTCAGCCAGCGCGAGCTCGGTGTTGATGGTCTCGATGTCGGAAATCGGATCAACCTTGCCGGCGACGTGAACGACGTTGGGATCTTCGAAACAGCGCACGACGTGGGCGATGGCGTCGGTTTCGCGGATATTGGCAAGAAACTTGTTACCGAGGCCCTCGCCCTTGGACGCACCGGCCACGAGCCCGGCGATGTCGACAAACTCCACCACCGCCGGCAGCGTGCGCTCCGGCTTCACCAGTGCGGCAAGCTGGCCGATACGCGCATCAGGTACTTCGACAATGCCGACATTGGGCTCGATGGTGCAGAACGGATAATTCTCCGCGGCGATGCCGGCCTTGGTCAGCGCGTTGAACAGTGTCGATTTGCCCACGTTGGGTAGGCCGACGATTCCGCATTTGAGTGACATGGTTTGAAACCTTTGGCTATGCCTTGATTATTTTCATGGTGAGTACAGGCTTTGACTGCAAAACCTGCACCACAGAGAACACGGAGCACAGGGAGCGCACAGAGACAAAACGAGACAGTATAAAAATTCCTGAACTTTCTTTTTTCGATTCTTCTCTGCGTTCCCAGAGATCTCCGTGGTGAAAAGATTTTACTGTTTCGGCGGTTTTGGCTTGCTGTGCAGTTTGTGCATCGCCTGCTCCATTTCACCGGCAAGCATCAGGTCGATCACCGCAACGCTGCGATCGAGCACATCGTCTATCAATGCCTGTTCCTCCTTGCGCGGCGGCTGCAGCACAAAGTCCGCCACATCCTGATCGGCGCGCGCGCTGTCGCGGGGATGGCCTATCCCGATGCGCAGGCGCCAGAAATCCGGCGTCGACAGCCGCGCGGCAATATCGCGCAAACCGTTGTGTCCGGCGTGCCCGCCGCCAGGCTTGAGCTTGACGCCCCCCGCCGGAAGATCAAGCTCGTCGTGTGCCACCAGCACCTGGTCGGGCGCTATCTTGTAGAACACGGCGAGCGCGCCGACCGAGGTACCTGACAGATTCATGTAAGTCTGCGGCTGCAGCAGCCAGGCATCCCCTCCGGGCGCGGCAAAGCGCGCCACCAGCGCATGGAACCTGGCTTCCTTTTTCAGCGTGACGCGATGCACGCCGGCGAGCCGATCCACCAGCCAGAAGCCGGCATTGTGGCGATCGCGTTCGTGTTCGCGACCCGGATTGCCCAGACCGACGATGAGCCTGATTGGATTTGACATGGTGGTGTGAAGGATACACAGCAAAAAGGGCGGAAATCCCGCCCTTTTTGCCGACGTAAATCGATCAAGCCGACACAATTACTTCTTGTCGCCCTTCTTTTCGTCTTTCTTGGCCGCATCGCCCTTGGCCGGTTCGGCCTGCTTGCTGGCGGGCACGTCGGCTGCAGTCGGCGCAGCGGCGTCAACCACTTCCTCAACGACACGCGGCACCTGCGCGGTGACGACAGCGGGGTTTTCCCTGCCCTTCAACACCACCTCGACGCCGTTGGGCATTTGCAGGTCGCGCGCATGGATGGAGTGACCAACGGTGATCTGCGACAAGTCCACCACGACGAACTCGGGCAGGTCCGCCGGCAGGCAGCGGATGTCGAGTTCGTTCATGACGTGGCTGATCAACGCGGAGTTCAGCTTCACTGCGGGCGACTCTTCGGCGCCGGTGAAGTGCAGCGGCACCTTCATGTGGATTTTCTGGTCGGCCACAACGCGCTGAAAGTCGAGGTGCTGGACCTGGGCGCGGAAGGGGTGCATGTTGACCGCACGCAGCAGCACCTGCTGCTTCTGGCCGTCGAGATCCAGGCTGAGAATGGAAGCGTGGAACGACTCCTTGCGCAGCTGGTGCCAGACCTTCTCGTGCTCGATTTCGATGGCGACGGGCTCGTCCTTGCCGCCATAGACCACACCAGGGACAAAACCCGAGGTGCGCAGACGGCGGCTCGCACCCGTCCCATGCGCTGTGCGCTTGCGCGCGATGACTTCGATTTGCATGACATTACTCCTGATAATTGGCTGGCCCGCGACCAGGCACCGCCGTTAAAAAAACGTTCTGCCGCGAAACACGGAAAAACGCCGAAACACTGCATTCACATTCACCACCGGCCCGGCCGCAACGCGTCCGGACAAAATCGACCATTACTCCATGAACAGGGACGACACCGAGTCCTCGTTGCTGATGCGCAAAATCGTTTCGGCCAGCAAACCGGCCACCGACAACACGCGGATTTTCCTGCTCGCCGACGCTTCAGCGCTGAGCGGAATGCTGTTGGTCACCACCAGTTCGTCCAGCGCCGATTCCTCGATGCGCGCCACCGCCCCGCCCGAGAGCACCGGGTGGGTGCAATAGGCAAGCACACGAATCGCCCCCTGCTCCTTCAGTGCCTCGGCCGCCTTGGTCAATGTGCCCGCCGTATCGACCATGTCATCCATGATGACGCAGGTGCGACCGTTCACGTCGCCGATGATGTTCATCACCTCCGACACGTTGGCCTTCGGCCGGCGCTTGTCGATGATGGCGAGGTCCGACTCGAGGCGTTTTGCCAGCGCCCGTGCCCGCACCACGCCGCCCACATCGGGCGAGACCACGATCAGGTTCTCGTAATTGTGTTTCCACACGTCCCCGAGAAGAATGGGCGTGGCGTAAATATTGTCCACCGGCACGTCGAAAAAACCCTGTATCTGGTCGGCGTGCAAATCCATCGTCAATACGCGATCCACTCCGACCGCCTGAATCATGTTGGCAACCACCTTGGCACTGATCGCCACCCGCGCCGAACGCGGCCGGCGGTCCTGGCGCGCATAGCCGAAATACGGTATCGCCGCAGTAATGCGCCCGGCCGACGCGCGCCGCAGCGCATCCACCATCACCAGCACTTCCATCAGGTTGTCGTTGGTCGGTGCGCAGGTCGGCTGCAGCACGAAGCAGTCGTGGCCGCGCACGTTCTCGCGCAACTCGACCATTACTTCGCCGTCGGAGAACTTGCCCACCGTCGCCTGCCCGAGCGGAATATTGAGGCGTTTCACCACCTCCTGGGCCAGCTTGGGGTTGGCGTTCCCCGTGAATACCATCAGGCTGTCGTAGGCCATCGCCTCGCCGGTCCGCCACGCATTGTGCGTTTGACGCCCGGCCGCTCCCTGTCGCTTGATCATCGCAAAAACCAGTCGCTGCCGTTGGATCCGTGATGGCGACTGCGCGTTTTCATCCCAACCTCAACATCGTGCGTCCACAGCCCGCGACTCTCGCCACCCCCGCATGCTTTGCGGCGGGGGCAGACACAACAACAAGTTGGCTGGGGAGGAAGGATTCGAACCTTCGCATGCCGGAATCAAAATCCGGTGCCTTAACCAGCTTGGCGACTCCCCATCCGTAATCTGTACCTCACCTGCAAACCACCACTGCACCGGCGCGCTAGCCGGCATCTACCGGATGCCGCGCGAGGCCCCGCACCACCAGGCCCCGCATGTCCATGTCCGCCGGGAGCCTCGCCAGCACTGCAGCAGCGTCGCCATGATCGTCAAATTGCGCAAAAACGCACGCTCCCGAGCCGCTCATGCGCGCCCTGGCGTATGCGCCCAGCCACCCCAGCGCGCGCGCCACTTGCGCATATCTGGCGCACACCACCGGCTGCAAATCATTGTGGCCAAAATCGACTCCCAATCCCCCCCCGGCAGACCCGCTCAAAAAATCTGATGCGGTGCCGGAAAAGCTTGATATTTTGACGCTTTTTGTATTTCGTGTCAATTCTGGCGCGGCAAAAACCGCTACCGTCGGCACCGCTACCGGCGGCACCAGGACGAGATACCACGCCGGGGGCAATTCGAGCGGAGTAAGCACTTCCCCAACCCCCTCGGCAAAGGCATTGCCGCCGCACAGGAAAAACGGCACATCCGCCCCGAGCGAAAGACCCAGCCCCTGCAACTCGGACCGGCTCATGCCCAGTTGCCACAAGCGGTTCAAAGCCAGCAGCACCGTCGCCGCGTCGGAACTGCCACCGCCCAGTCCGCCGCCCATCGGAATGCGCTTTTCAAGGCTGATGGTGACACCGCAGGTCTGTACACCCCGCGCCGCAGCGCTATCGCGCAACAAAGTCGCGGCGCGAACGCAAAGATCGCGCTCCTCGGACACCCCCTCGAGCAGGGCAGCCAGCGCGATGCGCCCGTCCGCGCGCGCGGAAAAACGCAGGCTGTCGGCAAGATCGATGAGGCGAAGCGCCGATTGCAGCAGGTGATATCCATCGGCGCGCCTGCCCACGACATGCAAAAACAGGTTGAGTTTGGCCGGTGCCGGCCAGGTCTGCGCCCACCCCCCGGCCGGCTGTGCGCTCACGGCGGCAACACCCAGCGGTCGATCAGCAAACGGATCTCCAGCGTGTCGCGCCCAAAGGTGATGCGCGAGGGCAGGTCGTCGCGCCACGCCAGATACTCCATGCGCCATCCCGACTGGCGGATCTCGCTCACCTGTCCGGCGGCATTCTTGCCGATCACGGCGGCGCTGCCGCCCGCCACCGGCCGCGCCTGCACCCAGTCGGGCAGGCCCGCCAGCGGCAGGCGCCAGCCCAGCACCTGCTCGGTCAGGGCTTCGGCGTCGTTCGCTTCGAAGGATTTGCCATCGGCGGTCACCAGCCGTGCCCGGTCACCGGCGCGCGTGATGCGCGCAATGCCCTGGCCGATGGGTGAGGTGATGAATACGTCGTCGGCGTCACGACTGTGGCGCCAGGTGATGTTGCCGCTCGCGCCATCGCCCGCATTCTTGATCGCCACGCGGCCGGCGAGCTCAAAATCGCCGCTTACGGCAAGCTCGACCGGTTGTTCCGGCAATTGGGCGCACGCCGACAACAGCAGTGCGCAAAACGACAGCAGCGCAATGCGCACGGTGCAGCGGTCCGGGCCCATCTCAAACACGCAGTGCGAAAATCAGCGCGACAATCAAGGGCGACAATCAGGGCGACAATCAGGGCTTGAGCCGCTTGATGGTGCTGGCGATGGTTTCGTTGCCCGGATGCTTTTCCATGCCGTCACGCCATATTTTTTCCGCCTCGGCGCGATCGCCGTTGGCCCACAACACCTCGCCCAGGTGCGCCGCGATCTCGGCGTCGGGCCGCATCGAATACGCGCGGCGCAGGTACTCGATCGCCGTCTTGAGGTCACCCATGCGATAGAACACCCAGCCCATGCTGTCGATGATGAAGGCGTCGTTGGGCGACAGCGACAAGCCTTTCTCGATAAGCTGTTTCGCCTCGGGCAGGCGCAGGTTGCGGTCGGCCAGCGAATAGCCGAGGGCGTTGTAGGCGTGGGCATGATCCGGGCGCAGGGAAATGAGCTTGCGCAGGGACGTCTCCATCGCATCGACACGGTCTATTTTTTCGGCCAGCATGGCGTAGTCGTAAAGCAGGTCCGGATTCTCCGGCTGCTCGCCCAGCGCCGCAGCCACCAGGTCGAAGGCCTCGCGCTCGCGTTTGGCGTCGCGCAGCAGCGCCGCCTCGGCCAGCACCAGTTGCCCTTTTTGCTGCGCGTTGGCGGCCGCGACCTGGCGCAGATGCGCGCGCGCCGCATCCAGACCGCCCTGTTTGGACAACACCTGTGCGGTTCGCAACTGCGCGTTGAAATACTGCTCGCCGCGCGTCACCTCGGCGTAGCGGCGCAGCGCGTCGGGATATTTTTTTTCCTCTTCGGCGATTTGCCCGAGGTACATGCGTACGGTGTTGCGATCACGAAAATTCATCGTCAGCAGTCGCTCCAGACTCTGGCGTGCCGCCGCATAGTCATTGAGCTGGAAGGCGAGCAGGCCGACGGCGTAAACAACGTCGGCGTTATCCGGATGATCACTCAACAGCCGCTGGAACTCGGCGCGTGCCTCGGGCAGCTTTTTTTCCGCCACCAGCGCCCGCGCATAACTCATGCGCGCCTCACGCGCCGTGGGGTTGAGCTTCAGAAAAGCGGCAAGCCGTTCGCGCGCCGCACTGACCGAAGTCTTTTGCAGCAACTGCGCCTCGAATATCGCCGGCAGCTCCCAGGCCGGACGCAGTGCGGCCGCCTCGCGGATCCGCGTCAGCGCCAGCGCATCCTGCCCGGCCGCAACAGCCGCCTGCGCGATCGCGAATTTCGCCTCCGGCAGCGCAGGGTATGGCGCGGCCAGTTCCTCGATGGTGCGCAAGGCCGCCGCCTTGTCGGGGTTGTTGCCGAGCACACGGCCGAGTTGCAAAAATCCGTCGGCGGGACTGCGTCCACCCGCAACCAGCAGCGACCGCAGATACGGCCGCGCCTCATCAAGGCGGTTGGTGTTCACCAGCAGGCTGGTCAGCGTCTGCAGTGCCTGGGGCGACTGCGGTTCGGTCTCAAGCCAGATGCGCGCCGACTCGGTGGCAAGGTCGCTCATGCGCGCATACAGCGCGATCTCGGTGGCGCGTTTGGCCACGCGCGGATCACGGGTCTTTTTCGCCAGATCGACGTAGGCCTGGGCGGCGAGACCGACGTTGCCGCGCTGCAACGCCACCTCGGCCAGCAGGAATTCGTACAGCATCGCGCCGGACAGCTCCAGGTCAGGCAACACCAGCGGCGGCAACGCCGCCGGGGGCGCCGGGGCCTGCGCCGTCGCGCTTACGCCCGGCTCATCCTCATCGTCATCCTCATCGCCGGCCGACTGCGCCTGCGCGAGGGGTTTTTGGGCGCAGGCGGCGAGCAGCGCGCAGGCCAGCACCAGGGCCAGCCGGCGCCAGGCGGGGGACGGCGCGGACGAAGCGGCCAAGCGGGGAACAGCGACGATGGGAGGCATGAATGCTCGAATGCTATTGCGGAGGGAAGGGTCAGTTTAGCAGGCTGACAAGAACGGGGCGGAACGGGCTGTCGCCCCATAAGGAACACCGATGGCATCGGGAACATCGGTGACATTGGCGACATTGGCGACATTGGCGGAACCGCCAAGACCGGGACCAAGACAGGAAAGACCGCGCCGGGCTTGTATAGTGGCGCACCCGCGAACCGAATCTGCCTTCTCCGTCATGCCAGAACTCCCCGAAGTTGAAATCACCCGCCGCGGCATTGCGCCCCATCTGCTCGGCCAGGTCGTCACCGGCGCCATCGTGCGCGACCGGCGCATGCGCTGGCCGGTGCCGCGCGGTCTCGAACGCAGCCTCACCGGTTGCACCGTGCGCGGCATAACACGCCGCGGGAAATATCTGCTGCTCGACTGCGTCCGCGACTGCGTACCCGATTGCGTCCCCGATTGCGTCCCCGAAACGCCGGCAATCCAGGGCTGGCTCATCCTGCACCTTGGCATGTCCGGCAGCCTGCGCATCCTGCCGCGCGGCACGGCGGCAAAGAAACATGACCACTTTGACCTCGAATTCGGCGAAAAGTTGTTGCGCCTGCACGATCCGCGGCGTTTTGGCGCCATTCTGTGGGAAAGCGGTGATGTTGCCGACCACCCGCTGCTCGCCGGCCTCGGCGTCGAACCACTGGAGGCGGGGTTCACCGCCGCCTTTTTGCACCAGGCGATGCGCGGCCGCAGTGCCGCCATCAAACTGGCGCTGATGGACCACAAGATGGTGGTCGGTGTCGGCAACATCTACGCCAACGAGAGCCTGTTCCACGCGCGCATCAATCCGGCGACGCGCGCCAGCCGCGTCAGCCTTGCGCGCTGCGAACGCCTGGTAGGCACCGTGCGCGAGACACTGCAAAAAGCGCTCAAGGCCGGCGGCAGCAGCCTGCGCGATTTTGTCCACTCGGACGGCTCCCCGGGGTATTTCCAGCAGGAGTACTTCGTCTATGGCCGCGACGGCCTGCCCTGCCGCATTTGCGGCACGACCATACGCATCAAGCGCATGGGCCAGCGTTCCACCTTCTATTGCCCTTCATGCCAGCAGTAGCAAAGCAACGCGGGTAACGCAAACCTGCCCCGGAAAAGGTGACTTTTTTGTCACCATAATCGCCATGAAAGCCCCGCCCAGAGCCACTTTTAAACAATGAAAGTTGTGAATTCAGCCGGCGGTCGGCGCTTTTTTCGCCATCAGCCCGGCGTATTTGAGTTGCAGGGCGTCGCGCGACTCGACATGGCCGGGATGGACCGGTATGCAGTCCACCGGACACACCTCGACGCACTGCGGCGTATCAAAATGGCCGACGCACTCGGTGCACAAGGCCGGATCGATGACGTAAATCTCCGGTCCCTGCGAAATGGCGGCATTTGGGCACTCGGGTTCGCACACGTCGCAGTTAATGCATTCGTCCGTAATCATCAGCGCCATGACTTCACCATCTCATGCCATCGGCAAACCACCGCCGAACCCATCACAGGACGAATCCATGCAGCGCTGGCAGGCGCGGCGGCGGGCCGTGGCGAAGCACGAACCTTGGGCCGATTACGCATTGAACGTACACCGGTCCGTTGCGCCGAGCCTCCATGAACCCTCCACGTTCTGAGTGTTCTCTGTGGTGCAGCTTTTAGATGGTCGCTAACCGCCAAGCTGCTTCACCTTGGCCCGCATGCGCTCCTGCACCGCAGGCGCGACGAACGGTCCGACGTCGCCGCCCAGCGTGGCGATCTCGCGCACGATGGTGGCCGAGATGAACATGTATTGCTCCGAGGGCGTCAGGAACACCGTCTCGACGTGGGGGATCAGCGTGCGGTTCATGCCGGCCATCTGGAACTCGTATTCGAAGTCGGACGCCGCCCGCAGGCCGCGCAGGATCACCCGTGCATCCTCCCGATGGACAAAGTCGCGCAACAGACCGGTGAAGCCCTCGACGCGGACGTTGGTGTAATGCGCCAACGCATCGCGCGCGAGGTCGATGCGCTCGGCCAGCGTGAAAAACGGCTTTTTGCCGCGGCTGTCGGCGACCCCGACCACAACCGTGTCAAACAGGTCGGCGGCGCGGCGCACGAGGTCTTCGTGACCGCGCGTGATCGGATCAAACGTCCCCGGATAAACGGCTTTAATCATGGTTCGGTTCTCTGAATTATTGATCACTCCCTGATTCGCGACAGCGAATCAGGGCCGTTTTCACCCTTTCCCCCCGGGAGAGGGCCGGGGGAGGGATTGCGCATTCTGATCGTCGTTCTGATTGTCGTTCTGATTGTCGTTCATTTTGAAACGCCCAATAGGTGGTAATGCACGACACCGGCCTTTCCCTGCTTGAGCAACCGCCAGCCCTGCGGCACATCCAGGGCCTTGCCGCTCTCGACATACACTTTCGCATCCGCTGCCAGCATGCCCGGCAACAGCGGCAGCACGCGACCGGCGAGGTCCGACGCAAAGGGCGGATCGACGAAAACGACATCGAAGGGCGCACCCCGGTACGCGCGCAGGAATTCTAGCGCATCACCCGCAACCAGTCGCCAGCTTTCAGCCCCGAGCAGCCCCGCGTTGGCGCGCAATGCCTCTGCGGCGTCGCGTGCGGCCTCGACCATCACCACGGCACTCGCGCCGCGCGATGCCGCCTCGAACCCGAGCGCACCGCTGCCGGCAAAGAGGTCGAGGCAGGCGAGCCCGGTCAGGTCCTGTCCCAGCCAGTTGAACAGCGTCTCGCGCACGCGATCAGGACTCGGACGCAGGCCGGAGGCCTCGGGAAAGCGCACGACACGGCTGCGCCAGGCGCCGCCGATGATGCGTACGCTGTTTCGGGCGCCGCTTCGTGCGCCTTTTTGTACGGTGTTTCGTGCCATGTTGCGTGCCATGCTGCGTGCCGGGATGCCCTCGCGTCCTCTGCTAGAATCGCCGTTGATCTCCGAGCTATTTTACCGTCCCGCGCGTCCGCGCCGAGCATGCTGAATCTATTCAAAAAAAAACCACTTCCCGAGAGCGACCAGGCGGCAGAGTCGGCGCCCGGTGAAGCCGCACGCAGCGGCTGGCTGCAGCGGCTCAAGGGCAGCCTGCGGCGCACCGGCAGCCAGCTTGGCGGCCTGTTTGGCCGCGGCAAGATTGACGACGCCCTGTATGACGAGCTTGAGGCCGTGCTGCTCGCCGCCGACGCCGGCATCGAGGCGACGCAATTCCTGCTCGAGCGCATGCGCGTGCGTGCGCGCAAGGAGGGTCTCGGCGAAGCGGCGCAACTCAAGCAGGTGCTGGGCGAGGAATTGCTCGCGCTGCTGACACCGCTCGAGCAAAGCGCACGGATCAGCACCACCCGCCCATGGGTGATCATGATGGTGGGCGTCAACGGCGCCGGCAAGACCACCTCCATCGGCAAGCTGGCGCAGCATTACCAGCAGGCCGGTTTCAAGCTGCTGCTCGCCGCCGGCGACACCTTTCGCGCCGCCGCGCGCGAGCAACTCGCCGCCTGGGGCGAGCGCAACGACGTCGCGGTGATCTCGCAGCAGGGCGGCGATGCCAGCGCGGTGATGTTTGATGCCATCAGCGCCGGCCGCGCGCGCGGCAGCGACATCGTCCTTGCCGACACCGCGGGGCGCCTGCCGACGCAGACGCACCTGATGGAAGAGCTCAAAAAGGTGAAGCGCGTCATCGCCAAGGCCGAGCCCGGCGCGCCGCACGAAATCTGGCTGGTCATCGACGGCAACACCGGCCAGAACGCCGTCGCCCAGGTCAAGGCTTTCGACGAGGCACTGGGCCTCACCGGACTCATCGTCACCAAGCTCGATGGCACCGCAAAAGGCGGCGTGCTGGCGGCCATCGCGCTGACGCGCTCGCGCAGCGGCACGCAACAGCCCATTCCGCTGCGCTTCATCGGCGTCGGCGAGGGCCTTGACGACCTGCGTCCGTTTGTCGCTGAAGATTTCGTCACGGCTTTGCTCGACTGAGGCGCGCGTGGCTGAACCGACGTTGACACCGACGCCTGCCCAGACGCCTGCAATCAGCTTTCGCAACGTCAGCAAGCGCTATCCCGGCGGCTACGAGGCGCTGACCGATGTCAGCTTTGACATCGCACCGGGCGAACTGGTGTTCATCTCCGGCCACTCCGGCGCCGGCAAGAGCACCTTGCTCAAACTGGTGCCGGCGATCGAGCGTGCCTCGGCCGGTGCGGTGCTGGTCAACGGCCAGAACCTCAGCGCGCTGAAACGCGCCGCCATTCCCTACCTGCGGCGCAACCTCGGACTCATCTTCCAGGACCAGAAACTGCTGCACGACCGCAACGCCTTCGACAACGTGCTGCTGCCGCTGCAACTGTCCGGCAGCGCGCCGGCCGAGGCGGCGCGGCGCGCGCGTGCGGCCCTCGACAAGGTCGGCCTGCTGCCGCGCGAAAAAGCCAGTCCGGTGACGCTGTCGGGGGGCGAGCAGCAACGCCTTTGCATCGCCCGTGCCATTGTCAACCGCCCCGGCGTGCTGCTCGCCGACGAACCCACCGCCAGCCTCGATGCCGAGTACGCGGCCGAGATCATGGCCATGTTCACGTCCTTTCATGACGTCGGCGTGACGGTGCTCATCGCCACCCACGACCGCGCGCTCATCGAGCGCCACCGCGCCGGGGGTGCGCGCGTGCTGCACCTGGACCACGGCAGGCTGACCGAATGAAAGCCTGGTTCCACCAACATGTGCAGGGCTTTCGCACCACCTGGGCGAGGCTGACGCAAAGCCCGCTCTCCTCCGCACTCAACGTACTGGTGATCGGTGTCGCGCTGGCGCTGCCGCTGGGCGCCTATGTCTTGCTGACCAATATGCAACGCATCGCCGGGCCGCTCGCCACCGCACCGCAGATGAGCGTCTTCATGGCCGCCGACAGCGGCAGCGCCGAGCTCGCCGTCGTGGAGGTCGCCATCAAGGCCGCGCCGGCGGCAAAGCGCCACCGCTTCGTGCCACGCGACCAGGCCCTCGCCGCAATGAAAAAAAACGAGGGCATGGCCGACGTGCTCGGCACGCTGCAGGGCAACCCGCTGCCCGACGCCTTCGTCATCGAGCTCGCAGGCAACGACGCCGCCGCCGCCGAGGCGCTTGGCCGCACGCTGGCAAAGCTGCCCAAGGTGGCGCACGTGCAGCTTGACTCGGCCTTCATCCGCCGCGTCGATGCGCTGCTCGGCCTGGTGCGCATTGCCGTGTTCGCGCTCGCCGCCCTGCTTTCGGTGGGCCTGGTGGCGGTGACCTTCAACACCATCCGGCTGCAAATCCTGACGCTGCGCGATGAGATCGAGGTGGCCAAGCTCATCGGCGCGACCAACGCCTTTATCCGCCGGCCGTTTTTTTACCTCGGCATCCTGCAAGGCGGCCTCGGTGGGGTCATTGCACTGGCCATTCTTGCCCTTACCGGCGCGCTGATGAATGTTGAAATTGCCCGACTGGCCGCCACCTATGGCTCGGATTTCCGCCTTCAGCCGCTGCGCTGGAATGATGCGCTGAGTTTTCTGATTTTTGCCGCCAGCCTGGGCTGGACGGGTGCCTACTTATCAGTGAGTAAGCACTTATGGCAGATTGAGCCGCACTGAACGTCACCTACCCGGGAACATTTTGGGCTATTAGCACTCCAATCAGTAGAGTGCTAAAATGGACCCAGGGATAGCACGGAACGGGCGCAAGCCCGCCGTCGCACCACAGGAGATGACCAGATGAACCAGACCATGGCTTTACCGGTACCAGCAGTCGGCACCCTGGATAATTACATCCAGGCGGTCAACCGCATGCCCATGCTCAGCGCGGAAGAGGAGGTATCCCTCGCCCGCCGCTATCGCGACCACGAGGATCTCGAGGCCGCGCGCAAACTGGTGCTATCGCACCTGCGCGTTGTCGTTTCGACCGCGCGCGGCTATCTTGGCTACGGCCTGCCGCACGCCGACCTCATCCAGGAGGGCAACATCGGCCTGATGAAAGCGGTGAAACGCTACGACCCGGACCGCGGCGTTCGCCTGGTGTCGTTCGCGATCCACTGGATCAAGGCCGAAATGCACGAGTACATCCTCAAAAACTGGCGGTTGATGAAGATCGCCACCACCAAGGCCCATCGCAAGCTGTTTTTCAACCTGCGCAGCATGAAGCCCGGACTTGAGTCGCTGACCCGCGACGAAGTCGAGCAAATGGCCAAGGTGCTGCGCGTCAAGCCCGAGGAGGTGCGCGAAATGGAAACGCGCCTGTCCGGGCGCGACATCGCCCTCGAGTCACACGGCGAGGACGAGGACGAGGCGGCGTATTCGCCCATCGCCTACCTGTCCGATCCGGAGATCGAGCCCTCGCGCATCCTCGAAATCGAGGAGGGCGAGCGCAACAAGTCCAGCGGCCTGCAAACCGCGCTGCAAAGTCTGGATGCGCGCAGCCGTCGCATCATCGAGGCGCGCTGGCTGCGCGAAAAAGATCCGGCCACGCTGCACGACCTTGCCGGTGAATTCAAGGTCTCGGCCGAGCGCATTCGCCAGATCGAAGTGAAGGCGCTGCAAAAAATGAAGGGCGCCCTCGCCCCGGCCTGAAGCCTTAGCCTTGACGGCGCGCAGTACGCGGCAATAAAAAAGGCGGCCATAGCCGCCTTTTTTATTTGCCCCCGCCGCCACCCAGCCCGCCAGGGAAAGCGGGCGCTAATTCTTGTTGAGCCAGGCGTCAAACCCCTTGTCAAGATAGGCATGGAACGGCAACTCGCCGGTCAGGATTGCAGCATCGACCTCTTCGATGTCTTCGGCCTGCCGCGCCAGATGCCACTGGTTGATGGCAAAGCCGGCTGAAACCAGCAGCGCCACGGCGAGCATGAACTGGGCAAGATAGCGCGAGGGCCGGTTGAAGTACTCGGCGGCGCTGCCCGCCCAGGCCAACACCGCGGCCGGCGCCTCGATGCGCTGCTTCGCGACTGCGCCCTCGCGCGCAAGGCGCAGGCGCGCGAGCACCTTGTCTTCCAGCGGCGCCGCGGCATCCAGATGACGGCGGATGCGATACGCGATCTGGTGCTCGTTCATGCCGGCAACGACGCGAT
>ENA-ORBV01000046-ORBV01000046.1-microbial-mat-metagenome-genome-assembly--contig:-NODE-46-length-206314-cov-9.638988_pt1 | contig 206314 bp, 199 predicted proteins | sample MGYA00237777_ERZ505514 | MGnify/ENA primary metagenome ERZ505514 (study PRJEB26160, sample SAMN06269048) | microbial mat metagenome | isolation source: Oligotrophic lake microbial mat | place...
CTACCAGTTTCATTGCCGAGAACACCGGCCGCTCCGGGCAGCCGATGCAAAAGCCCGGCGGCCGCGCCGGCACCGGCACGCCCAGCATGTCGGCGGCTTTTTTCTTTGACGACACCATCTGTTCGTAAGTGGCGCGCGCATGCGAAGAATCGAGGCCGCGCGGCGCGGCCGCTTCGATAAAGCGCGCGACGCCGTTGAGCACCGTCTCGCCGGTATATTCGCCGGCGAGCGGAAACACCACGCTGTCCTGCTTGCCCGCCTGCTTGCCGTAAATGCGCGTGCCGTTGACTTCGTGGCGGCGCAGCGTCGCCTGTATCGACTCTTCGATGTAGGCCGGCTGACCCTCCTCGACGATCAGCACCGAGGTTTTGCCGGTGCAAAATTCGACTATCTCCTCGGGGATCTGCGGATAGGCGACGTTCAGGCAGTAGATCGGGATGCGCGTCGCGCCAAAGGCGTCGGCGAGCCCCAGTTGCTGCAGCGCGCGTATGGTGGCGTTGTAAAGCCCGCCCTGGCAGATGATGCCGGTATCGGCGAGGTCGCCCTCGAAGAACTCGTTGAGCTTGTGCTCGCGGATGAATTTGACCGCCGCCGGCCAGCGCACGTCGATTTTTTGCTTCTCCTGCGCATAGGTGGCGGGCGGCAGGCAGATGCGGCTGTAGTCGAAGTCGGGGTTGTCGAGGGCGTCGCGCGTCGATACCAATGGCCGCTTGTTGGCGCGGGTCTTGAAGCTGCCGTGCACGTGGCAGGCGCGGATGCGCAACTCCAGGAACACCGGCGTGTTCGAGGCTTCCGACAGCTCGAAGCTTTTTTCCACCATGTTGGTGATGGTGGTCAGGTTGGGGCGCGGGTCGAGCAGCCACATTTGCGACTTGGTGGCAAAGGCGTGGCTGCGTTCCTGGATGATGGACGAGCCCTCGCCATAGTCCTCGCCGATGACGATCAGCGCACCGCCCTTGACGCCCGCCGACGCAAGATTGGACAGCGCATCCGAGGCGACGTTGGTGCCGACCGTGGACTTCCAGGTGACCGCGCCGCGTATCGGGTAGTTGATGGAGGCGCCCAGCATCGCCGCCGCGCCCGCTTCCGAGGCATTGGTCTCGATGTGTATGCCGAGGTCTTCGATGATCTCGCGCGCGTCGTTGAGCACGTCCATCATGTGCGACACCGGCGCGCCCTGGTAGCCGCCGACATAGGACACGCCCGATTGCAGCAGCGCCTTGGTCACGGCGAGGATGCCCTCGCCGTGGAAGGTGTCGCCGTCGCCCAGTTCGAGCAGTTTTATTTCTTCACTGAATGAACGCTCCATTGTCCGCCGCCTTTATCCTTTCAACCGCCTTTTAACCAATTAACCAATTAACCGATCAGGCCCGGCAGCCATAAGGCTATCGCCGGAACAAAAAACACCAGTATCAGCACCACGATACTCATCAGCACATAAGGCGTCACCGCCCGGAAAATATGCGCCATCGTAACCTGCGGTGGCGCCACGCCCTTCATCGTCATCAGCAGCATACCGTGCGGCGGTAGCAGCAGCCCGAGCTGCATGCAGATCAGGAACATCACGCCGAACCAGACGAGGTCGATGTTGAAGGCCTGCACCACCGGCATGAAAATCGGCAGCGTGATCATCATCATGCTGACCTGGTCGACGAAGATGCCGAGGAATATGAGTATCAGCATCATGCCCGCGACCACCACCATCGGCGGCAGGCCCTGGCCGGTGATGAGCTGCACCATGCCGTTGGAGGCGCCCGAGAAGGAAAGGATCTGCGAGAAGGTGGTGGCGCCGACGATGATGAACAGGATCATGCCGGAAATGCCCACGGTGCCGCGCAGCGCTTTGGTCAGGTTGGCGAGCGACAAGGCGCGGTAGGCGAGGGCGAGTGCCAGCGTGGCAAAGGCGCCTATGGCCGCTGATTCGGTCGGCGTCGCCCAGCCGGCCGACATCGACACCACGACAACGGCAAAAATCGACACCAGCGGCAGCACGTACTGGAAAAACGGCCGCAGCTTTTCCCAGCCGCTGTAGCGGGTGATTTCCGAGCGTGGCGCCAGTGTCGGGTCGAGTTTGACGCGCACCACGATATAAACGACAAAAGCCAGCGACAGCAGCAGCCCGGGCATGACGCCGCCGATCAGCAGCTTGGAAATGGAAATGCCCGACAGGCTTCCGAGCAGCACCGTCAGCGCCGAGGGCGGGATAAGCATGTCCACGGCGCCTATGGCCATGATGGGTCCCGCAGCCATGGTCGGGTGGTAGCCGCGCTTCAACATCACCGGCAGCATCAGGCTGCCGAGCATGGCGGTGGTGGCGATGGTCGAGCCCGAAATGGCCGAGAACACCGTGCCCGCCACCACCGCCACCACGGCAAGGCGGCCTGGTACCTGGTGGATCAGGCGCTCGATACCGTCGATGACTTTCACCGCGAGGCCGGTATGGAACAGGATTTCGCCCATCAGCACGAACAGCGGTATCGGTGTCAGTGAAAAACTGGTGACCGAGGCGACGCTGGAGCGCGCCAGTTGCACCAGGCCCGGTTCGCCGCCGAGGAACAGCAACGCGCCGACAATGTTGATGACCAGAAAAGAAAACGCCACCGGCAGGCCGAGAAAAATCAGCACCGTCGAGCCGCCGAGCATCAGCCACGAGGCCGCCTGCCAGCTCATGCGCGCATCCGCGTCAGGCCGGCCATCACGCCGCCGACACCGCGTCGTCGCGCGGCTGGCGCGGTCCGGCGTACAGGCGCTGCATGCGGAACACCACTTCAATGGCGAGCAGCGCAAAGGTGAAGGGCAGCACCGCCAGCGCCCACCACTCGGGCGTGACCAGGGTCTTGATGACCATGGAAGCGGACTTGTAGCTGGCCATCGTGGCGCTCAGGCCGTACACGGTGATGATGACGCAGCAGGCGAGCGCCAGCACGTCGGCCACCCACTCGCAGTACCAGGCGAGCTGGCGCGGAATCACCGCAAGCACGATATCGACGCGGATGTGCTGGCCGCGCCGCAACACCCATGGTGCCACCAGCATGGTGATCAGATAGAGCATGGTTTCCGAAATCTCGTTGGCCCAGGCGAGGCCGTGCACCCCGGGGATCAGCGTGACGTTGCGCAGCAGCACATCGGCGCAGATCATGACCATCATCAGGAACAGCACGGCACAGGCTGCAAGCGCCAATGCGTCAAGAAGCCTGCCGTAGATGGCGGAAATTTTGTCCATGATTCCTTAAGCGGGTTCCCCCGCAACGGCGCGGGTGGGGGATCTGCTGCGGCCCGCCCGCGGCCTGTGCGGCGGTCGCGGGCGGGGGTGTGGCTTACTTGCTCAGTGCTTTTTTCAGCCTTTCGCCGTACTCCGGGCTGGCCTTTATGGCGCCTGCCCAGCCCACTTCGTAGGCCTTGTCAGCATACTGCTTGCTGGTGGCGGCATCGAACCTGATGGTGACGATGCCCGCGTCCGCCTGGCGTTTGGTTTCCACCTCGTTGTTACGCAGCCAGTCCACGTTCAGCGCTTCCATGGCGAGCACCTGCTTTTGCAGGTAGGCGCGCTGCGGCGGCGTGAGTTTCTTCCAGGCGTCGAGATTCATCACCACCGATACTTCCGCGTTATAAAAGCCGGGGTCAACGCGGTACTTGGTTTTTTCCTGCCAGTTGGCGTCGAAAATGCCGCCGATCGGCCAGCCGTAGCCGTCGATGACGCCGCGCTCCAGCGCGGTATAGACCTCGCCCGGCGGCGTGACGATGACATTCGCCCCCAGCGCCTGGAAGAAATCGCGGTACACCGGCGTGATGCGGATTTTCAGACCGGTGAGGTCGGGCTTGTCGATTTTCTTGTTGAGGTAGAGGTGAAAGGGCTGGTGCTCGATCGGCCGGCCGAGATAATACATGTTGGCCTTTTTCGCCCAAATCTCGTTGATCAGTTCGAAGGCGCCGTTCTTGCGCTGCTCGGCCATGGTGACCTGGGCCATTTTCAGCGCATCGGCCTCGGGCATCAGATTGGTGTAAAAGGCGCCCGTGGACAGGCCGATATCGACCACGCCGGTCTTCACCGCGTTGCCCATCTCAAAGGTCGGAATGGCCTTGGGGCCGCCGATGAAGTTGATCTGCAGCGTGCCCTTGCCCTCCTTGTTGACCTGCTCTATCCATTTGACAAAGCGCGTCACGTAAATGCTGTTCTCGGGAAAGGCGCTGACCGCGCGCAGCGTGATTTCCTGCGCACCCGCGGACAGCGGCGCGAGCAACGCCGCGGTGATTGATGCCGCCGTGGCGAAGGCGGCGAATGCACGCCTGCGTGGTGTGAATGTACCGGACTTCATAGTGGGTCTCCTCCATTATGGTTGGGTGCTGCAAAGCGAGAGTTTGCCGCAAAAGCGCCAATGCTGTCAGCAAGCGGCGGTATTGCGACGGCCGGCGCTGCTCCGGCCTGCCGCGCGCCTGCCGTTGGTGTAGCCTTGCGGGGTGAATGCCGAAAGGCCTGAGGTCTCGATTTACGTCCCGATTTACGTCCCGATTTACGTCCCGATTTACGTCCCGATTTACGTCCCGATTTACGTCCCGATTTACGTCCTGTTTGCAACGCCGGCAATCGAAGCCGGTCGCCGGTCACTGAACAATACAACGAGCCCCCGTCCATGTTCAAAGCGCTGATCCAACCGCTGATCCAACAACTGCGCGGTCCCGTCCCGGCCGCCGCCGCGCCCCTGCAACTGCCGGTTCCGCTGGCGCTCAACCTCGGTTGCGGCGACAAGATCCTGCCCGGTTACGTCAATGTCGATGTCGCGCCGGAGCGCGGAGGCAGGCAGCCCGACGTGATTTGCGACGTGCGCCGGCTCGAGCTTTTCCCCGATGCCTGCGCCGACGAAGTGCTGGCGGTGCACGTGATCGAGCATGTCTGGCGCTGGGAGGTGGTGGCGGTGCTCACTGAATGGGCGCGCGTACTCAAGCCCGGCGGCCGCATGGTGCTCGAGTGTCCCAACCTGATCGCCGCCTGCGAAGCCATGCTGGCCGAACCGGCGCAGGCGGCCGGCCCCGGCCAGGAGGGCCAGCGCACGATGTGGGTGTTTTACGGCGACCCGGCGTGGCAGGACCCGCTGATGTGCCACCGCTGGGCCTACACGCCGCAGAGCCTGGCGCAGGTGATGCAGGAAGCCGGCCTCACCAACGTGCGCCAGGAGCCGGCGCAGTTCAAGCTGCGCGAGCCGCGCGACATGCGCGTGGTCGGTGAAAAGCCCGTCGCTGGTGCATGAACACCACCGCATGAACACCGCCGCATGAAACCCGCCGCATGAAACCCGGTGTAGTCCGGCCATGAGCCGCCTGCTATGGCTGACGCCCGGCCTCGCTTCCGGCGCCGTGCCAGGCATCGCCGGCCAGGAGACGGCCAGCCTGCGCTACCGCGTGTTGTCGCCGGCGCACGTGCTGGCGCAAGCGGGCGTCGCCAGCGTGGTGCTCAACCCCGCGGATGCCGCCGCCCTTGACGCTATCGACTGGCCGGCCTGTCAGGCGCTCGTAATCGGCAAGCTCGCGCACGACGACCCGGCCGTGGTCGGGGCACTGGGCGCCGCCATGCTGGCCATCGTGGCGCAGGCAGGCAGCGCCGGCGTGCGCCGCATCGCCGATGTCTGCGACGACCGCTTCGATCATCCGCTGCTGGGCGCCTACTGGCGCGAGCTGGTGGCGCGCGTGGACCATGTCGTGGCAGGCTCGGCGGAACTTGCCGTCATCGTCGGTGCGCATACCGCCGCGCCGGTCACCACCATAGGCGATCCGGTCGAGGGCGAGCGCGCCGATGCGCATTTTGCACCGCCACAGGCGCGCGGCTGGCTCGGTCGCCTCAGTGGGGCGCCGCTGCGACCGCTCAAACTGCTGTGGTACGGCCACCAGAGCAATCTTGATGAAGTCGCGGCATTCGTGCCCGCGCTCGCGGCATGGACCGGCGCGCAAACGCGCGTGGACGCCGTTGAACTCGAACTGGTGACGGCCGCCGGCTTCGGCGCCGAGGCGCTGGTCGGGCGCAATGCGGGCGAGGTCGCGCTGCGCCTGCGCTTCACGCCCTGGTCTCTGGCGGCGCAGCAGCAGGCGCTGCGCGACTGCGACCTCGTCGTCATCCCGGCCACCGTCAACAACGCGCAAAAACGCGCCAAGACGGCCAACCGACTGACCGAGGCCTTGTGGGCGGGGCGGCCGGTTCTCGCGCACGCCGTGCCCTCGTATCGTGAGTTCGAACAGTGCGCCTGGATAGGCGAGGACCTCATCGCCGGGCTCGGCGTTGCGCTGCGCGACCCGGATGCACCGCTGCGCCAGGTGCGCGCCGGGCAGGACATCGTCGGCCGCTGTTATTCGCCGGCGGCGGTGGGGGCCGCGTGGGCGCGGGTGGTGCGCGGCGCATGAGTGCGGCACTGACCCCGGCGCGCATTCTGCCGGCCGCGGCATGGCTGGAGCAGGCGCATGCCATCACCGTGCCGGTGCCCGGCCTTGAAGTCGTCGCCGGGACGCGCTTCGCGCCCTGCCTCGCGCTCGTTGAGGACGTGCGCCTCCTGGTCGATGACTGGTGCCTGCTCAACAGCGCCGGCAACCTGCTGGTCGAATCGCTGCACCAGCGACTGATGAGCGCGCCGGAGCGTTCGCGCTTTATCGCGCACTATGCCGCGCCCGAGGCACAGCTCGCGCTGCCGGCAACGGCGCAGACGCTGGAGGAGCCCTGCGTGCTGCTCGGTTACAGCAGCAGCCACTACCACTGGCTCATCGACTACCTGCCGCGCCTCTACACCGTGGAGCAGTTCGCGCATCTGCGCGGCCTGCCGCTCCTGGTCGGATCGAACATCAGCGCCGCCCATGTCGCCTCGCTGGCGCACCTGGGCATTCCCGCGTCGCAACTGATCCGGCTCGATCCCGCAAGCGTGGTGCGCTGCAGGCATTTGTGGGTGCCCTCCATCCTGTCGGACATGCTGGGCCTGCATCCGGTGGCCTTCAAATGGCTGCGCCGGCGTTTTGCATCGCTGGTGAGCGCGGCGGCAAAGCGCGAGCGCTTGTTCGTTTCGCGCCGCGATGCCGCGACGCGCCGGCTCCTCAATGAGGACGCCGTAATGGCCGAGGCGGCGCGCTTTGGCTTTACCTGCATCGAGGCCGGCCGCATGGACTTTGCCGAACAGGTGGCGCGGTTTGGCGCGGCCGGGGCGGTGATAGGGGTCACCGGATCGGGCCTGTCGAATGCGGTGTTCGCGCCGGCCGACGCGGTGTTTGTCGAATTGCACAACCTCGAGCAGGGTGCGGCCTTCATCGAGGTGCTTACGGCGCAACTGGGGCAACGCTATGTGCGTCTGACGGGAGAGCCGCGCGCGGATGCGGCGCGCACCGCGCATAACTACGACTTCACGTTTGACCCGCCGCGCCTGCGCGCGGCCTTGCTGGCGCTGGGGCTTGAAGAAACCTAAACGAGCAGCTTGAACACCCAGTAGAGCAGCGGAAACATCAGCGCCGTGGCGAGGCCGTTGAGACCCATCGCCAGACCCGAAAAAGCGCCGGCCTCCTCGCTGACCTGAAAGGCGCGCGCGGTGCCTATGCCGTGCGCCGCCACACCGACGGCAAAGCCGCGCACGCTGTGGTCGGTGATGTTGAGTGCATCCAGCACGTACTTGGCGGCCACCGCGCCGATGATGCCCGTGGAGACAACCAGCACCGCGGTGAGCGAGGCGAGGCCGCCGATTTTTTCGGCGATGCCCATGGCGATGGGTGTCGTCACCGACTTCGGCGCCATCGAAATGATGGTGGTCTCACTCGCGCCCAGCAGCCAGGCGATGCCGACGGCGGACACGATTGCCACCAGTGCGCCGACCAGCAGCGAGCCGAGCAGCGGCAGCAACAGGCGTTTGAGCTTGTCCAGCTGCGCGTATAACGGGATGGCCAATGCCACCGTCGCCGGCCCGAGCAAGAAATGCACGAATTGCGCGCCGTCAAAATAGGTCTGGTATGGGGTGCCGGTCAGTGCCAGCAGGGACACCAGCACCGCCACCGACAAGGCCACCGGATTGAGCAGCGGGTTGAACCCGGCGCGGCTGTAAATCCAGTACGCGCCCTGGTACACCAGCAGCGTCATGGTCAAACCGAGCAGCGGCGTCGCGCTGAGATAGACCCAGATATCGACCGGCTTCATCGCGCCTCCCCGCTGCGCCCTTTGGCGCGACCGCGGTTTATCAGCCAGCGCATGGTCAGTGCCGTTGCGGCGATGGTCAGCACGGTCGAACCGACAAGGGCTGCGGCAATCGGCAGCCATTCGTCGCCGATACGCCCGAAGTGCACCATCACGCCGACCCCGGCCGGCACGAACAGCAGCGACAAATGCGACAACAGGCTGTTGGCGGTGTCGCGCAGCGTTCCGCCGAACGTGCCCGGCAGGCCGCCCCGCGCAATCAGCGTCAGGCACAGCAGCAGCATGCCGATCACCGGGCCGGGAACGGGCAGCTTGAAGACGAAGGCGATGGCCTCGCCGATGAGCTGGAAGACAAGGAGCAGGGTGATGGCGGCGAGCATGTTCGGGGCGATAGGGGACGCGGGGTGCGACGACGGGGTGCGGCGAAGAAATGCATTCTACGCGCCGTCTTCCACGGCCCGTCCTCCCCAGACCGGCGCGCCCTTGCTATCATGCCGGTCTTCCCCTCCAGGAGCGCGCCCAGCGTCCCAATCGATGACCACTCCCAAGCGCGGTCCAGATCAAAAAGGCAAGCACGCGCACGGGCTTGCGCGTGGCCTTACCAATTACGGTGACGCCGATTTTTCGCTTTACCTGCGCCGCTCCTTCGCCAAGTCCATGGGCTACTCCAACGAGATGCTGGCGCGGCCGGTGGTCGGCATCGCGCAGACCACAAGCGGCTTCAACAACTGCCACCGTCATTTCCCCGAGCTCGTCGAGGCGGTCAAGCGCGGTGTGCTCGCCGCCGGCGGCCTGCCGCTCGACTTTCCGACCATTTCGCTCGGCGAGGTTTTCCTGTCGCCGACCAGCATGATGTTCCGCAACCTGATGTCGATGGACACCGAGGAAATGATCCGCGCCCAGCCCATGGATGCGGTGGTCCTTGTCGGCGGTTGCGACAAGACCGTGCCGGCGCAACTGATGGGCGCGGCCTCGGCCGACCTGCCGGCGGTGCAACTGGTCGGCGGGCCGATGATGCCGATGGCGTATCACGGCGAGCGCCTCGGCGCCTGCACCGACTGCCGCCGGTTCTGGGCCAAATTTCGGGGTGGCGAAGTCAGCGCCGGCGAGATCAGCGAAATTGAGGGCAACCTCGCCACCACCGCCGGCTCCTGCGCCGTGATGGGCACCGCCAGCACCATGGCCGCCATCGCCGAGGCCCTCGGCATGACGCTGCCGGGCACGGCGGCGATCCCGGCCGTACACTCCGACCGCATCCGCGCCGCCGAGGCGAGCGGACGCCAGGCCGTGGCGATGATAGGCACCGAACTGCGTCCGAGCAAAATCATCACCGAAAAATCGGTCGAGAACGCGTTGCGCGTATTGCTCGCCATCGGCGGCTCGACCAATGCCCTGATCCACCTCACGGCCATCGCCGGTCGCCTCGGCATCCGGGTTTCGCTCGAGCACCTGAACGCATTGTCCGACAGCACGCCGGTGCTGGTCGATCTCAAACCCACCGGCCCGTATTACATGTCCGACCTGCACGCCGCCGGCGGCATCGGCGCGGTGCTGCGCGAACTAAAGCCGCTGCTGCACCTCGATTGCATGACCATCACCGGCGACACCATGGGTGAGCGTCTTGCTCCGGAAATCTGGATCGACCGCAGCGTGGTGCGCACGCTGGATAACCCGTACCAGAAAGAAGGCGGCCTCGCGGCGTTGTTCGGTTCGCTTGCCCCCAACGGCGCCATCATCAAACGCTCGGCCGCCGATCCCAGGCTGTTCGAAAAAGAAGGCCGCGCCGTGGTGTTCGAGTCGCTCGACGACCTTGCCGCGCGCATCGACTCTGCCGATCTTGATGTCACCGCCGACGACTTTCTGGTGCTGCAGAATGCCGGCCCGAAAAGCGGCTATGCCATGCCCGAGGCCGGCTACCTGCCGATTCCGCAAAAACTCGCCCGCGCCGGCGTCAAGGACATGGTGCGCATGTCCGATGCGCGCATGAGCGGCACCGCCTACGGCACCGTCGTGTTGCACATCTCGCCCGAATCAGCGGTCGGCGGCCCGCTGGCGCTGGTGAAAAGCGGCGACCGCATCAAGTTGTCGGTGAAAGACCGCCGCCTCGACCTGCTGGTCGATGAGGCGGAGTTGGTGAAGCGCCGCGCCGCGCTCACCAACGTGCAGCCGCAGCCAACGCGCGGCTATGCGGCGCTGTACCAGCGCAGTGTGCTGCAGGCCGAGGACGGCTGCGATTTCGATTTCCTGCAGCGCAAAAGCTGATCAATCGTCATCTGCGGCCTGCACCGCACTACAAAATTCAGTAAAGGAGCATCCGTCATGACCCAGCGCATCAAAGGCGTTCTTTCCCCTGTCGTTACCCCGTTCACCCCCGATTACATGCCCGACCCCGGGCGTTTCGTGCGCCATTGCAAATGGCTGCTCGCCCACGGTTGCTCCGGTCTCGCCGTGTTCGGCACCAACAGCGAAGCCAACTCGCTGTCGGTCGATGAGCGCGTAATGCTGCTCGAGGCGCTGATCGAGGCCGGCGTGCCCGCATCGAAGCTGATGCCCGGCACCGGCTGCTCGGCGCTTTCCGATTCGGTGGTGTTGACGGCGCATGCGGTCAAGCTCGGTTGCGCCGGGGTGCTGATGCTGCCGCCGTTCTATTACAAGGGGGTATCCGACGAAGGCTTGTTCCGCAATTATTCCGAAATCATCCAGCGCGTCGGCGACGACCGCCTGCAGTTGTATCTTTATCACATCCCGCCGGTGTCGCAGGTCGCCATCACGCTCGGTCTGATCGAGCGCCTGCTCAAGGCCTATCCGCAAAGCGTTGCCGGCGTCAAGGATTCATCCGGTGACTGGAGCAACACCAAGGCCATGCTCGACGCGTTCGCCAAGTCGGGCTTTGATGTATTTGCCGGCAGCGAGACTTTCCTGCTCGATAACATGCGTCACGGCGGCGTCGGCTGCATCACCGCCACCGGCAACGTCAATCCGGGTCCCATCGACAACGTCTGGCGTAACTGGCAGGGGGCCGACGCCGACAAGCTGCAGGCGGGCATTACCGCGACGCGCATGGCGGTGCAAAAAGTGCCGATGATCCCGGCGCTCAAGGCCATCGTCGCGAAATTCTCCAGCGACGCCGACTGGGCCACCGTGCGCCCGCCGCTGGTCGAACTCACGCCGGCGCAACTGGACGGCCTCTTCGCCGACCTCAAGACGCTTGACTTCAACATGCCTGGTATCAGGGATTAAGGCCTGAAAACCTGTTATTCCGAGCGCAGCGAGGAATCTGCTTTTAGTTCAAATCAGAAGCAGGTTCCTCGCAGATTCGGAACGACAACCCGGAACGACAAATTGTTATGTAAAAGGAGACAGACATGCTGTTCGAACTAAGGCAATACCGCACCAAACCCGGCGTGCGCGACCAGTGGGTCAAGTGGGCCGAGGAAACGGTCATCCCGTTCCAGATTTCCAAGGGCGTGGTGGTGGTCGGCAGTTTTGTTTCCAACGACGACCCGGACGTCTATATCTGGATCCGCCGCTTCGAGAACGAGGCCGAGAAGGAGCGCATCTACAAGGCGGTGTACGAGAGCGACACCTGGAAAAACGACATCGGCCCGCGCAACGGCGAAATGCTGTTCCGCGAAAAAATCGTCGTCACCAACATGAGCGCGACGCCGCACTCGGTTATACGCTAGCCGCGCCGCGCCTCACCAAACCCCCTCGCGGGGAGGCGCGGACGAGGCGCGGATCTCACGCTGGCGTCGGCCCGCACCAGGGCTTCGACAGTGTCGCGGCATTGACGCGCGCGAGCGAATGCGCGGTCAGGCCGCCAGTTTCGCGGCCGGGGCGACCATGACGCTGACCATGACGCCGTAGACGGCAGTCCAGGCGTCCTTGACTGCCGGCGTAAAGCCTTCGCCCAGCCCCTGCCCCAGCGTTTTGAGCAGTGCGCCGCCGACCGTCTGGTAGTGCGCGTCCTTGACGCCGTAACCGACATGGCGCTTGCCCAGTGCCTGTAGAACCGGCACCAGCGTGTCCAGGTCATCGAGCTTGCCCACTGCGGCGCCGATCATTTGCATCAGCTTTTTGCCCTGCGCCTCCATATCGCCTTTGAACAGGGACTTGAGTTCGGGGTCGGCGGCAAAAAGATTCTGGTAGAAAAGTTCGGCCGCCTTGGGGGCGATGGGCGTCACTTTTGCCCATGATTGCTGCACCAGCGTGACGGTTTCCGGATTCATTTCGTAGCTCCTTTATTCTAGACTGCGTGGACGTCAGGGAAGCCGGCAAAGCGGTTTGGTTTTTCCGGCATGCGCCGGCCGCGTGCCTGGCCAGTGGTAAATCAGTATCGGCACGAAAGGCCGATTACTTGAATTGCCCGGGCGCGGGCAGGGGTACGCTGCGTGTGCGCGCGATTGACCGGGTTGGCCGCCGCCGGGCAGCGTTCACCATTCGGGAAATGCGTTTTCGATTTCCGCGCGGGGCCATTCGCGCCCGGCGCGGTCGCCGAACGTGAAAACGTGGCCGGTCGTGGCTTGCCGCCCGTTGATCCCGGGGCGCCTAGGATTCGAGCGCCTGCAGTTCGACGTTGGTATGGCGCAGGCGGGCGGCCAGTGCGCTGGCGAGGCCTTCCATGAGACTCAGGCCGACCTTCTTGTGCCCGTCGGCGAAGGCATCGAAGGTTTTGCGCGAGAGCACGAACAGTTCGACCTGGTCGAAGGCGCTGGTCTCGGCGGACCGGTGGGTGCCGTCAAGGAAGGCCATCTCGCCGAAAAAGTCGCCACGGCCCATGCTGCTGATATGGATTGACTTGCCGTCCTCGAGCGGCAGCATGACGCGCACCGACCCCTTGCGTATCAGGAACAGTTCATCGCCGGTCTGCCCGCGGGAGAGTATTTTCTCGCCGGGCTTGAACGAGCGCCTGCCGAGCAGCAGTTCGAGCGCCGCCATGGTCGCCTCCTTGCGCCCCTTGAACAGCCCGAACTCGTGCAGTTCGAGCATCTTGTCCTCGGTGCGCCCGATCTCGGCCTCCTTGAGTATGCGGTTCTCGACCCACTCCTGCGCAGCGTCGAGCTCGTCGAAAATCCTCGCCGCACCCTTGTAAGGCGCGAGGCCGAGCTGGTCGAAGTACTGTTGCATGTCGCGCCCCGAGGGCAGGTTCTGCGGCAGGTGGGCAAACACCAGAAAGCCGCCCTTTTCGGCCATCATGTCGCGAATCTGCTCCAGCATGTGAGAGGCGGTGACGTCTATCGTCTGCACGCGGCGCATGTCGAGCAGGATGTACTTGCGCGTCTTGAACTCCGGCTCAAGGGCTGTGTATAACTGGTTGGTGGTGCCGAAAAAGAGGCTGCCCTGCAACTCCAGGGTCACCGCCTGGTCGCCGCGCTGCTCGAGGATTTTCATTGCTTCTGGCAGCCGGATCTGTTTGGAAAAACTCTGGTTGCCGTAGACCTTGCGCCGCACGACGCGTCCGCCTATTTGCTCGCGAATGAACAGCACGACGGCGAGCGCGATGCCGACGCCCGAGGCCGCGATCAGGCTGACCGTCAGCGCCGTGAAGATGACGGCGGCGATGACGGCGAAGTCGAGGATGGTCGAACGCTGCCGCAGCAGGGCAAAGCTGTGACGATCGATCATGCGCACGCCGATGACAATGAGGATGGCGGCCAGAGCCGCCACCGGCACCCATGAGATCAGCGTGCCCAGAACGAGTAGCGCCGCCAGCGACAGCACGCCCTCCATGACGCCGGAGAGACGGCTTTGCGCACCGCTGGAAATATTGATCAGCGTTGCACCCATCGTGCCGGCACCGGGGATGCCGCCCACGACGGCCGAGGCGACGTTGCCCAGACCCTGGCCGATCAGTTCGCGGTTCGAGTCGTGGCGCGAGCGCGTCAGCGCGTCGAGCACGACACAAGTCTTCAGCGTGTCGATTGAGAGCAGTACGGCGAGCGTCAGCGCCGGAACCGCGATGTACTTTAATTCGCCCACGCCGGTATCGCCCATGGCATGCCAGCGTCCGGCGAGGGCATCGGTGAAGCTGCCGCCACCGGTGCCGAGCGGGCCGACTACAAGGGCGTTGCCCTCGAGCGTGAGCAGCGCCGGATCGGCGAGTCCGAGCGTGAAATACGCCGCGACGCCGGCCAGCAGTCCGATGATCGCGGCCGGCACCAGCTTGGTGACGCGGGGCGCGCCGAGCATGACGGCGATGGTCACGGCGCCGACGACCATGCCCCGCCACTGCCACAGGCCCGATGCGCAGAGCGACTCCCAGAAATACATGTCCTTGGGCGCGCCGAGGAACTTCGGCACCTGGCCGGCGATGATGTAGAGCCCGACGCCGGACAGGTAGCCGCTGACCACCGGGTAAGGCATGTATTTGATCAGTTGTCCCAGTCGCACCGTGCCGAAAAGGATTTGCAGCAGGCCCGCCGCAAGGCCCGTCAGCGAGAGCATCAGCACCGCCTCTGCCATGTCGCCGCCGCCCTGCATGAACTCAAACGTGAAGGCCGCCAGCACCGCCGCTGCGGGCGCGCACGGCGCCGTGATCAGCCGGTTGGTGCCGCCCAGCGCCGGCACGATCAGCCCGAGTGCCGTGGCGCCGAGAATCCCGGCCAGCGCGCCCTGCGCGGCCTGTGAGGCACCGAGCGGCGAATAAATCGTCACGCCGAAGGCGATGGCCGAGGGCAGGGCCACCAGCATCGCCGCAAGGCCGCCCCAACAATCGCCCGCCGCCAGCCTGGGCAGGTTCACGCCACAGTACCCCAGAGCATCATTCGTTCACCCTATACCTGCACGCCGCGCAGGCCAAGCCGCAAAAAACCGCGAGGTGTTGCGCGAGCGGCAATGCAGTAACCGGAACAACAGCGACGAAGCGGCCCGGTGCGCCAACCGCTCAGGCCTTCATGCTCTCGAAGCAGCCAGTTCCCGGTTGATTGCCGCTACCGCCTGTTCGCGGTCATGCGCGCCGAAAAAACCGTAGTACCCGTCGGTGACGTTGGCTGTTTCGCCGTTCTTCAGACGGAATACCAGCCGGTAGGATTCACCCCCGCCCGGCAGTGTTCGTGATTCGAGGAAAGCGCTTTCGATGTCACTTGCCGGCCATTCGCGTCGCGTGCGGTCCCCGAACGTGAGCACGCGGCCGGTCGTGCGCTCGAAGGTGATGCGCAGGTGCGCGCGCCAGCCAAGCAGATAGGCCACCGGAATGCCCAGCAGGAAGGCCATCACCGCCGCCCCGTAGATTTCCCAATTCTCGCGCGTCGGGGCGGTTCCGGTGAAAAATGCGGTAGCCGCGATGATCAGCGCGGGGGCGATTGCGACCGGGATGAACCCAAAGCCGATCGGCGCCCTGAACTCGATTACTTTTTGGCCTTCGGTATTTTGTTTTTCGAGGAATCCGGAAATAATGTTGTTCAAGCACGTGCTCCACGTCGTTCATTCGTCGTTGCGACCGTGGCCGGCAACCCTTTCGGTCAGCATACTGCGTAATGCACCGGCATGTGCATAGCATGTCGTGCGTCACGTGCGCCAGTTTACCCGCCTGCAGTCCGAAAGAAGGCCGGCCACTTGATGCCGGGAGCCGGCCCTTATGTTCGATTGCGAACAGACCGCCTCCAATCCGTTCCTTAGGCTGGCCCCGTTCACCGCAGGCACGCGCGCCCGTTGTGCTTGACGGAATAAAGCGCGGCCCTGGCCCGATGCTTACCTCACCAGGACGTCAATAATGTTCAAGAAAAAAGTCTTTACGCTGTCTCTCGCTGCGGCTTTTGCGCTGGCATCCCAGTCGGCGCTGGCAGCCACGGCAACGACCACGATCCCGGTAACCGCCTCGGTATCAGCCGGTTGCACCATCAGCGTCGGCGCGACGCCCCTCGCCTTCGGCGCCTACGACCCGATCGGCGCCAATGCGACGGCGCCCTTGACCACCGTCGGCAGCGTCATCGTCACCTGCGCCAAGAACAGCGCCGGCACACTCACCATCGGCATGGGGCCGGGGCTGAATTTTCTCACGACGCGCCAGTTGAAGAGCGGCACGGACACGCTCGCCTATGACGTCGGGCAACCGTCCACCAACGCCGCCGGCGCCACCTGCACTTTTCCGGCAACTACGGCATGGAATACCACCGGGGCGGGCGTGCTGACACTGACCTCGCCGCCGAGCAAGGCGCCGCGCTCCTACAACATCTGCGGGTCTATCCCCGGCGGGCAGGACGCCGCAGCCGGCGCGACCTACACCGACACCATCACCGCCACCATCAATTTCTAGATCGAATTTCTGGATCAAAAGAGGAAACTGCAATGAAAAAAACCGGCACATCCGCGTCAACCGGGGCCCGCCCGGCGGCCCAGTGGCAGCGCCGCCTCGGCTCTGCCTTGTGCGTTGCGCTGGCCGCAGCCGGACTGCTTACGCAGTTACCGGCCACGGCAGGCGATCTGGGTGTGGACCCGGTGCTGCTCGAGCTGTCTCCCAGGCAGCGTACCGTCGCTATCAAGATCACCAATTCCTCCGGTCAACCCACGGCAATCCAGACCCAGGCCGTCACTTGGTCGCAGGTTGACGGCAAGGACGTGTATACCCCGACCAAGGAATTGCTGGTGTCGCCACCTATCGTCACCATTGCGCCCAACAGCGAGCAAATCATCCGCGTCGCCCTGCGCCGTGCAGCCGATTCGAAAAGCGAACTGGCCTACCGTATTTTCCTGCAGCAGTTGCCGGTGCCGCCCGCCCCGGGCGTGCAGGGCGTGCAGGTGGCGTTGCGCATCGGCCTGCCGGTGTTTGTCAAGCCGCAACAGGGCAAGGCTGCACCCAAAATGGTCTGGAGCGCGGTACGAATGCCGGAGAACACCCTGAAAGTGACCATGCACAACCAGGGCAACGCGCATGTGCAGATTTCCGACTTCGAGTTTTCGGCGCTCGGTGCAGACAAGCCGGTGGCCGGGCAATCCGGATCGAGCTATGTGCTCGCCGGCCAGACGCGTGACTGGCTGCTGAAGGAGAATTCCGCCGTCAAGACCGTTGACGGGCGTTTGCGTCTGAAGGCCTACACTGACGCGGGCGAAGTCGATGTGGTACTTCTCACGGGAAACCCGTAAACGCGTAGCGGGACTGCTGATCCAGGCTTGCATGCTCCCCTGCGTCATGGTCACGGCCACGGCCACGGCCATGGCCGCGGGAGATGCTGACACGCCCCCCGGTTCCGGGCGGGCGGTCGGATCACCACCGGCTGCGGCAACGGATCCGGCCATTGCGCCCGGATTTGGGCAGAAAGCGGACCCCGCCGCAACCGGATTTCAGGAATCGCTGCTGCTGGTCGATATCAACGCGCAGCTCTTGAACGAGACGACAGTGGTGCTGGAGCGCGACGGGGTCATCTACGTAGCGGGCGCTGACTTGCTGCGCTGGCGCTTGCGCCTGCCTGAGCCCGGCGTCGCAGTCGATCACGACGGCGAAAAGTATTACCCACTCGCAGCCATCGCCGGCGTGGCGGCGGTCTTTAACGCGCCCAAGCGCACACTGACCATCACCGCCAGTGCTCTGGCCTTTACCGAAACCGCACGTGTTGCCGCCGGCACGGCGAGACTGGCGCCGCTGCGCTCCGGCCCCGGCGGATTCATCAACTACGACTTGTTTGCTGCACGCGATCCAACGGGTACGCAGCGTTCGGGACAATTCGAGTTCGGTTACTTCAATCATGCCGGCGTCGGCACCACCAGCCTTTTCGCCAACGACACTGTCAACATTGTCAACACTGGCAACGCTGGCAACGCCGGCGACAATGGCAACACCGGCGAGCGGCGGCTGACGCGGCTTGACAGCACCTGGACCGTCGATTATCCGGAGACGCTGCGCAGCCTTCGCCTCGGCGATGCCATCAACCGCCCCGGCGCCTGGGGCCGCGCGGTGCGCTTTGGTGGCCTGCAGTACGGCAGCAATTTCGCCACCCAGCCCGGATTCGTCACCGCGCCGCTGCAAAGCGTGGCCGGCCGGGCGGTGCTGCCCTCCACTGTCGATGTATTCGTCAATAACGCGCTGGTGTCGCGCCAGACGGTACCCCCGGGGCCGTTCACCATCAGGAATCTTCCTGTCGTAACAGGCACGGGCGAAGTGCAACTGGTGGTGCGCGACCTGTTCGGACGCGAGCAACTGACGACGCAACCGTTTTATGCCAGCCAGGCCTTGTTGCGCGAGGGCCTGACAAGCTATTCGGTTGAAGCGGGCAAGGTGCGCGAAAATTTCGGTATCGACAGTTTCAACTACGGTAGTGCCATGGGCAGCGCCACCTACCGGCGCGGCATGAGCCAGCACTTCACCGCCGAGGTACACGCCGAGGCCATGCCGGGCCAGGCGACCGCCGGCGCCGGTGGTGATTACCTCCTACCGCGCATCGGCACGCTCAATGCCCATGTCGCCGGCAGCCAGAGCCGGCAGGGTTCTGGCGCAACGCTGCTGCTGGGCATCGATCATCCCGGCCGCAAATGGAGTTACGCGGCGCGCACCCAGCGCACCAGCAGCGGCTTTGTTCAAGTCGGGCGCCTGCCGGGGGATTTGCCGCCGTCGCGCCTGAGCAGCTTCAACCTCAGTTACGCCACCGGCGCCGGCAGTTCGGTCGGCGTTGCCTATGTCGTGCAGCGTAATCGTGTCGAAGCCGATGTGCGTATCGCCACGCTCGGATACAACGTGTCGCTCGGCAAGTGGGCCTCGCTGAGCGTGTCGGCGGTGCGCGTCCTGGAGGGCGACAAGAGCACCAGCGTATTTGCCGCGCTGACCATCCCCTTTGGTGCAGCGACCAGCCTGAGCCTCAGCGCGCAGTCGGTCGGCGGCGGCAGCAGCGACTTCACCGCCACTTTGCAACGCAACCTGCCGGCCGGTGAGGGCTACGGCTATCGCGTGCTGGCGCGTTCAGACCGGTCGCAGGAGGCGGCTGCGACGCTGCAGAACAATATCGGCACCTACGGCATCGGTGTGGCGCAGACGCCGGGGGCGACCGCAACGCGCCTGAGCGCCTCCGGTGGTGTGGCCTTTCTCGGCGGCGATGCCTTTCTCAGCCGCCGCATCGACCAGAGCTTTGCCGTGGTCCGTGTTCCGGGTTATCCGAACGTGCACATTCTTGCCGACAATAATCCGGCGGGTCAGACCAACGCCGCCGGCAATGCGCTGATTCCGCGCCTGCGCGCCTATGACCGCAACGTGCTCGCCATCCAACAGGAAGACCTGCCGATGGACGCGGAAATCGGCGCGCTCGAGCGCGAAGTGGCGCCTTATTTTCGCAGTGGCGTCGAGGTGAAATTTCCGGTCCGGCGCTCGCGCGGTGCGACGCTGACCATCGTTCTTGACGATGGCAGGGCATTGCCGCTCGGCGCCACGGTCGAGATCATCGGGCAGGACCGTTTGAATATCACCGGCTACGAAGGCGAGGTATACGTCACCGGCCTCGAGCCGCAAAACCGCCTGCGCGCAAGCTGGAACGGCCAGAGCTGCGAATTCGACGCCGCGTTTGTCATAAGCGCCAATCCCCTGCCCGATCTGGGGACATTCATCTGTCACGGAGTAAAACGATGATCGCAACGCGAATACGCATACGCATACGAATGCGAATGCGAATGGCCTTGTTCGCCCGCGATGTGGCAGGGCTGGCTGCGCTGGGGCTGATGCTTTTTTGCACATCGCCAGCCGTATATGCCAAGCCAAAATGTACCATCAGCGCGACGGCCGTCAACTTTGGCGCGTACAACGTGTTTGCTGCGGCGCCCGACGACAATGGTGTCGGCACCGTCCAGGTCAACTGCAACGGCGCCGGAAAAACCGTATCGGTGACCATGGATACGGGCCTTGGCGGCAGTTACACGCCGCGCGTCATGCGCTACGGCGCAAATACCTTGAGCTACAACCTGTATTCGGATGCCGCGCGGACGACCATCTGGGGCGACGGCAGCGGCGGCAGCAGCGCCGTTGGAGTCGGTGGCAAGGTCAATACCACGCTCGATGTGTTCGGACGTATTCCCGCCGGGCAAAATGTGTCTGTGGGCGCTTACAGCGACAGCATTACCGTTACGGTGACGTTCTGATCCGGTGCGGGCTGCGCGTGCGACCCGCAGCCACAGTCGCGGCCACAGCCACAGCCACAGCCACAGCCAAAGTGCCGGCGCTACGATCCGCCCGGCAGCGGATGCACGGCAAGCGTCAGCGGCCAGGCATAGTTGCCGGGCGAGAGTCCCGCGCGCAGTGTGAAATGGTAGTTGAGGGCATGCGGCGTATTGGGCGTGACCGGTCCGCGCAAAAGGACGACGGTGCCGCCGTCGGTGCCAAGTTGCGCCGGGTGGCCGAGGCCGGTGATCTGCACCGACTCAAAGACATTGCCGACCGGATGAAACTCGGCGAAATAACCCGCGCGGCTGTTGGTGACCACGGAAAAGCGCGAGGCTGCGGCGACATCGACATGACCGCGGGCGATGTCATCCTGCGTAATCGTCAGTTGCTTCGCCTGGTACTGCAATTGCACCCTGGCATTGGCGATTACCGTGGCCGAGACCTGCAGGTTCACGCTGGCCTGCCCCGCCTCTGCTGAGGGCACAATCGAGGCAAGCGGCGCAACCAGCGCCATCGCCGCAATCAGCGCCGACACCACCAGTTTGCGTTGCAGCGACAGGCCATGCGCCACCTGGCCGGCGGTGGCTTGCCCGGCCGATAGCAACACGTCACCCAGGCGTCCGCCCGAAGCCGCCTGCGTTTGCAGCGCGCCGCTAAGTTGATTGCCTGTTATATCGCCATTGGCGACCATGATGTGGCCCAACTGGAATTTTCCTTCTGAAGGACGCTTATCGGCTTGCCGGCGCTGAAACTCAAGGACGATATCGCGTTCGCGGGCCGTTAACAGCGAAAGGCCCACCAGCGCATCGCCGAGCATGCCGCCGCTGCGCCTTTGCTCGGCCAGCGCCGCCTCAAGCTGCTGCTCACTGATGCGTTCGGCGGCGCGCAACAATTCACCGAGGCGCTGCCGTTCGCCGGCCGCCAGCGACAACAGGCTTTCCAGGCGGGAGGCATATTCGGTGACGGCTGCACCGGCCGGCAGACCATCTGCTGCGCTTACGCCAAGTGCCCGCAGGATCGCGGCCATTTCCTTGCGCTCATGCTTCATCGATGGGTACCGGGTCTGTGGTCCTCGCACCTCGCGGTGCGATTGCCCTATTGCTCCCTGACCCAGTATGCGCGGTTTTGACCGGCTGCAAGCACACTGTTTGGCTTTTATCTGCGCGCTGTTTCCGGCGGCAGACTTGTGCGTCAGGTCTCTGCGCCGTCCCGGGCGTCCGGAATCGCCGCCGAAGTCATGGCGTTAATGTTGTCAGCGGTGGTGTGTCGCGGCAATACAAGATCGGGTTTCGGCACGGCGTGCAGGCTGGAAAGGGGCGTCTGTGGCCGCTTTCCGGGCTATTGCCGTCAGCGGCAACCGCTCGCCGCTCGCCCGATTCAGAGCATTTCGAGCGGCCGCAGGCCCTTGGGTGGCGGAAAAACGCGATCGAGTTCGGCCAGTTGCGCCGTGTCAAATGCGTGATCGAGGGCGCCGAGATTTTCCCGCAGCCGTACGCGCCTGCCGGTCTTCGGAATGACGATGACCTCCTCATGCGCCAGCAGCCAGGCGAGCGCCGCCTGCGCCGGGCTCATACCGTGGCGCGCGGCGAACGCGACGAGGCCGTTGTCACGCAACAGGCGCGCCTGCTCGATCGGCGAATACGCCATCACCGGCACGCGCCGCGCGCGCAGCCAGGGCAGAAGGTCGTACTCAATGCCGCGGCGCGTGAGGTTGTACAGCAACTGATTGGTGGCGACACCATCGCCGCCGGGCGCAGCCGATAATTCGCGCATGGCGGCAAGATCGAGATTGCTGACGCCATAGTGGCGTATCTTGCCGGCGCGCTGCAATGCGATGAATCCTTCCATGGTTTCTGCCAGCGGCACGTCGCCGCGCCAGTGCAGCAGGTACAAGTCGATGCGGTCGGTGCCGAGGCGCCCGAGGCTGCGCTCGCAGGCCGCCGCCACACCCTGGCGCGAGGCATTGTGCGGATAGACCTTGCTGACGATAAATGCCTCGTCACGCCGCCCGGCAATGGCCTCGCCGACGAGTTCTTCCGAACGGCCGTCGCCGTACATCTCGGCGGTGTCGATCAGCGTCGCGCCGAGGTCAAGCCCGAGACGCAGCGTGGCGATCTCCTCGGCGCGCGTGGCGCGGCTGTCGCCGATGTTCCAGGTGCCCTGGCCGAAGGCGGGAACGCGCTCGCCCGAGGGCAGCATGACGGATTTCATGTGATTGACCAATGCATGGCTGGCGCCGGGCGCGCGGATTTGAAATGATCGACACAAAGGGTAACGCAGGTGATACGCGGTTTCATCGAGATGGCGTCACAGTATCCCGCGCTCCGGGTAGGCGCGTTGTCAACGACCTTGTCCTTGATGCAGTCCACGCCCAGATTCCCTAGCCCTGATTGCCCCTTCCGGGCGAAATTGTTCCTTTGCCCAACATGCTGCGATCGCCATCGGTGCCAAGTCCTCCGGCGTCACCCATGAGTCCCCCGGGACGGCCCGGGTCGTTCATGATGCCGCCGATTGAACTTTTCCCGCCATGCGTAGCTTCGCCCCATCCCGTGGGGCTGTCCGGGAGTGCATAGATGCGTGGGCCAGGCCCGATTGCGTTACTGTCAAACTCAGGCAGAGCCTCGTAATCCAGTTTGCTGCTGCCCGCACCAGACCTTACGGTCGAAGGCTCACTATCGCGGGAGATGGTTGGCGGTGCGGTCTTTCCGCCGACCTCGTCCAAAACGGCCACCGCTCGTGAGACCGCCGCATCGTCAGCCACATGCAGTGCGACCACGCACTTGCCCTCATTCATTGCTTTGGCGTAGCGTGCGACTTCACCGGTTTCGAGCAAGAGGCCACTGAACATGCGCTCAATCACACCCGCCACGCCGTGGTCCTCCTTGTACCCGGCAGCGGACTCCGTGGGGGTCTTGCTTTGAGCGGTGGTGGCGGCTTTTGCGCCGCCCTCCATGCGAAGTTGTACGTCTTCGAAGCCACGCTGCATCAATCGATCGCGCGCCAGGTTTGCGTCAGGGCGCGAATTGAACACCCATACAATCAGTTTTGTCATCATGTCTCCTTAGAATGGATTGATCGGAATGCATCCTTATGTCACGTTGAACGGTTTCGGCATCCGATAGATTGCGTGGCCTTGGGAAGTGAGGATGTGAATTGATTTCGTGGCGTGCCTCCCGGACCGATGCGGCGGGGCTCGCCGTCAAGCCGCCGCAGCGTTGCTTCTGCGCCATACCCTGCGCCGCAGACGCTCGACGGACGGCGGTTGCGGACGCGAATTGCATGACGCGATATCGCGGCTGCGATACAGCGTAATTCGAATTTACTTCGATAGATGCGCCTTCCCGTATTCATCCCCTGTCCGCGCCTGCCGGGCCAAGTCGCCATGCGGGGGAAGCTGGTCTTCCCTCACCACCGGGACGGCGCCCATGCTGCTCTTGGTGGCGTCAAGCACCACCAGGTTGGTGCCGGCGCCGTAGCTGTAACGGTAACCGTACATCGGGTAGTCATATCCAAAGCCGGATCCGTGCAACCGGCAGCCGTCCTTTTGCACCTGGTGATCGAAGGCGCGTAAATCGCTTGGGCAATTCTGCGCGGGCTTGGGCGCATCCGCCGCGAGCAATGGGGGTCGCAAAGCCGAAGAAAAAATTCGAAATGACCGAAATGGCAAGGGTTGGGTTTTTATCCCGTGATCTCCCTTGATTGCGTGGGCCTGGTGATGGATTTGCGCTTTTCCTCGGCTGCCCAGTAGCCTGTAAGGCCATAGTGTTCGTGGATGCCCGTTTCCTGTTGGCGATCCAGTTGCGCTGCCGAGTCATACGCGGGAGCGTCTTTCACCGACTGCCGGGTCAGCTTGACCGAGACCGTGGAATCGGACCAGCGCACGTCCTGAATCGACTGCGGCGTAATCAGCACCTGGTGACCGAGCAACCAATTGCCCGTGTCCACGACAATGTATCGAATAGCCCACGTTTCCTCGTCGACGAGCAGCCCCTGAATGTGTCCGATGTCGCCATCCGTCGCCTCGATGTGATAGTCGATCACGGCTTCGCAGCTGCGCAGATGGGGGTCGTCGTCCTGGTGCCGCGCAGCTTCTTCGCGCGCATAGGCCTCCTGCGCTTTCGGATCTGCGATAAACGGACTCGAACCGAAGCCGCTGTAGCCGGGAAGCATCGTGCCCGGGTACGCGCCGCCGCCCCAGAGCCCCGCACCGCCCCAATAGTAGGGATAGCCGTAATACCCCATGTAGCGAATTTCGTGCTGGCGCGAGACGGGCTTGTCGGTGTCGATGGGAGGGCTGTTTTTCACCTGCTCTTTTGTGCTCGAGACAGGCAGTATCCGTTCCGCCCAGTTCGGCTCCCCGATTGCAACCGGCGATATCAACACCTTTCTACTTGAAAGCCAGGTTCCGGTGTCTACGACGAGATAGCGGATGACCCACGCTTTGTCATCAAAATAGAAGTCCTTCACCTGACCAATGATGCCGTCGGTCGCACTGATAGCGTAGTCCTGCAGATCCTTCATGCTGCGCAACATCTGCTTTTCTCCTTCGGTTCGGGAATTTCAAAAGGGTGCGGACCCACCTCGAACCTTTTTATACGCCGAGCGCATGTCCCGTTCCGTTCGACATCGCACACAAGCGGGGTGCGCGAAGTGATGATTGAGCGGCGATTCTCCCCCTCCGGTTGTTCGTCGGCCTCCCGCTCCTGTCGCGCCCGCAATGAGCACCGTCCGGGCATCGCCTCTATGTGCGAAGGCGTACAGATAAACAGCCCCGGATCGTTGATCGTCAGCAAAAGGTGACGAGGATGATCCCTGACATGGCACCGACGAAATGGGAGAACCGGATCCAGGAGCGGGGTTGTCCGAGCGCGTATCTATCCGGCGCGACGGCATTATTTCGTGTCTGGCGCGTAAATCCTGCTTTCCGCGCCTGTGCTTTCGAGCACGACCACACATCTCTCTGGCAGATTCTGTGCCGCAAGGCGCGACCTTGGGCTGGATCGCCGGACTGGTTCCGGAGGCATATTTACCGTTGAGCGAGGCCGGCCATCGTGGCGCGAACGACCGCTTAGGGTCGACTTCGTGGATCATCCCCGTCCTGGTTTTCAGACCCACCAAGCGCCGGGATAGTCGAAGCCCTTGCATTACCTATAAACGAAGGAGAAACCAATGAAAACAAAAGCGGGTTTATGGATTGATCACCGGCAGGCTGTTGTTGTGATGATCACGGCTACGGGTGAAGAGACCAGACAGATAATGTCCAACGCCGAAAAACAACTCCGGCGAACCGGTAGCACACCGCTTCAGGGAAACTTTGATCCGCAAGATGTTCCATCCGATGATAGCCGACTGAGGACGTTTACCGCGGAACTCAACAGATTCTATGATGAGGTCATTGCCTGCGTCAGCGATGCGGAGTCCATCCTGATCTTCGGGCCCGGAGAGGCAAAAGGTGAGTTGAAGAAGCGTCTTGATGGAAAGAACCTCGGTGACCGTGTCTCCGGCGTTGAAACAGTCGACAACATGACCGACCCACAGGTCGCGGCAAAGGTCAGAAAATACTTTTCCGGATAACCTGTGGCATCAGCATGTTTAACATGTCTTATTGCTTCGTAGATATTGGCGTCCGGCATCTGTGGGTCAAATCGGCATTTCGTAACCCGGCTGGATTTGCACGGGCTGACCACTCGTTCAAGCGGACCGGACTGGGTCGGAACGCCTGACTGTTTTCGTCAGGCGGCACAATTTATGCCAGGAGCAGCCATGCCTGCATTCATTGCAGATGTTCACACCGCCGGTGCGATTATTTTTCTTGCGGTATCTGGCACAGGCACTCTGCTTCCTCGGCGGGAAGGCCCGCGCAATCAAACGATGGCGTTAAAAGAAGCATTACTCGCACTCGGCATTCCCGGCGCCGTTCTGGCGCCCCTTTACACGACGTTAATCGAGGTCAGTGGCGCCAACCAATGACCAGCATGACCTGGCTCTCGATCCTGCCCCCGCTTCTCACGATCGCCGTCGCAATCTGGTCCAGGAGAACCATTCCATCGCTCCTTGTCGGCTTGCTGTTGGGAGGCTATCTGCTCGACTGGCGGATCACCGGCGGTTTTGAGACTGCTGTGGACCGGATTGTCAGCACGCTACGGATAAGAACAGCCTTCAGGTTCTGCTGTTCCTCTATCTGTTCAGCGGTTTGATCGGCATCATCAAGAAATCGGGCGGCATCGAGGCCTTTTCCGCATTGGCAGAAAAGCATGTTGCGAGAAAAAAGGGCGTGTTCTCTGTCTTGTGGGCCCTGATTCCCGTGACCTTCATCGACTGCGGCTTTCGCGTCGTCGGTGCCGGTTCAATCGTCCGACCAATCGCGGAAAAACACAAGATCGCGAGCGAGCGACTTGCCTTCATGCTAAACAACACCGCAAGCCCTGTCGTCCAACTCATCCCGATTGCGACCACGTTCGTCGGGTTCAACCTGGCGATCATCACACTCGGCTTGAAGAACGCCGGGGCCAGCGATCAGGGCACCGCCTACTCGATCTGGCTAAGGGCCATTCCCCTCGAATTCTTCAGCCTCGTTGTCATCGGGATGACCGTTCTCTCGATGTTCTACGACTTCCGAAGAAAGAGCGAGAGCCATGCCGCGCAAACGCCTCACATGGCGTCTGAATTGGCGCCCATGTCGATGGATACTACGACGCCCGTGATCACGCCAAGGATCGTGAACCTCTTCTTTCCGATGCTGTCTGTCATCGCCCTGAGCATCTTCTTCTTTTGGTTTTTCGGGGCTGAATAGTCAAGCGACTCGTCGTTGATTGGTGCGATCGCAAGTATTGAAGCAAACCGGGCGATGCGCAGCCGCTTTCAGCTTGTTCAAATCGAAGCTCCTTTTTTGACCGACGAGCACCCGAAGCTCGCCTCGGCAATCCTGAGGTGAATCGCCGGGCCCAAGGGCAATCACGCGCCCCCGGTTGCTGGATGCGGGTGTAGTACCGGTCCGCCTGTGCGTTGCCATACGCACCCTGAACGCTTGGAACTGACGACACCGGTTCCGCGCTGGAGAACTTGCTTCGGATCGGCGGTGATTCTGTCCTTGCAGAGGCGGTACACTTCATCGCTGCTCTTCAAGGGCCGCACAATTTGTCGCTTTCCGGGTTATGCCAGCCGCCGTCACTGGCGATCAAGGCATTGGCGGCTTCCGGACCCCAGGTGCCCGGCTGGTACGGTAAAGCGGGGGGACGATCGCCGAGAACCGGATCGACGACCGCCCAGGCGGCTTCGACCGCATCCCGGGTGGTGAAAAGCGCGCCGTCTCCCGCCATCGCATCGCCGAGCAGCCGCTCGTAGGTTGATTCCCCGTTGGGCGCGTCTTCGCATAGGTAGAGCTCCCGCTGCTCGCCGACGAATTCCTTTCCCGGGCGCTTGACACGAGCCGCGAGGGCGATGGCCGACGTCGGTTGCAATCTGAACCGCACGTAGTTGGCGGGGCCGCCCGCAGGGCCTGAATCATCGAACAACTTCTGCGGCGGAGGGTGAAATTGCAGCCGCACTTCGACCGCCGTTTGAGGCAGCAATTTCCCCGATCGCAAGTACCACGGCACGCCGGCCCAGCGCCAGGAGTCGATGAACAGGCGCAATGCGCAGAAAGTTTCGACATCGGAGCCGGCCGCGACACCCTTTTCGTTTCGATAGCCGGAGTACTGCCCCCGCACCATGTCCTCGGATATCAGCGGACGCATTGCGTGAAAAACATCCGCTTTCGCGCTGTGCACTGCCGCGTAACTCTGGTAAACCGGAGGCTCCATTGCGAGCAGGGCGACAATCTGAAACAGGTGATTCTGAATCACATCGCGAAGGCAACCGGCGGATTCGTAAAACCTGCCGCGCCCGCCGATGCCGAAATTTTCAGCCAGCGTCACCTGAACACTGGCGACGTAGCTGCGATTCCAGATCGGCTCGAGAAACGAATTCGCGAAACGAAAATAAAGGATGTTCATGATCGCCTCCTTCCCCAGGTAGTGGTCGATGCGGAAGATCGACGACTCCGGAAATACCGCGGCGGCGATGGCGCCGAGCTCGAATGCCGAGGCGAGGTCGCGGCCGAACGGCTTTTCAACGATTACGCGTGCATTCGCAGCCAGTCCGGCAGTGCCGAGGCTGCTGATCACCGTCGCGAACAATGATGGCGGGATCGCCAGATAGTGCGCGGGCCGCTGCGTGGTGCCGAGGACCGCCTTCAGCGCCCTGAAAGTCGCAGGGTCCTCGTAGTCGCCGTTGACATAGCGCAGTAGCGATACCAGACGATCAAAGGCCGTCTTGTCGTCGATACCGCCTCCTCGTTCGATACTTTCGCGAACGTGCAGGTATAGCTGGTCAGTGCGCCACTTTGACGACGCGACGCCGATGACTGGAACGCTCAACCTGCCCTTTTTTACCATCGCGTAGAGTGCAGGCAGAACCTTCTTGGCAACAAGGTCCCCGGTGAAGCCGAAGATGACCAGCGCGTCGGAGTGCGGCGCGGCATCCACGGGTCCTGCTCCGGCCGGCGTGCTCAATTCGAATTGCCCCCGGGCTTTTCGGCGTGACCGCCAAATCGGTGCCGCATCGCCGATAGCACCTTGTTCCCGAAACCGGCTTCGCCACGAGACGTAAAACGCTCATACAGCGCCGCGCTTAGAACGTGTACCGGCACACCCTCGTCGATCGCCGCCTGAATGGTCCAGCGGCCTTCACCCGAATCGGAAACGCGCCCGTCGTAGGCTTTGAGCTGCGGATCCTCCAACAGCGCACCGGCTGCCAGATCAAGCAACCACGAGCCGATGACGCTGCCCCGGCGCCAGAGTTCGGTGATCTCCGGCAGATCCATGTCGTACTGGTAGAACTCGGGATTTCGCAGCGGCGTGGTCTCGGCGTCGCGTGCTTGCGTGCGTTTGCCGACGTCGGCATTGCGCAGGATATTGAGCCCCTCGGCATACGCGGCCATCACGCCATACTCGATGCCGTTGTGGACCATCTTGACGAAGTGCCCGGCTCCTTGCGGGCCGCAATGCAGGAAACCAAGTTCGGCCGTGCCCTCGCGCGTCTGCCGGCCCGGTGTGCTCGGTGCCGCGTCAGCGCCGGGCGCCAGGGCGGCAAAGATGGGGGCAAGATACCTGACGATTTGGGCCTCGCCACCGATCATCAGGCAATAACCCCGATCGAGCCCGGCGATACCACCGCTGGTCCCGACGTCCACATAGTGAATTTGTCGCGCATTCAGCTCGGTGCCGCGCCGGATGTCGTCGCGGTAATAGGAGTTGCCGCCGTCAATGACGATGTCGCCAGATTCGAGCAACGGGGCCAGCTTCACCAGTTCCACATCCACCAAGGCGGCCGGCAGCATCATCCAGACGATACGCGGCCTGGTCAGCTTTCCGACTAACGCTTCAAGCGAATCGGCGCCGATAGCACCTTGCCCCTCAAGGATCCTGACGGTCTCCTGGTGAGTGTCGCGCACGATGCACTCGTGGCCTTTTTGCATCAGGCGCCGCGTCATGTCGCTGCCCATGCGACCCAATCCGATCATGCCCAGTTGCATCTTCGACCTTCCGGAAATTGTCTGGTGAACAAACGTCGCGCCCGCTTCCGGCCATCGAATGCCTGGAGTTGCCGCTGCGAAGTCAGCAGGCTAGTTCCAATCCGTATTTCCGTATGTGCGCAGGTGCACAGAGCGTTTGCCCAAAGGATGCGACCATTCCCGGTCCATGAAGCTGATCATCGTCGCAACAGCGATTGGTTCAACAGACTCAAGGGGAATCGGCGCACCTTCCCGGCGGATTGAGGCCGGCCACCGACTGAGGATCGCCGCCGGCCAAAACGCCGTCGCCCGGGCCCTCGCCGCTGGCACAGCAAGGTTCGGCTCCAATGGCGATACAGGGGCGACCAGACGAATCCGGATCCGCGATCCGGATGGAATTGCAGTCAATCGATGAGGGACGCGCCCGCATCGGTCCACAATCACGTTCTCGGGGATGCAGAAGCACTTGCGCGGGAAGTCGCCGAATGGCTATGCGTTCTTGCTGAGGCGAGCAGAGACAAGTTCGCCATATGCCTGTGCGGCGGATCGACGCCGCTGCCGCTGTACCGCCTTCTTGCCAGGCCGCCCATCGCGTCGCGTTTTCCCTGGGACCGCGTGCACTGGTTCTGGGGCGATGAACGGTTTGTGCCGCATCGCGATTCCGGGAGCAATTATCGTATGGCCATGGACACGTTCCTGTCGCAATCAAGGGTTCCACCCGGAAATATCCACGCCGTCCCGACCCATAATCTTTCGCCTGTGGAAGCAGCGGCGGAATACGAAGCGACATTAATGCAATATTACGGCACGCAAACACTTTCAGCCGGGCACCCGCTGTTCGACGTGACGCTGCTTGGCATAGGCGAGGACGGTCATACCGCTTCATTGTTTCCTGGACAACCGTCACTCGAAGAGGGCGTCCGTTGGGCAATCGCAGTCGCCGGACCACAGTCGCAGCCTCGCATCACGCTGACCTTCCCGGCGCTGGACAGCAGTCGCGATGTCGCGTTCATTGCGACCGGAAAAGCCAAAAGGCAGATTCTGCTGCGCGCTCAGTCCGGGGATCGCGCGATACCAGCGGCCCGGGTTCGTCCTGTCGGCCGCCTTCACTGGTTTGCCGATCGCGCTGCTGCATCTGGATGACCATTCGGCATGCCGGGAGTGCGAAAAAAGAAATCGCGCAAACGTGTTCAGGCTTTTCGTGCCGGCGGAAAATTAGATCTAGAACGCCATTCGATTGATCCGGCCGCTGGTTCTTCTGCCTGACGGCGGATGCGCTCCGTTGGTCGAACCGAGACACCCAGCCTTGCCGTGCCGGACGGGCTTTTTGTGCCAACGCGGAGCACGGGATTGCTTCATCCGCCCTTTGCGTGTGGCCGCGTCGCCGGGCGCAATAGCGGCAATTCGCGCCTGTCATACGGATGATTTCGGTCCTCAGCGGCCTGTCTTCCGTTTGGTCTTCAATCAGCAAGAGTGGCCTGGCGCCGATCTGGTCGGGTACGTATTTGACGAAACGCAGGTCCGAAGCCATTGGCTCATCTCTTTCATGACGAATGCGCTGGAAACCCTTGCAGGCCGAAGTCGTTCGACTGGCGCCGAGAGTTCCCGGCGAAACCCCTGCCTCGCCCCGAGTGGCGGGCGTTCAGGTAATTGCATTGCTCCGTTCAATGCGCTTACGCCGTCTCGGCGGGTTTTTCCTCGCGTCCATCCGGGTGCCGGGCAAAGCGCACGGGAGCGCGGCCGTGCACCGGCGCGTTATCGGGCCAGGGCCAGCCGCCGAATTGCGTGCGGCGGTAATCGTTCATGGTCTGCATGATCTCGGCCTGGGTATTCATCACAAACGGGCCGTATTGCGCCACCGGTTCGGCGATGGGTTTGCCCTGCAGCAGCAGGAATTCGGCGGTCTCGTCGCCGTTGACAAGCTCCACATCGCTGTTACCGGCGAGCGTCACGACGGCGTGCGCATCAAGCGCGCGCCCGGCGATGCCGACCGAGCGGCCCTTGAAAAAATACAGCGTGCGCGCCGTGCCGGCGCCGGTCGCGGCGGGCAATGTCCAGGCTGCGCCCGGCGCCATGCGAATCGTCCAGATCGCCACGTCGGCGGCGGCATTGGCCGCCCAGGAGTCGGGCGGGGGCGGCAACGGCGCGCCGGCATCGCGCATATGCCCGGCGATGACCGAGACCGTCGTCGTGGCGCCGCTGCCGTCGGCAAACAGTTTGGCCGGGATGTCCTTGGCCCAGAACATGGTGAAATGCGGCGGCACCATCTTCGAGGCGGCCGGCAGATTGAGCCAGATCTGAAACAACTCGAGCGGATTGGGCGCGGCGGCATCGAGCAGCGGAAACATTTCCGAGTGCACGACGCCGGCGCCGGCGGTCAGCCATTGCACGTCGCCGCGGCCGAAACGCGCCGAGGCGCCGAGCGAATCGGAATGGTCGATGAGGCCCTTCCTCACAATGGTCACGGTTTCAAAGCCGCGGTGCGGGTGCGATGGAAAGCCCGGCACGGCGCCGCCGTGATACATGCTCCAGCCGTCCTTGCGGCTGAAGTCCTGGCCGATGTCGCGACCGGCGAGGGACGCGTCCGGCCCCATTTGCGCGTTGGCCTTGGGATAGGCGTCGTCGTGATAGGCGCAAAACAAAAACGGGTCGTTGGTGACCCAGGGAAAGCTGAGGGCCTGGATTTTCAGGATGGGGTTGGTGGTCATGGCGGGATTCTCACGGGCTGGTGCAATGGCAAGCCCGTATTAGAGCGCAAATCCGGTGTGATTGTGACGAATGGGGGCAGGCAGCTGGAAACGTCCGCCTGGTAAGGATCTCCACCCATCACCAGTAACGCATTGCGCCGCGGTAGAGGTCGCCGAGGTCGCTTTCGCTGATGTCGCGCGGGGCATTGGTCATCAGCCGCTGTTGCGCCCATGCGCCTTTGCTCAGCGCCGGCACATCGGCCTCGCCGTAGCCGACGCCGCCGACGCCGTTGGGGATGCCGGTGGCCTTCATCATTTTTATTAACTGGCCGGCGACGATTTCACCGGCGTCGTCATTGCTCGCGCCCTTGACGTCGGCGCCAAGGCAGGCGGCGCCGTGGATGTGGCGCTCGGGGCAGGCGCAGGCGGTGAACCTGAACACCGAGGGCGCGTTGACGATGACGCTCATGCCGTGCGGCACCATGGGCTCGTGTTGCGGATAGCCTTCGGGCTTGAAATCCTTCACCAGCCCAGCCACCGAGTAGGCCATGCCGTGCGGCACGTGCACGCCGGAGTTGCCGAAGGCGATGCCGGCGAGGGTGGCGGCGTACATCATCTGGTCGCGCGCTTCGCGGTCGGAGGCATCATTGACGGCGCGCTCGAGGTATTGACCCAGCAACTTGAGCGCCGCCTCGCAGCCAAGGTCGCTCCACGGGTTGGCACCCTGGCTCATCGGCCGCAGCGCAGGCTTGCCCGGCGCCGCGCGCCGGGTGTAAGGCCTGGCGGTATAGGACTCGAGCGCGTGTGACAACACGTCAAAGCCGCTGGCGGCGACGACGTTCTTCGGCAGCGAGTAGGTGGTGGCGGGGTCGATCAGCGCGAGCGAGGGTTTCAGGCGTTTGGAGGCGATGCCGGTTTTCACCTGCATCGACAGCAGGTCGAAAATGGTGATGCCGGTGCACTCCGAGCCGGTGCCGCAGGTGGTGGGGCAGGCGATGTGCGGCTTGAGTGCGCCCGGTACCGGCTTGCCCGCGCCGATGGGGGCGTTGACGTAATCGAGAAAGTCCGCCGGGTAAGTCGCGTACAGATTGGCCGCCTTGCAGGTATCAATGACCGAACCGCCGCCGACCGACACATAGCCGTCGAACTTGCCCCCGGACGCGAATTTCGCCGCAGCGATGAAACTGTGGTCGGTTGGTTCGACCTTGACCTCGTCGTAAATGACGACGTCCATGCCGGCGGCCCTGAGCGCGTCGCGCACTTGCGTGACACAAGGCAGGCTGCCGATCGTCTTGTCGGTGAAGAGGGCGATGCGGTGCATGCCCAGGGCCCTGGCGTGTTCGCCGGCTTCCTGCAACACGCCGTGACCGAAGCTGATGCTGGAGATGTCAACCGAAAAGACGCTTTCGCGGCCTTCGGTGGTGACGTAATAGTTATGGCAACAGGACATGGTTTTCTCCCCCTTCAGCTTCACACCTTGTCATTCCGCAGTCCGCTCCGGGGATAAACTTCGCGAGGAATCTGCTTTAAAAAAGAAAAAGCAGATTCCCCGGCCTTTGGCCTCGGAATGACAGCGCAGGTAATGGCAGGATATTAGCAGCAGGCGATTTGATACACTTGGCCCTGCTTCGCTACCCGTACCGCGCCGTGTCCGCCGTCCTCGAACATCCCATGGTGTCCCATGAAACCCTTGCCGCCGAATTGCGGCGGGCCATCCAGGGCGAGGTGCGCTTTGATCGCGCCATGCGCGCGGTGTACTCGGCTGACGCTTCCAATTATCGCCAGGTGCCCATCGGTGTTGTCCTGCCGCGCTCGGTCGCCGACATCGAGGCGGCGATGGCGGTGTGCCGCAAGCATCAGGTGCCGATACTCGCGCGCGGCGGCGGCACTTCGCAAAACGGCCAGAGCGTCAACATTGCGGTCATCATCGACTGCTCCAAGTACCTCAATCACGTGTTGCTCGTTGATCCGCTGGCGCGCACCGCGCTGGTCGAGCCGGGCACGGTGTGCGACGCGCTGCGCGATGCCGCCGAGGAGCACCAACTCACTTTCGGCCCCGACCCGGCGACGCACAGCCGCTGCACCCTCGGCGGCATGATAGGCAACAATTCCTGCGGCGCGCATTCGGTCATGGCCGGCAAGACCGCCGAGAACATCGAGGCGCTGGAGGTACTGACTTACGATGGCGCGCGCTTCTGGGTCGGTCCGACGAACGACGCCGAGTTCGCGCGCATCATTACCGCCGGCGGCAGGCAGGCGGAGATTTACGCCAGGCTCAAGGTGCTTGCCGACGAGTACGGCGAGCTGATCCGCGCGCGTTTCCCGAAAATAAAACGCCGCGTCTCCGGTTACGGTCTCGACCAGTTACTGCCGGAAAATGGCTTCAACATCGCGCGTGCGCTGGTCGGTACCGAGGGCACCTGCGCCTTCACCTTGCAGGCAAAGACGCGGCTGGTGAAAAGTCCGCAGCACCGCGTCATCCTGGTACTGGGTTATCAGGACATTTATCTCGCCGGCGACGCCGTGCCCGAGATCCTGCCTTTCGGACCCATTGCCACCGAAGGCCTCGATCTTGGCGTCATCGGCGGCCTCAGGCGCCGCGGCCTCAAACTCGAGGACATTGCCATGCTGCCCAAAGGCGATGCCTGGATCATGGTCGAGTTCGGCGGCGATTCGCCGGAAGACGCAACGCGCCAGGCGCAGGCGCTGGCGGACCATTACAAGGACAGCGCGGACGTATCGAGCTGGCTGATCGCCGACAAGGTGATGCAGACGCGCATCTGGACCATACGCGAGACCGGCGCCTCGGCGACGGCGCTGGCCATCGACGGTGATGCACCCGACCCGGTGTGCGGCTGGGAAGATGCCGCGGTCGATCCGTTGCGTCTTGGCGATTACCTGCGCGAATTCCAGGCGCTGGTCGATCGCACCGGCTATACGACATCGCTTTACGGGCACTTCGGCGACGGCTGCATCCATGCGCGTATCAATTTTGATTTGCGCAGCCTCGACGGCATAAAAATATGGCGCGGCTTTTTGCAGGCGGCGGCCGAGCTGGTGGTCAAGTATGGCGGCTCGCTGTCGGGCGAGCATGGCGACGGCCAGGCCAAGGCCGAGTTCCTGCCGGTGATGTACGGCCCCGAGCTGATGCAGGCGCTGCGCGAGTTCAAGGCGATCTGGGACCCGCAGGGGAAAATGAATCCGGGCAAGGTGGTCGATCCCGTTGGTGGAAAAGTCCAGCGTGTCGATGAGAACCTGCGCCAGGGCCCGGACTACAAGCCGATGACGCTGACGACGCGCATGAGCTTCCTGTCGCGCGAAGGCAACGGCTTCACCCGCGCGGTCGAGCGCTGTATCGGTATGGGCAAGTGCCGCGCCGCCGAGGGCGGCACCATGTGCCCGAGTTACCGCGTCACCGGCGAAGAGCGCTACTCGACGCGCGGCCGTTCGCGCCTCTTGGCCGAAATGCTGCGCGGCGAAGTCATCACCGACCAATGGCAAAGCGACGAGGTACGCGAGGCGCTGGACCTCTGCCTCGCGTGCAAGGGCTGCAAGAGCGACTGCCCGACGCATACCGACATGGCCTCGTACAAGGCGGAGTTCCTGTCGCATTACCACGAGACAAAAGCACGGCCGCGCCAGGCTTATTTCATGGGTCTGATCGGCCAGTGGGCGCCGCTCGCCAGTGCGCTGCCGGGGCTGACGAATTTTCTAACGCAGACGCCGGGGCTCGCGGCCATCTCAAAGCGCGTCGCCGGTGTCGCGCAGGCGCGCAGCCTGCCGAAGTTTGCCGGCGAAAATTTTCGCAGGATATTTGCCCTGCGATACCCCGACCGGGCTCAGGCGCAGGGTGAACGGCCACCAGGTTCCGTTCGCCCTGAGCCTGTCGAAGGGCAATCACCGAAGTCAGTCATGTTATGGCCCGACACCTTCACCAACACCATGCACCCGGAAATCGGCATGGCCGCGCTCGACGTGCTGGAGGCCGCAGGGTGCACGGTGACGCTGCCGCAGGCCGGCCTGTGCTGCGGTCGTCCGCTCTACGACTTCGGTTTTCTCGACAAGGCACGCGCGCAGCTGGCGCAAATCCTGGAGGCGCTTGCACCGCAAATCGAAGCCGGTGTGCCCTTGATCGGTCTTGAACCTTCGTGCATTGCGGTGTTTCGCGACGAGTTACTGAAGCTCTTTCCCGATGACACGCGCGCGCAAAAGCTTGCCGCCAATACCTTCATGCTTGCCGAGTATCTCGACAAGACGGGCTATGTGCCGCCAAAAATGCAGGGCAGGGCACTGGTACACGGCCACTGCCACCAGAAGGCGGTAATGGGCATGAACGCTGAAACCAGCCTGCTGAAAAAAATCGGCCTCGAAGTTTTCGCGCCCGACACCGGCTGCTGCGGCATGGCCGGTTCCTTCGGCTTCAATCCGGCGCACTACGACTTGTCGATCAAGGCCGCCGAGCAGGGCATTTTCAGGGAAGTACGCAAGGCGGGTGATGACACGCTGATCGTCGCCAACGGCTTTTCCTGTCGCGAACAAGTCGTGCAGGGCGGCGTCCTGAAAGCCGGGCGGCGGCCATTGCACATTGCCGAGGTGTTGCAGGAGGCCTTGAAGCAGAACGTTCATGGATAGCGTGCTCGCGCTGCCCTGGTGGGGCATCGCCTGGGTCGGCGCTGTGGTGCTGGCTGCGGGCTTTGCGCACGGCGCGATCGGTTTCGGTTTTCCGATTCTCGCCACGCCGCTGCTGACGCTGGTACTCGACCTCAAGACTGCCATCCTGGTCACGCTGACCTCGACCATTGTGCTTACCCTGACCTCGACGCTGAGCGGCGGCGGGCTGCGCGACAGCATCGCGCGTTTCTGGTTCATGCCCATCGTGCTGATGGGCGCCACCTATTTCGGCACGCTGATCCTGATCGGCATGGATCCGGCGCCGCTGGTGCTGGTGCTGGCGGTGATGCTGCTCGTCTACCTCAACGTGGATCGACTCAAGATGCTCAACTTCCAGGTGGTGCGGAACCATCCGCGCATCTGGGGCGTCGTGGCCGCCTTTGTCGCCGGCCTGTTCGAGGCGACGGCCAATATGTCCGGACCGGTGCTGCTGATTTACTTCCTGGCAATGACCGCGCCGCCGACGCGGCTGGTGCAGCTGCTCAATTTCAGCTTTGTCGGCGGCAAGATCACGCAACTGATCGCGTGGTCGGTTTCCGGCGGCATCGGCCTCGCCTACTGGGTATCGACGCTTCCGCTGATGGTGCTGGCGGTGGCGATGTGGCTGATCGGCATGCGCGTGCGCAGCCGCGTCGAAGCGGCGACCTACATGAACTGGCTGCGGAAATTCATGTGGGTGATGGTCGGCCTGCTGCTCGCGCAGTACGCTCGCTACCTCCTGGTGAGGGCATGAGCGCGCGCGTCGCCGGCCGCGCTGTGGCGCTGCTCATGGCACTGCTGCCGGCGTTCTTTGTCGCGCCGGTGCCGGCGCACGCCCAGGTGCCGCCGGCGGCGCCGGCGGGCACGACGCCAGCGGGCACACAGGAATTGTTTGCGGCGATGGCGAAGGAAGACGGCGACGCCGTCGGCCGGCTGCTGAAGGACAAGCGCCTCGCCAATGCGCGCAACGCCGACGGCGAGCCACTGCTCTATGTCGCGGCCGAACGGGGCAACGCCGAACTGGTGCGCGCCGTCATTGACGCCGGTGGCGATGCCAATGGCCGCACCGCCAACGGCGAAACTGCCTTGCACGCCGCCGGCATGCAAGGCAGTGCGGCGGTCACTGCGCTGCTGCTCGCCAAGGGCGCCAACCCCGAACTCGCCAACCGCGACGGCGAACGCGCGCTCTACTGGGCCGCCGCCACCGGCACGCTGGAAGTGGTGAAGCTGCTGCTCGACAAGGGTGTCGATCTCAATGTGCAGGACGCGCGCGGCAACACCGCGCTGCACGGCGCCGCCGACGGCGGACATGCCGCGGTGGTAAAACTGTTCATCGCGAAAAAAGCCAACCTGCTGATCCGCAACCGCGCCGGCCTGCTGCTGGTTGAACTGGCGCGCGCGCGAGAGCACAAGGATGTCGAGGCGGAACTGCTGAAATAGGTCTGGCTGTGATGCCGATGCTTGCCGAGGCCACCCTCATTGCCGCACCCAGCAGCGCCGTCGCCGGCATTGCGCAGAGTATCTTGTCAACGATGGCGCGGGCGTCCGCCGCGCAGTTCACCGCAGGCAAAGACAGCGGCGTGCTCCCGCAGTATCCTCACCCAAGACCGTGTGTGTGTGTCAGTTCAGCCGCGCGATTCTGCTCCGGTGCTTTGCTGCGGGATAGCCTTGCGCGGCTTTCAAGGAGGGCCGCAGTGCCCAGCGCGGCGAGCAGCATCAGGAAGCCATAGCGCAGGCGGTACAACGCCCCGAGATTGGGGATTGCGTAGGTGAACACCAGAAGCAGCGCGGTGCCCGCAATCACAATCATCCACAACTCGACGCGGTGCCGCCACCGCCAGGCGGCAAGCGGCAGGCCGATGAAAAGAACCGGATAAAGCAACAGCATTTCCAGTCCGGCAAGGGCGCGCATGGCCGCACGCGCCGGTGCTGCGCCCGTCACTATCCAGTGCTCGGGAAACGGCGCGGCAAAACCAACCTGCAGGGCCCGCGGCAAATAGGCGAGGAAGCGGCCAGGGCTGGTCAGATTCAGTTCCAGGTCGATCATGCTGCCGGCGTGTGCGAGATCGCGCCCCGTCCAGCCGTTGCGGGCCACCGCCAGGCGCTTGAGATTCTGGTCGAGGACCTCGGGCAGGAATTGATTGCCCTGCCAGGACTGGTCCGGATCGGCGGGGGCACCTTCGCCGCCGACGCCCTGCGGCAGCGACAGATTCGGCAGTTCGCGGTCAAATCTTCGCTCCGATGAGAAGGTGCCGGCGACAAAAATCGTGGCTGCGAAAAAGACGGCGAGCAGGCCGATTCTTTGCAGGGGCAGTTCTTTTCTTGTCCAAAGCCGCAGCACTGCCGGCGCAATCACGATCGCCAGAATCAGAGTCACGGCGCGAATCAGTTCGAGCACATACATTTTCGATAATGCGACCAGGACTAAACCCGCCAGGGTAATTGCTGCGGCCGGGTACATCCCGGATGGTTTTTCCGCCTTGCACGCTGCATGGACCGCCATCACCAAGCCGAGAATGATCGCCAGGACGCCGGCGAACAAGGTGGCGTCCTTCTGGATCTGGCTGATCCAGTGCATGGATGAGGGGAGCGCCACGTACATCACGCTCGACCAGAAGGCAACGCCGACGTTTGCCGTGACAATATGAATCAAGCGCATGATGATGATGCCGCCCGCCGCGTGCATCGCCGCGTTGTACGGAATAAGCACCCACGGCTCGGGCCAGGTCAGCGCATAAATGGCTGCGGCGACGCCTGCCGCCGACTGTCCCTGCGGCAGCAGCTGCCAGGCGGACCAGCCGTCATGCGTGATCGCTGCAGCCATGTGCGCGGCGATGCCGTGGTAGCCGAGAAAGTCGCTGCCCGCCATGAGTCCGTTTCCGCCGTGCATCGAAGGTAAAACGTAGGGCAGGACGATAAATTGCACCGCGGCGGCGGCGCACGCGCTGTAGGCGAAGAATAACAAGGCCGCAGACAAAAACGGGCGCCCGGCGATGCGTGAAAGCGCTGTCGCCCTGAAGCCGGTCACGCTTTTCGCGGCAGGGCGTTTTTAAATTCCACTTTCTGCCCCAGGATGTCCAGCGCAAACTCGGCTGCAGAGGTGGCCGCCGCAACGGCTTGCGTCGCCGCAGCCATGGCGTCCGGGTTTTCGCATGAACGGGCCGCGTGCAATGCAAGCCTTGACAAGGCGAGGGCGGAGGTGGTGAGGGACGCCAGTTTTCTGCTCTCTTCGCAGGCGTGGTCGGTCAGCTCCAGCAGCAGAAGTTGAGCGGCGCCGAATTTTTCGCGCAATTCGGCGTAGGACTCCAGCGCTTTTGAGTGCTCGGACAAATTGCCGTAAAAGGACTGGAGACTTTCATCTCGATGCCTCAGCGCACTTGCCTTGCTGACGGTGCCGGCCACCAGGCAATGGACGTCTGCGCGGTGGCGCATGTCGGAGTACGCCTCGGCCTGCGTGGCCTGGAAACCATCCGTATTTACGCTCTCCAGATCCATTGGCGTGTCTCAATCAGGGTATCGGTCCCGGCAAGTTACGCGTGCGCCTGTTTCTGGTATGTGCGCCAGGCAACATAGGCGGGAAAATAGACGATGGGAAAGGCTGGTTCAAAGCACTTTCTGCACGGCGGGAATCTGCCGGAAACGCCCTATCGGCGCGGGTTTACAGCAAGGGGGGCGGGCTTTGGGCGGCTTAGTCTGCCCGGGTCTTTGTAACGGTCGCCAGTGCATCGGCTTCGCGGCCCTTGTCGATCCGCTCCGGCAGTTTCACCGGTTTGATCGGCAGGTCGGCGATGCGCACCTTGAAGCGTTCGAGCGCGGTTTCGACCGCCGGGGCGACCGCCGGGGCGATGGCCGAGCCGATGACCGAGCCGATGGCCGAGCCGACCGAAACGATGCCGGCTTCGGCCGCGCCCATGATGCCTGGCGGGGTTTCAGCGTCGCGTCGATCAGCATCGAGCCGTCACCAGCAGGCCGGCGCGGTGAAGGGCGCGCCGGTGGTCGTGCAGCTCGGCGTAGGCGCCCGGCGGATCACCCTCATTGACGGGGATCTTCACCGCAACTTTTGCCGGAGCCGGCATTTTTTATCGGTTTTTTGGCGCGCCCTTGTTGGGGCGGGCGCCTTTTGCCACTTGCTTTCTTGACGGCGGTTTTTTAGCTGCTGCTATCGAGCTGCGTGTTGCCGTTGCCGGCGCTGCGGCGAAACGCGGTTAATCGACGGTGATTTTCTTGGCGCGGATCAACTTGCCCCACTTCGCCTGTTCTTCGCGCATCAGTCGCGTCAGCCCCTCGGGGCTGCTGGCGACGATTTCTGCGCCCTGCTGCCCGAACTTTTCTTTCATGCCCGGCTCGGCCAGTATCTTGGTGATGGTGGTATGCAGCAAATCGACCAGTGGCTTGGGCATTTGCGCCGGGCCGACGAGGCCGACCCAGGACTGCGTCTCGAAGCCCGGATAGGTCTCGGCGATGGCCGGCAGGCCGGGGTGCAGCGGCGATTGCGTCGGCGAACTCACCGCCAGCGCCACCAGTTTGCCGGCTTTGACGTTTGACTGGATGTTGCCGCCACCTTGCACCAGCATCACCTGCACCTGGCCGGCGATGAGATCCTGGATGGCCGGGCCGCCGCCCTTGTAATGCACCGCCACCGTCTCGATGCCGGCAACATCCTTGAACAACTCGTAGGCGAGGCGGCTTGACGAGGCCGGGCCGGCGGAGCCGAAATTGAGTTGTGGGCCCTTGGTCTTGGCCAGCGCGACAAACTCCTTCACCGACTTTACGCCGAGGCTGGGGTGGACAAGCAGCACCTGCGCCAGGCGCACCACCTGCATGATGGGCGTGAACTCCTTCAGCGGGTCGGGCACGTTCTTGAACAGGAAGCCGTTGATGGTGAACGAGTCGAACGACACCAGCAGCGTGTAGCCGTCGGGTGCGGCCTGCGCCACCGCCGTCGAGCCTATTGCACCGCCGGCGCCGGCGCGGTTCTCGACCAGAAATTGCTGGCCGAACACCTCGGTCAGGCGCGCGGCGAGAATACGCGCGACGGTGTCGCTGGCGCCGCCGACGCTGGCCGGCACGATCAGGCGCACCGGCTTGGTCGGCCATGCCGCCTGCGCCTGTACGCCCGCGCTGAACATCGCTGCCGCGGCTGCGACGGCGCAAAGCGCGGCAAGCCTGCCCAAGAAATGTCGAAACGCCATCATCTGTGCTCTCTCCTGTGTTGATGCTGTGTTGTTGCTGTGTCGTTACGGGGACGCCGCGCGTCCGGCGGATATTATTCTGGCTGCATCCGGATTGAAGTCCGGCGTGCCCGCTGCCGGCGATTTACGGATTGTCAGATCACGGATTGTCAGATCACGGATTGTCAGTTCACGGATTGTCAGATGCGGATGCAGGCAACAGGCGGAAGTGTAACTTCTCGTCCCGCCGGCTGCCGCAGAATTTCTGGCCGCGAGCGCGGGGCAGATGCAGGTTCAGCGCGGCGGCGGGCATTCCCCCGGTTTTATCAACTGCCGGAGTTCGCCCGCGCCGATGCTGACGCCGAAGGGCGGAGCCGGAGCGATGGCGGTGGTGAGCGGTGCGCGCAGCGGACAACGCGCCGTTTCGACCAGCTTGCCAAGCTCGAGCGCAATGACCCGCAGATTGCGCCGCGCCGTATCTGGAACCAGCAATCGCGTCTTGCCGCCAGGCGTCAGTGCCAGCGTCAGCGACAACGCCAGCTCGGGCGTGCCGTAGATGTGGTTGGAAAATCCGCCCAGTGCCGCGATTTCCACCAGCGCCGCACCCTCGCGCCGGTATACCTTCAGCGTGCCGCCGATGTGCGGTGTGATGACTGCCGCGATTTCGGCGCGGCCGTCACCGTCGAGGTCGGCGACACCCACCGGATTGAGCCAGCGCATCGGCGTGCCTATCGCCGCCGATTGCGCGTTGATGTGCAGCCGGCCGTCGTGCAGCGCGACCAAGGCGAGGCGCGCGCCCGCCTCGCGGCTGCTGACAATGGTCAGCAATTGCGGCGCTTCGTCCGGTGCCAGCCTGACCAGCCGCGGCGCAATATCCTCGAATACCTCGTTGTCCGGCAGTTCGAGGCTGAGGCTGCGTCCGGCATCGGTGATGGCGAATATGCGCGCGTACTCGTGCGGCCTGCCGAGCGCGAAGTGGCCGTAGCGCGTGACCGGGTTCTCAAAGCGGCCCTGGCTGATGAATTCGGCGCCGGCAGCGGGCGCGACCAGCGCGCACACCAGGCCGGCGCAAAACAGCGCGGCGCGCCGAAGAAAAACCGGGGGCCGTCTGGAAACCCTTGCCAGTCGGGCGTTTCCAGTCATTGAATCAGGCTGCGGTGAGCCGAACTTTGCTGACCTTACCCAGATTGACGCGCTGCTTCGTCTGCCACAGATCATGGTTGTGTTGCATCGCCAGCCAGCTCTCAGGCGAGCGGCCAAGCGCCTTGGCGAGACGCAAGGCCATTTCAGGGCTGATACTGCTGGCGCCGGTCAGAACCCGATGCAGGGTTGATGCAGCGACTCCAAGTTTTGCGGCCAACTCGCGGCCGCTGAGATGGTTTGGTTCGAGATACACCGCAGTAATGAACTCACCGGGATGGGGGGGATTGTGCATGCTCATCAGTGGTAGTCCTCGTAGTGCAATACAAACACCTGTCGGTCCCTGGATTCAAACGTCAAGCGCCAGTTGCCGTTCACCCACACCGACCGGCGGCGCGGATCGTGCCCCTTGAGCGCATGCAAACGAAATCCAGGAATATTCATATCGTCCACGGTCTGGGCCGTATCCAGCGCCGCCAGTAACATCCGGAGTCGCGCGGCATGGTGCGGCTCAATTCCCGCCTTGCTGCCGGAGGAGAAGAACTTCTCCAGTCCTTTGTGCTGGAACGACCGAATCATGCCGGAATGATACGGTGTTGCGCAGTACGCAACAAGCACATGCGCTTGTGCCGGTGGCCCGCCTGGAAACGCCCGCCAGTCGGACGTTTCCAGCCATCGCCGCTTTCAGATACGGCTTTTTTTCCATATCGCACCGATGACGAGCAACACCGCCCCCAGCGCCACCGTCGCGCCCGCCGCCAGTAACGGCAGGTCAAAGCCGCGATCACCGGCGAGAGCCCCGGCGGCGACCGGGCCGAGGATTTGCCCGAGGCCGAAGGCGGCAGTCAGCGTGCCGATGAGCTTGCCGCTTTGCGCCGGGGCGATGCGCGCGGCGAGGTTGAAGGCGAGCAGGGTGATGCCGGCGAAGGTGCCGCCGAAGGTGAAGGCGGCGCCGAGCGCCGCGGCGAGGCTGTCCGAGAGCACCGGCAGTACGATGCCTATGGCTTGCACGAGGTGGGCGGCGATCAGCGCTTTCAAGGGGCCGGTACGCTTGTTGACGGCGCTCCAGAACATCGCCGAGGGCGCCGCAGTCAGGCCGACCGCGACCCAGGTGTATTCGCCGAAGGCCGACAGTCCGGGCGTGTTCTTGACGATGGCGACGAGGAAGGTGCCGCTGACGATATAGCCGAGGCCCTCGAAAAAATAGGCGAGCGTCAGCAGGCTGATCGGAAAGACGATCAGCGGCAGCGCCGTCGCGCCGGACGCGGACGCCGTTACGCCCGGCGGGCGCACCGCCGGCGGTTTGGGAATGACCCAGCACAGCGGCAGCAGCGCGACGCAAATAAACGCCATCGCGGTCCAGCCGCCGTGCCAGCCGAGCGTGTCGCCGGTCCAAGCCAGCAGCAGCCCCGACAGCGCGATGCCGGTGCCGACGCCGGCGAAATGAATGCCCATGCGCGATTCGCTGCCGGTCGCTTGCAGCGACTGCATCACCAGCGTGCCGGCGATGACGAACACGCCGGCACTGGCAATGCCGCTGACAAAGCGCAGCGCCAGCCACACCGAGGTGTGGTCGCTCCAGGCCATCGCCGCGGTGCTGACGATGCTGGTGACGAGGCTCGCGCGCAGCAGCATCCGGCGGTCAAAGTGCGCCGCGATGAAAGTGCAGGCGAGCGCGCCGAGAAAGTAGCCGACGTAGTTGCTCGAGGCGAGGAGGCCGGCAAAGGCGTTGCCGTAACCGAAGGTGCGCTGCATCGCCGGCAACAGTGGCGTGAAGGCGAAGCGGCCGATGCCCATGGCGATAATGAGGCAGCAGACGCCGCCCAGCAGCGCGCGGTTCTCCCGGTTGGAATTCATTTCATGAATATCAAAATTTCCGTTTGAGGTGAGCCTGTCGAATCACATGTGTGAGTGGCCGGAACGACGGCCCTTCGATGCTTCGACAATGCCCAGCATCGGGGCGAACGGCGTTTATGAATTGGGTCCTAATCAAGCCCGCACCTTGGCCGCCAGGTTCAGGCGGCCCGCAGGACCGCCGCTGCGAGCAGCGCCCAGGCGATGATCCACGCCGCGCCGCCTATCGGTGTCACGGCGCCCAGCCAGCGCATGCCGGTCAGCGCCAGCACATACAGGCTGGCGCAAAACAGCACGATGCCGGCGGCCATCAGCCAGCCCGACCATTTGAGCAGCGCGGATTCGGGCAGGTGGATGGCGATGATACCGAGCAGCAGCAGCCCCAGCGCGTGATAGAAGTGGTATTCGACTGCGGTGCGATACACCGCCATCATGTCGGCGTCGAGCCTGGCCTTGAGGCCGTGCGCACCGAATGCGCCGAGGCCCACCGCGAACATCATCGCCAGGCTGCCGAGCAGCAGGAAAATCTTTGCCGACTGCGGCATCAGAACTCCAGTGCGTCGCTGACCGCGGCGATACCGGCCCTGGCGCAGGTGTCGTCGTTGTCGCCGCCGGGTGCGCCCGATACGCCGATTCCGCCGAGCACCTGGCCGGCCGCATCGATGGTCAGTCCGCCGCCGACGGCGACGACGCGCGGCAGGTGACGGATGCCGCTCGCCGCCTGTCCGGGCTGGGTCTGTTTCGCCAGTTCGGTGGTGGGGGTGCGAAAGCTCACCGCAGTCCAGGCCTTGCCGGTGGCGGTCTCTGGCGTGTGCGCACCGGCGAAGCGGTCGCGCAGCATGACGATGGGCGTGCCGCTGCGATCGGCCACCACCACCGCCGCCTGCCAGCCGCTGTCGCGGCATTTTTTCAGCGCCGCCTGCGCCGCCTTGAGTGCGGTCTCCGGGGTCAGCGTCCTGAAGGCAAGCGTGGCTTGCTCATTGGTGTTGGCGGTTTGCGCTGCGGCGGTGCCGCATAGCAGCAGTGCGGCGACAAGACTTGCGATCATGCGCATGGGGCCTCCTTTGTATGTGCAGTCCAGGGGGGAATTCTTGTGACAACGTCGTTGGTCGCCCCCGTCATTCCCGCGAAAAGGGGGAATCGTTTCGAGTGTAACGCATCAACCAGGCGTTTAAAAACAGGCTCCCGCTTTCGCGGCAACGACGAAGCGGGGCACAACGCAGTTTCATGGGAAAATGAGTCATGCCTGCCGTCTTGATCCCCGACCTTGCTGCGCTGAAAGACCTTGTCGGCAAGGATGTCGCTGTCACCGACTGGGTCGAGATTTCGCAGGCGCGTATCGACCGGTTCGCCGAGGCCACCGAAGACCGGCAGTGGATACATGTCGATCCGGCGCGCGCCGCGGCCGAATCGCCGTTCGGTTCGACCATCGCCCACGGCTTTCTGACGCTATCGCTGCTGCCGCATTTTCTTGCCCTGGCGCTGCGCATGGAGGGTGTTCGCATGGGCGTCAACTACGGCCTCAACCGCATTCGTTTTACCGCGCCGGTACCCGTGGGCTCAAGGCTGCGCGCGGGTTTTACGCTGGCCGCAGTCGAGGACATTGCCGGCGGCGCGCAGACCACCTGGAGCGTCGCCATCGAGCGCGAGGGTTCGGACAAACCGGTGTGCGTGGCCGAATGGCTGACGCGCCGTTATGCATAACCGCGACGCTGCTGTCGCGCCTTCGCACCTTCACACCTTCACACCTTCGCACCTTCGCACTTTCGCACTTTCGCACTTTCACTCCTTCACTGCCTTCGGGCTGACATGAAAAAAAATCCCAACGCCCTGCTGCTTGAACGCTTTTACGAGGCCTTCCGCCGTTGTGATGCCGCCGCGATGGCCGCCTGCTATCACGCCGACTGCACTTTTACCGACCCGGTGTTCCAACTCTTGCAAGGCGAGCAGGTCGGCGCCATGTGGAAAATGCTGTGCAGCCGCGCGCGTAATCTGACGCTCGAGTTGTCGGACATCGAGGCGGGTAATAATTCGGGACGCGCGCACTGGGAGGCGCGCTACATCTTTTCGCAGACCGGCTTGCCGGTGCACAACGTCATCGAAGCGGCCTTCACCTTTCGCGACGGACTGATCCTGCGCCATGTGGACCGCTTTGACCTGTGGCGCTGGGCGGGGCAGGCGATGGGCGTCAAGGGCAAGTTGTTTGGCCGGCTGCCGCTGGTGCAGAACAAGATTCGCGCCAATGCCATGCGCGGCCTGGAGAAATTCATGCTGGAAGAAAAGGCAAAATGAAATACAACACCATAGGCGGGGGCGATGGCACGCTGAACGTGTCGGAAATCTGCCTCGGCAGCATGACCTGGGGCGAGCAGAACAGCGAAGCCGAGGCGCATGCGCAACTCGATTACGCCGTGGCGCAGGGTGTCAATTTCATTGATACCGCTGAAATGTATCCGGTGCCGCCGCGCGCCGAGACGGGCACCCGCACCGAGACTTACATCGGCACCTGGCTCCGCCGGCGCCAGCGCGACCAGCTGGTGATGGCGAGCAAGGTCGCCGGCCCGGGCCGGCGCGACTGGCTGCGCGGCGGCAAGACCGCCCTCATCTTCGAGAACATCACCGAGGCCTGTGACGACAGCCTGCGCCGCCTGCAGACCGATTACCTTGACCTCTACCAGATTCACTGGCCGGCGCGCAACGTACAGAGCTTCGGCGCCACCGGCTACGACCCGGATAAGGAAAAAGACGACAAGGACAGCTCGCCGATACTCGGCCAGATCGAAGCCATGGCCGCGCTGATCAAGGCTGGCAAGATACGCAACTACGGCTTGTCGAACGAAACGGCCTGGGGTATTTGCGAGTTCTGCCGCCTCGCCGACCTGCATGGCCTGCCGCGCCCGCTCTCGACGCAGAACGTCTATAACCTGGTCAGCCGCCAGTTTGATCTGGATCTGGCCGAGGTGAGCTTTCGTCAGAAGATGCCGCTGCTCGCCTACAGCCCGCTCGCCGGCGGCAAACTCTCGGGCAAGTATCGCAACGGGGCGAAGCCCGCGGGCGCGCGCTTCACCTTGTTTCCGGACTTCCAGTTGCGCAACCAGCGGCCGGCGGTCGATCCGGCGGCGGACGAATACGCCGCCATCGCCGCCGCGCGCGGCCTCGCGCCCGGGCAGATGGCGATCGCCTTTGTGCGCCAGCGCTGGTTTGTCGCGGCCACCATCATCGGCACGACCAGCATGGCCCAGCTCGAGCGCAACATCGCCGCGGCGACGCTGACGCTCGATGCCGACACGCTGGCCGCGATTGACGCCGTGCATGCGCGCTACTCCACGCCGGCACCCTGATGGAGGAACTGTTCGTGCTGGCGCTGTTTGCGCTGCTCGGCTGGCTGTGGTGGGACAGCATGCGCGCGCGCGAGCGCGCCGTGGTGGCCGGAAAAGCGGCGTGCGAGCGCGACGGCCTGCAGTTTCTCGATGAGACAGTCGAGTGCATCAAGCTGCGCCCGGCGCGTACCGAGGCCGGCCGGCTGGTGTTGCGTCGCGCCTATCGCTTTGAGTTTTCCGATAACGGCGCGAACCGCCGCGCCGGCAGCGTCAGCATGCTGGGGGCCGAGGTCGAATCGATTTACACCGAGCCCTACCTGATTCAATGAAGCTGTCCTTTACTGTCTATTACTGTCTATTACGGTCATTCCGAACGCAGTGCGGAATGACATGGAAATAATGGCTGCTTCCACAAAATGGTTAGCAGGCACCGTCGTCGGCCAGACGCGCTGGACCGAGCGGCTGTATTCGCTGCAGGTCGAAGCCGATGGTCCGGACTTCAAGGCCGGGCAGTTTGCCAAGCTGGCGCTGGAGATAGACGGCGAAATGGTGGCGCGGCCGTATTCCTTCGTCAATGCGCCCGGCACGCAGCCGCACGAGTTTTATTACATTACCGTGCCCGACGGGCCGCTGACCGCGCGCCTGCCCGGGTTAAAGCCCGGCGACCGCATCGGCCTGTCGCCGACGGTCGCCGGTTTTCTGGTGCTCTCCGAGGTGCCCGACGCGTATAACCTGTGGTTGCTGGCCACGGGCACAGCCATCGGTCCGTTTCTGTCCATATTGGGCACCGCGGCGCCGTGGCAGCGCTATCGCGATATCGTGCTGGTGCACGCCGTGCGCAACGCCGCGGAACTTACCTACCGCGACCGCATCGAATCCCTGATGCAGCAACATTCGCAATTGCGCTACCTTCCCTTTGTGAGTCGCGAGGTGAGTCGCGAGGTGAGTCGCGAGGCGTACGCTGGCGCACTGACGGGGCGCGTTCCCGGAGCCATTCTCGACGCTCGGCTGGAGGCGGCGGCCGGTGTTGCGCTGTCGGTGGCAGAGTCACAGGTGATGATTTGCGGCAACCCGGCGATGGTCGCCGACACCGTCGAGGCGCTGAAGGCGCGCGGCATGAAAAAGCACCGCCGCCGCGATCCGGGACACATAACCGTGGAAAATTACTGGTGAACAGCGTGAACACGTTTTGCGGCATGCGACGACGGGGACGCGCTGTCGTGATGTCGCTCGTCGCGATAACGCTGCTCGGCGCCTGTACCATGCTGCGCCTCGCCTACAACAACGTTGATGCCGTTGTGCGCGTCATGGCGCAGGACTATTTCGACCTGTGGAGCGAGGACAGCACCGATTTGCGTGTGCATATCGCCAGGCTGCACGAATGGCACCGCCGCGAGGAATTGCCGAAGTACGCCGCGCTGCTGCAGGGCGCGGCGGAGAAATTCGCCGACGGCCTGACCGCCGCCGATGTCGTGTGGTTGACGGGGCAGGGGCGCGAGCGTTACCGCGCGCTGGTGGTGCGCGCCGCCGACGAGGCGGCGCCATTGCTCGCCAGGCTGGGGCCGGACCACCACGCCGCGCTGGCGAAAAAAATCGCCGAAAACAACGCCAAGTTCGCCAAGGAGTTTCTCGGCGATGATTTACGCGAGCGCGAAAAGGCGCGGGTAAAAAAACTGGCCGGCTATATCGAGGACTGGACCGGCCCGCTCAGCGCCGCGCAGCAGGCGCGTGTGGTCGCGGCGGTGCGCGCGTTTCCGCGCCTGCAGGAGCTGCAACTGGCAAGCCGCCAGGCGCGGCAGCAGGAATTGCTGGCACTGTTGCAACGCCACCGCACGGCGGCCGAACTGGCGCCTGCCTTGCGCGCCTATTTCACCGACTGGGAGTCGCGCCGCGGCAGCGAGTACGGGCGCATGGCGACCGAGTGGGAGGCGCAACTCACCGCGATGCTGGTCGATCTGGGCGGCAGTTTGAGCACCGAGCAGCGCAGCCGCGCGATCAAGCGCGCGCTGCAGTTTGTCGCCGATTTTCGCTCGCTGTCGGGCTGAGGGTACGGCCGGATTTTTTTTGGGTGACGGCTGGAAATCGCCGCCTGGCAAGGGTTTCCGGCGAATGTGCGAATGTGCGAATGTGCGAAAGTGCAAATGTGCAAATGTGCAAGTGTGCGCATGTGCGAATGTGCGAATGTGCAAATGTGCGAATGAAAAAGCCCCTGTCGGGAGGGGCTTTTTCAGGCTGCCTGCGGCACAACTCAGGCGGTGCGTTCGCGCCCGTCCGCGCCACGCCGCGGTAGCGCCGGCGCCAACTCGGCTAGCATTGCGCATCGCCGCGACCAGGCCACTCCCGGCAGGCGCGCGCCAAGTCACCATGCCCACAGAACGCCTGCACTTTTCCCACGCCAACGGCTTTCCCGCAGGCTGTTATCAAAAAATGTTCAATCATCTTGAGGGGGATTTCCGCATCACTGCGGTCAACACGCTTGGCCATGATGCGCGCTATCCGGTGACCGACGGCTGGCCGCACCTGGTCGAGGATCTGATTGCCAGCATTGAGCGCGAAGCCGGGGTGCCGGTGATCGCCGTCGGCCATTCGCTTGGTGGTTATCTCAGCTATCTCGCGGCGGTGCGCCGTCCGGAGTTGTTTCGCGCATTGATCCTCGTCGACTCGCCGATCATGGGGCCGTTGAAGGGCCACAGCTTCGGCCTGATGAAGCGTCTCGGTGTTGCCGACCGCCTGACCCCGGCGCACCTCACGCTGGAGCGCCGGCGCGAATGGCCGACGGCGCAGGCTGCGCTCGAGCACTTTCGCCGCAAGCAGGCGTTCCGGCGCTTTGACCCTGACTGCCTCGACGACTATGTCTGCCGTGGTACCGTCGCCGCAGTCGGCGGCGTGCGTCTGTTGTTCGACCCGGAAGTCGAGCACCGCATCTACCGATCAATACCACATGACCTGCACCGCCACCGCCGTCGCCTCGCCGTGCCGGCGGGTTTCATCGGTGGCCGCGATTCGGCCGAACTGCGGAAAATCGGCACCGCCGCGATGCGCGGTCGCTTCCGGCTGGCGCTCACCGACGGCGGCCACCTGTTTCCGTTCGAGCATCCGGCGGTCGCGGCGGCCGCGATACGCGACATGGCGCGGGAGTTACCGCGGTGAGCGACGCACCGTCTTTGTCGCCGTCTTCACCATCGGGCGGTTTTGCCGCGGGCGGTCGTGCCGCGCTGCCGGTGGTGCTGGGCTATTTATCCATCGGCTTTGCCGCCGGCGTGGTGCAGCGCGGCTCCGGCCTGTCGGTGGCCGAGGTGATGCTGTTGTCGTTGGTGTTATATGCCGGCTCGGCACAGTTCGTGGTGGCCAGCCTGATCGCCGCGGCGGTGTCGCCGGCGAGCGCGATTGCGACGGTGTTTTTCGTCAACCTGCGCCACCTCCTGCTCGCCTCGGCGCTGGCGCCGCATTGCCGCAGCTTTCGCTGGTGGCAGAACGCGCTGATCGGCGCGCAGCTCACCGACGAGACCTTCGTCATCGCCTGGGGCAGGCTCACCGGGGCCGCAGGCGCGGCAATCAGCGCGCGCTGGATGCTCGGGCTCAACCTCTCCGCCTACAGCGTCTGGGCGCTGGCCAATCTCGCCGGCGCGCTGCTTGGCGAGCGCGTGGGCAGCGTGCGCGCCCTCGGTTTTGATTTTGCGCTGGCCGCGATGTTCGGTGCCTTGCTGGTGCTGCAGTTGTCGGCGCAGGCGCGTGCGCCTGAGCCTGAGCGTGCCGGAAGTGCCCGAGGTGCCGGAAGTGCCGGCGTCGCTGCCGGTGTGATGGTGGCGCTGCTGGCGGGGGCGTTGTCGGTGGCCGCGACGCTGAGCCTGCCAGGCCACTGGAACATCCTCCTCGCCACCTTTGTCGCCGCCACCGCCGGCATGCTGCTGCAGCAATGGAAATCCGCGAATACGTCCTCGTGATCGTGCTCGGCGCCGCCGCCGTGACGCTGCTGCCGCGGGTGCTGCCCTTGCTGCTGCTCTCGCGCGTCACGTTGCCGGGGTGGTTGCGTGTCTGGCTGGCGCAGGTGCCGGTGGCGGTGCTCGCGGCCTTGCTGGCGCAGGAAATCGCGTTCGAGGGCGGACGGCTGGTGCCGCTGTCGCAAAACGCCGCGGCTATGGCTATCGTGCCGGTGCTGCTGGTGGCGGCGCTGACGCGCAGTCTGATTGGGGCGGTGGTGTGCGGGGTTGTGGTGATGGCTTTGCTGCGGGCGGCGGGAGCGTAGTCGCGGCAGGCTTGCGCTCTATGTGGCCTCACTCGTTACCTCCGGCTCGTTGAGTTCTTCTCTGCTTGTTCGGTGGCGTTACTTTTGAGCTGGTTGTTTTGCTCCCTGGCGGGTGCGACCTGCTTTCTTTGCTTGTGTGAAGCAAAAGAAGTAACCCGCCCCCCCCGCAAGGGGGGTGAAACCTCCCCACTAAAAAGTAGCGCCACCCAAGGTAAAGAGAAGAACCAGCCAATCCGGCGTTTCGACCGAAGGCACAGCCGGTTGATTTCACCCGTCAGGGGAAACGCAGAAAACCGCCTCCTGCGCCACCATTGCCATCGACTGGAAACGCCCGTCCCGAGGGCCTCTCCAGCGTATGGCCACGGCATGAAATCCCGGTCAGGCCCCCGCCTGCTGGCGCATTGCACCAATGAAAAAGGCGTCGCCGCTCTCGTGGGGACGCCTTTTTTTACGGGCTGGCTGCGATTACTTGAGCAGCCAGCTAGGAGACGGCCTTGCTGGACTCGACGACCAGTTGCCGGAACCAGACGAGCGCCGGATCGCGCTGGCTACGTTCGTGCCAGATGATGCGGTAGCCAAAGGTCTGCGGCTTCGCTGGCAGAGGGAATATCTGCACCGCCGAAAGGCCGCTGAGCTTCACCGCAATGCGCGCCGGCAGGCACATCACCATATCCGAGTTGGCCACCACCCACGGTGCGGTCATGAAGTAGGGAATGCGCAAGCCGACGTGGCGCGGCGCATGGCCGAGTGCGGCGAGAATATTATCCGCCGACATCTTGTGCCCGTCCGGGTAGAGCAGTAACACCTGCGGTTGCGCCGCAATCTGTGCCAGCATCGCCTCGCTTTTTCGCGCATCGGGTTTCGTGGCTGAAAGCAGGCGCGCGAGCGGATGACCCTTGCGCATCATGCAGACGTAGTGATCGATGAACAGGTCGCGCGCGTGAAAATCCTGCGGCAACATCGAGTCGGCGTACAGCGCCACGTCGAGTTCGCCACGTTCGAGCAGTTCAAGCGTGTCTCCGGTCCATGGCGTGACATCCAGTTGCGCATGCGGGGCAGCGGCAAGAAAGTGCTGCGCCGCCTGTGTCACCACCACCGTCGAACCGTAATCGGTCGAGGCGAGCCGGAACACCCGTGCCGTCAGCGCCGGATCGAATCCTTGTGGCGCGAACACTGCGCCTATCGCCGTAAGTGCTGCCTCGACCGGCTGGCGCAGGGCCTCTGCCCGCGGTGTCAGTACATACCCGCGGCTTGTTCTTACCAACAGGGGATCGGCGAGGGCGCGGCGCAGGCGCGCCACTGCGCGGCTCGCCGCAGGTTGGCTCATCCCCAGGGTGTCACCAGCACGGGTGATGCTTTGTGATTCGAACAGCGCAGCGAGCAGACGCAGCGCGCCCATTCCGAGATCGTCCAGCGCCTCGGCAACCGGTGCTGCCGGTCTGGTTTTGGCATCCATTTTTTGCATGTCGGACATTCTCTTTCATTCATTGCGCGGATGCAAGGCAGTGCCTAGTCTTGTGCCTGTTGACGGCTCAGCCGTCGTTTTCAAAAAAGGAACCGCTATGAAGCATCCCGTTGTTATCTCGCGACGCAGCGTGCTCGGAGCCGGTCTTGCCATCGCCTCCGCAGCAGCTTTGCCACTTCTGCCTGATCTTGCCCAGGCCCAAGAGTCGAGAACGAGCACCCGTCCGGCAACCCCCAAACGCGTGGTGTTCATCGCCTCCAACCAGGTCATGTCACCGACCGCCGGTTTTCCGGTTGGTTACTACCTGCCCGAACTGGCCCATCCGTACTGGGCGTTTGCGCAAAAGGGCTTCCACATCGACATCGCGTCACCGGAGGGCGGCAAAATCATCCACGATGAAATGAGCGACCCGGAGGGCGGTCGCTTCGGCAATCCGAATGACTTTTTGTCCGTCGGCTTCAAGCGTTCGGCCAAGATCGCGCCCCTGCTTGAGGCGACCAAGCCGCTGGCGGCGGTCAGGGCGGCCGACTACGACGCCATATTCGTGGTCGGCGGACTCGGTCCGATGATGACCTTTATCGATAACAGCGCGCTGCACACGCTATTCGCTCAGTTCTACGAGTCCGGCAAGGTGTCGGCGACCATCTGTCACGGTTCCTGCATCCTGCTCAAGACGAAGCTCAGTTCGGGCAAGCTGCTGGCCGAGGGCAAGCAGTGGACGGGCTTTTGTGACAATGAGGAAATCGTCGTTGACAAGACTTACAACAAGAAGGTTCAGCCCTTCCGCATTGAAGAAGAAGCGAAAAAAATTCCGGGCACGCGCTTTGTGCAGGGACCGGCGTGGCGGCCCTTCGCCGTTGCCGACGGCCGGTTGATCAGCGGACAGCAGGGCAATTCGGGCGCGCTGACGGCCGAACTGGTGATCAAGGCGCTCGAAGCGTGAGCGTCCGGCGCATCGCGGTTTCCCCGCAACCGGAGACGGAGTGGATGATGAAAAAATTTTTCCCAGGATTCGCGAGGATGATCTATATGACTTTTACGAGTGCTGCGCTCGCCATGGCCCCAGCAACCGGCGGCGCGCAGCAGGCGGGTGCCGAACTCGACCGTCGCGTCGAAGCCTACCTCAAGGCTGAGCGCAACAACTGGGACTATCTCAACGTGCCCTATCAGGACGGCAAGATTCTTCACGATCTGATTGTCAAGGGCGGGCACAAGGCGATTCTTGAAGTAGGCACTTCAACCGGGCATTCGACGATCTGGCTGGCCTGGGCAGCGGCCAAAACGGGCGGCAGGGTTACCACCATCGAGATCGACCGCGCGCGCCACGAAAAAGCGCTTGCCCATCTGCAAAAGGCCGGTGTTGCCGCATTTGTCGATGCGCGCCTCGCTGATGCACATGTGCTGGTAAAGACGCTGCCGGGTCCGTGGGACTTTGTTTTTCAGGACGCCGACAAGGAATGGTACTTGCAATATTTCCTCGACCTTGCACCGAAGATATCCAGTAAGGGCTGCTACACCGCGCACAATGTGGCGCGGCCGTATTCAAGCGAAACGGTGGCCTTTCTCGACACGGCGAGAAAGCGCGCTGATTTCAGTTTTCGCTTTGCCGAGAACGCGTCTGACGAGGGTATATCGATCAGTTGCAGGCGATAAGGCGGCAGCGGCCGGTTATTCAAGCCATGCATTAATTAATCGAGAATGCAGTCAACGTCATAAACAGATTGGAGACCAAATGAACAAACGTCAATTTCTACAAACGTCCGCCGCCGGCATTGGGTTGGTTGGCTCGCCCCTTTTTGCACAGAACATGGCTCATGGCAATACCGCCAGCCCTGTAGTCCCCGCCCACCTGCAAAACACACCGACCGGTGAATTCAATACCCAAACCTGGGGAACCCATAGTAGCGTCGACACGGGCAGCTATGTGATCGAGCGCGTTACTATGCAGAGCCAAGGTGTAGCTATTGTCGGCAATGCCCTGCTGCCAAAAACACCAGGGAAGAAACCCGCCGCGGTTGTTATCGGTCCGGTGGCGTATGTCAAGGAACAATCTCCAATGCAATATGCCACGCGCTTGGTGCGGGAGGGCTTCATTACCATAGCATTTGATCCGCGCTTTCATGGTGAAAGCGAAGGCATGCCACGGCGGTTTGAGTCCAGAACCGCCAAGGTACAAGACTTAAGAGCCGTGCTGGACTACCTCGCCAAGCGACCAGACGTGGATGCCAACCAACTTTATGTCCTGGGCGTGTGCCAAGGTGCCAACTGGGCTATTGAAGCTTGTACCGAGGATTCTCGAGTAAAGGCGCTCAGCATTGTGGCAGGACACTACTTGGTGCCGCAAGTCGCCGCCATGTACCTGGGTTCGCCAGAAAAAGTGGGGGAACGCGTCGCCCGTGGAAAAAATGCCCGCGCCCGCTTTGAAGCAACCGGGCAAGTGGACTACATCCCCATCATTGGTGACGCTGAAGCTTTGCTGCCAGCGCCTGTCATCGGCCAGTTTTATAGCCGTTGGGCAGACCGCGGCCCCTTCTGGAATTTCCATGGCCTTTGGGAGAACCGCATCACGGCAATGAGCGAGGCTGACATTTGGGGCCACAACGTGGCGGAGGTCATGAAAAATCTCAAAACACCCACCTTGATGATTCACGCCAACCGTGCCGCCAGTGGCCCTAGTGTGCCCAAAGAGCTTTTTGCGCTCATCCCCGCAAAAAGTAAAGAGCTGATATTTATGGCTGATCAAAATCAAATGATGTTTTATGAAGACCCGATCACCATCGACAGCGTAGCACCCAAGGTCGCAGCCTTCTTCAAGTCAACGCATATGATCTGAACAACTCAGCAATTTTTCTCGAGTCTAAGATTCCAGTTACAGGCGATAACGCCCCGGCGGCCGGTTGTTTACTGTGTGCCGGGGAAAGGTGTGCCGTCGCAAATACCGCTGTGATTCAGTATTTCCCCAGGTGAACGCTTTTGCCCGGTTGGCGACTGTCAGCCGGGAAACCGGGATGCGACGGCAACGAATCAAAGCGTTCAAGACTGCGGAGGGGCGCCTCGCCGCGTTGCCGCAGTGGTGCGGCGTATCCTGTGAGGAACATCGCGACCTGCAAAAGTCCATCGCCGAGTACCAGGCCAAGGCGCAGCAAGCCGCAAGGGGGGGGCGAAGGTCGCAGCAAGGTCCGGCGTAGAATTGAAAAAGGCGTCTCCGCTCTCGCGGGGACGCCTTTTTTACGGGCTGGCTGCGATTACTTGAGCAGCTTGCTTACGAGCTTGGTCAGGTCGAACATCGAGACCTGCTTCTTGCCGCCGAACACGTCTTTGAGCTTGTCATCGGCGTTGATGTTGCGGCGGTTCTTCTCGTCCTGGAGCTTGTTTTTCTTGATGTAAGCCCAGATTTTTTTCGTCACTTCGGTACGCGGCATCGGCGTCGAGCCGATGATGGGTACCAGAGCGCCGGTCGGCGAGACCGGTTTCATGAACGCGGCGTTTGGCTTGCGTGCGACCTTCTTTTTTGCGGGTTTCTTTGCGACTATCTTTTTTACAGCTTTCTTAGCAACCGTCTTTTTCGCTGCAGGTTTCTTTTTCGTGGCCATGAGAATCTCCCTCATAAATGGATTGAAGCAAAATGGATTCAAGCAAAATATTCGACTGAGAAACAGTGCCGAAACACCGCTGATCTACTGCTAGAACTTCCCCCAGTGACATCGTGCAACGAGAGGATGCTTCACTCTGTGGGCGTTGTCAATCGCCGCCAGTAGCTTTTTACCGGGGCGGCGCAGGCGCAATGTCAGGCTGGCGTAAGCCTTAGCTTGCCGGGCGTGCCGGGAAATCTGCGCCTATAATTGCGCCAGCCATCCGGCAGCGCGACGCTCGACGCGCCCGCAGTGGCAATTAAAAGCATGGACGCCACCAAGAAGAACGTCTCACTCCTCGCCGCCTGCCAGGCACTGCTGTTCACCAATAACTCCACTGTCATCGCGCTCAACGGCCTCGCCGGATACGCTCTCGCCTCGAACAAGGCCCTCGCCACGCTGCCTGTCACCGGCTGGGTGGTGGGCGCGGCGCTCTCGACGGTGCCGGCCTCGATGCTGATGCGCCGCGTCGGCCGCCGCGCCGGATTCACCGTCGGCGCGCTGATCGGCATCGTCGGCGCGCTGATCTGCGCCCTCGCGCTATGGCTGTCGAGCTTCTGGTTGCTGTGCTGCGGCACCATCGTGTTCGGTGTTTACAACGCTTTTGGCCAGTATTACCGCTTTGCAGCAGCCGACGCCTCGGGACCTGACTTCAAGGCCAAGGCGATTTCGCTGGTGCTCGCCGGGGGGCTGGTCGGCGGCATCATCGGTCCGCAGGTGAGTCAGCGCACCGTCGATCTGTTCTCGGCGCAGTACATGGGCGCCTACCTCGCGCTGATTTTTTTCCTGTTGATGGTCATCGTGCTGCTGCGCTGGCTGGACATTCCGCCGCCCGACGAGGCCGAATTGTCCGGTCCGGTCCGGCCGATGCGTGAAATCGCGGTACAGCCGGCGTTCTTCGTCGCCGTGGCTTCGGCCACAATAGGCTACGGCGTGATGAACCTGCTGATGGTCTCCACGCCGCTGGCGATGGGTTTTTGCGGCCATCCCTTCGGTGATGCCGCGACGGTGATCGGCTGGCACGTCATCGGCATGTTCGCACCGTCGTTTTTCACCGGCTCGCTGATCAAGCGCTTTGGCGTGCTCCCGGTCATGCTCGCCGGCGCGCTGCTGCTCTACGCCTGCGTGGCGATCGCGCTGTCGGGCATCACCGTGACGCATTTCTGGTTTGCGATGGTGATACTCGGTGTGGGCTGGAACTTCATGTACATCGGCGGCACCACGCTGCTGACCGAGAGCTACCGGCCCTCGGAAAAGGCCAAGGTTCAGGGCATCAACGACATGATCATTTTTGTCACCATGGCGACGACCTCGTTCTCCTCGGGACTGCTGCTCGATCGCAACGGCTGGGACACCATCAATTTTCTCGCGCTGCCCTTCATCACCATCGCCACCCTCGGACTGGTATGGATGATGACCATGGGGCGCGGACGCGCCATGGCGGCCTGAGCCACCGGGCGAAAAGGGTATGAGGCAGCTCGATCCGCAGGTGCGGGCGTTGATCGAGGGGATGGCCGGGGGCGCGTCACCCGCCTCGCCGCCGGCCGCCGACCCGGTCGCGCTGCGCGAGCTATACCGTAGTTCGCGCGCGGCGTTGCGGCCGCCGCCGCCTTGGCCCGAGGTCGCCGTGGTGCGCGACCTTGTCATGGCCGGCCCTGGTGGCGAACTGGCGCTGCGCCTTTACCGCGGCGCCGGCACCGACGCCGGCGCGCTGCTGCCGGCTGTCGTCTATTTTCACGGCGGCGGCTGGATGGTCGGCGACCTTGGCACCCACGATGTGGTCTGCCGCCAACTGGCGAATGCGGCCGGCTGCGCGCTTATCGCGGTCGATTACCGCCTCGCACCCGAACACCGGTTTCCGGCGGCGGTCGAGGACAGTGTGGCGGCGGTGCGCTGGGTCGCCGCGCAGGCTGCGGCACTGGGCATAGACGCCGCGCGCATCGCCGTCGCCGGCGACAGCGCGGGTGCCAATCTTGCGACCGTCGCCGCCCTCACGCTGCGCGACCTGCCGCTTGCCGGCGACCCCGGGCTGGCGATGCAATTGCTGGTTTATCCGGTGACCGACCTTGGCCTGCAGACGCCCTCATACGCGTCCGATACCGGGCGCTACCTGCTGACGCACGCGGACATGCTGTGGTACCGCGGCCATTACCTGCGCAATGACGCCGATATCGCCGACTGGCGTGCCTCGCCGCTGCGCGCGGCAAGCCTCGCCGGGCTGCCGCCCACCTATGTGATGACCGCCGGGTTTGATCCGCTGCTCGACGAAGGTCGGGCCTACGCCGATGCCCTGCGCGCCGCCGGGGTCGATGTCACCTATGAGTGCTTCGAGGGCCAGATCCACGGTTTTTTGCTGATGGGCGGCGTGCTCGCCGCCTCGCAGCATGCGATTTACCGCCTGGCGCAGGGCCTCACGCGCGAACTCTCCAGCAGCAGCGCTGCGGCGGCGGGCCGCGTCAGGCCGCCTCGGCCATAGGCATCGGCAGGATCGGCGAGTCGGCGTCGAAGCGCTTGCCACCGAGGAGGCAAAAGGCCGGGGCGAGGTATTTTTCGGCGGTGACCTTGACGCGCAGGTTGTCCTGCAGCGTGAACTTGCCCGAGAGCAGGTCCAGCACGCTGACATCGGCGGCGCGGCCGACAGCGAGGGAGCCGATGCTGTCTGACATCCTCACCATCTCGGCGGCGTTGCTGGTCACCGTCTTGACCACGTCGTTGAGCGGCAGGCCCAGCGTCAAGAGTTCGGTCATGGCGTGCGTGAGGCCGAAGGCGGCGACGCCGAAAAAAGGGTTCGACTGGCGGTCGGCTTCGCTGACGCGAAAGGCGTTGTCCTCGGGCGGGCGCACATTGAGCCCGTGCAGGTCGGCACCCAGCGTGTAGGGCACGATGCCCGCTTCGAGCGCCTTGCGCGCCATCGCAAACGAAAAATGCGAACCGTGGCCGACATCGACGCGCACGCCGCGGGCGATGGCTTCCCAGACGATGGGATGCACCGTTCCCTCGGCGTTGATGAAGCCGCCCGGGTGGCGCGTAAAGGGGTGGGCGAGCACGTCGCCCGCCTTGAGCAGCGGCACCACCTGGCGCACCAGTTCGTCGGCGTCCATCACCATATGGTCCTTGGTCGGCCACAACTGGCCGAGGTGGACATAGACCGGCAGGTCCGCTTCGCGGCCGATTTGCGCCGACAGCTTCACCACCTCGATGCCCCAGCGCGAGGCGCCGCCGATTTCAGCGTGGGCCTTGACCCCTTTGACGATGTCCGGGTTCTCGCGCGCGGTGCGCACGGTGTGCTCGACATTGACGCAGGAGGGCTGGTACAGGTCGGGGTAGAGGTGACCCTCCAGCCCGCCGGCGAGATAGGACGAAATAAAGGCGACAACGCGGCTTTTTGCCGGCTCGACGATGAATTTGCGAAAGCCCGGCAGTGTCATGCAGCTCGGACCGCCCTGGTCGATGAGGGTGGTCACGCCGGAGCGCACGCCGACGAGGTCGGGGTTGAGGCCAAAGGTGCCGGTGACATATTGATAGACGTGGGCGTGGGTGTCGATGAGGCCGGGCAGTACCAGCTTGTCCGTGACGTCGATGACGGTGGTGCCGGCGGACACGCCGTTGCCTGAACCGAGGCCGGTCGCCAGCGCGGCGATTTTGCCCCCGGTGATACCAACGTCGAGCTGGGCGTCGATGTTTTGCGCCGGGTCGATGACGCGGCCGCCGCGCAGAATGATGTCGAAGTGCTGTGTCATGCGTCTCTCCAGTGGCTCAATGCCGGCAATGTCAAAGGGGTTGCGCTCCGATTCCGCGGCGACCGTGACTCGCCCGGCAGCCTGCGCGTATTGGTTATTGTACTAACAATACCGCAGTCTGCTCATATGTGTTGCGTGCCTGTTGCGTGCCGGTTGCGCGCACCGGTCCGAGAAATCTCCGGCCGGCACCGCGCACGGGCTTCATGCGAGAATGCCGCATCCAGCGCCTGCGTTGCGCCATTCCGTCAACACACTCTTCCGAGCCATGAAGCAAAAACCAGTCCTTCCCGCCGCCGCGCCGCGGCGCGCCGGCAAGCCCGTTCGTGACGTTCTCAACCGCCGCCCCGGCTTCCTGATCCGGCGCCTGCACCAGATTCATACCTCGCTTTTCGCCGAGGAGTGCGAAGCCTTCGGCATCACCCCGGTGCAGTACAGCCTGATGACGGCGCTGCTGCACCATGGTGAGGCGGACCAGGTCTCGCTTGCGGCAGAGGTGGGCATAGACCGCGCCAATACGACCGATGTGCTGCGCCGGCTTGAGGAGCGAGGGCTGATCGCGCGCGAAATGTCGGCCGCCGACAGCCGCGCCAAGCTGTGCACGCTGACGCGCGAGGGCCGCAAGCTGGCGCTCGCCATGGACAAGGCGGTGCGGCGCGCCCACGACCGCACCGTGGCCGTGCTGCCGGCGGCCGAGCGCAAGGCTTTCATCGCCAGCCTGCGCCGGCTGGTCGATGCCTATAACGAGCTCGGACGCACGCGGCTGCGGCTGAAGTAGTGTGCGCCCGGGCGCCGGGGGGGGGGGCGGTAGCCTGTGATTGCCGGTCACTGCTACGCGTCATTGCGGGCACAGCAGCAGAAAATTAGGTGTGTACACAAACCAAAATATCGCCGCGCCGCGCGACATCAGGCATACTTGTTGCGAGGTTTTTCGAATTCGCACGCCGGCAAAAGCGAGTCCGGCGTTTTTCTGAATCCGCCATTCTGCCAACCCGCATAAAGATACGCCCCTCATGAGCGCTGACAGCAAGCAACAGCCGGCAAAAAAGGCCGGCGGCAAGGGCGTAGGCGCCCGACTCGCGCGCAAGGAAGACGATCGTTTCATGCGCGGCCGCGGCCAGTTTGTCGGCGACATGCGCATGGATGGCATGCGCGAAGTGGCTTTTACGCGCTCACCGCTGGCGCACGCGACACTCGGCGCCATCACCAAACCCGAAGGTTTCGAGGGCGATGTGTTCATCCACGCCGACCTCGCCGGCGTGCTGCCCATCACCGCCAACTCCGGCGTCAAGGGCTTCAAGAAATCCTCGCAGCCGGTGCTCGCCAGCGGCAAGGTGCGCCTGGTCGGTGAAATGGTCGCGATGTGCGTCGCCGCCACGCGCGCCGAGGCCGAAGACCTCGCCGCGTTGGTGCAGGTTGATTACGACGCGCTGCCGGCGGTGTCCGACATGATTGCCGCGGTCAAGGCGCCGCCCGCGCTGGTGCACGAGCACTGGGGCGATAACGTCTTCCTCGAAACCCTGGTTGATGCCGACCTCTCCGACATCAAGGCGCACGCGGCAATCAAGGTGTCGCGGCGCATCCGCACCGCACGCCAGTCGATGGCGCCGATGGAAGGGCGCGGCGTGCTGGCCTGGTACGACAGCCGCCTTGAGCAGCTCACCGTCTATACCGCGGCGCAAATGCCGCACATCGTGCGCGCCGGGCTGTCCGAGTGCCTGGGCCTTGATCAGGGCCGCATCCGCGTCGTCGCGCCCGATGTCGGCGGCGGCTTCGGCTACAAGGGCATCCTGCTGCCCGAGGAAGTCTGTGTTGCCTGGCTCGCCATGAAAACCGGCCGGCCGATACGCTGGATCGAAGACCGTTACGAGCAGTTGTCGGCCAACACCAATTGCCGCGAGCACTATTACGACATTACCGGCTACGCCGACAAGGACGGCCGCCTGCTGGCGCTGGACTGCGACGCCATGGTCGATTCGGGCGCGTATTCGTCATATCCGTTTTCCGCCTGCCTGGAAGGGGCGCAGGTCAGTTCCATCCTGCCCGGCCCGTATCGCATGGAAAAATACCGCTGCCACACCTGGTCGGTGGCGACCAACAAGCCGCCGATCCTGCCCTACCGCGGCGTGGCAAGAACCGGCGTGTGCTTTGCGATGGAGCTGGTCATGGACGCCATCGCGCGCGAGGCCAAACGCGAGCCCTTTGAAGTGCGCCTGCTCAACCTGGTGCCGCCCGAGCTGATGCCCTATACCAACATCACCAACAAGTATTTCGACAGCGGCGATTATCCCGAGGCGCTGCGCCGCGCCGTCAGGATGATAGACATCCCCAAGTGGCGCGCACGGCAACAAGCCGGCGAGGCCGACGGTCGCAAGGTCGGCATCGGGATTTCGATATTTTGCGAGCAGGGCGCCCACGGCACCTCTGTCTATCACGGCTGGGGCATTCCCATGGTGCCCGGCCACGAGCAATGCCAGGCGAGACTCTCGCCCGACGGCGTGCTGGAGCTGCGCATCGGCGCACACTCGCACGGGCAGGGCATGGAGACCACGCTGGCGCAGGTGGCGAATGAAGTTCTCGGTATCGACCCGGATCGGGTGCGCCTGATCCACGGCGACACCGCGCTGACGCCTTACTCGACCGGCACCTGGGGCTCGCGCTGCGCCGTGATGTCCGGCGGCGCCGTCGCCACCGCCTGCCGCGAAATCGAAAAGCGCCTGCGTCACATCGCCTCGCGGCTGATGGAGGTGGCCGGCGCCGACCTTGAATTCACCGATGGCGACGTGCGCGTCGCCGGCACCGACAAGAAAATGAGCCTGCAGCAACTGGCGCATGTCTGGTACCGCCAGCCGCAATTGCTGCCGGCCGACGTCGATCCGGGTGGACTCGAAGCCACCGCCGGCTATAAAACCGTCAAGGACACCGGCACCTTCAGCTACGCCTGCCACGCCGTCGCCGTTGCCGTCGATACCGAGATCGGTCATGTCGAAATCCTCGACTACGTCATCGTCGAGGACGGCGGCACCATGATCAACCCCATGGTTGTCGATGGTCAGGTGTTCGGCGGCACGGCGCAAGGCATAGGCACGGCGCTGTACGAGGAAATGCCTTACGACGACAACGCCCAGCCGCTCGCCTCGACGCTGGCCGATTACATGCTGCCCGGCCCGACCGAGGTGCCAGAGCCGCGCCTCGAACACATGGAGACACCGTCTCCCCTCACGGCATTCGGACAAAAGGGCATAGGCGAGGGCGGTGCCATCGCGCCGCCGGCGGCGATTGCCAATGCCGTCAACGATGCGCTGAAAGAGTTTGGCGTCGAAATGCTCGAATCACCGATTTCGCCGCGGCGCTTGCTGGCGGCGTTGTCGGCGGCGAAGGTGAAGGCGGCATGATTGCGACCGGAATTGAGCAGCAGGCAGACCATACAGCCCATGTCATCCCGAGCGAAGCGAGGGATCTGCTGTCGGGCAGGATAAAAAGCAGATTCCCCGGGCGGTGCCCTCGGAATGACAGGCTTAGGGGTGGTTGCATGAAGGCCGCCGCACACATTCGAGGCTTTGATGCCGCAAGGGCTACGGCATGAAAGCCGCCCGGTTTGATTACGAAAAGCCGCGTGCCCTTGCTGATGCGCTCAAGCTGCTCGCCGGCGGCGGCGGCATGGCCAAGGTCATTGCCGGCGGCCAGTCCTTCGGGCCGATGCTCAACCTGCGCCTGGCGCAACCGGAACTGCTCGTCGATGTGCGCGGCCTGGCCGAGCTCATTGCGGCGGGCGAGGACAAGGACAGCGTGACGCTGGGCGCCTGCACCACGCATGCGGCAATCGAAGACGGCCGTGTGCCCGATGCCACCGCCGGCATGATGCGTTTTGTCGCGCACGACATCGCCTATCGCGCGGTGCGCAACCGCGGCACTATTGGCGGCAGCCTCGCCCATGCCGACCCGGCCGGCGACTGGGTCAGCGTGCTGATGCTGCTCGACGCCGTGGTCATCATCAACGGACCGCGCGGCGAGCGCCGCGTGCCGGCCAGCCAGTTCGTCACCGGTGCGCTGGCGACGGTGCTGGCCGAAGACGAAATTCTGACCTCGGTGCGCATTGCGAAATTCTCGCCCACGGCGCGCTGGAGTTATTACAAGTTCTGCCGCAAGACCGGTGAGTTCGCCGAGGCGATTGCCGGCTTTGTCGTCGATCCGGCGCGCGGGGTGTGCCGCGCCGTCATCGGCGCCGCCGAGGGCGCGCCGGTGGTGATCGCCGACGCGTCGCCACTGGTCGGCAATTTGGACCAGGCCATCGCCTCGAAAGCCACGTCCAGCGCGGGTTTCCAGCCTGGTAGCTATGAATTCCAGGTGCACATGGCGGCCTTGAAGCGTGCCTCGGAGAGACTGCAATGAAGCCGATCAAACTGTCGGTCAACGGCAAGACGGTGCAAGCCATGGTCGAGCCGCGCACCCATCTTGCCGATTTCCTGCGCGAAACCGAACGCCTCACCGGCACCCATGTCGGCTGCGAGCACGGTGTCTGCGGTGCCTGCACCATAGAGATCGACGGTGCGCCCGCGCGCTCGTGCATTGCGTTTGCGGTGGCCTGCGAGGGTGCCAGTCTGCGCACCATCGAAGGCTTTGACGATGATGCGGTGATGGCGCGACTGCGCGCGGCCTTCACCGCCGAGCACGCGCTGCAATGCGGTTATTGCACGCCCGGCATGCTGATCACCGCGCGCGACATTGTCATGCGCCTCCCCGAAGCCGACGAGGCACGCATCCGCCACGAGCTCTCGGGCAACCTGTGCCGCTGCACCGGTTATGTCGGCATCGTGCGCGCCATCAAGCGCGTGCTGGCGGAACAAAAAATCACCGAAAGCAAGACATGAAAACACTGGTCAAGGGCGGCTGGGTCGTCAGCTACAAGGGCGGCGCCCACTGCATGGACCGCGATTTCGAAGTCGCCTACGAAGGCGACGACATCATCTATATCGGCCCCAGATTCGAGGGCAATGCCGATACCGTCATCGACGCCGCCGGCAAGCTGGTCTGCCCCGGTTTTATCGACACCCACGTGCACACCGGCCACCGCGCCTCGCACCGCCTCATCACCGACAGCGGCCGCGGCGAATTTTTCGGCCAGCCTTTTCTCGAAATCAGCGTACCCAAAGAGGGCACGCGCATAGACGGTGATGTGCGCTACCTGCGCCCGGACGAAGCCGGCGCCGGGGACGAAATCGAATTTAACGCCGCCTTCACCGTGGCCGAGATGCTGAGGAACGGCATCACCACCTTTGTCGAATACGGCAGCCAGATCCGCATCCAGGAAGCCCTCGCCAAACAGTGTGCGCGCCTCGGTGTGCGCGGCTACCTCGGCCCCGGCTACGACAGCGGACGCTGGGTCGGTGACGAGCACGGGCGCCTGAAGCGCATCACCGACGAGGCCGCGGGCCTCGCCGGCATGGCCGACGCGGTGAAATTCATCGAACGCATGGACGGCGCCGAGGGCGGACTGATACGCGGCATCCTGGTGCCGCGCGAACTGGAGACCACCAGTCTTGACATCATGCGCCGCACGCGCGTGCTCGCCGATGAAATGAAGCTGCCGATGGCGACGCACGCCGCCTACAACATCCTCGAATTCCATGACATCGTGCGCGAGCACCGCATGACGCCGATCGAGGTGCTCGACAGCCTGGGCATGTTGCGCCCCACGCTCAACATCGGCCACGGCAATTTCATCGCCGACAACCCGAAGCTCAATTACCCCGGCGCGCGCGACCTCAAGCTGATGGGGGCGGCCGGCGTGTCGATTTCGCATTGCGCCATCAACATCGTGCGCCGCGCGCGTGCCCTCGACTCGTGGAAAAAATACACCGAGGCCGGCGTCAATATCGCACTTGGCACCGATACCTATCCGCGCGACCTGATCCTCAACATGCGCACCGCCTCGTATCACGGCAAGGTCATGAGTTCGGACTACAAGGCCGCCACCGCAGCCGACGTGTTTTGTGCCGCGACGCTGGGCGGCGCGCGTTCGCTCGGCCGCGACGACCTCGGCCGCCTTGCCGTGGGCGCGCGTGCCGACATGCTGATTGTCGATCTCACCGGCGGCGACACGCTGCGCATGGGGCCGATACGCGATCCGGTGAAGACGCTGGTCGAGTGCGGCGTCGGCAATGATGTCGATACCGCCATCGTCGCCGGCAGGGTGCGCATGCAGGGCGGCAAGATACCCGGCATCGACTTTGCCGCGCTGCGCGCCCGCGCCCAGGCCAACGGCGAAAAAATCTGGGCCGGCTGGCAGCAATCCGATCCGCTCGGGCGCACCGCGCTGCAGGCGAGTCCGTGGTCGTTCTGTCCTTCTTGCGATCGTGACGACAGCGGCGACTGAACGCGCGCCCATGAACGGCGCCGAGGTGATGCTGCGCACGCTGCTCGCCTGCGGCGTCGATACCTGTTTCGCCAATCCGGGCACGTCCGAAATGCAGTTCGTCGCCGCGCTCGACCGTGTCGCCGGCCTGCGCCCGGTGTTATGCCTGTCCGAGATCGTCGCCACCGGCTGCGCCGACGGCTATGCGCGCATGAGCGGACGGCCTGCTGCGACGCTGCTCCATTGCGGCCCCGGCCTCGCCAACGGCATTGCCAACCTGCACAATGCGCGCCGCGCGCATTCACCCATTGTCAATATCGTCGGCGATCACGCCAGTTGGCACCTGCCCAATGACCCGCCGCTTGCCGCCGACCTGGACGGCCTCGCCGCCGCCGCCTCGCACTGGGTGCGTCGCGTCAGCCTAGCCGCGGCGGTCGGCGCCGACGTTGCGGCGGCGGTGGCTGCGGCGCGCACAGCGCCAGGTTGCATTGCCACGCTGATCACCCCCGCGGACGTGGCCTGGACGGCGGGCGGGACGCCGGCTGCGGCATTGCCGGTACCCGCGCCCGCAATCGTGCCCGCAACCGTGCCCGAGGCGCGCATCGCCGAAATAGCCGCAGTGCTCGAGACCGGCGAACCGGTGCTGCTGTTGCTGGCGCGCGGCGGCCTGCTCTTGCCCGGCTTGAACAGCGCGGCCCGCATCCGCCAGCATGGTGGTGCCGCACTGATGGCGCCGATGCAGGTGGCGCGCGCCATGCGCGGTCGCGGCCTGCCGCGCGTCGATCGCCTGCCCTATGCCATAGACCATGCGCTCGCCGCGCTCGCGCCCTACCGCCACATCGTGTTGTGCGGCGCGCGGGCGCCGACGGCGTTTTTTGCCTACCCGGACAAGCCCGGCCTGCTCGCACCGGCCGGTAGCCGCGTCCACACGCTGTCGGCGCCCGACGAAGACACGGCCGACGCCCTGGCGCGCCTGGCGGCGGCAATCGGTGCGCCGCAGTTCGTCGCGCCCGCGACGCCGCCTGCGGATACCGCGCCGGCCCATGCTGCGGGCCTGCCCACGCCCGAGTCCTTTGCCCGCGCACTGAGCGCGCGCCTGCCGGGGCAGGCGATTGTGGTCGATGACGCCGTGTCCACCGGTCGCGGCCTGTTTCCGCTGACCTTTGACGCCGCGCCGCATGACTGGTTGCAGGTGACCGGCGGTTCGATCGGCTTCGGCCTGCCGGCGGCGACCGGCGCAGCCATCGCCAGCCCGGGGCGCAAAGTCGTCTGCCTGCAAGGTGACGGCGGCGCGATGTATTCCTTGCCGGCATTGTGGACGCAGGCGCGCGAGCGCCTTGACGTCGTCACCGTGCTATTTTCGAACCGGGCATACAAAGTGCTTTTTAACGAGATGACAGGCGTTGGCGCCAGCGTCGGGCCGGCGTCGCGGCGCTTGCTCGAGTTGAACGATCCCGCGCTCGACTGGGTCAAGCTGGCAGAGGGGCAGGGGGTCGAAGCGGTGCGTGCCGGCGACATGGCGCGCTTTGACGCCGTGTTCCAGGCCGCGCTGTCGCGTTCCGGGCCGATGCTGATCGAGCTGGATATGTAGTACTGCGGGCGGCGCTTGCGCGGGGAATAATCAAGTGCGCATTGCTTCGTTCACAGACGGATGCCGCTGCGGCAATATGAAAATTTTGCGCTCATCACTGGAGAAACGTATGGACCGACTCAACACGCACCGATTCAACATGCACCGATTCATCAATCTGCTCTGCGCGGCAATGCTGTTGTCACCGCTGGTCGCAGGCCCGGTGCTGGCGCAGGCCTACCCCAACAAGGCGGTGAAGATCATCGTGCCCTTCGGCCCCGGCGGTGCCGCCGATTCGCTGCCGCGCCTGCTCGGCGGCAAGCTGTCCGAAATGTGGGGCCAGCCGGTGGTGATTGAAAACCGCACCGGTGCCGCCGGCAACATCGGCATGGACGCCGGCGCCAAGGCCGCGCCCGATGGCTACACGCTGACCTCGGCGCCGGTCGGCAACCTCGCCGTCAACCCGCACATGTACGCCAGGCTCGGTTACGAGGTGTTCAAGGATTTCACGCCGATCACGCTGATCGGCTCGGTGCAGAACGTGCTGGTGGTCAACCCGTCGGTGCCGGCCAACACGCTGGCCGAGCTGATTGCGCTCGCCAAGGCGCAGCCGGGCAAGCTTACCTTCGGTTCGGGCGGCGCCGGCAGCCAGGCGCACATCGGCATCGAACTCATCAAGGCGGCGGCCGGCATCGACATGGTGCACATCGCCTACAAGGGCGTCGGCGATTCCATCAAGGACTTGCTCGGCGGCCAGATCAGCATGGTGCTGGCGCAGATTCCGGCGGTCAAGCCGCTGATCGACAGCGGCAAGCTGCGCGCGCTGGGTGTTGCCAGCCTGCAGCGCACCGTCACGCTGCCCGGTGTGCCGACCATCGCCGAAGCGGGCAACATCAAAGGCTTTGAAGCGGTGTCCTGGTATGCGCTGGTCGGACCGGCCGGCATGCCGAAAGAGGCGGTGACAAAAATCCAGGCCGACAGCCTCAAGGCCTTGCAATTGCCGGAGATCCGCGAGCGCCTGCTCGGCTTCGGCGCCGACCCGGTCGGCAGCACCCCCGAGCAACTGGCGGCCATCATGCGCGCTGACTATGACCGCTATGGTGCCATCATCCGCAAGCTCGGCATCAAGGCCGATTGATGACGCGTTCGGCAAAGTGAGGCGGCGATGATCGTCAATGCACGCATGTATTCGGTCACGCCGGCCGCCACCGCTGCCTGGCAGGAACTGCTGTCGTGGGTGATGGTGCGGGCGGGCGTGGACTGGCAGTTCGTCACGCACAATCCGCCGCTCCTGCTGTCGGACCTGTGGTCGCGCGAAGACCTCGGCCTGGTGCAGATGTGCGGCCTGCCGTTTTCGCGGCGCGAGCCGCGCGCCACCGCCATCGTCGCACCGGTGCCCTCGCTGGCGCAGTACGGCGGCGAGTCGGTGTACATGTCCTATCTCGCGGTGCGCGCCACCGCGCCCTTCACGCGCATCGAAGATACCTTCGGCAAGCACGCCGGCTATACGCTCAAGGATTCGCAATCGGGCTATTTCGCTTTCCGCCATTTCCTGCTCTCGCAGCATGGCCGCGACGACCAGTATCCGCAGATCACCGGCGGGCTGATGAATGCGCGCGGCATCGTGCAGGCATTGGTGGCCGGGCGCATCGACATCGGCCCGCTCGACAGCTATGTGTTCGACCTCATCCGTGCCGGCGACCCCGAATTCGCGGCGCAGGTGAAGATCATCGCCAGCACCGATCCGACGCCGATGCCGGCCATTGTCGGCAAACCCGGCCTCGATATCGCCACGCTGACGCGCCTGCGCGAGGCGTTTTTCGCCGCCGTGGACGAGCCCGCGCTCAGGCCCTGCCTCGCCACGCTGCTGATCGCACGCTTCATCGTGCCTGAACCGGCCTCGTATGGCATGCAGGACAGCCGGGCGAAACAGGTTGAGCTGGCACCGGCCTGGCCCTGAGTGTGTTGCCCGTCCGCCGTTTCGACGGGCGATCAGACTGGCCTCGGGCACTGAATTGGGTCGCGCCGTGCGTTCAGCCGCTTTACTTTGGTGCGCCGGGGCGGGCGGCGTCGTGCATCATAGCCAAGCAAAAACAGCGCTCTTGCCGCTTTGCGTCGCGCTCATAAAGTTTGCATACAAACCATATTGAGCCACAGCATTCCGCCCGTGGTCATAGCGACGGAGCCGATCCCATGCGAACCCTGCCCACTCCGAGCCTGCAACACCTTTCCGCCTCTGTGCGCCCGCGGCTGCTGCAGTGGCTGTCGCTGCTTTGCGTGGGGCTTGCCGCCGGGGCGGCCTCGTATGGCGCCGGCGCCCAGACCATCAAGATCGGCGCGCCGCTGGCGCTGTCGGGCGGCCTCGCCGACGAGGGCAAAAAACAACAGGCGGCCTACGAGCTGTGGCTTGAGCGCATCAACGCCGCCGGCGGCATAGAGAAGTGGGGCAGGGTGGTGCGCGAGGCGAAGCTGAAGGTCGAGTAGGGCCGAGCGGGATTACCCGCCTAGCAGCCTGTCGGTCAGCCGCTTTTGGTACCGCACTGCTGCCCGGACATCCATCGATCATCGGCCAGTACGACGGAGGTTTCGACCTGTCTTGCCGGGATCGACCAGTATTGGCGCAGGAGGGAATTCTTTTGAGCGGCAGGCACGATGATGAATCCGTTCCTTTGGTAGAACGCGATGGCCCAGGACGCATCCGCCCAGGTGCCGATCAAAAAGGGTTTGGTCGTGAGCCCTTGTACATGGCGGAGCAAGCCCCCGCCAACGCCCGTGCGCTGAGAGCCCGGCGTGACGTAGGCGTGGCGCACCAGTGCGACCTCGCCCTTGTCCTGGGTGCCCATCACGCCCAGCAGTTGTCCGTCTTCTTCGGCCACCCAGAAATCAATGCCGGCGGCGATTTCCCGTTCCAGTTCGGTCGCCGGCATATACGGTTCGTGCCAGCGGTCGGGCGGAATCACGTCGCGATAGGCCTCGGCGGCGGCGTTGATGATCGCCAGGACCGCCGGCGCATCTGCATTGCGGCTTTTTCGGATCAGGGCCATGGCGTCGGCAATTGCGGTTTGGACCTCAGAAATGCGATCCGGGCTGCTTCAGGAATTCGATTTCCTCCGCGCTCGACTCGCGGCCGAGGATGGCGTTGCGGTGGGGGTAGCGGCCGCAGCGGTCGATGATGGCTTTGTGGCGCGTCAAACTCGGGCGCGGCACTCCACCAGGACTTTGGCGGGGTTTCTACAAACCAGAATGTAAGGATGTCTTGATGCATGTCTTGTGCCCTTGCTCGGCGCAACTTACTGAACTGCGAATTGCCGGCTGACCGGGTGTCGCCCGCTTTCCGGTCATTCTGCACCGAGGCCATGCGCAATTCAAACCCAGAACGGGCGCCGGCGTGCCGGAGTGCCGGCGGCTGGAAATGCCCGCCAGGCGGGCGTTTCCAGCCCCTATGCGATGATCCGCGCGCTCAGCGCATCCTGGCGACGGCCTGCTTGCTGCCGATCTGGGTCTCCCAGATGGTCACCACCGGAAAACCTGTTTCCAGTTTTCGCACTTCTTCGCTTACCGCGAGGCTCAACTCGCGGTCGCCCTCGAGCCGGCACGCCGACAGTTTGGCGAGGAATACGAAGCGATCCTGTTCGAAGGCGGTCTTGGCTTCGCGCGGCGTGCTGAAGCGGCTTTTGCTGTCGATGAAGTATTTCACCGTGGCGACCTTTTCGCGCAGCGCCCTGCTCAGGGCATCGAGCGCGAATTCGCCCGTGATCGGCATCGGCGCTGACGCGCGGTAACTGCCCGGCGCAGGCGGCGGTGTCATCTGGTAGCCGATTTCTGTCGGGTTGTTGGTTTTGACGCCGGGCTTTTTTTCGCGCACGTTCAGAAAAAGCGCGCCGACACCGGTGACCCTGGTCTTGAGCAAAAACTCGAAGGCGCTGTCGTCCTCGCTGTGCGGCGCGCCGAGCGCGATAAACGTCGCTCCTTGATCGGTGTAAACGAACAGCCCCCTGTCACCCGCCCGCCTGCCTGACACGACGGTAAAGCGCTCGTTGAGCGCGACGCCCATGGCACGGGCGCAGTCCATGTAAGCCGGCAGGCCAGGTGGCGCGGCCTGGGCCACGGGTACAAATAGCGGCAGCAAAAACGCCGGCAATGCCAGAACAGGGGAAAGATGCAGAATTGCGCGACGGAGGGACGGTGATTCGCGCAAGACGGTGCGCATTCAGGTCCTGCGTATCCGCGGACGAAACCGGGTGGGGACCACCGGTGGTGTACCTGCCGTGTTTTTCAAGTGCGTGCCAGTCAAGGAACCTGCCTGGAGGGGAAGTGTACTTGAAGACTTTGGCCCTGGACAGCGGGTTTGCGCGGGCGGTCCTAACGTCCGAACATCCCCGTCACCGGCACGATCAGACCGCCCGCCCCGGTCGCCGCCACCACGATCCACAACTGCGTGCGCACCAGCGCAATCGGCGTGCCCGGCCACAGCATCAAGCGCTGCATGCGCGGCAGCAGGATGATGGACAGGCTTAGCGTGGCCGTGCCCAGCGCTGCAAGGGTGAAGGCGCTGGTGAACCAGGCGTGTCCCGCGCCGGTGGCCTGATCGATGACCAGGCCGCCGACCAGCATCGCGTTCCAGATGGCGACCCAGGCGACGAGGACATTGGGTCGAAAGTGAGTGTGCAGTGTCAGGGCCATTCGAGAAGGGTGGTTTGACGCATAGCGCTCACGCTATCACAGTTCATTCTGTGCGGCCGTTGTACCGGCTGGTGGGCGCGATCACAGAAAGCGTGGACAGTAGGTGGGAAGAACGGGAAGGGCTGCAAGAGGACAAGTTTGCCGTTTCAGCGTTGCCGCCTCGCAATGGGGAGCGGGGTGATGCGCCGGAGGGGTCCACCCGGCGTCGCCCTCCAGCCTGTCGCCCGGCTAAATCCCGAGATACGCCTGCCTTATCCCTGGGTCTTCCGACAACGCCGCCGTGGTGCCGTGCATGGCTACGCGACCGGTTTCGATGACATAGGCGCGGTCGGCGAGGTCGAAGGCGGTGAACACGTCTTGTTCGACGACGAGAATGGCGAGACCCTGCTTGTTGATGCCCATCAGCGATTCACTGAGGAGTTCGACGGCGCGCGGGGCGAGGCCGAGCGAAAGCTCGTCGATCATCAGCAATTGCGGGCGCGACATGATGCCGCGGCCGATGGCGCACATTTGCTGTTCTCCGCCGGAGAGTGTGGTGGCGTCCTGGCTTTCGCGTTCCTTGAGGCGCGGGAAAATGGTGAAGACTTCCTCGAGGTCGCGGTTAATATCGGCGCGGCTGACGCGGCGGCTGTAGGCGCCTATCAGCAGGTTGTCGCGCACCGACATGCCGCGAAACAGGCGCCGGCCTTCGGGCACATGGGCGATGCCTGATTCGAGCACGGCGTCAGGGTCGGCCGCAGTGATGGCCTTGCCGCCCAGCGTGATGCTGCCGGTCCTGGCCTTGACCAGACCGGAGATGGTGCGCAAGAGCGTGGACTTGCCCGCGCCGTTGGAGCCGACGATACAGGCGATTTCGCCGGGCTGGACTTGCAGGTCTATGCCCCACAACACCTGTACGTCGCCGTAGCCGGCGGTGAGGCCTTCGATTTTCAGCAGGGGCGCGGTCATTTGGCCGTGCCTTCGCGCAGTTTCTGGCGCTCGGCGAACTTGCTGCCGAGGTAGGCCTCGATGACCCTGGGATCCTTGACCACTTCCTGCGGGGCGCCGGCGCTGATGAGTTCGCCGTGGTGCAGCACCAGGATGCGCTGCGACAGCGACAACACCACCTTCATCAGGTGCTCGATCAGGATGATAGTGACGCCGCGTGCGGCAATGGCGCGGATGAGCGCGAGAGCCTGGTCGATTTCGGAGGTGTTGAGGCCGGCGTTCACTTCGTCAAGCAGCAGCACCTTGGGTTTCATCGCGAGGCTTTTCGCCAGTTCGAGGCGCTTGCGCGAGGGCAGGGTCAGCGCGGCGGCGGGGCGCAGGGCGTCGGCGGCAAGGCCGACAAAATCAAGGTGCGCCATGGCTTCGGCGTCGGCTTGCGCGCGGTCGGCGGCCGCACCGGCGAACAGCGCGCCGGCCGAAACGTTTTCGAGCACGGTCATGGCCGGGAAGGGCTGCACGATCTGGAAGGTGCGGGCAATGCCGCGGCGCGCCGCCTGGAAGGGCCGTTGCTGCGTGACATCGGTGCCGCGGAACACCACGCTGCCCGAGCTTGCCGGGAACACGCCGGTGACGAGGTTGACGAGGGTGGTCTTACCCGCGCCGTTGGGACCGATGAGGCCGACGATCTCGCCCTCGGACAGCGTGAAGCTCACATCCTTCACCGCCTGCACGCCACCAAAGGCCTTGGACATGTGGTCAACCTTGAGCAGGACTTCGCTCATGCGGCCCTCTTTTTGAAACGTACGCGATTGAAGCGCACGCGCAGCAGGCCACCGGGCAGGAAAAATATCAGGATCACGATCACCAGACCGAGCACGCCCTGGTTGTAATCGAGGAACTTCGCCCAGATGGTTTCTTCCATAAGTACAAACAGCGCCGAGCCGACGACGGGCCCGAACACCGTGCCGGGGCCGCCGAGCAGCACCATCACCGGCGCCTTGAGCGTGAGCAGGATGGAAAACGAATCGGTGGGCGAGATGTAGGCGACCCATGAGGCGTAGGCCGCGCCGATCGCCCCGCAGAACACCGCCGAGAGCACGAAGGCATAGATCTTGTAGCGCGTCACGTCGATGCCGACCATGTCGGCGGCGTCCTCGTTCTGCTGGATGCAGCGCAGGCCGAAGCCGAGCCGCCCGCGATCAACGAGTACCGTCGCGATGAAGGCGAGCAGCATGATCACGAGCATGGTGTAAAGGAACACGCGGCCGATGAAGTCCGGGCCGCCGGGGAGGAATTTGACGTTGAGGCCCTCGCCGCCGCCGGTGAGACCGGACCACGAGGACGCCAGTTGCGACAGCACCTCGACAATGGCGATGGAGCCGATGGCAAAGTAATGGCCCTTCATGCGCAGGATCATGAGTCCGATCACCGCCGCAAAGGCCGCGACAATAAGCGCACCGCCCAGCCACGCCACAGGCAGGAACATCCCGGCGTTTTGCAGCAGCGCGCCCGAATACGAACCGAGCCCGACAAAGGCGGCGGTGGCGAAGGACGGATAGCCGGTGAAGCCGCCGATGAAGTTCCACGAGAGCGCAATCGCGCCGTACATGGCAAGGAAGGTGGCGATCTTGACGATGTAGTTGCTGGCCACCCAGGGTGTGGCGGCGAGCGCGAGCACCCAGATGGCGAAGAGGATCCAGGGCAGGCGCGCCTTCATTCGTAGCCCTTCTTGCCCATCAGGCCGGTGGGGCGCACCACCAGCAGCACCAGCATGATGACAAAGCCGATGAGGATGGCGTTTTGCGGTCCCCACCAATGGCCGGCGAAGCTTTCGATGAGGCCAAGCGCCAGTCCGCCGACGAGCGCGCCCGGAACGGTGCCCAGGCCGCCGATGACGCAAATGACAAAGGCCTTGCCGAGGAACAGGCCCGTTACGCTGGTGGTGATGGGGAAGACCACCGACACCAGCGCCCCGCAGGCGCCGGCCATGAAGGCGCCGAGGCCGAAGGTGATGGCATAGACCTTGTTGACCTTGATGCCCATCAGCGCTGCGGCGTCACGGTCCATGCGCACGGCGACGATGGCGCGGCCGGTGCGCGAGGTGCGCAGGATGAGGTAGAGCAATCCGGTGAGCGCCAGGGCGAGCACCATGGCGGCGACACGGTCGAGGGACATGATCACCCCGCCGATGTCGATGCGCCCGAGGTCGAGCACCACGCGACGCGGCGTGGCGCTGAAGGCGATGTTCATGGCGTTGTAAAGGATCATGTCCAGGCCGAAGGTGAGTGTCAGCGTGGTCAGCACCGGGCGCATGATCACGCGGTTGATGATGCCGTACTGGATGAGGTAGCCGAGCAGGAACATCAGCATCGCAACCGGCAGCATCATGACGAAGGGGTTGATCTTCAGGTGCAGCCAGGCGAAAAACGCGAGGTAGCCGCCGAGGATGATGAAGGCGCCGTGCATCATGTTGATGACGTTGAGCACGCCCCATACGAGCGAGAAGCCGACCGCTATGCAGGCGTAGAGCGCGCCCAGCATCAGGCCGTTGGCAATGACTTGACCGTATTCCATCGTGGATTAAGCGAAGACCCGCGTGATCATGCTATGCGAAGGCGGTGGCGCCGCCGCCGCGTGAACCGGCAGCGGCGTCCCGGGCGGGACGCCGCTGCCGGCTGGAATTACTGCGCCGGCCGCAAGTTTGATTGCTTGATGCTCTCCGGATACAGGATGACCGGTTTGCCGCCCTGCACCTGGATGATGGGCAGGTCGCGTCCGCCGTTCATGCCGTTGGCGCTGAACTTGATCGGGCCGTAGAAGGTCACGATGTCGAGGGCGGCAAGTGCGTCGCGCACCTTGGCCTTGTTCAGCGTGCCGGCCTTCTCGATGGCCTTTTGCAGCGCCACCAGCGCGGCGGCGGCCGCGGCATGTACGTAGTCCGGATCTGACTTCTCGCGCGCAACGAACTCGTCGTAGAAGGCCTTGGTCGAGCCCCACGGGTCGTCCCCCTTGAACTGCGCGCTGTGGTGCCACCAACTCGCGCTGGTCACGCCTTCTGCGAGTGGGCCGAGAGAGTCGATGAATTCCTTGTACACCGGGCCGGTAATCATGGTGATCACCGGCGCCTTGACGCCAAGGTCGGACATCTGCTTGCGTGCGAGCACCAGGTCCTTGCTGTAGCCGGTGATGTAGATCCAGTCCGGGTTGAGCGACTTGATCTTGGCGATGGGTGTGGCAAGGTCGAGCGCGCCGACCGGGTAGTACTCAAGAGAAACGATCTGCAACCCGGCCTTTTTGGCCGCATCGTTCATCACCGTGGCCATGGCCTTGGGAAAGACGTCGTCGCGACCGAGGATGGCGATGCGCTTGGCGTTGGGCTGCTGCTTCATGACCACCGTGAGCAGGTTCTCGACGCTGCCGCTGTTGGGCGCGAGCGTGCCGAACATATATTTGTAGCCCTGGTTGAAAATCGAATCGGACGAGGCGCTGGTGGCCATGACCGGTACGCCGTAGCGCTCGGCCACGCCGGCGACGACCTTGGTGTGCCCGGAGCCGAAGGGCGCAAGCAGGAAGTCCACCTTGTCATCAACGATCAGCTTCTCGGCCAGTTGCTGCACGCGCTGCTCATTGGTCTGGTAGTCGTACTGGATCAGCTCGACGCGCATCTTCTTGCCGCCGACGCTGATACCACCCGCGGCGTTGACGCGCTTCAACCACATGTCGTAGGCGATCTGCTGTTTCTTGCCCTCATCGGCGAGGCCGCCGGTGAGCGCCAGCGGCGCGCCGATCTTGATCGTCTGGGCCTGGGCCGCACCGGCGAGGAGGCCGGCAGAGACCAACAGCGCCGAGGCGAGGTGTGCAATTGCCTTGAATCGTTTCATGGTGACCTCCCGGGTAAAGTGGTTATCATACTAACAATTTCCTGCGGTGGGTGCAGCAAGACGCATGCCATTGAAAATGAGGCGGTCGCGCGGAAATTGTCGCATTCCTCGCACTTCCGCAGTGCGGAAAATCAGGTGCAGGCACCAAAGTGACCCCCGCTTTCCGCGCTGCGGAAGGCCTACTCCACCGGCCATGCCGGGCGGCAGAACCGCGCCAGATTGGCGCGCTGCAGCAGCGCCTCCGCCCGTGTCTGCGCTGCGGCCAGCACGGCGGCTTCGTCGAGCGTCCGGACAGTGCCGGCGCGCATCAGCATCCGGCCATCGGCGATCACGCTGTGCGCGCCGCCGCGCGAGCTGAAGGCGATGGCGCCGTCGGTGATGATGCGCCGCGTCGCATCAACCGTGACAATCCAGTCGGCGTTGCCGATCAGGGTGCGGTTCAAGCGTCTGGCCCTTGGTTCGGGGTGGATGAGGCAATGGTATGCAGTATCCGGAATGTTGCAGGTGCATGGCAAACACTTTTTGTGCCGCGGCGTAGAATGACCGCATGAGCCACGTAGTGCGCGCCGCCTGCCCTCACGACTGCCCCGACACCTGTGCCCTCGACATCACCGTCGAGAACGGCATCGCCATCAAGGTCGAGGGCGGCGACATGCCCTTCACCGCCGGCACGCTGTGCACCAAGGTTTCAAAATATCTCGAGCGCACCTATTCGCCCGACCGGGTGCTGCATCCGCAGCGGCGCGTCGGCGGCAAGGGCCCGGGGAAGGGGGCGTGGGAGCGCATTTCCTGGGACGAGGCCATCGCCACCATCGTCGCGCGTTTCAAGGCGGTCTGCGCTGAAGACCCGCAAGGCGTGCTGCCCTGCGATTACGCCGGCACCATGGGTCAGGTGCAGTGGCACTCCATGGGCAAGCGCCTGTTCCACCGCATGGGCGCTTCGCTGCTCGACCGCACCTTTTGTTCCTCGGCCGGCAAGGCCGGGTTCAGGATTTCGCTCGGCGGTTCGGTCGGCATGGACCCGGAGCGCTTCGAGGACGCGAAGCTCATCCTCATCTGGGGCTCCAATCCGATCGTCTCCAACCTGCACTTGTGGACGCGCATCCAGGAGGCCAAGCGCCGCGGCGCGAAAATCATCGCCATCGACCCCTATCGCAGCCTCACCGCCGAGAAGTGCCACGAACATCTCGCGCCGCTGCCCGGCACCGACGGCGCGCTGGCGCTGGGGATGATGCATGTCATCATCGGCGAGGACCGGTGTGATCGCGACTACATTGCAAAGTACACACTGGGCTTTGAACAACTGGCCGAGCGGGTGAAGGAATTTTCGCCGCAGAAGGTGGCCGCCATCACCGGACTGCCGGCGGAGAAAATCGTTGCGCTGGCGCGCGAATATGCCGCCACCAGGGAGGCGGCGATACGCGTGAACTACGGCATGCAGCGCCACTCGGGCGGCGGCATGGCCTCACGCAACATCGCCTGCCTGCCGGCGCTGACCGGCGCCTGGCGCGAGGCGGCCGGCGGGGTGATCATGTCCACGGCGGGCTTTTACGGCACCAACGACGAAGCGGTGCAACGGCCCGACCTGCTCAGGGCATCAGGCCGACCGCAGCCGCGCATGATCAACATCAGCGCCATCGGCAACGCGCTGCTCGGGGCCGACCCTCCGGTCAAGGCGCTGTACGTCTACAACACCAATCCGGTGGCCGTGGCGCCCGATTCGCAAAAAGTCATCGCCGGTTTTTCGCGCACCGACCTCTTCACCGTCGTGCACGATGTGTTCATCACCGACACCGCCGACTACGCCGACATTTTTTTGCCGGCGACGACGCAGCTCGAACATTACGACCTGCACACCGCGTACGGCCACTTGTACGTGCTGGCCAACAACCCGGCCATCGCGCCGGTGGGCGAAGCGCTGCCCAATTCGGAGGTGTTCCGCCGCATCGCCGCCGGCATGGGTTATACCGAGGACTGTTTTCGCGATTCGGACGAGGACATCTGCCGCCAGGCGCTTGCGTCGGAGGACCCGCGCATGCAGGGCATCGAATGGGACAAGCTCAAGGCGGCCGGATGGATGCGCCTCAACGTGCCCGAGATTTACGCGCCCTTCGCCGAGGGCAATTTCCCCACGCCCTCGGGTAAGTGCGAGTTCTACAGCGAAACGGCAAAGCGGCAAGGCCTTGATCCGCTGCCGGCATGGACGCCGCCGCGCGAGTCGGCGGGTTCCAATCCGCAACTGGCAAAGCGCTTTCCGCTGGCCATGATTTCGCCGCCCAACCGCCACTTCCTCAATTCGAGTTTTGCCAACCTGCCCTTTGCGCTGGCCGAGGCGAAAGAGCCGTTTCTCGACATTCATCCCGAAGATGCGCTTGAGCGCGACATCGAGAGTGGCGCGATGCTGCGCATTTTCAACGACCGCGGCGCCTTCCAGGCGCGCGCCCGCGTCAACGCGAGGGCGCGCCGTGGCGTGGTGGTCGCGCTGTCGGTATGGTGGAAAAAACTCACGCCCGACGGCAAGAACGCCAACGAAGTGACCTCGCAGGCCACCGCCGACATGGGCAACGCCGCGACCTTTTACGATTGCCTGGTCGAGGTTGCCGCTGTCGGCTGATGTCTGCCGCAGCGAACTGGCTTAACCGCCGATAAAACGTGCGCGCGGCCGGATCAGGAATCCGGCGAGGCGTTGCTCCATCACATGCGCCACCCAGCCGGCGGAGCGCGAAACCGAGAACAGCGCGCCGGCGGCGTGCGGCGGCAGCCGCATCGCCAGGGCAAGTGCAACGACGCCCATTTCTACTCGCGGTCGCAGGTTGCGCTGCGGCGCTTCTGTATCCAGAAACGCGTGCAGTACCGCCAGCGCCCTCGACGGGCGCGGCCATTGCCGTGACATGCCGAGCAGGAAATCGGCGCGCGGGTCGCCGCGCGGGTAGAGCGGGTGGTTGAAACCCGGCGGCGGCAATCCGCCGCCTTGCAGCGCGCCGATGCGCTTCGCCAGTTCGGCCGGCGATGCCGCGCCTTGCAGCATGTCCTCGACGCGGTCGTAGAGCTGCGCCACCTGCACGCCGGAGTTGGTGCACAGCGCGGCGCCAAGGCAGGCGTGCAGCGCCGCGCCGCTGGAGGCGGCGACACGCGCGGCAAAGGTCGAGGGTGTCAGTTCGTGATCGGCGAGCAGCACGAGAATGGCTTCGAGCGCGGCGATGTTACGGTCCGAGGGGGTGATGGCGAGGGCGCGCGCCAGCACGCTGCTGATGCGCTCGCGGTCGCGCACCGTGACAAAGCGCGGCCTCGCAGACAGAAAGCCCATGCAGCCGGCGAGTGTTTGTATGACCTGCCGCGCCGCGACCAGCGGGTTGCCGTTGCGCATGCGTTCGGCGACGCTGCCGCGCGACATGCCCAGCGTCAGGACGAACAGTGAAAAAATTTCGACCGGTTGCGTCGCCGGCCGGTTTTTCGACAGCGTCGCGGCAAGGCGCAAAATCTCCGGCGGCAGCGGTGCCACCGTCCAGCCCGCCGGCTCGTCGTGCCAGATGCCGGACCACAGCAGTTCGGCCACCGCCTCGAACGACGTGCCGCCCGAGGTGCCGCCGCGCGCGAGCTCGGTGGCGAGGCGGTTGCGGTAGCGCGGGCCCTCGGCGGATATGCCGGTGATGGCGGTGGGGATGATGGGCTCGCCCCAGCGCATGGCAGCGGCGGCGACCGCGCCGTGGCCCGAGCGCGCCTGCGAGCGGGCCAGCACTTTGTCGATGTCCTCGCGCGAATACAGGCTGGCGCGGCGGCCGCCCTCGCGCACGCTGCGTATCAGATCGCGGCTGACGTAGGCATACAGCGTCTGCGCCTTGACGCCAAGGATGCGCACGGCTTCGGCGCGCGAGACATAGGCTGTCGGGGCCTTCGGGCCGGTTGCCGTGGCTGCGCTTGTTGACGGAACTGCGGCCTTGCCTGCCGGACTCATGGCGGGTGCCTGCCTTTACGCGGGTGGGGTTTTATTGATTAAATAATCAAGATTGATCAATAAAATTATATCCAATATATTGCATTCCATACAAAAATGCTTTTCGCCTGCCTGCGGCATACGCGTGGCGCAGGCCATGCGGGCAGATAACCAGGCAAATAAGAGGAGTCACCATGTTGAACATGCGCATCGTCCTGCGGCGTCCGACGCTTGCCGCACTTGCCAGCCGGTTGCTGCTGCCTGGTGCGGGCGCGTCCCAGGTCACTTTGGCGGGCACAAGACATGCCTGGCCGCCAAAACCGGTGAAGATCGGCGTGCCCTATCCGGCCGGCGGCGGCGCTGACGTCTTGGCGCGCTGCGGCAAGTTCATTCGCGATGTCGGCATCAAGACCGATTAGGGCGGACATGGGTGCCGGCCGATTCGACCTGTCCGGCCGCGTGGTCATTGTGACCGGCGGTGCATCGGGCATAGGCCGCGTCTATTGCGAGGCGCTGGCCGAAGCCGGCGCGAAGCCGGTGTTGGCCGACCTTGACGGCGCGCAGGCCGCCGCCGCGGCCGGCGCAATCAGTGCCGATGGCAGCGGCGCGCTCGGGCTTGGCTGTGACGTGGCGGACGCGGCTTCGGTGCAGGCCATGGTCGCCGCCACCGTGGCGAAGTTCGGCCGCATCGACGGCCTTGTAAACAACGCCGCACTGATGAGCACGCTGCCGCGCGGTGCCTGGCATGCGATTGAAGAACCGGACTGGGACCGCGTCATGGCCGTCAACCTGCGCGGCATGTTCCTGTGCTGCCGCGCGGTGTATCCGCACTTGCAGCGCGGCGGCGGCGGGCGCATCGTCAACATCTCTTCGAACCGTGTCTTCGAGGGCACGCCAAACCGGCTGCATTACACCACGTCCAAGGCCGGGGTCATCGGCTTCACGCGCGCGCTGGCGCGCGAGGTCGGCGATGACAACATCACCGTGAATGCCGTTACGCCGGGCTTTACCGCCAGCGAAACCCAGGTCGGGGCGAGCGATCCGGCCTACATGGCGCGCATGGCCCTGCTCAACGAGCGCAAGGCGCTCAAGCGTACGCAAATGCCCGAGGACCTCGTTGGCGCGCTGTTGTTTTTGTTGTCGGACGCCAGCGCCTACATTACCGGCCAGACCATCAATGTCGATGGCGGTGCGATGATGCATTGAATGCGATGAACCCCATCTACAAGGAGGCAGCATGAACGCATTGGCATTAAACGCAGCGGCGGCAGACGCCGCGAACATGCAGATCAGGCCGGTGTCCGCGGCAATAGGCGCGGAAGTCATCGGTGTTGATTTGTCACAACCGCTCAGTGACGCCGATTTCAAGCGCATCGAAGCGGCCTGGTACGAGGGCCTGATCCTGCTGTTTCGCGGCCAGCAACTCGACGAGGCCCAGCAGGTGGCGTTTTGCCAGCGCTTTGGCACCCTCGCCGGCGTGCTCAACAAGCACACCGGAGGCGGAAAACATCCGTCGGTGATGTATATCTCCAACATCCGCGAGAACGGCCAGCTCATCGGCGCGTTGCCCGACGGAGAAATGTATTTTCATTCCGACCAGTGCTATGTCGAGCAGCCTGCCATGGCGACCATGTTGTACGCGATGGAAATTCCCAAGGCGGGTGGCGACACGCTGTTCGCCAACATGTACAAGGCCTATGACACGCTGCCGGCCGATCTGAAGACCAGGCTGGCCGGCCTGACGGCCGAGAACGTCTATGACTACGATGCCGCCGGCACCACCCGCGGCTCCAAGATCAAGGAGGGCGTCAAGCACTTCGCCCATCCGGTATTCCGCACCCACCCGGGGACCGGGCGCAAGGCGCTTTATGCCAACCGCCTGATGACAGACCACATCGTCGGGATGCCCCTCGAGGAGAGCAACGACATCCTGAACTTTTTGTTCGACCACGCCGAGAAGTCCGAGTTCGTCTACACACACCAATGGACCGTCGGCGACCTTATCCTGTGGGACAATCGCTGCAGCCTGCACGCGCGCAGCGATTTTGATGCGAGCGAGCGCCGCAAGCTGCGGCGCATCACGGTGCTGGGCGAAAAGCCTTACTAATCCCCCCCCTGAAAGAGCGCATGTCCAACATCAAGTTAAGCCTCGCCATCGGCGATTACGACCACGTGCGGGACCTGCTCGACGGCAGCGTCCGCACCGAGGGCATAGATCTCACCGTGCTGCGCCTGCCGATCGAGGAGATTTTTTACCGTTTCGTCAAGAACCGCGAATGGGATGTATCCGAAACCTCGTTCGGCAAGGTGGTGTCGCTGGCGTCGCAGGACGACAAGGGCCTCGTCGCCATCCCGGTGTTCCCGTCGCGCGTGTTCCGCCACTCGTCGATTTACGTCGGCACTGACTCTGGCATCACCAAGCCCGAGCACCTCAACGGCAAGCGCATCGGTGTGCCCGAATGGGCGCAGACGGCATCGGTGTATTCGCGCGGCATGCTGGCGCACGAATACGGTGTCGATCTAAAGAGCATCCACTGGCACCAGGGCGGTGTCAACGAAGCGGGCCGCGTCGAGAAGGTCAAGTTGAAGCTGCCCGAGGGCATGAAGTACACCATCGTCAAGGACAAATCGCTGTCGGACATGCTGCTGGCCGGGGAACTCGATGCCGTGCTGTCGGCGCGTCCGCCCAATCCCCACATGAACGGCGACAAACGCGTGCGCCGCATGTTCGAGGATTACCGCACGGTCGAACTCGCCTACTGGAAAAAGACCGGTATTTTCCCGATCATGCATGTCGTGACCATGCGCCGCGAAGTCTATGAGACCAACCGCTGGGTGGCGATGAATTTGCTCAAGGCCTTCACCGAATCCAAGGAGCGCAGCATCAAGCGCATGCTCGATATCACCGCATCGTTCTATCCGCTGCCCTGGATGGACCAGAACACCAATGTCTCGCGCGAGTTGCTGGGCGATGACATCTGGCCCTATGGCATCGAGGGCAGTCGCAAGACGCTGGAGGCGTTCACGCAGTACGCCTTCGAACAGGGGGTGTGTCACCGCAAAGTGGCGGTGGAGGAGATGTTTGCCCCTGAGGTGTTGACGACGTTCAAGGTGTGAAGGGCTGGAGATGCCCGCCCAGCGCGGCTTTCCAGCCGATTGTGCCCTAGTCTATCTTCGCCCCGACGTCCCTCACCACCTTGCCGTACTTTTCATAGTCGCGCCGGATCAGTGCGCTGAACTCCGCCGGCGTGGTGATGAGGGGCTCCAGTCCGCCGGCACCGTGGAGACGCTGCACCAAGTCGGGTTTGGCCAGCAGCTTGCTGACTTCGCTGCGCAGCCGGGTCAGCACCGGCTCGGGCATCCCGGGCGGGCCGAACAGCGCCAGCCAGATCGTCACTTCATAGCCGGGATAGAACTGCCCTATGGTCGGCAGTTCGGGGAACAGTGAGGAGCGGTGCGCGCCGGTCATGGCGATGGCGCGCAGGCGGCCGGCCTTGATCTGTGCGGCATTCGAGGTGCCGGAGAACACCGCTGCGGTTTCGCCCGCGACGGTGGCGGTGGCGGCGGGGGTGCCGCCTTTGTAGGGGATGTGCAGCAAGTCTATGCCGGCGCGCGCCTTGAGGATTTCCATCGACAAATGGTGCTGGCTGCCGTTGCCACCGGAGGCGTACGTCAGCGGCGGGTTGGCTTTTTTGGCGTAGTCGATGAATTCCTGGAAGGTCTTGACCGGCAGCGACGGGTTGATCGCCAGTGCAAACTGGTTGGCGGCTATGGTCGCCACCGGCGTCAGGTCCTTCAGCGTATCGAGCGGCATTTTCGCGTACAGGTGCGGGTTGATGGCGATCTGGCTGTCGGCACACAGCAGCAGCGTGTAGCCGTCGGGCGCAGCCTTGGCGGTCAGTTCCATGGCGATATTGCCGTTGGAGCCGACGCGATTTTCGACCACCACCGGCTGGCCCATGGCCTCGGACAAGGCCTGGCCGAGCACGCGCGCAACAATGTCGGGTGCGCCGCCGGGCGGGATCGGCACCAGCAACTTGATCGGGCGCACGGGATATTGCGCCAGCGCGGCGCCTGACAGCAATGCAGCGGCGAGCGCCGCAAGAATGATGCGTGCCCAGTGACTGGTTTTCATGTGTGCTCCTCCTTGTGATTCACGTTGCGGCGGAGATTTTTACTCCGCCGGCATTGCCCTGTCATTCCGAGCGCGGCGAGGAATCTGCTGTCAAGTCTTGCTTGACCGCTTAACGCAGATTCCTCGGCCAAGGCCCTCGGAACGACAACTAGAAAAAGTAATTACTTGTTGGCGCGCGATTCGGCGACGCGCTGCTTCCACAGCGCCCACGGCCGCTCGGTGGTGTCGTCGTTGGCCTTGCTCGAACCGGCGGCTTCACCCGGCGTAAGAAAGGTGATGTCGCCGAGTTTCATCGCCTCTACCTGGATGCGCGCGTTGACCTCGGCGTAAATGGCGCGATAGACCGCCTGCTTGATCGAGCCGCCGACGGCGACCGAGCCGTGGCCGCGCATCAGTGCGAAATTGGACTTGTCGAGCACGCGGGCGAGGGCCGCGCCCTGCTTGTTGTTCTGCACCAGCATGTTGGTGTCGGGGCCGGACTCGTCGCGGATTTCATATACCGGCGTCGAAAAGCCGAGAAAGCCGCTCATGTGACATACCGGCATCAGCTTGGCCTTGGTGATGCCAAAAGGAATGACCGCGACCGAGTGGCTGTGCACCACCGACATCACGTCGGGGCGGGTGCGATAGATTTCGCTGTGGATGAAACGCTCGAGATAGGACTTGCGTCCCTGCGGGTCTATGGGCTGGCCGTCGGCGACGTTGTACTCAAGCATGTCGGCGGCGGTGACGGTGGCCGGCGCGATGCTGCGCGACAGCACGAAGCGCTGCGGGTCCTTGTCGTGTCGCGCGCTGATATGGCCGTAGCCGTCAACGACGCCTTCGAGGAACAGGATGTGGTTGGCGGTGACGAGGTCGTCAATCAGCGCGGGATCGGGTGCTGCTGTGCTCATTGTGGCTCCGGTTTTGATTTGGATGCGGACCCGGGGGCTCTGCCGGAAATAGGGTTCGCGGGCGTAATTATGCGCCTTGGCCGCGCGCCGGGCATCATTGAAAAGCCAATCAACCCCGGAAAACCCCGGGCTGCGGCGGGTGTCGCCGGCGCTTTCGTTAATTAACAATAATCCCGTTATTTGCAAATATCGCATAAATTATTATAATGGGATTATGCAAAAAATGCGCAGCGCCGTCCCCGGAAAAACTGCACCCGGCAAAGCTGCACCCGGCAAAGCGCTTCCTGCCCACGCGGCCGCCGCCGCGCCGGCCTCCAGCCTGGTGCGCATGCTGGCCGTGCTCGACCTTTTCTCCGAGGCGGCGCCGGCCTGGTCGGTCGAGGAAGTGGCGGCGGCGCTCGGCTACACCCGCTCCACCGCCTACCGTTATGTCGGCGAACTGGCCGAGGCCGGCCTCCTGGCTGCGGCGCAACGCGGCTGCTACAGCCTCGGGCCGCGCATTCTCAAGCTCGACCGCCAGTTGCGCGACTCCGATCCCATGCTCGCGGCTTTTCGCCGCATCGAGCCCGGCCTGCGCCGGTTCGGTGGCAGTCGTTGCGGGCGCGAGCAGACCTGGCTGTTGTGCCGCATGTTTCGCGACAGCGTGATCTGCATCCACCAGTCAGGTGCGCTTGATTCGGACATCAGTTTTTCGCGCGGCTTCCCGATGCCATTGCTGCGCGGTGCGACTTCCAAGGCCGTGCTGGCCTTTTTGCCTGAGCGGCAATTGACGCGTCTGTACCTTGCCAACCAGGCGGCGGTGGCCGCAGCCGGACTGGGTGCCGACTGGAAGGTCTTCAAGGCGGCCTTGCGCGACATCCGGCGCGACGGTTATGTCGTCTCGGTGTCCGAGGTTGATCGCGGCGTGTTTGGCATTGCTGCGCCGGTATTCGACCCGGATGGCCGGCTCATCGGCAGTATCAGTTGCGTGCGGCCGGTGGCGGCGCTCGATCGCGCCAGATGCGCACGCGAGGGCGCGGTGCTGCGCAAAACCGCTGCGGCGATATCAAAAGGCATGCTCGAAACCCTCGAGCGCGGCAAGCCGGGCCGCGCGCGCGCGGTCGTGCCCGGATCGGCGCCCAAAGCGGTATCGAGGGGTGCGCTATCGAGGGCGGCGGCATGAGCGGCGCGGTGTTTGACGCCGATGTCATCGTCGTCGGCGCCGGGCCGGTCGGGCTGACGCTCGCCAATGTGCTGGGCCAGGCCGGCATCAATACGCTCGTCATCGACCGCGAGGAGGGCACCGTGGCCGAGGCGCGCGCCGTGTCCATAGACGACGAGTCGCTGCGCACCATGCAGGCCATCGGCCTCGGACCCGAAATCCTCAAGGACGTCGTACCCGGTTACGGCAGCCACTATTACACCGGCCCTGGCGGGCGCCAGTTCGCGATGGTCGAGCCCACGCTCAGCGACTACGGCTTTGCGCGGCGTAACGCCTTTCGCCAGCCCTTGTTCGAGGCGTCGTTGCTGCAGGGCTTGCAACGCTTTGCCTGCGTGCGCGTGTTGTTCCGCCACAACGTCGATTCGCTGGTGCAGGACGCCGCCAGCGTCAGCGCTGTGGTCACCGGTGCGGAGGGCGGCAGCCTCGTTTTCCGCGCGCGCTGGCTCGCCGCCTGCGATGGCGGGCGCAGCAGCGTCAGAAAGGGTCTTGGCATCGCCATGGCCGGTTCGAGCTTTCGCGCGCGCTGGCTGGTGCTCGACACCGAGAATGACAACGACAGCTACAAGCACTCGCGCGTCTACTGCAATGCCGGGCGCGCCGTGCTCGACATTCCGGGGCCGCACCATACGCGACGCTTCGAGTTCCTATTGAAGGACGGCGAGGATGAAGCGGCAATGATGGCGGCGGCGCGCGTGGCCGAATTACTGCAGCCGTTTCGTGGCGTGCAGCCGACCCACATCGTGCGCAAGATCGTGTATACCTTTCATGCCCGCATGGCGGAAAAATGGCGCGATGGCCGCGTCTTTCTTGCCGGCGACGCCGCGCACCTGACGCCGCCCTACGCCGGGCAAGGCCTCAACAGCGGCGTGCGTGACGCGCACAACCTCGGCTGGAAACTGGCGGCTGCCTGCCGCGGCGTGCTCGGTGATAAGGCGCTCGATTCTTATGAGGCGGAGCGTCGCGGCCATGCCTGGTCGCTGATCAAGCTCGCGCTAAACCTCGGTGTGGTGATGGCGCCAAAAAACCGCCTGCAGGCGCTCGCCGTGGTGTGGTTTTTCACGCTGGTCGGCTTGCTGCCGCCGCTGCGCGATTATTTCTTGCAAATGCGCTTCAAGCCCAAGCCGCGTTTTTCGCGCGGCCTGATCATCGACGAGGGCGGGGGAAATGCCGCATCGCTGGTCGGACGCATGCTGGCGCAGCCGATGGTTCGCGGAGCGGATGGCCAAAGCCGGCTCCTCGATGAGTTCACAGGGCCGGGTTTTGCTCTGATCGCCACCGACGCGGGTAGTGAGGCGGCGCTCGCCGCGCTCGCTGATCCGCTGTGGCAGCGCCTCGGCGCGAAGCGCATCCTTGTCGTCAGTCCGGCCGACAGTTCGGGTGGCGCGCACGAGGCGGCCAATTCCCAGCGCGTCATCGATGTCGCCGGCGCAATGGACACGGTACGAACGGCAGCGCGCGGCTACATCATCCTGCTGCGCCCGGACCGCTACGTCGCCGGCGTGTTCAGCGCCGCCGGAGAAGACGCTTTCGCGCGTTCCTTCGAACAGCGTCTCGATATCTCCGCCCAGACCTGAATCCGCTTCCCTTTTCAATTTTTCCGAGCATTCATGAACAGCCTGCAGACTTCCACCCCCGCGCGCCTGCATCATCTGCACCTCACCAGCGAAGACCCGTCCCGGCTTGCGCGCTTTTACAGTGAATTGATGGACATGGTGCCCACGCCCCTGCCCGGCAGTGCGCTGATGCTGCAAGGCGGTCTGCGCAGCATGCAGATCAGCAAGGGTGTTTCGTGCGCGCTGGCATGGAGCGGCTATGCGGTGCGCGAGCAGGCGGCGCTCGATGATTTGCGTGCCCGCCTCAAGGCCGGCGGCGTGAAGCCCGAGGACATCGATGCGCCGTTGTTCGGCACGGGTGCGTTCAGCGTCATCGATCCGCAGGGCAGGCGCGTGGTATTTGGCCTTGCCGCCGATGCTACGCGCACCGACCAGCGCGCCGCACGCACGCAACACGTGGTGTTCCAGACCACCGAGCTTGACGCGATGGTGGCCTTTTACACAACCAGGCTCGGTTTCACCGTTTCCGACCGCGTGGTCGAGGAGGACGGCAGCCTTGCCGTGTGTTTCATGCGCTCCGACGACGAGCACCACAGCGTGGCGTTTTTCCGTGGCTCGCGCAACGAACTCGATCACCATTGTTATGAGACCGGCGGCTGGATGGATATTCGCGACTGGGGCGACCGTTTCGCCAGGGTGCGTATCGCGATTTTTTTCGGCCCCGGCCGCCACGGCCCCGGCGACAACCTGTTTTTCATGGTCAATGACCCCGATGGCAACAAGGTCGAGTTGTCGGCCGAAATCGAGATCGTCAAGGCCGACAAGCCGGCCGGCGTCTGGCCGCAGGGCGAGTACACGCTCAACAGCTGGGGCCGCGCCTGGATGCGCAGCTAGGACCGGATTGTCGCAGGGCCGATGGCTGGAAAGCCAAGCCAGACGCCCGTTTCCAGGCGCTCGCCACGATTTTCCGGGCCGGAAGTTGGCGCCAGGGGCGCGGTTAGAAGCGCCCACCGGCGAAATAAAACGCCAGTTTGGCGGCCTCCAGCAGCACATTGCGCGCGGCGTTCTGGTCGCGCCACCAGTTGTCGGGAAACACCTCGTAGCGCGTCGGCAGCATGCGCACTTCGGCATCGGGCAGGGCCTGGCGGAAAATGATGCCGGCGCGGCGCGTATGAAAGGACGAAGTGATGACCAAGAGGCGCCGCTCGCCGCGCGCGACGATGGCGCGTGCCGCCTGTGCCTCGGCGGCGGTGCTGACCATGTCCTTTGCCAGCCAGGAAATTGCCGTCGCCGGCACGCCTTTTTGCAACAGGATCTGCCGCGACACTTCCTCGATCTGCGGGAACGCGATGCCTTCGCGGTCGAGCAGCAGCAGCGAGGGTTCGCGCACCGCCGCGCTGAGATACACTCGCGGGGCGTAACCGGCGCGGTACAGTTCGGCCGCCTCGAACACGCGCGCGAAATCACCCGACAGCACGATGATGGCATCGGCCTTCGCCGGTTGTTCGGCATGCTGCAGCCAGCGCGCGGCATAGTACAGTCCGGTAGCGGCGCTGGCCGACACCACAACGAGCAGGGCGAGAATGAACAGCAGGCAGCGTTTGAAGCAGGACATGGTCGGTTTTTCCTTGTTGATGCCGTCATTCTATCCATGAAGCTGCTGCGCAAATGGCTGGGCGGCGGATACGTCGAAGTCAGCGAATCGGCCGGTGTGCGCTCGCTGCACCTTGGCGGTGATGCCATCCAGAGCGCCATGCGCCTGTCGGCGCCGGACAAACTCGAGTTGCACTACACCCAGGCCATGCTCGCCTGCCTGTTGTTCCGTCCCGAACCGCGCGATATCCTGATGATAGGCCTTGGCGGCGGCTCCATCGCCAAGTACCTGCGCATCACCATGCCGGCGACGCGCATGACCGTGGTCGAAATCAGCGCCAAGGTGGTGGCGGCGGCGCGCAGCTTCTTTGCCTTGCCCGACGATGATGACACCTTGCGCGTGGTCGTCGCCGATGGCGCTAAATACGTCGCCGGCGTCCGCGGCGATGCCGCGCGCGCGGACGTGCTGCTGCTCGACGGTTTCGACAACGGCGCCCAGGCGAAACCGCTGTGTACCGCGGCGTTTTACCAGAACGTCTTTGACGCGCTGCGCGAGGACGGGCTGCTGGTGGTGAACTTCATGGCTGAAGATCCCAAGCTGGCGTTGTACCGTGCGCGCATCGCCGCGGTCTTCCAGGGCCGCGTCGTCTGCATGCACGCCGCCGACAAGGTCAACCTCATCGTCTTCGCCTTTCGCGGCACCGACACGCGCGTCGCCTGGGAAACGCTGCGCAAGCGCGCCAAGGCGCTCAAGCGCGAGCATCCCAACCTGCCGCTGGAGAAATTCATCACGCTGCTGCGCGCGGACAACCAGAGCACGGCGAACTACCTCAGCATTCGCGGCGAGTGGTCCGGTTAAAGGGGTCGTCAATCGGGTGCGCGGTGAAGCGCGTGTCCGGGCTGCTGGCGGCTTGGAGGTAGTCCAAAAGAGCTACGAACCGGGTTTGGCCGGCGCGAATGTTCTTAATCCTGACGCTCAATACTTGCTCTAATCCCCATACCGCCTGAAGGAAATGCCATGAAACGCAAGCTTCGCCACGTCGTCACCCTGCTCGGTGTTGTGATGACTCTGGGGCTGGCTGCGCCAGCGCACGCAAACCTCCTCGCGAACGGCAGCTTTGAATCGGGCTTCAAGGATACGGGTTCCCCTGGCGTGTGCTCGGACAGTGTTTCCGGCTGGACGGCATCGAGTCTTGGCGCTTGCGGCGGTATTGACTGGATTTCCAGCTCCCTTTGGGCCGCTCAGAGCGGGAGTTTCAGTATTGACCTGAACTCGTTCAACACTGGTGCGATAGCGCAGTCGTTTTCGACCGCCGTCGGCGGGCTTTACGAGGTGTCGTTTTATCTTGCCGGGAATCCCGGCCAGCAGAACGTCAAGACCATGGATGTGCTGGTCGATAATGTGGACTTGGCTGCCGGAACGCCGGACTTTTCGTTCAACAATGCTGGCACCAGCGGGTCGAACATGGGCTGGACCCTCCAGACGTTCAGCTTCATTGCCGGCAACGCGACTACAAGCCTGCAGTTCAAAAGTCTGGTGACCGGCGCCGCCGGACCGGCCCTCGACAACATTTCTGTTGTTGCAATCCCCGAACCCGAGACCTATGCCATGCTGCTCGCCGGTCTGTGTCTGGTGGGCTTCGTCGCCCGCCGTGGCAAGCGGGCGGGAATCGCCGCCTAGGCCGCCGGCCGGGAAGCCGACTCCCGACCGAGAATCATCCGGGGCCCGTATGGCACACGCCAGGCGCTGCGCCACACTGGCGTACCAGTTCCGCAGGATCGCTTGGTGCAACACCGGCATCCAAACACCAGCGCGTAAGTCGCGACACCGGTCAGCAAGCGTCGGAGGTCCGCACGGGGGCGATCTGCGGCAAATGGTCGCCTATGCGCTTGGCTGCGGCAAGAGCCGCCTCAATGGTCGGGGCTGTGCAGGTGTAGTGCCCCATCTTGCGTCCGCGTCTTGCACCGGACTTGCCATACAGGTGCAGGGTCGCGCCAGGTTCGGTGAGTAGCGCGGTCCAGCGAGGTATTCCTTCTGCCCAAAGCTCGCCCAGCAGGTTTTGCATCACGGCCGGGCTGTGCAGTGCAGTATCACCGAGTGGCAACCCGGCCAGCACGCGCACCTGCTGCTCGAATTGCGAGGTGAGGCTGGCCTCGATGGTGGCGTGACCGCTGTTGTGCGGGCGCGGTGCAAATTCGTTTACGAGCAGCGCTCCCGCATCATCGACGAAGAATTCCACGCAGAGCACGCCGTGATAGTCAAGCGCGCGCGCGATGGCGAGTGCGGCTTCCTGCGCCTGAGCGGCCAATGCCGCGCTGATTCGGGCCGGAACAATAGACATGTCCAGAATGCCGTCCCGATGGCGGTTTTCGGACACCGGCCATACGGCGCTGTGGCCGCCCGCGTCACGCGCGAGCACGACCGATAGTTCCAACTGCAGCGCAATGCGGCGCTCGAGCACGCAAGGCGCGCCGCCCATGGCGGCAAAAGCGGCACGCGCCTCTTCGATCGTGGCCACCCGCGCCTGTCCCTTGCCGTCGTAGCCGAAGCGGCTCAACTTGAGCACGCCGGGTAACAGCGCAGTAATGCCGGGGCTATCGAGGTCGGCGCCGGAACGGATTTCGGCATAGGGCGCCGGTGACAGGCCGACCCCGGTGATGAAGCGCTTTTCGCGAATCCTGTCCTGGGCGATGGCCACGCAGCGCGGAGCCGGGCTGACAGTGACGGCCTGAGCCAGCCGTTCCATGGCCGCGACCGGCGCATTCTCGGTCTCGACGGTGACGGCGGCGCAGGTGCGCGCCATGTCATCGAGCGCGGCGGCGTCGTCGAGGGCCGCGCACAGGTGGCGGTCGGCGAGGGCACCGGCGGTGCTGTGCGGATCCGGATCGAGCACCAGTACGCGGTAGCCCAGGCGGTGCGCGGCCATCGCGAACATGCGCCCGAGCTGGCCGCCGCCCAGCACACCCAGCCACGCCCCCGGCGCGATCATGGCAGCGGCGGCAGCGTCATCGCTGCGGCTGCGGCGCTTTGCGCGGCGCGATAGGCGGCGAGGCGTGCGGCAAGGGCGCTATCGTGCAGGGCGAGCATGGCGGCGGCGAACAGCCCGGCGTTGGCCGCGCCGGCTTCGCCGATGGCGAAGGTTGCCGTGGGGATGCCGCGCGGCATTTGCACGATGGACAACAGCGAATCCATGCCCTTCAAGTGGCGCGAGGGCACCGGCACGCCCAGCACGGGTAGCGTGGTGAGCGCGGCGAGCATGCCGGGGAGGTGGGCTGCGCCGCCGGCGCCGGCGATGATGCAATGCAGGCCGCGACCGGCCGCCTGCCTGGCGTACTCAAACATCAGTTCCGGTGTGCGATGGGCCGACACCACGCGTGCCTCGAAGCCGACGCCGAGTGTTTGCAGCGACAGCGCGGCGTGCTGCATCACGTCCCAGTCGCTGGAGCTGCCCATGACGACGCCGACGTGTACGGGAAGCGGATTCATGCAGCAAGCCTTTGAGCGAGTTCGTGATACAGCGGGATACCGACGACGACGTTGAAGGGGAAGGTGATGCCAAGCGACAGGGTCAGATAAAAAGACGGATTGGCCTCGGGGATGGCCATGCGAACGGCAGGGGGCACGGCGATATAGGAGGCGCTGGCACCGAGCACCGCAACCAGCGTGGTGCCGCCGGTGCCAAAACCCAGCCAGAAATGGCCGACGGCGAGGCCGCAGGCCGCGCCGATCAGCGGCATGACAATGCCGAATGCGGCAAGGAACCAGCCCATACGCCCGAACTCGCCCATGCGTTGCGCCGCCACCATACCCAGTTCAAGCAGGTACAGACATAGCGCCCCGAGGAAAATCGTTTCGTAAAAGGGCATCACCGCGGCCAGCGCCTTGGGCGCGGCGAGTGCGCCGATGAGCATGCTGCCGAGGAGCAGCACGATACTGCCGTGGCGCGCCGCGCCCGAGAGCATGGAGGCCATGCCCCCGCCTTGCGCCTGGGGCCCGGCCACGGCGCTGCGCGCCGACTGCGCCAGCACGAGGCCGATGATGATGGCCGGCGTTTCCATGACGGCCAGCATGATCACCGGGTAGCCCTCGTAAGCAATGTCGCGCGCCTGCAGGTAGGCTGCGGCGGCGAGAAAGGTTCCGGCGCTGACCGAACCGTAGTGCGCGGCAATGGCGGCCGCATCGAAGCGGCCCATCCGTCCCAGTCGAACGAGGATGGTGTAGGCAATCAGCGGCAGCGCCACGCCCAGCACGCAGGCGGCCAGCACCGCCTGCACGGCGGTGCCCAGGTTGGCGTTGGCCAGTTCCGCGCCGCCGTGTAACCCGATGCCCACCAGCAGGTAGATTGACAGCGCCTTGACCAGGTCGGGCGGAAATTTAAGGTCGGCGCGAAAGGCCTGCGCCCCGACGCCGAGGGCGAAGAACATCACGGCGGGAGTGAGCAGGCTGGAGAATACTGACATGGGGGCTGTTCCGGATGACCTGTCCGAAGTTGGATGCCGCGCATTATAGGTTGGCCAAACAATAGAGTAAAATGATAAATATGGAGTAAAACGATAGGGTTTCATCTATGTCAAAAACGTCGCCTGCACCCCCTCCAGCGCACCCCGCCGCGGGGCCCGTTTCTGCGCGACGCCTGCCGGCGACCATGCGCCAGTTGCGTGTGTTTGATGCCGTCGCCCGCCATTCCGGCTTCAGCCGCGCTGCCGCGGAACTGCACCTGGCGCAGCCGACGGTGTCGATGCAGGTCAAACAGCTCGCCGCGGCGGTGGGGCTGCCGCTGTTTGAGCAGATCGGCAAGAAGATCTACCTCACCGACGCCGGTCGCGCACTGCAGGCCACCGGTGCCGAAATGTTTGACGCCTGGGCGCGCCTCGAAATGCAGATGGCCGACCTCAAGGGCCTGAAGCAGGGGCGCCTGCGCGTCGCGGCGGTGACGACGGCGAAGTACGTCGTGCCGCGCCTGCTGGGGCCCTTCTGCCAGATGCATCCGGGTGTGGACGTGCAGATGGAGGTCGGCAACCGCAGCGCCATTATCGAGCGGCTCGAACGCAACGAGGATGACCTTACCATCATGGGCATGCCGCCGCGCGGCATGGACATCGTCAGTCATCCGTTTGCCGAGAATCCGCTGGTGGTGGTGGCGCCGCGCGGCCATGTCCTTGCCGGACGCCGCCGCGTGCCGCTGACAAAACTGGAAGGACTGCCTTTCCTGATGCGCGAGCAGGGTTCGGGCACGCGCCTCGCCGCCGATCGCTTTCTCAAGGATCGCGGCATCAGGCTCACCATCAAGATGGAGCTGGGCAGCAACGAGGCGATCAAGCAGGCTGTGGCCGGCGGCCTCGGGCTTTCCTTCCTCTCCCTGCATGCCCTCGGGCCGGACGCCGCGCCGCGTTCGCTGGTGGCGCTCAATATCGAGGGCCTGCCGATACGCCGCCACTGGTACATCGTGCACCCGGCCGGCAAACGCCTGTCGGTGGTGGCCCAGGCTTTCTATGGCTACCTGAAGCAGGAGGGGGGCAATATCCGCGTTCCCGTGCTCACCGGCTTTTCTGCTACGGGCGGCACGGTGCAGCGCGCCTGACATGATTTTTTTGTCAACAAGCCCTGGTCACGCTCAATTCCGCCGACCGCGCCGATATAATGGGCCATCGACCACGCGATGGAGCCTGAGTCTTGAAACGCGATTTCCTGGAACTAACGGAACTTGAACCGGGCAGCATTCCGCCCGACCAGGTTGCGCCGGACGCGCTGGTCGGCATTCGCCGGCAGCAGACCAATCCCAAGCGCTGGGAAGGGGCGGGCTGGGCGGCCTTTGCCGCGACGCTGGCAGCAGCCGGCGTCGAGTGCATCGAAGCGCAACCGCTGACCGGCACTTTTTGCTCCGATGCCGGCGGCATGGCGTACGGCAGGCCGCATGGCGTGGTCATCGCCCGCAGCGCCGAACAGATCGCCGCGCTGATGAAAGCGGCGCAGTCGCACGGCGTGCCGGTGACGGTGCGCGGCGGCGGCCTTACCACCGAGGGTGAATCGGTGGCTTTTGGCGGCGTGCTGCTCGACATGACCGGCATGAGCAAGGTACTCGCGGTGGACAAGGCCGCGCTGACGGTGCGCACCCAGGCCGGCATTTTCTGGCACAGCCTGGCCGAAAGTCTGCGCCGCCACGGCATGGATTACCTTTCGGCGCCGCTCAACCTCACCTCCTCTGTCGGCGGCTCGATCAATGTCGGCGGCATCGACGTCAATTCCGCGCGCCTCGGCTGCAGCGCCGACCAGGCCCTGGCGCTGCAGGTGGTGACGCCCACCGGCGACATCGTCGAGTGCTCGGACACGCTCAACCCGCAGTTGTTCGAGCGCATGATCCTCGGCTACGGCCAGTTCGGCGTCATCACCGTGGTGACGCTGCGCATCCGCCCCTATACGCCGCTGCGCATGCACTACTTTTATTACACCTCGTTGCGCACCGCCATAGAAGACCTGCAGTTGCTCGACCGCAACGATGCATCCGATTACTCGGGCATCCTCACCATGATGGACACGGTGGTCAACCTGCTGGTGGCCTTTGATTCGGACCAGCGCGAGGCGCAGTTCATGGCGGCCTGGAAAGGGCGGCTGCGCGGCTATGGCGAGGCGGCGTTCACACCGCGCATGATCGCCTTTTACGTGCTGCGGCCGTGGCGGCTGCGCGAGGCACTATGGCTTAAAAAGCGCAAAGGCCAGCTCTTTCCGGAGTTTCGCCGGCCTGAGCACCTGCGCGAGGGCAAGATGTCCGACCGCACGGTGGTGTTCTCGCGCGCCGTCTGGAAATACTGGGGCGGCCGCCAGGTGGTGATTCCCGACCTCGCCACCTCGGAGGCGAAATTCGTCGAGGCGGTCGAGCGCGGCAACGCGGTCTGCCGCAAGTATTTCCGCTACTACACGCTGTACTGCGTCGGTATCAGGCTGCGCGAAGACCACAAGGCGCATTACGAGATGAGTTGCATCCCGCCCGACGCGAGCGGCCGCGCCTACGGCTGCGAGTTCGAGCCGATGATAGGCGACGATGTGTTCAGCCGCGACACGCTGCAGGCGTTCAAGAACGAGATCTACGACATCGGCGTCGCCATGGGCGGGAGTTACTACCGCTTTGGCGGCATGATGAAGGGCTACATCCGCCGCGTCTTCGGCGACGCCGTGGTGGACAAACACCTGGCGATGAAGCGCACGGCCGACCCGGCGATGATTCTCAACCGCAACGTTATTTTTTGATGCACATTCATTTCATGGACAACGCCATAACCGTTCGTGGTGAACTCGTCGAACCACGTGCACGAGACTGCAAAACGATGGCCCTGCGACAAGATCGGGGCGAACGGCGGGTATGAAATGCTTTCCGACCTGTTGGCAGTCGGCGTGAATCGCGCGCGCGGCCACGAGGCCTGCACCGGCTGCAGCCTGTGCCTGCTCGCCTGCCCGGTGTGGCGCAGCACGCACGATATCCGCTACACGCCGCACGGCCGCGCCAAGGCGATGCAGCACGGCGCCGGCCCGGCCGATCTGGCTGCTTCCATCGCTTCATGCACCTTTTGCGGCGCCTGCGAGCCGGCCTGCCCGGAGGACCTGGCGCTGATAGCCATGATGACCGGCTTGCGCGCCGGCCTCCTGCCCGACCAGCCGCCCGCCACGCAATATGCCGCGCCGCTGGCCGGCGCGACCGCAGGCGCGGGCGCCTATCTGCTGCCCGACGCCTTGCTCGCCGGCGATGCCGGCCTGATGGCGCACGCGCGCAAGTTGCTGGGCGACATCGCCCTTGTGGCCGATCACGGTCCGGACATCGCGCTCGCGCTCGAATCGGGTGCGGCCATACTCAATGCGCGGCGCGAAGCGTTTCTCGCGCCCTTGCGCGGCGCCCGGCTGGTGGTGGCTGACGGCCTGTTGCTGCGCGCGCTGCGCGCCTGGCTGCCCGGCGCGCGCATCGAGGGCCTGGGCGAGGCGGCGAGCCGCAGCGCCGGCGTGCGTGCCGCCCTTGGCGCAAACGATTTTTACGTCATCGAGCCGCGTGCCTACCATGCCGAGCGCGAGCGCCTGATCGGCCATTATGATGCGCTGCGCGCCGCCACCGGCTGCGGCATGAACCTCGACATGCAACGCCTCGCCATTCCCACCACCGCCAACAGCCAGCCGCAGCGCGACGGTTGCAATCGCGTGAACCTCGCAGAACAGGCGCGCTGGATACTCGAAGGCCATGTCTTCGAGCGCATCGTCGTCGAGGACTTGAACGATATGGCGGTTTTCAGGTCCGTTACGGACAAGCCCGTCGTGCATGTTGCGCAACTGGCGGGCTGACCCGAAGCAAGAGAAACCATGAGCACCAGAACCGCAGATGTCATCATCGTCGGCGCCAGCCTTGCCGCCGCAGCCGCCGCGAAGCGCCTGGTCGATGCCGGCCTTGAAACCGTCATCCTCGAGCGCCAGGAATTGCCGCGCCACAAGATCTGCAGCGGCATCCTGTCACCGCGCGGTCACCGCTTCCTCATAGAGAACTTCGGCCCGCTGCCGCGCGAGGTGCTGCACGAGCCGACCTGGTGCCGCGGCGTCACCTTCCACTTCCCGAGCATGGTGTCGCTGAGCATGGATTTTTTCGGCGGCACCACGCCCCACCTGCACCGCAAGTATTCCGACCATTGGGCGATAAAGAGAAGCGGCGCCGAGGTGCACGACAAGACCTCGTTTGTCGGTCTCGAGCAGCACGACGACCACGTCATGGTCAGGGCGCGCAAGGACGGCGAGGACATCAGCTATCGCGCCCGCCACGTCATCGGCGCCGACGGCCCCAGCTCGCCGGTGATACGCGCGCTCTACCCCGACTACCCGAAGCAGATCCCGTGGTTTTTTGTCGGTCAGAAATTCCATGACATCATCGAATGCCCGCTCGATCACGAGTACTTTCATTTCTGGTTCAACCCCGACCTCGGGCATTACACCTGGAGTCACGCGCGCGACGGCCAGCAGATCGTCGGCGTCGGTTTCAAGGCCGGCGACAACTTTGACGCCAAGCACAAGAACGTCGTGCGTTATTTCGAAGAAAAACACGGCGTCAAACTCGATCCGCACAGCTCGCACGAGGGCTGCGCCGAGAATTTCGGCCCGTCCCTCATCAACCGCTACGTCTTCGGCAAGGGCAATGTGCTGGTCACCGGCCAGGCGGCGGGTTTTTTGAATATGATAGGCGAGGGTATGAGCTGCGCGCTGCATTCGGGCGCGATTGCGGGCGAGGCCATTGTCGAGGCGCGGCTGCGCAGCCGGCCGGTGCAGGAGATGTACCGCAAGATGATTGCGTCCGAAGTGCGGCGCACCACCGACCAGTGGAACCCGCTGAAGATCGCCTTCGACAAGCCGCACGAGGCCGACTTCCCGGCGGCGCTGGGCAAGCTGTCGTGGCGCGAGCGCGGCCTGGTGATGCGCGACATGTGGCGTTTCATCGTGCTGTACAAGGAATTCAAGTGGGGCCGGCAGATTTTCAAGGCTGCCATGAGTCGCGTCGGCGCCGCGAGCTATCCGGCAGGGCGCTGGAGCTGAGCGCGCCGCGGCCGCGGCTGCGGCTATCCGGGTTCCTGCTGACGTCGCGCCTGGTGATTGTGTTCGCGCTGCTTGCCTGCATCTGTTGGGTGACGCAGCCAGTGCCGGACCGACGCGGCACAGCAAGGTAAGCGTTCGACAGTCTGCTGGCAGGTGGCCCGCGCGTTATGCGTTGCCGGGCCACGCCGTGCGCCGTACGTTCTGTACCGCACATACAATCACCCTCTCCGGCGTTAGGCTGCGCTGCGGACGATGTGCGTTGCTGCCCGCAACTGTTCCCGCGCCTGCCCCCGTAACTGTCCCTGTAACTGCCGCCGCTACTGTCCCCGTTACTGTCCTTTGATGCCAAAGCCCAGTTCCGGTCATGCGCCGCTATCCGGGCCGGAGCGGCTCGATAAACGGTACCCCGCTGGAAAGGTCCGACTGGCGCGGCTGTTCAGGGGGTAAGGTGTGAAAAAAAGGAGAACCGGTGATGTGGTGGCTACTGGTGCTACTGGTGCTACTGGTGTCGGGCGTGGTCGGCCTGGTTTTGCTGGCCGTCGTCCGCCATGGCGACGCGCGCTGGCAATCGGCGACATGCGTGCTGCGCAGCCGCATCGAGGGCGCCAGAGTCGCGATCAAACCCGGGACCTTTGACGTCGCTGAACTCGCAAGCCTGCCCGCGCCGGTGCGGCGTTATTTCGAGGCGGTGTTGCAGGCGGGTCAGCCCATCGTCGCCGCTGTGAGCGTGGAGCACAGCGGCAGCTTCAACATGGGCGTGACGGTCAAGCGCTGGAAGCCCTTCACCTCAACCCAGCGTGTCATCACGCGCCGCCCCGGATTCGACTGGGATGCGCGCGTGGCGATGCTTTCCGGCCTGCCGGTGTATGTGCACGACGCCTACGTGGCGGGTGAAGGCATCCTGCATGCGGCGGTGTTCGGGCTGTTGTCCGTGGCGAGGCTGCATGGCAGGGGTGACGTGGCGCAGGGTGAACTGATGCGGTTTTTTGCCGAAGCCGCTTGGTATCCGACCGCGCTGTTACCCAGCCAGGGCGTGCATTGGACAGCGGTGGACGGACATAGCGCGCGCGCAACGCTGACCGACGGCGAGATCGCATTGACGCTGTTGTTCGGCTTTGGTGAAGACGGCTTGATTGACACGGTCTATGCCGCTGCGCGCGCACGCACTGCGGATGAAAAGGCAACCTGGAAAGGCCGCTTCTGGAACTACGCGATGCGCCAGGGCATGCGCGTGCCGCTTGAGGCGGAAGTGGCCTGGATCCTGCCTGCTGGGCCGTACCCGTACTGGCGCGGCCGCATCACCCGGCTTAACTACGAGTTCGCGGCATGAGCGCTGCTCTTTGCGCTGCACCGCTGCACCCGGGTGTCCGCAGGCGTGCTGCGCGATGTTGACGCGGCGCACATTCATATCGGGCGCCGTGCTGGCCGGAGCCGCATCGGCACTCGCCGGATGCGCCGGCAGCGCCGGCGAGACAGCGTATGAGCGCAGCGTGCGCGCGATCTGGAATCCGCCGGACGATGGCGGCGGCGAAGGGGGGCTGACGCGCGATCTGGTGCGCTACGCGATTCTCGCGCCCTCCAGCCACAACAGCCAGTGCTGGAAGTTCAGGCTGAGGGAAAAATCGGTCACCATCCTGCCGGATCCGGACCGGCGCCTTCCTGAAGTCGATCCTGATGACCATCATCTTTTCGTCTCGCTCGGATGCGCCGCGGAGAACCTGGTCCAGGCGGCAGCGGCCAGGGGCCATGCCGCTTCTGTGCAATTCATTGCCGGCGCGGGAGGGGCGGTTGCAATAGATCTGGCACCGGGCAAGGCCGTTCCCCGCACGCTGTTCGAGGCCATTACCCGGCGCCAGTCGTCAAGGACCGAGTTCAACGGGCAAGTCCTCAGCAATGCCGAGTTGAAACTGCTGCAAAATGCCGGCACCGGCAATGGCGTGCGTGTGCTGCTCCTGACGGCGCGACCGGTGATGGAAAACGTGCTGGAGTACGTCATCCAGGGCAACAGCGCGCAAATGCGTGACCCGGCCTTCGTCGCCGAGCTCAAGGCCTGGATCCGGTTTGGCGAAACCGACGCGCTGCGCTCGGCTGACGGGCTGTTCTCCATCACCTCGGGCAATCCGGCGCTGCCGCACTGGCTGGGCAGCCGCCTGTTTCCGCTGCTGTTCCGGGAAAATTCCGAGAACGAAAAATACGCGCGACACATCCGCAGTTCGGCAGGGATCGCGGTATTCGTATCGGAGGTGAACGACAAGGCCCATTGGGTCGAGGCCGGGCGTGCCTTCGAGCGCTTTGCGCTGCAGGCGACAGTGATGGGTGTGCGCACCGCTCACCTCAACCAGCCGGTCGAAGTCGCCGCGTTGCGACCGCAGTTCGCAAGCTTTCTCGGTATCGGCGCTGCCAGACCCGACCTGGTGGTGCGCTTTGGCCGGGGCCCGCAGATGCCACGTTCATTGCGGCGACCGGTCGACGCGGTAATACTGGTCTGAGCATGGCGCTACGATAAAACCCGCAGTTACGAAACCAACGGCTCGCCCGGGCCAATGCCCTGGGAGGCGAGGCCGGGCAGGGTATCAGGGGCCGGGCCCCTGGCGGTGATCAAGTTGGCTTACAACCATCGTCCGGTCATTCCGCACTTCTGCCGGCTTGCGACTGGTATTGCGACCCGTGCTGCCCGCCGGTGTAACGTGGCTGACACAGGCGGCGCGCAAAATTACTCTGGGCCGGCCCGATTGTGTTGGCTATCGAACATACACAAGACCCCACCTGAAGTTACCTTGGCCTGCGTGTCGTTTGCGCTGAAGCCCTTCCGGTCGAACGACAACTCTTCCAGCGGCACAAGCGCAGGCGCAGGGGCGAAGACAAAGACAAAGACAAGGGCAAGGGAAAGGGCGCGCCCGTACCCATCCACGCCGCAGCGTGGCATCCATGATGATTGCAAGGGAGTGACCACGCATGAACATCCAGCAAACCGATGCACTTGCGCTGTTTTGCGCCGAGCAGTATTACGCCTTCAATGCCGATGCATGGTCGCGGCCAAGCACCGAAGATGCCGACGCCGCGACGGTGGCGGCGATGTACCTGTCGATGACCAGCTGGTACGGCCACGAAGACGCGCTGGAGCGCATTGCCGCCGACGCGCGCCTGACCCACATCAATGGCGAAGAATTCCGGCGCGCTTCACAGTCGGTCGGCTTTGATCTCGCGCGCTTTTCCGGCATGGTCCGTTACCACATCGGGCTGCGTAAAATGGGCATGTCCCCGGGCGCCGCAAAGGGCGACGCATAGCTTGGAAGACCGGGCGCGGTGCCGGCCGTTGCCGGCGTATCGCGCCGTTTGCCTGTCGGTCACGGCTCGCCGGACGGCGCGGCCTGCGCATGCGCAGGCCGGGTATTTCCCCGCAGTTCTTTCCACCTGCGCCGTGACGGGAGCGGGCCGCAGAGCGGGCGAAGGACTGTCTGGTGAACGTCGTTGGACCGGCGCAATAGTCCGGAAACGGCCATCCGGCGCGGCTTTGCGGCGGATGGTCCGGCTGCGGTTAGAATCTGTCGCTTCACGGTCCGGGGCGACGGAATGAGTTATTTGCATCGCGCTTTGCATCGCATAGTCATTGTCGGCGGCGGTGCCGGCGGGCTGGAGTTGGCGACCCGCCTCGGCGACACACTCGGGCGCAAGGGCCGCGCCGCCATCACGCTGGTTGACCTCCACCCCACGCATGTGTGGAAGCCGCTGTTACACGAGGTGGCCGCCGGCAGCATGGACATCAACGCCCACCAGCTCGACTATCTCGCCCAGGCGCGCTGGCATCACTTCGTTTTTTGCTGCGGCGCGCTGGCCGGCCTTGATCGCGTCAGACGCGAGCTCCGCGTCGGCGCGTTGCATGACGCCACGGGCGCCGAAATCATCCCGCCGCGCACGCTCGGTTACGACACCCTGGTGCTGGCCATAGGCAGCGTCAGCAATACCTTCAATGTGCCCGGTGTCGCCGAGCACGCCTATATGCTGGATTCGGCGCCCGAGGCCGACCGCTTCCAGCAACGCCTGATCAAGGCCTGCGCCCACGCCAATTACCACCCGAGCAAGCCGGGCGATGCGCCGGTGCAACTCAATGTCGTCATCGTCGGCGGCGGCGCCACCGGCGTCGAACTCGCCGCCGAGTTGCACAACACCACGCGCACGCTCGCCGCCTACGGCCTGACCAACATCGACCCCGAGCATTTCCTCAACATCACGCTGCTCGACGCCGGCCCGCGCATCCTGCCAATGTTGCCCGAGCGCATTGCCGCAGCGACTGCGGACACACTGCGCGGGCTTGGCATTGCGGTGCACAACGCGGAACAGGCGACGCAGATAACGGCGAACCATGTGATGACCCGAAGCGGGCGTTCGTTCGCCGCCGATATCGCCGTATGGGCCGCCGGCATCCGCGGCGCCGATATCCTGCGCGACCTCGACGGCCTCGAAGCCAACCGCATCAACCAGCTCGTGGTGCTGCCGAGTCTGCAGTCCACGCGCGACCCCGACGTATTTGCGCTCGGCGATTGCGCCGCCTGCCCGCGTGACGGCGCAAACACCGGTCCCGGCGCACGCTGGATCCCGCCCGCCGCGCAGGCCGCCCATCAGCAGGCATCGCACCTGCGCAGGACCATCGAACGCCGGCTGCAAGGCAAGCCGCCGCAACCCTTCGTCTACAAGGATTTCGGTTCGCTGGTCTCGCTCGGCGAGTACAGCACCGTCGGCTCGCTGATGGGCTTTTTGTCCGGCCGCAGCATGCGCGTGGAAGGCCTGTTCGCGCGGCTGATGTACCTGTCGCTGTACAAGATGCATTTGTATGCGCTGCATGGCGCGATGGGAGTGCTGCTCGACTCGCTGGCGCGCACACTCAAGCGCGGCACCGAGCCGCGGGTGAAGTTGCACTGAGGTGATGGCTGGAGCGTGCCTTCTGGCGCGGGTTTTCAGAGCTTCTGTGGTTGTGCCAAACGGGTTAATGGCGGAGATCGACCGAGGCCGCGTGGAAACACGCCCTAAAGAGCCGGTCTAATTCTTGAGGTCCCGGGCAGCCCGGCCATCGCGGCGTGCTCAGGCAGCTCAAACGGCACTGCGTAACCCTTTGTGCTGTTGTGCCCCATTAATGTGGATCGAGATGGAAAAGCTTGTGCTCGCGATCAGATCCCGCGACGCATTCCCGCCAGGACCGCCGCTCAATCGTCACTTGCGCCCGCCGCAGATGAGCATCGCTGGGCATCTGCTTGAATAGCAGCAGGTTGAACCCCGTCGCGCCGCGCGGTGAAGTGCCGAAGGTCCGCCCGACCACCTTGCGATCAAAACGCCAACTGCGGCAGGTAGCAGAAGCGCGCCGCCCGCTGGATGTCCGTCAGCGTTTTTGCCGCAACGCGGGGTCTGCGCGTCGTTTCCTCATACGAACGGCGTCTGCGCGCGGCACGGGCCGAGCACCGTCGCGAGCACGATCCCATCGCGCGCTCCCGTGAGATTGCCCACCAGCAAGCGCCGTGTCGGTCGCGCCCCGACTGGCGCCACAGGCGCTGTAGTTCTGGTCGGCGCATTGCGCCGTGGCCCGAACTCCGGCACCGGTGCTGGCGAAGCCGACGGCGCGGGTAGCGGCACGGCTGCCGGTGCCTCCTGCAGTTCGGGCCCGGCGTCGCCAGCCAGCGCGTCCTCCTGCAGCTTTTTAAGCCACGGCAGGATGACATTGAAGAGGGCCGCCACAGCAACGGCCACGATCACCAGTAGAGTTTCCAGGCTCATCACACGCCCCCGTTCTACGCTGCGCGCCGGGGTGCCGGCGGCGTTTCGTCGGTGGCCGCAATCGCGTCGCGCATGGCGGTGTCGGCCTGCACGTTCTTCATGCGGTAGTAGTCCATCACGCCGAGGGTGCCCTGGCGGAAGGCCTCGGCCATGGCGCGCGGCACCTCGGCTTCAGCCTCGACGACGCGGGCGCGCATCTCCTGCTCCAGCGCCACGGCCATCGCACGGCGCTCTTCGGCCTTGGCCTGGGCGATTTGCTTGTCGGCATTGGCCTGGTCGATCTGGAGCTTGGCGCCGATGTTCTCGCCGACATCAACATCCGCGATATCGATGGACAAGATTTCGTAGGCCGTGCCGGCGTCCAGTCCCTTGGACAGTATGTGCTTGGAGATGTGGTCCGGGTTCTCGAGCACGCTCTTGTGTGAAACCGCCGAGCCGATGGTGCTGACCATACCCTCGCCGACCCGCGCGATGATCGTCTCCTCGCCTGCGCCGCCGACCAGCCGGTCGATATTCGTGCGCACGGTGACGCGCGAGACGACGATGAGCTGAATACCGTCTTTCGCCACTGCGGCGATCTTCGGCGTCTCGATCACCTTGGGCAGCACCGACATCTGCACCGCCTCGAGCACATTGCGCCCGGCAAGGTCGATGGCGGCGGCGCGCTTGAACGGCAGCGGAATGTTGGCCTTGTCGGCCGAGATCATCGCGTTGACGACCCGTACGACATTGCCGCCCGCCAGATAGTGGGCTTCCAGGTCGTTGATGGAGATGTCGATACCCGCTTTGACCGAGCTGATTCGTGCCGTCACGATCACGCCGGGCGGAACGCGGCGCAGGCGCATGGCGATCAGTGTCATCAAACCCACGTACGCATCCGAGGCCCAGGCCGCAATCCACAGTGGAATGGGCGCCAGGTAGAGGACGATGACGACGATCGCCAGCAACCCGGCAAGCACGCCGAAGCCGCCGAACAAACCCACGATTTCCGAGATACCCATGACTTTCTCCTTGATTGAACTGCTTGATCCGGCTTGCGGCCGTCGCTTCAAATCCGCCGGCTGTCGACGCGGCTCGCCGCGATGGACTCGCCCGCTACGTTGAGGTCCTTGCCAGCACGTCCCGGTCCGGCGACCGAAGCATCTCGTGGTGCAGGCCCCAGTGCTCGAGGGCGGCGGTCAACACGATTGATTCGCCCTCGGCGACCTGCCCGTTGGCCTCGGCGATTCCGATGCACAGGCGCAGCAGCCTCCGCTGCAGCGCCGGATCCTTGATCTCGCCCACCAACTCGGCCAGCGTGCGGTCATCCACCGGACACGCATCAGCCCATTTCAGTTGCTCGCTCGACAAGAGGTCTTCGCAAAGGCCGTCGAGCACGGCATGGAACTCCTGCCGGTCAATACCCAGTTGCTCGTGAACGGCCAGGCGGTCGAGCAGGTCGAACTCGGTCCTGTCGATGTCCCGGTCTGCCAATACGGTCAGCGCGACGATGCGGGCTGCGGCCTGCGGGCTGTTGCACGGATAAATGCGCATGTTCTCTTCTCCAGGGGGGGGGGTGGAGTCAATCGAAAATGTTGCTCATCCCCGATTTCCGCCGGCCCGTATTCCGATTTCGGTCGTGCCAGACGGCCCGGCAGTCGGGGCAATAGTCAATCTCGACGCCTGGCAGCCTGTCGGACATCACCAGTGCGGATTCAGGGCAGGTAGGGCACTTCGTGGTCTTCTCCTTCAACGGGGCATTCATCCGGGCTGCGGTTCGCCGTTACTCAGCGGGATCGCACGTTGGCGCAGCCGCCTGTTGTCAACTCCGCGCCGCCACTGGCGCATGAGGAACCGCGCAGCCTGCAACAAGACCTTGTCCAAGGCCGTACGCCAGTCGATGGCAAGGTTGGTAGCGAGAAAAAGCGCGCTGCGTTTCATGGTCGAAGTATTCAGTCGTTGGACAAGTCTGAAGCATCGCCCGCAGGCGAACGGAGTGGTTTCGGCCTTTTTGACCGAACGTTCTCCTTCAGTCGATCAATGCGTTTGGCAACATTGCGTCCGGCGCGGTCTGCCACCCGGTCAATGACGGCGTACAACTCGGCGCCCGTATCTTCGATCAGTACCTCTGGTGCGCGCTTCAAGAGAATCTGTATCCGGCAGAATTTGTCCGTGCCGCCGCGCGGACCGTTGCTATCACCCACCAGTACCGCCACCCGCACGATCCGGTCGCAGCGCCGTGTAAGGGCGAAGCGCAGCCGGCGCTCGACATGATTCATGAGTGCTGTGGATACCGGAAAACCCGAACCCTTGATGTCGATGCGCATACTCGTTTTCCTGGTTGCCCAATGACCAATGACCGATGACGTTACTTTAGAGATGCTTCATCATCATGTAAAATCGATTTACCGATATAAACCCATCGAATAAACCGATCTATCGGCACGGCGAACTTGAGTTCGCCTCCCGATGGGGCGATGCCGCTCATTCATTCCCTTTCTCAGCCGAAGAGCCGTGGCCACAGGCGGACCACCCCGACGATGACGATCGCCGCCCATACCGCACTGCCGATGCCAACCGGTGCTGCGGCTACGTCCTCGATGACGCGCATCTTCTGGTTATGGCGTGCCTCGAGGAAATCGCACAGTGCCTCGATCGCGATGTCCATCATCCCGGTGATCAGCGCCAGCGCGGTCGCGAACAGGATGAGCAGCACATCCACCCACTCCCCCAGCCAGAACGCCGCTATCGAAAGCCGCGTTGAAAGTGCGAGTTCGTAGGCGACGCGGAAGTAATAGAGCGCGGCAAGGCGCAGCCCGGAGCAGACTGCGCGGAGTCTTGCGCAATGGGTGAAAGCCCGGCTCGCCGGTTTCGAGCCCCGAGAAACTTGTTACGCTGGCTGCCCCCTGTTCGCGGGAGACAGGCCAAAGACCAAAACACCCAAACACCCAAACACCCAAACACCCAAACACCTAAAGCGCGGCAGCGGCGGTCTCCGCCAGCACGTCACCGGGAAAATGCACCTGCAGGTAAAGTCGCGAAGCCGCGACAAGCACGGTAGCAATCAACGCCGGCCAGACCATCGCCGCGGCCGCCGAGCGAATGGGCGTGAGAGCCATGATCGCTCAGCCGGACGGCTTTGGACGCCAGAGCAGGCTCGCGACGATGCTCGCCGTTATCAGCGCAACAACGACGCCCAGCGCGAGAAAGACCGGGATTTTGAAGAGGTCAATCAGCAGCATCTTCACGCCGATGAAAATAAGGACAAGCGCCAGACCGTAAGAAAGCAGGTGGAAGCGGTCCGCCATGTCGGCGAGCACGAAGTACAGTGCGCGCAGGCCAAGGACGGCAAAGATATTGGAGGTCATGACGATAAACGGATCGTCGGTGATGGCGAAGATCGCTGGAATACTGTCCACCGCAAAGACGACGTCAGTGATGGCGATCATGACGAGCACGAGGAAAAGCGGCGTATACGTGCGTACTCCGTCTCGCAGCACCCAGAAGCGCTCGCCTTCAAAGCCTTGCGTGAAAGCGAGGTGACCGCGCATCCAGCGCAATGCCGGGTTCTTCTCCAGGTCTGGCTTGTCGCCGGCAAAGAACAGCATTTTGGCTCCGGTAGCGAGCAGAAACAGGCCGAACAGGTAAATGATCCAGTGGAATTTGGCGATCAGCCAGGCGCCGATCAGGATCATGACGATGCGCAACGCGATGGCGCCGAACACACCGTACACCAGCGTGCGCCGCTGCAACTCCGGAGGCACGGCGAAGTAGGTGAATATCATCAGGAAGACGAAGATGTTGTCCACCGAGAGCGATTTCTCGATCAGGTAGCCGGTTAGAAACTCGAGTGTCTTTTCGCGGGCGATCTCTGGACCGGCTGCTCCCGCAAGATGCCACCAGAGCCAGCCGGCGAAGGCGAACGATAGTGCGATCCAGACGGTAGTCCAGCCCAGCGCCTCTTTGACGCTGACCCGCGTCGCGCCGCGCGCAGAGAGAACCTTGAGGTCGACGACAGTCGCCGCGATGACAAAGGCGAAGAATCCAGCCCACATCCATGGTGTTGCAATCGTTTCCATTCTTGGTATATCTCCCGATCCTGGTTACTGTTTTCCCGGCTGCCACGTCAACGTATTCATCGGCTAACGGTTCCGCGCTAATAACGCAGCAGGCAGCCGATGCCGCCCAAAGCCATCAGCGGGTCGCAATGATCCACGACCTCGATGGGGCATTCCTGTTGTCCGGCCAACCTCACCAACTCGACCGTTGCATCGACAGGCTGTACCGATTTCTTGCCGCACTCAGGGCATGCAACAGGCGCATTATGCTCGATACGGATTACTCCGCACGCGCCGCAGCGCCAACCCGGCGCGGGTAGAAGATCGCGCGCCAGCAGGAGCATATCCGCCCGCTGCTGACGCAACGCATCCAGGCAGGCGGTCGCGCCCGCCACCGCCCGGCCCTGTGTACGAATACCCTGTACGAAACGCGCTGCGATTTCCTGTGATTCCTGTTCTTCGCCTTCGATAAAGGCTGACAGGGTGGCGGCGACGACATCGTCCTGCGTGTCCCGGCTTGCTGCCGGAATGGTGTCGATCAGTTTGGCCGCGACCGACTTGGGCAGTGCGCGTCGTATCTCTCCAGTCAGGCGAGGCTCGCCCGCCAAGATCAGGTGAGTATGACCGCCCGCAACCATAAGGCGTTCAAGCAAACTGATCTGCTCCTTCAGAAAGCGTGAGGTACGTTCGCGTCGGTGGCTCTCGTAATGCGCTTTGGTCCATTCGCGGCCTACACGCTCGCGCAGTGCAGGCTGTTCGGTCCAGGCCTTGATGGTGGCTGCCCCCAGGTTGACTTCAAGGATCCGTACGCAGGCCTGGTTCGCAAGCAGCACGACGTAACGGTGATAGTTATCCTTGAGCGCCATCAGGTGAAACAGGTTAGGTGTGGGATAGACCGCGATCCAGTTTGGCAGCGGCGCCACAAACTGCATCGGAAGAAAGAAGGCACCACCTCGGAAGTGGCGACTGAACAAGGCTACCCCTTTCGCACCGGGCCGCAGTTTCTCGGCCAGGTAATCCTCGATCTGGCTTATCGCTGCATCGAAATCCGCACGCGCCTCGAACTCAAGGGTACTGCGCATGGAAATTGCGCGGTGTTCGAATACTTCGCGGTAGCCCGCTTCCCCCTGTTCAAGGTGGAGATAACAGCTCACAAAAGGCGCTTGCGTCTCCTCAACGCAGGCCAACAAAGCGATCTGGCGTCGCAGTTCATCCAGCGTAGTCAATGGCTCCAAAGGATGCTCCAGTGGGATGGGTGGAGGGGGGTAGGGTAGGTGCGATGCAGGTTGTAAGGGAAATCGCCAATCTCACGCGAATTTCCATGGTGGAAACCGGTTACACCGCAGGCGAATATGATATGCACGGTCACGATACACCAGGCTCAACGCGAGAAAATTCACTTGCGTTCTGTTGAAGCGACACACGCAGCGCGTGCATCTCGGTGCGCATCTCGGCAAGTTCCCGCCTCAGTTCGGTGCCCGAGAGGGCATCGGTACGCTCGGCGTCGATATCGCGCGTGTTTTCACTCTGCATCGATGTCACCACTACGGCGATGAATAGATTGAGCATGGTGAACGTCGACACCAGGATGAATATGACGAAGAACAGCCACGCGATGGGGTAGACCTCCATGACCGAGCGGGCGATATCTCCCCATCCTTCCAGCGTCATGATCTGGAACAGGGTATAGGCGCTTTCGCCGAGCGTGCCGAACCATTGCGGAAAGTGCTCCGCGAAAAGCTTGGTTGCGATCACGGCGAACACATAGAGAATCACCGAAATAATGCCGATCACCGAGCCAAGACCGGGGATTGCGGCGAGCAGACCCCCCGCCACACGGCGCATGCTCGGCACCATTGAGATGAGGCGCAGCACCCGCAGCACCCGTAGCGCCCGCAGCACGGCCAGTGGCCCTGTCGCCGGTATGAGCGCAATGCTGACCACGATAAAGTCGAACACGCTCCAGGGGTCACGAAAAAAGCGACCCCGCCAGACGGCAAGCCGCAGCCCGATCTCCACTACGAATACAGCAAGAATTGCGCGGTCGGAAGCGACCAGTACCGAGCCCCAGCGATCCATGATGGCTTCGCTCGTTTCGAGGCCCAGAATCACCGCGTTGATGAGAATGAGCGTGATCACTACAGCTTGCGAAGGCATTGATTCAATATGCCGCGCGAGCGTCCCCCGCCAACCCGGCAGTGTGTCTATCTCAATGCCCATCAGGCATCTCGGCCCTTGCGGGTGTCTCCGGCCGGCCTGAGCAGACTGGCCGCGATGGAAATTGCGAGAATCGCGAAAACCGTCCCGAGCATCCAGGGGATGGGGATTTTGTATATATCCATGATCAGCATCTTCACGCCGATGAACGTGACGATCAGCGCCAGACCGTAGTTGAGCAGGTGAAAGCGCTCGGCCATGTCGGCGAGCAGGAAGTACATCGCCCGCAGGCCCAGGATCGCGAAGATGTTCGAGGTGAAGACGATGAATGGGTCCGTGGTAACTGCAAAGATCGCCGGAATGCTGTCGACGGCAAAAATCAGGTCGGTGACCTCGACGAGCACCAGCACGAGAAAGAGCGGTGTGGCGTAGCGCAGCCCGTCCTTCATGACGAAGAAGCGCTCACCGTCGTACGCCTCGGTGACACGCATGTGATTGCGAATCCAGCGAATCACCGGATTCGTAGCGAGATCCGGCTTCTGATCGCCGAACATAAACATCTTTACGCCGGTGGCGAGCAGGAACAGGCCGAAGACGTAGAACATCCAGTCAAACTTCTCGATCAGCAGTACGCCGAGGTAGATGAGGATCGCCCGCATTACGATTGCGCCCACTACGCCGTAGAGAAGCACGCGCTTCTGGAACTCCGGCGGCACGGCGAAGTACGTGAAGATCGTCACCCAGAGGAATACGTTTTCAGTCGCGAGAGCCTTCTCGATCAGGTAGCCGGTGACGTACTCGATGGTCTTCGCGTTGGCGACCTCGCGACCGTGGGTGCCGTCGACGAACCACCAATACCAGCCGGCAAACGCCATGGCCGCCACGAACCACACCACAGCCCAGGCAAGCGCCTCACCGACGGGTACCTTATGCTGTCCCTTCGCCCTGAGAAGCACGAAATCGAGCAGCAGAAACACGACGACGAGCAGGCTGAAGCCGAGGTAAAGGATCGGCGAGCCGGTATGTGCGACTTCTGTCATCAATGGTTCCTGACAGGGCCACAGGGTGTACGTGGGTCAAAATGGGTGTTGGCGGCGCGACGCTGTCTTTTCATGTCCAATTTCCTCCGTCAACCGTCAACCGTCGGCGGGCGTGCGCCGCGCCGCCATTTTCCAGAGCACGCCAATGCGCCAGGCGAGTTGTACGCCAAAGTAGGTGAGGGCCGCGGCCGCGACGGCGAGGAGTGCGAGGCCAACGAGCAGCGGTTCACCCATCGCCCCGATCTTCTCGATCCAGCCAGTGTCCTCCGCGAGAGCAGGCGGCGCCGCCGGTTCGCGGAGCACGGCCAGGCCGGCATGGTAGGCGGCGATGAGAATGGCCGGCGTCGTCAGCGGATTCGAAACGAACGTCGCGAGCACTGCGGCCGGAAGATTGGCCCGCAGTCCCATCGCCACGACACCGGCCACAAGCCCCTGTCCAAGAGGCAACAAAAACCCGAAGAACATGCCGATCGCCAGTCCTTTGGAAATGGAACTGCGGTTCACGTGCCATAGCCACGGGCGGTCGAGCAGCGGACCCATCCAGCGCAAACTGCGTTGGGTGCGCAGGGACGCTGGATCAGGGAGCCAACGACGCACAAAGCGACGAGCCATGGGTCTGCCAATCCTGTCTCAGGTTTCGAATGATCGCCGGCGCCCGGGTCGCGTCACCCGCGACTGTGGGGCGCGCGCCATGGAATGCACGAGAGCGCTCTTTGTCAAAAGGCGTGATGTGCCGTACAAAAGGGTGCATACAGCGAGCAACATCAGGAAGGTCATTGTCGTTCTCCAAGTGGTTGATTATTACAATGTGTGCCCAGTCTAGAGCCGCCACGATATTATGTAAAATCGATTTATAATATAGAAATAATCGAATAAACCGAAGGGTTGATGTGATGAACTACAAGCATCTTTACTATTTTTGGTGGGTCGCCAAGGCCGGTGGTGTAGTAAAGGCGGGCGAGCAACTGCACGTGACGCCACACACCATCAGCGGGCAGATCGGGATCCTGGAGGATGATCTTGGAACCCCGTTATATGCCAAGCGTGGCCGCAACATTGAATTGACCGACGCGGGGAAACTCGCCTTCGGCTACGCGCAGGACATCTTCGCGCTCGGCTCCGAACTCGAGGAATCCGTGCGGAACTACCGGGCGGGTGGACGTCCGATTGAGTTCCGTGTCGGCGTGGCGGACGCGGTTCCGAAGACGATCGCTTGTCGTCTGATCGAACCGGCAACACGCCTGCCCGAGTCGGTGCGCATCGTCTGCCGTGAATCGAAGCTCGAAAGCCTGCTGGCGGACCTGGCCGCCCATCGGTTGGACCTGGTGATCGCGGGTGCTCCGATCCCGTCCTCGGTGAGCGTGCGCGCGTATAACCACCGGCTGGGCGAATCCGGAACAAGTTTTTTCGCGGGCGGCCGACTCCTCAAGGGCCTGAAGGGGAAGTTTCCAGCCTGCCTGAACGGCGCCCCGATGTTGGTTCCCTCCGTGGACGTAGCGATAAGACCCCGCCTGGATCGATGGTGCGAGAATCACAAACTCCATCCACGCGTGGTCGGAGAGTTCGACGATAGCGCATTAATGAAGGCGTTCGGTCAGCGCGAACTGGGGGTGTTCATCGGTCCTACTGTCATCGAATCGGAAATTGAAACGCAGTATGGTGTGAAAGCGATTGGCCGAACGAAAGAGATCACTGATGAATTTTTCGCGATTTCTGTCGAGCGCCGCGTAACGCACCCCTGCGTCGTCGCCATCGCTGAGGCATCAAGGACCCGCTTTTTTTCCGCCATTTGATCCGATCCAAGGCAAGTGCAGATTGGCACTGTCGCGGACAGCCAAGATGACTGCGTGAGTGTGCTCTCGATGGAGGGGCAGGCAGACGATCTGGGTGGAGGTGTGTTCAAGAAGCGTTTGAAAAAAAACATCCACCGCTCGATCGTGCCGGCAAAAGGCGGGCGCTGTTTGGATCTTTGCCTGTCTGTTTGCCAAGAAGGATCTAGCCAATATCGATGGTGTTTAACTGGCTTAGTTCAGGAAGCTGGCCCAGGCCTAAAGCCATGACGGACACCGAGTTGGCGGCAGCGCTGAGTCGGGGTGAATTACTGGAACTATCGTCGCCGGGTGGTAAGCCGGCCGGCCGGTCGGGACGGGGTCAGCACGACTAAAGCCCAGATTCTTCAAGTCCAGTTCATCGACAAGTACGTCAATGACTCGAACGGTGCTCTTCTCGTATATCCATTCGTCCAACCGCATCAATTAGATCGTGGTGTTGCCAAGCCTGCAGGCCACGCGCGACCGCGACGTATTTGCGCTCGGCGATTGCGCCGCCTGCCCGCGTGACGGCGCAAACACCGGTCCGGCGCACGCTGGGTCCCGCCCGCCGCGCAGGCCGCCCACCGGCAGGCCTCGCCCTTGCGCAGGACCATCGAACGCCGCCTGCAAGGCAAGTCGCAGCACCCCTTCCTCTACAAGGATTTCGGTTCGCTGGTGTCGCTCGGTGATTACAGCACCGTCGGCTCGCTGATGGGATTTTTGTCCGGCCGCAGCATGCGCGTGGAAGGCCTGTTCGCACGCATGATGTACCTGTCGCTGTACAAGATGCACAAGTACGCGCTGTAAGGGTGCGATGGGCGTGCTGCTCGACTTGCTGGCGCGCACACTCAAGCGCGGCAGCGAGCCGCGGGTGAAGCTGCATTGAGGTGATGACTGGAGCGAGCCTTCTGGCGCGGGTCTTCAGAGTCTCTGGGGTGTGCGTCTTTGAGCAAGCCCCGAACCCTTGGCTTATGGCACTACAGCCAAAGCCGCACACACTACTTCAAAACGTTTGCGATTGACGCCAAGGTCGCCTTCTCCCAACCGTGAGGATGAGCGCACTTGAATGGCGTTGTTTTTGGGGTCAAACCAAACCTCTACATCGTCAACATATTTCATTCGCGGGGTGGTGTATTGCGCATACAAGTAATCGGGCGAGTTGGTTATGAGCTTTGCCCCATGCCTGCCACTAAGACACCAACCGGTGGATGCGGTCCATCTCGCACCAAAAGAAGTCGGCACGATTCCTCTTGCATCGGGATATTGGCGGGCTTTGACTTCGCGGCATCCCCGGTCGATAAGGCCCTGATCACCAAGCTCGCTGATCTGTCCTTTACCGAGGATGCGCACAATGTGAACTGGACCCCGAAGTGCGGACACCACGAACTGCGCAAAGCGTTGTCCACGGACGGCCGGTTCGGTCGCTTGCGGCGAATTGGAAACCGGCCGTCGGTGGACAACGCGGTGGTGCTCATTGCGATTGCGCCCCGGTCTGTTTTTCGACCTCGGCGCGCCAGCGCCGCTCGAATTGCGCCGGCGGCACGTACCCCAAGGACGAGTGCCTGCGCTCTGTGTTGTAGCAGCCAATGTACTCAATGATCACCTGGTGCGCCAGCACTGCCAGCCGACGAGGGTCAGCATCAGGCCGGCCAGGATCAAATGCGGCCCGCCCAAGGCGCCCAGGAGTGTCGCGATCTGCTCCCCCCGAAGAGGCCCAACCCGACAGGCAGAAAGCGCCCGCGCGCGATCTCTGGCTGTCCCGTCCATTTGGGAAATACCGTCAGCAGGAAGTCAAAGGAAAAGCTCGGCAACATCTGGTACTACATCACGACGGCGTGCAGCCAGCCGGCGTATGGCGTGGCCTGCGGCATTGCAAACGCGGGCCAGCGCGCGGCGACCAGTCACGCGGCCCACCAGGTCATCGCCAGCAGCAGGCTACTGGCGATGACGAAGAACATCAGCCGATTGGGCGCGCTGGCCAGCAAACGCGCTGAAGGCAGCGCCGGCTTCGGTGTCGAACCGGCTTGCGTCCCCGTGCTCATCGAACGCGGTGCTTGCAGTGGATGGGCCGGTGCCCCGGCCCGAGTCGACCGCCGCACACGTCCGCCAGCGGGTTTAGCTGAAGGATCCTGTTCAAATCTCGTCCCGTGCAACTGTTGCAGCGAGCAACGGCTCACGCCTGGGTGCTATCCACAGGCGCAACACAAACCATGCCAGCGCGACCGCACCCACGCTGAAGAGAATGTCGCCAGGCATACGCATCCAGATCAGCAGTTCCACGATGGGTTTCTGCATGAACTCTGCCGAGCGCGCATACCAATAGCCATGTTCGATCGCGGCCAGCAGCTGCATCGTTCCCAACGGCAGCAATGTCAGCAAGCCCATCAGCGCCAGACCGATGTTGAGCGTCCAGAACGAGAGTTTCAACACCTTGGTGTCCCACACCATCTGGCCACGCAACCCGCGCAGGCAGAACAGCACCAGCGCGATGCCCAGCATTCCGTAGACGCCGAACAGGGCAGTATGGGCATGCAGTGCGGTCAGGTTGAGACCCTGCATGTAGTACAACGACAGTGGCGGATTGATCAGGAAGCCGAACAGGCCCGCACCCACCAAATTCCAGAACGATACCGCGATGAAGAACATCACCGGCCAGCGGTAGTGCGCCATCCACGGCGTGGCCTTGCTGAGCTTCCAGGTGTGGTACGCCTCAAAGCCCAGGTAGGCCAGTGGCACCACCTCCAGCGCACTAAAGCTTGCGCCCAGTGCCACCACCGCGATGGGCGTGCCCACGAAGTACAGATGGTGCAGTGTGCCCAGAACGCCGCCTGCCATGAAGACAATGGTGGCGAACAGCACTGCGATGTTGGCGGTGGACGTCCTGACCAAGCCCAATCGGGTGAAGATGAGCGCCATCACGGCGGTGGCGAATACTTCGAAGAAGCCTTCCACCCACAGGTGCACCAGCCACCAGCGCCAGTACTCGACTTCCGAGATGTGGGTGTGCTCGCCCCACATCAACGCAGCGGCATAGAACAGGCCGATGGCAACGGTGGACAGGAACAGCAGGGCGACGATCGACTTGGAATCGCTCCCCGGCCCCTTCAAGATCGGCCACAGCGAGCGGCCCACCAGGGTCACCCACAGCATCAGGCCAATGAACAGATACCACTGCCAGAAGCGGCCCATGTCGGCGTACTCCCATCCCTGGTGCCCGAACCAAAAGTTGAATTTGAGCGGCATGATCTGCATGACCGCGAACCACTGGCCGGCGAATCCGCCGATCACAATCAGCAGCAGCGAAATCCACAAAAAATTCACCCCGAAACGCTGGTACTTGGGCTCGTGGCCCGAAAGCGCCGGTCCGATATACAAGCCTGTCGCCAGCCACGCGGTGGCGATCCACAGGACCGCCAGTTGCGTATGCCAGGTGCGGGCCAGCGAATAGGGCAGGTAATTGGACAGTGCGAAGCCGTAGGCCTCCTGGCCTTCGACCTGGTAGTGCGCAGTGATCGCGCCCAACAGGATCTGCACCAGGAACAGCGCAAGCACCACCCAGAAGTATTTGGACGTAGCGCGCATCGAGGGCGTAATCCGCAGCAGGGCAAACGGATCGCTGGTTGGGACGGTGTGCTCTTTCTCGCCGCGTCCGTGGGTCACCGCGTAGTGCCAGCCCAGAATCGCGATGCCCGCAATCAGGAACAGCACGCTGAACGCCGACCACACCCACAGTGCCGGCGGCGGTGTGTTGCCCACCAGCGGCTCGCTGGGCCAGTTGTTGGTGTAGGTCACCTTCTTGCTGATCACGCCTGCCTGAGCCGGCACCAGGGTTGCCGCGCCGGCTTCAGCGCGTTCGGTCGTGGCGGCCCAGGCCGTCCACCAGAAGAAGGCCGTGAGGGAGCGTCGGTGTTCCAGCGTTCCCACAGTGCTGTCCTTCATCGCATAAGCTTCGCGCAACTCTGCAGTGGCGGGGTCGTTGCCGAACAGGCTGATGTAATGCGCGGAGACACTGGATAACGCCGCCGCGCGATCCTGGGTCAGGGTGATGGTCCTGCCCGCAGGGTCATAGGTGTTGGCCCGCATCATCTCCTGCAGGCGGCCGCGCAGAGCGGCCTGTTGTTCCGCAGGCAAGCGCGCATAGGTAGCGCTGGCGTCGCCCCGGCGCGCCCAGATGTCCAGCACCTCGGTAGCTTCGCGGTGCAGCCAGTCCGCGCTCCAATCGGGCGCTACGTAAGCGCCATGGCCCCAGATTGAGCCGAGTTGCATGCCGCCCATCGACTGCCAGACCTGCCGGCCCTGCTCGATATCGGCGCGGGTAAAGATGACCGCCCCATCCTGCGCCACCACTTTCTCGGGCATGGGTGCGGCGGCGCGGAAGATCTCTCCACCCGCCCAGAGCAAGACCGAAAACGAACAGACCAGCAGTACGGCCAGCGCGGTCCACAGCTTGCGTGTGTTGTTCATGACGCCTCCAGTGCGAGTGGGAGTGGGAGTACGAGTACGTTCAGGAAGGGCCGGGCCATCCGGACGGCAGCGTGGCCAAGGTCACCAAGGTCAGCTGTGATCGCGTCACCGTCATCCCGGATCTCGGTTGGAATGAATCGAAAATCGGTGATGACAGGCTCCTGGCTGGGTTTGGGTAGGCTGCGCTCCAACGCGCAATTTTGGTTGGCTGGAACGGCGGTGTCTGTGTGAGGACGCACATAGGTAGTTTTATTGATTAAGCGCGTGCTGCATGACGCCGGCGGCGTCCGGCACGTGGCCGATGCCGAGGATCACCGTGATCGCCAGCGGCACGGTCATCGAAAAACCGATGAAGGAACCGAAGGTCACGATGTAAAAAAGGGTCACCCATCAGCCCCGCTGAGACGCAGGCGAAAATTCTGGAGGGACCTGTCCACTTGTGCATGGGTACTTGTGTGTTTTGGCGCACGAAGTGCGGTTCTCACCACGTAGGGGCGCCCGGAACGCACTTGGCTGCTGAGCTTGGCCTGTCGCTCCAGCAAGGTGCGCTTGTCCTTCACTTCTGCCCATGCACCGGCGTCGGGCGCAGCCGCTTTCTTCACCACGATCGGCTTTCACCCCCTCGCAAGCGTGACATTGAGGGCAATAAAGTCAGATTGGTCTTGCGGTACATCCTCTTCCGCGAATATCGCATTCACCGGACATTCGGGCACGCAGACCGCGCAATCGATGCAGGCGTCTGGATCGATGGCCAAGAAATTCGGGCCTTCGCGAAACGCGTCGGTCGGGAAAAACTGTTGGCTATCGGCGTATCCATGACCTGCTGCGGCCGCAGTTTCCCCAAGTGAACCACAAACGCGTGTATCGGCTCTACAGCGCGGCCAATCTGGCGGTGAGGAAGCGTAAAAAGGTTAAACGGCCGACGAACGAACGGGTGCCGCTGCAGATCGCCCGGCGCGTCAATGAGGTGTGGAGCATGGACTTCGTGAGCGATAGCCTGGCGAACAGCCGGCGCATCAAGTGCCTGACCGTGGCCGATGACTTCAGTCACGAGTGCGTGGACATTGCGACCGACTACGGCATTGGCGGCCAATATGTGACCCGGATACTGGATCGGACGGCGTTGTTTCGCGGCTATCCAGCGGTGGTGCGTACGGACAACGGGCCCGAATTCACCAGCCGGGCATTCATCGGGCGGGCGCAGGCCCATGGGATCGGCCACATCCTGATCGAACCGGGCCGGCCGATGCAGAACGGCTACATCGAGAGCTTCAACGGCAAGTTTAGAGATGAATGCCTGAACGACAATTGGTTCGAGTCCCTGGCGCAGGCCAGGGCGACGATCAGCATCTGGCGTCAGGACTACAACGAAGTACGCCCGCACAGCAGTTGCCGACGGATGCCGCCCGCCTAGTTTGCCGCGTTGCTTCGGCAGAATTCTGCCGAAGCAACGCCACCCACAACCGAAAGAATCCTTTAATCTTGCAACCGGACTTCCTGCCAATCAACTGGTACGGCTAAAGGGGACAGGTCACTACCAAATTCCCTCTGATGGCGCTAAATTTTCAGTGCACCGTTCGAATCGTATAGTCGGAGTTCGGTTGCGTCGAAAAATGATCTCAACAAGTCTGGGCGTGCCCGCACCCGAAGCCTTCCTGTCCGTTTCCCCGAGCGAAGTGCGTTGACGCCAACTCCCGCTTGTTTCGCGGCGGCAAGCCACTTGTAGATCGTCGTTCGATTGAACCCGTAGGCAGCAATCGCCTCTGATGCGGGTTCCCCATTGCGCACTCGTTCAACCGCCAACAGCCGAAGTTTTTCCAGCGCTTCTTGATCAAATGGGCGACCGTCTCGTTTCATTGCGAATTGGTTCGTCTATATGCAATAGAGGGCAATGAATAGCATCCGACAACTACTTGCCGGACCGTTAGACGAAGGGATTCTCAAGTCGCACGCCTGATCGACGAAAATCATCAACGTTGCGGGTTATCACTGTTAGATTGTGGATCAACGCAATCGCGGCGATCTGCTTGTCAACCGGATGCTCATGGTGTGGCGACATCAATCGTCCCCATACTTGGGCGCATGCCTCGTCAAAACTTAATATCCTATCCGCATAGTTGGTCACGATCAGATCCAGCCATTTCTCGAGCTTCTTGGCTTGGGGAAGATCGCCGCGACTACGAATGTTCTCCAATCCATGCCGAATCTCCCCGATCGTTTGCACAGAGAGATAAAGATCACTGGTATCGGTTATTTTAAAGAATTTCTGAACTCCAGGGTTCGCCTTCCTTCCCTTGCGCGCCTCGCTTATGACGTTGGTGTCGACCAAGTACACGCGGATTCCTAGCCATTCCGGCAATTGAAGTCGGCGTCTTCACCGACGTTCGGCATGCTTGACAGAACATCGGCAACAGAACGCCGTTTCGGTCGTTTGAGGACAGCTCTCAGAATCTCACGGTGTTCCGCTTCTGCGCTTCTTCCGTGAGCTGCGGCCATCTGCTTCAGAGCCAAGGCAACATCTTCATCGACATTACGAACTACAAGATTGGTAGCCACATCGACCTCCGAAGTTGTAATCATTGATAGCAGTCTAGCAAAGTAGTGATTGCACTGCAATCAAAAATTCCCCAGTTGTTCAACTGTCCGTAATTGGCCGATTGCGGGCGCTCCCGATAGGGCTGTCTTTGCTAACAGGGGACCCCTAGCGGTCGTACGGCAAAGGGCAAAGCAGTCAGGCAAACCGGCTCTCGTTCGCGGATTTAACCTTGGCCGTGAGTGCGCCGTACCGATACGCTCAATTCGGGGCGAGCCCAAAAATGGCTACCAATGCTGCAATGCCTTGCGGGCATTGCGTCTTTGAGCGTGACAACGAACCCTTGGCTTATGGCACTGCCGCCAAAGCCGCACGCGCTGCTTCAATGCGTTTGCGATTCAGGCCAAGGTCGCTTTCCCCCAGTCGTGAAGCTGAGCGCACTTGAATGACGTTGTTGTTCGGGTCAAACCAAAACTCCACATCGTCAACATATTTCATCAGCGGGGTGGTGTATTGCGCATACAGGTAATCGGGCGAGCTGGTTATGAGCTTTGCGCCATCCATGCCTGCCACTATGCCTTTTAGCTTGGCAATGGTTGTCGGTCCGTCACCACGCACTGCTAGTGGCGTAATGCTGGAATACTTGCGCTGGGGGTGGCCCGGGTAGAGGTCGGCTTGGCTGCTGACACTGTTGTTTGTGGCGGAAAGGCCTTTGAGTTTGCCCTTCTGTACTCCCAAGTCTGTGGGGGTACTGCCTTGTAGCAGACCGAGCTGTCCGGCCGCGATGGTGCAAACTGCAAGCGCCAACACCACGATAACTATCCATTTAATAACCAGCATTGTTTCTTCTCCGATATTTTGCGGCGCTGTTACGGCGATCCATCTTCAATTCTTGGCGGCGAATGACCGTTCCTGTTTGAGTATGTGAACACCATTCGCCAAGCCGAAAGGCTGCAAACGCGGCAGAACGGGCATTGGACCCAGATGGCTCAGAGTCGACTCCGGGCCGAAGACGGACCCGGGTATCACGAGCCGAGCCGGCCGAGTCAATTGAAGATGAATTCGAATTGCCGGGGTTGCTTTGGTCTCAGGGGCGGTTTCTACCCACTTAGCTTACCTTTGTTTCAGGGCTCATGAGGGTGAACGGCTTCCATGACAGGCCCCGTTGTGGTCGAAAGGAAGCTGAATATCTCGCCCTAAGAAAATGGCGTTTTTCGACCCCGAGCGGACACTTACAGCTTAAATTGCACCCCGCTGCAGTTACAAGGAAGGAGGAGTCGAATCGGCTTTCGCTTCAAACATCCCAAAGTAGTTGTTCTACTCGGCTTAGTGGCAGCACGAACAGGGCGCCGATGGCGTACGTTCAGATTTTCACATTCCCCCTTGGACTTCGGAACGGCCTTTTTGGAACCGTCGGCTGAACGTATCATGTATATTTCTGAGTTTGCTGGATTGGTGTATTTCTTACCAAGCTTTGTCGCGCGTGAAACACATCCGGTGCGACTGGGGAGAAGGGCATGCATTTTCGAATCGTATTTTTGGTCGGGTTTCTTGTTTTCGCCGGCGCAACTGGATCTGTGAACGCCCAGATGGCGGGAAGCCAAGTTACGTCAGAGACTTTTCCAGCGAGGCCGATACGGGTCATCGTTACCAACAGTCCGGGTGGCAGCCCGGATATCCTGATCCGCACGCTTGCCCCAAGGCTAGGTGAGGAACTTGGGAAGCCGGTCATCGTGGAGAACCGCGCCGGTGGATCGGGGATCATCGCGACCGACTATGTGGCAAAGTCACCGGCGGACGGTTACACTCTGCTAATGGTTGATCCGGGGCCCATTGCGATCAACCCGTGGACGTTTGCCAAACTCCCGTATCAGGGGCTCAAAAGTTTTGACGCGGTTTCGGCGCTTGTCGTGCTTCCATATGTACTCGTGGTCCGGAAAGACTTTCCAGCCGCCAACCTGCGCGATTTTGTAAGGCTGGCGAAAAGCACCCCTGGAAAAGTGAGCTACGGATCCTCCGGGATGGCGTCGATCCACCATATTTTCATGGAAATGTTTGCGACGGCCGCCGACGTCAAGATGCTGCATGTGCCCTACAAGGGCGGTGCGGATGCACTGGCCGCCCTTCTGGCCGGCAACATCGACGCGGCAATCCTGAGCCTGTCTATCGTTCTCGATCCGATCAAATCCGGCCGCATGCGGGCTTTGGGCTACACGCGACCGGCACGTACGTCGTTCCTGCCGGATTTGCCGACGATCGCCGAACAGGGCTACCCAGGATTTGATATCTCACTCGCCCTTGGCATTCTTGCTCCTGCGGGAACTCCCCGGCCGGTGATCAACCGGCTGAATGCCGCTTTTGTGCGGGTGATGCGCGAGCGTGACGTGCTCGAGCGCCTAGGCGCGCTGGGCATGGACATCGTTGCCACCACGCCCCAGCAGTACGACGAAATCAACAAGGCCGACTACGAGCGCTACGGCCGTGCGGTCCGTGGGGCGAATCTCAAGATGGAATGAACCGGGTGCGGTGCGCGTTGGCACGCCGGAGACAGACGGGTTTCGGGCAATTATGAGGGGGCATATGCCGCTGTTCATCAACAACCAAGACCAGGAACGATGCATCACGCCGGCGGATGCCATCGATGCGCTTGAGAGCGGCGTGCGCCAGTTTTCCCGCGGTGACGCAATAAGGCGTCCGCGCATCGACAACCTGTTGCCGACCGTCAACCCGGACGAGTATTTTTGTTTCAGTTCGATGGAAGGAGGCATCCGCGATCCTGGTTATTACGCGCTGCGGATCAAGCCGGAGATATATGCTTGGCCCAAAGTTGCCGGAAAAATGCGCGAAACGACTTATTCGTACAAGCCCGGCCTCTATGCCGGGATGGTGTTCCTGTACAGCACGAAGAACTCGGAATTCCTGGCGATGATGAACGATGGTTATGTGCAGCATCTTCGTGTCGCCGCGACCGCGGCGTTAGGGATCAAGAACATGTCCCGGCCAGAGTCAAAGGTCATGGGAATCTACGGCAGCGGCGGCATGGCCAAATTCTTCCCGCTTGCGGCCAAAGCGGTCAGGCCGATCGAACGCCTGCAGGTGTACGGCCTTAACCGCTCCCGCCTCGAGCAGTATCGCGACGAAATGCGCCCGAAAATCGATTGCGAGATTGTCCTTGCCGAAACGCCCGAAGCCGTGGCGAAGAACGCCGACATTGTCGTTGCCTGCACCAATTCGACAGAGCCCGTGCTAAAAGCAGAATGGCTGCGCTCCGGCACGCACCTGAGCAACGTGACCCATTGGGAACTGGGCGAGGACACGACGGCGCGCATTGATTCGGCCGGTCTGCTGGTGCGCCGCTCGCCGGTTTCGATCAAGGGTTATGTTGACGACGATTTCGGCATCCGCCTCAACGTCATGGCCTATATCGGCGGACGGCCTGAGGAGCGGGCGAAGGTGCCGGTCGGCCGCCGCAGTGAAAACCGCTATCCAAATGCGCGCTATGTTGATTGCTGCGACTGGGAGACGAACACGCCGTACTGGCAGCAACGGCGTGCCGAAGAGATCACTATCCTCGCCAACTGTTCATACGGAACTCTGGAAGGCGAAGTGGGGAACAGCGCCGGAATCCAGGGCATCCAGTTCGCGTCGATCGCCGGCCGAATTTTCGAGCGTGCGAGGGACATGAAACTGGGTATGGAATTGCCGCGCGAATTGTTTCTCCAAGATATGCCAACATGAGATGCGCTTTACGAAACGGCCGGTACGGCTGCAAGACATTGCTGTGTCCCAATCCCGGCGGCTGCTGTGTTTTATGTTCTTTCGGCTCAGTAAAGTACCCACGGATTCAAGAACAGCGCGGGTCTTGCGTCTAGGCTGGGACTTAAGCTGACCGCGAATGACCGGTCCTGGCCGATTGCGGACACCTTAGCATCGCGACGCGGTTCAGGGATTCGCTCAATTGTTGTGCAGATTCCGAGCTGGCAATATGTATGCTCACCTTGCCCGCACATCGGGCGACGACTGCGCAACAAGCGCGAACCTGCGGCGTTCGAGGGGGACTTCACGTGGAGTTTTATATGGGCCGGGCTGCATTGAGGGTTGCCGACGCGCGGGTTGAGAACCGGCATTCTGATTCCGTGGTGCGCTCGGCGTGTTTTTCACATGACGCTTTGACGCGTTGCGCACTCGCCGCCTCGCCATGCTGCGGCGCGTACTTCCCCGTTGTTGCGGGCAGAACGAGATCCCTCCCGATGAGCGGCGCATGAACGACCCCTTCGTCATCGCGGCGCTGATCGGCATTGCCTTCACGCTGGCCGGTTTCGTCAAGGGTGTTCTCGGCATGGGCCTGCCGACCGTGGCGATGGGCTTGCTGGGACTGCTAATGCCACCGGCCGCCGCGGCGGCGATGCTGATCGTGCCCTCTTTCGTGACCAATATCTGGCAATTGTTCGCCGGTCCGAAATTCCTCGTCTTGTTGCGCCGCCTCGCCGGCATGATGTTGATGGTGCTGGTGGGCGTGGCGCTGAGCTTCCGGGTGCTTACCGGCGACTCGTCGGCGCTGGCCAGTGCGGCGCTGGGGGTGATCCTGGCGCTATACGGCGTTGTCGGCCTTGTCGCGCGCAAGTTCACGGTGTCGCGCCGTGCCGAGCGCTGGCTGTCGCCGCTGGTCGGCTTGATTACCGGGTTGATCACCGGGGCGACCGGGATATTTGTCATTCCGGTGGTGCCCTATATCACCTCGCTCGAACTTGCCAGGGACGAGTTGATTCAGGCACTGGGCATCGCCTTCACCATCTCCACCATTGCGCTTGGCACGGCGCTGGTGGTGTCGGGCAAGTTCCAGTTCGCCTCAGCCGGCGGTTCGCTGCTGGCGGTAATCCCGGCGCTCGCCGGGATGGCCATCGGGCAACGGCTGCGCAGCAAGCTTGAGCCAGCGGTGTTCCGGCGCTGGTTCTTCGTCGGCCTGATCATGCTCGGGCTTTACATGTTCGGCAAGGCCGTGATCTGATCCGCGGCAGACTGGGCCGCTGCCCGGAAAGGCCCGACTGGCGGGCATTTCCAGCCAGTCCCACTATTCACCATTCGCTATTCGATCTTCATCCCCGAGGACTTGATGACCCGACCCCAGCGCGGAATCTCGGTGGCGATGATGCCGGCGAAGCGCTGTGCGCTGCCACCCGAGGGGCTGAGGCCGTCGGCGGCGAGGATCTTGGCAACGTCGGCGCCCTTGATGATGTCGTTGACTTCGCGGTTGAGCCGCTCGACGATGTCTTTTGGCAAGCCTTTGGGGCCGGAGAGGCCGCTCCAGTTGGTGACCTCGTAGCTGGGGTAGCCCAGTTCGGATACGCTGGGCAGGTCGGGTTCGGCGGTGATGCGCTGCGGCGTTGTGACGGCGAGGGCGCGAAGGCGCCCCGACTTGACATGTTGCAGCGTGGCGGCGACGCTGCCAAAAATCACCTGCACGTTGCCGGCGATGGTGTCGTTGAGCGCCGGGCCGGTGCCCTTGTACGGCACGTGCAGCATGTCCACTTTTGCGACATCGAGAAAATACGCGCTGGCGAGGTGCGTCGAGCTGCCGGTGCCGGCCGAACCGTAGGACAGCTTGCCCGGATTGGCCCTGGCGTAGTCCACCAGTTCTTTCAGCGTCTTGACCGGCACCGAGGGATGGACCGCCACGACATACGGCCCGGACGAAATCTGCACGATGGGCGTGATGTCGGTGACGGGGTCGAAGTTGAGTTTGTAGATGTTGGCGTTGACGGTGTAGCTCGCCGGCGTCAGCAGCAGCGTGTAGCCGTCGGGCGCGGCTTTGATCGCAATTTCGGTTCCCATGGTCGAGCCTGCCCCCGGCTTGTTGTCCACGATCACCGACTGCCCCAGTTTTTCTGTCAGCTTTTGGGCGATCAGGCGGGCAATGAAGTCAGTGCCGCCGCCCGGCGCGAAGGGGGTAACGAGGCGTATCGGCTTGTTCGGCCAGGCCTGCGCCAAGGCCGTCGCTGGCAGCGCGGCCAGTGTGCCCAGCGTAATTGTCGCCGCCAGCAGCGCGAACGCGCGTCGGGTGATGGGTTTGTGCACGGTGTTTCCCCCCTTGGTTATGTATGCCGGTCCGCCTTGTGCCGCGCGGTGTATGTTCGTATGTACCTGCTGGAAAGGCCCGCCTGGCAATGCTTTCCAGCTTGTTGCCTTTTCAGCGCTGGGCCCTGTCCTTGTCGTTTTGTCCTTTGATGGCCGCGCGCGCGCCGGCCCATTCGGCGTCGCCCCAGGCGAACAACTCCTTGAACGAGCCGCCGTTGGCCTGCCAGCCTGCGCCGTCGAGGGCGATGGTCTGGCCTGACAGCCACTCGCAGCCGTCGGCCATTAAAAAGGTGGCGAGGTTTTGCAGCTCGTGCATCTGCCCGACGCGACCCATGGGGTTGGTTTTGGCGACGGCGTCGGCGTGGTCCTGCAGGCCGGGCGCGAGGCGTTTGCTCATGCCCTCGGTCGGAATGGTGCCCGGCGCAATGGCGTTGAGCCTGATGCCGTGGCGTCCCCATTCAACGGCGAGTGACTGCGTCATCACATGCACGCCGGCTTTTGCCATGGCCGAAGGAACGACAAAGGGCGAGCCGGTCCATACCCAGGTCACGACAATTGACACCACGCTGCCCTTGTGGCCACCGGCGATCCAGCGCTTGCCGACCGCCTGCGTCATGTAAAACGTGCCGTGCAGCACGATGTTGGCGACGGCGTCAAAGCCGCGCGGCGACAGGTCTTCGGTGCGGCTGATGAAATTGCCGGCGGCGTTGTTGACGAGCCCCGTCAGCGGCCCGCCCTCGTCCCAGATCGCCTGCACCATGCTATCGACGGCCGCGGCGTCGCGGATATCGACGGCGTGGGTGCTGACCGCGCCGCCGTGTATCTGCATCAATTCGTCGGCGGTCTCATCGAGCACCGCTTTGCGCCGGCCGCAAATGACGATGCCGGCGCCAAGTGCGAGGTATTGCGCCGCAATCTCGCGCCCGAGGCCGGTGCCACCGCCGGTAATGAGGATGCGCTTGCCACTGAGTAAGCCGGGCTGGAACATTGTGCCGGCCTAGACGGTGAGAACGATCTTGCCGATGTGCTGCGAGGACTCCATCAGAGCGTGCGCCTGCGCTGCGTCGGCGAGGGCGAAGGTCTTGAATATTTCCGGCTTAAACGCGCCGGACTCGATTTTTGGCCAGACTTTTTCGCGCAGATTGCGGGCGATCTCGCCCTTGAAGGCAATCGGCCGCGGACGCAGCGTCGATCCGGTCAGCACCAGGCGGCGGCGCAGGATTTCATTCAGGCTCACCGTCGATTTCATGCCGCCGAGAAAGGCGATCAGCACGATGCGGCCGTCATCGGCGAGCAGCTTGAGTTCGCGGTCCACATAATCGCCGCCGACCATGTCGAGGATGACATCGACGCCCTTGCCGCCGGTGGCTTCCTTGAGTACCGCGCCAAAATCCTCGGTCTTGTAGTTGACGGCGCGGTCGGCGCCCAGCCGCACGCAGGCCTGGCACTTGTCTTCGCTGCCGGCGGTGGCGAACACGGTGTGGCCGAAGGCCTTGGCCATCTGGATGGCGGTGACGCCTATGCCCGACGAGCCGCCTTGCACCAGTAGCGTCTCACCCGGCGCGAGCCGGGCGCGGTCGAAGACATTGCTCCACACGGTGAAGCAGGTTTCCGGCAGCGACGCCGCCTCGATCATCGACAGGCCCTTGGGCAGCGGCAGGCATTGCGCCGCCGGCGCGGTGCACAACTCGGCATAGCCGCCGCCGGCGACAAGGGCGCAGACCGCGTCGCCGACTTTCCAGCCACTGACGTCCTGGCCCAGCGCAGTGATGGTGCCGGCGATTTCGAGGCCGGGAATGTCGGAGGCGCCGGGCGGCACCGGGTAATTGCCCTTGCGCTGCAGCACATCGGGGCGGTTGACGCCGGCGGCGGCCACCTTGATCAGCACTTCGCCGGCCTTTGCTTGCGGGTCCGGGCGGGTGCCCAGCTTGAGGACTTCGGGTTCGCCCGGGGTGGTGATCTCGACTGCGCGCATGATTTTTTGTCGGCGATGCTGTGAATGGAGGGTGTGCGGATTTTACCCCAGTTAGAATGCGCTCTTTGCGCCCGCTTCTCCCGCCACAACATCACGGACCCGACATGAACCCTCCGGCCAGCATTGGTATGCCGCTCGCGCAGGTCGACACCCCCGCGCTGATCCTTGACCTTGATGTGTTCGGGCGCAACCTCGGCTTGATGGCCGATGCGGTCAAGGGGCGCGGCGTGCGTCTGCGTCCGCATGCCAAGTCGCACAAATCGGCCGATATTGCAAAACTGCAAATTGCCGCCGGCGCCGTTGGCGTGTGCTGCCAGAAGGTCAGCGAGGCCGAGGCGCTGGCCGATGGCGGAGTGGCCGATATTCTGGTCTGCAACGAAATGGTGGGCGAGGCCAAACTGGCGCGTCTTGCCGCGCTGGCAAAGCGCGCGCGCATTACCGTCTGCGCCGACAATTTTTCAAATGTCGCTGCCCTCGATGCCGCGGCGGCCGCAGCCGGCGTGCGCCTTGAGGTGCTGATCGAAGTCGATGTCGGCGCCGGGCGCTGCGGCATTGCGCCGGGTGAGCCGGCGCTGGTGCTGGCGACGGCGGTTGCGGCCGCGCCGAATCTGCGCTTTGCCGGCGTGCACGCCTACCAGGGCTCGGCGCAACATGTGCGCGGCGTCGAGGCGCGCCGCGCGGAGATCGCTGCGGCGACCGAAAAAGCCCGCCTTTCGCGTGACCTGATTGTTGGCGCCGGCATCGCCTGCGACACCGTCACCGGTGCCGGCACCGGCAGCTTTATATTCGAGCGCGACAGCGGCGTCTATACCGAACTGCAGCCGGGCTCTTATGTGTTCATGGACGCCGATTATCAGCAGAATGCCTGGGACGGCTTTCCGGCCTTCGGCCAGAGCCTGTACATCCTCGCCACGGTGATGAGCACGCCGTCAAAAGAGCGCGTGGTCGTCGATGCCGGGCTCAAGGCCTCGAGCATCGATTCGGGCAACCCGCGCGTCGCCGGCCGCCCCGGACTCGACTACATCAAGGCCTCGGACGAGCACGGCGTGATTGCCGTCGCCGCCGGCACTGCGGCGCCGGCCCTGGGCGAAAAGCTGCTGCTGGTGCCCGGCCATTGCGATCCCACCGTCAACATGCACGACTGGTTCGTCTGCGTGCGCAGCGGCGTTGTCGAAGCGTTGTGGCCGGTCAGTGCGCGCGGCATGATGTGGTGATACAAGCCAAATTCAATCCTGACCTGACGAGAGGAAATGACATGGAAAAAACCAATTTCGACGCCGGCCTGCCTTCGGCCGATGCCCCGTTCAACCTGTGCGTGCGCCATGGCGAGCTGATTTACGTTTCCGGCCTGCCGCCGTTTGACGCCGATTTCTCGGCGCAAGTGCGCGCGGCGCGCGCCAACAAGCTGCCGCTGCCGCCGTTTCCGCCCATGCCCTTCGCTGACCAGGTGCACCTGGTGATGGGCAACATGAAAAAGCTGGTCGAGGCGGCGGGCTCGAACATGGATTGCCTGTTGAAGGTCATTGTCTGGCTCAAGGACCAGCGCGACGCGGGCGAGTTCGACCGTATTTACCGGACGTATTTTTCAAGCCAGGAAACGCTGCCGGCGCGCACGCGCATGCAGGCCGGGCGCACGCCCATGGACTGCGGCCTCGAGGTGGAGGCCATCGGCTATGTTCCCAAATTGAAAAAGGCAGTGACGGCCAGAAAGCGTGCAATGAGGACTGCGGCAAAGAAAGTGGTGGCTAAAAAGCCCGCAAAGAAAAAGCCCGCAGCGAAAAAGAAACCTTGACGCCGGATCAGGTCTTGTTTCGTCATCCCCGCGAAAGCGGGGATCCACGTTCGTCTGGTTGAAAAATAAAATGGATTCCCGCTTGCGCGGGAATGACGTGCTTGTTCCATGTTCCAAAAATCGTCGTTTCAGGTGGATAAACGAAGGAGATGTCGTGAGTAAAAGCGCGAAATACCAACAAGGCATGACGGTGCGCCGCGCAGTGCTGGGCGAGGACTACGTCGATCGCGCGCTGGCGCCACCGGACGAATTCAACGAAACCCTGCAGGACTGGGTCACCGAGCAGGCCTGGGGCGAGGTCTGGACCGACGAGACCCTGCCGCGCAAGACGCGCAGCATGCTCAACATCGCGCTGCTCGCCACGCTCAACCGGCCGCATGAACTCAGGCTGCATTTGCGCGGCGCGCTGACCAACGGCGTCAGCCGCCGCGAAATCGCCGCAGTGCTGATCCATTGCGGCGTGTATTGCGGTGCGCCGGTGGCGGTCGATTCGTTTCGCATTGCGCGCGAGGTGTTTGCCGAACTCGACCAGCCCGGGGCCTAGCGGCGGCTCAGGGGGTAACCGCCTGTACCTCGCGCGGTGACGGAAAAGCCAGTGAAGCGAGAAAGATGCAGGCGGCCAGCGCGGCAAGGATGTTAAAGAGCAGCGCAAAGTCGCCGGTTGCCTTGTACAGACCGGCGATCAGGGGCACCGCGGTGGCGCTGGCCGCAAACGACAGCACGTAGCGCACCGAGTAGGCGCGCGCGCGCCATTCGTCGCTGGTGTAGCGCGCGATCATTGCGTCGTTTATCGGAATCTGGCCGAACACCACGAACATCATCGCCACGGCGCAGGCGAGCATGGCATAGCCCTGCAGGCTGCCGGCGGCCAGCAGCAGCGGCACCTGCAGCGCCACCACCGCGACAAATACCGTCTTCAGCGCGCGCCGGTCCAGCCACCAGCCGACCAGCAACTGCGCCATCGCGGCGATGAGATAGACCATGCACACCAGCAGACCTATGCCCATGGTCGATTGCGTCAGCGCGGTAAGGCGCTCGTCAAACACCTTGGGCATGGCCACCGTCGTGGCGTTGAAAATAACGCCGCCGCAGACGGTGGCAACGACGACCACGACGAACACGCGCAGCAGCACCGAGCGTGGCAGCTTTGCCGCGCCGGGTTTGCCCTTGGCGCGAACCGGGTCGCCGCCGCGTGCGGCGATGGCAAAGCCGACGCCGGTGGCGATGCTCATAACGCCCGGCACAAAAAACGCCGCGCGCCAGTGCCACAAGTCGGCGAGCGCGCCGGCGATCAGCGCCGCCAATGCGAGGCCGACGTTGCCATAGACGCCGTTGACGCCCAGTGTGCGACCGAGTTTGGGCTCGTCGGCAACCAGCATGGCGAGGCCCACCGGGTGGTAGATCGCCGCGAACACACCGACCAGGCCCAGCGCGGCGCTGATCTGCCAGTCGCTTTGTGCCAGGCCGGCCAGGATGGCGGCGAGGCCGATGCCGAAAAAGAACACCGTCATCATGCCGGTGCGGCTCCAGCGGTCTGCGAGCCAGCCGGCCGGGAGGGAGAACACGCCGAAGGCGATAAAGCCGGGCAGCGACAGCGGCAGCAGTTCGCTGTAGGGGCGCTGCCACTCGAGGCCTATGGCCAGCACCACCGTCGGAAATATCAGCATGAACAAATGATCGAAGGTGTGACCGAGGTTGAGGTAGAGCTTGATGGTCTCGCGCTTGGGCATGCTGGGCTCGCTGGATGCAGGTTGAGCTAGGGTGTTTTCGGTTCAGGCCATACGCAGCGATGCAGGTGCCATCGCATCGTCGTTGAGCACCGGCGGCTGCCCGGGACCCGGCAACGGCTCGAAATCGCCGCGCGCAAAGGCTTGGTGAGTTCGTTCTTTGGCAATCGCGCCCGGCCGGTCCATAGGCGTATATTAACGGAAGAGCCGCGCCTGGCCGGACGAGGCGTCGCGGTACTTGCCCGGGGATCCGGTGATAGATGCGGAGATGCGAATGAAAACGACCCGAACGATTGCCTGGTTGCTGGCCGGATGGCTGGGCTGTGGTGCAACTGCGTTCGCTGCCGCGCCTGATTCCGGTGCGCGTACAGGGCTGATGCAGACGCAGGCACAGCAAGGCTCGGAGCAGGAGACCGAGCAAATGCTCGCCGCCGTGGTCAGGGTGCGCAGCAAGTCGCTCGAGGACGCGCGCTCCAACGCCACGCTGGGCCGCGCGCGCGAGGGTACCGGTGTGGTCATCGACGATCGCGGGCATATCATCACCGTCGGCTATATCGTCATCGAATCGGAGGCGATCGAGGTCACCACCACCGACGGGCGCACCGTGCCGGCGACGCTGGTCGGTTACGACCATGCCAGCGGTTTCGGTCTGCTGCGCGCGCAGGCGCCAATGGGCGTAAAGCCCATCGCGCTGGGACGCTCGGGCGCGCTTGCGGTGCGCGAGCCGGTGATGATTCTGCCGTATGGCGGTCGGCAGGCCGCGACGCCGGCCTATGTCGTGGCCAAGCGCAAATTCACCGGCAGTTGGGAATACCTGCTCGATGAGGCGATATTCACCTCGCCGCCGAGTATGGCCTGGGCTGGCGCGGCGCTGGTCGGGCGCGACGGCAAGCTGGTGGGCATCGGTTCGCTGCTGGTGCGCGACACCGTCGAGCCGGGCACGCCGCTGCCGGGCAATATGTTCATTCCCATCGACCTGCTCAAGCCGATATTCGACGACCTTGTCGCGCGGGGGCAAGCCGCGGGTGCGCCGCGGCCCTGGCTGGGCCTTGCCACCGAAGAGTTGCAGGGGCGGCTGTTCGTCACCCGCGTGTCACCCGACAGCCCCGCAGACAAGGCTGGTATCCGGCGTGGGGACATCATCGTCGGCGTCGGCGCCGAGCCGGTGAAGACGCACGAAGAGTTGTACAAGCGCATGTGGGGCGTGGGTGCGGCCGGTACCGACGTGCCGCTCAAGCTGTTGCAGGGCGCCGATGTAAAGGAAGTCAGGGTGCGCTCCATCGATCGAGCCGAATATTTCCGCGCCAAGCCGGTGTACTGAGGCGCGCGCGGTCTTCCCCCTTTCATCGGGCTGAAAACGCCGACCCGTGGACGTTTGCGTTTAAAATCCAAAACACTGATTGCAGTTCCGGTCTAGTGCCGGCGCAGTGCCGGTGCAGCGCGCGGGTCGCGGCAGACCGGGGCAGGTTTCGCGGCAATGAGGTCGCGAGAATAAAACGCCAAGACAAAGAGAGGAAGACTCGCCATGAGCGAGCAATTCAGCGGCACCATGCCGGTCGCGGAACGGCACAGCTTTGATGCCGCGGCGCTGTCCGCCTGGCTGCAAAAAAACATAGAGGGCTTTGCCGGGACGCTGGCCATCGAGCAGTTCAAGGGCGGGCAGTCCAACCCGACCTACAGGCTGGAGGCCGGCGGGCGGCGTTATGTGATGCGCTCCAAGCCGGGCCCGGCGGCGAGGCTGCTGCCCTCGGCCCATGCCATTGAACGCGAGTACCGCGTGATGGGCGCGCTCGGGCGCAGCGGCATCCCGGTACCGGGCATGCTGGCGCTGTGCAATGACGAGGACATTATCGGCCGCGCCTTTTACATCATGGACTGCGTCGAGGGCCGCGTGCTGTGGGACCAGGCCCTGCCGGGCATGGACAGCGCAGGTCGCGCGGCGATTTACGATGAAATGAACCGCGTCATCGCCGCGCTGCACGCCGTTGACTACAGCGCGGCGGGGCTGGCCGACTTCGGCAAGCCGGGCAATTATTTTTCGCGCCAGATCGGGCGCTGGACGCGGCAGTACCAGGCCTCGGAAACCGAAAAAATACAGGCCATGAACGACCTCATCGCGTGGTTGCCGCAACACATCCCGGCCGGCGACGAAACCACGGTGGTGCACGGCGACTACCGCATGGACAACCTGATTTTCCATGCCACCGAACCGCGTGTCGTCGCCATACTCGACTGGGAGTTGTCGACACTGGGTCATCCGCTGGCGGATTTTTCGTACAACTGCATGGGCTGGCATATCCCGCCCGAGGATTTTCGCGGCATCGGCGGCCTCGACATCGCGGCGCTGGGCATTCCGTTGGAGCAGGCCTATATCGCACAATACTGCCGCCGCACCGGGCGCGAGGGCATCGCTAACTGGGATTTTTATCTTGCCTACAACCTGTTTCGCATCGCCGCCATTTTGCAGGGCGTGATGAAGCGTGCGCTCGAGGGCATCGCATCCAGCCAGCAGGCGCTCGATGCCGGCAAGCGCGCCAGGCCACTGGCGGAAATCGGCTGGCGCTTTGCCGGCCGGTCGGACCGCGCCAATAACAAATAATCAACAAATAATCGTTTCAGCACAAAGGAAGAACGCAATGGACTTCGAGTACTCGGACAAGGTCAAGGCGCTGCAGAAAAAGCTGCAGGGCTTCATGGAAGAGAACATCTATCCCAATGAAAAGACCTTCCACCACCAGGTGAATGAGGGCGACCGCTGGCAGGTGCCGGCGATCATGGTCGAGTTGAAGGCGAGGGCGCGCGCTGCCGGCTTGTGGAACCTGTGGCGGCCAAGGGACCACGGCGGCGAACTGACCAATCTCGAGTACGCGCCGCTGTGCGAAATCATGGGTCGCGTGCCGTGGGCGCCGGAGGCCTTCAACTGCAATGCGCCCGACACCGGCAACATGGAAACGCTGCTGCGTTACGCCACGCCGGAGCAACAGGAACAATGGCTGTTGCCGCTGCTCGAGGGCAAAATCCGCTCGGCTTTTGCAATGACCGAGCCCGATGTCGCCTCCAGCGACGCCACCAACATCCAGTTGAGCATAGAGCGCGACGGCGCCGATTACGTCATCAACGGCCGCAAGTGGTGGATCACCAACGCGCCCGATCCGCGCTGCGCGATTTTCATCGTCATGGGCAAGACCGACCCGGCCAACGCCAACCGCTACCAGCAGCAGTCCATGGTGCTGGTGCCGCGCGACACGCATGGCGTGACAATAGTACGCCCGCTGACGGTGTTCGGTTACGACGACGCCCCGCAGGGCCACGGCGAAATGGTGTTCGAGAACGTGCGCGTGCCGGTGGCCAACATCCTGCTCGGGGAGGGTCGCGGCTTCGAGATTGCGCAGGGCCGCCTCGGGCCCGGGCGCATCCACCATTGCATGCGCCTGACCGGCCTCGCCGAGCGCGCGCTCGAGTACATGTGCAAGCGCGTCAAGTCGCGCGTTGCATTCGGCAAGCCGGTGTCCGAACAGACCGTGACCCTCGAGCGTATCGCCGAGTCGCGTATCATGATCGACCAGGCGCGGCTGTTGACGCTGAAGGCCGCCTACATGATGGACAAGGTGGGCAACAAGCACGCCAAGACCGAGATTGCGATGATCAAGGTGGCGGCGCCGCTGATGGCCTGCAAGGTCATCGACTGGGCGATCCAGGCGCACGGCGCGGGCGGCCTGTCGGAGGATTTTCCGCTCGCCGACGCCTACCAGAGCGCGCGCACGCTGCGCTTCGCCGACGGCCCCGACGAGGTGCACCGCAATCAGATCGGACGGTTGGAACTGGCAAAGTACCCCTGAGGACACGCAGATGTTGAAATTATGCGGATTCGGCGTCAGTAATTATTACAACAAGGTCAAGATCGCCTTGCTCGCCAAAGGTATCGCCTTCGAGGAGGAATATGTCGGCGTGTCGCACGACTCGCTGCGCCTGCAGGCTTCGCCGGCGCGCAAGATACCGTTTCTGGATGTCGATGGCGTGCTGATAGCCGAATCGCAGGCCATCGTCGAATATCTTGAAGATTCGTATCCGCAACCCGCGCTATATCCGGCCGCGGCGATGGCGCGCGCGCACTGCCGCGAGCTGATAGAAATCATCGAGCTTTATCTCGAACTGCCGGCGCGGCGCCTCTACCGCGAGGCGTTTTTCGGCGGTAGCGTGTCGCAGCAAACACGTGACGAAGCGAAGGCCGAACTCGAGCGCGGCGCGCAGGCGCTGGCGGCGCGGGCGAAATTTTCCCCCTATATCGCCGGCGCGGATTTCACTCATGCCGATTGCGCCGCGGCGGCGCACCTCGCCCCGGTGTCGATTGCGGCGGAAAAAATCTACGGTATCGACCTGTTCGCGGGCATTGCGCCGCTGCGCGACTACCGGAAAATGCTGGGACAGCACCCGGCCGTAAAAAAGACCAATGAAGACCGCAAAGTGGCGGAAACTGCGATGATCGCGGCGCGCGCAAAGCCGGTTTAAAGCGGTCGTCGCGTATCGTAAAAGTTCGGTTTTTTAGGAGGCGCCGGCATTCCCGCGAAAGCGGGAATGCCGGCGCCATCCGCAGAATGGCCGGTCAGCCCTTCACTTCAAGCGGATCGGTGGGGTTGCGCCCTTCAAGCACGTCCTCCATGCGAGCGCGCACGGCGCCGAGGATGTTCGGGTGCGTCAGCACCCAGAAACGCTCTTCCAGTATGGCCTGCAGTGTCATGTCGGCGATGTCTTCCGCAGACATGCGGCCTGACTGCACGGCGCGGCGCAAGCCCGCCTCCTGCGCCTGACGTTGCAGACTCTTGCCGTCTTCGGCCTGCAGCCGGGCCGGACGGTTGCGTTCGGCATCGGCGATGCCGCTGGGAAAATATGCCGGACACACGACCGAGCAGCGCACCGCGCTTTTTTTCTGCAGCAAGTCATGGTGCAGGCATTCGGACAGTGCCACGACCGCATGCTTTGATACGGCGTAGGCGCCGAGGCCGGGCGGTGAAATCAGTCCGGCCACCGAGGCCGTGTTGACGATATGCCCCTCGTTTTGCGCCAGCAGCAGCGGCGTGAACACCTGCACGCCGTGGATGACGCCCCGCAGGTTGACGCCGAGCACCCAATCCCAGTCGGCGCCGGTGGCCTCCCACACCGGACCGGTGGTCGCAACGCCCGCGTTGTTGCAGATGAGGTGCGCCGCGCCCCAGGCCGACAGCGTCAATTCTGCGAGTGCCCTGATGTCCTGGAGTTGCGATACGTCTGCGGCGAGCGACACCACTTGTGCACCGCCGGCCTTGAGTGCGCGCTCCGTCGCGGCGAGGGCGCTGGCATCGATATCGGTGATCGCAAGACGCATGCCCCGGGCTGCGCACTGCCGGGCAAGGGCACTGCCCAGTGCACCGGCTGCGCCGGTAATGACGGCGACTTTGTCCTCGAGTTGCTGCAAGGGGAGATTGTCCGAGGCGGGGTCAGGAGGACGCGTCGGAGGGGACCGGACGCGGTTTGCGGTCGTTGCCCGTGGCAACGTAGGTGAGTGTCGCTTCGGTCACCTTCACCGTTTCCAGGTCCGAGGGATTGCGCTGCGCATAGACTTCGACATTGACGGTGATGGAGGTGTTGCCGACACGCACGATGTCGGCGTAAAAACTCACCACGTCGCCGATCAGCACCGGCTGCTTGAAGGTAAAGGCGTTGACGGCGACGGTGGCGACGCGGCCGCGTGCGCGCCGCGCCGCCAGCACACCGCCGGCGATATCCACCTGCGACATGATCCAGCCGCCGAAAATGTCGCCGTGCTGGTTGGCATCGGCCGGCATCGGCACCACGCGCAGCACCGCTTCCTTGTCTCTGGGTAGTGAGATATCGTTCATGCGAAGCATTGTAGCCGTATGGAGAATAAGCGGGGTGATGGCTGGAGATGGCCGACTGGCGGGCATTTACAGCCAGTGGCCCTGGCGCCCGCGATCAGGCGGGCGTGCCCTCCTGTACGTCAAAACTGCGCGGTGCCGCGCCCGAGGTATGGATACGCCACATTTCGAGGTAGGCGGCGTCGAGGTCGCGCACCACGCGCTCGGTATCGAAAAGGGGATGGGTGGTGCGATTGCGTGCCAGCCGCGCCTTGAGTTCGTCCAGCTTGTCCGGTTGCGTGGCGAGTTCGCAGGCAAGTGCTTCGTATTGAACGAGGTCGGCGACAATACAGTCCTCAAGGCCGATGGCGCGCAGCAGGCCCGAGGCGAGGCGCGAAACCCAATGCTCGCCGGGGCAGGTGATGATGGGCACGCCGGCCCACAGCGCGTCGGTGCCCTGGGTGTGGGTGTTCCATTGCAGGGTGTCGAGATAAAGATCGGCGAGCCGCAGTCTGGCGACGTAGGCCGCGGTTTCGACGATGGGTGCGAATACCAGGCGCGCGGGCGCGATGCCGGCGGCCGCGGCATGGTGTTGCAGGTTGGCCTCACCCGGGCCGGCCTGCAGCCATAGCACGCTGCCGGACACGCGCGCGAGTATGCGCATCCACACTGCGAAAATTTGCGGGCCGATTTTTTCGTGGCGGTTGAAGGCGCAGAATACCAGGCCCTGTTCGGGCAGGCCGGCCTCGCGGCGCGACGGCGTCGGTGTTGGCGTTGGTGTTGCACTCAGGCGGCGCAGGCTGGTTGGCACATAGCAGTGCGGCAGGCGCACGATTTTTTCGGCGTACAAGGTCTCCGACGACGGCGGTATGACCGCGTGGTCGGCGATGACGTAGTCGAGCAGGTCGCCGCCCAGCGTGGCCGGATACGCCGCATAGCCGACCTGTATCGGCGCGGGTCTGAGCGCGAAGACTTCGCTGCAGCCGTCGCGGCCGTAGCCATTGAGGTCAACGAGGATGTCGATGCCATCGTCGGCGATGCGCGCCGCGATGGCCTCGCTGGAGAGTGCCTCTACGTCGGTAAAACGGTCGCAGCCGCGTTTGATGGTCTGGAAATACACGCTGCCGTCATCCGGTTGCAGCGCGTAGGCGAATACTTCAATGCGCCTGCGGTCGTGCAGGGCGTAGATTTGCATGGTCAGGCGGGAGGTCGGGTGACGCCTGAAGTCCGACGACAAATAGCCGATGCGCAGCCTGGCGCCCTGCCGCGCCTGCTTGCGTTCGGGGCGCCGCAGGCCGGTCGCATGCCTGCTGGTGCCGGCGGCAATGCGATCGGCAAGCCTGCGCTGTGCGCTCGCGGCAATGGGCAGGTTGAGCAGGTTGAAGCCGAGGCTGATCGACTGCATCGCGCCGGCCGGCGCCTCGTCGATCAGCGCCGCGCAGCGCGCGACATAGGCCTCATAGCCGCTCCAGTCGCATTGTCCGGCGCGCTGATAGCCGGACAGCACGTACAGGTCTTCGGCGCGCAACACGTCGCGCAGTTCGCGCGGATCGTAAAAGCCGGCGCTGTCGGCCCATTTGGCAAAGCGCGCGCGCAAGCGGCCGTCGTCGCCGGCCAGCGCAGCGTCTATGTCGCGTTGCGCTTCGTCAAAGCGTGCGAGCGAGGCGAGCGCGTAGCCGCGGTCCAGTCGCGAAGCCGCGTGCGCAGGGTCCAGCGCCAGTGCGCCCTCGGCGGCGCGTACCGCATCTTCGTAACGGCCGGTGGCGAGGCAGGATTTGGCGAGATTGAAATGCGCATCGACGGACTGTGGACAGGCGGCGACAAAGCGCAGGTTGTTGGCGAGCACGTCGGCCGGGCGGCCGAGTTGCGTCAGTACAATGCCGCGATTTTGCAGGGCGGCGGCATGTGCGGGGGACAGTTCCAGCGCGCGATCGTAGGCTTGCAGCGCGGCGGCGAAGTCGGATTGTTGCTGCAGGACGAGGCCGGCGCTGAAGTGCATTTGCGCGTCATCGGGATGACGGCCCAGCCAGGCGCGGGTGCGCGCCAGGGCTGCGTCGTGCCGGCCGGACTGTGACAGGATCGCCACTTCAGCCAGCGCGGCCTGCGGATGGTCGGGGTCCAGTATCTGCACCTGCGCAAACGCTTCGAGGGCAGGCAGCAGTGCGCCGCTGCGGTGCCGGCAGGCGCCCAGCAGGCACCAGGCCGCCATGTCGTCGGGGTAGCGTGCGCAATGGGATCGCAGCGCGGACTCTGCTTCGGCCAAATGCCCTGCGGCGATCTGCCGCTCAGCTTCGACCAGTGCTATCGGGGCTGCGCTCACGCCGCCTCAGCGTTTGAGGGCGGCGGCTCCGATGACGCTCTCGCCGCCGAGCGTTGTGCCCTGAAGTACGTAGGTGAATCCGGCATGCGTCGCCCCACTGCCTGAGAAAAAGCCGTTGACAGAGGTATTGCCGGTGCAGCCGAAGGAACTGGCAAGAGTGCCACTGTAGTAGCCCGAGCCGGAAAAACTGGCTGTGCCGGGTGACAGCCCCATGCCGCTGGCCGATGCTGAAAAGGCCTTGCCGCCGATGTTGCCGGCAAAGGCCGCAGTCACCAGGTTGGTGCTGAAATTCCCGATAAGCGTGGCCGAGCTAAGCGTACCCGCCGCTACGCTCCCGTCAGTGATGGTCGGCCTGGTCGCACCCAACAGGTTGTAGGTGTAAGTCACGCCGGCGGGCAGGCTGGCTTCCGGTGTGGGCAGGCCGACGACGTAATGAAGCCCCGAGGGGTAGCTTTGCGGTGATCCGTTGACATTGACCGGGGTGGCCCAGCGACCCCAGGCAAGCGTGCCGTCCACGGTGGCGAAGTCCACATGCGCTGCAGTGGTGGCGTAGGTCGTGGAGCCGTCCACAAAGGAAGTCATCTGCCCAACGCTGTCGAAGACCGCGCTTGAGGGTGCGGCGAGGGCCGGCGTGCTGCCGGCGGTACTGGCGACGTTATAGCCTGAGTCGGTGGCGAGACCCTTGAAGGCGGAGACGATAGTCTGCGAGCCGGTGCTGTTACGGTTCTCGCCGGAGGTGAATTTGGGTTGCTCCCGGGTACCGCCACCGGCGGGTGCCGGTACATTGGGCCCTTGGCTGGTTTGCTGCGGCGCCTGGTTCGGCGTGTTTGCGGCCCCGGCCTTGCCCGCCGGCACCTCGATCGAACCGCCGCCGGTGGTGAGCGTCCACACACCGCTGGTGCCCTGCACCAGGGTCGAGCCGTCAGATCCGACGGAAATGACGCCACCGGTGCCGCGTATGCCTATGGTCGCGGTCGGTGTCGAGAGTTGGTAGGCGTTACGGTTCTTGCGGCCGACGAGGCCGGTGACGGTGCGCATCGCGCCCTTGAGCATGCCGAAAAAGGCTTTTTCGGTGCCGTCAGACTCGCCGTTAAAGGTGTATTGCTTGATGTCGAAATCGGTATTGGGCTGGAGCGAAACGTAAGAGCCGTCGGAGAAGCGGATTTGCGCGCGGCCGTTGGCGTCGCTGACGATGCGGTCGCCGGTCTTGACCTCGTTGCCTTTGGCCAGCGGCCGCGCCGCGCCGTCTGCACCGGTGACGGTGACGCTGCCGGCGGTGAAATCGACTCTCCCGGAATTCGCGTAGGCGGAAGGTGCGAAGGCGGTGGATATCGCGGCCAGCAGCAGGCCGCGGGAGTTGAGTCTGAAACGGGAGGGATGGCTCATGGCTGATCTCGCTGCAATTGCGGAGTTAATCTGTAAGTCAGGACAACGCAGTGCGACGGCAAATCGGGCGTCAGAAATCGAGGCGCAACATCAAAGAGGCGGTGCTGCGGCTGAATTTGCTGGTGGCGATGTTGGACTGGTTGTCGGTGTAGGAGACCTGCGGCGTGAGCACCCAGTTGGGCTTGATGGTGTAATTGACACCTATCCGCGCATCGAGCTGGCTGTCGGTGCGCGCGGTCAGGAACAACGGTTCCTGACCGCCGTAGTGGCGCTGTTCGCCGCCGAGTGACGCAAACAATACCGTCTTGTCGGCGACGTCCATCTGCCCGCCAAGGCGCAGGCCGATGAGCTTGTGCCCGAGGTGTCGCACGCCTTGCGCCGTTTCCTGCTCCTGGCCGGTGTAGGCGCTGCCAAAGAGCACGGCGTTGCGCGGGCCGCCCAGACCCTGGGCATACGACAGGCCGTACACTTCGCGCCGTGCGTTGCGGATGGTCTGGGTCGGGTAACGCAGGTCGGAGATCTGCGTGAAGGCGGTGATCTGGCGCGAGTCACTGTAATTGTGCTGCCACTGCGCGACGATGCCGGTGGTGTCGCGAAAGCGCGTGTTGTCGACGCTGAAGCTTTGCACCTGCAGGCCGGCTGAAACGGCGTTCTTGTCACGGGCCCAGCGGGCGCCGAGGTTGCCGTCGATGGAATTGGTGTCAAATTGCTTGTCTGTGCTGTTGAGCCGGATGCTGGCATTCGCGCCGGCCACCAGCGACCATTCTTCGGACAGCGGTTGCAGCAGGTTGACGCCGCCGTTGAGCGAGGCGTAGTTGTCGCCAAGCTTGGTGCCGCCGGCGCCCAGGGTGACGAGTCCGCCGCCGAGGGAGGGCAGGGCCACCTGGCCGCTGCCGGTGGCGCTGTTGACGTTGCTGTCGGTGCCGTAACCGGCCTCGATGTAGGCCGACAGGCGGCGGCCGTTGGCAATGAGCGCCGAGAGCAGCCGGTCTATGGTTTGTTTCACCGCCTCGGGCGGGTTGCCAGATAGCACGTTCTGAAACTCGCGCTTGGCGTTCTCGCGCTCGCCGAGTTCGACGTAGGCGCGGGCGATCTCGGCGCGCGCCTGCAGGTAGTTGGGGTTGACCGCGAGTACGCGTTCGAGTGCGAACACCGCTTGCTGTGCGTCACCGGCATCGAGGGCGGCGATGCCCAGCAGGTAGTCGTATTCGATGTTCCCGGCGCGCGCGCCCTCAAGCGGCAGCAGCAGATCGACCGCCGCCTTGGCGTTCTTTTGCGCCATCAGGCTGCGTGCGCGATCGAGGACTTCGTCCGCAAACGCGGCACTCTGCAGCGCCAGCAACAGCAGGCCGGCAGTAAGAAATTTCACCATCGAGACATTGGAATGCATCGGCTTATCGAAGTCCTCAAGCTCATCAGGATAACAATATGATGCTACTACGAAATTGCCAGTTCAGAAAGAAAGTCCTCAAACTTGCCCGTTACCCCCCTGGGGATGGCATCGCAGTAAGCGAGACTGACGCTGAAGCCCGCCGGCAACTGCACCATGACCCGCGCCCGCACGGCTTGTTCTTGCGCTGCGGTGAGGGGCGCGGAAACGACCAGGCGTGCTTCGACGTGATCCAGTTGTGTTTGCACAAACTGGTATTGCACGATGGGTGCGAGTTGCGGGATAGTGCCCGAGCCGAGCCCGATCCAGAAGCGTTTCCCTTCTGCCGTGACCAGCATGTTGCGCGTCCGGCCGACGATGCGGCGCAACACCGGCAGGCCCCTGCCGCAGGGGCAGGGCCCGCCCGGCTCGGCGTAATCGCCGATGTCGTAGCGCACCAGCGGCATGGCAAAATTGTGCAGCGTCGTCACCACCACACGCCCGAGATCGCCGGGTTTGCAGGCATTGCCCTGATCGTCGAGGACTTCAACCAGCAGGCCCTCGGCTTGCACGTGGTAGTGCTCGTGCCCGGGGCACTGCAGCGCAATGTAGCCCAACTCATTGGAGGAATAGGCATCGGTGATGGGCACCCCCCAGACCTCGGTGCATTGCGCGCGCAGTACCGCAGTGACCGGTTCGCCAAAGGTCCGCACTTCGCGCAAGGACTCCAGTCGCGTGCCTTGCCGCGAGGATTGTTTCAGTAATTCCGCAAGCAGCGACGGGTGGGTCATCAGGTAGGCGGGCTGCTGGCGCTGCAGCCATGCCAGTTGCGACTCCACATCGTGCTCGATGCCCAGCACCACCAGCGGCCCGGTCGCCGCAAGACCGGTGGTAGCGCGCCCCCAGTTGGGAAATTCGCCCTCGGGCATGCCGTGGCGGATCATGGCGAGTTTGGCGCCCAGATCGCGACGCTGCCATATTTCGTCGCGCAGGGTGAATACGTCCCAGAGCAACAGGCACAGCTCGGTCTTGAGCACGCGCACCGGCGTGCCGGTAGAGCCGGTGGTGGTGGCTTCGCCGACATTGCCGTGCGGCGGGATGGTGCGGCATTTCAGGTCGTCGAAATTCGCTTGCAACTCGCGGCGCGAAAGCAGCGGCAGCGCGGCAAAGCGTTGCGGCGTCAGCGGCAGGGAAGGATCGAAGTTCCCCGCCCAGCGCTGTCGGTAGTAGGGCGAGGACGCGAAGGCATGCCGGAGCACGAGTTCGAGCTGGCGGTACTGGTGCTGGCGCAGGGCCGGCGGGGACAGCCATTGCGAGCTCTCCAACTGGTGCAGCAGGGCGAGCATGTTGGCAACGTTGCCATCGGGAATCGCCGGCCAGGCCATCGCCGGCAGGTTGCTTTGAAAGGCCCAGTGCAGGGGGTGCGGCAATTTTTTGGCTTCGTTATTTTCCAAAGCTCAACCGTCCTCTTTGCGTGCGGAAAAATACTGCCGCAAGTAAGCATGCAGGTGCGGTTTGTCCGAATTCCAGCGCCAGCCGCCACCGGCGTCCGAGGTGATGTCGTGCAAGGGATCAAATTCCAGTTGCCGCACGATGCGGTGGCGTTCCAGCGCCTGGCGGTCCTCCAGCTTGCCGTGCCAGAGGTGAAATACATCGCCTTCAAGGCAGCCGATACGCCCCTGCACGGCGGCATGGAAGGGTTGCGCCCAATCGCGGTAGCAGTGCGCCTGATGCTCGTTCATGGCATGGCGCAGCACGACCGCCTCGGGTATTCCCCATGCGGCGCACACCAGTGCGGTGTCACCGCCGCCGGCGATGCAGGCGGCATACAAGCCGTGCCGTTCGATCAATTCACGCCGGAACGCCCAGGCGAAACCGAGCAGCACGTTGCTTCTGCCGTGCGCACCCGGGGGGGCCATGATGGCGTCCAGGCTGGCCCCGTTGGCGACATCGAAGGCGACCGAGGGCAGTGCGAACGTGGTTGCGGCGCGTTGATTCATGCCGGAGAGCCAGTCCCGGTCGAGGTAGTTTGCGCGGCTGAAGGGCTGGACCATGGGAGAGTGTTCGAGCAATTCAGCGGTCTGCGTGCCCCAGTCGGCATTGCCGAAAAGGATGTCGCAATCGAGGCACGCGACCTTGCTGCAATCGGCGGGCAATTGGCGTATGCCAAGATTGAGCAGGCGTTCCTTTTGCCACATGATGTCCCCGCCGGTGAGGCGAACGATGATGTCGGCGTCGCCGTCGTCAAGTTCGAAGCTGCCGTCGAAGGACAATTCCACGGCGAGCAGGGGCACACCGAGTCCGCGGCGGAAAACATGAAAGTTTTCGCGCCGGCGGCGGTAGTGCAGCGGATTGAAATAGGCCGTTACGGCCCAAAGGGCGGGAGAGGTCATTCTTCGGCTTTCGTGCCTGCGCAGGACGCCGGTACGCCGGTTGCGGCCGATCGTCGGACCAGCGTCACGCCGTCGTCAAAGGGCAGGTCGAAAATCTGCAGGGTGCGATCCTCTTTCAACCTGTCAATGAAGGGTTTTACCCCGTGCATGTATACCTTGTCCTTGCCATAGATCCCGGACGGCCTGACGCGCCTGCTGTCGTGAAAGAGCACGACGCCTTCAGGACCGAGCTTGTCCTCAAATGAAGCGTAATCGATCTCGACCTGTTCGGTGGCATGGTAGCCGTCGATGAATACCATGCCCGGATTGTCAAGCGCGCGGTAGGCTTCGCTCAAGACAAAATCTTGCGTGGTCATGCAGTAATGCTTGATGTTGGTGACGCCGAAGCCGGCGAACCAGCGTGTGACCGCGGCAGAATCTTTCCAGAAACCGTCCACCATCGACGGGTCGATGAATATGACCTCGCCACCCTCGAGGTTGTCCGCCAGCGCCTTGCCCAGGACCAGCGGAACAAAGCCCCGCCAGGAACCGATCACGACCACCGTTTTTGGTCGCAAGGTGCGGGCAAGGCCGTAGTAAATCCAGCCCAGACCAAGGTTGTTATCCTCGGCGCGCTGCCCGTGGCCCATGCGAAGCAGATCGGGATGGCAGAATACGTTCTCGATCCACTGTTTCATGCGAACGGGTGCTTTTGTCTTACCGGAAATGCGTAGTGTAACGGTCTGCGCTTGCGTGGCGCAAATTGGCTGCCGGCTTGTCAATCTGGCCCGGAGTGACTGCGATGATGGCTGGAAACGCCCGCCTGACGCTGGTTTTCAGCCGGTTTTCGTTTTCAGAAAGTGCATCGGCCCGCCCCTGAAGGGCGCAAATCCGGTGCCGAATATCAGACCGGCATCAGCCAGGTCGGCATCGGGGACGATGCCTTCGGCAACAACCTTTTGCGCTTCTTCAAGATAGGGCCGTATCAGGCGCTCGATCAGAGTCGCATCGACGCTGCCGGCCGCGCCCTTTTGTGCTTTGCCGTTCACCCAGGTGTAAAAGCCGCTGCCCGTTTTTTTGCCCAGCTTGCCGGCATTTACGAGCTCCAACAGCCGCCCGGGTGGTTCGGCGTTCGATCCGGACAAAGCCTTGCCGGCGTGCACGCAAATATCGAGGCCCACCGTGTCGGCAAGTTCTATCGGTCCCATCGGCATGCCGAATTGTTCCATCGCGGCGTCAATGGTCTCCAGTGCAATGCCCTCGTCGGCCAAGTGAAAGGCGTTGGCCATGTAGGGGGCGAGTACGCGATTGACCAGGAAACCAGGTGCGTCTTTCACATGTAATGGCAGCTTGTCGATCTGGCGCACAAAGGCGGCGGCGTTTTTGGCGATGGCGGCATCGGTGTTTGCGGCTGAGACGATTTCCACCAGTTGCATTTGCGACACCGGGTTGAAAAAGTGGATGCCGACGAGGCGCGACGGTGTGGCGAAATTCGCCGCGATATCGGCGAGCTTGAGGCTGGAGGTGTTGCTCGCCAGAATGGCCGCAGGCTTGGCGATTTTCTCCAGTCTGGCGAAGAGCTCGCGCTTGGCCTCGAGGTTCTCGAAAATGGCTTCGATGATCACATCGGCATGGCGAGCCCCGTCGCCGGTGACATCGGGAATCAGCAGGTCGGTGGCGTCGCGAATGCGAATTTTGTCGCGCAACCGGCGCTTGAACAACTCGGCGGCGCGCTTCATTGCCGGCGCGAGGCGCTCTGCGTTCTGGTCCTGCAGCGTGACCGTCAGGCCGCGCATGGCGCAGACCGCGGCGATATCGCCGCCCATGACGCCGGCGCCGATGACGTGCACATGCTTTGCCGCAAACTCGCTGTCCTTGCCCAGCGCCTTCATGCGCTCCTGCAAAAAGAAAATGCGTATCAGGTTGCGCGCGGTGTCGCCCTCGATCAGCGTGGCGACCGAGGCCGGGTCGCCCGGCGGCGGCGCGAACGGATCGCCGTCGTATTTTTGCCACAGGTCGATGATGGCGTAAGGCGCGGGGTAGTGTTCGCGACGTGCTTTTTTTGCGAGCTGCTTGCGTGCCTGCGACGCCACCAGTCCCTTCAGCGGACCGTTCATCAATCCTGTCAGAAAGGGCAGTTTGCGCGGCGCCGGGGCTTCGAGCAGCATCATGCGGGCGGTGTTGTCCATGACGCGCGGCGGCACCGCGGCGTCGGCGAGGCCCATTTTTTTTGCGCGCCTTGCGTCTATGCCCTTGCCGGTCAGCAACATGTCGAGCGCCGCGACCGGCCCTACCAGGCGCGGCAGGCGCATCACGCCGCCCCAGCCGGGCAGTATGCCCAGCATGACCTCGGGCAGGGCCAAGCGGGTTTTCGGTTCGTCAACGGCAACCCGGTAGCGACAGGCCAGCGCCAGTTCGAGTCCGCCGCCCATGCAAAAGCCACGCACCAGGGCCAGCGTCGGAAAGGGCAGGGCGGCCAGTTTGTTGAACACATCCCAGCCGCGGCGCACGATGGCCAGCGCGTCGGCAGTGGAGGCGATTCTGGTGAATTCCTCGACATCGGCACCGGCAATAAAACCCGTGGCCTTGGCCGAACGTATGCACAAGCCGCGAGGCGGTTCGGCCCGAAGCTGGTCGAGGATGGCGTCGAGCTCGGCAATGACCTCGGCGGACAGTGTGTTGGTCGCCGTGCCGGCCTTGTCGAATGACAGCCAGGCGATTTTGTCGGCGTCGGTTTCGAGTTTCCAGTGCTGGTAGGTGGTCATAGCGCCTCCACCAGCATCGCGCCGCCGAGGCCGCCACCGATGCAGATTGTGGCCATGCCTTTTTTTCCGCCGCTGCGTTTGAGTACGTGCAACAAGTGCAGCACGATGCGCGTGCCTGATGCGCCGACGGGATGGCCCAGCGCAATGGCGCCGCCGTCGATGTTGAGTTTTTCCATGTCGATGTCACCCATGGCGCCGGCAAGGCCCAGTTCGTCGCGGCAATAGGCGTCGCTTTTCCATGCGGCGGCGCAGCCGAGAAGTTGCGCGGCAAAGGCTTCGTTGATCTCCCAGGCATCAAGGTCGTTCAAGGCGAGGCCGTGGCGTTGCAGGATGGGGGTCGCGGCATGCACCGGACCGAGGCCCATTTGCGCCGGGTCGAGGCCGGCCCACTGGCTGTCGAGAATGCGGCCCAGCGGCTTGAGGTCGTGGCGCTTGACTGCGGTTTCGCCGGCGAGCAGGACCCAGGCTGCGCCATCGGTGATTTGCGACGAGTTGCCGGCGGTGACATTGCCGTATTTGCGGTCAAAAAACGGCTTGAGCTTGGCGAGATTGTCGGAGGTGGAATCGGCGCGCATGCCGTCGTCGCCGTTGTACAGCGTGCCGTCGGGGCCGTACAGCGGTGCGATCTCGGCCTGCAGGCCGTCGTGCGCAGCATTGAGCCAGCCGGCTTCCTGCGAGCGGATCACCCGCGCATGGCTGCGCGCGGAGTATTCGTCCATTTGCCGGCGGGTGATGCCGAAGCGGTGCGCGACGTTCTCGGCGGTCTGGCCCATCAGCAGGCCGCACACCGGGTCGGTGAGGCCGCGCATGATGCCGATCACCGGGTTGAATAGTTCGCCCGGCTTCAACTTGAAGAACATGCCGAGTTTTTGCATCGGCGTGCGCGCGCTCATGAGCGCGGAGAACCAGCTCACCATACGATCGGAGTAGAGCAGCGGTGCGCGCGACAGCGCGTCGGTGCCGCCGGCGAGCACCAGTTCCGAACGCCCGCTCTGGATATTGGCCATGGCCGAATCGATGGACTGCATGCCCGAAGCGCAGTTGCGCATCACCGTCCAGCCCGGCACCTTGTTGCCGCACCCCATGCGCAGAGCTGCAACGCGCCCGATGTTGACCTCATCGACTGAAGGCGCGGCGCAACCGAGTATGACCTCGTCGAGTTCGGTCGGCGCAAAGGGCTGGCGCGACAACAAGACCTTGCCGGCCGCGGCGGCGAGGTCGCCGGCCGAAAACGGCCCGGGTTTGTTGCGCGACTTGAGGAAGGGCGTGCGTGCGCCGTCGATGATGTAGATCGGCTGGTTCATGGCGGGGTCCGGTTTTTTTGCCGGCGTCTCAGGCCGCGGCCTTTTGCGCCGCCGGCTGCAGCAGCGCGGCGCGGCCGAAGTCCTGCGGGAAATGATCGACGCGTATGACCTCATCGCGCAGTGTGGCGGTGCGCTCGAGATGGGCGTGTTCGTCGGCACTGATGATGCCGGCGGCAAGCGCCGCCCCGACCAGTTCGGCGGGCGTGCGTCCGCTGATGGTTTTGGCCTTTTGCGCCGTGCGGATTTTCGCGTCTATGGCCTCGGCCTTGATGGCCGCCACCAGCGCGGCCTCGAGGCAGCCTATGCCCTCGTCCTCGTTGGCCGGCAGGTACATGCCGGCGGTGAGCCGGTCGCGCGTGGCCGAGGGCGCGATCAGCAGGCGCGCAACGCGGTGCCCCAGCTCGTCCGAAGGCGGTGCGAGATTGGCGCCGAGCGGGAAGACCACGCGCCGCAGGCCCCAGTTGAGCAGTGCGTTGGGGAAATTCGACACCACGCCGCGCAGCGCCTCCTGGATGCGGTACAGCGCGTCCTGCATCGACCAGTGCAGCAGCGGCGCATCGGCGCCCTGGCGGCCGTCTTCCTCAAAGCGCTTGAGCGTGGCCGAGCACAGGTACATCAGCGACAATACATCGCCAAGGCGGGCCGAGAGTTTTTCCTTGCGCTTGAGCTCGCCGCCGTAAAAAACCATCGATACATCGCACAAAAAGGCGAAGGCCGCGGCGTAGCGGTTCAAAAGCGCGTAGTAGCGGCGTGTTTCCGGCGCGGCGCCGCTCGGGCCCCCGGCCAGCAGGCCGCCGAAAATGCCCAGTACGAAGGCGCGTGCCTTGTTGCGGACGGTAAAGCCGATGTGGCCGAACAACGCGGCGTCGAAATCGGCCACGGCTTTTTCTCGATTGTCTTCGCGTGTCGCGGCGATTTCCTTCAATACCCAGGGGTGACAGCGAATCGCTCCCTGGCCGAAAATGATCAGGCTGCGCGTCAGGATGTTGGCGCCCTCGACGGTGATGGCGATGGGCAGTTGCTGGTAGGCGCGGCCCATGAAGTTGGCCGGTCCGAGGCAGATGCCCTTGCCGCCGAGGATGTCCATGGCGTCATTGACGCAGGTGCGGCCGCGCTCGGTGAGGTGGTATTTGACGATGGCCGAAATGACCGAGGGCTTTTCACCGAGATCAAGCCCCGACACGGTGAACACGCGTGTCGCGTCCATCATGTAAAGGTTGCCGCCAATGCGCGCCAGCGCCTCTTCTATGCCCTCGAATTTGCCGATGGCCGTTTTGAACTGGCTGCGCACGCGCGCGTAGGCGCCGGTGGCGCGCGCGGCGAGCTTGCTGTAGCCGACGCCCGAGGTCGGCAATGAAATCGAGCGGCCCGCAGCGAGGCATTCCATCAGCATGCGCCAGCCCTGGCCGGCCATGGCCGGGCCGCCGATGATCCAGTCGAGCGGCATGAACACGTCGCGGCCCCAGTTCGGACCGTTCTGAAAGGTGGCGTTGAGCGGCATGTGGCGCATGCCGATATTGACACCGGCGGTGTCGGTGGGCACGAGGGCGCAGGTGATGCCGAGGTCTTCTCTTCCACCAAACTGAGCACCCAGCAAATGCTCCGGGTCATACAGGCGGAAAGCGAGGCCGAGCAGCGTCGAGACCGGCCCCAGCGTGATGTAGCGCTTTTCCCAGGTGACGCGCATGCCAAGCACTTCGCGGCCCTGCCACATGCCTTTGCAGATGACGCCGAGGTCGGGTATGGCCGCCGCGTCCGAGCCGGCGCTGGGGTTGGTCAGGCCGAAGCAGGGAATCTCAAGGCCTTTGGCGAGGCGCGGCAGGTAATGGTTTTTTTGTTCCTCGGTGCCGTAGTGCAGCAGCAACTCGGCCGGGCCGAGCGAGTTGGGGACCATCACCGAGACCGCGGCCGCACCGCAGCGCGTTGACAACTTCATCACCACCTGCGAGTGGGCGTAGGCCGAGAACTGCTTGCCACCGTAGGACTTGGGAATGATCATGCCCAGAAAGCCCCTGTCCTTGATGTACTGCCAGACATGCGGCGGCAGGTCCTGGTGGACGTGGGTGGTGTCCCAGTCGATGGCGATGCGGCACAATTCCTCTGTCTCGTTGTCGATAAAGCTTTGTTCTTCAGCGGACAGCTTTGCCTGCGGAATGGCCAGCAGTTTGTTCCAGTCGGGTTTGCCGGAAAACAGGTCGCCGTCCCACCACACCGTGCCGGCGTCGATGGCGTCGCGCTCGGTCTGCGACATCGCCGGCATGATGCGGCGGAAGGCGGCAAGGGCGGGGCCGCTGACCAGTGCGCGGCGCAGTGCGCCGACATTGAGGACCAGCGCCGCGAGGAGGAATGCCGCGTCGAGCGCCAGCATCCACCAGGCGACGCCGCTGGCGCCGGTGAGTACATACAGGATTGCGGCCAGCGCCGCAGTCCAGGCGAGTGCGGGGGCGCCGACGTAGGCGAGCGCGATGAGCACTATCAGGGAAAGCGCAATAAATCCGGTCATCGCGGGCTCCTTGGGTTAAAGGTCAAACTGCCTGTTGTTGTTGGGCTGCAAAATGCGCTTGTGGCGGAGCGGTTTGGCGGCCATACCGCAGGCGACAGGCTCAGCTTGCCGAGTTTTACCCCCCTTATCAAGCCGGGAGGCATAATCGAGCTTCGTCTTGTTTTATCGGCTATCAACCCCATTTGCTTGAATTATCGGTACTTCCGCCGGTTCTCGTGGGTCCATTTTCTGCCCCGGGGCGGCAATTCCGATAACATCGCAGCCTTGGGTTCAGGCCCTGCCGCCGCACGCCGGCGAGGCGAATGCGCAAGCCCGTTCCGGCAATCAGTCAGGTTTTGTCCAATGTCAGCTCACCATCACTCTGCCGCCATCCCGGCGCCCGTTCCATCTGTCTCGACCGGCAAACGCCGCAACGAGTGGCGCGCCGCGCATATGCTGCTGCCCTACCTGTGGGAATACAAGGGCCGGGTGTTGCTGGCGCTGGCATTCCTGATAACGGCCAAGCTCGCCAACGTCGGCGTACCGCTGATCCTCAAGGACATCGTCGATTCGCTCGATTCCCGCACGGCGGTGCTGGTGATGCCGCTCGCGCTGCTGGCGGCCTACGGCCTGCTGCGTTTCTCGACGGTGTTTTTCGCCGAACTGCGCGACGTGGTGTTCGTGCGTGTGACGCAGCGCGCCATCCGGCGCATTGCGTTGACGGTGTTCCGCCACTTGCACACACTCAGCCTGCGCTTTCACCTCGAGCGCCAGACCGGCGGCGTGTCGCGCGACATCGAGCGCGGCACCCGCGGCGTCAGTTCGCTGATGTCCTACATGCTGTTCTCCATCATTCCGGTGATCCTCGAATTCAGCCTGGTCGCCGCCATATTGCTGACCAAGTTCGACTGGCGCTTCGCCGCCATCACCTTCACCGCCGTCGGCCTGTACATCTTTTTTACCGTGGCCGTCACCGAGTGGCGCATGGACATACGGCGCCACGCCAATGAGCTCGACTCCAAGGCCAATACCCGCGCCATCGACAGCCTGCTCAACTACGAAACGGTGAAGTATTTCAACAATGAGGGCTTCGAGTCGAAGCGCTACGACGACAGCCTGCAGAAATACGAAAACGCCGCGGTCAAGAACGAGGTGTCGCTGGGGCTGCTGAACATCGGCCAGAGCTCCATCATCGCCATTGCGGTGACACTGCTGATGATCCTCGCCTCGCAGGGGGTGGTCGCCAAGACGCTGACCCTCGGCGATCTCGTTCTGGTGAACGGGCTGCTCATCCAGCTCTACATTCCACTCAACTTCCTCGGCATGGTGTATCGCGAAATCAAGCAGTCGCTGCTCGACATGGACCGCATGTTCAAACTGCTCGAGGAAAACCGTGAAATCGCCGACCGGTCCGGCGCCGTGGCGCTGCCGCCAGGGCCCCAGACCGTGCGCTTTGAGGCGGTGAATTTTTCCTACGAAGCCAAGCGCCAGATCCTGTTCGACCTGTCCTTCGACATGCCGGCCGGCAGCAAGGTTGCGGTGGTCGGGCATTCGGGCTCGGGCAAGTCGACGCTGGCGCGACTGCTCTACCGCTTTTACGACGTTTCCGGCGGGCGCATCAGCATCAACGGCAGTGACATTCGCGACCTGCAGCAGGGTACGCTGCGCGCCGCCATAGGCATCGTGCCGCAGGACACGGTGCTCTTTAACGACACCGTGTTCTACAACATCCGGTACGGACGGCCGGAGGCGAGCCGCGAAGAGGTGTTCGAGGCGGCGCGCGCGGCGCACATCCACGACTTCATCGAGTCGCTACCGGAAAAATACGAGGCGCGCGTCGGCGAACGCGGCCTCAAGCTCTCCGGCGGCGAAAAGCAGCGTGTGGCCATCGCGCGCGCCATCCTGAAAAACCCGTCCATCCTGATATTCGACGAGGCGACCTCGGCCCTTGATTCGGAAACCGAGCAGTCGATCAACGCAGAGCTGGCGCGCATCGCGAAAGGACGCACCACGCTGATCATTGCGCACCGCCTGTCAACGGTGATGGACGCCGACCAGATTCTGGTGATGGACGGCGGGCGCGTTGTCGAACGCGGCAGCCATCGCGAACTGCTGGAGCAAACCGGCGCCTACGCGCAAATGTGGGCCCTGCAGCAACAGGAGGAGCAAAAGCAGGCGCTGGCCGCAGACTAGGCACACTGTCATTCCGAGTGCACAGCGAGGAATCTGCTGTAAAAAGCAAGGTAGATTCCTCGGCCGTTGGCCTCGGAACGAACGCGGCGTTTTGAAGCGGGCTGCTTACTGCACGAATTCGTTGGTGAACAGGTCGTTCACCGGAGATTCCTTTTGCACGATGCCCTGGTCGACGTAGAATTTTTGCAGCGCAACCAGGCGTTCGCGGTCCATCACGCCGAGCACGGCCTGGCCCGGATAGACGTAAGCGTTGTAGAGCTTGAAGGTCTCTTCGACAAAGGCCTCGCGACCCTTGTTGGCCGGCACCGCGGCAACATAGTCGGCAACGGCGCCCTTCGGGTCTTTCATGATGTCGGTTAGGCCGCGCAGCGTGGCGCGGACGATCTTGCGCACCAGGTCGGGACGTTTTTTGATGACATCGTCGGAGACCAGGATGGCCTGCGCCATGCTCTTGGTGTAATCAAAGGCCGGCATGATTCTCATTTTTGCGCCGGTGGCCTGCACCTCGGCGATCCATTCGGGCACGCCGGTCATGGCGTCGGCCTTTTTCGCGGCGAACAACTGCCAGACGCCGGCCGGTCCCGCCGCCTGTGCCTCGACATCGTTCTTGTTGAGGCCGGCGCTCGCAAGCATGCCGAGCAGCGCGTAATAGCCGCTGTCGGCATAGCTCATCACCGTGACGGTCTTGCCCTTGAGGTCCTTCGGGCTGGAGATGCCGGAGTTTTCCATGACTGCAAGTTGGGTCATCGAGCGGCCGCCCATCACTGCGACCGATTTGACCGGAATGCCGTTGGCGCGGGCAATGATGGGCGTGTCGCCGAAGGCGCCGCCGATAACGCCGTTGCCGGCGCCCAGTTGCTTGGCGACATCGAGGCCGCCGCGACCGGGCTGGAAGATCACCTTGAGGCCTTCTTTTGCGTAATAGCCGCGTTGTTGCGCCAGCATCCATGGCGCAAAGGCGACCTGCGCCGTCGGTGCGGGCAAAAGATAAATCACTTCCTCGAGTTGCTGGGCGGTGGCGGGCGCGCTGGCAAGCAGCAACGAAGCCGAGGCGGTGGAGACGGCGGACAGGAAGGCGCGGCGACTGGTCATGGTTATTCTCCGGGGTTTGGTTCGCGAGGTGGGGATGATTATGAACGGTTTTTCGGTGATGGCGTACCGGTGCTGCGGCGCGCGCGGGTGGCCCGTGCGCGGACCGGAGCGCCGAGGATGAGCTTGCACATCGTGTCGATGGCGTCCTCGTCTTGCGTGCCGGCCGGTGCGAGGTGGCGGAAGATGATGAAGCCGTCAAAGGCCATGACGAGCAGATGCGCCAGCGCCACCGTGTCTGTGCCGCGGCGTTTTGACGGCGGCAGCAGCGCGCCCAGCATCACCGCCAGCCGTTCTTCCATCCACTGCAGCAGCGTCGGTTTGTAGCCGTCGTCGGGCGCGACGGTGGAAATGGCCTGCATCATGTTGATGGCAAAACCGTTCTGCTCGGCCGGGATGTCATGCCACAGGGTTTGCAGCAGCCGGCGCAGGCGTTTTTGCGGGTCGGCGGTGGCGCAAAGGCTGGCTTCAAGCTCGGCCAGCCGCGCCTGCATCCAGGGGGTGTAGATCGCGTACAGGATCTCCAGCTTGGACGCGAAGTAAATATAGACATTGGCCGTTGACATGCCGGCCGACGAGGCGATGGCCGACAAGGTGGTCGCGCCGTAACCGCGCGTGGCGAACAAATCGAAGGCCGCCGCCAGTATGGCCTCGCGCGATTCGGCCTTTTTGATCTGCGCCATCGGCTATTCGGGTTTGATGCCCGCCGCCTTGACCACGCCGGCCCACTTGTCGAGGTCGGCGGCGATCAGCGCGCGCAGTTCGGCGGCAGTGCCCCTGACAATCTCGAAGCCCGCGGGGCGCAGCCGGTCACGCGTGTCGGCCTCGCCCATGGCCTTGAAGATCTCGTCGCCGAGTTTGCGCACGATTTCCGGCGGCGTGCGCGCCGGCGCCAGCACCGCATACCAGGCGGTGATTTCGAAGCCGGGCACACCCGCTTCGATCACCGTCGGCAGATCGCGGGCGCTGTCTATGCGTTTTGGTTCGGCGACGGCGAGGGCGCGTACCTTGCCGCCCTGCATCATCGGCATTGCCGCGTTGATCGAGGCGAGCATGACCTGCACGCGACCGCCGGCGAGGTCGGACAGTGCAAGGGCCGAGCCCTTGTAGGGCACATGCACCATGTCGGTGTTGGTGAGATTCTTGAACAATTCCATGCCCAGGTGATGCGGCGTGCCTATGCCCACGCTGGCGTAGCTCAGCGCGCCGGGTTTGCCGCGGGCGTGGGCGATCAGTTCGCCCACCGACTTCACCGGCAGGTCGTTGCTCACCAGCAGCACGAAAGGGGTGGCCGCAGCGAGCGCGACGGGGGCGAAATCCTGGCGCACGTCGAAAGGCATTTTCAGGAGCGTGGCCGGATTGATGGTCAGCGTGTTGGTGGCGAGCAGCAGCGTGTAGCCATCGGGCGCGGATTTGGCGACGAAGTCGGCGCCGATGTTGCCACCGGCGCCCGGCTTGTTGTCCACCAGCACCGGCTGGCCCCACTTCGTCTGCAGGTGCTGGCCGATGAGGCGCGCCAGCAGATCATTGCCGCCGCCGGCGCCAAAGGGCACCACCATCCTGATCGGCCTGGTGGGGAAGCCCGCGTCCGCCTGTGCCTGTGCCGCTGTCGCCGGCAGCGCGATCAAGGCGAGAGCCAGGATACGTTTTGTCCATGCTTTCATGTTGCGTTCTCCCAATTGTTGATTTGCCTCTGGCCGCCTGCGAGGTGCTGTTCGCGGACTAAGTCTTGTATTCGGGAAACAGCCGGTCGGCGAGGCGCAGGCAGGCGTCCCAATCCTTGGCCGCGGCCCTGGCCGGGTCATCCATCCTGTCCTGCTGCTGCGCGGCGGCGGTACGGCACAGCGCCTCGTCCATGATATTGACCTCGGCGCCGCCCGAGAGCGCGGCGATCTGTCCGCGGCAGGCCATTTCAAGAAAGTGGTGATCGATGAAGGCCTCCGGTAACGTACGTCCGCAGACCAGGGCGCCGTGGTTGCGCAGGATGGCGACGCGCTCCCTGCCCAGGCTGTGGATCAGCGGGTCGCGCTGGTCCATGTTGAATTCAAAGCCGCCGAAGTCGTGGTAGGCGAGGCGGCCGTAAAAATACACGGCGTGCTGGCTGATCATCAGCAGCCCTTGCTTTTGCGCCGAGACGCCGATGTTGGCCGGCGAATGGGTGTGGAATACGGCGTTGAGGTCCGGACGCGCCTTGAGTATGCCGGCGTGGATGACCAGGCCGCCGCCGCGCAGCCGCGGGCTGTCCTGCAGGGGATCGCCGTCGAAATTGAACTTCAGCAGGTTCGAAGCGGTGATTTCCTCGAACATCATGGTCTGGGACTTGATCAGCAGGCAGTCCGCGTCACCCGGTACGCGCACCGACAGGTGGTTGTAGGTGAGGTCGCTGATGCCAAGGTGGGCGAGCAGACGGTAACAGGCGGCCAGTTCGACGCGCGCCTGCCATTCGGCTGCGGATAGGGAGGCTGCTCCGGCAGGAGCCGTGGCAAGCGCTCCCGGTTTGATCGATTGCATGCGCATGGATTCTCCGGCAAAGGCCTTGCTGATTGTTTGAGGTTTGTGGTTCATGGTTCGAGGTTCGAGGTTCGAGGTTCGAGGTTCGAGGTTTCGCTGTCGTGTGAGCGCGCCTGGCGGTGTTTTGCTGTCGCGGGTTTTGCTTGCGCCCGGTGCGTCGTTGGCGAATAATAACGAACGTCATTCATTTGTCAATCCGCGCACCACCGTCGTGCCATGCCCGTGTCGCTGCCGTGCGGCGTCCGGGGCAGCGGCGGCGAAGCGCGCCGGCGCAGGGGATCATTCATGGAATTCAGCAACGCAGAAGACCTGACGCGGCTGGTGCAGCCAGATCGCGTTCACCACTCGCTATACACCGACCCGGCGATCTTCGAGCTCGAAATGGACCGCTTGTTCGGCCGCGCCTGGTTGTTGCTCGGGCACGAGAGCCAGGTGCGCAAGACCGGCGATTTTTTCACCACGCGCATGGGGCGCGAGCCGGTGATTGTCACGCGCGATGCCGACGCTACGCTGCAGGTACTGATCAATCGCTGCACGCACCGCGGTGCGATGGTCTGTCACGAGGCGAGGGGCAGTGCAAAGCAGTTTGTCTGCGCCTACCACGGCTGGACGTTCGAGCCTTCGGGGGCGTTGCGCTACGTACCGGTGTCGCAGGGCTATGGCGCCGACGCGGCGCAAAAAATGGCCGGTCTCGGTCTTGCCAAGGCGCCGCGCGTCGAGAGTTACCGCGGTTTTATTTTCGCGTCCCTCGCTGTCACCGGTCCGGGCCTGCGGGAGTTCCTCGGACCCCTGCACCGCTCCTTTGACGATTTGGTCGATCGTGCGCCGGAGGGTGATCTTGAGGTCGCCGGCGGCGTGTTCAAGCACGCCTATAACGGCAACTGGAAGCTGGTGATAGAGAATCACCTCGACGGCGTGCATCCGGCCTTTGTGCACAGCTCCTCGGTGTTTGCCGGACGCGAGGCGCCCGATCCGGGCGTGCCGGAAAAGTACGCCGACATCGCGGTGCGCCAGATGCGCCAGAACGGCGCCCCGGAGCAGGTGTGGGAGAACATCGGCGTGTGGACGGCCGACTGGGGGCACGGCTTCCTCGGTGATTACCACTCCGACAGCCGGCTGGTGGTCGGCCTCGACAACCCGGTGTTCGCCGACTATCGCGCCCGCCTTGTCGCGCGCCACGGCGAGGTGCGTACGAAGGAGATCCTCGGCGTGACGCGCTGGAACACCATTCTTTACCCCGGCACCTCGTTCATGAGCCAGTTCCGCCAGTTGCGCATCGTCCACCCGCTCGCGGTGGACCGCACCGTGGTCTATACCTATTGCTTCAAACTCAAGGGCGCACCCGAGCAGATGTTCCGCGACACCGTGGCCTTTGCCAACGTCGTCAACGGCACCGCCTCCTGGGTGCTCACCGATGATCTCGAAGTCTACGAGCGCGTGCAGCGCGGCCTGACGGCCAAAATGCCGGAGTGGGTCTATGTCGCGCGCGGCGCCGGCGGCGACATCGCCGAGCCCGACGGTTCGCGCCGCGGCGCGACCGGCACCAGCGAGATTTTCATCCGCAACCAGTTCGCCGGCTGGCTGCGGCACATGACCGGCGACATCCCGGCAAAAGCGGAGGCCTGAACATGCCCAACACCATACTGCGCCAGGCCGCGCCGGCGGTGATTGCCGGATTGACCCAGTTTCTCAATCACGAGGCGCGTCTGCTCGACACCTCGCGCTTCGACGACTGGCTGGCGCTGTTCACCGAGGACGCCACCTATTGGCTGCCGCTGGAGCAGAATCAGCGCGACCCGTTCGAGACCTGCTCGATCCTTTATGACGACCGCACGCTGCTCGAAGCGCGGGTACGCCAGTACCGCCACCCGCGCGCACATGCGCGCACACCGTTCGCGCGCACCGTGCACCAGGTCGGCAATGTCATGCTGCTGTCCGAGGATGCCGCGCGCGGCGAACTGACCGTGGGCTCGACGCTGGTTCTGGTCGAATACCGGCCGGAGCGCCAGCGCGTGTTCGGCGCCTTGTGCGAGCATAGGCTGCGCGCCGCCGCCGATAGCTGGCAGATCGCCGCCAAACGCGTGGACCTGGTCAATGCCGAGGCCGAGCTCGACGGCCTTGCCATCCTGTTCTGAGCCCGCGGGCGGAAGACAGCGCCTTGCGCAGACCGTTACGGAGCGGTGAATACTGTTGCGGCTGCTTCTGAGATCAATGCGCTATCTTCTTATTTTTCTTGCATAAAGCTGCTTCGGTGGCTACACTGCGGCGAACTTGTGTGGGGGACTTCGACTTGATGTATTTGCTGAAACGCAGCTTTGTTGCGCATCTTGCCGTGCTTTTCCTGGTTGTGCTGTCAGCCGCCTCCTGGAGTGACGCGGCGACTGCTGCCGGTGCTCAGGCCAAAGGGCAGGCCGCCAAAGGGCAGACCGCCAAAGGTCAGGCCGCCAAAGGGCAGACCAAAGGGCAGGCGAAAAAGCAGGTCAAGTCCAGGGTAAAGGCAAAACGTCAGCCTGCGCCTGCAGCCGCCGCCGCCGATGGCGACCCGCAGCGTCTGAGCATTAAATCCACTTCGGCCATCATTCTCGACCAGCAAAGCGGCGAGATCCTGTTCGGCAAGAACCACGGCACCGTGGTGCCAATCGCCTCCATCACCAAGCTGATGACGGCCATGGTCGTGCTGGACGCCAATCTCGACCCGGACGAACCGATGGCGATCACCCACGAGGACATCGATCTGGAAAAGGGCTCGCGCTCGCGCCTGTCTGTGGGCTCGGCGGTCAGCCGCGACGAGTTGCTGCTGATCGCGTTGATGGCCTCGGAAAACCGCGCGGCATCAGCGCTCGGGCGCAGTTACCCCGGCGGCATCGCCGCCTTTGTGCAGGCGATGAACCACAAGGCGCAGATGCTGGGCATGCGCGACTCGCGTTTTGTCGATTCGACCGGTTTGTCCAGCGCCAATGTCTCCACCGCAGAGGACCTCGGTAAAATGGTTCGCGCCGCCCATGCCTATCCGCGCATTCGCGGCTACTCTACGGCCGCCAGCTACGAAGTGCACACCGGGCATCGCATGCTCGCCTACCGCAATACCAACCAGTTGGTGTCCAACGACGGCTGGCATATCGGCCTGTCCAAGACCGGCTACATCAACGAAGCCGGACGCTGTCTGGTGATGCAGGCGACGCTGAAAACCCGTCCAGTGATCATCGTTCTGCTCGACTCCTGGGGAAAGCTGACCCGGATCGCCGATGCCAACCGCATCCGCAAATGGCTGGAAGCCGCGCCCAACCTCGCGGTGTCCCACAAAGCCGCGCAAGTCCGCCGCGACGAAAGCGGCGGCTAGCGCGCGAACGCCGGCCATGGAAGCGGTCCGCGCCCCGGAGCAAAAGGCCGGGATACTGCGCTTCTACAATCTGTCGCCGCCCGGTGGGGGCTTTCTCGAAGATGTGCTGCAAGGCCTGGCCGCCAGGGAAAAGACCATCCCGGCGCGTTATCTTCGCAGCCTGCTTGCCGACCCTATGTTCGGCCGGGTGTGCGAGCTGCCCGGATACTATGCGATGCGCGCCGAACTGGGCATCCTGCGCGAAAACGCCAGGGCCATCGCGCAGTTGGTGGGCGCATCGAGCCAGTTGATCGAGTTCGGCAGCGGCGGCGATGCGCGCAGCCGCTTGCTGATCGATGCCGTGCAACCGTCGCTGTACGTGCCCATCGAGCCCGACGAAGATCGCCTGCGGGCCTTTGGCACGCGGCTGGCTCAGGACTACCCGGCGCTCCACATCACCGGACTTATTGCCGATTACGCACGCGGCATCGCGCTGCCGCAGTTCACCGGCGTGGTGCTGCGCAAAAAGGCGGTTTTTTTCCCGGGGTCCGAGGTCGGGCGCTTTACGCCTTTCGAAGCGCAGGCTTTTCTTGCCATGACGCGGCGCATGGTCGGCTCGGGCGGCGTGCTGCTGATCGGCGTTGACCTGAAAAAGGACTGGAACATCCTCAGCGCCGCCTGCGAGGACGCGGCCGGTGTGATCGCCGCCTATCACCTCAATCTGCTCGAACGCATGAACCGCGAACTGGGCGCCGATTTCCAGCCGCAGCGCTTCAAGTACGGCGCGACCTACAACAACGCGCATGGCTGGGTTGAAACACGCATCGAGAGCGGGTATTCGCAATTCGTGCGCATCTCCGGGAAGCGCTTTGATTTTCGCCCGGGTGAGAGCATGCAGACCGGTATCGCCTGCAAGTATTCCGTGGCCGAGTTCCAGGAGGTCGTACGTGCCGCGCATTTCAATTGCGACAAGATCTGGACCGACCCGCACAACCTGTTCGCGGTATTCGGTCTGATCGCCGAATAGGCCGAAGCCGTTCGACGGGCGCCGGGAATTGCCGGCGAATTCCCCGTCTTAGCGCATGGAGCGACGGGTTTTCAGGCCGCGCTCCGCTGCCGCAGCGCAGCTCAGAAAGTGCCTGGCAGCAGGATGTTACTGTCAACGTTGGCGATGTCGCGGTGGCCGCAAAAAGCCATGGTGATGTCGAGCTCGTTGGCGATGAGCTGCAAGGCCTTGGTGACGCCCGCTTCGCCCATTGCGCCGAGGCCGTAGATATACGAGCGCCCGATCAGCGCACCCCTTGCGCCAAGGGCGATGGCTTTCAACAAATCCTGGCCGGAGCGGATGCCGCCGTCCATCCAGACCTCGATGTCCCGGCCGGCGACCTCGGCAATGCGCGGCAGCGCGGCGATGGATGAGGACGCGCCGTCGAGCTGGCGTCCGCCGTGGTTCGATACGACCAGCGCGTCGGCGCCGCTTTGCACCGCGAGCTTCGCGTCCTCCGCGTCAAGGATGCCCTTGAGAATCAGCTTGCCGCCCCAGCGCTGTTTGACCCATTCGACGTCGGCCCAGGACAGTGCCGGGTCGAACTGCGTCGCTGTCCAGGCCGACAGCGAAGACATGTCACCGACGCCCTTGACGTGACCGACGATGTTGCCAAAACCGCGCCGCGGCGTGCCCAGCATGCCCAGGCACCACGCCGGCTTGGTCATCATGTTGAGGATGTTCTTCAGCGTCAGCTTGGGCGGGGCCGTCAGGCCGTTCTTCAGGTCCTTGTTGCGCTGGCCGAGTATCTGCAGGTCAAGCGTGAGCATCAGCGCCGAACACCTGGCCGCCTTGGCGCGGTCGATCAGGTTGGCGATGAATGCCCGGTCCTTCATCATGTAGAGCTGGAACCAGAACGGCGCGGGTGAATGCGCGGCGACGTCCTCGATGGAGCAGATACTCATGGTGGACAGCGTAAAGGGCACGCCGAATGTTGCCGCCGCGCGCGCCGCGAGTATTTCGCCGTCTGCGTGCTGCATGCCGGTCAGCCCGACCGGGGCGAGCGCCACCGGCATGGCGACATCATGGCCTATCATCTTGCTGCGGATGCTGCGGTTGGTCATATCGACCGCGACGCGCTGGCGCAGGCGTATTTTCTGGAAGTCGCTCTCGTTGGCGCGATAGGTGGTCTCGGTCCAGGCGCCGGAGTCGGCGTAGTCATAGAACATGCGCGGCGCGCGCTTTTGATGCAGCACGCGAAGGTCTTCGATGTTGGTGATGACGGTCATGTTCCGTTCCCCCTTGGATGTCTTGTTGCCGGTTTTATTCCGGATCGCACATCGGCTGGAAACGCCCGTCTGGCGCGGGTTTCCAGCCGGTATTACAGGGCGCGATGGCCGATGGCACGTGAAATGTTTGCGGCTGTCTCCTTCACCAGCGGCGCCCATGCCGCTTTCATGCGCTCGGTCGGTGCCGACACCGACAAGCCGGCCACCAGCGCGCCCGAGTCGTCGCGAATGCCGGCACCGATGCAGCGTACGCCGATCTCGGCCTCTTCGTTGTCGTGCGCGAAGCCCTGCCTGCGCACCTTGTCGAGTTCCTTGTCCAGTGCGCCGATACTGGTGAGTGAATTTTTCGTGTAGGCCGGCAGGCCGGTGCGTCCGGCATAGGCCTTGAGTTCGCGCGCGTCCTCGGCGGTGAGGAACAACTTGCCCACGGCGGTGATGTGCAGCGGCGCGCGCGCGCCGACGATATTGACCACGCGCATCATGGCGCGTCCGCTCGAGGTGCGTTCGATATAGACGATTTCGTCGTCACGGCGCACCGACAGGTTCACCGCCTCGCCGGTCGCCGCGTGCAGCTCGCGCATGAAGGGCAGCGCGTGCTCGCGCACGCTGATGCGCGATTTCACCAGGTTGCCCAGTTCGAGCAGGCGTATGCCAAGGCGGTAGCTGCCCGGATCGGCGCGTTCGACCAACTTGTCGGTGACGAGCGCGGTCAGGATGCGATGGGTCGTTGACGGGTGCAGTCCGGTGGCCTGTGCCAGCGTCTTCAGCCCGACCGGTTCGACGTGCAGCGCCAGTACGTCCAGCAGCATGGTCATGCGCCCGATGACCTGGATGGAATTCTTCGATTCGGTTGCTGCCACGGTGCGTTGGGGGGGCTGTTTGGATGGCGAAATTTTACACCACCATGCGAAATATCGCCGGCGGCCCGGGGTCGCATCGCCGAACCGTCGTGCAGGGTGACGGACGGCAAAGTTCGGCCAGACGCGGCCAGCTTGGTACAATGCTCAAAGGAGCCGGCAAAACGCCTGCCTTCGCCTCATCATCATCCCCCTGCGAGAACATAATATGAACAAACCCGTCGAGATTCAAACCGTGCCGCTCTGGATCAATGGCAAGCCGGTGGCTGCGAAAAGCACCCGCACCGCCGAAGTCACCAACCCCGCCACCGGCGCGGTAACGCGGTATTCGCCAATGGGCGGCAAGGCCGATATCGACGCCGCGGTCGCTGCGGCGCAGGCCGCGCTGCCGGCATGGCGGGACACGCCGCCGCTGCGCCGCGCGCGCATCATGCAAAAATTCCTGACCCTGATGCAGGCCAACCAGGCTGAACTGGCGCGCCTCGCCTCGGAAGAACACGGCAAGACCCTGCCCGACGCCATGGGCAGCGTGCAGCGCGGCATCGAGGTCATCGAATTTGCCTGCGGCATTCCCCACCTGCTCAAGGGCGAGCACACCGAAAACGCCGGCACCGGCGTCGATTGCTATTCGCTGCGCCAGCCGGTCGGTGTCTGCGCCGGCATCACGCCGTTCAATTTCCCGGTGATGGTGCCGCTGTGGATGTTTCCGGTGGCCATCGCCTGCGGCAACACCTTCGTGCTTAAGCCGTCGGAAAAAGTGCCCTCGGCGTCGATGAAAATGGCCGAGCTGTTCAAGGAGGCGGGCCTGCCCGACGGCGTATTCAACGTCGTGCACGGCGACAAGGAGGCGGTGGACCTGATCCTCAACCATCCCGGCATTTCGGCGGTGAGCTTTGTCGGCTCGACGCCGATTGCCAAGTACATCTACGAGACCTGCGCCAAAAATGGCAAGCGCGTACAAGCCCTTGGTGGCGCGAAAAACCACGCCGTGGTGCTGCCCGACGCCGACCTTGAATTCACCGCCGACTCGCTGATCGGTGCGGGCTACGGCTCTGCCGGCGAGCGTTGCATGGCCATCTCGGCCGTGGTCGCCGTCGGCGCCATCGCCGATCCGCTGGTCGCGCTGATCAAGAAAAAGGCGCTGGAAGTGAAAATCGGCCCCGGCGATGCCGCCGGCGTGGACATGGGGCCGCTCGTCACCAAGGTGCACCGTGACAAGGTCAAGGGCTATATCGACAGCGGCGAAAAAGAGGGTGCGTCGCTGGTCGTCGATGGCCGAACCTACAAGCCGGTCGCCGGTTACGAGAACGGCTTTTACCTAGGTACGACGCTGTTCGACAAGGTCAAGACCGACATGTCCATCTACAAGGACGAGATCTTCGGGCCGGTGCTGATCGTGTTGCGCGTCAACACGCTGGAGGAGGCCATCACCATGATCAACACCAACCCCTACGCCAACGGCACGGCGATCTTTACCGGTTCGGGCGGCGCGGCGCGCAAGTTCGAGAACGAAATCCAGGTCGGCATGGTCGGCGTCAACGTGCCGATTCCGGTGCCGATGGCGTTTTTCTCCTTCGGCGGCTGGAAGAATTCGCTGTTCGGCGACTTGCACGTGCACGGTGCCGAGGGCGTCAAGTTCTACACCCGCACCAAGGTCATCACCAAGCGCTGGACCGACAGCAGCACGCCGGCGCCCGGACTGAACATGCCGACGCTGGGCTGATCGGGCCGCGTAATCGGCTGGAAAAGCCCGTCTGGCGGGCGTTTCCAGCCATATGCTTTCTTTTTCGGAAGCGCCCGTCGGGTGGCGGAAGGCATAGCAGGGATCGGGTGCGCAGGGCGCCGACATGAACCGGGGCTACAAGCCATGGCCGCGGCAAGGCGATAAGGGGCGGCTCCGGGCAACGGGGGGTCAATGCCCGATTGGCGCAAAGCCTGAAATGAGCCGCAGGCGCCCGGGCGGTTTCCTCTCGGGTGCCGTGTCGCCGGCGATGCGTCCAAGAATGCCGACGGCGCGGCCCTTATCCACTCAGCATTGTGGCAAGGCCTGCCAGCACACGCGATGGCGGAGCATTGGGTGAGGTTTTCCAGAAATGCGGGCGTCTTCAGGCCTTCGCTTCGATTTACGCGCTTGCGGTTTTGGCGCCAAGACGGCGCATGATGACTTCCATCAGGCACCACTTGGTGAACCCGCTTTGCAGCAGGTTGATGCCGACGAATGCCGTGAACCACAGCCAGTTGGCGCTGTGGAAAATGGGGCTCTCCTGCACGCCGAGGGCAAGCGATAACAGGATGAAGCTGCCGGCGACAACACGGACGAGTTGCCAGGATGTCATGGTGGTTTCCTTTCAGTGGTCGGAAAAGCGGTGACGGTAGGCGCTGTAGTACAAGAGCGGGATGACGACCAGCGTCAGAATCGTCGATACCAGAATGCCGAAAATAAGCGACAGCGCGAGCCCGTTGAAAATGGGGTCATCGAGGATGAACAGTGCGCCAAGCATGGCGGCGAGAGCGGTCAGGGCGATCGGTTGAGCGCGCGTGGCAGCCGAGCGGATCACCGCGTCACGGAAGGGCATGCCGGCGGCGGTTTGCAGGTTGATGAAATCGACCAGCAATATCGAGTTGCGCACGATGATGCCGGCGAGGGCGATCATGCCTATCATTGATGTCGCGGTGAATTGCGCGCCGAACAGCGCGTGGCCGGGCAGCACGCCGATGACCGTGAGCGGGATGGGCGCCATGATGATCAGCGGGGTAAGGTAGGAGCCGAACTGCGCCACCACCAGCAGATAGATCAGCACCAGGCCGACCGCGTAGGCGAGGCCCATGTCGCGAAAGGTCTCGTAGGTGATTTGTGATTCGCCATCCCATTTGATGGCGTAGCCGCGGTAAGGGTCTTGCGGTTGGTGAATGAAGTATTCCTCGAGCTTGCCGCCGCCGGGAACGGCGATGCGCGCGATGGCATCGCGCATGCCGAACATGGTGTAGAGCGGGCTGTCGAGTCGGTCGGCGGTATCACCGACAACGTAGCTCACCGGCAGCAGGTCCTTGTGAAAGAGCGGTTGGTCGACCAGTGCGGTTTCTATGCTCACCAGTTCGCGTATGGCAACGAGGCGGCCGTCGGCGGCGCGCACCGTCAGCCCGAGCAGTCCGTCGAGGTCCGCCTGGGCCGCGACCGGCAGGCGCAGCCGCAGGCCGGCCGGGTACTTGGTCGCATCATGAATGAAGCCGGCGTCCTCGCCGACGAGGCCGGCGCGCAGGGTCTCGACGATGGCGGCCTGAGCGATGCCCAGGGTGGCGGCTTTGCTGCGGTCGATGACAAGCACCTGTTTCGGCGCATCGGCGATATACGAGGCGTCGGCGTCCACCAGGCCGGGCGCCTCCGCAAATACCTTGCGCACCTGCTTCGCCACCTGCAGGCGGCCGGCTTCATCGGGGCCGTAAATTTCGGCGACGATGGGGGCGAGCACAGGCGGACCGGGCGGGACTTCGACCACCTTGACGACCGCGCCGTATTTTTTTGCGATCAGCGTCAGCGCCGGCCGGATGCGCGCGGCGATGGCGTGGCTTTGCTCCTTGCGCTGGTGCTTGTCCACCAGGTTGACCTGGATGTCGCCGACTTCGCCGCCGCTGCGCAGGTAGTACTGGCGCACCAGGCCGTTGAAATTGATCGGCGCGCCAAGGCCGGTGTAGGCCTGGTAGTCGTGCACTTCCGGCTGTGTGGCGAGGTGCGCGCTCATCTCGGACAGCACCGCCGCGGTGCGCTCGAGCGGCGTGCCGGCCGGCATGTCCAGCACCACCTGGAACTCCGACTTGTTGTCAAAGGGCAGCATCTTGAGAACCACCAGCTTGAATACCGGCAGCAGCACCGACACAACAATCAGCACCATCACCGCCAGCCAGAGTTTGAGGCGGCGCGCGGCGCCACCCTGCTCGGCGAGAAAGGGTGTGAAGACACGGGTGAAAAAACGCTGCAATCTGGCGGCAGTGGATTTGTCGCTGCCGCCTTCCGCAGTATGTCCGCTGTGCAGCGGTTTGAGCCAGCGCTGCGCCAGCCAGGGCGTGAGAATGAATGCGATCGCCAGCGAAATCAGCATGCCCATCGAGGCGTTGATCGGAATGGGGCTCATGTAGGGGCCCATCAGTCCGCTGACAAATGCCATGGGCAACAGCGCGGCGATCACCGTGAACGTCGCAAGAATGGTCGGCCCGCCGACCTCGTCCACGGCGCCGGGGATGATCTCGGACAGCGGCTTGTCCGGGAAGAGGGTCATGTGGCGGTGAATGTTCTCGACCACCACGATGGCATCGTCAACCAGGATGCCGATGGAAAAAATAAGCGCAAACAGGCTCACGCGATTGAGCGTGAAACCCCAGGCCCAGGAGGCAAACAGGGTTGCGGTCAGTGTCAGGCCGACGGCAATGCCGACGATCGCGGCCTCGCGCCGGCCCAGCGCCAGCAGCACCAGCAGGATCACCGCCGAGGTCGCGAACAGCAGCTTCTGCATCAGTTTTAGCGCCTTGTCGTTGGCCGTTTCGCCGTAATTGCGCGTCACGGTCATTTCCACGCCTTCGGGAATGACGGTGTTGCGCAGTTGTTGCGCCCGCGCGAGCACACGTTCTGCGACATCGACCGCGTTTTGACCTGGTTTCTTGGTCACGGTGATTGTCACTGCAGGGTATTCGCGGCCTTCTTTTCCGGCGGTGCCGTGCCAGACGTAGCGCTCGGGCGGCAGCGGGCCTTCGCTGACCTCGGCGACATCGCGCAGGTAGACGGGCTTGCGCTGGCGCACGCCGACGACGAGCTCGGCCACGGCGCGGGCATCGCCGAGAAACGTTCCGGCCTCGATGGTAATGGCGCGATCGGAGCCGACGGTGCGGCCGGCGGGAAGCCCGAGGTTGGCGCCCTGTAATGCGTTGCGCAGGTCGGTCACCGTGACGGCGCTCGCGCGCAGGCGCGCCGGGTCCAGAACAATGCTGATGGCGCGGCCGGGGCCGCCCAGCGTGACGACCTCGCGCGTGCCCTGCACGCGCTTGAGGTCGGCTTCCATCGCATGCGCGACGCGCTCCAGTTCGAACGCCCCCTGGCCGGCGCGCGTGGCGTACAGCGTCAGGTTGACGACCGGCACATCGTCTATTCCCTTGGGTTTGATGATCGGTTCGCCCACACCGAGGCCCTTGGGCAGCCAGTCTCGGTTCGAATTCACGGTGTCGTAGAGGCGCACCAGCGCTTCGGTACGCGCCACGCCGACCTCGAATTGCACGGTGATGATGGCCAGGCCCGGACGCGAAACGGACGTCACGTGTTCAATATTGGCGATCTGCGACAGGACCTGCTCGGCCGGGACGGCAACCGATTGTTCCACCTGCCTGGCCGATGCCCCGGGAAAAGGGATCAGTACATTGGCCATGGTCACGTTGATCTGCGGTTCTTCCTCGCGTGGCGTGACCATCAAGGCGAAAACGCCGAGCAGCAGCGCAACGAGCGCCAGCAGCGGGGTGATCTGGGCGTGCAGGAAAAAGCGCGCTATCCGCCCGGATATGCCCATTGACTGCGCGGGGTTCGTCGCGGTATTCATCGCCGGGGTCAGTTGGCTGCCGCAGCGGCGACCGGGTCGAGTGCAACGCGCTCGCCGGCGGCGATGCCGGACAGCACTTCCACCTGATCGCCCTGTTCCTTGCCCAGTCGCACCTGGCGCAGGCGTGCGCGCCCCTGCGCATCGACCGCATAGACGGCGGTGACTTCGCTGCGCACGACAACGGCGCGCCGCGGCACGAACAGGCGGGCGCTTTGGTCGCCGGCCGTGCGGCTTTCGGCAACGGATAGCTGTACGCGGGCGAACTGTCCCGGACTGGCGACGGTGCCGGCCGGCAGCCCGACGCGTATGGTGGCGTTATGGCTCGCAGGATCGTAGCCGGGCAGCAGCGTAAAGCTGCGCGCGCTGACCGATCGCGCCGCTTGGGCCGCGCCCGGCAACTCGATGGCGATTGGTGCGTCCTTTTGTAGGCGGGGCACCACCGACTCGGGCACTGATGCGCTGACGCGCAGTGCGGCCGGATCAAACAGGCTCAGCAGGGCGCGCCCTGGCATGGCCAAATCGCCGCGCTCGATCAGTACTTCGGTTACGCGGCCCGCATAGGGTGCGCGAATGGTGTGGAAGCCCGTTTGCGTGCCGGCCGCCCGCGCCTGGGCGAGCATTGTTTCGGCCTGTGCGGCCGCTGATTTGAATTGTGCCTCGGCGCGTTCGAAGGCCGCCTGACTGAGGTACTTGCGTTCGAACAGGCTCTTGCTGCGTTGCAGTTCGCCCTTCGCGTTATCGAGCAGCGCGCGGGCTTGAGCGACTTGCGCGTCGCTCGCCGCAGCCTGCTGCGCCGCAAGGCTCGGGTCGATGCGCAGCAGGATTTGTCCTGCCGCGACGGTGTCGCCGGCGCGCACCGCCAGCTCCGTAATGCGGCCCGATACCTGGGCGGCGACCGTGCTTTGGCGCACGGCTTCGACCGCACCCTCAGCCGTGTAGCGGCCCTGGGCGGTGTCGGCGGTCACCGTATGGGTCTGCAAATCAGCCGCATGCGCGAACGTTGGCGCCAGGCCGCATGCCAGCGCCGCCCAGGCCAGCCTGAGGGCATTGCGTCTGGCGGCAAGCAGCATAGGCATCATTTGAGTTTTGTCCCGGATGAATCAAAGACCTCGACCTGCACATCAATGCCGGCACGAACGCTTTGCGTCACGGTGCAGAAATCCTCGAATTGTCCCAATATCCGATCGAGGTGCTGCAGGCTCTCCGCCGGCCGGCCAAGGTGGATCTGCACTGCGATCTGCTGAACGCGCATCCGGCCGTGTTCGTTTCTGCCGATGCTGCCGCTTGCTTTGGCCGTCATGGGCTCTGCGGCCTGGCCGAATTTTCGCAGCGCAAACAGCAGACTGTCGCTAAGACAGTTCGCCACCGCAGCAACCAGCAACTGCGCCGGCCCCGGCCCCTCGCCGGTACCCAGCGGCGCAGGTTCGTCGGCGAGCAGCGCCGGACCTGCGGCCGAGAACCTGATCTCGAACTGGTAGTCCCGGCGCTGCGAAAGCGTGACTTCAATCGGCTCTGCCATGTTTGTTCCCCCGGCGCGAGTCGCGGGCTCAGCCCTTTGCCTTCATCGGGCAGGTATTGACGCCGAGCAGGGTGTAGAGCGGGCAAAAACTGAACAGTGCCGTGGCAAGGGGAACGATGCCTATCCAGCCCCAGACACCGATCATTCCGGCCAGGGTCAGGCCGATGAGTGCGAGGCCTGCGACAACGCGAAGTGCGCGGTCAATGCTGCCGACGTTGAGTTTCATGTTTTTCTCCTGTTGGGTCGAGGGTTTTCGGGGTCGCCGAAGAACCGGTTTTGTGGTCACCGGGATCGGTTTGCGCGTTTGTTTCTTGACGGCCACAAACCAAGTATATACCATACCCCCTACCGTATCAAGCGGGATTGCAGTCAGCGATCCGCGCAGGTCGATAGCCAATGGAGAGCGCCCCATGTCGAACCAAATGGAAGAAAAACACCGCCACGACCTTATACTGCGCCTCAAGCGCGTGGAGGGGCAGTTGCGCGGCTTGCAGAAGATGATCGAAGCGGACGAAGACTGTGAGAAGGTTGGTCAGCAGATGGCGGCGAGCCGCAAGGCGCTTGACCGCGCCTTTTTCCAGATGATCGGCTGCATGCTGGAGCACCACGCCGGCAGGGATACCAAGCGAATCAGCGAAGTGACCAGCCTGCTCGCCCGTCTTGCCTGAAAGGGAATAGCCGTGTCATTGCCACTGATCCAGTTGTTCGACGCCGTGTCCTCGACCTATACCTACCTGCTCAGGGACGAGGCGAGCGGCGAGGCGGCGCTGATCGACCCGGTCGATACCCAGGCCGAGCGCGACCTTGCACTGCTAGAGCGCGAGGGCCTGAAGCTGCGTTACACGCTGGAGACGCACACCCACGCCGACCACATCACTTCGGCCGGAAGGCTGCGCCGACTGACCGGGGCAACGGCGGTCGCGCCGGCCGGTTGCAGCATCGGTTCGGCTGACCTGCAGGTACTTGACGGTGAGTTGATCGGGTTCGGCAAGGAGGTGATCCGCGTCATAAACACCCCCGGCCACACTGCGGGCAGCGCCAGTTACCTGTGGCGCGACAACTTGTTTACCGGCGATGCGCTGCTCATCATGGGCTGCGGGCGCACCGACTTCCAGGGCGGCGATGCCGGGGCCTTGTACGACAGCGTGACGCAACGCCTGTTTACGCTGCCCGACGACACCAGGGTGTGGCCGGGACACGACTACAAGGGTTTCACGATGTCCACCATAGGCCGGGAAAAACGCCACAATCCGCGCCTCGCCGGCAAGACGCGCGAGCAATTCATCGAATTGATGGACAAGCTGGACCTGCCCAGGCCAAAGCTGATGGAAGTTGCCGTGCCGGCCAACCGGCGCCTCGGAGCGCCGCACGGCTGAGCCGCGGCGCGGCTGTCACAGCCAGCCGGATTTGCGAAAGCGGAAAAACAGGTGGGTGTCTATGCCGACCATCATCGCCAGTGCGAGCGGATAACCGTAAGCCCACTTCAGCTCGGGCATGTGATCGAAATTCATGCCGTAAATGCCGGCAATCAGCGTCGGCACGGCCACCAGCGCGGCATAGGCGGCGAGGCGTTTGGTGACGTCCGATTCGCCCACCGCAATCATCGACAGGTTGACCGAGATGGCGGTGGTCACCATGTCGCGCGTTGAATCGATGGACTGGTTGAGTCTGACCAGGTGGTCATAGACGTCGCGGAAATAGTCGTTGAGGCCCGAACAGGCATGCGGCACGCGTCCGCCATAGAGCTTGCCCACCGCTTCGAGCAGCGGTGCGGCGGCGTGTTTCAGCGTCATCAGCTTTTGTTTCAAGCCATACAAGGCCTCGATGTTGGCGCGCGCGTTGCCGCCGGAGAAAATCTTCTCCTCGATGCCCTCGAGTTCCTGCTCGAGTTTGTCGAGCAGCGGAAAGTACCGGTCGACCACCGCGTCAACCAGTGCGTAGAGGACATACCCGGCGCCGTGACGCAGCAGCTCCGGCTCGCGCTCGCAGCGTGCGCGCACATCGGCAAAGCCCTTTTCGGCACGGCTGCGCACCGAAAGAATGAAATTGCGCCCGACGAACACATCGGCCTCGCCCACGCGCAGCTCGCCTTCGGCCATTTCGATCATGTGCATGACAAAAAACAGCGTGTCACCGTATTCCTCGAATTTGGGCCGCTGGTGGCCGTATAGCGCGTCATCGATCGCCAGGTGGTGCAGGTCGAACTCGCGTTGCATCTCGTCGAGCTCGTTTGCATCGGGGTTGGACAGGGCGACCCAGACAAAGCAATCGGGACGGCTGATGTAGTCGCTGATGTCCTGTTTGGCGATGTCGGCGAGCTTGACACCATTCTGGTAGGCAACGCAGTTGACGAGCATGCGGATCCTTCTTTCAGTAGCCGTAGACCATGGCCGGATTATCGACGAGGATGCGCCGCCTTGTCACATCGTCCTCGGCCCAGAAGAGCAGCATGTCGAGCATGGCGGCACTGGAGGGTTGCGGGTCCTGGTTGGGATGCGGCCAGTTACTCGCCCAGAGGCAGCGCTCCGGGTGGGTGCGCACATAGGTGCGCGCAAGGGCGCTGACATCGTCGTAACGCGGCGGACCGATTTTCGAGGTTTCGTAGGGCGCCGCGAGTTTGATCCAGGTGCGCCCGGCATCAAGCAGTTCGAGCAGGCAGCGGAACGCCGGATCGGCGGTGCCCACCGGTTCGAGAAACTTGCCGTTGTGGTCGATCACCAGCTTGAGCGGCAGGCGCCGCAGCACGGGCATGTGCTGTGGCAGGTCGCGGCCATCGAGTTGCAGGTTGATGTGCCAGCCGAGGGGCGCGATGCGCGCAGCCATGGCCTCAAGGCTGTGCCAGGGCAGCAGGCCGCCCTTGAGCATGAAAAAGCGCACGCCGCGCACGCCGGCGCGGTCCAGGCGCAGCATTTCGGCTTCGTCCACGGCCGGGGGAATGACGGCAATGCCGCGCGCGCCGGGCCCGAGCGCGGCCATCGCCTCAAGGGTGCAGCGGTTGTCAAAACCGTAAGCGGCCGGCTGCACCACCACCACGCGTTGCAGGCCCAGGCGCGCCTGCATTTCGAGGTAGCCGGCTGAGGGCGCCTGCGGCGGCTTGAACGGCGCCGTGGCGACCGGCGTATAGCGGTCGTCATAAACATGCATGTGGCAGTCCGTGGCGCCGTCCGGGGCCTTGAGTTCGGGTGTGGTGTCCGGTTTCATAGCCTTGATCACCTTCGTCGGTCGAATACCGAAACAGCAGTGGCCGGATGATGCCGCAACGGCGCCCGCGGCGCCAGCGCGCGGCATCGGCGGGACGCCGGCGTAGCGTAAAATGCCGCTTCCACCGTGGACAAAAAGAATGACGCCATGCCAAAACTGAGCCACCGTACCGCAAGCCTCGGCACTGAAAACGCCTTTGTTGTCCTGGCCGAGGTGAACGCCCTCATCAGCAAGGGCAAGGACATTATTTCCTTTTGCATCGGCCAGCCCGACTTCCCGACGCCGGTCAACATCCAGGACGCCGCGGTCAAGGCCATTCGTGAGGGCAGGCACGGATACACCGCATCGGCCGGTATCGCCGAACTGCGCGAGGCGGCGGCGCGTTACATGGGCGGCATGCGCGGCCTCAGCATCGACCCGGAACACGTCGTGGTCGGTGCCGGCGCCAAACCCTTCATTGCCTACGCCATCCTGTGCACCACCGATTACGGCGCGGGTGACGAGGTCATCTACCCGAACCCCGGGTTCCCGATTTACGAATCGCAGATACTCGCCCACGGCGCGGTGCCGGTGCCGCTGTACCTGCGCGAAGCGCGCGACTTTGCCTTCGACCCGGCCGAGCTCGAGGCCAGGATCACGCCGAAAACGAAACTGCTGATCCTCAACTCGCCGCACAACCCCACCGGCGGCAGCCTGAGCCCGGAAGACCTCGAGGCCATCGCCGTCATCCTGCGCCGGCATCCGCATATCTGGGTCTATGCCGACGAGATTTATTCGCGTCTGGTGTACGAGGGCAAGTTCGCCTCCATCGCAGCGCTGCCCGGCATGTACGAGCGCACCATTATTTCCGACGGCGCGTCCAAGACCTGGGCGATGACCGGCTGGCGCATCGGCTTTGCCTCCAACCCGGTACTGGCCCCGCATTTCGTGCGCTGGGTCACCAATACCGATTCCTGTGCCTCACAGATCAGCCAGTGGGCCGCAGTCGAGGCCCTGAACGGGCCGCAGGACGAGGCGGAAAAAATGCGCCAGTCCTTCCTCGATCGGCGCGACCTCATCGTCGACCTGCTTGACAGGGTGCCCGGTGTTTCCTGCCGCACGCCGGGTGGCGCCTTTTACGCCTGGCCCAATGTCACAGAAGCCTGCCGCCTCGTCGGTGCCAGGGATTCCGAAGAGTTCCGAAAACGCCTTCTCAACGAGGCCGGCGTGGCGGTGCTCGCCGATATCCACTTTGGCGCCCGTGTCCCGGACGAGGGCCAGCACATCCGCTTTTCCTACGCCGCTGCGCCCGACGCCATACGTGCCGGCGTGGCGCGCATCGCCGAATTCGTCGAAAAGAACGCCGTTTAGACATCGGCACCGCGCCATGGAAGCCCGGACCTGGAAGCCCAGCGTCACCGTCGCCGCCGTCATCGAGCGTGAGGGTCGTTTTCTGCTGGTCGAAGAGGAGGCGGACGGGCGGCGAGTCTATAATCAGCCGGCCGGGCACTGGGAGCCGGGCGAAACACTGGCTGCGGCCTGCGTGCGCGAGGCGCTGGAGGAAACCGCCTGGCGTTGCGCGCCCAAACACCTGGTGGGGATCTACCGCTGGCACTACACGCCCGCGGACAATACTTTTTTGCGCTTCACGTTTGCCTGCACCGCGCTGGAACACGATGTTTCGCGTAAACTTGATCGTGAAATCGTGCGCGCCGTGTGGCTCGATATCAACGAGGTGCGCGCACTGGCGCCAGCCCATCGCAGCCCGCTGGTGATGCGCTGTATTGATGATTTTGCCGCCGGCAAAAGCTGGCCTCTGGATGTCATAACGCATGTCGATTGAGAGCCGGGAGTGATGCGATGCACCGACTGATCGCCGCGATGGCGGGTGTGCTGCTGTTCACGGCGGGGACCACTGCCCTCGCCGACGAGCCGGTACGCGTCTGCTACAACTACGGCTGCCGCACCGAAGCCACGGTGGTTTTTGCGCAAGACCGGCTGTTGCAGTTCGCCGGGCTGCTCGAGATGGCGCAGAACGAGGCGACCGAGCGCGAACTCATCGGCATCGTCATCGGCCGCATGCATGCCGTCGCCGGCGGGCAGTCGCCAATCTGGGCCGACCGCGGCGGCGACCTCGAGGATGACGACGTCGAAGGGCGCATGGACTGCCTTGATCATTCGGTCACCACCAGCAATTTCCTTGCACTGCTTGAGCGCCGCGGCCTGTTGCGTTTCCACCAGGTTCGTCCACCCCTGCAGCGCGGCCTGTTCTGGCAGCACTGGTCGGCGCGCATCGTCGAAAAGGCATCGCAGCAGGAATACCTGGTTGACAGCTGGTTTTACGACAATGGCCGCCCGGCGGTGGTCATGGAGCGCAAGACCTGGGTCGCCGGGGCCGACCCGCGCCGCCGCCGCTGGGCGTTCAATGGCCGCTAAACGCAGCGCCCGGTCTGTGTCCGGCGGCGGAGACCGCTGGAAAAATGGCGAACAGCCCGCATCTGCGTTGCCCACGTCACTGGAAACCGCATTGTGAGCGCGTCCCTTTCGTCCCGGCCCGGGGAAAGAGTCGTCGTCGGCATGTCCGGCGGCGTGGATTCTTCCGTCGCTGCTTTGCTGTTGAAGCAGCAGGGCTTCGATGTCGTCGGCCTGTTCATGAAGAACTGGGAGGACGACGACGATGACAAATACTGCTCGACGCGGCAGGACCTGATCGATGTTGCTTCGGTCGCCGATGTCATCGGTATCGAACTCGAGGTGGTCAATTTCGCCGCCGAGTACAAGGATCGCGTGTTCGCCGATTTCCTGCGCGAGTACTCGGCCGGGCGCACGCCCAACCCGGACGTGCTGTGCAACGCCGAGATAAAGTTCAAGGCTTTTCTCGAACATGCGCTGGCGCTCGGGGGCAGCCGCATCGCCACCGGCCATTACGCGCGCGTGCGCCAGCATGAGGGCAGCTTCGAACTGCTTAAGGCGCTCGATGGCAGCAAGGACCAAAGCTACTTCCTGCACCGGCTCAACCAGGCGCAGTTGTCACGCACGCTGTTCCCGCTGGGTGAAATCAAGAAGACAGGGGTGCGGCGCATCGCCGAGGCGGCGGGCCTGCACAATTTCGCGAAAAAGGATTCAACCGGCATTTGCTTTATCGGCGAGCGGCCGTTCCGCGAGTTCCTCAACCGCTATTTGCCCGAGGCGCCAGGTGCGATGCGCACGCCCGGGGGCAAAGTCGTCGGCGAGCATATCGGCCTTGCCTTCTACACCATAGGGCAGCGCAAGGGCATCGGCTTGGGCGGGACCAGGGACGGCGGTGGCGAGCCCTGGTATGTGGCGGCGAAAGACATGGATCGCAACGAACTTATCGTCGTGCAGGGGCACGACCATCCGCTGTTGCTCAAGCCGGCGCTGACGGCGGCCGAACTGTCGTGGGTAGCGGGCGAGCCGCCGGACAGCACCGCCGATTATGGCGCCAAGACGCGGTACCGCCAGGCCGATGCCGCCTGCCATATTGCGGCCTTGGACGAGGCGCGCTGTTCGATGGCCTTCGATGCGCCGCAATGGGCGGTGACGCCGGGGCAGTCGGCGGTTCTCTACCGGGGCGAAGTGTGCCTCGGCGGCGGCATCATCCAGTAATCCCGCCGCGGGCGGGCTACAAAACAAAAGGGCCGCAAGCGCGGCCCTTTTGCATGGTGATGATGCAGCCTCAGTCCTTGAAGCCTTCCACTTCGACCCAGAGCTTGATCTCGTCGCCTACGCCCGGGACGCCGAACTTCATGCCGAAATCGGAGCGCTTGAATGTGCCCTGCGCGTTGGCGCCGCACATGGCGCGCTTGCTTACGGGGTGGGGGCCGCATTTCCAGCCCTCCACGCTGAGGGTCAGCGGCTTGGTCACGCCGAGCAGCGTGAGGTTGCCCTCGACGCTGGTCACGTTGTCGCCGGAAAAACGCACGGTCGTGGCCTTGTAGGTCATTGTCGGGAACTCGGCGACGTTGAAAAAATCGGCGGTGCGCAGGTGCTCGTCGCGCGCGCGCGGCCGGGTGCCCTTGTCGTTGTCACCCGTTGAGATCGATGCGGTTTGCACCGTCAGGTCGAGCGAGCCGGTCTTGGCCGCCGTGTCGATGGTGAACTTGCCCGCGCTCTTGTCGAAGCGCCCGCGCATCTTGGAGTAACCAAGGTGGTCGACCTCGAAATTCGGATAGGTGTGATACGGATCCATCGTGTAGGACTCGGGTGCGGCCAGCGCTCCAAACGGCAGGGCGGCGGCGACAATTGCGACGGCAAGCTTTGACATGCGATCTCCTCTCAGGGGTAAGAACGGTTTAACTGCATTTGCGACGATAATTTCACCCCTGACTTCCGTGGGCGGATGTCCAGGTGAGGTAAAACGCCGCCATCGCTGGCAGCATGCAAAAGAGCGCAACGACAATGGCTTCGAGCCAGACCGGCATTTTTTTCGGCAGCGGCAGGCGCGCCGCCAGCGGGGCAAGGCAAAGCAGTGCGAGCGCGGTCCAGTGCAGTGAGGCGAGCAGCATCGCGGCGGCACCGAACAGGCCGGCGAGCAGCGATGCGCTGAGCGCAAAAGTAATGCCGGTTGGCACTGCCCGGCCTAGAACCATTTGCAGCAGCAGCACCGCACCGCAGGCGGCGCCGACGGCGATGCCGTATTGGCCGTACAGGGCCGATGCGGCGAGCACGGCGGCGATACCGGCGCCCAACCCGAGGCACAGTCCCGCCGCGGCCAGCCGTACCGGACGCGCAGTCAGGCTCAGTGTCAGCGCGACGGTGATGCCGGTGGATGCGGCGACAATGGCGCCCAGGCGCAGGGCGTCGGCCAGTTCTTTTTGCACCAGCACCGACCAGAACACCCAGATGGATGCGGCTGCGGCGAGCAGCGCCAGGGCGGTGTTGAGCAGCCGTGAGGGTTTGGCAAACCAGTCGAGCGCCAGACCCATCGCCGGGGCGAGCAGGCCGAGCAGCACGATCTTGCGCGTGGCGGTTAGCGGGGAGAAATTGAAGCCGCTGATCAGCGCCACCGCGGCGGCGAATCCGGCCACCACGGCAAGCCCGCCCATGCGCGCACGGTACAGCAGGCCCGCGGTTATGAGGCCGGCGAGAAAGGGTGCTGCCGCAGCTTGTATGGCCGGGTGATTAAGCAATGCGTCCATGGCGGGAGTACTTCATCGGTAGCCGGTCAATGATTGGGCTGCATTGTATTATCTACTATTGGCCGGACCGTTTGGTTCCGTGCCGGATGCCTGCGTGTGGCTAACATCCCGTCAAAGGCATTTATTCCCTCGGCGCGGTGTCAGCGAACGAGGGCCGTTCGCTAAGCTTGGCCAGGTGGCGCGCCAGATTGGGATGCTTGTCCCTGAGGCCTGGCGAAGGATAGCGAAACTCGAGCCAGCCGAGACACGCACCGACGGCCACGTCGGCGAGCGAAAACGCCGAACCCGAACACCATGGCTTGTCGCCCAGTTGCAGTTCCATGGCGTCGAGGCCGCGCGCGGCCTTGTCGAATTGCCGGTCTATCCAGGCCTGGCTTTTTTCGCCGGCCTTGCGCGCGTTCTCGAGGCGCGCGAGCACTGCTGCGTCCAGCACGCCGTCGGCAATGGCTTCCCAGCGTTTGACGTCGATGCGGTCGCGGCTGTCGGCCGGAATCAGTTTGCCGATGGGCGAAACGGTGTCGAGGAACTCGACGATGACGCGCGAATCGAACAGCGTCGAGCCGTCATCGAGCACCAGCGTCGGGATCTTGCCCAACGGATTGAGCGGCGGAACCTTGCTGTCCGGGCTCCAGACGCTGTCGCTCTCGAGCTCGTAATCAATGCGCTTTTCAGCGGCGAAAATGCGCACTTTGCGCACGAAGGGGCTGGCTATGGAGCCGATCAGTTTCATCATGGGATTGTGTTCAGGGTGGCGGATATCAAGGCCAGTCCGGGGCGCGACGGGTGCTGTCCCGGTACGGAATACGGCGCAGATTGTACCACGCGCCTTTCACCCGCCCGGCGTGTTGCTGCGGCGACGCGCACAGTTGCGGGTAAAATGCGCTTTTGATATTCCGGCTGCCGCACATGCCCACTCCGCTCACCGCCCTCTCTCCGCTCGACGGGCGTTACCACAGCCAGCTAGACGCACTGCGTCCGCTCTGCAGTGAGTACGCGTTGATCCGTTGCCGCGTTGAGGTGGAAATCCGCTGGCTGCTGGCGCTGGCAAAGGAACGCCGTCTTTCCGGCATCGGCCCGTTCACGCAAAAGACGCAGCGACAACTCGCCGCGCTGCTCGATGATTTCAATGAAAAGGACGCCGCACGCGTGAAGGAAATCGAGCGTCGCACCAACCACGACGTCAAGGCCATCGAATACTGGCTGCGCGAGGGCCTCGAAGGCAACCGGGAAGCGGCGAAGGTCGCGGCGTTCATTCATTTTGCATGCACCTCCGAGGACATCAACAACCTCGCCTATGCGCTGATGCTCGAGCGCGCACGGCGCGAGGTGATGCAGCCGGCGCTGGCGCGCATCATCGACAAGCTGCGTGTCCTGGCGCGTGCGCTGGCGCGCCAGCCGATGCTGTCACGCACCCACGGCCAGCCGGCTTCGCCGACGACCATGGGCAAGGAACTCGCCAACGTCGTGCACCGGCTGCGGCGCGCGCATGCCGCCATCGGCAAAATCCGGCTGATGGGCAAGGTCAACGGTGCGGTCGGCAACTACAACGCCCACTTGTCGGCCTATCCGGATTTTGACTGGGAGCGCTTTGCCAGGCGTTTTGTCGAATCGCTGGGGCTGGAGTTCAATGCCTACACCATACAGATCGAACCGCACGACAGCATGGCCGAGATGTTTGATGCGATGGCCAGGGCCAATACCGTCCTGGTTGATTTTGACCGCGACATCTGGGGCTACATCTCGCTCGGCTACTTCAAGCAAAGGCCGAAGGAGGGCGAAATCGGTTCCTCGACCATGCCGCACAAGGTCAATCCCATCGACTTCGAGAATTCCGAGGGCAACCTCGGGCTTGCCAACGCCGTGCTGCGCCATCTTTCGGAAAAGCTGCCGATTTCACGCTGGCAGCGCGACCTCACCGACTCGACGGTGCTGCGCAACGTCGGTGTGGCCCTTGGGCACAGCCTGCTCGCCTATGCCTCGTGCATGAAGGGCCTCGACAAGCTCGAGGCCAATCCTGCGCGCATGAACGAAGACCTGGAGGCCAACTGGGAAGTACTGGCCGAGCCGATACAGACGGTGATGCGACGCTATGGCATCGCCGACGCCTACGAGCAACTGAAGGAACTGACGCGCGGCAAGGGCATTACACGCGCGGCATTGACGGTGTTCGTGCGCGGCCTCTCCATTCCCGAGGACGCGAAGCAGCGCCTGCTCAAACTGACACCGGCACTTTACACCGGCAAGGCGGCTGAACTGGCGCGCAGGATCTAGGCCGCCGCCAGGTGAACGAAAAGATGGCATACACGCGCACGGCCATATTGCTGCACTGGCTCGTTGCGTTGCTGCTCATCGCCACCTTTCCGCTCGGCCTTGCCATGGTCGAGATGCCGCTGTCGCCGCAAAAGTTGAAGTTGTTTTCGTATCACAAGTGGATCGGCGTGACCATATTCGCGCTGGCGCTGTTGCGCCTCCTCTGGCGCATAACCCATGCTGCGCCGCCGCTGCCGGCCTCAATGCCGTCCTGGCAGCGCCGTGCCTCGCAGTGCGTCCACGGCGTGTTCTACCTGGTACTGCTGGCCATTCCGGTGTCCGGCTGGACTTACAGCTCCGCCGCCGGCGTGCAGACTGTTTATCTGGGGCTATTGCCGTTGCCCAACCTGGTGTCGCCGGACAAGGCGCTCGCCCTAACGCTCAAGGGCGTGCACTACGCGCTGAACGCGTCGCTGTTTGTGGTATTTTGTGTGCATGTCTTTGCGGCCCTCAAACACCAGTTTATCGACCGCGATGCGGTTCTTGCGCGCATGCTGCCTTTCCTGAAAAAGAGAGAGCCCCGGTGAACCTACTGCAATCGGCCGGCCTGCACGCCGCTGTGCTGCTCGCCCTTGTGGCGGGCGCCGCCCCGGTGGTGCAGGCGCAGCAACTGCTTCCGGAAAAGAGCTACGTGCGCTTTGTCTCGAAACAGATGAATGTTCCGGTCGAGGGAATTTTTCGCAAGTTCACGGCGCAGATTGTCTGGAATGCCGCCAAGCCCGAGGCCTCCTCGGCGCGTATCGAACTCGATCCGGGCAGCATCGACCTCGGTATGGAAGACATCAACAAGGAGGCGCGTGGCAAGGACTGGTTCGACACCGCGGCCCAGCCGAGGGCGACGTTCATCTCGACCACGGTGAAAATGTCCGGTGCCGGTCGCTATGAGGCGGCCGGCAAGCTGACCATCAAGGGCAGGACCCGCGATGTCGTGGCCAGCTTCAGCGCGAAACCGGATGCGGGCGGTATGGTGTTCGAAGGCGCTTTCCCGATCAAACGCCTCGAGTTCGGCATCGGCGAGGGTAGCTGGGGCGATCCCAACGTCGTCGCCAATGAGGTGGAAATCAGATTCAGGCTGCAGCTCGCGCCGCCGCCGGCGAAAAAATAGATCACGCTGCCGCGGAATGGTCCGCGGCAAAGTTTGAGCAAGGAGGAGGGGCATGAAAATCACGACCAGACTGGCTGGTGCGTTCGCCATTGTTGCGGCGTTCGCGCTGCCGGCGCAAGCCGCGCCGGAGACGTTTACGATGGAACCGCAACACACGTTTCCGAGTTTCGAAATCATGCATCTCGGCTTTTCGATGCAGCGCGGCATGTTCGAGAAGACTGCGGGCAAACTGGTGCTGGACTTGGCGGCCAGGACCGGTTCGGTCGAGGTGGTAATCGACGCCTCATCGTTGAATACCGGGTTCAAGCTGCGTGACGACAATCTGCGCGGCGAACGCTTTTTCAAGGTCGCAGAGTTCCCGACGATCAATTTCAAGTCCAATACGCTGCGTTTTGACGGCGACAAGCCGGTCGCCGCCGACGGCGAATTGACGTTGCTGGGCAAGACCCACCCGGTGAGCCTCAAGGTCGAGCGCATGCATTGCGGCACCGACCCGCTGACCAAGCGCTACATCTGCGGCGCCGACCTGACAACGTCGATCAAGAAATCTCAATGGGGTATGACGGCGTTCGGCGCGGCCCTCGGCGACGATGTGAAACTGTTGATTTCGGTCGAGGCCATCAGAAACTGAGCGCGCTGCCGCAGGCGGACGCCCGGCACCGCTTATTTTGCCTCGTTGGGCAGCGAAGCCAGCGAGCGCAGGTAGGCGATCAGCGCGGCGAGGTCGGGCGGCGTGAGCTTGCTGGTGGTGTTGGTGACCACCTCGCCCATGGACTCTGCCGTCACGTCACCGTCCGGTGACAGGCCGGTGAGCAGGAATTCCTGCAAATCCTTGTCATTCCATTTTTTCAGGCCGGTTGGCGTCAGGTTGGCGACGCGCTTGCTTTCCGGACCCTTGCCGCCGGCAAGAAACCTGTCCTTGTTGGGGCCGCCCATGAAATTGCGCGGGGTGTGGCATTCGCCGCAGTGGCCCAACGCCTGCACCAGGTAGGCGCCGCGATTGACCGCAGCGGTGGCTTGAGGCGCGTCGGCGAACACGCCCGGGGTGAAAAACAGCCATTTCCAGATGGTTACCGGAAAGCGGAAGCCGAAGGGAAATTTTAAATCGTGTGCTTGGCTCGCTTGGGCGCTGGGTGGCAGCGTGCGCAGGTAGGCCCACAGGTCTTTCAGGTCGGCATCGTTGATCTTGGTGAACGATGGGTAGGGAAAAGCCGGAAAGTAGTTGCTGCCGTCCGGGCGCTCGCCGTGGCGCATGGCGCGTACGAATTGCGCTTCGGTCCAGCCGCCGATGCCTGCGCTCGGGTGGGGCGTGATGTTGGGACCGTAAAAAGTGCCGAAGGGCGTCGTCAGTCCGCGCCCGCCGGCAAAGGGCACAGCGTCCTTTTTCTCGGCTGTATGACAGCCGAGGCAGCCGCCGGCTTTCATCAGGTACTCGCCGCGTGCGGCTGCGGTCTGCGCGGCAGGCGCTCCTTTAGCCGGCGCAGCCTTGGCCGCCGGCGCCTGGCCGGAGGCCGGGACGGACAAGGCGAGGATGGCAATCGGGACCGCGATGACCCGTGCTGCCAGTACCCGCATCGGGTGTGGCTTGCCTGCTGGGCGCTGCTCGATGGTGTGCATAGGTGGGATCGCTGAAGGGATGGGCGATTCTAGCAAGCCTTGGCTGCTTTGGCGGCGCACAAAAAATCAGCCCCGCCGGAGCGGGGCTGATCGGGACAGAGCGGGAAAATCAGCTCTTCTGGCGGAAGTTGTCGTGGCAACCACCGCAGGTCTTGCCTACGCCGCCGACCGCAGCCTTGATGTCGGCCTCGTTACCGCCTTTTGCAGCAGCGGCCAGTTTGCCGACTTCGGTCTGGAAGTTGTCTGCGGCCGCTTTGAACTTGGCTGCGTCGGAGAATACGGCCGGCAGGGCGCCGCTTTTCTCGCCCGAGGTGCTGGCGTCATAACCGTCCCAAGGCAGCTTGCTCAATACTTCGAGGTAACCGGCGTTGCGCGCGGCGACCTGGGCATTGAAGGGCACGCGACCGGCGGCCATGCCGCCGAGGGGGCCGAAGTACTTGCCGATCAGGGTCATGCCAGCCTGACGCTGTTTGACCAGAACGTCGGGTTTGGCCTGGGCAAAGGCGCTGGTGGTGACAACGCTACCCAGCGCGAATGCGACGCTGGCCAAAATAATATTTTTATTCATGGACTTCTCCCGATTTGTGATTGGTTGGTGTCGCCACGGCAAACGCACCCGGCACACACTGCGGATAACAGCCGCCCAGGGCAGTTTATTCCACTCCGACTCCAGGCGGAGGACGCTATACCACCGCCTCTTCCTTGCGTTCCTTGACCGGTTTTACCAGATCTTCCCGGCGCACGCCAAACCAGCGCACCAACGGCGCCATGACCAATACTGATGAATAAATGCCGAAGAGGATGCCGATGGTCAGCGCGAGCGCGAAATAGTGCAGCGCCGGGCCACCGAAAATCAGCATCGAGGTGACCATCAACTGGGTGCTGCCGTGGGTGATGATGGTGCGCGACATGGTGCGGGTGATGGCGTTGTCGATGACGTGTTCAACCGACGCTTTGCGCATTTTGCGGAAGTTCTCGCGGATCCGGTCGGCGATGACCACCGATTCGTTGACCGAATAGCCCAGCACCGCAAGTATGGCGGCCAGCACCGGCAGCGAAAATTCCCACTGGAACAGCGCGAAAAAGCCGAGGATTATGATGACATCGTGCATGTTCGCAATGATGGCGGCGACGCCGAATTTCCACTCGAAGCGCAATGCCAGGTAGAGCACGATGCCAATGCAGGTGATGAGCAGTGCGAGCGCGCCGTTCTCGGCCAATTCGCGCCCGACCTGCGGTCCGACGAATTCGACGCGGGCAATCTGCGGGTTCGGGCCGGCGCCCGCCAGCACCGCTGCGACGAATTTCACCGAGTCGAGCTTGCCATCGGAACTGATCGAGGGCGCGGCGGCGTCTTTCAGGGCGAGGCGGACCATGACGTCGCGCGAGTTGCCGAAGGTTTGCACATGCGGTTCGGTCACGCCCGATTTGAGCAGCGCGCCGCGGATTTTTTCCAGGTCGGGGGCCTGGTCGTAGCGCGCCTCGATGACCACGCCGCCGGTGAACTCGATCGACAGATTCAGGCCCTTGGTGGCGAGGAAGGCGCATGCAGCGAAAAAGGTGAGCAACGAAATGACGTTGAACACCAACGCATGGCGCATGAAGGGGATGTCTTTTCGGAGTTTGAAGAATTCCATGTTCTTATCCCCTTACTTCCACGAGGTGTTGCCGATCGCCAGCGTGTCGATCTTGCGGCGCGAGCCGTAGGTAAGATTGACCAGCGCGCGCGACACCACGACGGAGGAAAAAATCGAAGTGATTATTCCCAGGCAGTGCACCACGGCAAACCCGCGCACCGGGCCGGAGCCGAAAATGAGCAACGCGAGGCCGGCGATCATCGTCGTCACGTTGGAGTCGATGATGGTGCCAAAGGCGCGCTCGTAGCCGGCATGGATCGCCGCCTGCGGTGTCGCGCCGTTGCGCAGTTCCTCGCGGATGCGCTCGTTGATCAGCACGTTGGCGTCGATGGCCATGCCCAGGGTCAGCGCAATGGCGGCAATGCCCGGCAAAGTCAGTGTCGCCTGCAGCAGCGACAGCAGCGCGATCAACATGAGCACGTTGGCGGCCAGCGCCACCGCCGAGAACACGCCGAAGAGGGAGTAATAGACCATGATGAACAGCGACAGCGCGACAAAGCCGTAGAGGGTCGAATCAAAACCCTTTTTAATGTTCTCGGCACCCAGGCTGGGCCCCACGGTGCGCTCCTCGACGATTTCCATCGGTGCGGCAAGCGAACCGGCGCGCAGCAGCAGCGCGGTGTCGTTGGCCTCGGCGGTGGTCATGCGGCCGCTGATCTGCACCCGTCCGCCGCCGATTTCGGAGCGGATGACCGGCGCCGTGATGACCTCGCCCTTGCCTTTTTCGATGAGCAGGATGGCCATGCGCTTGCCGACGCTCTCGCGCGTCACTTCCTTGAAAATGCGCGCCCCGGTCGCGTCCAGCGTCAGGTGTACCGCCGCTTCCTGGGTCTGGTTGTCAAAGCCCGGTTGAGCATCGGTGAGCCGGTCGCCGGTCAGCACCACCTGCTTTTTAACGAGCAGGGGACCGCCGGAGCGCTCGATGTAGAACTCGTCGCCGAACGGAATCTGACCGCTCGCCGCCGCGGTCAGCGCCGTCGGGTTCATGTTGTCCTCGTCCACCATGCGGATTTCAAGGGTGGCGGTGCGACCGAGGATTTCCTTGGCCTTTGCGGTGTCCTGCACGCCGGGCAGTTGCACCACGACGCGGTCCGCGCCCTGCTGCTGAATGATGGGCTCGGCTACCCCGAGTTCGTTGATGCGGTTGTGCAGCGTGGTGATGTTCTGCTTGATCGCCAGTTCCTGGGTGCGTTTTTGCGCCTCGGGTTTGATGGTGGCGGTGATGCGGAACTCGCCGTCGGCCTGGGATTCCGCGAGCAGCAGGTCGGGCAACTGCTCTTCGATGAGTTTGCGCGCCTTGGCGCGCGTCTCGGTGTCGCGAAAGCGCACGGTGATGACCTGGCCGTCGCGGGCGATGCCGGTGTGGCGGATGGTCTTGTCGCGCAGTTGGGTGCGGATGTCGCCGGAGAGGCTCTCGAGGCGCTTGGTCAGCGCCGCCTTCATGTCCACCTGCAGCAGGAAGTGCACGCCGCCGCGCAGGTCGAGGCCGAGATACATTGGCAGCGCGCGCATGGCGGTCAGCCACGCCGGCGAGGCCGACAACAGGTTGAGGGCCACGGTGTACGAGGCGTTGGCCGGGTCCGGATTCATTGCCTGCACCAGCGCGTCCTTGGCCTTCAACTGCGTGTCGGTGTCGGCGAGCCTGACCTTGACGCCGGAAGTGTCAAGGAACAGGCCGCTGTAGGCGATGCCGGCTTTTTTCAGCGCGTCCTCGACCCGGGCCTGTATCGCGCTGTCGACCTTGATGGTCGCGCGCGCCGAGGACACCTGTACTGCCGGTGATTCACCGAAAAAATTCGGCAGGGTGTAGAGCAGGCCCAGCAGCATCGCGCTGGCGACGGTGACGTAGACCCAGATGGGGTAGCGGTTCATGTGTATGACGAGTGAAGGAGTGAATGAGTGAAGGAGTGACTGAGTGAGGCGCTGAACCGGGTGGGTTACTTCACTCCTTCACTCATTCACATTTTCACTAGATTGATTTGATGGTGCCCTTGGGCAGCAGTGTCTGCACGGCCGACTTTTGTACCGTGATTTCGGTGCCTGCGGCTATTTCGACGCTGATGTACATGTCGCCGGTCTTGGTGATCTTGCCAAGCAGGCCGCCGGCGGTAATGACCTCGTCGCCTTTTTGCAGCGCTTCGGTCATGGCTTTCAGTTCCTTGGCGCGCTTCATCTGCGGCCGGATCAGCATGAAGTAGAGCAAAACGAACATTAATACGATGGGTAACAGGCCGAGAAAGCCTTGTTCCGAGCCGGCGGCAGCAGCCTGAGCGTGGGCGGATGAAATCAACACGATGTGGTTCTCCAAAAGCTTCTAAATAAACAATCAATTGTACCAGTTATGCGCGGTGCGGCGGTGATGGTGGTGGTGGTGAAGTGAAGCAGTGAGGAGTGTAGGAGTGAATGAGTGAAGGAGTGACAGGAAGGGCATCGCAAGCGGGTGCCTTTTTCACTCATTCACTCATTCACACCTTCGCTCGGAATTCACTCCTTCACCCAAAGCCTTGAGACGGCCGCGCTCGGCGTGGAATTGCGCGACGTAGTCGGCCAGCCGGCCGGCCTCAATGGCTTCGCGCAGTTCGCGCATCAGCGTCTGGTAATAGAACAGGTTGTGCAGGGTGTTGAGGCGGGCGCCGAGGATTTCATTCACTTTTTGCAGGTGGTGCAGGTAGGCGCGGCTGAAATTGCGGCAGGTATGGCAGTCGCAGGTGGCGTCCAGCGGCCCGGTGTCGTCGCGATATCGGGCGTTTCTCAGCTTGATGTCGCCGTTGCGCGTGAACAGCCAGCCGTTGCGGGCATTGCGCGTGGGCATGACGCAGTCGAACATGTCGATGCCGGCGCAGACCGCCTCGACGATGTCCTCGGGCGTGCCCACGCCCATCAGGTAGCGCGGCTTGTCCGCCGGAAGGCGCGGCGCGGTATGGGCGAGGATGCGCCGCATGTCTTCCTTGGGCTCACCCACCGAAAGGCCGCCGACGGCGTAACCGTCGAAGCCGATTTGCGTCAGGCCGGCGAGGGACTCGTCGCGCAAGTCCTCGAACATGCCGCCTTGCACGATGCCGAACAGTGCGTTGGGATTGCCTTCGAAGGTTTTTTTCGAGCGATCCGCCCAGCGCAGCGACAGGCGCATCGAATCAGCCGCCTGCTGGTGATCGGCCGGGTAGGGCGTGCACTCGTCGAAAATCATCACAATGTCGGAGTTGAGCACGCGCTGGATGCGCATCGATTCCTCCGGGGTGAGCATCAGCTTGTCACCGTTCACCGGCGACTGGAACTTCACGCCCTCTTCGGAAATCTTGCGCAAGTCGCCGAGGCTGAACACCTGGAATCCCCCCGAGTCGGTGAGGATGGGCCCGTTCCAGCCCATGAAGCGGTGCAGCCCGCCATGCGCGGCGATGACGTCGAGCCCCGGACGCAGCCACAGGTGAAAGGTGTTACCGAGCACGATCTGCGCGCCGAGGGTTTTCAACTCGTCAGGGCTCATGGTCTTGACCGTGCCGTAGGTGCCGACCGGCATGAATACCGGGGTCTCGACCCTGCCGTGGGCCAGTTCCAGGGTTGCGCGGCGCGCCTGGCCGTCGCTGTTGTGTAGGGTGAATTTCATGCCCGAATGGTAGTGGCTGCGGAGGTGCGGTCGATGAGCATTGCGTCACCATAGGAAAAAAAGCGATAGCGCTGCGCAATCGCGTGAGCATAGGCGCGGCGCACCGGGCCCATGCCGGCGAAGGCGCTGATCAGCATCAGCAGCGTCGAACGGGGCAAATGGAAGTTGGTCAGCAGCCGGTCAACGACGCGAAAGCGGTAGCCCGGCGTGATGAACAGGTTTGTGTGCGAGCGCCCCACTTGCAGCATGCCGTGCGCGGCCGCGGCTTCGAGCGCGCGCAGCGAGGTCGTCCCCACCGCCGTTACTCTGCGCCTCGCGGCGCGGGCGCGGGCGACGGCCTCGGCCGTGAGCACCGGAATGTCGTAGTGCTCGGTGTGCATGTGATGCCGCGAGAGGTCGTTTTCCCGCACCGGCTGGAACGTACCGGCGCCGACGTGCAGCGTCACCCAGGCGAGCTCGACGCCGATGCCGCGCAGGGTCGCCAGCATGGTTTGGTCAAAATGCAGGCCCGCCGTCGGCGCGGCAACGGCGCCCGGCTCGCGCGCGTACACGGTCTGGTAGCGCGTCTCGTCATCGCTGCCGGCAGCGTGGGTGATATAGGGTGGAAGCGGCAGTTTGCCGGCGCGCTCGAGCATGGCATGGACATTTTCGTCGCCCTCGAAACGCAGGTGGTAGAGCTCGCCGTCGCGGCTTAGAACCTGCGCGCTGGCGTCGCCATCGAGGATCAGGCGGCTGCCGGCGCGCGGCGCGTGATTGGCGCGGACGTGGGCGACAGCCTCATGGTCGCCAAGTACGCGCTCAATGAGCAATTCGATGCGTCCACCAGACTCCTTTTGTCCGTAAAGGCGGGCCTTGATGACGCGGGTGTCATTGAACACCAGCAGGTCGCCGGGATTGAGCAGTTGCGGCAGGTCGGCAAACATCCGGTCGGCAAGCGTATCGCCTGACAGTTGCAGCAGCCGGCTGGCGCCCCGATCGCCCGCCGGGTGTTGCGCGATCAGTTCCGGCGGCAGTGCGTAGTCGAAATCGTCTAATGTCAGGGGTGTGGGCGAAAGCATGGGGCGCAAGTATAATGCGTCCTCGCTTTTCCTCGGCCGGGATGGTGGAACTGGTAGACGCGCCGGACTCAAAATCCGGTGCCAGAAATGGCGTGGGGGTTCAAGTCCCCCTCCCGGCACCACTTTTTTTAACCAACGGCATTCGGTTTGCGATTTGGTGGAGGCTAACTCGGCGAAGCCGATGTTAAGCCCGGCGTAGCCGGGCGGCCGAAGCCAAAATCACGAACAGAAGGCGTTGGGGTTCAAGTCCCCCTCCCGGCACCAATCACAATCTTGCCCAAGCTGCATGCTGTCGCCCCGCGCGAAGCAAGGGATCCGGTGTCGCGGCAAGCGTGAAGCAGATTTCTCAGCATGGGCCGCAGAGTGACAGCATCGTAATCGAGCAAGCATTGCACAATACAATGGTGGCGCCATAATGATCTTTGTCTGATCAATTCACGCGCCGGTTTTTGCCGGGCACACGACGGAGAAGTAAATGGAATGGCTCGCTGACCCCCAGGCCTGGATTGCGCTGGCAACATTGACGCTGCTTGAAATCGTCCTCGGCGTGGACAACATCATTTTCATTTCCATCCTGGTCGGGCGCCTGCCGTCCGAGCAGCGTGACCGTGCGCGGCGCATCGGACTGGCCCTCGCCATGGGTTCGCGCATCGCGCTGTTGTTGTCGCTCGCCTGGATCATGACGCTGACCACGCCGCTGTTCAGCGTGCTGGGGCAGGAGATTTCCGGGCGCGCCATCATTCTGCTCGGCGGTGGCCTGTTCCTGCTGTGGAAAAGCGTGCACGAAATCCATAACAGCCTCGAGGGCGAGCAGGAGCACGCCGGACCGGCGGCCGCCGTGGCGACATTCGGCGGCGTACTGGTGCAGATTGCCATCATCGATATCGTTTTCTCGCTCGACTCGGTGATCACCGCTGTTGGCATGGTGAGCGAGATCGGCGTGATGATCACCGCCATCGTCATCGCCGTGGGCGTGATGATGTTCGCGGCGCGCTCGATCGGTGAGTTTGTCGACAGTCACCCGACCATCAAGATGCTGGCACTGTCCTTCCTTATCCTGGTCGGCGTGGCGCTGATCGGCGAGGGCCTCGGTATGCACCTGCCCAAGGGCTATATCTACTTCGCCATGGCCTTTTCGGTGGCGGTGGAAATGCTCAACATCCGCATGCGTGCGCGCCGTTCGGCGCCGGTGCACTTGCGCAAGCCTATCGGTCCGAACCGGCAGGCCTGAAGCAGTATCGGCTGGAAACGACCGCCTGGCGGGGGTTTCCAGCCTATTGCCTGGTTTTTCCGGTCAGACAGCGTAGCGCTGGAGTGCATTCTCCGCCAGCGCCAGGCCGTGGCCCGGGGCTGGCGACATGGCCAGCGTTCCCTGCGCGCTCAATTGCGGCCAGCCTGTGAACAGCGGTTCGAGCATGGGGAATTCCTCCAGCCATGTCAGGTTGGGTGCCGCCGCCGCGAGATGCACGAACAGCCCGGGCAGAAAATGTCCCGAAGCCTCCATGCCAAAGGCTTCGGCGACGCGCATCACGCGCAGGCATTCGGTCAGACCGCCCATTGCGGCCAGATCCGGTTGCACCATGCCCAGCAGGCCCTCCTCGATGAAGGGCAGCGCCTCGGCCATGCCCTGCAGGTGCTCGCCCGTGGCCATCAGGCGCGGGTAGGCGGCGGCGAGGGCGCGATAGCCGGCCAGGTCGTCTGCGGGCAGCGGCTCCTCGACGAACAGCGCGCCGCAATCGGCGGCGCAGGCGATGAGGCGGCGTGCCGACAGCGCGGTGCATTTCTCATTGGCGTCGGTCATCAGCTCGACGCTGTCGGGAATGGCCTTGCGCACCGCCTCGAGCAGCGCCGTATCCGACAGGCGGCCCGATACGCGCGGTTTGACGCCGCGATAGCCGAGCGCGCATTGGCGCGCTGCCGACTCTGCCGCCTCTTGTGGCGACTGCTGCGTGTTGAACCCCCCGCTGGCATACACCGGCACCTGGCGCGCATCGGCGCCCCCGGCACCGCCCATCGCGACGCCGAGCGGCACGCCCAGGGTTTTGGCGTAGGCATCCCACAAGGCGACATCAATGGCGGCGAGGCCGACATAATTGGGGCCGCGACGCGTGCGGTTAAAGCTTGCAGCGAGTTGCCGCCAGGTCGCCTCGGGGTGATGCAGCACGCCGCCCCCGAGCAGTGCTGCAAGGGACTGCGCGGCGGCGAAAGGCGCGGCGCTCGAGCCGGCCACGACATAGCTGAAGCCCAGCCCTTGCGCGCCGCCGTCCAGTTGCAGGCGGGTGAGGATGACATCGACGCCGGCGACGCCGCTGCCGCCAACGGGCCGGTCGAATTTGAAGCGCAGCAGGGAGCATTGGACGTGGTTTATTTTCATGGGAAATTGGGTTGCATCGCGTGACAAAGGGCGTAGTGTAGCGCCGCCGTACTTGCGCTGTTGTCGTCGTGCCTGCGGCTGATGTTAAGCTTGCGCGTCAAAAAAATGCGAACATGACCGGTGTATGAAGATATGTGTCGTCGGTGCCGGAGAATGGGCTGTTACGATCGCTCCGTCACCGACGGGGGATGAACGATGAGGGTATGTGTCGTCGGTGCCGGAGCGATAGGCTGCTGGTTCGGCGCCTGGATGGCGCGTGCCGGGCATGAGGTTTCGCTATTGGCGCGGGGAGCGCATCTCGCGGCGCTGCGCGCCGGCGGCCTGAAGTTTGAGGACGGCGGACGCAGCGAAACCTTTGCCATCCACGCCGCGGCCGATCCGGCCGAACTCGGCCGTCATGACCTGGTGCTGATCGGCCTCAAGGCCTACTCGATTGCCGACATGCTGCCGCGCCTGGCGCCGCTGCTCGATGCCGATACCGTGGTGATGCCCGCGATCAATGGCCTGCCGTGGTGGTATTTCTACAAAGAGGGTGGCCGCTTTGACGGAACGCGCATCAACTGCCTCGATCGCGACGGCGGCATGTTTGCCGCGCTCGATCCAGGCCACATTGTCGGTTGCGTCGTGCACGGCTCGGCCGAGGTGCTTGCGCCCGGCGTGGTGCGTCACAACAGCGGCGACAGGTTCATCGTCGGCGAACCCGATGGCAGCACGTCACCGCGCATCACCGCGCTTGCGGCAGCCATGCGTGCGGCGGGTTTTGATGCACCGGTCGCCCCGCGCATTCGCGAGGATATCTGGACCAAACTCGCCGGCAACCTCTCTTACAACCCGGTCGCTGCGCTGACGCTGGCGCGCATGGACGAGATCAACGCCAACGACGACCTGCTGGCGCTGATACGGCCGATGATCGCCGAGACCATGGCGGTGGCGGCGGCCTACGGAGTGATCATTCCGGTTACGGTCGAAGAGCGCATCGGCATTGCGCGCAAGATCGGCCGCGCCAAAATATCCATGCACCAGGACATCGAGCGGGGACGGCCGCTTGAGACGGACGGCATCATCGCCAGCGTGGTCGAACTGGCCCGCCGGGCCGGTGTGGCCACGCCGATGAGTTCGACCATACTCGCGCTGGTTGCCGAACGCGCGCGACATTCTGCGACGATTGCCAGCGGCTAGCCACTGCGCCCCGCCTGGGGCGGCAACCCCGGAGGGGGGGCAGTTGTCCGCCAGGGGTTTGTGCAACAGAATGCGGGTCCGGTCGCACGGACTGGAAGCGGTCCGGAACATGCGTTAAAGTAAGCGAAACGGGCGGTCCGCCGGGACCGGCTTCAGTGTCAAACAGCAGGGGGAGCCAGGATGTTTGCAATCGTTTACAAGTCCGACGGTGTGCCAATTTGTGTCCAGGTGGGTGGTGTATCACCCGACCCCATCGTGACCTGGTCCACGGAGGGATCGGCGCAGGGCTTCATTGATTCCAAAGGTGGCGGCGATGATTTCAAGGCGGTTGCCGTCGATGACGCCAGCATGGACGCCATGGCCAAGGCGCTCGGTTGTCCGGTCGAGCAGATTATGTTTGAGCCCTATCCGTCCTGACGCCCGTTTTCGCCACAAAAAAAGCAGCCATCGGCTGCTTTTTTTATTTGCGGCCCGCCCCTGCCACCCGGGCCGGCGCAACGCCGAGGCTAGACTGAAGCGTTCAGGCCAGGGCCGGGATTTCGAGACTATCGATAAGACGCGTATTTCCCAGCTTCGCTGCGGCGAGGATTACCAGTTCACGGTCAGGTGGAGACGCAGTTTGTAAGTCGGATTGTTTTCGCACCGCAACATAGTCCGGTTTCCATTGATTCTCAAGGAGGTTTTTCATCGCCGCAGCCTCCAGCGAAGGGTAGTCGCGGGCCCCGGCGAGAATCTGCTCACGGACATCGGAAAGGATGCGGGCGAGCCGCGCTGCTTCGGTGCGCTCGGCCGGCGAAAGGTAGCCATTGCGCGAGGACAGCGCGAGGCCGTCTGCGGCGCGCACCGTGGCACCGGCGACGATGTGTATCGGCAGCGCGAACTGGCGCACCATGTTGCGTACGATCATCAGTTGCTGGTAGTCCTTCATGCCGAACACCGCCGCCTGCGGCTGCACGATATTGAAGAGCTTGAGCACCGCCGTCGCGACACCGTGAAAAAAACCCGGACGGAACGCGCCCTCGAGCTGGTTGGCGAACTCTGGCGGAGCGACGCGACAGGTCTGTGCTTCGGGATACAGCTCGTTCTCTGCGGGTGCGAACAACACATCGACGCCGGCTGCCTCGAGCCTGGCGCAGTCGTCGGCAAAAGTGCGCGGGTATTTTTCGAAGTCCTCGCCCGGCGCGAATTGCAGCCGGTTGACGAAAATGCTGGCGGCGATGCAATCGCCGTGTGCGCGCGCGATTTTCATCAGCGCGATATGGCCCTGATGCAGGTTGCCCATGGTCGGCACAAAGGCGACGCGGCGGCCGGCGAGTGCCGCACGGGTTGCCGCGATGGTTTCGATGACCTGCATGGTGTGTCGGGATACCGCGGTCAGAAGCAGTGTTCGGCAGCCGGGAACCGGTGCGCCTTGACGTCGGCGACGTAGTTGCGCACGGCCTCGGCAATGGACGGTGCGCCCTGCATGTAGTTTTTGACAAAGCGCGCCTTCTTGCCCGGAAACACCTCGAGCATGTCGTGCAGTACCAGCACCTGCCCCGAGCAATCGGGGCCCGCGCCTATGCCGATGGTCGGAACGTGCGCAGCCGCGGTGATGGCCTTGCCGAGCGTGGCTGGAATGGCCTCGAGCAAGAGCATGCCGGCTCCCGCCGCTTCGAGTGCCGCCGCTTCGGCGAGGATGCGCGTCGCGGCATCGGCTGTTTTGCCCTGCACGCGGTAGCCGCCCAACTGGTTTACCGATTGCGGCTGCAGGCCGATGTGCGCCCAGACCGGCACGCCGCGCGAGGTCAGGAAGTCCACTGTGTCGGTCATTTCGAGGCCGCCCTCGATCTTGACCATGTTCGCGCCGGCGGCCATCAGTTTGACCGCGCTCTCAAAGGCCTGTTGCGGCGACACCTGGTAACTGCCAAAGGGCAGGTCGGCGGCGATGAAGGCACGTTTGGCGGCGCGCGCGACGCAGGCGGTGTGGTAGGCCATGTGCTCGAGCGTCACCGGTAATGTCGAGTCGTGGCCCTGCACCACCATGCCGAGCGAATCGCCGATCAGCAGGACCTCGACACCGGCCTCCTCGAGCAGCGCAGAAAAGCTTGCGTCATAGGCCGTCAGCGTGGCTATGGGGGTACCTTCATCGCGCAGTTTTTGCAGTGTGGCAAGGGTGATGCGGGCCATGGCTTAACTCCCCAGATTGAAGAACTCGCGCTGGCCGCGCATCGCACTGATGCGCTGGACCAGCAGGTCGAAATCGGCGGCGTCATCGACAAAGTTGAGCCGTTCGGAATTGACGATCAGCACCGGCGCGCCGCTGTAGTGGTAAAAAAATTTGCTGTAGCTCTCTGCCAGCAGCGCCAGGTATTCGGGCGTGATCGGACGTTCGTAGTCGGCCGAGCGGCGCTTGACGCGCTCCTGCAGCGTGTCCGGGTTGGCCTGCAGGTAGATCACCAGGTCCGGATGCGGTGCCTGCGGCGACAGGGTGTCATAAATCTGCTGGTACAGCGCGAACTCGTCGTTGCTCAGCGTCAGGCGCGCGAACAGCGGGTCCTTGTCGAGCAGGAAATCCGATACCGTGGACTTCTCGAACATGTCGAGCTGCTTCAGGTCGCGCAACTGGTTGATGCGCTGGAACAGGAAAAACAGCTGCGTCGGCAGCGCATAGCGCGTCATGTCCTGGTAAAAGCGCGCGAGAAAGGGGTTTTGCTCCGGATGCTCGAGCAGCAGGCCGCTGTCAAGGCGCGCGGCCAGGCGCTGCGCCAGCGTGGTCTTGCCCACGCCGATGGGGCCCTCGACGACGATGTATTTGTATTTCGAAAGAGGCAAGGTGCTTGTCCGGGTCTGGGCGCGCGGCCGCGGGAGGGGTGACCGGGCGTAAAGCCGGCGCCGGCCAGCGCCGGCGCGATCAGCTGCGAAAGATGAAGTAAACGGCGCCCATGATACACAAGGCCGCCCAAAGGTAGTCGGGCTTGAGCGACTGTTGCGTATGGAACAGCGCACGGGGCACGAACACCGGGATGTTGAATGGCGGCACTGACATCAGGCGCTGCCCTCCAGTTTTTCCACCGCTTGGCCGCTGATACGGGCGAGGCAGTCGGCGGCGCGTCCGCGGCCGGGTATGGTGCAGTCCGGGTCGAGTTCGAGCAGCGGCGCCAGCACGAAAGCGCGCTCATGCATGCGCGGGTGCGGCAGTTCCAGCCCGGGTTCGGCGATGACAGTATCACCATGCAGCAGCAGGTCGAGATCGAGTGTGCGCGGTGCGTTGGCAAAACTCCTTTCGCGGCCGAAACGCAGTTCGAGGGCGAGCAAGGCGTCGAGCAGCGCGCGCGGGGTGAGCCCGGTGTCGAGCGCCGCGACGGCGTTGATGAAATCGGGCTGCGCGGCGTGGCCTTGCGGCGCGGTGCGCCACAGCGAGGAGGCGCGCACCAACTGCGTGCCGGAAATGTCCGCCAGCAGGGCGATGGCCTGGCGCAGCGTCTGTTGCGCCCCGCCGATGTTGCCGCCGAGGCCGACATGGCAGCGCGTCACGCTCACTGCGCCGTGGTGTTTCCCTGCGCCGCCGCGCCGCCCGGCTTGCGGCGCCGGCGCTTGCGCTTGGGACGCTCGCCCTCGGCCTGCGGTTGCAGCAGCGCATCGCGGCGGTCCGCTGTGCCCTCCTGGAAGTCTTCCCACCACTTGGCGAGTTCCTTGTCGATCTCGCCGCTTTGCGCGCGCAGGTCAAGAAAATCATAGGCGGCGCGAAAGCGCTCCTGTTCGAGCAGTGCATGGGGGCGGCGTCCGGAGCGCTGCTCGAAACGCGGCTGCAGCACCCAGATCTCCTTCATCATCGCGGTGAAGCGGCGCGGGATGGCGAGCTTGTCGGTCTGCTGCTCGAGCACCTTGTCCATCGCATCGTGCAGCGCCGGTATCGGCCGCTCACCGCGCGCCGTCGCCGCGTTCCAGGCGGCCAGCACCTCGTGCCAGAGCAGCGAGGCGAACAAAAAGGCCGGCGAAACCGGCCGGCCTTCGCGCACCCTGTCGTCGGTCTGGGCGAGGGCCAGCATGACAAAGCGCTCGCCCATGGGTTGCTCGAGGATCACATCGAGCATGGGCAGCACGCCGTGATGCAGGCCTTCCGAGCGCAGGCGCTTGAGGCAGGCGACGGCATGGCCGGAGAGCAGCAGCTTTTGCATTTCGTCGAACATGCGCGCCGCCGGCACGTTCTCGAGCAGCGGCGCCAGTTCGCGTATGGGGGCGCCGGTCTTGGCGTGGATATGAAAGCCCAGCTTGGCGGCAAAGCGCACCGCACGCAACATGCGCACCGGGTCTTCGCGGTAGCGCAGGCTGGCATCGCCGATGATGCGCACGGTCTTGGACTGCACGTCCTTGAAGCCGCGGTGGTAGTCGAGCACCGTCAGGTCGGACGGGTCGAAATACATGGCGTTGCAGGTGAAGTCGCGCCGCGCCGCGTCCTGCTCGCGGTTGCCAAAGACGTTGTCGCGCAGTACGCGGCCGTGCTCGTCGGATTCGCCGCCGGTGCCGGCGCGAAAGGTCGATACTTCGACTGTTTCATCGCCGAACATGACATGGACGATCTTGAAGCGGCGGCCGATCAGGCGCGAACGGCGAAACAGCCGGTGCACCTCTTCCGGGTCGGCGTCGGTGGCGACGTCAAAGTCCTTCGGAATGACCCCGAGCAGCAGGTCGCGCACGGCGCCGCCGACAACATAGGCCTGGAAGCCCTTGGCCTGCAGTGTCTGGCAGACCTGGCGCGCGCCGCGGCTCAGGCTCTCGGCCTTGATGCCGTGGCGTTTGAAGGGAATGGTGTCCGGCTGGGTGGACGGGTCTAGCCGCAGCACGCGGCGAATGAAGCGCTTGATCAAGAGAGTTCCGGTACGGTCTGGGAATGCCGGCGGCGAGGCCGCCTCGGGCGGGGAGAATCATACCGCAATCGGGCGCTTTGGCTCACCCTCCGGCCCGCTCGCGCCTCATCTGAGGCTGATGTGCGGCCAGTGGCGTTCGAGCGCCACCGCCGTGAGCGTGTCGTCGCCGTCCACCACCACCGGATGGCTGACGCGCTCGAGCAGCGGCAGGTCGTTGCGCGAATCGCTGTAAAAATGCGTGCGCGCAAAGTCCTTCCAGGTCCTGCCCATGCCGGCCAGCCATTCGTCCACGCGTATCAGCTTGCCCTCGCGAAAGCACGGCCTACCCTCGGGCCTGCCGGTGTAGGCGCCATCGCGCACCTGGGCGCGCGTGGCAACGAGGTGGGTAATGCCGAACTCGCGCGCAATCGGCGCGGTGACAAAATCGTTGGTGGCGGTGACGATGGCGCAGAGGCTGCCTTCGGTCAGATGGCCGAGGACCAGTTTGCGCGCCGCCGGCGTGATCATCGGCAGGACGCGGTCTTGCATGAACTGGGCGTGCCAGCCGTCGAGCCGGCCGCGCGGATAGCGCGCCAGCGGCGCCAGCTGAAACTCCAGAAAGGCGTGGATGTCGAGGGTGCCCGCCTTGTACTGCTCGAAAAACGCGTCATTGCGCGCCGCGTAGCTGGGGCCGTCGAGCACGCCGGTGTCAATCAGGAACTGCGCCCAGCTGTGGTCGCTGTCGCCCGAGAGCAGGGTGTTGTCAAGATCGAAAAGAACGAGGTCCATGGTTATCGCTTCAGATTAGGATCACAGATCCGGCTCACAGATCACAGATACGGCTACAGCTTGAGATTGCGTATTGCGTCGCGCGCCAGCGGCAGGGTGATCGGACGTTGCAGTGCCAGAGAGCTGCGGTCAAGGGCGTCGAGCACCGCGGTCAGCGTGCCCATGTCGCGCCTGACATGCGACAGCAGGTAGGTAATGATGTCATCGCCGACGCGCAGGCCGCGCGCGTGCGCCGCGGTGACCAGCGCCGCGGCTTTTTCCTCGTCAGAGAGCACGTGCAACTGGCGCGTCACGCCAGAGGCGAGACGGGTGCGCAGGTCTTCGCGCAGCGGCAACTGTGCCGCCGGCCGGTCGCCGCAGGCGATGAAGGCGCCGCCGGGCAGGGCGCGGACTCGGTTGAAGGCGTCGAACAGTGCGATCTGGTCAAGGTCGTCGAGCAGCGCGACATCGTCGGCGGCCAGCCAGTCGGTGTCGAGCAATTCGTGCGCGGCGATGCGCGGCGCGACCACGAGGCGGGCGTGGTGGCCGGCGGCACCCGCCGCGGTGCTGACAGCACGCAGCAGGTGGCTGCGGCCGCTGCCCGGGGCGCCCCACAGGTAGAGGCAGGACTCGCGGCCGGCGAGAACCTCGCGCACTGCCAGCAGCGCGTCGGCGTTGCGACCGGGCACGAAACTGTCGAGCGTGGGTGCCGGCGGCGGCGCGAGTTCGAGGATGAGTTGTTGCTGCATCAGTTGCGGCAGGGGCACTGGGCGTGAAAGCCGGGGCGGGAGGACTGCATTTCGAGTAAAATTTTGTCTTGTAAACCAACCCGATTCTACCTTCTTTGACTACCCCAATTACATATCGAGACGCCGGCGTTGACATCGACGCGGGTGACGCGCTGGTTGAAGCGATCAAGCCTTTTGCCAAACGCACCATGCGTCCCGAGGTGCTGGCCGGCATCGGCGGTTTCGGCGCGCTGTTTGAAATCGGCAAGCGTTTCAAGGAGCCGGTGCTGGTGACCGGTACCGACGGCGTCGGCACCAAGCTGAAGCTGGCCTTTCACCTCAACCGTCACGACACGGTGGGCATAGACCTCGTGGCGATGAGCGTCAACGACATCCTGGTGCAGGGCGCCGAGCCGCTGTTCTTTCTCGATTACTTCGCCTGCGGCAAGCTCGATGTGGCGGCGGCAACCGCCGTCATCAAAGGCATCGCGCAAGGCTGCGAGCAGGCCGGTTGCGCCCTCATCGGCGGCGAGACCGCCGAAATGCCGGGCATGTACCCGGACGGCGAATACGACCTTGCCGGCTTTGCCGTCGGTGCGGTCGAAAAAAGCGCCATCATCAACGGCCTTTCCATTGCCGCGGGCGACGTGGTGCTGGGGCTTGCCTCCAGCGGCGCCCACTCCAACGGTTACTCGCTGGTGCGCAAGATCATCGAACGCGCCAAACCCGACCTCAACGCCGACTTCCATGGCAAAAAACTTGCCGACGTACTGATGGCGCCGACACGTATTTACGTCAAGCCGCTGCTCGCGCTGATCAAGGCACTGCCGGTCAAGGGTATGGCGCATATCACCGGCGGCGGCCTCGTGGAAAACGTACCGCGCGTGCTGCCCGAGGGCGTCACCGCGACGTTGCAAAAATCCGCCTGGCCGCGCCCGCCGCTGTTCGACTGGCTGCAACAAGAGGGCGGCGTGCCCGACGCCGAAATGCACCGCGTATTCAACTGCGGCATCGGCATGATTGTCGTGGTGGCCGACAAAGACGCCGCGGCGGCGATGAAACTGCTGACCGTCGCCGGCGAGGCCGTTTATCGCATCGGCGCCATTCGCGCCCGTAGCGCCGGCGAGGCCCAGACCACGGTCATCTGAGGCGGCCGTGCGGCGCCTCGCCGCCGCTGCCCGCTTGTGCTAGAGTGCTTTCGCCAGCCCCTTGATGGTCAAGGGGTTTTTGTGCGGATGGCCTTCACACCATGCGGCAATTGCCGTTCAAACCGACTGCGTTCGCGCTGGCCTTCACTGCACTGACGGTGGCCGGCCCCGGTGCGCTCGCCGACCCTGCGGGTCCGGTGGTGCGTAGCGGTGCCGCGACGGTGACCGGAATGGGCACCGGTGCCCTCACCGTCACCACCAGCACACCCGGCGCGCTCATCCAGTGGCAAAGCTTTCAGGTCGGCGCCGGCCAGAGCGTCAACTTCGTGCTGCCCAACACCTTGAGCACGGTGCTCAACCAGATTATCGGCAATGCCGCCTTCGCCGGCCCGGTCACCCCCTTGGCGCAGGTCATGTTCATGCAAAACGGTCATGTCAGTGGCGCCGGCCTTGCCGCCCTCGACCTTGGCAACAGCGTGTTCGCCGCACTCAAGCTCAACCGCGCGGCAGCCCCGCCTGCCGATGACCGGCGTGAAGGTCTGGCGCGTGAAATCGTCGCCAGGCTTGGCGACGGGCAGATCGTCGCTCTCGCCCAGACGCGCGACGATGTCAGCACCAGCGCATCGGGCGAAGTATTCGTGGCCGCCGGCCGCAGCGTCGAGCTCGCCGACATCAACAACCCCAACCTGCGCGTGCTGGTGCGCGCGCCCGCAGGCCGGTCACTCAACGTGTCGCAACTGCTCAGCCGCGCCCGCAGCACCGGCGTGTTCGGCGTCATGCTGGCCCAGCCGCGGCCGACGCAGCGCACCGACGCCGACCCGGCCCACCTGATTGCCGGCATACGCGACAACCGCGACGCACTCGATACACTGGTGGCGTATCTTGACGGCCATGCCGCCCGCATCGCCCGCCTGGCCGACCCGGCGCCCGATTTGCTGCCGACTGTCCTGGTAGCGCTGCAGCCTTCTGCGCCCGCGCCGCTGCAGGTCGCCTCGCTCGCAGCGGCGGCTGCGATGCTGCCGGCCAACCCACCCGCCAACCCACCCGCGGCCATTGCCGCAGTGCCGCTGCCGGCGCAAGACATCGAAC